>OJDV01000009.1_pt1 | contig 246479 bp, 233 predicted proteins | sample 1592911 | NCBI WGS metagenome assembly OJDV01 (sample SAMN05416860, study PRJEB24817) | seawater metagenome | isolation source: Sea water | place: Canada:Atlantic | collected 2013-11
ATGGTCTACGTTTTGCGATCCGTGAGGGTGGCCGAACTGTTGGTGCCGGCGTCGTAGCAAAGATTTTCGAGTAATCTGATGGGAGGGCGGTGCCTCTGGGCACCGCCCTTTTCATTGGGCGTAGGAAAAGCAAGCGAAAGAGTGTGATTGTTGCAAATTCTTTCTCTTGACATGTGAGGGTCGCGAACTTAGAATCTCGCTTCCATTTTTTCGGTATTGAAAGCCGAACAAATAACATTATTCAGTAACTGTTTCATTTAAAAAGTTTTTTGGAGATTTGAGTAGATGCAAAGTCAGCGTATCAGAATTCGGCTAAAAGCCTTTGATCATCGGCTGATTGATCAGTCTACCCAAGAGATAGTCGATACGGCGAAGCGAACTGGTGCGCAAGTGCGAGGGCCTATTCCGCTGCCGACGGGTATTGAGCGATACACCATTCTAATTTCACCACACGTGAATAAGGATGCGCGTGATCAATACGAAATCCGTACGCACAAGCGTTTGTTGGATATCGTAGAGCCCACGGAAAAGACAGTAGATGCACTAATGAAGTTGGATTTAGCGGCTGGTGTAGAAGTGCAGATCAGCCTGGGCTGATACCTTCGGGTGTCTAACCAGAGTTGAGCCTAGTTTGCAGCAGCGCAGCGAACAGATCGGGTTTCCCGGTTCTTAACATGCTCGAGGGCACGTTGAATTGCCCTGTAGCGAACATGGTGTAATGCGAAAGCAGCCATAGCGGGTTTCAGCCCCGTACACGATGAGGTTTATATAATGTCGATTGGATTAGTCGGTCGAAAAAGCGGTATGACCCGCGTTTTCACTGAGGCAGGTTTGTCTATCCCGGTAACGGTCGTAGAAGTTAGCCCTAACAGGGTTACTCAGATCAAAACCGCAGAAGTTGATGGTTACAGCGCTGTGCAAGTAACCGCTGGCGCACGCAAAGCATCGCGCGTTTCTAAGTCTATGGCCGGGCACTTTGCCAAGGCGGGTACCGAAGCAGGTACAGGGCTATGGGAATTCCGTGCCGATGTGGATGAGCTGGGTAGCATTGCTGCCGGCAACGAGCTCACCGTGGAGCGTTTCACTCCAGGTCAGATGGTCGATGTTACCGGTACCTCTAAGGGTAAAGGTTTTCAGGGCACCATCAAACGTCACAATTTCTCCATGCAAGATGCCACACACGGCAACTCGCTATCGCACCGAGCCCCTGGTTCTATTGGCCAGTGTCAAACTCCTGGTCGCGTATGGAAGGGCAAGAAGATGTCTGGCCACATGGGTGACGCTCGTGTCACTACGCAGAGTCTCGAGATTGTTCAAGTTGATGTAGAGAACAATTTGCTTCTCGTTAAAGGCGCACTGCCTGGAGCCACTGGCTCTAACGTCATCATTCGTCCCTCCGTCAAATCAAAAGCGTCCAAGGGGTAAGCAATGGAATTAAGTATTGCAAAGCCCGGCAACAAAACGGGTAAAGAAAAAGTTTCGATCTCTGATGACGCGTTCGCTCGTGAATTTAACGAGACGCTGGTTCACCAGAGCGTAACGACGTATTTAGCTGGAGCTCGTCAAGGCTCTGTGCAGCAGAAGACGCGCTCAGAAGTTAGCGGCGGTGGCCGTAAACCTTGGCGCCAGAAGGGTACAGGCCGTGCGCGTGCCGGTACCATTCGTAGCCCAATCTGGCGTTCTGGTGGTGTGACTTTCGCTGCGCGTCCACAGGACCACAGCAAGAAGTTGAACAAGAAGATGTATCGCGGCGCTATGGCCTGCATCTTCTCTGAGCTGATTCGTCAGGGTCGCCTGCTGATCGTAGACGAGTTCGTGGTTAGCTCACACAAGACAAAAGATTTGATTAGTAAGCTGAACGAGTTCTCCTTGGACAACGTGCTGATCGTAGCGGAAGACATTGGCGAAGAGCTGTTTTTGGCAGCGCGCAACCTACACAAGGTTGACGTCATGGACGCCGCTGGTTTGGATCCTGTCAGCCTGATTGGTTTCGAAAAGGTACTTATGACAGTGCCTGCGCTGAAGAAAGTTGAGGAGATGCTGTCGTGAATCAAGCCAGACTATATTCCATTATTTTAGGGCCGCACATTTCAGAGAAGGCGACTATTATGGCTGAAGACCATAATCAAGTCGTATTCAAAGTCTGCAATGACGCGAACAAGACTGAGATCAAGCAAGCAATCGAGACTATCTTTAAGGTCTCTGTTACTGGTCTGCAAGTTTTGAATGTGAAGGGTAAGACCAAGCGCACTGCGCGTGGCGGTATCCGTCAAAAATCAAACTGGAAAAAAGCTTACGTTCAGCTGGCGCAAGGTCAAGAAATTGATTTTGCCGAAATGAGCTAAGAAGGGGTTAACGGTCATGGCAGTTGTAAAGTGTAAACCCACCTCTCCAGGTCGCAGATTCGTAATCAAGGTTGTAAACCATGATCTGCACAAAGGCGAGCCTTATGCCCCGTTGGTGGCGAGCAAGTCTAAGTCAGGTGGACGTAATAATTTAGGTCGTATCACTACTCGCCACGTAGGCGGTGGTCATAAGCAGAAGTATCGTATTATCGATTTCCTGCGTAACAAAGATGGCATTCCTGCGAAGGTTGAGCGTCTTGAGTACGATCCTAACCGTACAGCCCACATCGCGCTGCTTTTGTACGCAGACGGTGAGCGCCGTTACATCATCGCGCCAGGTAAAGTGGCCGCAGGTGATCAGCTAGTTTCAGGTGTGGATGCGCCAATCAAAGCAGGTAACTGCTTGCCATTGCGCAACATCCCGCTGGGTAGCACGGTACATTGTATTGAGATGAAGCCAGGCAAAGGTGCGCAAATCGCACGTAGTGCTGGTGGATCTGCACAGTTGGTCGCTCGCGAAGGCAACTACGCAACACTGCGTCTTCGCTCTGGCGAGATGAGAAAGATCCTAGCTGATTGTCGTGCGACATTGGGCGAAGTATCTAACTCCGAGCACAGCTTGCGCTCACTTGGTAAGGCCGGTGCGGTTCGTTGGCGCGGTGTTAGACCAACTGTTCGCGGTGTAGCGATGAACCCGGTTGACCACCCACACGGTGGTGGTGAGGGTCGTTCTTCTGGTGGTCGTCACCCAGTTTCTCCTTGGGGACAGCCAACTAAGGGCTACAAAACTAGAACTAACAAGCGTACTACCAAGATGATCGTACGCCGCAGAAATGCTAGCCGATAACGGCTCATACTAGAGGAAATAAAACGTGCCACGTTCACTGAAAAAAGGTCCCTTCATAGACCTTCACTTGATGAAGAAAGTGCAGACAGCGATGGAGAACAACGACAAGCGTCCTATTAAAACTTGGTCGCGTCGTTCAATGGTTTCTCCTGACATGATTGGTTTGACAATTGCGGTACATAACGGTCGCCAACATGTGCCTGTGTTTGTTTCCGAAGATATGGTCGGCCACAAACTAGGTGAATTCGCGCTGACGCGTACTTATCGCGGTCATGTGGCTGACAAGAAAGCCAAGCGCTAATTAACGGGGATATAGAGATGGAAGTGGTAGCTAAATTAAAAGGCGCTAAGCTCTCCGCACAGAAGGCGAGACTGGTAGCTGATCAGATTCGCGGCAAGGGTGTAGAAGAAGCCCTGCTGATTCTGACTTACAGCCCTAAGAAAGGCGCAGAGATTATTAAGAAAGTGCTCGATTCGGCGATTGCCAATGCCGAGCACAACGAAGGTGCCGATGTAGATGAGTTGAAAGTTACAACAATCTTCGTCGACGAAGGCGTTACCATGAAACGGATTAGTCCACGTGCGAAAGGAAGAGCAGATCGAATCTTTAAGCGCTCTTGTCACATCACCGTTAAAGTAGCCGATCAGTAGGAGATTAGGATGGGTCAGAAAGTACATCCAACCGGAATTCGGCTTGGAATCGTCAAAAAACATACCTCCGTGTGGTTCGCAGAGGGTAAAAATTACGCCGAGAATCTATTAGTAGATTTGCAGGTTCGCTCTTTCCTTAGAAAGAAGCTTGCTGCTGCCTCTGTATCGCGTATCGATATCGAGCGCCCAGCGCAGACTGCTCGTATTACTATCCACACTGCCCGTCCAGGCATCGTGATTGGTAAGAAAGGCGAAGACGTAGAGAAGCTGAGAACAATTCTGGCAGCGAAGATGGGTGTGCCCGTGCACATCAACATCGAAGAAATTCGCAAGCCTGATCTAGATGCACAATTGGTTGCCGACAGTGTTGCGCAGCAATTGGAGCGTCGAGTAATGTTCCGCCGCGCGATGAAGCGTGTAGTTCAGAACGCGATGCGCCAAGGTGCGGAAGGCATCAAAGTACAAGTAGGTGGACGTTTGGGCGGGGCAGAGATTGCACGTTCCGAATGGTACCGCGAAGGGCGCGTTCCATTGCACACCCTGCGTGCGGACATCGATTACGCCACGGCTGAGGCAAGCACGACTTATGGCTTGATCGGCGTCAAGGTGTGGATATTCAAAGGTGAAGTATTAAATCTTCACGAAGCGGCTCCGGCGCCACAGAAAGCGACTAAGTAGAGGTAGGCTCGATGTTACAACCTAAGCGTACAAAATTTCGCAAGATGATGAAGGGTCGCAATCGCGGTCTGTCTCATCGCGGTAGCAACGTGGATTTTGGTGATTTTGGTCTTAAGGCTGTCTCTCGTGGCCGGTTGACCGCGCGCCAGATCGAATCTGCTCGACGCGCCATGACTCGTCACGTAAAACGTGGCGGTAAAATCTGGATCCGTGTGTTTCCGGACAAGCCAATTACTCAGAAGCCTCTCGAAGTGCGTCAGGGTAAAGGTAAGGGTAACGTCGAGTATTGGGTGGCGCAGATCCAGCCAGGTCGAATCATGTTTGAAATTGAAGGTGTTGACGAAGCGCTGGCAAGAGAAGCTTTTGCCCTGGCCTCTGCAAAGCTGCCGTTTGATACCACATTCGTAAAACGGACGGTGATGTAATGAAAGCCATAGAATTGCGTGAGAAAACCGTTGCAGAACTGAATGAGCAACTGAACACGCTGTATCGTGATCAGTTCAACCTCAGAATGCAGAAGAGTACCGGACAGCTGGCTCAGACACATCTGACTGGCAACATCAAAAGAGATATCGCCCGGGTAAAGACTATCATTACCGAAAAACAGAAAGTTGGGTCTTGAATATGACGCTTAGTGAAACTGCAGTAGAAAAGACGGGTCGTACCGTGACCGGCAGAGTCGTTAGCAACAAGATGGATAAGTCTATCGTTGTGCTGATCGAGCGCCGTGTAAAACATCCTGTGTACGGCAAGTACATCACTCGTTCTTCTAAAGTGCATGCGCACGATGCGAATAACGAGTGCAGTGAAGGTGATGCGGTCACCATTAAGGAAGTGCGTCCCATTTCCAAAACTAAAACTTGGGCACTCGTTTCAGTAGACGAAAAAGCGCTTCAGGTTTAAGTAGTACTAAACAGAGTTTATTGGGTCCGTAGGGTCCAGAATCGCTAATGCGATAACCAGATAAGGGTTCGGAGAGAATCGATGATTCAAGTACAGTCATACCTTGACGTTGCAGATAACAGTGGTGCGAAGCGAGTAATGTGCATCAAGGTTTTGGGCGGTTCTCACCGTCGTTACGCTCGCATAGGTGATGTCATTAAAGTGACAGTAAAAGAAGCGATTCCACGCGGCAAGGTCAAAAAAGGCCAAGTGCTGACTGCGCTGGTAGTGCGCACGAAGAAAGGGGTTCGCCGAGGCGATGGCTCACTCATCAAGTTTGATGACAATGCAGCCATACTTTTGAACAATCAACAGGCTCCAATCGGCACTCGCGTGTTTGGACCAGTTACGCGTGAGCTGCGTTCAGAAAAGTTTATGCGAATTATTTCTCTAGCACCCGAAGTGCTATAAGACATCAGATTGAGGCCGCGGATTATGCGTAAGATTAAGTGCAATGACGAAGTGATTGTGATCGCTGGGAAAGACAAGGGAAAGCGCGGAACCGTTTCTCGTCTGGTGGGAACAACTAAAGTAGTAGTAGGTGGCGTCAACATTGTAAAGCGCCACACGAAGCCAAACCCTAATGCGGGCCAGGCTGGCGGGATTGTCGAAAAAGAAGCTGCGATTGATATTTCGAACATCGCCATTTTCAACCCAGAAAGCAACAAAGCTGACCGTGTTGGAATTCAGGTAGAAGACGGAAAGAAGACGCGGATTTTCAAATCCACTAACAAAGCAATAGATTAACGAATATTCAGGTTGCCCAAATGGCTCAGTTGAGAGATTTTTACAAGAACGAAGTGATACCAGCCCTGACCGAACAGTTCGGGTATGACAATCCAATGCGCGTCCCAAAAATCACGAAAGTGGTTTTGAACATGGGCGTCGGCGAAGCAGTAGGCGACAAGAAGATTCTTGAAAACGCTGTGAACGAGTTGGAGTTGATCTCTGGTCAGAAAGTCGTAATCACGAAGGCGCGCAAGTCAATTGCAGGCTTCAAGATTCGTGCAGGCTGGCCAATCGGTTGTAAGGTCACTTTGCGCGGCGAGCGCATGTACGAATTCCTGGAACGTCTGGTTGGTGTGGCAATTCCACGCATCCGTGACTTCCGCGGATTGAGCCCTAAGGCTTTTGATGGTCGTGGTAACTATGCCATGGGCGTCACTGAACAGATAATTTTCCCGGAAATCGAGTATGACAAGATCGATAGTCTACGCGGGATGGATATCACCATTACGACTACTGCGAAAAATGACGATGAGGGCCGGGCGCTGTTAACTGCGTTGCGTTTCCCCTTCAAAGGCGTAGTGGCGAAAGCAGAGACCAAGGAGTCTTAATATGGCGAAGCGATCAGTTTTGGCTCGTGAGAAGAAACGTACCGATACAGTGGCGAAATTCGCGGTTAAACGCGCAGCCATTAAGGCAATTTTGAACGACGTAAATGCGTCTGACGATGAAAAATGGGAAGCACAAGTTAAGCTGCAGAAATTGCCGCGCGATGCCAGCCCAGTACGTCAGCAGAATCGTTGCAGAATCACTGGTCGTCCGCACGGTGTTTACCGCAAATTTGGCATGTGTCGACATAAGCTGCGTGAAGCGGCGATGCGCGGAGATGTGCCGGGACTGACTAAGGCAAGCTGGTAAGCTGGAGTATAAATTATGAGTATGTCCGACCCTATTGCAGATCTGTTGACTCGTATCAGAAATGCTCAGATGGCAAAGCTGCCAAAGATCGTTTGTCCTTCATCTACGAAGAAGACGGCAATTTGCCAAGTGCTTCAAGACGAAGGCTACATCAACGGTTTCTCTGTAGAAGAAGTAGATAACAAGCCGACTTTGACAGTAGATCTTAAGTACTTCGAAGGCCGTGCGGTTATCGAAGAGATTAAACGCGAGAGCAAGCCTGGTCTGCGTATTTATCGCGGCAAGACAGAGATCCCAGTTAACCGTGGTGGTCTAGGTATCGCGATCGTATCGACGCACAAAGGTTTGATGACCGACAAGCAGGCGCGTGCCGCAGGCTTGGGTGGCGAAGTTTTGTGTACGGTATTCTAAATAGTCTGTAATTCAGTTAAATAGAGCACGAATATGTCCAGAGTAGCAAATAACCCGGTTCAATTGCCGAAGGGAGTAGAAGCCAAGTTTTCGGCGACTGAGATCTCTGTTAAAGGCAGCAAAGGCAATCTCGAGATGGCGTTGCATGATGCCGTTGAGGTTAGCAAAGAGGGTGATACCTTGCGCGTTACAGCTAAGAATGAATCCAGACAAGCGGTAGCGCTTTCCGGTACATTCCGCGCACTCATCAACAATATGGTGACAGGTGTCAGCGAAGGTTTTCAGAAGAAATTGCAACTCCAAGGCGTTGGTTACCGCGCTAAGGCACAGGGCAATATACTGAATATATTGGTTGGGTATTCCCACCCGATCGATTTCGAAGTACCTAAAGGCGTTACTGCGGAAACTCCAACTCCTACGGAGATTGTGATTTCCGGCGCAGACAAGCAGTTAGTAGGCGAAGTTGCAGCCAAAATACGCGAGTTCCGACCACCTGAGCCCTATAAAGGCAAAGGCATTCGTTATCTCGATGAGCATGTTTACAGGAAAGAAGCTAAGAAGAAATAAGGCTTGAGACTATGAATGTAAAGAAGCAGGCACGACTCCGTCGTGCGCGAAGAACTAGAGCAAAGATCAGTCAGCTAAATGTGAACCGTTTGTGCGTTTACCGCACTCCGCGTCACATCTACGCGCAAATTATTTCTGCCGCTGGTGCGAAGATATTGGCAAGCGCTTCTACCCTGGATAAGTCCCTACGCGGGACTGCGACAGGTAATGTTGAGGCAGCTACCAAGATTGGTGCCATGATTGCAGAGCGCGCGAAGGCTGCGGGTGTCAGCAAGGTCGCTTTTGACCGCGCTGGATATAATTACCATGGCCGAGTTAAGGCACTGGCCGATGCCGCACGTGAAGGCGGTTTGGAATTTTAAGGGTTGAATGAGATATGGCATATAAAGATGACGCTAAAAAGAACGAAGAAGGTTTGCAGGAGAAGTTGATCCAGGTAAACCGCGTTGCCAAGGTAGTTAAAGGTGGACGCATCTTCAGTTTTACAGCGCTGACAGCTGTAGGCGATGGCAATGGCCGCGTTGGTTTCGGTCGTGGCAAGGCTCGCGAAGTGCCTCTGGCAATCCAGAAGGCAATGGAAGCGGCACGTCGCAATATGATCTCTGTGTCTCTTGATGGCCATACTCTCGAGTACCCAATCAAGGCGCGTCACGGGGCCTCAAAGATTTACATGCAGCCTGCATCTGAAGGTACTGGCGTAATTGCTGGTGGTGCGATGCGCGCCATCATGGAGCTCGCCGGCGTTCAGAACGTATTGGCGAAGTGCTATGGCTCTACCAACCCAGTTAACGTTGTACATGCAACGTTTAAAGGGTTAAAAAATATGCGCGCGCCGGAAAGCATTGCTGCGAAGCGCGGTAAAACTCTCGAAGAAATATTGGGTTAGCAGATATGGCTACAAAAACAGTAAAGATCACTCTGGTTCGCAGCCAAATTGGCACGATGGAAAGACATCGTCAGTGCCTAATAGGTCTAGGTCTGCGTCGTATGCATCAGAGCGTCGAAGTGCTTGATACCCCCGCTAATCGCGGCCTCATCACTAAGATTCGCTATATGTTGTCTGTGGAAGGCGAGGAGTAAGTCATGCATTTGAATACATTGAGCCCAGCACCAGGCAGCACTAAACCACGTCGTCGTGTTGGTCGCGGTATCGGCAGCGGTCTAGGTAAGACATGTGGTACTGGTCACAAAGGTCAGAAGTCACGCAGCGGCGGCACAGTACGTCCTGGTTTCGAAGGCGGTCAAATGCCTTTGCAGCGTCGTCTTCCTAAGTTCGGTTTCTCCTCACGCGTTGGCCGCATCACTGCGGAAGTACGTACGAGCGAGCTAGCGGCTGTTACTGCTGAAGTAATCGACATCGCAGCGTTGCGCGATGCAGGTTTGATCACAAGCGTGATTCGTCGCGTTAAAGTGATGCTCTCCGGTGAAGTGAGCAAGCCTCTGACAGTTAAGGGCCTGCGCGTAAGTGCTGGCGCACGAGCTGCAATCGAAGCGGCTGGTGGCAAGGTCATCGAAGATGTGGTTGTCCATAACGTCGGTAAGAATGGCAAGAAACTTCCTAAGAAAGCTGACAAAAAGGACTAGGTAAACCGCGATGGCGACAAAACCTAATATAAATCCCGAGAAGATCGGTGCCGGTCTGGGCGAGCTCAAGGCTCGCCTGTTGTTTTTGCTAGTGGCACTTATCGTTTATCGTATAGGGACGCATATTCCGGTTCCCGGCATCGATCCAAATCAATTAACGAACTTGTTCCAACAGAACGAGGGTACGTTTCTAGGTTTGTTTAATATGTTCTCTGGCGGTGCGCTAGAACGTATGAGTATCGTGGCGTTGGGCATCATGCCTTATATTTCGTCCTCGATTATCATGCAGCTACTCACCGCTGTGAGCCCTCAGCTAGAGCAACTTAAGAAAGAAGGTGAGTCTGGTCGTCGCAAGATCACACAGTACACACGTTACGGTGCACTAGTGTTGGCTACGGTTCAGGGTACTGGTATGACAGTTGGCTTGTTAGCGCCGATGGCATACAACCCAGGCATCGCCTTTACGCTGACTGCTGTGATCTCTTTGGTCACTGGTGCCATGTTTATGATGTGGTTGGGTGAGCAGATTACCGAGCGCGGCGTGGGTAATGGCATCTCGATGCTAATCTTCGCGGGTATCGTTGCGGGCTTGCCCGGTGCGATCGGTAACTCACTGACTCAAGCCTATGAAGGCCAGATCAGCGGTCTGTTACTGTTCGTAGTGGCGATTATCGCGGTAGTAGTAATAGCGGCCATCGTGTTCATAGAGCGCGGTCAGCGGCGAATCACGGTGAATTACGCGAAACGTCAGCAAGGGCGCAAGATGTATGCGGCTCAGTCTAGCCACTTGCCGTTGAAAGTGAATATGGCCGGTGTTATTCCCGCCATCTTCGCTAGCAGCATACTTCTGTTCCCTGCGTCACTAGGGCAGTGGTTTGGCCAGTCCGAAGGGGCTGAGTGGTTGCAAGATCTGGCGCTGATGATCGGACCAGGACAGCCGCTGTATATCATTATTTTTAGTGCCATGATCGTGTTTTTCTGTTTCTTCTACACGGCATTGGTGTTTAACCCGAAAGATGTTGCAGAAAATCTGAAACGCTCGGGTGCGTTTATTCCCGGAATACGTCCCGGTGAACAAACGGCAAAGTATATAGATCTCGTGCTTACGCGATTGACGATGTTCGGTGCGGTTTACATCACGTTGGTGTGCCTGCTTCCTAACTTCTTCCAGATGATGGCCAATGTGCCCTTCAATCTGGGTGGAACAGCGCTTTTGATTGTTGTTGTTGTCAGCATGGATTTTATGTCTCAGGTGCAATCTCATTTGATGTCTCATCAGTATGACTCTCTGATGAAAAAATCAAACCTGGGTAGTTTCGGCCGCGGAGGCTTGTAAATTCGGACTGCCCACGGGGGAAGTTTCCCTGGGAGAATCTAGACCTTACGAATGTTGGGAGAGTGAACGTGAAAGTTAGAGCATCAGTTAAGAAAGTCTGTCGTAAATGCAAAGTGATTAAGCGCAATGGTGTAGTTAGAGTGATCTGCTCCGCCGAGCCACGTCATAAGCAACGCCAAGGCTAATCAGTCTGGTTGATTTTTTCGAGGTCAGAGTATATCCTTTGCCCCCCGTAATTTTGGCCCGGAATAATCTGGGCATGTACGTAATATTTAAAGTGGAGTAAAAATATGGCACGTATTGCAGGTGTCAACATACCGGATAACAAGCATATTGTGATTTCCCTTGGCTACGTCTTCGGAATCGGTGCAACCAGGGCAAAGGCTATATGCGCAAGTACTGGTATTGCTCCGGCTACTAAGACAAGTGAGCTTAGTAACGAGCAGCTAGACGCCGTCCGTGCTGAAGTCGCTAAGTTCACCGTTGAGGGTGATCTTCGTCGCGAATTGTCCATGGCAATTAAGCGTTTGATGGATCTGGGCTGTTTCCGAGGCATTCGTCACCGTCGTTCGCTGCCAGTACGTGGTCAACGAACTAAGACTAATGCGCGAACGCGCAAAGGTCCGCGTAAGCCAATTCGCAAATAGTCGTTTGTAAACTTAGGCGGCAAGCCTTCGGGCAGGATCGGTAAAGCGATCCAGTGTCTGATAGGGCTTAAGACGCAGTCAATTTGAATCAGGAATAATTTATGGCAAAGCCAGCAGCAGCGAAGACAACGAAGAAGAAGGCTCGTAAGGCCGTCGTGGACGGTATTGCGTTCATTCACGCTTCGTTCAACAACACCATCGTTACGATTACCGATCGTCAGGGCAACGCGCTGAGTTGGGCGACTTCCGGTGGCTCGGGTTTCCGTGGCTCACGTAAGAGTACGCCATTCGCCGCACAGGTTGCTGCAGAGCGAGCTGGTAAGGCTGCCATCGAGTTATACGGTCTTAAGAATTTGGATGTAAAAGTAAACGGTCCAGGACCTGGCCGCGAGTCTGCTGTACGCGCCCTTAATGGCTGCGGTTTGAAAGTAAGCAATATAACTGACGTAACGCCTATGCCCCATAACGGCTGTCGTCCACCCAAGAAGCGACGAGTGTAATCCTGCAAGTCTGTTTCGCATCACTTTGTTAGGACTCATGAATTTTAGTGGCTTATCTCCAATAGATAAGAACATAGGAGACAGTATATGGCCCGTTATTTAGGCCCGAAATGTAAACTGGCACGACGCGAAGGAACAGATCTGTTCTTGAAGAGCGGCGTTCGTCCTTTAGACAGTAAGTGTAAAGTTGAGAACGCACCAGGCCAACACGGTCTGCGTCGCGGTCGTTTGTCTGACTACGGTGTTCAGCTGCGTGAAAAGCAGAAAGTACGCAGAATGTATGGCGTTCTTGAGAAGCAATTCGCAGGTTACTACAAAGAAGCAGCGCGTCTGAAAGGCGCAACTGGTGAGAATCTTCTCCAGCTGCTTGAATCACGTTTGGACAACGTGGTTTACCGTATCGGTTTCGGCTCAACTCGTGCGGAATCGCGTCAATTAGTAGCTCACAAGTCGATTCTTGTGAACGGCGAAGTTATTAACGTTCCTTCGTATAAAGTATCACCCGGTGATGTCGTCTCTGTTCGCTCTAAGGCGAAAGAACAACTGCGCATTAAGGCAGCATTAGAGCTGGCCGGACAGCGTAGTCCAATAGATTGGATCAGCGTCAACAGCGAGAAACTTGAAGGCCAGTTTAGTCGCAAGCCTGACCGTGCTGACTTGTCTCCTGACATTAACGAAAACTTGATAGTTGAGCTTTACTCCAAGTAGTAAACTGGCTAAGTGTGAAGGGTGATTCCATGCAGATTTCATTGTCGGATTTTTTGACACCGCAACTGATTAAGGTTGAAGAGTATGACAAGTGCCACTCAAAGGTGGTTCTGGAGCCTTTAGAAAGGGGTTTTGGTCATACGTTAGGAAATGCGCTTAGAAGAATTTTACTTTCGTCCATGCCAGGCGCGGCAATCGAAGAAGTTGAGATCGATGGCGTTGTGCATGAGTACAGCACTATCGAAGGTGTTCAGGAAGACGTAATTGAAATCCTACTGAACCTCAAGGGCGTTGCGATCATTCTTAACGGCCAGGAAGAAGCGGTTATTACGTTGAACGCTAAAGGCTCTGGTGTCGTAACTGCAGGCAACATCACTGCGGGTCACGATATCGAAATCGTTAACCCAGACCACGTGATCGCGAACTTGAATGACACTGGCGAGCTGAATATGCGCATGACTGTGCGTAAAGGCCGCGGTTATTCACCAGCAGATACACGCGTCTCTAACGATGACGAAACACGTGCTGTTGGCCGTCTGTTCCTAGACGCTTCCTACACGCCTGTAACAACTGTTGCTTACTCTGTAGAGAGCACACGTGTTGAGCAGCGTACGGACTTGGACAAATTGATTATCGATCTGCGCACTAACGGCACTATCGATCCTGAAGAGGCAATTCGTCGTGCTGCGACAATCCTGCAGCACCAGTTGGCAGTGTTTGTTGATCTGCAGAGCCAAGTGGCTAGCGAGCCAGAAGAGCCTGAGGACGAGATCGACCCAATTCTGTTGCGTCCAGTGGACGATTTGGAATTGACCGTACGCTCTGCGAATTGCTTAAAGGCAGAGGACATTTACTACATCGGCGACCTGATTCAGCGTACCGAAGTAGAACTGCTCAAGACGCCAAATCTGGGCAAGAAATCACTGACCGAAATCAAAGACGTGCTCGCGACTCGCGGCTTGTCTCTGGGGCTGCGTCTAGAGAATTGGCCACCCTCAAGCCTTCGCTCGGACGACCGAGGCTAGGCAAAGGGCGGATTGGTTTGAGGCTCGACTGACCTGGGCCCGGTAGATTTTTAACATAGCGTGACCGAGTGCCATTGGGTGCTAAGGTAAGTATAGGAATTAGAAGATATGCGTCATCGTAAAAGTGGACGTCAACTCAGCCGTAACAGCTCACACCGCAAAGCGATGCTGCGCAGCATGACTGTTTCTCTGGTTGAGCACGAAATCATCAAAACTACTCTGATCAAAGCCAAAGAGCTGCGCATGGTAGCGGAGCCCTTGATCACTCTGGCGAAGAATGACAGCGTGGCTAACCGCCGTCTGGCATTCAACCGCACGCGTGATAAAGCGACTGTTGGCAAGCTCTTCACTGATCTTGGCCCACGTTACACAGAGCGCCCCGGCGGCTACATCCGTATCCTTAAGTGCGGCATGCGAGCTGGCGACAATGCGCCTATGGCCTATGTCGAGTTGGTAGATCGTCCTAATTCAGGGCTCGATGCTTCTGACGAGTAATCGCTAAGAGATATTTAATGTCAAAAAAGCCGGGTTCTACTCGGCTTTTTCGTTTCTGGGAGAACGCCATGCCTAGCTCTTTTCACCCCCCTGTTCGAACGCTCATGGGCCCAGGCCCATCCGATGTAAACCCTCGTATTCTGGAGGCTTTGTCGCGGCCTACCATTGGGCACCTCGATCCCGAGTTCATTCGTTTGATGGATGAGATCAAAGCACTTCTTCAGTATGCGTTTAAGACGAACAACGAGTTGACCTTGCCTGTCTCGGCTCCCGGTTCCGCTGGAATGGAGGCTGTATTCGTCAATCTATTGGAGCGTGGCGACAAAGCGATCGTTTGCCAAAATGGTGCCTTCGGTGGCCGCATGAAAGAGAATGTGGAGCGCTGTGGTGCGACTCCTGTCATGGTGATGGACGAGTGGGGCACGGCTGTTGATCTGGACAAGGTTGAACAAGCGCTTAAATCTAATCCAGATGCCAAGATGCTCGCCTTTGTACACGCGGAGACTTCCACTGGCGTACTTAGTGACGCGCAGCGTCTGGCGGCGCTTGGTCATCAGTATGGTGTCTTGGTGGTGGTGGACGCAGTGACTTCTCTAGGTGGGGTTCCGCTTGAGGTCGATGCATGGGGCATCGATGCAATCTACTCCGGCTCGCAGAAATGCCTGTCTTGTATCCCGGGGCTCTCTCCTGTGAGCTTTAGCTCCCGTGCGGTCGAAGTTATACGGTCCCGTACGAGCAAGGTACAGAGCTGGTTTCTGGACATGAATCTGATCATGGATTACTGGGGTGGAAGTACAAGGCGTAGTTATCACCATACGGCACCCATCAACCCCCTCTACGGCCTTCACGAGGCCCTGGTGTGCTTGCAAGAAGAAGGTCTGCCTCAGGTTTGGCAGCGTCATGCTATGCAGCACAAAGCTTTTGCGGCTGGTATAGAGGCAATGGGGCTGAAGTTGATCGTCGATCCGCTTTCGCGGCTCCCTCAGCTCAATGCGGTAGGAGTGCCCGAAGGGTTCGACGAAGCTGTCGTGCGCGCAACCCTGTTAAGTCAGTATGACCTAGAGATTGGTGCTGGCCTTGGCAGTTTGGCGGGCAAGATCTGGCGAGTAGGCCTAATGGGCTACGGGGCAAGCCAGAAGAATGTGCTGGTGTGCTTAGGTGCTCTAGAGTCTGTGCTCGTAGAGCAGGGTTTAAGCCTTGATCGTGGTGCGGCGGTGCAGGCGGCGAACGAGATCTATCGAGGCGCCTAAGCTTGCGTGTGCGTAGGGTTGGACTTGAATACGCTGAAATACAGCATTGGCCAAAGTCCTACGTGCACCATGACATCGGCAGTGTTGAATATATACTGCCAGTAAGGGATGCCCTGAACATTGATGAAGTCCACGACGCTGCCATAAATTAGGCGATCTAAGATATTGCTAAGCCCGCCCCCAGCAATGAAGCCGAAGCAGTAATATTCGTAGGTCTGAACGTCCTTGCCTCTATACAAATACAATACGAGACCGCTAATCAGTGCAACACTGAATAGTGCGAAGACCCAGCCATGTCCTTGCAACATGCCAAACACACCACCAAGGTTGCGGATATGCGTGAAGTAGATGAGCGAACTCCACTGCACGGTCTCGCCGAGAGGAATGCTAGCGTTAACTATATAGCTTCCAATCTGGGAGAGGAGTAGAACCGTTAACGCAATCGCACTAAAGGCGAATAATTGTCTGCTTCTTTGCACGTTCTTATCTCTTGCTGCGAATTATCGGCCGCAAGCATAACACACCGAAATCGGGGCGCGCATGGCGATATTGTTGCACAGCAAGAGGGGCGATTTGGTGCGATTGAAGAGGCTCTGTGGATGGGGCAGGTCTTTCGCGGGCTAGCCCCCCTTACGAGGGCAAGCGCTCCTACAGTCAGAGATCTTTCCGAATCTGGAATGAATTCACTTGCGTAGGAGCTTGCCCTGCAAGCGATCGGGGATGATTGATGACGATCCGCAAGAGATCCTCATCAATCCCGAAATCCTCTAGCGCAGCTGTGCGAAGAACTCGCGCAGGCGTGCCGCGTTCTTGCCTACGTCGCTGGTGCCTACTCGGGACAGGGAGCGTGCGTTGAGGACAGAGCCTTGCGCAGTGGGCGTTACTACGATTACCACGTCGTCTTTAAAACGGAACCAGAATGTAGTGTCCGTGGCTTCTATGCGGCCCGAGGCTAGGTTCTGGTCTACGATTTCCCAGCCCAGGTTATTGGCAGCCGCAAGTGCCCGCTCGAATACTACCTCTTTAGACTCTGAGAACTCCTGCGGCACTATGTCAGGGTAGGCCTCTTGCTGTGCAGCGCTCATGCGTGCTTTGTCCCAATTGGCCTGCTCACCATAGACCATATTATTTGGCGCGTCTGCGCGTAATGGTGCAATCGCGATGTATTCGGGTGGGTTAACCGTGTCGGTCGTGATGTCGTGGATAGGAGGAGTGCCTTCCGGCGGTCTGAATGTCTCAGGGACAACATAGGCCAGCATGGCGGCGAAAGCGCCAATTGCCGCAATAGTCGTGAGGCGCAATGTGTTCGGCATTGCGAGGCGCCTTGCCCCGAAGAATACCACGATTGTTACGGCCAGACCGATCCAGGCTAGCCAGTCTGCGCTAGCATTCACGTTGCGCAACATATTGAAGCCAGTGCCGAAATTCCACATGCCCATCCATACGCCTAGTGATGCAAACAGTGCATAGGCTCCAAGCCCAACGCCTCCAACTAAGGAGATTATCGCGAGGGCGATCAGGACTTTGCGCGCCATTGGATTGGCGCCGTCTTGCGATTCGGGAACAGTATTCATTGTGGTTTTCCTTGTTATTAAGTTTCGTTGCAGTAATTAGACCCGCTGCAGGGTGGAGCTATTGCGCTATGCCGGCGAACTGAACGATGCGTGGTGTGGTTTCGGTGCCATCGCAAGTCACTATACTGTGTGCGCAATTGTGCATTATCGGTGGCTCCCATAGCTTGGCCATGGGGCGCCCCTCTAGCGCGCATAGTATGGACTTGATGAGTACACCGTGGCTAACTATCGCTACGTCCTCTGTCGCATGCGCTGATAATATCCGCTTCAGCTGCATAAGGCCACGTTGCTGCACAGCGTCAAAGAGCTCTGCCCCCTCTTGTTTGAAGCGCTCTGGAGCATTCCAGAAGTGTGTGAAATCTTCGGGGTATAGTTCTTGAATCTCGCTTTGCAGCAGACCCTCCCAAGGACCGAGGAAAATCTCTCGCAACTCATCACAATATTCGATAGGAAGACTAGGCTCGGCAAAGAGAATAGCGGCGGTTTCCCGCGTGCGCACACTAGAGCTGCAATAAACCTTCGCGATCTTATAGGCCTTCAAGGCGGGAGCTAGGGCCGCAGCTTGTTGCTTGCCTTCGAGTGTCAGAGTTGATTCGGCGTGGCCTTGTACGCGTTTCTCTTTATTCCAATTGGTCTGTCCGTGACGTATTAGGTGAACTCGCATAGGCTCGCTGGTCTCTTAGGGGCGGTTTGTGCAGCTTAAGGTTGAGTGCTGCGCGTGCGTCTTACCGCATCCTGCCATAGCGAATAACGTTCATCTCGCCAGGCCTTATCTTTCTGCGGAGAGAAGGATTGTTCGAGTTGCCAGTGTTCAGCGATTTGCTCCAGTGAGTCGTAGAGCCCGCACTGTAGCCCTGCGAGCCAGGCCACGCCAAGTGCTGTGGTCTCGGTGACACGGGGTCGGTCGACTCGACAACCCAGCAAATCGGCGAGGTTTTGCAACACAAAATCATTACGGGCCATGCCGCCGTCTACGCGCAGAGTATCGGGGCGTTCACCGTCGGCCTCCATAGCCTTTTGCAAGTCGCGAGTTTGGTAGCAAACCGATAATAGAGCCGCCGTAACTAACTCTTTGATGCCGGTGTCGCGGGTCAGGCCAAAGATTGCGCCACGGGCATCCGCATCCCAATAGGGAGCTCCCAGTCCAGTGAATGCGGGTACCATCAGTACGTGCATATTCTTGTCGGCCTGCCGCGCAAGCTCTTCTGTCTCCTCTGCATCCTTGAAGAGTTTCAATCCATCGCGTAGCCACTGCATCGTAGCGCCGGCCATGAAGATGCTACCCTCAAGTGCATAAGTGACCTTGCCCTGTAGGCGATAGGCAACGGTGGTAAGTAGTCGGTTCTCCGACCGCAGCGCCTTATCGCCCGTATTAAGGAGTAGGAAACAGCCGGTGCCATAGGTGCTCTTCGCCATGCCAGGTTCGAAACAACATTGGCCGAAGGCAGCGGCTTGCTGGTCGCCCGCTATGCCGGAGATAGGGATAGCGGCGCCGAGAATGCTCGCGTCGCATTGACCGAAATCTGCCGCACTATCGAGTACCTCGGGCAGGAGCTCGGAGGGTATATTGAACAGCTCTAGCAGATCCTCGTCCCAGCGCTGAGTGTGGATATTAAACAACAGAGTGCGGGAGGCATTGGTGGCGTCGGTGAAGTGGCTTTGTCCGCCAGTTAGTCTCCACAATAGGTAGGTATCGACAGTGCCGAATGCCAATTCGCCGCGCTGCGCAGCCTCTTGCGCGCCGTCCACATGATCGAGAATCCAACGAATCTTGCTCGCTGAGAAATACGGGTCGAGTAACAGTCCGGTGCGCTCTTGTATCAAACTCTCTTTGCCTTGTTGCTGTAGTTTCTCACTCAAGCTTTGGCAATAGGCACTGGTGCGGCGGTCCTGCCAGACGATGGCGCGATGCAGTGTCTCGCCACTCTTGCGGTTCCAGATCAGGGTGGTTTCGCGTTGATTGGTAATGCCAATCGCGCGAATATTTTCGGCCTTTAACCCGGACTCGGCGAGCGCATTTCGGGCGCTGCGAAGTGTGCTACCCCAGAGGTCTTCGGGCTCATGCTCTACCCAGCCATCTTGCGGAAAATGTTGAGCGAACTCTTCTTGCCCCGCGCTGATACGTTGCCCATCCGCATCGAAAATAATGGCGCGGCTACTTGTAGTTCCTTGGTCGAGCGCGAGAATATAGTCTGTCATTTAAGATGTCCGGTTCATTGTGGGCTAACACGTGAAACACAGCGTACTATAGGACAGTTTCATGATCCACAAGCATGCTATTAGCATGGGATCTCAAGTGCAGTAAGGCTAACAACTCTATGACTCAAAACTCTACAATTCATGATCTACTGGTAATCGGCGGCGGGATCAATGGCGTCGGTATCGCGGCTGACGCTGCAGGGCGAGGTTTAGACGTCGTCTTGTGCGAAAGTAATGACCTAGCCTCGGCCACCTCGTCGGCGAGTACTAAGTTAATACATGGTGGTCTGCGCTATCTCGAGCAATACGAGTTTAGTTTGGTCCGTAAGGCGCTTGCTGAACGAGAGGTATTGTTGCGCAATGCGCCACATATAATCACGCCACTGCGTTTTCAGCTGCCCCATCGTCCGCATCTACGCCCGCGTTGGATGATCCGCGCTGGGCTCTATCTTTATGATTTTCTCAGTAAGCGTGTAACTCTACCCGCCTCGCGAAGCCTGCGCTTCGCGCCCGACAGTCCTCTGGTCTCAAGCCTGCGCAATGGATTTGAGTATTCCGATGCCTGGGTCGACGATGCGCGTTTGGTGGTCATGGTGGCCAAGCAGGCGCAGCAACACGGCGCGCAGATACTCGTGCGCAAGCAATGCGTCGAGGCTAGCGAAGAGGGGGGGATATGGCGCGTAAGTCTAATGGACACGCGCACAGGTCTTGTGGACACCGTTCGAGCTCGAGCATTGGTCAACGCGGCCGGACCTTGGGTTGAGATATTCTCCAACACGGTGCTGCCGCAGAAGAAGCATGAGCATATTCGTCTCGTGAAAGGTTGCCATATCGTAGTGCCGCGAATGTTCGCCTCGCCCGAGGCTTTCCTGCTACAAAACAGTGATGGAAGAGTTGTGTTTGTCATTCCCTATGAACAAGATTTTACGCTAATTGGCACTACAGAAGAGGACCAGCTTGGAGACCCTGCTAGCGCGAAAATATCCGCTTGGGAGATCGACTACCTAGTCGAGGTAACGAACGAGTATTTTAAGAGTAAGATCGCGAAAGAGGATGTGCTGCACGTTTTTGCTGGTGTGCGACCATTGATGTCGGACGAGGAAGAAAGCGCTTCAGAGGTATCGAGAGACTACACGATAACGCTCGATACTACTGGCGCTCCATTGCTGACAATATATGGTGGCAAGATCACAACTTATAGGCGCCTAGGAGAGAGTGCATTAGAGAAATTGCGTGAGATATTCCCCAAAATGAAGGGCGATTGGACAGAGCGAGCTTCACTACCGGGCGGAGACTTCGAAACCCAAGCTAAGCTATCCGAGGCGATAGCGATGGAAGCTCCTTGGCTACCCGAATCCACTAGGCAGCGCTGGGTTGGGAGTTATGGCACCTTGTGCCGTCAAATCTTTGCCGGCGCAAAGGAATTAGAAGACCTAGGGCAAGACTTTGGGCATGGGCTTAGTGCGAGGGAGGTAGACTATCTCTGCGGGAATGAGTGGGCGGAGGAGGTCGACGATATTCTGTGGCGTCGCACCAAGCTAGGCTTGCTTTTCAATGCGGAACAAAAAGGCCAATTGGAAAGCTACTTAGCGCGGCATCGTAATCCCTAGACTGCTCTGCGCTTGCTCTGGTACATCGCCTCATCAGCGAAATGCAGCAGTTCTTCGGCATTTTCACCATTCTCAGGATAAACGGCGATGCCGATGCTGGGGGCGATTAGAAGTTCTCGGTCACCCAGTTTGAATGGTTTGTTCAGTACATGTCGAATTTTTGCGGCCACGTTTTTCGCGTCGGCCTGTTCAACGATATTGGTCAATAGCAGCACGAACTCGTCACCGCCTATGCGGGCGGCGGTGTCGGACTCGCGAATGCAGCCCTCTAGGCGACTAGCGACCTCGACAAGCATTTTGTCTCCGACATTATGGCCATATAAATCATTGATTTCTTTAAATTTATCGAGATCTAGGTATAAAAGAGCAAAGCGTCCAGGGACGCGACCTGCCCGTGCAATGACTCTTTGCAAGCGGTCTTGAAATAAGCCACGATTGGCGAGGCCTGTAAGTGAATCATGGCCCGCGGCGTGGATTAAGCGCTCGTGTAGCTGCGTGCGGATGATTGCCGAGGCTACTTGGTCGGAAACGAACTGCAGCAACTCCTGATCTTGATCTGTGTAACGAACAGTTCCGGTATAAGACTGCACTACCAAAGTTCCAAACGTTCTCTTTCCCGAATGCAATGGTACGCCCAGCCAGTCTATGGAATCGGTGCCAACTACTTCAGCGTGTTTCAAGTGCATAGACTTGTTTGAATTCGGTGTAAGTAGAAGCGCTTGGCCTGTTCGAATAACTTCGGCACTCAGTGTGCCACTGTCCAAAGGGCGTGGTGCGGGGCAACTATCGAACTCGTCGGCGTAATAGGGAAAGCTCAATTCGTCTTTGTGTCTATCGTACAGTGCTACGAAGAAATTCTTAGCGGGAAGTAATTCGTCAATGATGCGATGGATCAAAGGGAAGAGGCTACCGAGATCGCCTGCTTGATGAGACGTCTCAGAGATTTTGTATAAGGCCTTCTGTAAGGATTCGGCCCTTATGCGTTCGCTTATGTCGTGCGCAACAGCCACGCGAATTTGTTGCTCCTCGGACCACCTAGCTGTCCAGCGGATATGCACCGTATGGCCGTCTTTATGGAGATAGCGATTCTCAAAACCTACTATCTCTTCGCCGGCGTTAACCCGTCTAGATACGGCTATAGAGCGCTCTCGATCATCGGGGTGCACGAGGTCGAAGATGGGTTTGCCGATTAGCTCCTCGGGCGTATAGCCAAACATCTGTTCGCTGGCTGCGCTGATGAATAGCAATCGTCCTTCGGCATCGACGACACAGACGACATCTAGCAATAAGTCTATGAAATCAATTAGGTTGTTATAAGTTTTTTTCATTTAGCTTGTCGGTCTACGCAGCTTTAAGTTTCACCGGAATCACTGTGAGTGAGTGTTTGCGCAGTTTGGTTTAATCTATCGAAGGATTGAACTCGTCCTTAGCTCAATACAGCCTTCGCATCGATGCTCGGGCGAAGATGATACAGAGTAGCCGAACTACCCTTGCAAGTCTAACGCGGGTTATGATTAAGGGCTCTGGAAAAAGCGGTGTTTAAATAGGCCGCGCAGAGGCTATTTCGACACATTGGTGCATTATCCAAGAGCAATAGGAAGTATTACATGAGAGATCATCTGAAGGGACAAGCCTTTACTTTGGCACTGCTACTAGCATTGCTGGCACCGCCGGCGAGCGCTCAGGCCCCAGAGGCTGGACTAGTTGGAACTTGGAAATATCTGCGCAATTTCACCTACGTCGATGTTGATGCGCAAGGGCGAGTATTTCAGTGTCGCATTCTCCCAGACCTCAATCTCTTCATAAGCACTGCCCAAATAGCATCGAACGCCGAAGTGCTATGGGAGCCCGTGCGGTTCTTCAGTCTCTATGGGCGGGAGGTGTCGCCGTCAGGGCAAGACTGGGGCCTAGACACGATCGAGTTGAGGCGACTAGTGATGTTTCTCAATCCAGTCGATCCCGGTCCAGGTGTGCAGCGCATGGAATTCGACAAGGTGCCACAACTCCCTACTCTGTGTGCGCATTACTTGGCGTTGTCTCGCGAAGAATAAAAACGCCGGAAACAAGAACACTTGCTCCCGGCAAAGACCTGCTAGGACGTAGTTAAATGCTACGCAGCTGGTCGTCTGATCGAGCTGAAGATGTCGACGAAAGTAGGCACTTTCTCAATACGGATTGGGATGCGCAGGCGCCGCGCTACATCGCTCGCTGAAATCAGACCGCGAATCTGGGTGGTACTTTGATCGACCACCAGGCAATGTTGCTGCCCTTTTTGCTGCAATGTCTTAATTACATCGTTGATCGTTGCTGACTCCAGATCGGTGAGGCTCAGGGCCATGATTTCGGCTTTGGGTCTCATTAGGTCTTTGACTAGTATCTCCTTGTGGGCAAAGCCCAGTGCCACTCGTGCCATGAAGTGTTGGTCATCGAGGTCATCGAGGCTAATTGTCCCGATAAATTCGCCTTCACTATCGACAACCAGTTTGAGCTTAACGTGGTCTCGGCGCATGAGATTCTCAACGGACTCGGCGAGCGTAGACCCGTCGATAGTGAGGGGTACATGTTTCTTGAAGTCCGTAAAGAACTCTAATGCTGAAGATAGTGGGCTAAGCTCATGAAACTCGTCGGGGCGCACTAGGTGGGCGACACTGCTAACTGGGAATAAATGAATCTGGCGCATGGTAAATCCTCTAATTTAAATATAGACGCTAAGTGGAAAAACGCGACACGCGGGTATAGAAGTAGACAGTGCAGCGATGTGCATCCCACAGTGCAGGCTAGTGTCTAATTTCTAGAAGTGCGTGTAACAGCTTAGGCGCGGATAGAGGGGGGGCCACGAATATTGCGATCAGTTGTGACTGTAGAGTGAGGGGGTGTAAACAGGGACACCGCCAAATAGTCAGCGTGAATGAGCGATAGCTGCAATTCATCGACTGGGAGGAAGTGTTTCTCGGTTTGCTGCTGTGCGGTATAGAAGGTTTCAACTACGAGTTGGGAATGGTGCAGGGAATTGGCTTTTACGACGTGCGATACCGGCGCCTCATTTGCGGTAAACGTGAAGCTAAGTAGTAATGCAGTTAAAGCAAGCAGTGATCGTGTCACGGTTCTTCTCTGTTGTGCAAAACGCTTAAGCGAGGTTTGCTCCTCACTCTCTATGTCTCGTTAAACTCTATATTAGGCCTACTTCGGCAGTTTTCAAAGGTAGAGGCCTAAATATTTCGCAATTAGGGGCAGTCCTGCTATAAACCTTAGTAAATGCGCGTCCAGGACGTGTCGCGCAAATTGTAATCAATAAGGAGGTGGTTTATTCTCCCTCTCCAAATTTTCTTCACTAGTAAGGGATTATTCCCAACGATCGCGTATCCGCGAACCACGGCAATAACATGAGCAAGAAATACAGCCCCTCGGCCATTGAGCCGAAATGGCAGCAGTTCTGGGATGAACACAATACCTTCAGTGTCTCCAACGCAGACTTCACTAAGCCGAAGTACTATGTCCTAGACATGTTCCCTTATCCTTCCGGTTCGGGGCTACACGTAGGGCACCCTGAGGGCTATACCGCGACGGACATCATTGCGCGCTACAAGCGCATGAATGGCTTCAATGTGCTTCATCCGATGGGTTGGGATGCCTTTGGCCTGCCCGCTGAGCGAGCCGCCATTCGTGAAGGCCGCCATCCTGCCTTGATTACCCAAGAAAACATCAAGAATTTCCGTGGTCAGATTAAGCGCCTAGGGCTCTCCTATGACTGGCAGCGCGAGATCGACACTAGCAAGGTGGACTACTACCGCTGGACACAGTGGATCTTCCTGAAGTTGTATGAACAAGACCTTGCCTATCTGGCCGAGGTGCCGGTGAACTGGTGCCCAGCCCAGGGCACGGTGTTAGCGAATGAGGAAGTGCAAGACGGTCGTTATGTGGAGACTGGCGATCTTGTTGAGCGGCGCATGATGCGTCAATGGATGTTGAAGATCACCGCCTATGCCGAGCGCTTATTGAGCGATTTGGACGGCTTGGACTGGCCTGCGGGCATCATCGAGATGCAGCGACAGTGGATCGGCAAGTCGGTTGGGGCGCAGGTAACCTTTAAACTGCAGGACTTCGATGCTGGCTTCGAGGTGTTTACAACACGCCCAGATACGCTGTTTGGCGCTAGCTTCTGTGTATTGGCTCCCGAGCATCCGCTCGTTGAGCAGATCACCAGTGCAGAGCAAGCGGCAATGGTGCAGGCCTATATAGAGAAAGTGAAGAATGTTAGCGATCTCGATCGTGAGACTGCTGCGGCTAAAGAGAAGACTGGTGTCTTTACGGGCGCCTATGCGCTCAATCCGGCCAGTGGCCTACCTGTCCCCGTGTGGATCGCCGACTATGTGAAGGCCGACTACGGTTCGGGTGCGATCATGGCCGTGCCTGGGCACGATGAGCGCGACTATGAGTTCGCGAAGAACTTTGGTTTGCCGATCTTGCAAGTCGTCTCTGGCGGAGACATCGACACTGCTGCCTATGCCGAGCACGGCGTGGCCATGAATTCCGGGTTCCTCGACGGATTACCGACCCCAGAGGCCAAGGTGAAGATGATCGCTTGGCTTGAAGAGAAAGGCGTTGGTAAGGGCGAGACAACTTATAAACTGCGCGATTGGCTGTTCTCGCGCCAGCGCTATTGGGGTGAGCCGTTCCCGATTATGCATAACCCCAAGACTGGCGAGATTCATGCGGTGCCAGTGCAGGATCTGCCGATTACCTTGCCCGAGTTGTCGGAGTATAAACCGACTGCAGATGGTCAGCCGCCATTGGCGCGCGCCGAGCAATGGATGCAAGTCGAGTTGGACGGCGAGGCTTTGCTGCGCGAGACCAACACGATGCCGCAGTGGGCGGGGTCTTGCTGGTATTACCTGCGCTACATGGACCCGAGCAACGACAAGATGCCCTTCGACCCAGCTGCCGAGCAGTATTGGGGGCCGGTAGACCTATATGTAGGTGGGGTGGAGCACGCTGTATTGCACCTGTTGTACGCCCGCTTCTGGCATAAAGTCCTGTTCGACTGTGGCTTGGTGCACACGCGTGAGCCATTCAAGAAGCTCTTCAATCAGGGCATGATTCTCGGCATTAGCCACCGCGACGAGTCCGGCCGTTTCTATGGCCCGACCGAGGTTGAGTATCGCGAGGGTAAGCCCTTCGTGAAGGGCAGCGAAACGCCCTTGACCGCGCGCGAAGAGAAGATGTCGAAATCACGTCTGAATGTCGTGAACCCCGACGATGTCATCGAGGAATATGGCGCGGATTCCTTGCGTCTGTATGAGATGTTCATGGGGCCACTGGAGGCCGTGAAGCCTTGGCAGACCAATGGGGTTAAAGGGGTTTACGGCTTCCTAGATCGCGCGTGGTCATTGCTGATCGATGGGGATACCGATGCTATAGCAAGTGTGATTGTCGATGAGCCAGAGGCGGCAGCCACTGACGAGTTGCGTCGCGAAATCAATATCACGGTGCATAAGATCACGCACGATATAGAGAATTTACGCTTTAACACCTCGATCGCGAAGATGATGGAGTTTGTGAATCTTGCTAAAAAGCAGACGCATATTCCTAAGGTCATAGCGGAGAAGTTCGTGTTGGTGTTGGCGCCCTTTGCACCGCATATCGCCGAGGAGCTGTGGCAGCGCCTTGGCCATAGCGATACGCTCGCCTATCAGGCTTGGCCCCAAGCCGATGAGAATTGGCTAGAGGCTGACACGGTCACGATGACAGTGCATATCAACGGCAAGCGTCGCGCTGAGATCCAGATCGATAGGAGCTTGGATCAGGCAAGCATCGAAGGCATCGCTAGAGAAGAGCCAAGTGTTGCCGAGAAGCTTGCTGACCTGAAAATCAAGAAAGTGATCTTTGTGCCTGGTAAATTGGTGAATTTCATCGTTTAGCAATAGGATTGGCAGTAATCGGGGATTGGGTTCAGAATTCGTCAGCGAAAGTGTGATTCGAGGCAGCAGCCTCGATAGCGCTATGCTTAAATGCGACGTCTAAGTCGTAATGAGTTGTTATCGTTTATGAAGATTTCTAGCCGCAAACCGGGCCTGTTCGGATTCATCTGTCTAATCGTCTGCGCTGCGCTGCCCAGCCTAGCAGCTGCGCAGCGTAGCACTGATTTTGCGTTGCTTGATCAGCACGGTACTTTCCATCAGCTTAGTCGCTACGGGGAGTCCAATGCCGTCGTGCTGTTCGTCCAAGGCAATGGGGAGGAGAGTTCGCGTCAGGCGCTGCCCCAGCTGCAAGCGCTGCAGGAACGTTATCGAGAGCAGGGCGTTGTTGTTCTGCTGTTGAACCCAAACCCCACCCAAACTCGTACTTCCGTAGCCCAAGAATTGGCAAGCGTTGGAGTAGAGTTGCCGGTGCTATTAGATAGCGCTCAGGTGGTCGCCCGATCCCTGCAAGTCGAGTCGACAGCTCAGGCCTATATTCTCGACCCTGTATCCCACGATGTGCTCTACACAGGGCCATTCAGCAGTCAGACCGCGAACGCCGATTCGGCTGGGTCTATTCCCTATCTCGAGAATGCCCTCATTGCGATCCTAGCTGGCCAAGAGGTCGAGCTAGCGGCCGACATGCCTAGTCCTGCCGGCACCCCGATCGATTACCTATACCGTAGCCGCTTCGCAGATCGCCAGATATCCTATCAAGATGAGATCGTGCCTATTCTCAAGCGCCGCTGCACTACCTGCCACATAGAGGATGGGCTTGCGCCCTGGGCGATGGTCAGCCATCGCATGGTGCAAGGCTGGAGTCCGATGATTCGAGAAGTATTGGTGACGCATCGTATGCCACCTGGGCAGATCGATATGCTCGAGGGGGAGTGGGACAATGTGCATCAGATAAGTGACGATGAACTCATCACCCTAGTGCACTGGATCGATAGTGGGGCGCGCCGCGAGGGGGATAGCGATCCTCTTACGGAACAGGTCGCTGTCGACGATAGCTGGAAGCTTGGCGAGCCAGATCTGATTATCGACGTGCCCGCCGAAAAAATCCCCGCCACAGGCATGGTGGACTTTAAGATCAAGCGAGCCGATCTCGCCTTGGAAAAAGATCAATGGATAAGTGCTGTTGCCTATAATGTTGGCGACCGTTCAGTGCTGCATAGCCTTCTAGTCTTTGCCGTCGACCCCAATATCGATCAGAAAGACTTGGTGGGCTTGATAGATCCAGCCAACGCCGAATTCATCAGTCTCTATGTGCCGCCGCGTACAGAGGAGTCTTTCGCGGACGATTCGGGTTTTCTGCTGCGGCAGGACCGCGACCTCAGTTTCAAATTGCGCTATGTAACAGGCGGCCGTGAGACCGAGGACAAGACGCGTATTGGCTTGTACTTTCGCGATTCCGCGCCTGAGTTCTCGGTGCACAATGTCATAACCCTGAATACAGGTTTCAACATTGCACCTGGCGAGGACAATCACGTAGAGATTGCGGAGACCGAGCCCTTCGAGCACGACGTATTAGTAGAGAGTTTCGCGCCGCAGACCCATACGCGTGGCAAGAGCATGAGTATTTCTGCGCGCTATCCAGATGGCAGTGAGAAGCGCTTGATAAACGTCGCGAACTACAACTTCAATTGGCAGATGAACTACAAGCTTCAAGAGCGCCTGAGCTTGCCAGCGGGTTCAAGCCTAGTGTCTGAGACAGTGTATGACAACTCCGCCTCGAACCCGCAGAACGTGGACGCAGAAGCGCAGGTCAAGGTGGGTATAACCACCTATGACGAGATCTTCAGTCATTTCGTAAGAGTGCTCGAGCCTGTAGAGAATTGAGAGTCTTAGTAGTCCCGCAATAGGCTGCGCATATCGCGCGTGTAGGGCAGCGCATAGTCGTGTGAAGCTACTATGACGCTGTCAGAGGTGCGTATCAGTTTTGCCGTTACGAAGACATTGTTCTCGCCCACAGCATAGGTGCCAGCTAGCACTAAATGTGCATTGTGCTGTGCACTGATGTCGTTAACCTCGCGCGACAATAGGAAAGCACCCTGTGTCTCGCTGATGTAGACGCTATTACGCAGCAACATTTCCACTACGGAGTAACCAGCGGCAGTGAACTGCGAGGTCAACTGCTGCGAAGCAACACGGCCGAATGTAGAGGACTGTCCTAGATCGTTGATGTCCGCGAAACTGGCAACAATGATGTTGGTGCTCGGGCTGATCTGATTGCCTGCCATGCGAATGAGATTATTCGCGGCGGCGCGGTTGGTGCTGATGATCAGGTCGATGCCCGTGTCATATTCTTTGCTGGCACAGCCCGCTATAGCAACTACACCTAAGACCAGTGCGCACACTCTCATGTGAAACTTCATTATTCGTCCCCTCGCGCACTGACTACATTGAACACACGGCCTTGGCCACGGTATTGGGCGATATCGTCCTCGTCGAAGTAATACACTCGGCTACTCGAGTGAACAATCTGTTGGCTGTCGCGGACGCGAGTACTGATGATGACTTCAGTAACACTGGCGGAACGATCCTTATTGAATTTATTCCACAAGTCGCCCGCTAGGCCGATCGGGATTAGAATTAGGCCGCGGTCTCCCCAGTGCTGGGAATCATTGATGCCAACACCGGTAAGAAAGAAGGCTGTAATTAGCCCTGGCCTTGCGGGTAGCCATTCACGATCGTCATGCTCGATGACTTGCACGTCGTAGTCGAGTGTAAACAGTGCGTTCTCGCGGTTGAGCATCACAGCGACATTCTGGTCGACGAGACCAGCTTCGAGCATATTGTGATAAGCGCTTTGGAAGTCGCCGGCGTTATTCGCTGGGCGGCCTAGGTAGATAGATGGTGTGATGACACCCCCGCCATCGCCTAGGCTGCTGCGTATCAGTTCGGACTCGTTCTGGGCAAGTAATTGCCAGTGACTAGCAGACTGCAAGCTTTGTTGTTCTGCTCCGGGGAACATCGTCGCGCGAGGGTAGGGCAGATAATCGTTGTTCCCGCAGGCAGCAAGAACCGAGCAGGTCAAACACAGTGCGAGCACGCGAGCAATATACATGGCGAAACCTCTAGTCATGACTTAATGCGCGGGCAAGCGCACTTACATCGCGGCAGTGTACTACGAGTTGGAGGCCAGCGGAATTCTCAGTTGAGTATGCGATAACCTCGTCCACGTAGACAATTATGCACGACGCGATCGCGTTCGCTCAAACCAGATGAAGTACCCCGCACTCCGCCACCGATTGCGCCGACGCCCGCACCGCGAGTGGCGGTATTGCGATTACCCACCACAGCCCCTATGGCGCCGCCTATGACCGCGCCAGTGGCAGCTCCAACAACCGCCCGTTCGCCCACTGGAACTTGGTCTGCGATATCCTGGCATTCGCTGAGATCGGTTTGGTACCGGGTCATGTCGACGCCCTGGGGGTCGATGATAGGGCCTGAGTAGCCCGGACCGGACCGACAGGCTATGAGGGTAAGTAGGAAGGTGCCTAGAATAACGCGTTGCAACATGATGAACCTCCGTTGCTCGAAGACCAAAATAAAGGCATGGATGGCTAGCGTGAAAACGCGGTGCCACTCAAGCCTTAACGCGCGAGGTCAGGAGGGGTTTACAAAGTCTCGGTTCAGTACTGAAGTTTCAAGTCTATAGCTGCGCATTTACCCATTTTTGGAATTGTGCCGCAGGCATGGCGCCAGAAACCCTCGCCACTTCTTTGCCTTGTTTGAAGATCATGAGGGTTGGAATGCTACGAATGCCGTAGCGCTGAGCGAGTGCGGTTTCATTCTCTGTATTGACTTTGACTAATCGAACCTTCGGCTCTAGCACTGCGCTAGCTGCCTCAAATGTTGGAGCAAACTGCAAACAGGGGCCGCACCAGGGTGCCCAGAAGTCGACGACGATCGGCACGTCGCCGCCGAGGTGCTGGGCGAAGCTACTCTGCGTTAGTGCAATTGGCTTGCCGGTAAACAGGCTTTCCTTACAGGCGCCGCAAGTGCCGTGCGCGGTGAGTTTCTCCGCTGGCATGCGGTTCTTGCGATGGCAGTGAGGGCAGGTGACAAAGAGTTCGTTCGACATAATGATTGTGCTCCTACAATATAATAGTTCTAGGATACGCCTCGGCGCCGCGCATTAAAAATTAATAATCTAAGTCACATCGATAGGGTGCTGTGGGGCAGGGCTTTCTCGTTTCGGCCTAATCACATTGCATTAGCTGGCAATTTCTAAGATGCTGCCTTGTATTTGTTCGCCGAAGAACTGCACATGACTCAAGAATTGGAAACAAAGCCTCTCTCCGGCGCGCGCAGTCGCGCCGTCTGGCTAAGAAGTACGCTGGGTCTTTCGCAGAAAGAAGCCGTCGCCTCTGCGACGATGACGGCAACGGGCGACAACTTCTTCAATGCTTTTGCCATTTACCTCAATGCTACTGCTGTGCAGATGGGCTGGTTGATGGCAATTCCCCAGCTTTTCGGCGCCCTGTTTCAAGTGCTGTCAGCGTGGTTGGGGAATTACCTGCCGCGTAAACCTTTGGTGGTCGTAACAGCGCGCGTGCAGACTGCAGTGGTGCTGGGTCTGTCAATTCTCGCGCTGTCGCGCAGCGAGGGCTCAGTGTATTGGTTGATTGCTTTGGCCGTGCTGTATTTCTCCTGTATCAACTTCATTCAACCTCAGTGGCGGGCTTGGATGGGCAGCGTGGTGCCCCAGCGTCGCCGCGGCACCTTCTTTGCCTCTCGTACTAGGCTGACAATGGTGGCCTCGCTGTTTATCTTCATGAGTGGCGGGGCGCTACTTAGTCTTAGCGAACGCTTTGACGTGGTGTGGCTTGGTTTTGCCATTCTCTTCGCCACTGCGGCGGTAGGGCGTGGTTTTTCATCGCGATACCTCGCGCAGATGCATGACCCTGATGCGAACCCCCACCCGGCTGGGCGCAAGGGTTTCTGGCAGAGTGTGAAACAGCTGCGCGCATCTTTGTCCGACAAGACGTTTCGAGACTACAGTTTCTTCGTTGCGGGCATGCAAGGGGTGGTGGCAATCTCCGCGCCTTTCTTTGCAGTTTATATGCTGCGCGATCTGCAGTTCACTTATATTGAGTACAGCCTAAATTCTATCGCGTCGATCCTAACACAGTTCCTATTGCTCAACTTCTGGGGGCGTTTCAGTGATCGTTTCGGCAATCGCTTAGTGATGCAGATTGCCAGTGTGTTGATCCCCTTTATGCCGCTGTTATGGTTATTTTCCGCAAATCACTACTACTTACTTTGTGTGCAAGTGATGTCCGGTTTTGTGTGGAGTGGTTTTAGTTTGAGCACTGCCAATTATTTGTACGATATCCGGCCCCATAAGAGTGACTTCGCAGTGTATGCGGCAATGCAATCTGCGCTCGGAGCTGTGGCAGTTTTTCTTGGTGCGATTACGGGCGGGCTGATAGCCTCGGCGGCGCCGAGTGTCGTGGAATTTTTTCCGTTCCTGCGTGAAATTCGAAGCCCGATTTTTCTCGTGTTTTTCGCCAGCTTCGCGCTACGCATGGCGATCGCTATCTGGTTCATTCCAAGAGCGGTGGAGCCTCGAGTGCGCAGGCGTCCAAAGATACTGCAGATCATCTACCGAGTGTCACGCTTCAATGCTATCTCGGGTATCTCCCTAGACTGGCTAAGTGTGACCAAGCGCAGCAATACAACAAAGGAGTCGGATGCTGAGAAAGACCCGGCAGAGCTTGGCGAGGAAAAGGACTCCTAGTTTCTAGTCGGCGAGCCAGACATCCTTGCACCAAAGCCAGATGTTGTCCCAGCCCTCGTCGGAGGTCTTCTCATCCCAGAAAAGAATTGCGCCGTCTTGGCGGATGCAATAGTAACCGCCATTGGCCTCACAAATTGGCAGGTATTTGCGTGGCAGCCCGAGGCTCCATGCAACGGCTGCCATCTCTGGGAGAAAGGTATGCGAGTTTGGGTCACTCACCGTGACGGGCTCTAAATGCCCACAGACCACATCACTTACCTGCATCAGGTAGTCGCGCAAGTCGTCGGGCAATGAGACATAAAGTGCCTCTTCTATTTCTATGAGCAAGTCCTCGTCCGGTAACTCGAGAGGGACCGGCACGGGTTCATTGCGCTCGCGTAGCATTTCAATTACATCTTCCATTCTAAGGTGCTGCTCCTGTTTCTCGCTCTTCCACGCGCGCGCCCGCTAGCACACCAGGTAGAGCATAGTTGCCTTCATGACAGGCGTATTCATATAAGCGGTCTTCTGTAGACTTCATCGGGATCTCGGCGGTCCAAGGTGCGACGAATGTCGTGGGGTCGTTCAGTGTAACGCTATAGTTAACGGTATCTGCTGCGACGCGCGTAAAACGCTCGCTTACAACTAGATTCTCACTCGCGCCGCGATAGCTTTGTAATGAGTTGAAGTTGCGTGTCTCAACTACGAGTGTGTCCCCTTCCCAGTGTCCTATCGAGTCACCTAGCCAAGGCGCGTGTACTGCGGGTAGCGGGTCGGCGTCGATGCGTATGATACGCGCATCGTGCACCATTTCGACAAGTATCATGACATAGCCGGGCGATTGCACAATCTGATAATGGTTGTTGTACAGAATCGGAAGCATGGGTGGACCAGAGCTCGAACCAAAAGAGAGTAGGCAGCGCTCGGCAAGCGGGCGCGATTCTGGTCCCTTGAACGGTGCTTGGCTGCGTGCTTGTGCAGCGGCAGCCAGACGTTGTTGAGCAGCTTCGGTGAAGGCGGGAATGCGGCCGTTGGCCGGGTCGACTATGAGGGAGGTGCGGCGTTCTCCGTTGTAGATGGCAACCGTGGTGCCATCGTCGAACCAGAAGTTGTTATAGCTGTCTTCGAGGTCGATCTGGCCTTTCGTAGGAGGCGGTCGATTAGGGTCGCTGGGCAGGTCTGCGAGCGCGCTGCGCTGCGCCACCTCCCGCTCCATCTCCTGTTGTTCTTGCTCGCTCAAGAAGGCTTTGTTGGCAAACTGAGTAGGGCGCTCTAGTGGGGTGATAGTGTTGTTGGTCCACATGCCTTGCAGGTCTGCTTTGCCATCGACTGTGCGCGGCGCAGTATAATCGCCGGTTTGTGCGGTACTGGTCATTGATATCAGCGCCACGAGGATTAAAAGGCCGGCTGCGGGAGCTAGGCGCAGATGCATAGTAACGCGATCTACTACACGACACTTGTTCATTATTATTCTCCGAGTTGTGCTCGTCAGTGAGTTTTGGCAGAGTAGCAAAGTCGTTCGAAATTAGGCAACTAGAGCGCGCTGTTATGGTTTGCGGAGCCGTAACAAGTATTGATCTGTGCTGCGATTGAGCATTGGGTCGAATATTGAACGCATATGACGATCCTGCGAGTTTGCTAGCAAGTTACTCTCCGCCTCGAGTACGAAACCTGCCTCCTCGACTACTTGTATTGCGGCCTCTTTTGGAAGGCGGTGCAGTCGTCGGTTGTCGCGACCGACTACTCCCTCGTGATCGATGATGCCCACCACACCAGCCGGTTTAAGGACGTAATACACATTGCGTAGCATGCTGATGGCGCGCTGTGGATGACTATTGAAATAGTCATGGAGAATCTGCGAGATCAACACGAAGTCAACGGAGTTTTCCGCGAGTCCAAGATCGCTGACTGGGCGCTCTAGGCGCTGCACGTTATCGAGCTGACCGGCTAGGATTCTTGCCTCGAGTGCTACGCTGCGGGTGCGCTCGCCACGGTCCTCCTCCAAGTTCAATCCGCTGGGTGAGTTCTGTGCATACACAAGCCCCTCGGGCCCGACTGCCTTGGCGAGAATATAGCTGTAGTAGCCCCCAGCCGCATAGAGGTCTAGGACCACCATGCCTGGGCGCAATTGCAGAAACTCCAGTGTCTGGACAGGCTTGCGTTTAGGGTCGCGAATGCGGTCACTTACGTCGCGCCCGGAAGCCTTTAGCGCGGTCTCCAAAGCCTCTGTGTCCAAGGACTGTGCGGCGCAATTGGCAGCAATGCACAAGGTCAGTAGCGTTGTGAGGAATAAATGGTAATGTCGCACGACTTTTAGTCTCCGAATGTGACTTGGTACTGGCATCATAGGCTGGATTTGAGACAATGCCCATTTTGCACTATTCATTTCGTACTACAAGAAGGCACAACATGAGTCTATTACCCGCCGTCGAACTCGTCAGCCCAGCAGGCGCAAGCCCCGATGCCAGCATCATTTGGCTGCATGGACTCGGCTCCGATGGGCACGATTTCGCAGGCATTGTTCCCGAGCTACATCTTCCTAGCACGATGGCCGTGCGTTTCGTGCTTCCCCACGCACCCTCTATACCCGTGACAATCAATAATGGCTTTGTGATGCCCGCTTGGTATGACATCTTGGAAATGGATATAGGAAGAACCGTCGACACCGACCAGCTTATACAATCGGCGAAAGCTGTCCACGCGTTAATCGACAGAGAGATTGAAAGAGGCATAGATAGCAGCCGCATCATTCTTGCCGGTTTCTCCCAAGGTGGTGCTGTCATCTTGCACGCGGCTTTAAGCTGCCCTTATCCTTTAGCCGGCGCGCTTTCTTTGTCGAGTTATTTTCCGACTAGTGACACGATTGTCCCACACGAAGCGAATCGTGAATTACCCATTTTGGTATGCCATGGTACGCGCGACCCCATGGTCAATGAGGCATTAGGGAGGAAGGCAGAGGCAGATCTGCGTGCACTCGGACATCCCACGCAATATCGAAATTACCCAATGGAACATTCCGTCTGTCTTGAACAGATACGGGACATCTCTGCGTGGTTTCAGGAACGATTAGGCTAGTAAGTGGCCCTACAAGCCAACGCCTCTTGCCATCAGGTAGGCAAGCACTGGGATGAAGGCAAGCAGCACTAGTTCGATGCGCAAAACGCGAATAACGCCTGCGGGGACTAGGATTGGTTCCACCTGGTTTTTGCGTTGGCGCAAGAAGAACACGGTAGGGTAGATGGACAGTAGCGCTACGAGTACGAACAGCGTGAGCTTGGCGTGAAACACTGGGTTGCTGCTGTAGAAGCTGCTTGGCTTGCCTACCCACAACCAAAGACTGATGCCTAAAATGGCGACTAGGCCGGCGCTGAGTCCATATACCGCGTCGACCTTGAGGAGATTACGCAAGTCCTCGCGCGAGATCTCTTTGCCTATCGCAATGTTCTCAATTATGAGAGTGCCGGCGAGTACGATGACAGCGAATAGGTGGAGGTATCGAATCAACACGTCCATTTTTATACTCCGCAAACATTAGTCAGGGGATGGTAGCGTAGAGGCAATTCCGTGTTTAGTTAGGATTTGAGCAAGCTTAGTACTTCGGAGCGCGACTGCAGTCTCGGTGTAGCCGCCAAGCCCCTCACCGCCAATGAATAGCTGCGGCAGAGTGTTGCTGTGAGTGATTTCCTTGAGTCGCCCGCGGACCTCGCTTTGCAAGTTTGGCTCTAGAAACTCCCCTTGATCGAGCTCTATCACGCGATACTTCACTCCTATTTGGTCGAGCAATTGTTTGGCTGCGCGGCAGAATGAGCACCAGCTTAAAGAAAAGAGTACAACTGCCGCCTGTGGGGTGGAGATAGCATCATCGACCAAATCCCGCCCGTTGCGTGGGGCTGGTTTGGAGCTTGAAACGATTTCACTCATTGGTAATTCCATTCGGCGAAAAGATGTGTATTGTCGCACAAAATATGGGCAGTTTCTCGGGCTCTAATGATCTGGGTCAGCGTTATAGTAGATTTAGCTGTGCTAAAGTGCTCGCGTTGCTTTTCGGGCATAAACTATTAGGAGAATTGTCAAATGATTGGTTATATAACTCTTGGTACGAATGATCTTCAACGCGCTGGTGCCTTTTATGATTCGTTATTGGCAGAGCTCGGCGCGGCTCGCACGATGGACTATCCCACTTTTATCGCATGGGGAACAAGTCCCGAACGTACTGCTCTATCAGTGATTAAGCCTTACGACGGCAATCCCGCGACAGTAGGTAATGGAGTCATGGTGGGATTACAAGCCGACAGTCGCGAGACAGTTGAGCGTGTTTATAATAAGGCGATGGCATTGGGCGCTAAAGACGAAGGCCCGGCGGGACCTCGAGGCGATGCATTTTATGCAGGCTATTTTCGAGATCCGGACGGCAATAAGTTGAATATTTTTTACGCCGGGCAGTGAATTAGGGCCTTGCAACAAAGGCGAGCTGAAAGCGGCTCGCCATTGCTTGAATAACAATTAGGACAAGCGTTTCATGGATCATCAAAACACGAATGAGCGCAGCGAAGTGCCGGCTGAGCCGATGCTACCCAAGCCGGGCTTGCGAGAGCGCAAGAAACGCTTGCGTCTTCAGCGCATTATCGATGTGTCGCATCAGCTATTTGTTAGTAAAGGCTTCCAAGACACTACTATTCAAGATATTGCCGACGAGGCCGGCATAGGGCTCGGAACGCTTTATCTTTATGCCAAGGGTAAGGATGATCTTCTAGTACTGGTATTCCGCGAACACCTGTTGCAGATGACAGAATCTGCCTTCGAGATCATCGACCCAAAAGATCCTGTTATAGACCAGTTGATGACCTTTTTCTCAGTACACATCGACTACCATAAAGAGGATCAATTGCTCTCTAGAACGGTTCTAAAGGAGCTATCTTTCCCTAGCAATCCCAAAAGAAGGCACGATATTGAGTTAATCTTCAATACAGCTTATGAGAAATTGGCTTTGCTATTAAAGCGCGGAATCAAGGTTGGCAAGCTTAACTCAAGCCTCTATGTTGGTACTGCCGCCAGTAGTATTTTCGGCCTTTACTATCACCTCTTACAGGGTTTTCTCTGCGGATTCTTTACGGAGAAAGAGTTCAAGAAGAATCTCCGTCATGCACTGGATATGCTCCTAGCCAGCGCCAATCGCGACGCCTAAAACTCCTGCCTGCATTCTAAATTCTTGCTGATTTCTACAATTGACAAAGTGATGAGGGATAAACTCTTACTCATGACGCTTCCCGTTTGCATTGCTCGGGGGCGGTGCTAGCATCTGTCACAATATGGACTAAGTGAATTTGTTCATTTTTTGATCATAATGCTGATTTTTGGCAAGAACATTAATATTGTCAGTTGTAAATTTTGGAGAAACCCATGTTCACGAAGCTCAAGAACAAGAATTATCGGCAGTGGCAACTTGCCCTCGCGGCACTAGTTTGTGCCGCGCTAACAACGCCTTTGCACGCCGCGGAGCGTGTTGGGGATTTCTCTCTTCTCGATCAGAATGGCAAATTTCACCACATGGCATGGTATGACGACCACAAGGCCATCGCCTTCCTGGTGCAAGTCAATGGCAGTGCGGCGACACGTACCGCAGCCGCTGAATATGAGCGTCTACAAGCCGAATTCGATGCTCAGGGCATCGAGTTCATGATGATCAACCCTCTGGGGCAGGCGCGAGATTTGGTTCAGGCCGAGGTCGCTACTCTGGGTACAACTCTTCCTGTGCTAATCGATGACGCGCAAATAGTGTCTCAGGCGATGGGTGTTCAGCGCAGTGGCGAGACATTCCTTTTCGATCCACGCACCTTTGAGGTGATTTACCGCGGCCCGGTTGCAGGTCTGCAAAGTGCACTTGGGGAAGTGGCCGCAGGGCAAGCGATCAGCGCGCCTATGCTAGCGATGACGGGCACCGATGTTGATTATCAGTCGAGTCAGCAGATAGCACAGCACGGTGTCTCTTATAGTGAAGACGTTGCCCCAATTATTGAGCAAAATTGCGCCAGCTGTCACCGAGTGGGTGGCATAGCGCCATTTGCGATGGATAGCCATGCAATGCTGCAGGGTTGGTCTCCCATGATTCGCGAAGTCTTAATGACTAAGCGTATGCCACCAGGCCAGCTCGATCCTCACGTTGGTAATTTCTCCAACGACTATAATTTGGCTGTTGCAGACCAGCAGAAGCTTATCCAATGGATTGAGGCTGGCTCTGTAAAAGACGGCAGTGTTGACCCGCTGGCAGAACTGACCTGGCCTGAGTCGAAGTGGGCTTTCGGTGAGCCAGACTTGATCGTTAAGCTGCCGCCTCAGAATATTCCCGCTACAGGCATACTCGAGTATAGGACAGTGATTGTGCCGTTCGAGGGCTTGGACAGAGACCGTTGGGTACGTGCTAGTGAGTATCTTGCTGGCGACAGACAAGTTCTGCACCACACACTCAATGCCGTAATGCAGCCAGGCGAGACTCGTCCTCGTGGCTTCTTAGGCGAAGTCGACCCCAACGCAGCCTATATAACGCCCTATATTCCTGGTGCGGAGCCCCATATCGAGAAGCCCAATACCGGTGGCTTGCTCAAGGCAGGGTCTAAACTTGCTTTGCAATTGCACTACACGACTATGGGCAAAGAGACTGTAGATGCCAGCGAAATCGGGATCTGGTTCTACCCTGATGACCAGATTCCTCAGGAGCGTCTATCCAGCGAGTGTGCCTGCATATTCCCAGATAAGTGGACCAATATTCCCGCTTACGATCCAGATTTCGAGCAGCAGCAGAGCATCACTATTGAAGCCGACGCCTATTTGCAGAGCTTCATTCCGCATATGCACTTCCGCGGCAAGAGCATGAGTTTCGCCGCCCACTTTCCCAATGGAGAGGTGGAGCAGCTCATCAATATCGCCAACTACAACTACAATTGGCAGATCGACTATAAGCTCGAGGAGCCAGTGTTCGTGCCTGCAGGAACGAAGATCGTAGTGACCGCGGCTTACGATAACTCTAGTCAGAACAAGGCTAACCCTGATCCTGCGCGCACAGTGCCGTGGGGCGATCAGAGTTGGGATGAGATGTTCTTCGGTCAAGTGTATTGGAAGTATGTTGATCAGAGCGCATTCGTGAGCTCATTAGCACAATGATTTAGACCACAGGGAGAAAGGGGGGGAACGGACGCAACAAAAAAGGGAAAGAGGCTGGAAGCTTCTTTCCCTTTTCCTTTTCTAGCGGCAGTGTTCTTGCTGCAGCTACTTACTGCGCTTTCTACTTAGCTTTTTCGATCGGTGTGCGCAGGATGCCAACGCCTTCTACTTCTACTTCGTAGGTGTCGCCGCCCACCATTTCACGCGTACGGCCCATAGTGCCAGACCAGATGATATCGCCTGGCTCTAGAACGAAATAGTGGGAGATGTAGCTCACCATGTAGTCGAAATTGTAGAGCATGTCAGACGTGTTCTCGCCCTGGCGCACTTCGCCATTCAGGCGGCCTTCGATCTTCAACTCGTTCGGGTTCAGGCCCGTGACGATTTTCGGTCCTACCGCGTTAAAGGTCTTGCTGCCTTTCGCGCGTGTCCACTGTAGATCCGCACCTTGCCAATCACGCGCGCTGCCGTCGTTGCCAGCAGTGACGCCGAAGATGTAGTCGCGCGCATCTTCCAATGCAACATTCTCTGCATGCTTGCCGATAACTACGATAGCCTCAGCCTCGTAATGGAAATTGTTGGAGTCCGCGGGAATAACCATTGTCTCGCCTGGTCCAATGATGGAGTTGGCGGGAACAATGAAGAGGCCGGGATATGCTGCTGGCTCACCGGTGAGATGGCTACGGAAGTTCAGGGCTGTCATCACGACCAGCTCTGGGTCGACTGGCGCCTTAAGCATAACGGCAGACTCCGCCACCGTTTGACCAGTATGAGTGCCGCCAAGATAGGGGGCGTCAGTCAATTGATGGATGGTAGTGCCTTGCAGCTCACCCCAAGAAATCACCCCATTTTGCTCGTATCGAACGAATTCAGCGGCTTGGGCCGAAGCTACCATGGCGCCTGAAACTAAAAGACCTGCTACTAACTTATTAAATGAATGCGTCACGCAATCACCTCCTCTATGTGGATTTGGGCTACGACAACCCGTCTCTCGCAATGTCACGAAACCGGGAAGGCTTTGCCCTTTCTAATTATATAGCGATTTGCGGATTGGGCCCGGAAGTGAGTCTCAATACTGCGGGCACTATCGTGAACCTAAATAGAAGTCGAATCAAGCACTGGGAAGAGAACAATGTGCTCGTTGCGCCCTAGTACAGTTGTTGTATGGGGGTATAGTTTGAGTTTGTAGTAAATGGGCTTATGATTCTTATTCGCTGCACTTCCTTTCCAATGATAAAAAGCTGAAGTAGGGTGCCTTCAAATGTCGAATACTTCCCGTGTTCATACTCGTATCGCCGTCATATACAGCCTAGTATGTCTGTGTATTATCTCGATAAATCAAACTCTTGCGGCTGATGCTTTGCCGCGTGCCATCGCCGAGGATGTGGGCATGTCTACTTCTCGCTTAGCGTTATTAGACACCGTGTTGCGCCAGCATGTGCAAGATGGCCATGTCGCCGGCCTTGTGGCGGGAGTCGTGCGCCATGGCAAAATTGTTTATCTAGAGAGTATGGGCTGGCAGGATATTGAACAAGCGTCCGCGATGCGAGATGACTCGCTCTTTCAGGTCCGCTCAATGACTAAGCCTATCACCTCCCTTGCCGTAATGCAGTTGGTGGAGGCCGGCCTCCTGCGTTTAGACGACCCAGTTGCAGCCTATATCCCCAGCTTCGCCGACGTTAAAGTCTTCGAGTCTCCTGATAATCCCGATGACAGTGCGCTGCGCCCGCCATCCCGAGCCATTAGCATCGAAGATCTGCTGCTCAATGTCGGAGGCATCAGTCACCGGTTTGGGGCTCTATACCGCAGCCGTGGCGTGCGCTCGCGCAGTGATACTCTGGAACAATTCGTGGAGAAGGTTGCGGCAGTGCCTCTGATGGGGGATCCGGGGAGTGTGTGGATCTACAGCGAGTCAACGACAATCTTAGGACGCGTAGTTGAAATCGTTAGCGGGCAAAAGTTTGATGCCTACTTACTGCAGCATGTGTTCGACCCACTGGGCATGCCCGACACGGGATTCTACGTGCCCGCAGATAAGCTCGACAGGCTGGCACGCCTGTATCGGGCTCCGAGCGGCACGGACGGCTTGCTACTTGCCCCCGAGATGTCTGTTCCTATCACGAGCAATCCAGCGCTTCTGGAAGGGTCCGCTGGTCTGGTCAGCACCGTCCCGGATTATTTGCGTTTTCTACAGAGCTTCATCAATTCTGGAGAGCTCGAGGGGCAGCGTGTGTTAAGCCCTAGTTTGGTGAAGGAGATGACGCGCAATCACATTGCGGCGCAGTTGCTTCCCATCGGTTTATCGCCGAACAATCCTATGCTCGATCTTGGTTGGGGTTATGGTTTCTCCGTGGTAATCGACCCAAGTAAGAGTGATTACGCAGTGAATATGGGCGAGTTTGGTTGGAATGGATCACTGGGCACGTTCTCATGGGCAGACCCGCAAAGCGGCACTATTGCCGTTTTAATGTTGCAGATAGAGCCATCTAACGCTTACAGTCTCTCTGCGCAATTCAAGTCGCTCGTCGCGCAGGCGCTTATCGCACCTTAGCGCACAGAATTCATCTTCAGGGCCAGTATTGGCAGTTAAGGACGCCCTCATGAACAATATTAGATTTCCTAGCCGTTTAATAATGGCCTTAGTAGGCTTGTTGCTGCTGTCGAGCCAAAGCCTGCTTGCGCAGCCGGGCAAGCCCGTGGTGCCGCCTCTGCCTGAAGGGCTCAGGACCATCGAGTTCTCTAGCCCAGCGGTGCAGCGCACGATGAAATACGACATCGTGCTGCCGCCCGATTATGAGCAGAGTGAAAAGCGCTATCCGGTTATCTATCTGCTCCATGGCTATATGCAGAACTACACAGTGTGGGGCCGTAATCTTGGGGCTAGTTTCTATGCGCGCAATCTAGGCGATCTAATTCTCGTTCTTCCCGATGCTGGCAATACCTGGTTCGTGAACTATGCCGAAAGTGAAAATGGTAAAGATCAATGGGAAGACTATCTTATCGAAGATGTTATCGGGCATGTGGACGCCAATTTTCGCACCATAAATGAACGCGCTGGACGGGCGCTTGCGGGACTTTCTATGGGTGGTTTCGGGGCATTCTCTTTGGGACTGCGTCACCCGGAAATGTTTATCTCTCTAGGCAGCACTAGTGGCGCTTTGAATTTTGCGCGGGACCGTGCGGAGGCGATCGGCGAGGGCAAATTACTCGATCGCAATGCGCGCAGTCCCGAGCAGCAGGAGGCAATTGATCGTGCCGACGAATTCATCTCTAGCATTATCGATATACCAGGTTTTAGCAAGCAAGATGAGCGCACTCCCCAGAGTGTAGATTTCGTCACGCAGGAGCAGGCATTAGCGTACGATCCGTTCCAGATAATCTTCAAAGTGCAGAAGAGTAATCTCCCGCATTTCTATATCGATGCAGGCACGGAAGATAGTTTAGTGACAGTGGCTCGTGAGTACATGGGTTTATTATTGATGAATGATGTGCCTTTTGACTTCATGCAGAGTCGCGGCAAACATAATTCTGAGTATTGGCGTCGCTCTATTGGCCATATGATGACTGTGCAGAACGAGATCATGCAGCGCGCCTTGGGCAACAGACCTTAAGCGATGGGACGCGTGTTAATTCAGTTGCGAGACGCACTGTGTCGCCTAAGCGCCAAGCGCACTCTGCGGGTAGCTCATCTCGATATCATTGCAGGTCAACATCTTTGTGTTTTCGGTGGCAATGGCGCGGGAAAATCGACACTACTACAGCTCCTTTTGGGAGCGCTTCCTTCGGGTCGAGCACATGTGCAATATGGTCTAGGTTTCGATCCGAACGTCGATTGCCTCGTAGTGTCTTTCGAGCAGCAACAAGCCCTTTGGGCGATGGACAATCGTCACGACATCAGCGAGTACAGCGAAGACGCGCGCGACCAAGGCACTACGGTGAGGGCATGGATACTCGGTAATGCGCAAGCCGATGCACGTTACGAGGCAGTTCTCGTGAGTCTGGGGCTCGAGGAATTGGCGAGCCGCGGCATGCGCTACCTCTCCTCTGGGCAGTGTCGCAAAGCGATGTTGGCCAAGGCCTTGTACCAACGCCCCCGACTTCTTATCTTAGATGACCCTCTAGGCAGCATAGACCGTGCCGCGCAGAAGCAGATAAATGCCGCATTACAGCAATGGATGACGCCAGAGAACAGCACGCTGTTATTGTGCCGACGTGCCGTCGATATCCTGCCGGGCATTAGTCACTTAGCCCTCATGGATGATATGAGTTTGTTGGCTCAGGGTGAACTCAATGCGATGCGCGAGGATTCCCGCTTCCGCGTGATTACACAGCGTTCAATCACCTTGCCCAAGACCTTGCCTGCGCCTGTACAGACGCGCCGCTCTCCCGCCTTAGTTCCCGGCCGAACCTTGATCGAGTTGCACGACGTGTTTGCGGCCTATCACGGCGAGAGGGTACTAGAGAATCTATCGTGGACGATGCACTTTGGGCAGCACACGCTGGTAGAGGGGCCAAATGGCTGTGGTAAGTCGACACTATTGAGTCTAATCGATGGAGAGAACCACATGGCCTATGGCCAAGAGGTTTATCTGTTTGGTAAAAAGCGCGGCAGTGGCGAGACTATCTGGGATGTGAAGTCGCACTTCGGCGTAGTCTCGAATGAGATGCATAATCGCTATGTGAAGGGCTGGCGAGTATTGGAGGTGGTAATCTCCGGTTTCTTCGACTCCGTTGGGCTATACGATGAAAGTGGCGCAAGCGAGCGTAGCTGCGCGATGGAATGGTTAAAGGCCCTGAATATCGAGGGGCTTGCGAGGGAATATTACGACAGCATCTCATTCGGTCAGCAACGCCTAGTATTGCTCGTCAGAGCGATGGTTAAGCATCCCAATATACTGATACTAGACGAACCCTGTGTAGGCCTAGACGACGCTCATCGTGAGGCTATTCTTGCGCTGGCCGATCTCATCGCAGCCACAACTAGCACTCATATCCTCTATGTTAGCCATACCCAAGGCGAGCGACCGCGCTGCATCAATCAATGCATCCGCTTTGGCGAAGGGGGTATAGAGATATCCCCATTCGACTCAAGCAGCCTCGCTTAGAGCTATTCGGCGGACTTGCCAAGTTTGGGTAATCGCGGTAATTTGACCGTACAGCCTGACCTTTTTTGGAAGCGAGGAGCCTAATAATGATAAGAACCGCTCGAGATATCCTGCAAGAGAAAAGTGGCCACATGGTCACCGTCAGCACCGAAGCCACTGTGTATCAGGCTGTTAAAATCATGAGCCAGAATCGCATAGGCGCGATCGTCGTTGTCGACGAGGGTCGCATCGTTGGAATATGGACCGAACGGGACTTAATGTACCGTGTGCTCAACGAAGGCTTTGATCCCAAGACAGAACTCATCAGTGCCAGCATGACCACCAATTTGATCTCCGCACACATGGACGATCAGGCTTTCCAGCTCTACGACAAATTCCTTGGCCGACGCATTCGTCATTTGCTCATCAAAGAGCACGATGAGTATGTGGGTATTCTCTCTGTAGGCGACGTAATGCGTGCGAATCTTCAGCAGCGCGCAGAAGAGTATAAAGACCTTAACGAGATGGTCAGCCTCGAGTATTACGAGAACTGGAAAGTACAACATGATGGGGCGCTGCGCTAAGGCGTGCAGCGCTTGTGCACTCGACAGAAAGCACTTGCCATCAATTTGCGATGCGTGTAGATTCAAAAGCACTCTTTGGGCCGGCAGTCTTAATAAGAACAAGAAAGAAAAGGCCGTTATCCACTATCTAGCAGCCTCTCCCTGTTCTATTTTTTTCGTAGTCGAATGCCTTTGGTTTGAGTAAGCAGTACTTTTTCTTGTACCGCGTTTTGCAATTATCTCGCGGTGCGTATTAGGGTGTTTTTTCTGAAACTATTGTCAAACACGAAAAATATTGGAGTGCTAAATAATTCTGCAGTAGGTGAGAAGTAACGCAACACACTTGTATTAGAATGGCTTGACTTCGAGTAAGGCTGTTCCAGATCCACAATCGAAGGCGGTCAGTCCAGCACTCCCTGAATGCACATGGGAGCGAAAGGCTTGGAAAGCGCGAATCAAATGTTGGACGCTCTGCGCCCATTTCTGGTTTATTTTGCCTTGGTAATTCTTGTAGTGATTACCATGCTCTCCTTGTCCTATTTTCTTGGACAAAGAAAATCCAGTCCCGCAAAAGACTATCCCTATGAGTCCGGCATCGTCTCCGTTGGCAGCGCCCATTTCCGAATTTCCGTGCATTTCTATATCACGGCAATCCTCTTCATTATCTTCGATCTCGAAGTAGTCTTCCTTTTCGCCTGGGCTGTCGCTGTGCGCGAGAACGGCTGGGCGGGTTTCATCGAAATCTCTGTCTTCATCTCAATTCTGACCGTCGCCTTAGTGTATTTGTGGCGCATCGGTGCGTTGGACTGGCGTACCCACACGCAGCGGCGTCAACAACGTGCTGTGCAAGGACCCGGCGGTGTCACCAATATTAATGCAGGCCAAGGAGAGAAGACATGAGCTGGGAACTCGAGCGCGCAGATCAGGCTAAGTCACCCGGGCGGGGCGAGAGTTCCTTCGACGAATATATACGCCGCAATGTGATGATGGGGCGACTCGAGGACATGGTGTCCTGGGGGCGCAAGAACTCACTGTGGCCTTTTAACTTTGGCCTGTCTTGCTGCTATGTCGAGATGGCGACCGCTTTCACAAGTCGGCATGACTTGGCACGTTTCGGTTCAGAGGTAATCCGGGGCACGCCGAGACAGGCGGACCTCATCGTGATCGCCGGTACAGTGTTTCGGAAGATGGCGCCCGTAGTGGAGTTACTCTACGAACAATTATTAGAGCCTAAATGGGTTATCTCGATGGGCTCCTGTGCGAACTCGGGCGGCATGTACGACATCTATTCGGTAGTGCAGGGTGTCGACAAATTTCTACCGGTGGACGTTTATGTATCGGGCTGTCCGCCGCGCCCAGAGGCATTGCTGCAGGGCTTGAATCTTCTGCAGGATTCGATAGGCCGCGAGCAACGCCCGTTGAGTTGGGTTATCAACGATCAAAAGGTTTATCGCAAAGAAGCGGACCCGGTACAGCGCGAACGTCGTCATGCGGAGCGTATTGCCGCGAAAGAACTGCGCTCGCCCGACGAGCTTTAAGCAAGCGAAGTTCTTACAGAATAATAATGAATTCGGTCTCAAACCGATCGACAGTGGCGAGCCCACAGGATAGTGAGTAAGCAATGGATGTTGTAGACCTGACATTGGAAGCCGAAGCAGCGACTGCCACATTGGTGGAGGAGTTGTGTTTGCGTTTCGAGCAGGAGATCGTCACGGTACAGAGTTACTGTGATGGCATACCAGTACTGTGGCTAAGCCGCGCTGGCTTGAAGACGGTCTTGCACTATCTGCGTACTAGTGCATCGCTGCGCTTTCAAATGCTGTTTGATGTTACCGCTATAGACGAGCGCACACGAGTCAATCGCCAGGGACAGCCGGAGAGCGACTTCACCGTTAGCTATCATCTGATGTCCTTTACGAGTCACTGCGATGTGCGCCTGAAGGTGGCCTTGCAGGAGGGCGATCTCAATATCCCTAGCATAGTCGACCTATGGCCCAACGCGAATTGGTACGAGCGCGAGTGCTGGGACATGTTTGGGATCTGCTTCACCGGTCATCCGAACCTAAGCCGCATCATGCTGCCCCCGACGTGGGTCGGCCACCCGCTGCGTAAAGACCACCCGGCACGCGCGACTGAGATGGAGCCCTATTCCCTCTCCGAGGAACGCCAAGTGGCGGAGCAGGAAGCGCTGCGCTTCAACCCTGAGGAGTGGGGCATGACTCGGGAGTCTAAGAATTCCGAATTCATGTTTCTCAATCTAGGGCCAAATCACCCGAGTGTGCATGGCGTGTTCCGCATAGCGCTACAGCTAGATGGTGAGATATTAATCGATGCTGTGCCCGACATTGGCTACCACCATCGTGGCGCCGAGAAAATGGGCGAGCGCCAGTCTTGGCATACCTATATTCCCTATACCGATCGCATCGATTATCTCGGTGGGGTGATGAATAATCTGCCCTATGTGATGGCGGTTGAGAAGATGGCGGGCATCGTGGTGCCAGAGCGAGTGAAAGTGATTCGCATCATGCTCTGCGAGATGTTTCGTATCGCTAGTCATCTATTGTTCTATGGCACTTTTGCGCAAGATGTCGGTCAACTCTCGCCCGTTTTCTATATGTTTGTGGACCGCGAGCGCGTCTTCAATATCATCGAGTCCATCTGCGGGGCGCGGATGCATCCGGGTTGGTTCCGTATCGGCGGTGTAGCGCAGGATCTTCCCATCGGCTGGGACAAGGCGATACGCGAATTACTCGACTTCCTGCCGCCTCGTCTCAAAGACTACGACAGCATGGTGATGAACAACGGCATCCTCAAGCGCCGCACACAGGGAGTGGGGGCTTATAGCACCAAAGATGCATTCGACTGGGGCATCACCGGCGCGGGGCTAAGGGCCACCGGCCTAGAGTACGACCTGCGCAAGAAGCGCCCCTACAGCGGTTACGAGAATTTCGAATTCGAGGTGCCTATAGCGGTCAATGGCGATAGTTATGACCGCTGCGCGGTGCGTGTCGAGGAGATACGCCAGAGCGTGCGCATTATCCGTCAATGCGTGGATAACATGCCAGAAGGCCCTTATAAGTCCGCGCACCCCTCGACCACTCCTCCTCTGAAAGAGAAGAGCAAGCAGGATATCGAAACGCTGATCAATCATTTCCTAAGCGTGAGTTGGGGCCCCGTGATCGCCCCGAACGAGGTCACCATGACCATTGAGGCAACTAAAGGGCTGAACAGTTACTACCTAGTGAGCGATGGCAACACTGGCTCCTATCGCACGAGAATACGCACGCCTTCTTTCGCTCACTTGCAGATGATTCCCGAGATTAGCCGCGGCTTCATGGTGGCGGATCTTATCGCGATCATCGCTAGTATCGACTTCGTAATGGCAGACGTGGACAGGTAGATTTGATGAGAGATCTGAAACTATGACGACAAGCACCATCATCGCTAGCTCCGCGCCTAAGGTACAGGCGCGCACGCTCAGTCCGGAGGAGACCCATGAGATCGATCACGAACTCACGCTCTATCCGGACCGCCGCGCTGTTGGACTTGAGGCCTTGAAGATCGTGCAGAAGCATCAGGGCTGGGTGTCGGACGAGAGCCTTGTCGCGGTGGCGGAGTATCTAGGTATGTCCGCACACGAACTGGATGGGGTGGCAACTTTCTTCAACCTGATCTTCAGGCAGCCCGTTGGCCGCAATGTCATGCTGTTCTGCGATAGCGTCAGTTGTTACATCATGGGCTGCGAGCGCATCAAAGACCATATCAGCGCCCGGCTCGGTATTGACTATGGAGAGACTACGGCGGATGGGGAATTCACTTTATTGCCTGTGCCCTGTCTAGGTGACTGTGATCGCGCGCCAGTTATGTTGATGGCGGGTGAGCAGTATCGCAATCTAACGAAAGAGAAGATCGACGCACTACTGACGCGAGTGCAACAGGAACAAACGAATAAGTAAATAATAACCGAGAAGTCTGATATGACAGACCTACCACTGACCAAGAACATCGACATGAGTCGAGCGCCCTTCGACATCGGGCAGTATCGTCAGGCGCAAGGCTATGATGCTGTGCTGCAGATGTTCAAGGATATGGCGCCTAGCGACGTCTTGGAGATGGTCAAGAACTCAGGCCTGAAAGGGCGCGGTGGGGCTGGCTTCCCAACGGGTTTGAAGTGGAGTTTCGTGCCCTCGGGAGACGATGCGCCGAAGACCAAATATCTGGTGGTCAACGCCGACGAGATGGAGCCAGGCACCTTCAAGGATCGACTGCTTCTTGAGGGCGACCCTCATCTATTGCTCGAAGGCATGCTGATTGCCGCCTATACGATACAGGCGAATACTGCCTATATTTTCCTGCGCGGCGAGTATCTGCGCGCGGAGAAATTACTGCGAGAGGCCATCGCGCAAGCTCACGAGCAAGGCCTGCTAGGCAAGAATATTCAAGGGTCGGGTTTCGACCTCGAGATCATCTTACATACCAGCGCCGGTCGTTATATCTGCGGTGAAGAAACTGCGCTGCTCAATGCCCTAGAGGGCAAGCGCGCAAACCCTCGTGCCAAGCCACCATTTCCGCAAGTCAGTGGCTTGTGGGGCAAGCCCACTATCGTCAACAACGTCGAGACACTGTGCAATCTCCCGGGCATCCTACGTTATGGCGTCGATTGGTATAAGGCACTTGGCAAGGGGGGCGATGCCGGCACCAAACTATGTGGTGTGAGTGGCAGAGTGAATAATCCCGGTTGTTGGGAGTTAGCGCTAGGCACTCCCATAAGAGAGCTGTTAGAAGATAAGGCCGGTGGCATGTGCGCAGGTTACAAGCTGAGAGGCTTCTTGCCTGGTGGGGGGTCCACTGATTTTCTGCTTCCTGAACACTTAGATCTCACACTGGACTATGACGTCATAGGCAAAGCGGGCAGCCGGCTCGCAACTGGCACGATGATCGTACTCGACGATCAGACCTGCCCGGTTGGCATGGTGGGCAATCTGATGCGCTTCTTCAGTCACGAATCCTGTGGTTGGTGTACGCCTTGCCGCGATGGGCTGCCGTGGATAGACGAGATCTTCCAGCGCCTAGAGAAGGGGGGCGGCCGAGCGGAAGACTTGCAGATTCTGACCGACCATCTCGAGTACCTTGGCCCCGGTCGTACTTTCTGTGCGCTAGCACCCGGCGCTATGGCGCCACTTGGCAGCGCACTGCGTCATTTCCGCGAAGACTTCGACGCGCATATTCACTCAGGAGGCTGCCCATGGCGAAAATAAGCGTTGATGGCGTCGAGTATGAGGTGAACCCTGCGAATAACTTGCTGCAGGAGTGCCTGTCGCAAGGGCTCGACCTACCCTATTTCTGCTGGCATCCATGCATGGGTTCTGTTGGCGCGTGCCGGCAGTGTGCCGTGAAACAATATCGCAATGCCGACGATAAGACGGGCACCGTGGTCATGGCCTGCATGACACCCGCGAGCGATGGCAGCATCATCTCCATCAACGACAAGCAGGCTACGGATTTCCGCAGCCATGTGATCGAGAGCTTGATGATCAGCCATCCGCACGACTGCCCTGTGTGCGAGGAGGGGGGCGAGTGCCATCTTCAAGACATGACGCAGATGTCGGGGCACAATTATCGTCGCTATGATTTCAAGAAGGTCACGCATCGCAATCAGGACCTCGGGCCTTTTATCAACCACGAGATGAATCGCTGTATCGCCTGCTATCGTTGTGTGCGCTTCTACGACGACTATGCTGGGGGTACCGATCTCGCCGCACTCGGCTCACACCATCATGTCTATTTCGGGCGTCATGAAGAGGGCACGCTAGAGAATGAGTTCAGTGGCAATCTGGTCGAGGTCTGTCCTACGGGAGTGTTCACTGACAAGACCTTCAGTGCGCATTACACCCGCAAATGGGATCTGCAGACAGCCCCATCGGTTTGCGCTGGCTGTGGCGCGGGCTGCAATACCACACCGGGGGAGCGCTATGGCACATTGCGCCGCATCGTCAATCGCTATCACCATGATCTGAATGGCTATTTTCTGTGTGATCGCGGGCGCTTCGGCTATGACGCCAACAATAGTACGCAGCGCGTAGTCGAGACTTTGTTCCGCCACTTGCAAGGCGAAGACGGAGAAGTTCGCAAGGCGCTGACGTCAACCGAGGCCGCTAGGCAGCTAGATGCGATGTCGAGCGGCGAACTCATAGGCATCGGCTCACCAAGGGCCTCCCTCGAAAGCAATATGGCCTTGCGCCAACGCGTAGGGACGCAGAATTTCTTCTCAGGCATGAGCGATGCACAGCTTAGCTGCGCTACCGAGGTCATTGCGCTATTGCAGGAGCCGGGCTTGAACTGCCCAGACATTCGTACACTAGAGCAATCTGACTGTGTGCTTGTGGTGAACGAGGACATTACCAATACCTCCGCTCGCATGGCGCTGGCATTGCGGCAGGCCACTCGCAATGCGGCGACCGCTATGGCACAGAGCGCGCGTATACCGCTTTGGCAAGATGCGGCGGTACGAGAGTTAGCGCAGCACTCGCGCAGTCCGCTGATAATTCTGAGCCCTCAGGGTACCCGTCTAGATGATGTGGCAAGCGACACCTTCTTGGGCACTGTCGAACAACAGATTGCGCTTGTAGAGGGTATTACCTATGCCATCGACGCGGACTGCCCTGCATCCACCTCTAGTTTCAATTTTGATGCACAGGCGGCGAGTATCGCGAAACAATTGTGTGCAGCGACGCGTCCCTGCATCGTGTCGGGTATCAGCGCCGAGAGCATAGAGTTAATCAGGGCGACCGGCAACCTAGCCCGCGCACTGCGTGAGTATCGTCATCGTCAGAGTGAGGTCAAACTTAGCGTGGATCTATGCTTCGCCATGCCCGAGGCCAACACCATGGGCCTCGCACTATTGATGAGGGAGGGTGGCGGGTCTCTCTCTAGCGCGCTGAGTATTTTGGGTAAAGGTGCGGCCGATGCCGCTATCGTCTTAGAGAATGATCTTTACCGTCGCGCGGCCACCGAAGCAATCGACGCGGCACTAGCGGGCAACACCCCAATGATCGCTATAGACCAACTGCACAATGGGTTCAATGCCAAGGCGCATCTGTTATTACCTGCCGCCAGCATGGCGGAGCAGGGTGGTACATGGGTTAATTATGAGGGCCGGGCGCAACATAGTTATCAGGTCTTTCAGCCGGAGGGTAAGATCCGTGCCTCCTATGAATGGTTAGTCCCGAGCAATCCCGTGAGTGGCCCAACAGTTCATGGGGACACTTTACTTGAGGAACTCGCTGCTGAGTCGGCAAACTTCGCACCCTTATTGGAGTTGTTGAGTTCCCGCACCGGCATTGCCGCGCTCATGAAAAGTCCTCGTCAATCTCATCGTTACAGTGGTCGCACGGCGATGCACGCCAATGAGCACGTTCATGAGACTAAGCAAGCGCAGGACCCACATTCCCCGCTGTCCTTCTCGATGGAAGGCATGCTACTTCAGAAAGATGCCAGTCTCATGTCCGCCGCATGGGCGCCCGCGTGGAACTCCAATCAGGCAATCTCCAAATTCCAGGAAGAGATCAATGGCGAATTAAAACAGGGCAATAAAGGGGTGCACCTGCTCGCTCGCGATGGCGCACAACGCCCCTATAGCAAAGTGGAATATGTGGCGGAAGAGGGCATTGCCAAGTATTTCATCGACCAACTTTTCGGCAGCGAAGAGATAAGTGCCGCTTCACCCGCGATTCAAGCGCGGGCAGTGCCGGCCTATGCTTGTATAAGTCATGAATTAGCGCAGTCCTTAGGCGTGCAACAACATGGCCTGCTGAGGCTCTCCACGAATCGCTATAGTGTGGAACTCCCTGTGCTGATTCGCGATCGCATAGCTGCCCAGTGTGTGGGGATTTACTGCGGCAGTGATGTGAGCCGCGCAGATCTTACCGGTAAGCTAAGTGTCGCGGCGGTCGCGCAAGATAGCAATGTGCTTGCCAGCAGCCGTGCGATGTTCAGCAGCTTAGTCATTAATGACACATTGCCGAGGGAGGGCTGAGTATGCGTTTCGAAGTCGGTTCAGCCCTTAGCATAGGGGCTATCCTGTTCACCGTCATCATTGTCGCGGCGATGTTGATCTGGGTGGAGCGGCGCCTGTTGGGTTTGTGGCAGGAGCGCCTCGGGCCCAATCGCGTGGGTCCCTTTGGTTTGCTGCAAGTGGTAGCGGACATGATCAAGATCTTCACTAAGGAAGATTGGGTGCCCCCCTTCGCCGACAAATTCAGTTTTATTCTCGCCCCTCCCATCATCATGGTCGTCATTCTGATGAGCTTCTCCGTCATCCCTTTCGCGCCAGGGGTAGGGGTAATTGACTCAGATATCGGCGTGCTTTTCGTATTAGCGATGGCCTCTCTGGGGGCCTATAGCGTGATGCTTGGGGGCTTGGCCTCTAACAATAAATATGCTTTGCTCGGAAGCCTTCGCGCCGCGGCGCAGATGGTCAGCTACGAAGTGTTTATGGGCATATCCCTATTGGGGGTTGTGGCACTTGCAGGATCATTCAATTTGCGTGAGATCGTGTTGTCGCAGAGCGATGGCTGGTATGTAGTGCCGCAGTTTGTCGGCTTCGTGATTTTCTTGATTGCGGGGGTGGCAGAGAGTCATCGACTACCCTTCGATATCCCAGAGGCCGAACAGGAAATTGTTGCGGGTTACCACACCGAGTATTCCGGAATGAAGTTCGGCATGTTCTTCGTCGGAGAGTATTTAGGGGTATTGCTGATCTCGTCCTTATTAGTGGTGTTGTTCTGTGGCGGATGGCTTGGCCCCGCCTTCCTGCCACCGATCGTATGGTTCGCCCTTAAAACGGGTTTCTTCATCGCCTTCTTTATCTTGCTGCGCGCAGCAATCCCGCGGCCGCGCTATGACCAGCTTATGAATTACGGCTGGTTATTCCTGTTGCCGCTTTCATTACTCAATCTATTGCTCACAGGCGCCTTTATCCTGTGGCAGGACGGGATGTGATGTTACGTTTAATAAAAGACACGCTCACAACTCAGGTCGTCACGCTATGGCGAGTCTTCGTGCATGCCTTCGCCAAGACTGACACGGTAGAGTACCCCGACGTGCAACCGCAGATGGCAGCGCGTTGGCGGGGGCGCATCATTCTGTCGCGCGATCCCGACGGCGAGGAGCGCTGCGTGGCCTGTAATCTTTGCGCGGTTGCTTGTCCAGTGGACTGCATCGCCTTGCAGAAGGCCGAGGACGATGAGGGGCGTTGGTATCCCGAGTTCTTCCGCATCAACTTCTCGCGCTGCATCATGTGTGGTTTCTGCGAAGAGGCCTGCCCCACCAATGCGATTCAGCTGACCCCCGACTTCGAGATGGCCGAGTATGTACGCCAAGACATGGTCTGGGAGAAGGAAGATCTGCTGATCAATGGCACTGGCAAATATCACGACTACAACTTCTACCGAGTCGCGGGTAAGAAGATCGGCGGCAAGGATAAAGGTGAGGCGATCAACGAAGCGCCTCCTGTCAACGTAAGGAGCCTATTGCCATGATGATGCTCTTTTACAGCGCGGCTGCCATTGCCGTGATCGCAACTCTCGCAGTGATTAGCAGCTCGAACGTCGTGCATGCGTTGGTGTATCTCATCATCTCTCTGCTTTCCGTGGCGGTGATTTTCTTCGTACTGGGTGCGCCGTTCGCGGCGATGCTCGAGGCTATCGTCTATGCCGGTGCCATCATGGTCTTGTTCCTGTTTGTGATGATGATGCTGAATCTGGGGCAGGCAACGGAGAACGAGGAGAAGGCTTGGATGACGCCCAAGCTCTGGATTGGTCCTGGCCTTTTAACCGCGGTGCTCTTCGTTCAACTCGCCAGTGTGTTGTTAACACAAGGGGTTGCGCTGGCGCCCGTCGAGGTCGGTGTGCTCGACATCAGCTTATTGCTATTTGGACCATGGCTGCTTGCGGTGGAGCTGGCCTCTATGCTGCTCCTAGCAGGATTGATCGCCGCCTATCACTTGGCGAAGAGGTGAGGTGATGGAGACGATACCTTACGAACACGGTTTGATTCTCGCGGCGATCCTATTCGTGTGCGGGCTGTTCGGAGTGCTAACGCGGCGCAATATCGTGTTCGTCCTAATGTCGCTCGAGATCATGCTCAATGCCTGTGGCTTAGCCTTCGTAGTCGCCTCGGCACGCTGGGGCCACGCCGATGGCCAAATAATGTTTCTTATGATTCTAACGCTGGCCGCCGCCGAGGTGGCGGTAGGTCTTGGGCTAATCATTCAGATGTACCGTCGTTTTCATACGGTGGACATCAGTGTGCTTAATGAGATGAAGGGCTGACCTGATGCAAGACTGGATTGGACTCTTACCCGCTTTTCCTCTTGCCGGCTTCCTGTTGCTGGTGCTCAGCCGTGGTCGCATGCCCCGCAATATCGCGAGCCTCATCGGGGCAGGCAGCGTTGGGCTGTCCTTCCTTCTAGCGGCTGCTATCTGCATCGAGTTTCTAGGCGGTGACGGTGAGTCGTTCCAGAAGACTCTCTGGGTATGGATGCAAGTTGGCAGCCTAGAGCCGGGGTTCTCTTTCTATCTCGATGGACTGAGTGTCGTGATGATCCTGATCATAAGCGGTGTGGGTTTCCTGATTCATTTGTATTCAACCGGCTTCATGGCGGACGACCCAGGCTTCGCACGCTTCTTCTCCTATATGAATCTCTTCGTAGCCTCGATGCTGGTGTTGGTGTTGGCGGATAATCTCGTCCTCCTGTACTTGGGTTGGGAGGGAGTAGGCCTGTGCAGTTACCTGTTGATCGGCTTCTGGTACGACAAACCGTCCAATGGCTACGCGGCGCGCAAGGCCTTCGTGGTGACGCGAGTTGGCGATACCTCCATGGCCATTGGCCTGTTCCTACTTTTCTCGCAACTTGGCACCCTGAACATTCAGGAGATTTTGACGCTGGCGCCGCAACAGTGGAGTAGCGGTTCGGGCATCGCCGTAGCGGCCGCGGCTTTATTGCTCGGTGGCGCCGTCGGCAAGTCTGCCCAGTTGCCATTGCAGACCTGGCTGCCCGACGCCATGGCGGGGCCCACACCGATCAGCGCCCTGATTCACGCCGCTACCATGGTGACGGCGGGTGTCTATCTTATCGCGCGGACCCATGTGTTGTTCGAGCTGGCCCCTAGTGTGCAAATATTGGTGGCGTTCATAGGTCTCGCGACTCTACTGATGGCGGGCTTTACTGCGCTTATGCAACGCGATATTAAGCGTATTTTGGCCTACTCCACCATCAGCCAGATTGGCTATATGTTCCTAGCGCTCGGGGTAGGGGCTTGGTCTGCAGCGGTCTTCCATCTGATGACACATGCCTTCTTCAAGGCTCTGCTCTTCCTTGCCGCTGGCACAGTCATACTCAGCCTACATCACGAGCATGACATCTTCCGTATGGGTGCAATGCGTCGTCGTCTGCCGGTGGCATTCTTCTCCTTCTTGGTGGGCAGTGCCGCGCTTACGGCCTTGCCCTTTACCTCTGGCTTTTATAGTAAGGACGAAATACTGCTGGCTGCCTTGGCCCATCCTCAGTACGGCATGTTGTTGTGGGCTGGTGGTGTACTTGGTGCTTTCCTAACGGCGCTCTACAGTTTCCGCTTGGTCTTCGTAGTGTTCTTCGGCAGCGATCATCATGCGCATAATACCCACGAGGGCGATCAAACCCATGATGCCGTCGTTGAGAACACTAGCCCCGCGATGTTCTTCCCACTGCTTATTCTGGGGGGGCTCTCTCTTCTGGGAGGCTTAATCCATGTGCCAGTCGACGCGGTTTTTACCCATGGCGCCGGGCATGAGGAGGCACATGCTAGCCAGTTGATTCATGCGGTGATGATAATGGTTCCGGTGATCGGCGTGATCATCAGTTGGTTCCTCTACGGTAGCAAACCCTATGAGAAGGCAGGGCAGCATGCTCGTAAGCGGCTCCTCGAATCCTCCCTCGGTGGCTTCCTGAGTCGCTTCTGGTTCAGTGGCTGGGGCATGGACACGCTGTACCAGTTCGTCTTCGTGCGTCCGTTCGTGGCACTAGCGCAAGTCAATCGCAAAGATGTGATCGATCTGCTCTATAGCTGGGTTGCGCTCGTGGCGCGGGTTGGCAATAGCGCAGTGGTGATGACGCAGACCGGCAATCTGCGCTGGTATGCCATCAGTCTGGTTGGTGGTTTGGTGCTAGTGATTGGCTTGGGGGTATGGCGATGATTCTCCTGTGGCTGATTGTCATCTTGTTTCTAGGCGGCGCGTTGGCGTGGGCTAGTGAGGCGCTCGATGCGAAGCTGCCCCGAGTAGTGGCACTGTTTAGTCTGCTCGCAAGCTTAGGGCTTGTGCTCTGGCTTTGGAGCACTGGCGGTGCCGATGTGCGCACGCCAGGTGGCACTTGGTGGGTGCTCGATAGCTGGAACTGGATCCCTCGTTTCGGAATTGCCCTTAAAGTAGGCGTGGACGGTCTTGGGCTCTTGATGCTCGTGCTAACAGTTTTTCTTGGGCTAATGGCGCTCGGTGCCGCATGGAACGAGATTACCCAGCGCACCGGCTTCTTCTATTTTAACTTGCTATGGACACTCGCGGGTGTGGTGGGAGTCTTCACAGCCTTAGACCTATTCCTATTTTTCTTCTTCTGGGAAGTGATGCTGATACCGATGTATCTCATCATTGCGATCTGGGGGCATGAGAATCGGGCCTATGCCGCGATGAAATTCTTCCTGTTCACCCAAGTCTCCGGCCTGTTGTTATTGCTCGCGATCCTCTGCCTTGCCTATTTCCACTACGCGCAATTTGGGGTCTTTAGTTTCGACTACTTCGCGCTGCAAAACGTGGTTCTCGAAGAACGTTTCCAGATGTGGGTAATGCTCGGTTTCTTTATCGGATTCGCTACTAAGTTGCCGGCCTTCCCACTGCATTCCTGGCTGCCGGATGCCCATAGTCAGGCGCCTACTGCGGGTAGCGTTCTGCTGGCTGGCGTGCTGCTCAAGACCGGCGCCTATGGCCTTATCCGTTTCACTATTCCGCTCTTTCCGGAGGCCTCCGCTAGCTTCGCTCCTGTGGCGATGAGCATCGCCGCCATTGGCATCTTGTACTGCGCGAAACTGGCTTTCGCGCAGAACGACATCAAGCGCCTGATCGCCTATACCAGCGTCAGCCATATGGGCTTCGTTCTCCTCGGTATCTACGCATGGAATCTCTACGGACTGCAGGGCGCCGTCATGACGATGTTGGCCCATGGCCTGAGTTCCGCTGCCTTGTTCATGCTGGCGGGCGGTCTGCAACATCGCCTACATACCCGTGACATGGATAAGATGAATGGGCTCTGGTCGCAATTGCCGATGCTCTCTGCCATGGCGCTTTTCTTCTCCATCGCCGCAGTCGGTATGCCTGGGCTCGGCAACTTCATCGGCGAGTTCCTTTCGCTATTGGGGGCCTTCCAAGCGAGCCGCACGATTACGGCTATCTCTGCACTCGGCCTGATCTTCGCCGCCGTGTATTCGCTGTGGGTCATCCAAAAAGTGTTTCATGGCCCCTATAAGATTCCGGAAGGGGTGGGGCGCAGCGCTATCCCCGAGGACCTCTCGACTGTGGAACTGCTTTGCTATGTATTGATGGCATTGGGGCTAATCTGGATGGGCATGTATCCACAGAGTTTTCTGGAACTCTCAGGCCCTGGGCTAGAAAGCTTGTTGCAGGCGATCGGTGCCTTTAGCGGCGAGCTTGGCTCGGCCACTCTCAATGGAGGTGCGTTGTAATGACCGGCGAACAATTGCTCCTCCTAATGCCCATCATTCTCGTCACCGTTACCGCGGTAATGACGATGCTCATGGTAGCTGTAAAACGCAATCATGCCGTGAGCTGTTTGATCAGCGCCGTCGGCTTAATTCTGGCACTTCTTAGTCTAGTGATCGTGATTCCACTGGCGCCTGCCGAGGTCACGCCGTTGCTACGAGTGGACGCCTTCTCCCTATTCTTCACGGCACTCATCCTCTTGTCCGGACTTGCGATCACTTTGTTCAGCTACCCCTATCTATCGAATCTCGAAGACCATCAAGACGAATTCTATCTACTGTTGGTGATTGCTGTACTGGGCGCTTTAGTGATGGTGAGTAGCACCCACTTCATTACTGCTTTCCTAGGCATGGAGACTCTGAGTGTGTGTCTCTATGGCATGATCGCCTACCCGTTGCATCGACGCGAGACTGCCCAATATCCCATGGAGGCGAGCATCAAGTATCTCGTTCTCTCGGCAGTTTCCTCTGGCTTTGTCCTGTTCGGTATGGCCTTGCTCTATGCCCAAACCGGTACGCTCCATTTCAGCTCCATCGCCGCGGCACTTAGCGGGTTGGAGGGCGTAGTACCACCGGTCTACTATGTAGTGGCCGCTCTGCTCATCATCACCGGCTTCGCCTTCAAGTTGTCCTTAGTGCCTTTCCATCTGTGGACTCCCGATGTCTACGAGGGGGCGCCACTACCCGCAACTGCCTTCCTGGCCACCGTCGGTAAGCTGGCAATGGCGGCGCTACTGATGCGCTATATGAGCGTTGGTGGCGTGTTGGGCAGCGAATCGATTGTGTACGTACTGAGCGTGATGGCGGTGTTTTCAATAATCGCGGGCAATCTATTGGCCTTATTACAGAGTAATCTCAAACGGCTGCTGTCCTATTCCTCGATCGCCCATATGGGTTATCTGCTAATCGCACTTCTCACCCTCGACACACTCGAGGACAGCCTAGGTGCCGAGGCGGTGAGCTTCTATCTAGTGGCCTATGTAGTGATGTCTCTAGGAGCTTTCGGCGTGATGATGGTGGTGTCCGATAGTGCGCAAGAGCGCGACCATATCGGTCACTATCAGGGCCTATTCTGGCGCAATCCTTGGCTTGCTCTCGTGTTCACTGCGATGCTGCTATCCCTTGCGGGCATACCCCTTACGGTTGGTTTTATCGCGAAGTTCTATATTGTTGCGGCGGGTGTGGAAGGGGCGAAATGGGGACTACTATTCGCCATGATCGTAGGCAGTGGTATAGGGCTGTTCTACTATCTGCGCATCATCTACCGAATGCTGACACCGCTGGAATACTTCGAGCCAATGCGCGAGGCGGGGCTCAAAGAGTTGCTGTCCCACTGCGTATTGTTCGTGCTGCTATGCGCCCTAATAGCGTTCGGTGTATACCCCAACGGCCTGATGAGTTTGCTAGAGTCGGTTGTGGCGACGCTGTAGCCCGCCCACAATTTCAAGAGATGTTATTTGACCGCGCTATCCTAACGCCAGCTTCATTCAATGCATTTGTGAGGGATTGCGCAAACACTAGCGCCTCAGGCGTGTCTCCATGTAGGCAAAGGGTATCGACCTGCACGTCGATGCGCTGTCCTTCAATACTCGTAACTTTTCCCTCGCAAATCATCTCGAGACACTGAGCAACGGCCTGCTGTGGGTTGTGAATGACCGCATGGGCTTGTGAGCGTGGCACTAGGGTGCCATCGGCAGCGTAGCGACGATCGGCGAAGCCCTCGGCAATAGCGGTCATGCCCAATTGCCTTACGCTGCGCAGCAATTGGCTACCGGCTAAACCCACCACGGCGAGTTGTGGATCGAACTCCTGCAGGATCAGCGCGAGCTCTTCGGCCAACTTAGAATCTGTGGCTGCCTGATTATAAAGCGCACCATGGGGTTTGATGTGGGAGAGCTGTGCGCCTTGCGCTAGCGCCATCCCGCGCAGCGCGTGCAACTGATACAGCAGATGATTGCGCAGGCTTGGAACCGGCAACTGCATAGCCTTGCGACCAAAATTCTCGCGATCGGGGAACGACGGGTGGGCACCGATACGCACCCCGTGGGCCCGGGCGAGGGCAATGGCATTGGCGATGGAATCGGCGTCGCCGGCATGGGCGCCACAGCTAATATTAGCGGAACTCACGATTGCCAATAGCTCACGATCATGGGGGGCGCCTTCGCCAAGGTCCGCGTTGAGGTCGATTTGCATCCGCTTTACCCTTATAAAACCAAGTGGCAGCATAGTGGATTGTTCAAGGTGACACCATGAAAATGGCCACTTTATGCCCCAAAAACAATAAGATGAGGCTAGCAAGAAGTGGCGTAAAGGGGTCTAATAGCGCCCATTAAACTTAAGTTTGCTTAAAGTGTAAGGAGTTGTATCGTTGAGTTCCTTGTCCATATTGCTGCGCAGTATCCCTGCATTGGTCTTAAGCGCGTTTTCTTTATCTGCAATCGCTCAAGCCCCATCTCTGGTTAGTATTCCAGAGGCTTTGCGAGGCATATATCAGTTGGAAATTACCGATGTGCCGCCTCTATCACCCTTGCAGAATACTGATTTAACGGACTCCTCTGACGACATACTCCTTTACCTAAGCCCAATCGGTGAACTTTGTATTAAAAGCTCGAATGCTGCCGTCGAAGTCATCTCTAGCCAACCCCAATTACAGTATGGCGTATTCAATAAGGTAAGTTGGGACATCGCGGATCTCGCAATGCGATTTACGCTCGATATTGCGCAGAACAATTTTGCTGGTATTGATATCAGTTCTCTTGGAGGCACTTTTTTCGGACGACTAACTGGCATTCGAATCGATGCAACTGATACCGGTTCGTGTCGTACGTCAACATTTAACAGTGCCGCTGCGCTAAGCATAATTACTGCGGCGGAAGTCGCATTTCCTGCTTATTTCCCTAAGAGCGCACTGAGTGTTAACCAAATTGGCGACGGATTCGACCTCTACCGCTACTATCCAACTACCAAGGTATATCTAGCTATTAAAGACGAAACTGTATTCGCTCGTGGCGGTGCATTTGGGGTCGATTATATAGTTATAGGGTATGTTGATGAATTGAACAGCAGTATCTCGAATTTGCGTGTTCCTACAAATGACACGCGAATCGAATTTTTCCAAGGAACCTATTTACTGGATCTTACAGCGGCATTACCTGTATCTCCCGTACCCGAAGGTACGCAGATAAATCTCGTAGTTGGGGATGGAGGTCTACTATGTGTCGAGGAGAAGATATTAGCGTTTCCAAGTATTTCTACCGTCGTGGATGCTACAACGGGAACTTCGACACTAATTGCGACTTGGTCAGATCCAATAGCAAAATTGCGATATGTGCTAAACCTTGATAGGAGACTTGAAGCCGCAAATTTCGGTCAAGGGGAGTTTTCATTACAGTCTACAAGTGGTAACGCCTATGGATTGTTCACTGGCGATCAAACCTCCTTATCGAAGGAGTGTAGTGGGGCTCAGGGCGCAGACCCTGATTTAGCGAGTAAAAACTCCTTTTTCTCATCGATTGAGGCTAAGTACCCTGCCCTGTTTCCCAGTGGGCCGCAAACCTTCAATCAAACTAAGGACGGATTTACCTATCGATACTATTTTGCTTCGCAAATCTATGTTGGCATTAAGGACAATATTGTTTATGCCAATGGCGGGCAGTTTGGATTCAATGTCAATCCAATGCCTGTGGGAACATTGTCGGCCCTGACTTCACAAATAAACGATGCGCCAATAGGACATAATTTTCCGGCAACATCTGCTGGAACTTACTCCATGATTTTCTCTGGTGCCTCGGTCTATTCGCCGTTCGCAGATGGCAATAGTGCGACTGTCGTATTCGATGCCAGCGGTTCTTTATGCCTAAACGGTAGTAGTCTTGGAACCGCCACTGCGAAGAACAGTAGTCCCAATACGGCGATTTGGGAGAACTCAGATCTAGGCCTTAAATTTTCAGTCGATACAGCGAGTATTTCGGGTAGCAGTGTCAGCATCAGTGTTGCGTCCACAGCAGGTCAGGCCTACTCAACGCTAAGTGGCAGCCGAACGAGTTTCGAAACGGCATGCGGAACTTCATCAAGCGCACTTAGTATCGCCAAGGCAAATCAGTTGTTTGGTCTTGCCGAGCAATATTATCCCCAATATTTTCCGAGTAATTTGCTCACGGTAAATCAGCTGTCCGCCAATACAGTGCATCGTTTCTATCAGTCTACTGGGATGTTCCTTTCGATCACAGGGCAAGACGTGTCTGTGCGAGGAGGCCCTTTCGGTGGTAGCTATGTAAATGTAGGCAACATCGATGCCCTGAACACGCAGATTGTTCTCGATAATACGCCAGCCGTCCCAGCGCAACCTGCAGCTCCTATATACGATCTAAGGATTACCGGTTCTGGCGAGGTGCGTGCACTGAGTACTACGCTCTATCCAAAAGTTGACATGAAAGAATATGCTGTCGTACTGCCCGACACTAATGTTTATTCTGATTTATCGAGCTTTGTTCGTACCAGTTTCGCAAGTACATTACCTACAATTGACTCTGTTTCTGTCTATTCAATCACGTCAACTAGTTCGCAAATACAGTTTTATACGACTGTGTCTAATACGACTAGCATCGGCAGTACAGAGACCACTCGCACTTATGATTTGGTCTACACCTTCACCAAACGTTAGGCTTTAGTTGATTCGTTCGGCACCCAGTAGTGCCTCTCTCAACCGTTCTAGATAGCGCAGCTGGCGCTCACGCGCCTGCGCCGCGACGGCGTGGGTGACCGGTTGGAAATACACCGAAGTCAGAGGCGGTAAGTGTGCCAGCTGCCATAGGTCGGCTTGAATGACGCTGGCGATGCGTGGATATCCTCCGATAGTCTGGGCGTCGTTAGAAAGCACGATGGGCAGACCGTTGGGCGGTACTTGTACATTCCCTGGTAGTACTCCTGCGGAGAGCAGGCTAAGAGGCTTATTGAGAGTGAGTGCTTGCCCGTTTAGGCGCAGGCCCATACGACTACTCTGATGACTGATGCCCCAGGGCTGCATCCAGAAGCGCTGGTGAGCATCCGCTGTGAACGCGTCATAGTCTGGCCCCGGTGTTGCCCGCAACACATGGGACGGTGCTAGCGGCCTAATACCATAGGGGGCATTTCGAGGCGGAGTGAAGAAACGCCCAATCGGCAATACATCGCCCGTCTGCAGTGCACGGCCATGGAACCCACCGAAACCACTTGCCATATCCGTACTGCGGGAGCCGAGCACGACTGGCACGTCGATGCCCCCAGAGACTGCCAGATAGGCTCTTGTGCCAGGAATGGTGGGGCGTTGCAGGGTGATTTGCATGCCTGCTTTTAGCTCCATCGCTTGGCCCGGAATTGCCGCTTGCTGCGCAGCCGCAGCCTTTCCCGTGGAAATGCTAGTACTGAAGTCGACGCCTGTAAGTACCACCGTACAGTCTTGATGGAAGGCGAGCTGCAACGGACCAACTGTAAGCTCTAACACTGCGGCATTGGCGTCGTTGCCCAAGAGTAGATTAGCCTGTTGAGTGGCGATGGGGTCCAATACGCCGGACTGGCCGACACCGAGATGGCGCATACCGAAGCGACCGAGGTCCTGCACACTTGTCATCGCTCCGCAACGCAATACCTCGATCATTTTGCCTCCTCGAGTATTACGAAGCGCACACTATCTCCCGGTCGGAATAAAGACGGTTGTTCTGCGTGCGGATCGAAAAGACGGGTCTCGGTATGACCGATTATGTGCCAACCGCCAGGGGAGTCGGTGGGGTATACCGCGGTCTGTGAACCCGCTATAGCGACTGAACCGGCAGGGACATGGACACGTGGCGAGTCCAGCCGGGGCATCTCTAGCGCAGGATCTAGCCCACCAAGATAGGCGAAGCCGGGCTGAAAGCCTAGGCAGTAGACTCTATAGACTGTGGCGCTATGAAGGGCGATAAATCGCTCCTTGCTTATGCCACAATGGGCGGCAGCGGCTTCCAAGTCTGGTCCGTGCGCGCCGCCATAGGATACGGGAATCTCGAGTAGACGCCCCTGAACATCACTTCCTGACAGTTTCGGCCAATGGGTCAAAACGAGGTCGCGAAGAGTGTTCAATAGGGTCTTGCGAGAGGCCCTTATTAGCAGGTTGCCCATGCCAGGCACGATCTCGAGAAGGCCCAATGAGACGCGCTGGGACTCAAGCCAATAGCTCATTTGCCAGAGTTTTTGCTGGATTGGCAAGGCGACACTTTGAGCCTCTGGTGAGGTGAACAGGAATAGAAGTGCATCCTCACCTAATTGAGTGACGCGAATTGCGGGCGCTAAACTGTCGGCATCTGTGCTCATGACTGTTAATCTATAGCAGCCTCGCGGAGATTGCCAATCTTGGTGGCTCTCGCAATTCTCTTTCGTCGATTCAGCCGCTGTTCATGCAAACTAAACACATAATGGCGACGACTAATCTAACAATCGATTGCGCTATCCGGTCGTATTCGCAGAAACCAGAACATTGTATTTACAAGGAGTTTAGACATGAAGTTATTGACCACCCCCGTACTCGCACTTTGCGTTGCGATTTTCACATTGCCTGTCAGCGCTCAAGATATAAATCTGCTGCCCGAGGGCCAAACCCTCATCACGCTATCGGTTACAGAGCGAGTCAGTGTAGAGCAAGATACTCTCATCGCGACACTGCGCATCGAACGTCAGAATCGAAACGCACAAACTCTGCAAAGAGAGATCAATGCGGCAATGGAGGAGGCGCTCAACGAGTCCGAGTCTGTGACAAGTGTGAAGGTTTCTACCGGCTATTACTCTGTTTATCAAACCAATACTGCACCGCAAGGTGGAAGACCAGACCAAGTATGGCAAGGCTCCCAGTCGATCACATTGGAGGGCAAGGATGCGCAAAGTCTTTTGGAACTCGCAGGCGAGATTCAGGGCATGGGCTTTGTGATGAATAATCTGAGCTACACCCTGAGCACCGAGCGAGCTGACGAGGTACGCGATGGTTTAATGGAGAGCGCAATCTCCCGTGCGCGTGCCAACGCAGAGCGTGCTGCTGCAGCAATGGGCAAGACCGAGGTCGATATCGCGACCTTGGACATCGATGCGGCGTTGGGCTATTCACAGCCCGTTATGATGGCGCGTGGCATGGCGATGGACTCGATGGAGAAGGCCAGCCCTGTTGCCGAGGCTGGTGAGTCCGAGGTGTCGTTGACGGTGCGGATACAGGCTGTCGCCAAGTAGCATAATTTCAAATGCCGCAAAAAAACGGCCCAACAGGCTACTGCTCTGTTGGGCCGTGACGAGGAGACTTTAAGCCCTAATTGCGAGGGTATTCTGAAAGAAGATCGCGGAAGGTCGCGAGAAAGGCAGTGCTTGCCCCTTCCTCATGCATATATTCGCCCGGCTGCACGGAATGAATGCGGCTGATAGTGCCCTCCCAGACAATTTCCCCCCCTGCGCGCTCGCGCATACTGATATCGATATTGGCGATGTAGCGTAGCTCCACAGTCATCGATTCCACGCGCATCAGGGGGTCGATATCTTGCTGATCTGGTTCAAGGTTTACGTGCCGGTAGTTGAGGTTGACGATGATATCGCCGCTGCCATCGTTGCGAGTCATGCCGAGCTCTTGGAAGGCAGTGTCGAACTCTGTAATGACGTAGTCGCGCATGAAGATAGGGATTCCCGCGTCTTCGATCCCGTAGCTACGGTAATTTGCATAGTTGCCAGGGCAGCAGAGAGTGACGGTATTGCCGATACGCGGACCCGTGCTGGAGCACGCCGCAAGAATCGAAAGAAAAAGTAACGCAGCGGTAGCTTTGACTAAGTGTAGCTTGAACATCGTGGATCTCCTTGGACAAGGCGACCGAAAGGGTTGCCTCTACCAAGCGTGATACCCCTTGTGGGAGGGCGATCTACGCTCGGCACCACTATCATGCACTTCGGAGGAGATTTTGTTCTTGATCAAGGTCAAGGAATCGGCGCCTCGCTCAGCCGTGAGGGAGGCGCCGCTTAACATTAATTAGTAAGCTGAATGCGCTCCATGGTGAGCATCTGCGAGTAACTAGAGGTGATGACGCGGTCGCCTTGTTGCAGACCGTCGACAATCTCAACGAAGCGATTGTTGCGACGCCCTACGCGAATATCGCGTCGTGTCGCATACTCGCCATCGCTGGCCACGACGAACACCCAGTTGCCACCAGTATCCTGAATGAAGCTACCTAGCGGAAGTAGGAGAGATTCCACTGCGCTGCCAAGGGTCAGGTCGAGTTGTAGTGTCTGTCCTCGGCGTAGGTTCTCTGGAGCGCTGCCCTCGAAGACTAGATCCACGGTGAATGTGCCCTCGGTGACCTCTGGATAGATCTTGATCACGCGGGCCTCAAATTGCCTGCCGGCAAGAGTAAAGCGTGCGGACTGATCTAGGGCGACGCGGGTGACATAGTACTCGTCGACCTGCGCTACGATCTTGTATTGCTCTACTACGTCGATCTGACCTAAGCGTTGGCCGCGAATCTTATTCTCACCGACCTCGACGGGTAGCGAGGTCAACTGACCCGCAATAGGGGCCCTTACTAACAGGTTCTCGAAGCTGCTCTGTGATAGCGCTAGATTCTCCTCTAACTTGTTCACCTGCAGGGCAATCTGTTGCATGCGGTCCTTGCGGATACGTTCCTCAAGGGTTTGGCGTGCCTGGGTGTTGACCAGTAGTTTGCGTTGATAGGCCAGCTCATCGACGATGGATTCGTACTGTTCCTGAGAAACTAGGCTATCGGTGGCCAGCTGCTTGAGACGCTGCTCCTGCCGCTCTAGCACCGCAATCCGATACTCGATCTCGATCAGCTGCCGCTCAGTATTCAGAGTGGTGGTTTCCATACCGTTGGAGATATTGGAAAGATTGTTCAGCTGCTCGGTGATAGATGTGTCATTGCGCGCGACGTTTAGGCGTAGATCGGTATTGCTCAGTTGTAGCAAAGGCTGCCCGGCCTCGACGAAACTACCTTCCTCGACGAGAACCTCCTCTACCACACCGCCGTCCACTGCGTCGAGAAACACACTGTTGAAGGGTTGGATCGATCCGCGAATCGGCGTGACATCCTCGAAGGGTCCATATTGAACGCTGGCGATAGTGGTCTGTTGTTCGGGCAGGCGGAAGGTGCGTATCGACGCATCACCTAGCATGCCCCATAGGAACCACAGCAGTGCGCCTAGGGCAACGGCGATGGCCGCCCATTGCCACAACGGCCTCGCTTTTTTCTCGATTACTCGGTCCATCGTCATACTAGATTCCTCTATTCATGCCGTAGGGCTAGTATCGGATTAGCCTGTGCAGTCTTAAATGATTGCAGTGCCATCGTCACAAAGGCCACGATTATGGCAAGTAATGCCGCCACAGCAAAGAGTAAGAGGTTGGGCCCGAGCAATTCGATGCGGTAGTAGAAGCTCTCCAACCATCTTCCCACGGCCCAGAACGACAGCACCGAGGCGATCGCAGCGGCGCAGGCAACTAGCCCGAGTATGTTGCGGAACAGCAGCAGAATAATGCCGCTGCTAGATGCCCCTAGTACCTTGCGGATGCCGATCTCTTTCGTGCGCTGTGCGGTGTTAAAGGCAGACAGACCAAACAGCCCTAAGCAGGAGATAAAGATACATAGCCCCGCGAAAAGCGAAACCAGTTTCATAAGTCTTTGTTCAGAGCCGTAGAGCTCCTCCATCGTAGCACTCAGGAACGTGAAGTCGAGGGGATGCGCAGGGTCGAATTGCGCCCAGCGCTGCTCCAGTATCGGAATAAAGGACTGCATGGCCCTTTGATCTACATGAATAAGGAGTTGCTCGGAGTAGGAAGAGCGTCGAGCGCTATTCTCCTCATTCCACTCCGGCTCGTTGTACATCATCGCTAGGGGCGTTATCGCGTGCTGCAGGCCTGCGACATGAAAGTCCTCGACCACTCCGATAACCTCCATCGGGGGCGATTCTTCGTCTGAGTCGAATCCCTGAAAATGTTTGCCTAGTGGCTGAGTCCAGCCCATGGCAGTGACCATGCTCTCGTTGACCACGACAGTTCTGCGCTTATCGTTGATCCGATTCACATCGAAGTCTCTGCCCTGTACAAAGTGCATACCTAGGGCCGGAATGATGCCAGGGCGCATGTTCATCGTACTAACGCTGCGCTGTTGAATCTCCCCGTTCTCGCCTTCCACATTGAGGGCGTTCAAGCTGGTGGGGCGACCGGGTAGATGTCCCGATGCAGCGACCGCTTGGACTCCTGGTTCGCGACGCAACTCCTCCATAAACGCCGGCAAGCGCTCTACCTGATCGGCTCCGGCAACACGAATGACGAGGCGATTCTCCGGGTCGAAACCGAGTGCTTTGTTCTGCACAAAGTTCATCTGGGTCAGCATCAACAAAGTACAGGCGATGACGGTGACGGAGATTACGAACTGGAGGAGCACGAGCGCCTGGCGCACCCCACGCCCTCCACGGCCAGTGCCCTGTACGCCGCGGAACGCCGCCACAGGCGGAATCGCAGAGAGATAGAAAGCGGGGTAGAGGCCAGAGACGATGCCCAGAGTGACCGCGGCAACGACTAACAATAGTAAGGTGCTCGGTGCCAGCAATAAACTCATCGGAAGGGGGGAATCGAGGAGCGAAGAAAGAGGTGTCAGGTTGATCACTAAGGCGCAAAGCAGCAGTGCGAGCACTAGCGAGGAGACGACATAGAAAACCGATTCGCCTATGAATTGCGTGACGAGTTGGCTTCGCGAGGCGCCGAGGACCTTGCGCATGCCAACCTCTTTCGCGCGGCGTGTGGAGCGCGCGGTGGCGAGATTCATATAGTTGATACAGGCGACAAGTAGTACAAACAGGGCGATCGCACCGAAGGCATAGACATAGAAGATATTGCCCCGCGGCAAGTCATAGATTGTCGTCGAATACAGGTGCACACGGGCTATAGGTTCGAGCTCGAAGCGCAGAGCGGCGTTGATGTTCAGCTCTTCCGCCATCTGCCGCATGTTGTTGTCGAAGAAAGCGGTCGAGATACGCTGAAAGTCTGCCGGGTCATAACCCTCTTGCATGAGCAAGTAGGTGTAGATGCCGATACTCCAGAGCGCCTCGCGACGCTGCACCCCTTCCAATTGCGGTAGCCTGTTGTAGGAGATCAGGGCATCGTACTGCAGGTGGGTATTCTCTGGCTGGTCTGCGAAGACGAGATCGATGCGGAAGGTATTCGAATCATTCGAGATTGATTCGCCTATGGGATTGCGATCGCCGAAATAGCGTCTGGCGAAGCTCTCACTTACCGCCATGCTATTCGGGTCGATCAGCGCCGTCGCCGGATCGCCGTAAATCACGTCGTGGCTGAACAACGAGAAGATCGAGGCGTCTGCGTAAAACAGTTTGTTCCAGAAGTAAGCCTGGTTGCTGTTATCGCGTAGTAGTGCCTGTGCGAAGGGGACCTCCATAACGCGGACATAGTCCTCTATTTCTTGGAACTGCTCGGCCAAAATCGGGCCGAGCTGGGTCGAAGTAGCCGCTGCGAAATCCGTTTTTCCGTTCATGTTCAGCTCATTCACTATGCGGTATACGCGCTCTTGTTTGTCGTGATAGGCGTCGTAGTTGAGCGCATTGTAGAGATAGAGGCCGAGGATAAGGCAGCATGCGATGCCGATGGTGAGGCCTGCGATACTGATGGCGCTATAGGCGCGATCTTTAACAAGGCTACGCACACCGATGCGCACGTAGTTGGCGAACAAAGAATTGCCGAACATATTGAGCTCCTCGATTAAGCAGCGGTGGGGGAGACGACTTGGCCATCCAGCATACGGATGACCCGCGTACCATATTCAGCATGTTCCGGTGAGTGCGTCACCATCACGATTGTGGTGCCCTCCGAGTTCAATTGCTGTAGTAGTCGCATTACCTCATCGCCGTGTTCGCTATCGAGATTACCAGTTGGTTCGTCTGCAAGAATGAGTTTGGGTTCGTTGACTAGCGCGCGAGCCACCGCCACTCGTTGCTGTTGACCACCAGAGAGCTGTTGTGGAAAGTGGCGAAGTCGGTGGCCCATATTCATCTTCTCGATGACGGCCTCTACGCGTCGCTTACGTTCTGGCGCGGGAACTTTTGTGTAGATTAAGGGCAGCTCGACATTCTCATAGACACTGAGTTCGTCGATGAGGTTGAAGCTCTGAAAGATGAAGCCGAGATTCTCTTTGCGCAGTATGGCGCGCTCGCGCTCGCCGACTCTGGAGATGTCCTCGTCGAGGAAATAGAACTTGCCACCATCGGGGTTGTCGATAAGACCAATTATGTTTAGCAACGTGGATTTGCCGCAACCCGAGGGCCCCATAATGGAGACGAACTCCTTCTCCGCCACTTGCATTTTCACGCCGCCCAGCGCGGTCGTTTCAACTTCTTCAGTGCGGAAGAGTTTGCTCAGGTTTTCCGTTTTTATTATCACAATATAGCTCCTAAAAATTGCTCTGCGTAATGACTGCCTGCGCGATGCCGACCATTTAGAACAGACGCAGCTTTGAGCTGTATCGTTTAGTAGGCCTTAGTGCGCGGCGATTGTTATGCTGTTAGCAATCACCATGCCAATGAGAAATAGTCTATTAAAACAATTAGATATATTGCGTTGACGCGAGGCGCACTGGGGAGATACACCATGTATTGGCGAAATTGCCTGCGTGTTCCTTGCACCGCCAGTGTCACCTGTTTATGCTCATCACTTATTCGGAGAGGGGACTCATTTATGATGAAGAAACACGTTTTATTCCATCTTGGCCTAATGCTCGCACTTGCGGCTTGCTCGCCAGAACCTACCGGCGCTCCGCAGGACGCGGACACTAGTCAGGCATCGACAGAGCAAGCCCCTTCCGATGAACTTATTCGTGCAGAGGATATTGCGAACGCGGCAAGTAACAACGCGGAGTGGCTCAGCTATGGCCGTACCTATGCAGAGGATCGCTTTAGCCCGCTGGAGCAGATCAATCGCGAGAGCGTGCAGGAGCTTGGCGTGGCGTGGTCCTTCGAGTTGGACACCAACCGTGGGCAAGAGGCAACACCACTAGTGATCGATGGCACGATCTACTTCACCTCGGCGTGGAGCAAGGCTTTCGCGGTGGATGCGCGTACTGGTGAAGAGAAGTGGCGCTATGATCCTCGCGTGCCAGGTCGCTATGGTGTGAATGCCTGTTGCGACGTTGTGAATCGTGGCATGGCGGCATGGGGTGACAAGGTCTATTTTGGCACAATCGACGGTCGCTTGATTGCGCTCGATCGCGAGACTGGCCAAGTAGCCTGGGATGTAGAGTCCGCCGATCCCGAGTTGCGCTATACCATTACTGGGGCTCCCCGCGTGATCGATGGTCGAGTGATCATCGGTAATGGCGGCGCGGAACTCGGTGTGCGCGGCTATGTGTCTGCCTATGATGCTGAGACGGGCGAAATGCTGTGGCGTTTCTATACCGTGCCTGGCAATCCCGCGGATGGATTCGAGAATCCTGCGATGGAGATGGCGGCCGAGACTTGGGCAGGAGAATGGTGGGAGCTAGGAGGTGGCGGTACCGCTTGGGATGCCATGGCCTATGACCCCGAGCTCAATCTTCTGTATATCGGCGTCGGCAACGGCAGTCCTTGGAATTATCAGATCCGTTCCAACGGCGAGGGCGACAATCTATTCCTTTCGTCAATTGTGGCGCTGCGCCCCGACACTGGCGAGTATGTTTGGCATTTCCAGACGACGCCTGCCGAGGCATGGGACTACACCGCAACGCAGCACATCATGCTGGCCGATATCGAGATCAATGGCCGCATGCGCGAAGTCTTGATGCAGGCACCTAAGAACGGTTTCTTCTATGTGATCGATCGTCGCACTGGAGAATTCATCTCCGGCAACAACTATGTCGAGATCAATTGGGCCTCAGGTTTAGATTCCGTGACCGGCCGTCCCATCGAGATGGAAGGGGTGCGTTATAAGGATCAACCTATGGTCGTTATGCCAGGCCCCTTGGGTGGCCATAACTGGTACCCGATGTCCCGCGATCCAGTCACCGGCTACGTATTCCTACCAACGCAGAACACCTCCTCCGTGTACTCGAACTCGGGCAGCATGGAGAAGAAGCAAGTGGGCTGGAACTTAGGCCTCGGTCCTTCCCAAGGCGAACTGCTAAACCCAAAGGATCGCGCACGCTCTGCGGCCCTGACCCCGTCTAGCCTAATCGCATGGAACCCGGCCACCCAGTCACCAGCCTGGCGCGTCGACTATCCTGTTTATGGTAATAGCGGCACTCTCGCAACTGGCGGTGGCCTCGTATTCCAAGGCTCTGCCGATGGCACTTTTCATGCCTACGGCACAGACGATGGCACTGAGTATTGGAGTAAAGAAGTTGGCGATGCCATCTTGGGTGGGCCAGTGACCTATGAGCTGGATGGAGAGCAATATGTATTGGCGCTGGCCGGGCAGGGTGGCGCCATTCCCTTGACCATGGGCCTGCTCTCGGGCAATGGACCACGCAATATGAATGGCCGCCTAATTGCCTTTAAACTAGGTGCAGACGAACCGTTGCCTATAGCTGAGATTGTTCCGCCAACCCCACTGGATACAAGTACTACAGTGTCAAGTGGGGACGCAGTCGCAGGTGCTGCGGCCTATGGCGGCAGTTGCGCCGTCTGCCATGGCCCCGCGGCATTGAGCGTTGGCACTATCCCAGACCTGCGTTACTCCGCAAGCATCCTCAATCAGGATACCTTTATGAGCATCGTGCTAGATGGCCTCTTCGCATCACGCGGGATGGCGAGCTTCGCGGACGACCTCGGTGCAATCGACGTAGCGAATATTCGCGCCTATCTTCTCAGGCAGGCAGAGGCAGTGCCGCAGTAAATATGCAAGTTCGGCAGCCTAGAGTGCAACGCTTTAGGCTGCTTATGCGTCCATACCTAAACAAGGCATGGCGAGTTTCGCAAACTCTTAGTGTGAATAAACCAACCCCTCCCCATGCTTCAACTCTAAGTCTTTGAATAGAAAGCGTTAATTTTTATGGCCCGAACTTTGCTAAACCTTGATTGGTTAGCGAAAGTTTGGAGCTGCCATTGCTGGGGTGATGCGCGCCAGTAATGGTAGCCCGTTTTTTGCCTACTTAGCGCTTCTACGGAGCCAAATTCCTATTTCAATAAGAAGAGTAAGAAGATGCTACGAAATTATCTGCTTGTCGCGTTGCGCAATCTAGCTGGCCACAAACTATTCTCTGTAATCAACGTGCTCGGTCTCACTATTGGCTTAGCCTGCGTGATGCTGATCGCCTTGTTTGTACGCAGCGAGGTAGGCTTCGACACGCAGTGGTCCAATGCCGACCGCACCTATCGAGTGATGCGCAACTTCGAACTTCCAGGAACCGGCGCGCCGCTCTATCTCGCCACCAATGCTCCACCGGTAGGACCATTGTTGAAGCTTGAGTTTCCGCAGTTCGAACAAGTGGTGCGCTTGATGGACAATACCGCTGTACTGAGCATGGCCGATAGCGCCGATTCCTACTACGAGCCTGGTCTGTATTTCGCCGACCCTGAGGTCTTCGATGTATTCGATATTGCGCTTTTGCAGGGTAATCCCGAAGAGCTTTTCACTGGCCCCTTTCAAGTAGTCATCGATGAGTCACTGGCGCAGAAATATTTTCCTGCCGGTGGCGCGCTGGGCGGCACTATTATGATGTCCGGCGAAGTGCCGGTGCGTGTAACGGGAGTTATGACGAACCTGCCGCGCAATACTCATCTAGACGCCCATGCTTTTGTGTCGATGCAGACCGCAGACGTCATATTGGGAGAGCGAATGCAGAGCTGGGGGTTTAATAACTTCCATACCTATGTAGTGACCGAGCCGGGTTACGACATGGCGAACTTCTTATCGCAGAGTGACGATTTCTTCCGCCGGCACATGGGAGAAGATGCGCCGAGTTTCACGAGCTTCAGCGCGATCAAGGTCACCGATATTCACTTACAATCTCATCGTGATAATGAGTTGCAGGCTAACGGCAGCGCTGCAGTAGTACTCACCTTCAGCGCCATCGCGGTCTTCATACTCCTTATAGCCTGTTTCAACTTCATGAACCTTTCGACCGCGCGCTCACTTTCGCGCGCCAGGGAGGTCGGCATGAGAAAAGTGTGTGGGGCGAGTCGTGGGCAAATTGCTCTGCAATTTTTGACCGAATCAGTCGTTATCGCAATGCTCGCGGTATGCGTTGCTACCTTACTTGTGATAATTTCGCTGCCCGCCTTCAATGCCCTGCTTGGCACCAGTCTTAGCCTAAACCTATTCGATAACTTTTGGGTTCTGCCAGCGCTGTGCTCTCTTGCGCTGTTCGTCGGCACGCTAGCTGGGCTCTACCCGGCCTTGTATCTCGCGTCCTTTCCGTCTGCGACTATTCTGCGTGGCGAGTTGACTAAGGGCCGCTCCGGGGTGGTGTTACGCAAGGCTTTGGTGGTGTTGCAATTTACCATCTCCATTGCCTTAGTTATCGCCTCCGGTGTTGCTCTCTCGCAACTGCGCTACGCGCAGTCGCTCGATCTTGGATTTCAGCGGGAACAAATTTTGATCTACCGCGGCTCCGGGCAAGAGGGCTTGGGCGATAACTACGAGACTATGAAGCAAGAATTGCTGCGCCATCCTCAGATCGTCTCGGTAACTGCCGCCAATTTAATGCCTGGTGACCAGAATACCAACGCCGATGGTTTCCGCTTCGAGGGCGGCGGTCCGGACCCGATTGGCATGGGCTATCTCAATGTGGATTTCGACTTCTTTGAGACCTTCGGTATCGAGTTTCTTACGGGTCGCTCCTTCTCGGAGGAGCGAGGGACAGACCTATTTATCGAGCCGACCGAAGATTCTCCACGCACTAGTGCGGCGTTTATCCTCAACGAATTGGCCGCGCAACAGCTTGGCTGGAGCGCAAATGACGCTCCGGGAAAGTGGATAGAGAGTGTCATGGATCGCGAGGGGACGAAAGTGGTGCGCGGCAATGTCATAGGGGTCGTCGATAACATCTACTTCTCTTCAATCCGCGAGGCCATCAAGCCAGTCTATTACCGGGTGATGACGAGCCAGAGTAGTACGGGTGGTTTCCCCAATATGGGGAACATGGCAGTGCGCGTGACGGGCAATGATCTAAACGAGACACTCGCCTTTATCGACTCTGCTTGGAATCGTTTTGTTCCCGGTATCCCAATTAGGCAGTCTTTCCTCGATGCCGATTTCCAGGCGCTGTACGAGGGGGAGCGTCAGCAGGGAGTGATCTTCACATGGTTCTCCGCAATGGCCATTTTCATCGCCGCTCTTGGCCTGTTTGGTCTGGCCTCTTATATGACTGCGCAGCGCACGCGGGAGATCGGGATTCGCAAAGTGCTCGGCAGTAGTGTGGGGCAAGTCGTTAGTCTATTGACCAAGGACTTCTTGATACTGGTAGTCATCGCGATGCTCCTCGCTTGGCCGTTAGCGGCCTACTTCATGAATGCTTGGCTGGGCAGCTTCGCCTATCGTGTGGGTTTGAACCCCATGATATTTCTCGTGGCGGGCGCGGTGGCCCTCATTATCGCGGCACTGACCGTAGGACTATTGGTCGCGCGCACTGCGGGCAACAATCCAGCCTTGTCCTTGCGCCACGAATAAGCCATTATCCGGCTCAATAAACGGTCGCCTCGATGGCAGGCGATCGAGTTTTGAGGAGCCAATAATGATAAGAACTCTCTCTCGCCTTGCCCTGCTTAGCACCGCAATTGGTGCGCTGATGAACACGGCGCAGGCGCAGTCTGCCGCCGACACGCAAGCCTGCGAGGCGTTAACTTTCACTAGGGATTTGACCATTCTTTCCGCCAACATAATGCCCGGCGAAGGTGCTACGCCGGCCTATTGCTACGTGCGTGGCCTCATTGGTCCGGCGACACACTACCATGTGCAACTTCCTCTGCCAGGCAACTGGAACGCCCGCTTCTTACAGTGGGGCGATGGCGGTAAGGACGGCGACTTGGATTTCGCGAACCACCGTCTGGCTGAGGGTTATGCGGTAGCCAACAGCAATACTGGGCACGACAACGCGGTAGAGCCTGGCTCACAGTTTGGCTTCAATAATCGTCAAGCGGAGATCGACTTCGGCTACCGATCGGTGCACCTCACAGTCATGGCGGGCAAGGCTTTGGCGCAAGCCTACTACCGAAGCGAGCCGAGCTATTCTTACTTCGAGGGCTGCTCCACAGGAGGGCGGCAAGGCCTGATGGAAGCCCAGCGCTTTCCTAACGATTTCGATGGCATAGTGGCAGGGGCCCCGGTCAATTATTACCAGGCCATGAACGCGGCTGGCGTGTGGTGGTTGCAACGCCTATTCAAGGACGATTTCGCGGGCAATCTCGCCGTGGATACCGACGGCGATGGCAGCTTCGACAGCGTCAAGCTACTCGATGTTCTTAATGATCGCGTATTAGAGAAGTGCGATGCGAACGACGGCATCCGCGACGGCTTGCTAAGCAATCCTATGAGTTGCGAGTTCGAGCCCCAGCGCGATCTTGCGGACTTGATGTGTTCCTCATCGCTTGCAAGCGATAGCTGCTTCACTCCGGCACAGGTGCAAACCATCACGGATTTCTACAGCGGTCCTATGGATAGAAACGGACAGGTCCTCTACCCGGGCAAGGCATTAGGCTCGGAGCGGGAGTGGGTGAACCTCTATGTACCTAACGCGGCGAACGGCAATGGTCCTTCGATGCTAATGGGGCCGGCGGGTGATCACGTCAATTATCTTTTCTACGAGGATGATCCTGGCGTGGTTATTCCGGACATGACGAGACCAACCCATGTGCCGGGGCGCAATGCGGCGCTTCCGGAATTCTCGTGGTTAGAGTTCGACATCAACGATCTTGCGGATGGGAAGGCGGCTCTAATGCAGTCGATCATGGACGCGACAGACCCGGATCTGACGCGCTTCCTAGAAGAGAACGATGGCAAATTATTGCTCTACCACGGCTGGAGCGATTCGCTGTCCTCCGCGAAGGCGACGGTGGGATATTTCAACACGATGGTAGAGGCAACTTACGGTGGGCAGATGGGTGCGGCGATGGACAGCACGCGTCTGTTCCTAGCGCCAGGAATGGGACACTGTGGGGGTGGGCCTGGGCCAAATAATTGGGATAAATTACCGGCACTTGTAGATTGGGTAGAACAGGGGAAGGCGCCAGATAGCATTACTGCCACCCGCAGCAGCAATGGCAGCGTTGATAACGAGCGGCTACTTTGCCCATACCCACAACAATCAATCTTCACCGGCCCCGCCGGCGGCGCAGATAACCCAGCAAACTGGAAGGCAGAGAATTTCTCTTGTAGGTAAATGTGTTAGTACCCATTCGCTTGCAAGCATCCCCTTACGAGGACAAGAGCTCCTACCGTCAGTGGTTTCTACCACTATATTGGAATAGATTTCTGACTGTAGGAGCCTGCCCTGCAGGCGATAGGCCTGAATCTTCCACAGATCTTCATCAATCGCACCATTCGCTTGCAAGCATCCCCTTACGAGGACAAGAGCTCCTACCGTCAGTAGTTTCTACCACTATAATGTAACAAGCGGCCCAAGTATTTACCGGTATAGGATGCCGGGTTTTCTGCTACTTGTTCGGGTGTCCCCTCGGCTATGATTTGGCCACCGCCATCGCCGCCCTCTGGGCCCAGGTCTACTATCCAGTCCGCCGTTTTGATTACGTCTAGATTGTGTTCGATCACCACGATCGTGTTGCCCTGATCGCGCAGACGGTGCAGAACTGCCAGTAGCTGTTTGATGTCCTCGAAGTGTAGCCCCGTTGTCGGCTCGTCTAGGATGTAGAGTGTCTGGCCCGTGTCTCGCTTCGATAGCTCCCGCGCCAATTTCACTCGTTGTGCCTCACCACCCGACAGCGTTGTCGCCGCTTGACCTAGGCAAATGTAGGACAAGCCTACCTCCACTAGCATCTGTAGTTTGCGTGCGATCGCTGGCACCGCGTCGAAGAACTCGCGCGCATCCTCGATCGTCATGTCGAGCACTTCGCTGATGTTCTTGCCCTTATAGCGTACCTCAAGCGTTTCGCGGTTATAGCGTTTACCGTTGCAGATATCGCAAGACACATACACATCTGGAAGGAAGTGCATCTCGACTTTGACCATGCCGTCGCCCTGACACGCCTCACAGCGACCGCCTTTGACATTGAAGCTGAAGCGGCCAGTCTTGTAGCCCCGTGCCCGCGCCTCCTGAGTGCCCGCGAACAGGTCCCGCACTGGCGTGAAAATGCCTGTGTAGGTGGCGGGGTTCGAGCGTGGTGTGCGGCCGATAGCGCTCTGGTCGATGTCCACTACTTTGTCGAGTTTATCGAGTCCTTCTACTTTCTCATGGGCTGCAGCACTCAGTGTGGTCGCACCATTGAGTACTGTGGCCGCGAGGGGGTAGAGAGTGCCATTGATCAGTGTCGACTTGCCCGAACCCGACACGCCAGTTATGCAAGTGAGTAGGCCGAGAGGGATATTTAGATCGACATTTCTTAAGTTGTTACCCGTGGCGCCTTTAAGTCGAAGTTGTTTGCTTTCATTTGCCTTCACGCGCTGTGTAGGCACGTCGATTTTGAGGCGGCCAGACAGGTATTTTCCGGTCAGGGAGTCCTCCGCTGCGAGGATGTCCGCTAAGCTGCCTTGCGCAACGATCTGGCCGCCATGTACTCCGGCGCCGGGGCCTATGTCGATGATGTGATCGGCATGGCGAATGGCATCCTCGTCGTGCTCGACGACGATCACGGTATTGCCTATATCGCGAAGGTGGAACAGTGTGCGCAATAGGCGATCGTTGTCGCGTTGATGAAGGCCGATAGAAGGCTCATCGAGGATGTACATTACGCCCACTAGGCCCGCGCCAATCTGGCTTGCCAAGCGAATGCGTTGCGCCTCTCCGCCGGAGAGGGTGTCCGCGCTACGGTTGAGGGTGAGGTAATTGAGGCCTACATCGATTAGGAACTTGAGCCGGTCTTGTAGCTCTTTGAGTATCTTCTCCGCGATGGCGGCGCGATTACCCTGCAGGGCAAGCGTCTCGAAATAGTGTGCGGCCTTAGTGATGGTCATGGCAGAAACTGTCGGCAGATTTATGTCGTCGATAAAGACGCTGCGGGCCTCTGGCTTCAGGCGCGTGCCTTCGCACTCGGGGCAGGACTGAGAGCTTAAGAAGCGCGACAAGTCCTCGCGCACCATATTGGACTCTGTCTCCCGGTATCGGCGCTCCATATTCGGCAGGATGCCCTCGAAAGGATGTCGACGCGTGACAGTGTCGCCGCGGTCATTGAGGAAATGGAAGTCGATTATCTCGTCGCCACTGCCGCGTAGCACCGCCTCTTGGTGGGCTGGGCCTAGTTCCTTAAATGGCGTTTCCACCTCGAAGCCATAGTGTTTGGCCAGAGAGGAGAGCATTTGGAAATAGTAGAAATTGCGTCGGTCCCAACCGCGAATAGCACCTTCGGCGAGGCTAAGGGAGTCGTCGGTGATGATGCGTTTCTGATCGAAGAACTGTTTCAGCCCTAGGCCATCACAGCCGGTGCAAGCGCCCGCGGGGTTGTTGAATGAGAACATGCGTGGCTCTAGCTCGCTGATGCTGTGGCCACAAATGGGGCAAGCGAAGCGGGAGGAGAACAGCAGGTCAGCGGCTGGCGGCTTGCCTTCGTCATCCTCCATGAAGGCGACTACGGCGAGGCCGTCGGTCAATTGCAGGGCGCTCTCGAAGCTCTCCGCTAAACGCTGCTGCATGTCTTCTCGCACCTTGAGTCGGTCTACCACGACATCGATGCTGTGTTTCTTGTTCTTCTCTAACTCTGGCGGGTAGTCGATCTCGGTCACGATGCCGTTGATGCGCGCGCGAATATAGCCGCTGGTTTTCAGCTCGTTGAATACGTGTAAATGCTCGCCTTTGCGCCCGCGCACTAGCGGCGCTAGGATCATAACTCGGGTACCTTCTGGTAGCGCCAAGACTTGGTCTACCATTTGGCTCACGGTCTGCGCTTTGAGTTTCTGATGGTGGGTGGGGCAATAGGGGTCGCCAACACGGGCGAAGAGCAGGCGCAGGTAGTCATAGATCTCGGTGATGGTGCCGACTGTAGAGCGAGGATTGTGTGATGTCGATTTCTGCTCGATCGAGATGGCGGGAGAGAGGCCCTCGATATGATCGATGTCCGGCTTGTCCATCATAGACAGGAACTGTCGAGCATAGGTCGACAGCGACTCCACATAGCGGCGCTGTCCTTCTGCGTAGAGTGTGTCAAAGGCTAGAGACGATTTGCCTGAGCCGGAAAGCCCGGTAATGACCACGAGTTTGTCGCGAGGGATGGTGACATTGATATTTTTCAGATTATGGGTACGTGCCCCTCTGACGACGATCTTGTCCATGTAATGCTCGCTCTTGCCGCAGGCGGAATAAAACAGGTGATTATCGTCAATCCGGAGGCTAAGCGCAAAGCCTGCGGCAATGATTCTATTAATTGGTGCTATGCTTGCGGTAGACTAAGCAGCTTAATGAAGCGCCCCGCGGAGCGAGGTGCGAAAATAGAGATTTCTGGAGGATGATGTGGCTAGCAGAGGCGTAAACAAGGTTATTTTGGTAGGCAATTGCGGGGCCGACCCCGAGACGCGTTACCTTCCGAGCGGCGGCGCCGTGAGCAATGTCACGCTGGCCACTAGCGAGACTTGGAAAGACAAAGCCACCGGCCAACCGCAGGAGAAGACTGAATGGCACCGCGTAGTGTTCTTCAATCGCCTTGCGGAGATCGTTAACGAGTACGTCAAGAAGGGCTCTAAGCTCTATATCGAAGGCAGCCTGCGCACCCGCTCTTGGGAACAGGATGGCGTCAAGCGCTATGCTACCGAGATCGTCGCCAATGAAATGCAAATGCTGGATTCCCGAGGTCAGGGCGGTGGTGGCGGTCAGTACGACAACCAATTCGGCCAAGACTCCGCGCCAGCGCCGGCACAAAGCAGCAATCGTCCACGCGAAGCGACTCAAGCAAAAGCCCCTGCGCCATCTAATTTCGACAATTTCGACGACGACATCCCGTTCTAAGCCGGGACCAAAAGGCAGGGTAAGCGGGTAAGGTGAAGCTTTTAATTGTAGGTGCCGACAGTCCAATCGGCGAAGAGTTGATCAAGCTGCTCAAGCAGCGTGGTGTGGACTATGTCGCCCCGGAGGCGGGCAAACTGGATCCGCGCGACTCCCTAAAAGTGGCGCGGGTTTTAACGAAATGCAGTCCCGATCAAGTCATTAACCTTGCCTCCTACCACGCCGGTAGCCAGCTCGCTATCATGGCGGCGGAACAAGACCCTGAAGCCTGTGAGTTAATAAACCACGAGCAGCCCTCGGTGTTGGCGCAAGCCTGCGATCATCTCAATATTCCCCTATTACACCTCTCCACTGCCTATGTTTTCAGTGGCGAGAAGAAGCTCGGCTACAACGAGCTCGACGTAGTCAAACCCGCTGGCGTCTATGGCGCTAGTAGCCTGCGTGGCGAGGAAGCCATTAGTTCGGTGCTAGAGAAGCATATTATTCTGCGGACTGGTTGGGTTTTCGGCATTGGGCAGGATGAGCTCATCAAGCGCTGGATCAGCGAGGCCAAACAGGCCGAGGGTGCTGTCACGGTCCTGCGTCGTAAGTTTAGCCCAACACCCATCGAAGACGTTGCTAGAGTATTAGTCGCCATTGCGCTTCAGGTGGACTGCCACGCTAATGTCTGGGGCACCTATCATTATTGTGGCTTAGAGACTAAGCGCGAGAGCGAGTTCGTTCAGCACGTGCTTAAATTGGCGGCGCAGCATGACGAGAGTGTGTACAAACTGCTTGATCATCTAAGCCTAAACTTGCTGCGTGCAGACTCGCCAGAGATCGCTAATACCACCATGGCCACTAAGAAGATCTTCGATACCTTTGGTATAAAGCAACGATCTTGGCACGGTAGTCTGCAAGGCCTAGTTAAGAGTTTGCACAAGTCACAATCGCAAGAAATCAGCAGTCCTGCATAAGGATCCAAAAGGAGTGTCATGGCGCTTTCGCCTTCCACAACGCTCACCCCAATCGATCAAGCGCTGACACAAATACTGTCAGGTCTTAGCCCAGTAGTGGGTGAAGAGACCGTCTCCATCAGTGCCGCTCTACATCGAGTACTGGCGCAGGACATTAGAGCGCCTTTGGCCGTGCCTGGTTATGACAATAGCGCTATGGACGGCTATGCAATCAATAGTCGAGGGCTGAATGCAGGCGCTAAATTCCCTATTTCGCAACGCATCCCCGCTGGCAGCGTTGGGCAGCCTCTTAGTGCCGACACGGCTGCCCGCATCTTTACTGGGGCCCCTATGCCGTCAGGAGCCGATGCGGTCGTGATGCAGGAGAACTGTCATCTCGAAGGTGAGACTGTCGTTGTCGAAGTTCCTGTGCGTTCTGGCGAGAACGTGCGCCGCGCGGGGGCAGATGTGCAACAAGGCGAGTTACTGTTTAATGCTGGGCATCGACTGCGCGCCCCCGACATCGGCATGCTTGCTGGCGTGGGTTTGCAAGCGCTCACGGTTAGGCGGCCATTGCGGGTTGCGGTGTTGACCACTGGTAATGAATTAGTGCGGCCAGGGCAAACACTGCAAGCAGGGCAGATCTACAACTCGAACTTCTACACGGTAAGCAGTCTCCTGCAAGGGCTAGGGCATGAGGTGCTGGACTGCGGCATAGTCACCGATACTCTACAGGCAACAGAGCAGGCCTTGCTCGAGGCCGCACAAAACGCCGATTGTATTATCAGCAGTGGTGGTGTCTCAGTTGGAGAGGAAGACCATGTGCGTACGGCTCTAAACAATGTCGGGGCGCTGAGCTTCTGGAAGCTAGCGATCAAGCCGGGCAAGCCCTTCGCGTTTGGCACGATTGCGAACAAAGCATTCTTCGGCTTGCCAGGTAATCCGGTCTCGGCTTTCGTGAATTTTGTGTTAGTGATTCGGCCCGCTCTTGCGCGCTTGGGCGGCCTTATCGAACCCCCTACGATACCTTGGCATCTGCCTGCAGACTTCGAGATGGAGACCACTGGCGTGCGGCAGGAATATCTTCGAGTACGATGTCTGCATAGTGCGAATTCGGCGCCGCGGCTACAGTTAACAGGTAGCCAAAGCTCGGGCGTCCTGTCGTCTGTGAGTCATAGTGATGGCCTTGCCATCGTGCCAGCAAATACTGCTGTAAAACGCGGGGATTTGTTGAGATTTTTGCCATTAAGTGAGATAGTCGGCCACAGTTAAACGCTTGTAAAATTTGGCGCTACGGCGCCGCAGTGAGAGTGCGTTGTGAACAGTTTAAGTAAGCTTATGCGCTGGCCCAATAAGATGCTGTCGGCATTTGTTTTGCTACTGTGTTTAAGTGCATGCCAGCCGGCCCAGAGCGTCCGCGTTGTTCAGGTGCCAGAACCCGCCGCGCCCGAGCCCATCGCCCCAGTAATAGACGAAGTGGCGTTAGCCACAACTTTCGAGATGGAGTTACGCTATCAGCGCATCATCGCCGATCTGCTCTATGAGGGCATCAAGGCGCTGAATGCCAATCGCTTGTTAACTCCGCCCGACATCAGTGCTCATGCCTATTTTAGTCGCGCGCTGGCTATAGAGCCGGAGAACGCCGTGGCCCTCAAAGGGCTGCAAGACATAGTGGCAAAGTATCTTCAACTTGCAGACCAGGCCGGACGGCAAGGTCAGTTCGATAGCGCTAAGTCATATCTGCGCCGCGCCGAGCAGGTAGATAGCTCGCATCAGGGCATTGCCAGTGCATGGGTTCGGCTCGAAGCCGAGATGAAGTCCAACGATATAGTGCACAGCATTAATGCCCGTGAACTCTCCAGCCAATCCGCCGCTCTAATGGAAGAGCTGGGCAAGATTGCCGTGCAGGCACGCGACTCAGGCGCTTTCTTTTTGATCACCGCTCCCAACGATGTGCAAGCGCGTTGGATATACACGCAGATGCAAACGGCCGTCGCCGGGCATCGACTGCGGGGTAACATCGAATTGGGTGATAGCCCCACCGTACGTCTAATTATGCCTACCGATTCAGATGTCTGAGTAGGCATCGAGGTAGTACATGAATACCAGCAAGCTCACGCCTAAAACATTTTCTTGGAACTCGATGGGGCTCATCGGAAGAACGATCGTAGTTCTCCTCTTAATGTATTTTTTCGTAGTACTCGCGCTAGGTTTCTACTGGAGCGCGGAACCCGCGCCGTTCTCCGTGCGCGAGAACCAGACCGAGAAACTGGTAGGAGCTGAGCCTGTAGTGGGTACAGCCTCGGCCGCTGCTCTCATTCGCGTCGCGGAAACCTTGCTCGACAAACCTGGCGGATATCTCAGTAATGACATAGCCCCTCCCGGGCTCTATTTGGACAATATCCAGAACTGGGAATTCGGCGTACTCGTGCAGGTGCGTGACTTTTCGCTCGCGTTTCGGCAGAACTTTAGTCGTTCGCAATCACAGTCCGTGGAAGACCCTGATCTCGTGCTCGTTGAGCCTAAGTTTAGCTCACCCAACGACCGCTGGATGCTGCCGGCGTCCGAGTCGGAATACCGCAGGGCGATTAATTCCATGACCTCCTATATGAGTCGTATCGCGGACCCGCAGGTGCAGGACGCACAGTTTTATGCGCGTTCAGACAATTTGTCGCGTTGGCTGGTGAACGTGGAGTCACGGCTAGGCAGTCTGTCACAGAAACTCAGTGCCAGCGTGGGTCAGGCGCAGGAGAACACCGACTCTGCAGGAGATCGTGGCGCGCAACAGTCCACCGATGTGCCTGAGCAAAGGATTGTGAAGACACCCTATACGCAAATCGATGACGTTTTCTACGAAGCACGCGGCGCCACTTGGGCATTGATGCACTTCCTACGGGCAGTCGAGATTGACTTCGACTCGGTGCTGCGAGACAAGAACGCCCTGGTCAGCGTGCGTCAGATTATCCGCGAGTTGGAGGCGAGCCAGCGAACCGTGTTTAGCCCTTTCATCCTCAATGGCGGTGGGTTTGGATTGTTCGCTAACCACTCTCTGGTAATGGCGAATTACGTCTCCCGGGCTAATGCGGCTATCATCGATTTGCGCGAATTGCTGAATCAAGGTTAGGCGCCACGCCAGCAATAGCGTTAGGTGAAAGAGCCTGAGTGTGCTAGAGTTCGCCCCGAGCTTTGATATTAAATCAAAGGCGTCATCGTTAATTGTCTGGTCCTCCCGGCTCCACGCCGCGAAAACCCCCTCACAAGAGTGCCAATTACTGCATGCCGCACTGTGTGTATCGCACAAACATTGGCAACGCTGTACTGCGGACAAACTCCGAAATTCTAGCAAAGAATCTAAGCGCTTTATTCCGCTCCCGCTGTCTTATTTAACTGTCGCTATCGCCCACTAGCCTTTCATTGGCCTATTGCGATCGTTTGACACAAAGGTGCCTGTTGGCACTTTCAGGAAACTATATGAATTTTGCAGACCTTGGGCTATCAGAAGCCCTATTGAAAGCCTTGCTCGACCAAGAATACACCACACCTACCCCTATTCAAGAGCAAGCGATTCCCCCGATTCTTCAGGGCAAAGACATCATGGCTTCGGCCCAAACGGGTACGGGCAAGACCGCGGGTTTTACTCTGCCACTATTGCAGAAGCTAGCGATGCAACCACGTGCCAAAGCTAACCACACTCGAGCACTTGTACTTACACCGACGCGAGAGTTGGCAGCACAAGTTCACGCGAGCATAGAGACGTATGGAAAGTATCTGTCACTGCGCTCGACTGTCGTGTTCGGCGGCGTGAAGATTAATCCGCAGATGCAGAAGCTGCGCGGCGGCGTTGAGATCCTGGTTGCTACTCCGGGCCGATTGCTCGACCTGTTTCAGCAGAACGCGATCAAGTTCGACGAGATCAATACCCTGATCCTCGACGAGGCGGACCGCATGCTGGACATGGGCTTTATCAATGATATTAAGAAGATTCTGTCGCGTCTGCCTAAGCAGCGCCAGAACCTAATGTTCTCTGCGACTTTCTCTCCAGAGATTCAGAAGCTGGCGAAGGGCTTATTGAATGATCCAGTAGAGGTCAGCGTCACGCCGATGAACACGGCAACAGAGCTGGTAGAACAGTCACTTTATATCGTCGACAAGAATCGCAAGACCGAGTTGCTGAAGCAGTTGATCAAGAGTGAGAGCTGGTACCAAGCACTTGTGTTCAGTCGCACTAAGCACGGCGCGAACAAGATTGTGAAGCAGCTGGAAATTGATGGCATTCATGCCGCAGCTATTCACGGCAACAAAAGCCAGGCGCACCGCACCAAAGTGTTGGAGCGCTTCAAGGAAGGCAAGTTGCAGATCCTAGTGGCCACGGATATCGCGGCACGGGGTATCGATATCGATCTTCTGCCACAGGTAGTGAACTACGATCTGCCGCAAGTACCGGAAGACTATGTACACCGTATTGGTCGCACAGGTCGTGCGGGTTCGTCGGGGCGTGCTATCTCTTTCGTATGCGCGGAAGAGAACAAGATGCTGCGTGATATCGAACGGCTCTTAAAGCGTCCGATCGATCGTGCTGAGATGCCGGGCTTCGTGTCCACGGAAGACTTCTCCAAGGTAGCGCCAGCGCCACAGCGTACGTCGCAGAATCGTCCGCAGCGCTCATCACAAGGCCGCCCACAGCGTGCAGCGCAGGAACGCCCGCGTCAAGTAAGTGGCAATCGTGGCACCTATGGCACTGCGCCAGATGCGCCTGCCGCACCGGCTCGCAGTGCGAAGCCGCGCTCAAGCAGTGGTGGTGGTCGTCAAGATCAAGCACGCCGTCCGCAGCGCGCTGCACAGCCATCCCGTGATGGCCAGTCCAAGTCTGGTAACACGACGCTACTGTATCGTTCATAAGCGATACTCGTAGAAAAAAGGGCGCTGGGATCTTCGTGATCACAGCGCTTTTTTTTGCACTGAAATTGCTCGTAGAAATTGTACCTAGTTCTCTAGCTCTCTAGTTATTTAGTTATTTAGTTATTTAGAGCTTCGTAGCACGAGTGGCACTGCGGCGTACTTCGCTGCTGGACACGCCGTGAATACATCCATGTAGGCTCAGTCGCCGCCGTCCGGGCGGCTCATGGTCCTGCATCGAAGCAGCCCACATTGCCCCTCTGGTTATGTAGGTGCGATATGGATCAGCGCTCAATATTATGCGGGCTCGATTTAGCTCCGTGCTGATAGAACCCACTGACTGTAGGAGCTCTTGTCCTCGTAAGGGGATGCTTGCAAGCGAATGGTTCGATTGATGAAGATCTGTGGGAGATTTAGGCCTATCGCCTGCAGGGCAGGCTCCTACCTATTTATCTGCATCTAAGACTGGAATCGCAAAGGCAGGAATTTCACGGTTGCTATCGTGAAGGCTCACGCTAGGTGAGGGTCAAACATTTATTCGCTGTCGAGCTCGAGGATATCGCCCGGGGTGCATTCTAATGCCGAGCAAAGCTTCGCCAAGGTCTCAAAACGCACGCCCTTGACCTTGCCCGTGCGCAGTAGAGACAAGTTTGCCTCGGTTATGCCGATCTGCTCTGCTAGGTCCTTTGCCTTCATCTTGCGCCGTGCCAGCATCACGTCTAGGCGAACGATGATTTGCTTCATACAAAACCTTCGTTATCTTCTTTTAGTGCCGCCGCAGCGGTGAGAATGCGGCCCATCATGACGATGAAAATCGCGAAGGCTAACATGCCCAGATATTCCGGTTCGATTCGCATCTCGAAGCCGCCATTGTGGCGTATCCACTGCGTGAGGTTAGGAACGATGAGAATTAAGGCAAGCATTGCCATCGTCGCGTACTCTCCTGCTTCGGCGACTCGCGCAGAGGCGATTTTGTTGAAAAAGTCACCCTCACAGTAGTGCTTCAGTGCCATGTTCATGCGGTTTATCGCCTCGCATAGCCATACTGCTGGAAGTATCTGTACTGCTATTAGTCCGATCTCATTCGCTTTTGTACTCCACGACATTTCCTTGTTCAATACTATGTCCAATGCTGTCAGGCCGGAGTTGAGCAGGATCGTTAAGCCGATCATGGTTAGCGCTATCCACGCAAATACTTGCGCGGTCTTCGCGAGTTGCTGTGCTTTGTTTAGATCACCGTCTATTAGATTTGCCATCACAACCTCTTGGGTTACTGTTAATAGGCAATAAATTATCGTAAAACGATAATTATCGCAAGTGCTTTGCAGGGCTGTGCTTAACGGGTAGTCTTTTGGGGGAAAGTGCAGCGCAGAAGTAAACTTTAGCGCTGCTCGTGCGTTATACATCTTAGGGGAATGCTGCCCGACGAGCAGCAGTACGTAGACGGCCGTTAGAGCAGGTCTAGACAAGATAGTGGAGCACGACAAACTGGATACTTTGCAAAAACTCGATCGCTTTCTTGCCGATGTGCAGGGCAGGGCTTATCGAATTGCTCAAATAGCCACCAATAATCCAGACGATGCTCTGGATCTGGTGCAGGATGCTATGTTTAAGCTCGTGGAAAAGTACAGTAGCCGCCCCGAATCCGAATGGGGCCCATTGTTCTATAGCATTTTGCAGAGCCGCATCAATGACTGGCATCGTCGCAATACCGTGCGCCGACGCATTATGGGCTGGTTGCGTCCTAGTGAAGACGAGGGCGAGGACCCAATCGAACGAGTTGCTGATGAGTCGCAGCGCAGCCCGGAACAGTTGCTGCAGATCAATGGCAGCATGGACAAGTTGCAGCAAGCCTTGCAGGCACTCCCGCAGCGTCAGCAGCAGGCGTTTCTACTAAGGGTGTGGGAAGGACTTGATGTCCGCGAGACAGCGCTGGCAATGGCCTGCGCAGAAGGCAGTGTTAAGTCACATTATTCGAGAGCTGTGCATACGTTGCGGCAGCAATTAGGTGAGCATTGGTGATGAACGCGACATTCGACGCAAATAAGGCCCGCGCTGACAAGGAGGAGGCGCGCTTCCTAGCCAAGGTGGTTCAGACCCTGGATAGCAGCCTAGTGCAACTCCCTGTGGGGTTCGAAGAGCGTCTGGGCAACGCGCGTCAAGCGGCGCTAATGCAAGCTTCGCAGATAGAAAGTGATGATGGTGCTCGTATAAGCAATTTCGCTCGGTCGCTTGAGTCCAGTGAGCTGCAGATCCCTGAATCGGTGAATTTGCGACTTGATGGAATCCGCACGGAGGCGATGCGTAGGGCGAGGCAGGCGTTGGACGGTTCAACCTCAGAACGCAAGGGCAGAGGCTGGAGGTGGATGAGATGGCCCCCGCAAGGTTTCGCGGTGCCAGCGAGTGCATTCGCTTCAATCTGCCTGCTTGTCACAAGCTTGCTGATATTGAGTCCGTCTGAGCCCATAGAGACAATGCCTTTGGCTGTGGCCGAGGACTCTCTTGTATTGGCATCTGAAGAAGAGATTGAATTATACGAAAACTTAGAGTTTTATCAGTGGCTTGCGGATAATGGCTTGTAATCTAAGGCGATGTTTCAGGGCCGCAGCTTTTCTCACTGTGTGTTTGTCCTGTACAGCTTTGGCTAAGCAGTCCGAGCAAGCTGATGTCTCTGCAGTAGAGCCAACGCCAGTGTTAGTCGATGAGGCAGACGTCGACCTCGCTCTTATTGAGTTTTTGGGGCAGTGGGAAACCGACGACGGCGAGTGGATTGCGCCGAGCGATCTGGCGGACGAGACGTATGTAGAGATTATTGAAGCAGTGGGTTCTTTGGAGATAGAAGAGATTGATTAACAGGTCGGTAGACAATAAATGGCGTGGTGCACGCCTAGTGTTTGGCGCAGCAGCGCTATGGATCAGCTTAGGCCTCCAGGCTCAGGAGTTGATTCAATGGGAGTCGCTGAGCAGCGCGGAGCAACAGCTCCTGCAACAGGTCGAAACGCAATGGGAGACCTTCACCCCGGAGCGTCAAGAGCAGTTGCGGCGTGGGGCGAAGCGTTGGCTGCAGATGCCCCGTGAGGAGCGTCAGCGCGCCCGCAGGCAGCAAGACTTCTTTCAGCAATTAAGTCCGCAAGAGCGCGAGCGCATCGAGAATCGTTTCCAGCAGTTCAATAGCGCCCCACCATCTCAACAGCGACGCTTACGTGAGATTCAAGAGCAGTTTCGCGACCTCCCTTCAGAACGACGGGAAGCTTTGCGTCGGCGCTTCGAAAACCAGAGGAACGAGCGCGCGGGGCAGCGACCTGAGTTGGAGCGTCGGCGTCCAGAACAACAGGCCGAGCGCCCGGAGTTACAAATAGAGCGGCCAGAGATTGGGGTGGAGAGGCCGGATCTGCAGCAAGTGCGGCCAGAATCAATCCCGCAACGCCCCAATGGGCAAGACATTCCTCGCATTCCGCCGCGCATAGAGCGGCCAACACCGCAGGTCGTAGTGCCACAGCGCCCAAGCCGCTGAATTTCTAAGGCATAAAAAAGGCCAGATCAAGATCTGGCCAAAAGGGACACCTTGCGGCGGTTTAAAGGAAGGGATCAATCTGTTCGGATATGCACTCGCGCACTATGCGACGCTGCTCATTGCGGCCCTGCATGCTGGCGGCGAGCTCGGCGCCTGTAAGTTGGCCGTCGGCATCGGTATCCATGCGAGCGAATTGGTCATAGGCACGCTGCTCTAGTTGCATGAAGAACTCTTCCTGACTCAAGGCGCCATCGCCATCTTTGTCTGCGGCGGCGAAGCGATCCTCTTCTATTTCGCTTAGGCCTCCATTCTCGGCGATGCATTCGCGCAATGCGGCAGCGTCGATATCCTCAGCAGGCCCACGGCGGCGTGGGCGAGCCTCGTCAGCGCTCACAAGGCCGTCGTCGTCGCGATCTGCGCGGTTAAACTGACGCTCGAAGTTTGCGGTGCCTTTTGCGGTGAACTCTTCTAGGCTAATAAGTTGGTCACCATCGCTATCTAGTTGACGCAGCATGCGTAACTGGCTTTGTCGCGCCGGCCCGTGGCCTGCGCGAAGCTCGCCGCGGGCCTGTTTGCCGCGCACCCCTACGCCCCCTTGGGTTTCTTGAGCGAAACCGCTCACAGCAAAGCTACAGCCTGCTACTAGCATTGAGATTACTAAAAGTCGTCGATTAAACATTGGGTAATGCTCCCGAGTTAAAAGAACCGCTGCTATTGGCAGAAGTCTTGGGTGAATGTCGTGTTCAAGTCTGTTAACGCGGTGGGAGCGAGTCGGTTTACAAGATGAGATCACTTTAATACAAGCTCATTGTAATTAAAGGCGCGCAGTCATAGACTCAGGAAGGCCTCTGGAGGGAACCATGGCAGATTCGAGAAGAGCCTTGATTTACAAGCATTGTTCACTATTACTTGGCCTGACGCATAGTGAATTGGGCTGTTTTCAGGATTCGATAGAAAATTTTTCGCTTTAAGGGAGACGACTTCCGTTTCCTGTGCTCAAATTCCATCTCACGGTGCAGGGCTTTAGCGAGTCCGATACTAAAGAGCAAAAGAAATAGAATAATTCGAAATACAACCTAGACGAAGGAGGTGCCTCGTGCGCGTTCAATCTGAACTGCTACGGTTTAAGACCCGCTTAGAACTAAATCTCAACACCATGTCGGCGTTCGCTAAATGCTTATCTGTGGCAGCTTTGCTGTTGCCTGCAGCTGCAGCAAGTGCGCAATCAGCCGATGGCGTGACATTCCATAAAGATATCGAGCCTATTCTGCAGCGCAGCTGTCAGAATTGTCACCGTCCTGCCGGCGTTGCCCCTATGTCTTTGGTTACTTATGACGAAGTAGTGCCATTTGCCGGCCTGATCGAATATAAGACTGGCTTGCGCGATCGTGCCGGGGCGATGCCTCCGTACTATCTCGAGCACGACATCGGCATCCAAGATTACAAGGATGACCCCTCGTTGACCGACGAAGAGTTGGCCGCAATCTCTACTTGGGCACGCAACGGCACGCCTAAGGGCGATGTGGCTGATGCGCCTGCGCCACGCACGTTCGCTGACGGTGCCACTTGGACCGCTGGTGAGCCAGACCTAATCGTACGCTCTGAAGACATCACTGTTACTGCGACTGCAGCTGACTGGTGGGGCGATATTCCACGTATTCCAATTCCAATCACAGAAGACCGTTACGTGTCTTCCGTTGAAATCATCGAAGTGAACGATGTGGACACAAGCGGCGCCGCTGGCACCGTTGGTGGTCGTAACATTTTCCACCACATGATTTGGAGCACACAGATTCTCGACGAGAATATGCTGCAAGTAGAAGGCACACAGGCTGTTAGCTGGCCAGTGCACGAGATCGCACGTAACCCCGACATTTTCGACCCAGATAGCGGTCGTTTGCTGAAGGTTGGTTCATATGTGGTTTCTGACTCTGTGCATTTGCACTCCACTGGTAAGGATACTACGGGCCATCTAATGATCGGCTTCCGTTTCCACCCCGTTGGCTACGAGCCTAAGTACCGTCCTGCATTTATCGGCCTAGGTAACGGCGTCGATATCAGCATCACTGGTAACGAAGATAACCAAGAACTGCATGCATACGCAGTATTGGAGCAGCACACTAAGATCGTGACTTTCGAGCCACACTTGCATGCTCCTGGTGAGCGTATGTGTCTAGAAGCAATCTGGGGCTACACGGTAGAAACACTATCTTGCGTGGGCTATGACCACAACTGGGTACGTGGCTACACCTATGCTGATGATGCGGCTCCATTGCTTCCAAAAGGTACTGTTCTTCACATCGTTGGTTACATGAACAACACGCGTACTAACCCGAATGTGCCTGATTCACGTAACTGGCAGGGTTCTGGTAACCGTTCTGTAACGAATATGTTCATCGATCTCGGCATGCGAGTAACGCTATCCGAAGAGCAGTTCTTCGATGAAATGGAAAACCGTCGTGAGAAGCTGAACCTCGGGCCAAATGACCACCAGATCGGCTGTCCGCTTTGTCTAGCTCCGCTTGTTGCGCCAGTATTAGAAGAAGCAGCCAGTGCAGATGTAGCTTCAAATCAAGGGGATTGATCAGATGGGTTTGTTTAGTTTGACTGGGCGACGTCATGCAGTAGTCGCCACGCTTTTTGCCGTAATGAGTGTCTTTGCAGGTGCCGTTAATGCCGATACTTACCTCAAGGGGCAGCATATCGAGCCTGCCTATGAGGGCTGGCGGCTTCTCGATGATGGTAGCTATGTAATGATTTTCGGCTATCACAATGAGAACTGGGAAGAGGAATTGGATATCCCTACCGGGGAGAACAATTTCTTCAGCCCAGGCCTTGAAGATCGTGGTCAGCCTACGCACTTCCTACCGCGTCGCAATCGCTTCACTTTCGAAGTGCCTGTGCCCGCAGATTGGGGTGATAAAGAGCTGGCATGGACCATTACGGCGAACGGCGTGACTAAAGTCGCTTATGGAACGCTGGCGCGTGATTACGTGGTCGATAACGTCGTAATCGCGTCCGAAACAGGTTCTTTGGGTGCTGGTACCAGTAGTCCCGAGTCCCGTGCCAACGTCCCGCCTGTAGTTGAAGTGCAGGGCGACCGCGTAGGAAGCGAGATTGTTCGAACTGTTCGCGTTGGTGAGCCATTGACCTTGACTGCTAAGGTCGAGGACGATGGTTTGCCAAACGTACGTAACTTGAGCCCGTTCTTGGCCTCTGGCGCATCTGCTAGGGCAAGAATGTTACGTCCTCCTGTCCGTATTACCGTGGGTAAGACCAACGGTCTATTCCTCTCTTGGAATGTCTACCGTGGCGCTGGCAAGGTGACGTTCGATCCTCCCCAGGTGAAGCCTTGGGAAGATACACGTACTTCTGCAAACTCTCCTTGGGGACCTTTGTGGGTACCTCCTCCTGTTCCTGAGGATGGCATGTACGACGTTAAAGTCACCTTCGACGAGCCCGGCACCTATGTGCTGTGGGCCCGCGCGGATGATGGCGGCCTGTTCCACGACGAGTATGTCACGGTCAACGTGTTGCCATAATCGGCTAACTCGATCGACGAAGAGCCCTGCAGACCTTGTGTCTACAGGGCTTTTTTTATGGGCGTAAGAATGGGAAGAGTGACTGCACGTCGCGCCACGGCACCACTTTAAAGTTCTGAGCTTGCTCCGGTAGCACATTGCGGCCGTCTTGGACGATCAGAAGTCCAGCGCTATAGGCGCCACCTAAGTTTGCGCTACTCACCTCGAGGCCATCGGTTTCGGAGGCCCCGTCTATCATCAATCCCGGATCTAGGTTCATGCCAATGCGGAATGTAGCAAGTACTGGGTATGGGGCGATGCTGTCCAAAACGATATAGCTATTATTGCCTTGGCTAGAGGCGATTAAGAAAGTGCCATTCTCGCCTTCGTACAGCGCTAAGCCCTCAATATCGTCGTGGAATGCGCCCCCAATTTTAGCCACTGCTTGCAAGTTAGTTGGGGCATCTGGGGCGGCACTGAGAGTCCAGATTCCGACGTCTTCTTCGCCCAAGAAAAGTTGTCCGGTTCTATCGTTGGCAACGCAGCCCTCTGGCTGGGTTGCCACGCTAAAGCGTCGCACAACGCCTCCTGTCCACTTGTTATTAGTAGTGTCTAACGCAAGTTGTAGAAAACTGCCGTCCTCATCATTCGCGAAAGCATAGAGTTTCTGTGTGGCATCCTGATATAGGCACATGCCATAGATGTTCTGTAATGGGGTGGGGATGTCGGCAACTAGAGTGAGCTGGCGGGTCTCCCTGTCGATCGCGAACATCGACAGAGTATTAAGGTCGCGATTGCTGGCAACTGCGACATCTACTATGCGCCCTTGCCATGAAACGCCATAGCGAATATCCACATTGTTTAGACGACCGGTGTCGAGGCGCTGTAGCTCATTTCCCTCTAGATCGTAGACGAATAGCCCTTGGCGCTTATTCGTGCCGACGATGAGGCTCTGCTGCGGAGTAGTGGGATGTATCCACAGCGCTGGGTCGTCTGCCGCGTCGCCGCGTTGTGGCATCGGATTGGTCTCTACAACAGGCATCACTTCCGGCAATGACTCTGGGGCAGCAATGCTTTCAGGCGCTGGAACCTTCAATACAGTGAAACGCCTATTCTCCTCATCAAAGAGCGAGAGTGTCTGTGCCTCCCCGGTATCACTCAGCGTAAGGCTTTCCGCGGACTGCATGCCGGCAGCGGACAAGCTATGGTGATGTTGCGTTAAGTACTGGAACTGCCCATCTTGCCTAGCATATTGATGCACAGTGGGACCGTCGCCACTGAGGGCATACAGGTGGCCGTGAGCCGTGGCAAGACCTAGAGGGCCATCGCCCAAGTTTCCGAATGGTGCTGCGGCATCGATCAGCGTGCGCTCGACTTCTGCCTCTGGATCGGTGGGGTAGGCCCATAGAGTCTGTGAGGACTCGCTCACAAAAAGGGTGGCGCTATAGTCGTCTACGGCGCAGTACTCGGAGTCTGGGCCAGTAGGGAGTGTGCGTACGGGCAGCATTTGCCACTGTTCGCCGGGTACAGGCCGGAGTAGATACTGATGAGCTTCGAAGAGTTCGCTCAGTAGGAATAAGTGCAGGCGTTGAGCGCCATCCAGGTGCAGGCAAAGCCCCTCTACCGGGAAGCCGATGGGGGAGCTGACTAGGTCTTGTTGAAACTGCTGTTCCGAATCCAGTGAATAGAGCAGTACACGACTTTGGTTGCTGTCGAAACTGGCGAATATTCGCTGTGTTCCTGAGGCAGTCGGTATCGAGCGGGAATCTAGAAACTCTGCGTTTTGTGCCCATGAAGAGGTGGAATTGCCAGCACTATTGACGACCTGAATGCCGGTGTTTTCCCCGACTGAGAGCCACTGCGAGGAGGTGGCATCTAGCTCTAGAGCAAATTCCCCAGGGAGCATTAAGGAACTTGTTTGTGCAAGCAAGGATTGGCTAGCACTAAGCGCAAGGGCGAGGACTGAGGCGTTGGCGCAGGGGCGCCGTGTTGAAAAGAATGGCATATGGCACTGAACTCCTTGAATCACTGTAAGTTTCTTTAAGTCCTAGAACTTTAAAGTCTCAAAGTGTAGTGAGTTTGTGTGACATCGAAATGACATGATCAAGACAGGGCTGAAAACCACTAGACACAAAAAAAGGCAGTGCTATCCGTAGATGGCGCTGCCTTTCTTTCAAGCTATACAACATCACTCAACGTGGAGCGATAGTCATAATTAGCAAGCTACAACGTTCTCAGCCTGTGGGCCTTTTTGACCTTGAGTCACTGTGAACTGTACTTGCTGGCCTTCAGCCAAAGTTTTGAAGCCGCTGTCCTGAATCGCACTGTAATGTACGAATACGTCTGGGCCGTTGCTCTGAGAAATAAAGCCAAAACCTTTAGACTCGTTGAAAAATTTAACTTGGCCAGTAACTGTGTCAGACATGTTGTCATCCTGTATATCAAATAAATAAAAAAGTGTGTTGACCCCAGATACGCGCACACGCAAAAGCGCAGCTCGATCTTGGAATCGGTAGCATTAGAATTCGAATATAAAATATGAGATACAGAACGAGTACTTAACGGCGGGACTTCGAAGTGCAATACATAAATATAGCCGCTATTCAGGCTGTCGAGCAGTATACGGGCTAATCAGAGCAAGTCAACTTTTATTTTTCCACTAAGGTGTTGATAACAAAGGGCTCAATACGGCGGCAAGGAGTAATACCATAGTGATAGAGCGGCTATCACTTCTCAAGAAGGGCGCATTTTCCGGTATAGGGTACGCAGGGATATCCCTAACTCATCCGCCACTGCCTGTTTGTCACCTTGATGTTTACTCAGCAATTGCAAGAGGTGAGCATGTTCGATCGAGCGTAGGTCCTGGGTAGGGGCTTGTTTGCCGATATCGCTCGCCATGCTCGTACTGATCAGTTCGGTGTCAATCTCGTGAGTGCTAGCGAGAAGAACGGCGCGTTCCAGAATATTGCGAAGCTCACGGACATTGCCATCGAAGGGGTATTGCATGAGCAACTTCTCGGCCGACACACTCAGTGTGTAGGGCTGTCGTTCATTGAGCTTGCTCATGATAGAGCGGGCCAATAGGGGAATGTCATCGGCTCGTTCGCGCAAGGCTGGTAGATGGATAGGAAAGACATTAATGCGATAGTACAAGTCCTCACGAAAATCGCCTTTCTGTACCATTTCCCACAAATTTTTATGGGTGGCACAGATGAGCCGAAAGTCCGTGCTTTTAGGCTCTATGTTGCCTACGGCACGATAGGTGCCGGTTTCAATTAAGCGTAATAATTTCACCTGCTGCGCTAGCGCTATGTCACCGATTTCATCGAGAAATAGCGTGCCGCCGTTGGCCGCATCCACAAGTCCTTGTTTGCTATAACTAGCGCCAGTGAAGGCGCCTTTACTGTGGCCGAACAGTTCGCTCTCGAAAAGAGACTCGGTTAGCCCTGCGCACTCAACTGTCACAAAGGGTTTGTCCTTGCGCACGCTCGATTGATGGATAGCTTTCGCCGCAAGCTCTTTACCTGTTCCAGACTCGCCCAGTAATAACACTGAAGCGTCACTTGGTGCGACGCGATTGATAAGCTCTAGAAGATGATTGAACGCGGGGCTAGTGCCCACCATTAACTCTTTGCTGGCCTGCGCACTCGCGTGGGTGACGGGCTTTAAAAGTTCTACGAAATATTTGAGCTTTCCATCGGCGTCGAAGATGGGAAGCATCTCAACATCGACGTGTTCGCGCCCGCGTGGGGTGTTATGTATGTGCAACACTTTTTCGCGGTGGCCGGATTTCTTACATGCAGCCAGTGGGCAAGACTCACCTGCCTGATCGCAGGGACGGTCGTACTGATGGGATACCTTATAGCAATATGCGGAGTCACCAGGAGTGATGCTACCGAAAGTCTTCGTATACAGGTCATTGGCAGCCAAAATTTCATAGCGATTGCTCACTAAGATGGCGGGGTAGTCGAAGCCGTCTAGCATTCCTGCCGAGTCTAGGAGGAAGTGATCTGAGGCGATAATTTGCATATTGACACCCGTGACAAGAATTTTGCCAATTATGGCTGGGAGTTCATGTAAACACCAGCGGGCTTGGTTCGCGCTACTAATTATTCATTTAAATATCTAATAGTTTCAATTGGATAAGCTTATATCCATGATCTGTGCAAGCTTTGGTCTGCGTTTTGCTACTTGAGTGATAATGAGATTAACTAAACGCATAAGGAGAGAACTTTTATGTCAACAACGAAACGCCCAATCGAGACAGACCTAACGCTGCGACCAGAGGTGCATCACTTCTTCGATGAACCCACGAACACATTTACTTACGTCGTTAAGGATCCGAGCAGCGATGCCTGCGCGGTGGTCGATTCTGTGATGGATATCGATTATGCGGCGGGCCGCACCAATCTTGATGGCGCCAAGCAGATTGTAGAGTTCATTAAGGGTAAAGGCTGGCATTTGGAGTGGATCATCGAGACGCATGTGCACGCGGATCATCTATCTGCGGCGCTCTATATCCAATCTCAGTTGGGAGGCAGACTGGGGATTGGAGAGCGCATAGATGTAGTGCAAGAAACCTTCGGCAGCGTCTTTAATGCGGGCACCGAGTTCAAGCGCGATGGTTCCCAGTTTGACAAACTTTTCAAAGATGGTGAGCGTTATCAGATAGGCAATATGACGGCGCAAGCGCTTCATACACCAGGCCATACACCTGCGTGTATGACTCATGTGATAGGTGACGCGGCCTTCGTGGGCGATACTATCTTCATGCCTGAGGGCGGCTCTGCTCGCGCAGACTTCCCTGGCGGCGATGCACGCACGCTGTACAAATCGATTCAAAGAGTATTGTCCCTGCCCGATGCAACCCGCTTGTTTATGTGCCACGATTATCCCGAAGGCCGTGAACTTGCGTGGGAGAGCTCAGTTGCTAAGGAGCGCAGTAAAAACATTCACGTGCACGATGGTATTAGCGAGGCCGAGTTTGTGGCGATGCGAGAGGCCAGAGACAAGACTCTTGACATGCCACGCCTCATATTGCCCTCCTTGCAGGTCAATATGCGGGCTGGGCATACCCCGCCACCCGAAGCCGATGGCAAGATCTTTCTTAGGGTGCCACTGAACCTGTTGTAATATCCTCTCATGGGCAACGCAGGCGCGACACAAAACAAAAGCGAAAGGAATACAGGATGAATATTAAAGCGATTACAGAGGGTTTTTCCGTAGCAGAGCAGCTTAGTGTTGCCGATGTCGAAGCGCTCGCAGCGCAGGGCGTTAGGAGCCTCATCTGTAATCGGCCCGACGGGGAGGGTGAGGACCAGCCTAGCTATGCGCACATCGAAGCTGCTGCGCAGGAGCAAGGCATGCTAGTGCGCCACATACCCGTTGTATCGGGACAGATCTCCGACCAGGATGTTAAACAATTCACTGAGGCCATGGCTGGCTTGCCGCGGCCCATTGTCGCCTACTGTAGAACGGGTACTCGGTCGATCAATCTTTGGGCCTTAGGGCAGGGTAGTAAAGGTCGCAGTACCGCCGAGATCATGGCGATCGGCAAACAAGCAGGCTACGACCTAAGCGATGCCGTAGCACGGCTAGCCGCCGCGAAACCTGGTGCTGGGCAGTCGCGCCATTTCGAAGTGGTAATTGTGGGCGCTGGAGCGGGAGGTATTAGTACTGCTGCAAGTTTGCTCAAGCGCAAACCAGGCCTGCAGATTGCATTGATCGACAGCGCACAGAAGCATTATTACCAACCAGGCTGGACGATGGTCGGGGGCGGTATTTTCAAGGCTCGTGACACAGAGCGCGAGATGGCAAGCCTCATACCGAAGGGCGTGCAATGGCTTCAGAATGCCGTGGAGAGTTTCGCACCTCAGAACAATAATGTGACCCTGGACGACGGCAGTACAGTGTCCTATGACCGCCTCGTCGTGGCCTGCGGGATTAAACTGAATTGGAAGGGCGTGGAGGGTTTAGAGGAAACTCTGGGAGAGAACGGTGTTACTTCGAACTACCGTTTCGACCTTGCGCCCTATACATGGAAACTTGTGCGTGGCTTGCGTTCGGGCAAGGCCGTTTTCACGCAGCCGCCTATGCCCATCAAATGTGCTGGCGCTCCTCAGAAGGCACTCTATCTCTCCGGAGATCATTGGTACCGTAACGACAGGCTAAAGCACATCGATATCGAATTTTATAATGCCGGTGCGGTGCTATTTGGCGTGAAGGAATATGTACCGGCCCTGATGAAGTACATCGAAAAATATGCTGCAACTCTGAAGTTTAATCACCGATTAACTAAGGTCGATGGCGAGAAGAAGACCGCGTGGTTCGAGAGGAGTGATGCTGAGGGCAACAAAGACATCGTCAGTACCGAGTTCGATATGCTGCATGTGTGCCCGCCGCAACAAGCGCCGGATATTATTCGCAATAGTGAGCTCGCAGACAGTGCAGGCTGGGTTGATGTCGATCAGTCCACACTGCGCCATAAACGCTTTGCCAATATTTGGTCACTGGGCGATGTGATGAATGCGCCCAATGCCAAAACCGCCGCGGCGGCCCGCAAACAAGCGCCAATTGTCGCCTATAACATGCTGTCTGACATGGGGCTTACTAAGGGGCTTGCGCACTACGATGGCTATGGCTCATGCCCCTTAACGGTAGAGCGGGGCAAGATCGTTCTTGCGGAGTTTGGCTACGGTGGCAAGCTGCTGCCTAGCTTCCCTTCATGGCTTCTAGAGGGCACGCAGCCCACGCGCTTAGCGTGGGTATTAAAGAAGGACCTATTACCCCCTGTGTATTGGAATGGAATGTTGAAGGGGCGCGAATGGCTCGTCAAACCCCAAGCAAGCGAGGAGTGAGTTTGCAGTATTTGCAAGAGCAGGGCTGGGGACTGCAATGACGCCTAAGCGGCATTGGTTTCCAGCATTAGTCTGGCTAAAAACTTATAACGGAGGTCATTTTTCCGGGGACCTGCTCGCCGCGATTATCGTGGTGATCATGTTGATTCCCCAGTCTCTAGCCTATGCGATGTTGGCAGGGTTGCCAGCCGAGATGGGCCTGTATGCAGGCATCACACCCTTGGTCATATATGCCCTGCTGGGCTCGAGTAGGGTGCTCTCGGTTGGGCCAGTCGCAATCATGTCGTTAATGACTGCTGCTGCGCTAGGCACGCTGGGCTTAGCTCCCGAGCAGTACATCGTGGCAGCGATAACCTTGGCGTTTATGTCCGGCGCCCTGCTAATCTTGCTGGGGTTCTTGCAACTCGGTTTTGTGGCGAATTTTATGTCACATCCCGTCGTTACCGGTTTTGTCACAGCCTCGGCCTTGATTATCGCTTTGAGTCAGGTGCAGCATCTTCTAGGCATCACGTCCCATGGTTACACCTTGCTCGAACTTCTGTTCTCTTTGTGGGAGTCGGTACAGCAAATGAGTGGCGTGACAGTGGCGCTGGCTGCACCCACTTTGCTGTGGCTATTTTGGTCCCGGAAGGGGGTTGCCAACATACTCAAGAAGATTGGTGTTTCCCATAGTTCTGCGGTTCTAATCGGGCGCTTCTGTCCTATCTTTGCGGTGACATTTACCACTCTCATTACATGGGGGTTTGAGCTCGATACTCTGGGCGTAGCGGTCGTTGGGAGTGTGCCCACGGGGCTGCCAGAGTTCACCATGCCCTCGTTTTCGCTTGAGACTTGGAGAATGCTAGGGGGCTCGGCGATCCTGATCGCTACGATTGGCTTTGTGGAATCAATCTCGCTGGCGCAAGGTCTAGCTGCTAAGCGTCGCGAACGGATCGACCCAGACCAAGAGTTAATTGGTCTAGGTGCGGCGAACGTAGCTACTAGTTTCTTCGGCGGTTTTCCAGTGGCCGGGGGCTTCTCGCGCTCAGTCGTGAACTATGAAGCGGGTGCTGCAACCCCTGCCGCGGGGCTCTATGCTGCCCTCTTGATGGTGTTCGCAACATTGCTGTTAGTGCCCTTTCTATACTTCCTGCCGCGCGCAACACTTGCGGCCACGATTATCGCAGCAGTCTGGTCCTTGGTGGACCTAAAGATTCTGAAGACCGCTTGGTATTATTCCAAGGCGGATTTTCTAGCAGTCTTCTTTACAATCGTGCTGACGCTCGTTGCGGGCGTTGAGATCGGTGTTGCCTCTGGGGTTCTCGTATCTCTGATCGTGCATCTATACAAGACCTCTCGCCCCCATGTAGCGGTGGTAGGGGAGTTGCCCGGCACTGAGCATTTTCGCAGCGTGACTCGGCACAACGTGGAGACCCATGAGACTATCCTGTCGATCCGCATCGATGAGAGTCTCTATTTCGCCAATACTCGTTACTTGGAAGACATGATCTATGGTCTTATCGCGGAGCGGCCTAGGCTAAGCCATGTGATATTGATGTGTACCGCCGTCAACGAAGTCGACATGAGTGCGCTGGAGTCGATTCTGGAGATGAATAAACGGCTCGATGAGCTGGGCATTAAGTTGCATCTTTCCGAGGTCAAGGGGCCTGTCATGGATCGCCTAGAACGCTCAGATTTTCTCAGCAAGCTCAGTGGCAACGTGTACTTGTCGCAACATCAGGCAGTAGAAGCCTTGAAATGATAAAACTAGAATGGAACAGCGATGGACGATGAGTCTAATATTCGGCGTTGTTGGCGCTTACATCAGAGCGCCGCTGGTGAGGCCTTATCGATCACCGCGTCTGGTTTTGTGGAGATTGCCAGCGCAAGCGATCTCGACATAGTACGCACTCAAGGTCAGGCAATTACGGCATTCGCGCTGGCAATCAGTGCGGGTAAACCACTCGATCATGTCGCCTATCAATGGTGTATGACCCGCTTCGAAAACTTCGTCTACTTAGATCGTGCAGTGGTCGTTGCCAAACATAGGCGCAGTGGCATCGCGAGCGCCATGCTCACCTCTCTGCAAGAAAAGGCAAGCGCGCAGGGCAGCGAATTGTTGCTATGCCAAGTTCATGACCGACCGGCCAATAAGTCGGGTCATCTCTTTGTGCAAAGCGTCGGCTTTACGCCGATCGAGAGCGTGATGCTACCCTCCAGAGAGATCGTCACGATGTATCAGCGCTCTATCGCTATCGCCACGCCTTGACCACCCCCAATACAAAGTGTGGCCAGACCTTTGTTCACGTCGCGCTTTATCATCTCGTGCAGTAGTGTCACAAGCACTCGACAACCGGACGCACCAATCGGGTGACCCAAGGCTATGGCGCCGCCATTAACATTGAGTTTTGCCCTGTCCCATTGCAACTGTTCTGTCACTGCTAAAGCTTGTACGGCAAACGCCTCGTTAGACTCGATCAGATCGAGCTCATCTACGCGCCAACCGGCCTTGGCGAGGCAGTTGCGCGTCGCAGATACCGGTGCCATGCCCATGATGGCGGGATCGATAGCGGCATTGGCATAGGCTGAAATCTTGGCCAATGGCGAAACCCCAAGCTTATCGAGCATGGCCTTATTACACAGTACGACTGCTGCGGCACCATCGTTGAGCCCCGATGCATTGCCCGCTGTCACAGTCCCGTCCGCTTTGAAAACAGGCTTTAGGCGGGCTAATAATTCGGCGCTTGTGTCGGGACGCGGCCCCTGGTCGCTATCCACAATTATGGGGTCTCCTCTACGCTGCGGAATGCTGATAGGAAGGATCTCGGCGGCGAAGCGGTTGGCCTTCATAGCCGCAGCGGCCTTGTGCTGGGAATCGAGTGCGAAGGCATCTTGTGTCTCGCGCGAAATATTGTATTTAGCCGCGATGTTCTCAGCGGTAATGCCCATATGATAATCGTTAAAAGCGTCCCATAGGCCATCGTGGAGCATCGAGTCTACTAGCTCCCAATTGCCCATTTTCTGTCCCTGTCGAGCATGGGGAAGAACGTGTGCCGATTGACTCATGCTCTCCATGCCGCCAGCAACAACGAGTTGGGCATCGCCTAAGGCGATTGACTGCGCGCCAAGATGCACAGCTTTGAGGCCTGAGCCGCACACCTTGTTGATGGTCATAGCGGGAGTCTGATTGCCGATTCCTGCGCGTATGCTGGCCTGTCGAGCCGTGTTCTGACCGCAGCCGGCGGTCAGAACATGACCGAGTATCACCTCGTCTATCAAACTTGGATCAATCTTATATTTATCGAGTAGTTGGAAGATCACTTGGCTGCCTAGATCGACGGCGGAGAGCTCTGCTAACAACCCTTGGAAATTGCCTATGGCACTGCGGCCCGCGGCGATAATATAAACGTCTTGCATAAACCCCCCACAATGAATTTGTCTCTATGCGCTTCTATGTTTGTTAAGCGCGCTAGCGATTCACCCTATTTTCGATTAATTGATCCACGACAGCCGGATCCGCCAGCGTCGATGTATCGCCCATATTCTCTAATTCGTTTGCCGCGATCTTACGTAGAATTCTACGCATGATTTTGCCGGAACGGGTCTTCGGTAGACCTGGCGCGAATTGGATGATCTCTGGACGCGCGAATGCCCCGATCTCGTTGGCCACGAAAGCCAATAGGTTTTTACGAACGGCATCGCTGGCCTCTATACCATGCATCAGTGTGACATACGCATAGATGCCCTGACCCTTGATGTCGTGTGGGTAACCCACCACCGCTGCCTCTGCAACTTGCGGGTGCAGTACTAGCGCACTTTCGATCTCTGCCGTACCGAGCCGGTGTCCCGACACGTTGATAACATCGTCTACACGTCCCGTAATCCAATAGTAACCGTCGGCGTCACGCCGCGCGCTATCGCCAGTGAAGTAGTAGCCCGGGTAGGCTTTGAAATAGGTATCAATACAGCGCTGATGATCTCCGTAAACCGTGCGAATCTGACTTGGCCAGCTCGCGCATAGTACGAGGTTTCCTGTGGCAGGGCCCTTCATTTCATTGCCTTCTGCATCGAGTAAGGCGGGTTGCACGCCGAAGAAGGGGAGAGTTGCGGAGCCCGGTTTCAGGTCTGTTACGCCCGGCAGAGGCGTAATCATTATGCCTCCTGTCTCAGTCTGCCACCAAGTATCGACGATTGGGCAGCGGCCCTCGCCGACCACATCGTAATACCATTGCCATGCCTCAGGATTGATAGGTTCTCCTACGGAACCGAGCAGGCGCAAGGATGCGCGAGACGTCTTGAGCACGGGTTCATTTCCGGCTGCCATGAGCGCGCGAATGGCCGTGGGGGCGGTGTAGAGTATGTTGACCTGATGCTTGTCTATGACCTGCCAAAAGCGGGAGACATCTGGATAAGTTGGAACTCCCTCAAAAATAAGTGTCGTGGCGCCATTCGCTAGTGGTCCGTAGACTATGTAGCTGTGTCCAGTGACCCAACCAACGTCGGCGGTACACCAGTAAATGTCGCCGTCTTGATAATCGAATACGTAGCGGTGAGTGATTGCCGCGCCGAGTAGATAGCCTGCGCTGGTGTGCAGGACGCCTTTAGGCTTTCCGGTAGAGCCGGAAGTATAGAGGATGAAAAGAGGATCTTCGGCATCCATGACTTCGGGTTCGCAATCGCTGCTCATCGATGCACATATTTCGTGATACCAGACATCGCGTCCCTCGTGCCACTGCACCTCGGCGCCCGTGTGCTGCACGACTAAGACGGTATGGACTGCGGGGCAATGCTCTAGCGCCTTGTCGACATTGTGTTTCAGCGCGATGCGCTTGCCGCCGCGCACGCCTTGATCTGCCGTGATCACGACGCGGCAATCGGAATCGAGAATGCGGTCCTTAATCGCTTCAGGCGAGAAGCCGCCAAACACCACAGAATGGACTGCGCCAATGCGAGCGCAGGCCAACATGGCATATGTGGCCTCTGGAATCATTGGCATGTAAATGCTGACACGGTCACCCTTGCCAACGCCGCGCGCGCGCAGAGAATTGGCGAGCTCGCCAACGCGCTCGTACATGGTTTGATAGCTAATGTGGGCGCTGTCCTCGGGGTTATCGCCCTCCCAGATCAGCGCAGTTTGTTGGGCGCGCGTGGGGAGGTGCCTATCGATACAGTTTACGCAGACATTCAGTTTGCCACCTTCGAACCAGCGCACCTCGGACTTGCTGAACTCTCCTGAATACACTTTCTTCCAAGGGCTTATCCAATCGAGGAAGTCCTCGGCTTGCTGCGACCAGAATGCCTCTGGATCATGGATCGACTGCTGATACATTTTTTGATATTGCTCGCTGACGATTAGGCTTTTGGCAGCCACATCTGCGGGCACTGGGTAGAGGCGACTATCAGACATTGCACGTGTCCTGTGAAAGGGTTTTGATCGAAAAATATTATTCAAGTCAGGCGCCCGCAAAGGGGGCGAAATGCTTGTGCTGCTCAAGTTTTAGCAGGTTTTGGACGGTGAGTAAAATCTCCCTACCCATCCTTACTGCTGTGGCGGGGATGGGAACTAGCGGTCGAAACGAAGATTGTCGATGAGGCGTGTCTTGCCCATCCAGGCCGCGGCGAGAATCACGAGGGCTTTGGCCTGCGGACTGGGCGGCTCTAAGCTATCGGCAGCGCAGACACTGAAATAGTCAGGCTTGAAATCGGCGGCTACTAAGCGCTGCCTCGCCTTGGCCTCCACATCGCCTATAGCGGCGCCCTGTAGAAGGGCCTCAGAGGCCCATTGTAGGGTTTCATTCAATGCCGCCGCCTTGGCCTTCTGAGCAGGGCTTAAATAGCCATTGCGCGAGCTCAACGCCAATCCGCTAGGCTCGCGCTGGGTAGGGACCCCGATGATGTCGATTGGTTGGCAAAGATCTGCAACCATCTTCTGAATTACCCGAAATTGCTGATAATCCTTGAGCCCGAACAAGGCGGTGTGGGGTTGCACCATATTGAATAACTTGCTCACTACGGTAGCAACGCCATCGAAATGCCCAGGCCTACTTGCGCCGCAGTAAGCGCTCGATAGACCGGGCACTGAGACCACCGTGTGTTGTGAGTGTCCCAGTGGATACATCTGCGCGACTGTGGGGGTGAAGAGGAAATCGCATTGGGCAGCTTCAAGCTTCTCTTGATCCTGTTCGAGAGTGCGAGGATAAGAGTCGAGGTCTTCGTTCTGCCCGAACTGCATGGGATTTACGAAGATCGTGCAGACTACTATGTCGGCATACTGGCGGGCCTGCTCTACAAGGTAGATATGGCCGGCGTGCAGGTTTCCCATGGTCGGCACGAGCGCAATACGTTGCCCCGAAGAGCGCAGCTGCGTCAGCTTCTCTCTAAGTGTTTGAATACTGCTCAGCGTCTGCATTTCTCAGGGACTCTAGTCGAAGCTGTGTTCGGGGCCGGGGAATTGTTTGTTCTTCACTTGCTGAACGAAGCCCTGCAAGGCGCCACGAATCCCGTCTTCTGAGTCTTTCAGAAAATTCTTTACGAATTTCGGCGTAATGGGGGATATTCCCAGAAGGTCATGCAGGACCATGACTTGGGCATCGGTATCCGGCCCTGCGCCAATTCCGATTACTGGGATTGTCAGCATCTCACTGATCTGACGCGCTAAGGTCTGAGGTACGCATTCGAGCAACAGGATACTGGCCCCCGATGCCTCCAATAGCTGCGCCTCGGCGATCATGCTCTCGGCCTGGCGTGGATCGCGACCCTGCACGTGATAGCCGCCGATGCGGTTGATCGACTGCGGTGTTAAGCCCATATGGGCGCATACCGGAATGCCGCGTTCGGCCAGTAGATGGGTCGAGTTCGCGATCCAGGCTCCGCCCTCGATCTTGATCATCTGAGCGCCGGCGCGCATTAGCGTGGCGGCATTCTCGAGGGTCTGGGTTTCAGAGGCGTAGCTCATGAAGGGCATGTCACCAACGATGAACGCACCACGGTTGCCTCGTTTCACGCTGCTGATGTGGTAGACCATATCGTCCATCGTGACCGGTAGCGTGCTGTCGTGTCCTTGTAACACCATGCCCAGAGAGTCGCCTACCAATATAACCTCTACACCGGCTTCGCTGACTAATTGCGCGAAGCAAGCATCGTAGGCTGTGAGGCAGGTGAATTTCTCGCCGCTCTGCTTGAGCTTTATGAGGGTGCTCAAGGTAGTTGCGCGGCGAGTGGTCTGGGCGACGTTAGGGGAAGACTGAGAGCTCATAATGATCCACCAGTGGGATTACAGGAGGCTGGGTTTCGGATTGAAATAATGTGTCCCATTGGAACATGCCAGAATCTGAGTTACGAGGAGCTGATAATCGTCCTCATTGCCGACAAGGTCAATCTCGGCACAATTCACAATTAGGAGTGGACTCTTATCGTAATAGTGGAAGAAGTCCGTGTAGGCGACGTTCAACCGTTCGAGGTAGTCGCTGTGAATATTTTGTTCTGCGTCGATACCGCGCTTCTGGATGCGCTCCATCAGGACATCCGCAGGTGCCTGCAGATAAACCACCAGATCGGGCACGGGGGCGTCGATGGTCAGGTGATTGTAGACCTGTTGATAGAGCGCGAACTCGTCGGCGTCCAGATTCTGTCGGGCGAAAAGAGGATCTTTGTCGATCAGGAAATCCGCTACGCGTACCTGCTCGAATAGATCGTCTTGGCGTAGATCCTGAATCTGGCGCGAGCGCTGAAACAGGAAGAACAATTGGGTGGCCAGGGCATTGCGCTTGGGGTCGTGATAGAAGCGCTCGAGGAAGGGGTTCTCTTCGGGTAGCTCTAGCAGTGTATCGTAGTGGAAAGTCTCGGCGAGGCGCTTCGTTAGGCTGGTTTTGCCAACCCCAATAGGACCCTCCACGGCGATAAATCGCGGCGCAGTTATGGTGGGTTGCTGTGCGGAAATAGGACTTGCTTTCACGCCTTGTCACCTGCCTCGCTGGGGGGCTTGCGATTGGGTTTGCGGCGGCGTCGGCGCTTGGTGCCACCGCCTTTACCTAAACCTTCGAGCATTTGCTCTCGTTGGTTTTTATCAGCAATCTGGAAATCAGTCCACCACTGACCGATACCGCCGAGCTCCTCGCCTGCTTCTTCGCGAAGTAACAAGAAGTCATAACCGGCACGGAAACGGGGGTGGTCAAATACAGTCTCGGCGGCGCGGCGAGTCCGCACTTGTAAGCGTAGCTGTAACTCCCAAATCTCTCGAGTCGCGATGGAGAAGCGCTTCGGAATTGCCGTGATCTTGATCTGTTTCAGGATGACTTGATTCGCAGCCTCCTGCTGTTCTGGCAGGGTCGGTAACTTGCCATCGAGACTCTTTTGCAACTGCTTCTGCAAGGGAGCCCACAGAATGGCCCCATACAAGAATGCGGGAGTGACTGTTTTGCCTTGGGCGAGACGGTGATCGGTATTGCGCATCGCAAGAGTTAGGAGTTTTGCCTCTGGCGTTTGTGGATCTTTCGTGCAGGCCATAGCGGCGGGGAACAGCACCTCACCAATCTTAAACTGACGCAATAACTCAAAGGTCTTCTCGGCCTGACCGCCAGTTAGCAGTTTCAATGTCTCGTCGAAGATGCGTGCCGGTGAGATTGATTCCAGTAAAGGAGCCAATTCATTCATCGGTGCGCGGGTATTCTTCTCGATGTCGAAACCGAGTTTGGCGGCGAAACGCACTGCGCGCAGCAGGCGTACCGGGTCTTCTCTGTAGCGAGTGGCTGGGTCGCCGATCATGCGCAAGAGTCGGTTCTCGATGTCTTGAAGGCCGTTTGCAAAATCGATAATGCGGAAACCATCGATCGTGTAATAGAGGGCATTCGCAGTGAAATCGCGACGTACTGCGTCGTCATTGATGTTGCCGTAAACGTTGTCGCGCAGGATCATGCCGGCGCTGGAGTGTGCGGAGTCTAGCCCCTTGATGCTGCGATTTGTTGTGTTCTCTTTGAATTCATTCTCAGGCGCGTGATGCGCGCGGAAGGTGGTGACTTCGATGATCTCGCGCCCGAAACGCAGGTGAATGATCTTAAAGCGCCGGCCTATAATCATGGCATTGCGGAACAGTTGCTTGATCTGCTCAGGGGTGGCATTGGTCGAAATATCGAAGTCTTTTGGCTTGTCGCCAAGAAGGAGGTCACGCACTCCTCCGCCTACTAGAAACGCGTGATAGCCGGCATCGTTGAGGCGATAGAGTACTTTCACAGCATTCGGAGAAATGCTCTTGCGGGAGATGCAATGGTCTTCGCGCTCAATGACATCCGCATCGGAAAGATCGAGGTCGCTCAAACTGGCACGGCCAGCCGAAGGGTTTCCACGCGCCTGGTCAGGCTTGGAAATGTGGGGCTCGTCCTGGGGCGTTGCCGCCTTGTTACGTTTGCCGAAGAGCGCTTTGCTTAGCTTTCTTAACATCTAAATTTAGGATCCATTGACCGCAGCCACTTCGCCATCGATACACCATTATAGGGGCATGCGTGCGAGCACAACGTGATTCATCATTAAAACTAATGGGAATGGTGCGGGATAATACACCGAAACAAGGGAAATTAGCAGGAGGAAATGCTTTGGGGGGCGAGTACAGCCCCCCCGCAAGGAAGGTAATTTAGTTTTATTATTCTTATTAGACTAATCAGGCACCAAATACAGCACCGCAAAGCATTTTTTTATGAACCAGTACCGCCAGTTAGATAACAAATCGGTTCTCTACGCACTGACAATCTACTTCTTTATTGTTGTTTTTCGTTGCACTCACAATGTAGTGCTATTTTTATTTTTATTGGCTTTCGTTGTTATTATTTATTGTTATTGTGTCGTACATAGAGCATTAACCGTGCCAGTATGGTCAAGTTGAATAAAAACAATGACTTATATTTTTATTTCAAAAATATGACAACTTGGAACTGGTACTGTGTTACTTAAAATCTCTAATGCCGTGGGTAGATGGGTATCGGTAACACTTTAGGCTTTGATGAATTTGTCTGTGATTACTATCACAAATAATGTTGATTTCGGCCTATATAGCCGCGGGCCAAAACCGAAGGCTATAAAAGCGGCTTGCTAAGTAACTAGGCTTGTTTTTTCTTGCGCGGCAGTCCGAAGCGTTGACGACGCTCCCATAGGCATTTGCGGCTGATGCCCAGCTTGCGAGCAAGTTGAGTCTCATTCATTTGGTCTTGATGCTCCAGCACGAAGTGCTGGAAGTAGTCCTCTAGGGATAGTTCTTCGACTGAGTCGTCTTGAGGAGGGGTATGGTGCAGAGCTGTACGTTCATTCAGGGGGCGTAGCTGGGCTTTGAGGCTGGTATCGATAGCCAGTAGCTCTTCACCGATAATCTCGGACTCAGCCAGTACCACAGCGCGCTCTATGGCGTTTTCGAGTTCGCGCACATTGCCTGGCCATGGATAGGAAGCGATCGCTTGAGTCGCCTCTGAGCTGAATTTGAGCATCGGCGATTTGAGGCGTTTGCAGGTGCGGTCGAGAATGGCATCGGCGAGTTCGAGGATGTCATTGCCACGCTCTTTGAGCGGAGGAATGATTAGCGTCATCACGTTGATGCGGTAATACAAGTCTTCGCGGAAGTCGCCGTCGATTACTAGTTGCTTGAGATCACGGTGTGTTGCAACGACCAGGCGTACATCTACTTTTTTGGATTGCACGGAGCCGACTTTGCGAATTTCGTTTTCCTGCAGCACTCGCAATAGGCGGGCTTGAGCCTCTAGAGGCAATTCGCCTATCTCGTCTAAGAACAGTGTGCTGCCACTGGCGGCCTCGACTAGTCCTGTGCGGTTCGCGGTAGCGCCGGTAAAGGCACCTTTCTCGTGGCCGAAGAGTTCGGACTCGATGAGATTCTCTGGAATCGCAGCGCAATTGACCGAGATCATCTCTGACTCGTTACGATCGCTTAGTTTATGTATTGCGCGCGCTACAAGCTCTTTGCCCGTTCCGGACTCGCCATTGATAAGCACTGTAGAGTTTGTCATCGCCACTTTGCGGATGCGCCGGAACAGTTCCATCATCTGTGGACAGCTGCCGATCATGCCATACACGGGAGGCTCGGGCGGTGGCAGGGGTTTTTCTTGTGCTGCCTTGCGGCTGGCGCTTTCCTGCACTATACGACCAACCGTCTCTATCATCTCCTCGTGCTCGAAGGGCTTAGAGATATAGTCCACGGCTCCCATCTTCATCGAATCGATGGCGGAGCGCAGGCTAGAGTAGCTGGTCATGATAAGCACTGGTGTTTTGGTGGCCTTAATGAGGTCGGTGCCGGGTGCGCCGGGCAGGCGCAGGTCGCTCACAACGATGTCGAAATCGTCCATATTGTGCTGCTCGATAGCCTCTCTAACACTCCCGGCTTCTTCGACGGAATAGTTGTGGCGTTCCAGCAGGCGTCGTAGCGCAGTGCGTATGACTTGCTCATCTTCAACTACTAATACTTTGTTCTGCACTGTCATCATGTTACTCAAGCAGATTGATAACTAATTCAACAGGTTGCGGCATCGACTAGATCGCCTTAGTGAGTGATGCGTCCTTGATATTCGGTCCATCATAGCAGGGAAAAGTAAGAATTACTCGTGTGCCCGGATTCTCTTTCCTGTTAGATGCGCTGATTATATCAATATGTCCATCTAGGTTTTCAACTATGCTGTAGACCAATGAAAGACCAAGCCCCGTGCCTTCTCCAGGCTCTTTGGTGGTAAAGAACGGGTCGAATATTTGGTCTCGAATTTCCTCAGGAATGCCACTGCCCTCATCGGTTACCGAAATCTGTACGGAGCCGGATACGAGCTTGGAGGATAGGGTGATCTTGCTATCTACGGGGCTGGCATCGTGGGCGTTATTGAGTAAGTTGACTAAGACTTGTAATAGGCGTTGTGAGTCTCCTAGTACCTGTAGTCCCGCCTTGCAGTTCACCACGTACTTAATTTCTTTGCGTTTCTTGTCTAGTGAGATCAGCGCGATCGCCTCGTTGACGCACTCTTCTACAGTCACGATCTCGCTATTATGATCCGATTTATTGCTGCCGCTGTGTGCGAAATTGACTAGCGACTGCACGATGCGGGAAGTGCGGTCTGTCTGCTCGATGATCTGGCGCGCCATTTCGCGTAGCTCATCGTTATTGGTCTCATCGCGAATATTCTGTGCCAGGCAGGCGATGCCGGTGATTGGGTTGCCGATCTCGTGGGCGACTCCAGCGGCCAAGCGCCCAATAGAGGCGAGGCGTTCGCTGTGGGTAAGTTCTTCCTCGAGTAGCTCCGTCTCGGTGAGGTCTTCTAGGAGGATGACCACGCCGTCCTGCTTGATCTTATGGGCCGCAGACTTCTCGATGATGGCTTTGTGTAGGCTGATAAAGCGGCGCTTACTTTTAATCTGCACCACGCGTTTATGGGCATGGGCGGTTTCGCCAACCGTGAAATCGTGGATAAGTGTCGCCCAGGGTTCCGCGATCTCACTCAGCTGAGAGCCAAGCACCTCCTGGCTGGGGATGCCGGTGAGTTGAGACATCGCGTGGTTCCACATCACGATCTGATTCTGTTCACCTAGTGAGCACACGCCTAAAGGCAGCTCTAGCAACACCTGCCGATGATAACGGCGCAGATTGTCTAGGTCCTCGGCCATACCGGACAGGTTGCTACGATAGGCCTCGATGCGGCTCTCGATGACATCGACGTCCGTGGACCCATGTTCAGACTCGATAGTGAACGGAAGGAAGCGATCGATGAGATCGTGGGCGATAGACGGCCCTAATAGGCCGGAAAGATTCGCCTCTAGGCGCCCACGTAATAGACGCATATTGTGGGGGCGTTTTTCTTGTCGATTGATATGGAGATCTCGTAATGCCTGCAACACTTCCCGCGTCGCGGTGCGTTCGCCCAATGGCTTAGTGAGCTTGGCGATGAAGTCATCGGGAGTCTTGGCGACTAGCCCAGTACGATTGCGACGACGGATCGTATCGATCGCGCAGACATCCGCGGAGGCACGTTCTTCGGCAGAGGTGCGTGTCCAAAAAGATATCGCGACGAATAGAATGATATTGCACACCAGCGACATCGCGACGATCTCGCGAGTATTGATCGATTCGAAGGCGAGAAAATTGAAGCCCGTTAGAACTGGCAACATCAAGAATAGGAACCAGATGGTGACACCGGCCAGAAGACCCACGATGAAGCCTTTCTTGTTTCCTCGGGGCCAATACAGCAAGGCGATGATGCTGGGCAGAAATTGCAGGCTCGCGATATAAGAGACATTGCCAATCGCCCTAACGCTGAGCTTGTCATCGGGGATGTAGTAGAAGAGAAAGCCGATCCAGATTAGCGCGGTAATTAGGGCGCGTCGGCGCCACAGTAGCCAGCGGTAGATGTCGTTGCGTGCGGTAGGTTGGTAGAGCGGCAGGATTAGGTGGTTCAGGCACATATTCGATAGCGCCAGAGTGATCACAATGATCAAGCCGCTGGCTGCAGAGAGTCCGCCAAGAAAGCCCACTGCGGTCATAAAACCAGAGCCGTAGTCCGCACCTAGGCTGACAGGGTAAAACTCCAGTGGCGCAGTTGAGCCGATCTTCAGGCCCGCCCAGAGGATCGGGAATACTGGCAGACTAAGCAGTAGGAAGTACAAGGGCAGTGCCCAACTGGCGAGGGTCAATGCCTTGGGGTCTTTGTTTTCGTTGAAGATCATATAGAACATGTGCGGGCTAGCGACAGCCGCTGTGAAGAACAAGATCGCAGTGATGTGGAAGGATCCTGGTGCGTCTGGCTCTTTGATGCCGGCAAGGAGTTCGGGTTGGGTCTGCAGCCACAGATCGAGTTCGGCGAAGCCGCCGAATCCTTGATAAACAGCGAAGAGACCAAGGCCTAGCATCGCGACTAGTTTGACGAGGGATTCGAAGGCGATAGCCATCACCAGTCCTTCGTGTTTCTCGCGCCCCGCGCCTCGGCCGGTACCGAAGAAGATGGCGAACACCGTGATCATCACGCAGAAGGACGCAGCCAAGGTGGTCTGTGAGACCTCGGGGGCCATGATGGCCACGCTATTTGAGACAGCTTGAATCTGCAGTGACAGCAGAGGAGTGACCCCCAGCAGCATCACGATTGTAGTCAGGGTGCCAGCCACTGGGCTGCGGTAACGAAAGGCCAATAGGTCTGCCAGTGAGCTAAGCTGGTAGCTGCGGGTGATGTCGAGAATTGGGCGCAGCATAAGGGGCGAGAATAGGAAGGCTAGGGAGATGCCGATGAACGGTGCGAGATAACCGTATCCATCTCTGAAGGCGTTGGCCGTGGCTGAGAAATAGGACCAAACGCTCGCGAAAACGCCAAGTGCTAACACATACACTATAGGGTGGCGGGTGACTTTCTGCGGTATCCAGCCTTTGTCGGTCGCAAGAGCGACACCGAATAAGACCCCGATATAAATCATACCCAGGACTATCAAATTACTCAGGTCAAAGATCATCTGAGTTTTGTTCCCGATGGCAGAAGGCGGCGACCCCGATTATGGCGAGACCGAGGACAAAGGGGCGATACCATGCGCCCGTTGGTAGCGATATCCAATCGACACTAGAGACGAACAGCAAATAGCTGCACATCAGCAGAAGAAGTGTTGAGCGAGTAAGGTACACGTTAATTCCTATTTTCGGGCCGGTGGCCCTAGTCGATAGATTCGAGCCGGATATTAGCTAACTTAGGCACTGCCTGTATATCCCAGTGCGCGATCGCCCATTGCAGCACGCTAGCGATGTCGCCCTCAGCCAGCTCTTCGCTCAATGGTTGACCTAGGAACTTTAAGGCGCGTAGTAGGGCGGGCAGAGGAGTCTTGTGATCGAGTGGGGCTGCGAAATGCTGTTTGCTGAGTTTCTGATTGTCCTCGTTCACGGCGACTGGGAAGTGCGCAAATTGAGGCGTCTCGAAGCCTAAACATTGTTGCAAATAAATCTGTCTCGGCGTGGAGTCGAGAAGGTCTGAGCCGCGCACAATGCAAGAGATGTTCTGGAAGGCATCGTCCACCACAACGGCGAGTTGATAAGCGAATAGGCCATCTTTACGCAGCAGCACGAAGTCGCCACATTCGCGCAGGAGTTGTTGCTGCGTGGCGCCCTGAATCTCATCTTTAAAATGTATCGTTCGATCCGCAACTTTTACTCGTAGGGCACAATCCTGCGGCACGTCCTTGCGGTCTCGGCAGCGATTATCGTAAACGCCCCCTAGTCCTTGAATCTGTTGGCGAGTGCAATCACAGGCGTAGATCAAGCCTTCCTGCTGGAGCCTTTGCAAGGCGTCACGGTAGGCTGGCAGACGAGAGCTCTGGTACAGAACCGGACCATCCCAGTGCAATCCGAATGCCTCTAGCGCCTCGAGTATTTGTCCTGCGGCCTGCGGTGGCTCGCGACTAGGGTCGAGGTCTTCCATGCGCAATAACCATTGCCCATGGTGAGCGCGCGCATCTAGGTAGCTCGCGAGAGCGGCGATGAGGGAACCGAAGTGAAGAGGGCCGCTGGGAGAGGGGGCAAAGCGACCGATGTAGTCTGCTTTGGATTTCATTGGATAAATTACAACATCAGCAGGGCAGTGGCCTTATGCGCGAGATCGCGCAATAAGGCAATAGCAGAACAGTGGAGCGCGCTTAGGCGCCCCATTGTTTCTCTTTAATCTCGTCTAGAGTTTTGCAATCGATGCACTTGTTCGCGGTTGGACGCGCTTCAAGACGACGAATACCAATCTCAATGCCACAAGACTCGCAGAAACCATAATCATCTTGCGCGATCTTCTCGAGAGTAGAGTCGATTTTCTTGATAAGTTTGCGTTCGCGGTCGCGTGTACGCAGCTCAAGCGAGAACTCTTCTTCCTGAGTGGCGCGGTCGGCCGGATCGGGATAGTTAGCGGCTTCGTCTTGCATGTGGTGAACGGTTCTATCGACCTCTTCCATAAGCTGGTTGCGCCAGCTGTATAGAATCGATTTAAAGTGTTCCTTCTGAGTATCGTTCATATACTCTTCCCCTTTCTTCTCTACATAGGGGGTAAAGTTTTTCAGAACAGGTGCAGAAGCCGGGGCTTGATTATTAGACATGGTTCGCTATGCCTCATTGCCCTTTTAGGGCTTGTCCAAAGTGATCACTCGCAATCATAAACTTCGTGATGCCAGCACAGTGTTCGTATTCTCTAAGATTCTTGCTGATTTTCGCTGCCTAGGTATGGCTTCGATATAGGAAGATTGATGGCAAGCGTATTTCAGCTTTGTAAAGCTTCGAAAAAAGCAGATTGCGCACTTCGAAGCTTGGGCCGAATCTTAGAAAGCCCGGTAAACTAACAGAATATTGTCTGCCGCGCTATAAGAAAGTATTAAGTCTCAAATGCGCGTGTCGGCGAGCGTGTGTTCGGCTACACCTACTATAGACTAGGCCTATATAATGTCACCATTGTGAATCTCAAACTTATTGTTTCGCGGAGCTCTATTGTCCTTCCAGACCCCCAAGGCGCGCTTCCAAGTGGCAGCGCGTATGCAGCAGATCAACCCCTTTCGTGTCATGACCGTTTTGGAGCGCGCTAAAGCCCTAGAGGCACAGGGTCGCTCGATCGTGCATCTCGAGGTTGGAGAGCCGGATTTTGTTACTGCGGCCCCTATTCTCGAGGCCGGGCGCGAAGCCTTGGCGAATGGACATACCGCGTACACCCCCGCGGCAGGATTGCCCCAATTGCGGGCGCGTATTGCGCAGCATTATCTGGAAACACAGGGAATTCAGATTGCTCCCGAGCGAATTTTTGTTACCCCGGGGGCCAGTGGTGCGCTTAGTCTGGTGGCACAACTCTTGGTTAATCCCGGCGATGGCGTCCTGATGTCAGACCCAGGCTACCCCTGCAATCGTAATTATGTGCGCCTAGCCGGAGGCGAGGCGCAGTTGGTGCCGGTCACGGCAGCGAGCCAGTTTCAAATTACTCCGGCGTTGCTGGAGCAATACGCGACCAAGGCCAGCAGGGGGGTCTGGCTTGCAACGCCGAGCAATCCCACTGGCACTGTACTGACACAAGAGCAGTTGGGCGCTATCACGCAGTACTGCGATCGACATGATCTGCACGTCTTGGTGGATGAGATCTATCACGGTCTCGACTATAGCAATGGGCTAGTAAGCGCGCTTGCAGTGTCTGATGATGCCATCGTTATCAATAGTTTCTCTAAGTACTTTGGTATGACTGGTTGGCGACTCGGTTGGCTGGTAGTACCCGAGGAGCTGGTGCCTGCCTGCAATATCCTCGCGCAGAACCTGTTTATTGCCGCGTCTACTCCTGCGCAATACGCCGCATTACGGGCGTTCGATGCGGACACGCGCGTGATACTAGAAGAGCGTCGACAACAATTCGCACTACGCCGCGATTACCTAAGTGCTGCACTTAAGGAGCTCGGCTTTAGCATCGATACCCCAACGCTAGGTGCCTTCTATATTTATGCGGGCATCGAGAAGTTCTCTGATGATTGCGAGGTTTTCTGCAAACTGTTGTTGGAAGAGTTTGGCGTGGCCGTGACACCTGGAACGGATTTCGGCGACTATGAGAACAAGCGTTTCGTTCGCTTTGCGTTTACCACGGGCATGGAGCAACTCGAGCTGGCCGTAGACCGGCTGAAGATCGCAGTGGCCTCAGGGAAACTCTGCCGATGAAGTTTGCCCCGCCGCTCCAAACTGCAATGTTAATTAAGCGTTATAAACGCTTCCTCGCCGATGTGACTTTAGCCGATGGTTCCACGCGCACGCTGCACTGCCCCAACACCGGTTCTATGTTGCACTGTGCTGTACCCGGCAGCCGCGTATGGTTCTCGGATTCTGGGAATCCGGCGCGCAAGTATCCCTGCACGTGGGAGTTGGTGGAAGTCGATGAGAAATACAGGGTGGGCATCAATACCGGGCGAGCGAATGCTCTGGTAAAGGAGGCCATCGCGCTCGACTCCATCGTGGAGCTGCGTGGCTATGCAAATTGTCGTAGTGAGGTGCCTTATGGCAGTGAGAAGAGCCGCATCGATTTCCTGCTTACCGACAATCCCGATGCGCCGGGCATCGATTGCTATGTCGAGGTGAAGAGCGTAACCCTTGGGCTAGGTAAGGGGCAGGGTGCCTTCCCCGATGCAGTGACCACAAGGGGGCTAAAACATCTGCGCGAATTGATGGAGATGAAGGCCGCGGGTCAACGCGCCGTGTTGTTGTTTTGCGTACAACATGAAGGGATACGCGATGTGCGACCGGCCGATGAAATTGACGCGGCCTATGGTGCGTTGCTGCGCGTGGCCCATAGCGAAGGTGTAGAGGTGATCGCCTACAGTGCGCAGATAAGTGATCAGGAGATTCGCCTAGTGGAGCAGTTACCTGTAAACCTCTAGATACGGCCTAGCTTACGCACATCGTCCTCGTCCACCATCATGAAGCCGTTGCCCAGCACGAACGGGATCGCCTTGAGGCGTTTGCCTTTGCAGGGACCTAAGATACAGGTGCCATTCTCGATCAGGAACAAAGCCCCATGGGTGGAGCACTGAATAAGCGCACCGTCGGCGTCTAGGAATTGGTCTTCCAGCCACTCCAAAGGCGTGCCTAGGTGTGGGCAATAATTGTAATAGAGGAAAAGTTGATCGTCTTTCTTAACGGCGAACAGATACTTATTCTCGACTTCTAAACCTTTAGAGGTTCCTTCTTCAATATCGTCCACACTGCAAAGCGTAATCATGTTCAAGTCTCCTCGCCTAGGCCAATGCTTGGCTAAAGTCGGCGATTAGGTCATCGATGTGTTCGATGCCAACGGCGATCCTAATGAGCGAGTCGGGGATGCCCATAGAGGCGCGCCGCTGCGGTCCCATCTCATAGAAAATCGTATGGGCTACTGGAATGGCGAGTGTACGAGTATCGCCAAGATTACTCGATGAGACGACATATTGGAGGCGATTCAGGAAGTCGAAACAGTCGACCTCGGCATCCAATTCGATACTCATTAGCGCGCCATACTGTTCGAAAAGCGTGGTGGCCAACGCGTGTTGAGGGTGGCTAGCAAGGCCAGGGTAATTGACCGTGCGCACCCGGGGGTGTTCCTCGCAGAATCGTGCTAGTGCTAACGCGTTGTCACTGGCTCGCTTTACGCGCAGCGACATTGTCTCCGAGCCTACTGCGAGAGTATGGGCAGCCTCTGGAGACAAGGTGGCGCCGAAGTCGCGCAGTCCCTTTTTCTTGATCTGCGTGAGTCCCCATTGGCTTGTAGGCCCGGTTTTATAGTTCTCGTAGAGGTTGGGAAAGCCGCTCCAGTCGAATAATCCAGTTTCGGTCACGGCACCGCCTAAGGCGTCGCCGTGACCGCCGAAATATTTCGAAAGCGAGTTCACGATGAGCGAGGCACCGACCGATTTCGGAGAAAATAGGCAGGGTGTGGTGATCGTATTATCGACCACATAGACCAACTGCTTGGCTGCGCAGAGCGCACCGATCTTGGCAAGATCCGCCACCTGAGTAACAGGGTTGGCGATGGTCTCCACGAATACCAACTTCGTGTTAGGCGTGATGGCCTTCTCTATATTGCTTACATCGGTGGCGTCTACGAAACTGACATCGATGCCGAGATTGCCAAACGTATTGAATAGGCTATTGGTATTGCCGAATAGGTAGGCACTGGAGACTACGTGATCGCCTTGTTTTAAGAGCGAGAACAGAATAGAGCCAATGGCGGCCATTCCTGTGGCGAAGGCGACGCTAGCAACACCGCCCTCCATCCTCGTAATGCGGTTCTGAAGAGCGTTCACCGTAGGGTTCTGTTGGCGGCCATAATTGTAACCCGCCTGTTTTCCCTGAAACACTGCGGCAAGCTCGCGCGAGTCGGCATACTCGAATGCAATCGACGTATGGATGGGCTTATGCAAAGCGCCATGCTCGGGTTTGTCACTGCGATCCGAGTGAAGGTTCACGGTATCGAAATGGGGAGAAGGCTTGTCGGTGCTCATTCTGGCTAAGTCCTAGTGCGCCCAGGCGGGCGTTTGCTGTTTGGGCGGCAGTATATAAGAGACGGGCTGAGCTGAACACCGCTCGCCTTTCTCACTGCATAAGGTAGATGGGCAGCGCGGCGATCTGTTCGTCGATATCGGCCACGCGTGCGACATAGGCTTCACTATTGCGATCGGTGAACTGAGCGGAGAAATCGTCCTCGGTTAGGCCTGCATTATCTCGTGATACTGGCGGCATATAATCGGTCTCCTCGCTTGCCATTGAGAGGCGACTCTGTAGCTGCTGGGCCTCGTTCCAAGAGCTTGTCGCGGCATTACCCAGTGCGACTCCGGCGATATTAGCTGTAAGGTCGCTAAAGCTGAACCCCGAGCGATAACGGGCGTCGTGGACTTCCTTGCTAGTAGAGAGAATGCCAGCAACCCCGGCGCCAACGGTAGCGCTCATAGCAGCAGAGCTGGTGAAGTGTTGCGCGAGGTCTGGGCGCCGCTGAATGGTGACGTTGAGTCGGCGGGGTGTAATCAAGGCAGCTGCTCCGGGTGGGTCGACTAGCTGGCTTAGGTCGGACTCGTTCACATAGAGTGATAGTGCCTGCAGCAAGCTGCGATTCTCTAACACTGGGTCGGCCCCTTGGGCGACTCGCTGCGAGGCGGTTTCGAAAAGCGGGAACATCAGCAGGTTTAAGGAGATGCTACGAGTGCCCTGAGGCTGCTGTTCGACCAAATCGACTAGTTTTCCGAAATAGAACACGATGCGCTCTTTGTCCTCAGCGCTTAGAAAGAGCTGCTCAGCCTGAGTCTGTACTCTGGAGATCAGACGTGGCTCCCAATCCATGGTGATTTGCATGAGATTGGGGGTAAAGCTGATCTCGCGAAGACTTTGTTGCAGGTTTACCAATTCCTGATAATTGACATAGCTGCTGGCCAGGCGCGCCTCGAGCCTTGCGCTTAAGAACTGCACGAGGACGTCGGGTATTGGCAGATAGCCCATCTTTACTGAGGACAGTTCTAGTCGTTGTGCACCCATGCTGATTTTGCTTTGTAAGTTGAGGTAGAGTGTCGCAAGGGGGGTGGGCCAAGGCACACTCATGTCGACGCTGGCGCTACCGTCCTGAATCGCAACATCTGCGGTAACCTCTTGCATGCCGGGCACGTTCTGCAGCAAGAACGCGGTGAGTAAGTTAAGTTCTGCCGCGTCCAAATGAAGGACAATCTCGCCCGGTGCGCCGATACGTGCCGGGGCGTTGTCGACTATGAGCTCCTCGATACTATTTATGGCGACGTTATCCAGCGTAGCGTTGAACGGCACAGAGGGGCGCCACTGCAAAAGCAGGGCGGCCACAAGAATAAGGAAGCCAAATAGGAACCCAAACAGTAGCGCGGGTTTACTTATGTGGCTGATGTAGCGGGACTTTGTCATGAGAATTCAGCATAATTGCTGACAATTTCCTGTTTTACCGATATAAAGTGCATGCGAAGGGGCGTGACGGAGTCGTCAGGCACGGATGTTGCCCCCTTAAGTTGCTTGACCCTACTATCAGTGACTGATTATGGTGTCGTCAAGCACGGAAACGATTATACCCAGACTACAATGGCCAACAAGGATTCCTCACCATGAAACGCATTGCAAATCCAAGCAGATTAGCGCACGCCCTACAGCGCGTGACTTTAGGCCTCGCCGTGCTAGCGCTGGTGGGCTGCGGTTCAACAGATCAACCACCGGTCGTAGATCAGGCTAATACTATCGAGATGCAACGCGAGGCAGAGCAGGCGGCGGCAACAAGGGCTGCCGAGGAGCGTGCTCGCATAGCCAGAGTTGAGGCGGAGCGTGAGCGCCAAGAAGTAGCCGCGCGCGAGGAAGCCGCCCGTATTGCTCGGCAACAGGCACAGGAAGAGGCGCAACGAGAGACTCAACGTCTCGAGGCGGCTCGGATCGCAGCAGCGGAGCAGGCCCGTCGCGCCGCAGTTGCTCGGGAGCAGACGCAGCGTGCACGCATCGCGGAGCTAGAGGCGCAGATTGAGCAAATACGCGCCAGTAATGCGGCGGTGGCCTCCGCGAATACTAAGTTTGAAGAAGCTATAGCCGCAGCGCAGGCACTTCTTGATGCTCTAAACGCCGAACAGCAGAAATACGCCAATACTACTGCGCAGGGGGAGTTGCTCGTTCCATTAGAGAAGGCCCGTATTGCGGAGCTGGAATCTCGTAAGGATAGTTTAAAGCGAGAAGCGCAAGCACTTAGCCAGCAGTGAGGCTGTCGTCATGAGTGGCGAGATCATCGATATAAAGGCAGCACTTGAGGAACGTCAATTCAAGGCTAAAGAAGATCGCCTTACGAAAATGCGTGAGGCTTTTCGCTCTGCTAGATTAGGCGCTAATGAGCAGATTAAGTCGAAAGCCACCACCTTAAAAGATGCTAAACGTAAGAAGAAAGGCCGCAAGTCAAAGCGCTAGCGGCCTTAGCCCCACCGACTAATAATATTTCACTATGGCCTTGCATGGGCCGGTCAAAACCTGCGCTATAGCGCAAATACTTCCCTCTATTTCCCGTCGAATTACTGTCTTTTTAACTGGCCCGTAAGCGCCGTGTTGCCTGCTTTGTTTGTGCAGATTGGTATGCTACAGTGCGCCGGGTCCGTTAACAAAAACAACATAAGGGGATACCGTAAGATGCCAGGCATGACTATAAGTATTTCGATTTTGCTTTCACTTTTTGGTTTGGGTGTGGCGTACTTTTATATGCGCCAAGTTATGAGTGTGCCGTTGGACTTAGGTCTTGAAGGCGAGCAAAAAACCCGACTACGCTTTATTCACGGTGCGATCGCTCAGGGTGCCATGGCATTCCTGAAGCAAGAGTACAAATTTCTCGCCATCTTTATGTTGGTTTTTGCCGCGATCATCTCGGTACTGATTGACGATAATCACACTCCCGACACTCGGGAAGGTCTCTACACCGCCGTCGCGTTTCTATTTGGCGGCATAATCTCTATCGCATCCGGCTACATCGGCATGATGATTGCGACTCAGGGCAACGCCCGCACAACTGTATCCGCACGCAATAGCATCAGCGATGCCTACAAGGTAGCCCTTAACTCGGGCGCCGTTATGGGTTTTGCGCTAGTGTCCCTTGCTGTTTTGGGTCTGGTAGTGGTGTATGTAGTGATGAAGGCTTGGTTGCCTGCTGACCTACCTAATTATGTGTTGATGGAAATCATCGCCGGATTCGGCCTAGGCGGTTCTACTATTGCCTTGTTCGCCCGTGTGGGTGGTGGCATCTTTACTAAGGCTGCCGATGTTGGCGCAGACTTGGTCGGGAAAGTAGAGAAGGGCATTCCAGAAGATGATCCCCGCAACCCTGCAGTAATCGCCGACAACGTTGGCGACAACGTGGGTGATGTGGCCGGCATGGGTGCTGACTTATTTGGCTCCTGCGCAGAGAGTACCTGTGCGGCGATGGTGATTAGTGCGATTGTCTTTGCTGGCAACGTCGATGCTCTACTCTACCCGATTCTCATAAGCGCCATGGGCATTCCAATTAGCCTACTGACTCTTCTGCTTGTATCGGTCAAGAAAGAAGAAGATGTGTCACCTGCTCTTATGAAGTTGTTGATCATCTCCAGCGCGCTCATGGCAGTCACCATGTACTTCGTAACCGGTATGGCCATTCCAGCCGAGTTCGTATTGCGCGATGTTACCTACACCAGCATGGGAATTTATTACTGCTTCTTGTCTGGCCTCATAGCCGGTCTTGCGGTGGGCCTATTAACTGGTTACTACACATCTGCCGCCTTCAAGCCAGTGCAAGAAGTGGCGAAGTCCTGTGAGACTGGTGCCGCAACTAACATCATCTACGGCCTCGCACTAGGTTATAAAAGTACCGTGTTGCCCTATATCGCGATCGCGATCGCGATTTTTGTGTCTTGGGAACTAGGCGGCATGTATGGCGTTGCGATTGGTTCACTGGGTATGCTCGGTACTCTAGCCATTGCATTGACGATTGATGCCTACGGCCCTGTCGCCGACAATGCTGGTGGTATTGCTGAGATGGCGGGTCTAGACAAAGAAGTACGACGTCGCACAGATATTCTGGACTCAGCAGGTAACACTACTGCGGCGATCGGCAAAGGCTTTGCGATCGGTGCTGCAATCCTTACCTCTCTGGCTCTATTCGCGGCATTCCTAACTAGTGCCGATGGCTTGATGAAGGAGCAGCGTGGGGATGACTACGACCTGCTAGGCTCGATCAATCTGCTCGATCCTGTCGTGTTCGTGAGCCTATTCCTCGGCGCGGTGCTGCCATTCCTGTTCACCGCGATGACGATGAAGTCGGTGGGTAAGGCTGCGTTCGATATGATCGAAGAAGTGCGCCGTCAATTCAAAACCATTCCGGGTTTGATGGAAGGCACTGGTGAGCCAGACTACGCACAGTGCGTGGCGATCTCTACGAAGGCTGCCCTGCGTGAAATGATTGCCCCGGGCATTCTGATCATGGGCTCTCCAATAGTTGTAGGCTTCCTATTCGGTGTGCCTGCTGTAGCCGGTATGCTAGCGGGCTCTTTGGTCACTGGTGGCGTACTCGCAATTGCCTCGTCCAATAGCGGCGGTGCTTGGGATAACGCTAAGAAGTTTGTCGAGGCAGGTAATCTTGGCGGCAAGGGCTCGGAAGTGCACAAGGCCGCAGTCGTGGGCGATACCGTAGGTGATCCATTGAAGGATACTTCTGGTCCATCGTTGAATATCCTGATCAAGCTTTCTGCGATTCTCTCGCTCGTATTCGCACCTTTCTTCGTGCAATACGGTGGAGTATTGATGGGCGGTTAATTCTGCCTGACATAAAAAAAGGGCTGCTTGCAGCCCTTTTTTTATGCTTGAGTCTGTCAATAGGCCCCAAGAGTATTCGGTGAATTTCTAGTTCGGGCGTGGCCTTTCGAAGTGATACATGACCCATTCGGTGTAGTCACTCTTCTCGCCTGTCTCGGTGTCTACCCAGCTGACCCGAACATTGCGGACACATTGGTAAATACGAAACGAGTCGGTGTCTTCGATAATGAGTCCACGCACCGATGGATTGAGCGTGTAGTTGGATATCTCAACGAGTTTCCAGTCCTGGTGCATGGTTTGCCCAATGCAGTCGTTGCCGAAGAGTAGATCTACATAGCTCATCTCTTTCTCAGCCCAGGCATTGGGGCGAACGGTCAGGTCAAGCTTAAGCTGGGCCTGTGTCTTTGGGTCTTCCTCATCCTGAAACAGCACTGACTCTAGTATGATTTCGTGTTCGCTCAAATTCTGCGCGACCAAACGTAAGCCCGCATCACTCCTAGTTCCCCAAGCGCTGGAATAGATTGCATATTTGATAGGGTAATCGGCTTCCTGTGTTGAATTCACGGGCGTAGTCAGCCCCTGCGCAAAAGCCTGCGAAGCTGCACTTAGTGCTATTAACATGGCTATCGATGCCTTAGGCATTCAATTCAATCCTCAGCCGAAGACAGTTCGGCGATACTTGCGATAAACCCAAGCAGGTTAGCGTAAATGGGGGTTTTTTTCCATATTCATCTATCTAGTAGACCGGATGTGCGCCGATTGTCGCTCCGCTCCTGTTACGCTTGTCCCCTGTCCTAGCTTCGATGGATAATGCGCTAGACTGTTCATAGGCCGTAGCGACATAGGCTGCCAAGAGAGAGATATCGTGGAAAAACTGCAAGCTGTTAAACATATAATCTGTGTCGCTTCCGGAAAAGGGGGGGTAGGTAAATCCACTACTGCTGTGAATCTTGCACTAGCACTGCGACGACGCGGCATGCAGGTGGGACTGCTCGATGCTGATATCTATGGCCCAAGCCAGCCGATGATGTTGGGTGTGAAGTCTGGTACGCGCCCAAAGATAGTCGACAACAAGTACATGGAGCCCATCAAGGCGCACGGTATAGAGTCGAACTCCATGGGTTATCTCGTGGACCCGAATACGCCGATGGTATGGCGTGCCCCCATGATTGTGGGTGCATTCAATCAGATATTGAAAGATACGCTGTGGTCCGATCTGGACTACCTGATCGTGGATATGCCCCCAGGCACTGGAGATATTCAGCTAAGCCTGTCGCAAGCGGTTACGATCACCGGTGCTGTGATTGTCACAACCCCTCAGGACGTGGCGCTAATAGATGCTCGCAAAGGTATCGAGATGTTCCGTAAGGTGAAAGTGCCCTTACTGGGCGTGGTCGAGAATATGGGGGTTCATATCTGTTCTAATTGCGGTCATGCGGAGGCGATATTTGGCACTGGTGGAGGACAGCAACTCTCCGAAGACTACGGCATCGATGTCATCGGCTCACTGCCTTTGGATTTGGCTATTCGTGAGCACACCGATGCGGGGAATCCTATCGTAGTTGCTGAGCCCGATAGCGCAGTCACTAAGGCATATTTAGAACTTGCGGATAAGGTCTTGGCGCGGGTTGCAGCTTTGGAGTCGCAATCCACTGCGGCGCCAACGATCACGATGAGCGACGATTAGAAGGGACCGAAAACTCGGCCCCTTCGCCTACTAGATAGCAGGCTTGCTCGGCTCTATATGCTCCCCAGGAAGACGGATATTGCGCACAATCGTCTGAACTTCTTCCGGCGGAGCGGCGGTGAATTTGCACACGCTTAAGGCCACTATTAGATTGAGAATAGTGCCAAACGTCCCAATTCCTTCTGGCGAGATGCCGAACCACCAGTGACTCGCGTTACTTAGTTCAGGGCTTAGGAACTTGAAGAAGATGATATATGCGGCGGTAAAGCTAAATCCGGTCACCATTCCTGCCACTGCGCCCTGTCGATTCATGCGGCTATAGAAGATGCCAAGTACGATAGCGGGGAAGAAGGACGCGGCTGCTAAGCCGAAGGCGAAGGCGACCACCTCGGCCACAAAGCCAGGCGGATTGATGCCAAAATAGCCCGCAATTAACACCGCCACAAATATCGCCATGCGGGCATAGCGCAGCTCCTGTTTCTCGGTGATGTGGGGCGCCAAGCAGCGCTTCATCAAGTCATGGGATATCGAGGTCGAGATCACCAACAAAAGCCCCGCTGCGGTCGACAGAGCGGCCGCGAGCGCACCGGCCGCCACCAATGCCACAACCCAGTTGGGTAGGCGGGCTATCTCTGGGTTTGCCAATACCATGATGTCGCGATTGACGGTGAGCTCGTTGGTTTCTGGGTCGCCAACATATTGAATTCTGCCATCGCCATTCTTGTCGTCGAAGACAATCAGGCTGGTACGCTCCCAAGTACTGAACCATGAGGGCATGGAAACGTATTCCGCATTATTAACGGTGTTCATGAGATTGACCTTAGAAAACGCGGCAATCGCAGGAGCAGTGGTATAGAGGATCGCGATGAAGATCAGCGCATAGCCAGCTGAGCGGCGTGCATCACGCACACTAGGTACTGTGAAGAAGCGAATGATCACGTGGGGCAATCCGGCGGTTCCGAACATGAGTGCCGCAGTGATGAAGAAAACATCCTGGGTGCTCTTCTGACCTTCGGTATAGGTACCAAATCCCAATTGTTCACTCACACCATCGAGGCGGTCGAGTAGATAGCCACCCCCATATTCCGGCGTAAGTTCTGAGCCAAAACCCAGTTGCGGAATCGGGTTGCCTGTCATCATGAGTGAAATAAAGACAGCGGGCACCATATAGGCAAAGATGAGGACGCAGTATTGCGCGACTTGGGTATAGGTAATGCCCTTCATGCCACCGAGCACGGCATAGAAAAACACGATGGCCATGCCGATGATCACCCCTGTGGTGATGTCCACCTCTAGGAAGCGAGAGAAGACGATTCCTGCGCCTTGCATCTGCCCGCATACATAGACGAAGGACACAACAATTGCACAGAACACTGCGGTGAGACGTGCGCTCTGGGAGTAGTAGCGCTCGCCGATGAAGGCTGGCACTGTGAATTTACCGAATTTACGCAGATAGGGTGCAAGTAGCAGGGCGAGTAAGACATAGCCGCCGGTCCAGCCCATCAAGTAATAGGTGCCGTCGCGGCCTAGAAAAGAGATGAGGCCTGCCATGGAAATGAAAGAGGCGGCAGACATCCAATCGGCCGCTGTGGCCATGCCGTTGACCAGCGGCTTCACGCCGCCACCGGCTACATAGAAATCGTGAGTGGAACCTGCCCGTGACCACACGGCAATGCCGATATAGAGGCTAAAGGAGAGGAAAACGAATAAGTATGTCCACAGCTGTACGCTCATGATTGCTCCTCGATGTTTGTGTCGGAGGAGTCGGCAGACTGAGTCTGGTCGAGCTTGTACTGGTGGTCTAACTTGTCCATTTGGCGTATGTAGACGTAAATTAGAATCACAAAGCCGTAGATAGAGCCCTGTTGCGCCATCCAGAAACCGAGTTTGAATCCGCCGATGCGAAATTGATCGAGGAAATCGGCAAGAAGGATGCCACAGCCAAAAGAGATGAAAAACCATACACAGAGTAGGCGAAGAACGATCCTGACATTAGCTTGCCAGTACGAGCGCGCGTTTTTATCGGACATCGAAGGCCTCTTTGTTTTTAGTATGTAATTTATTGATTATTATATTTATTATTTAAATCATAAGGCGCAATTCGCACCGATGTTAGCACTAAAAAAATTGCGCGTACACCGCCTCGCGGAGCGTTAGATGCTGTATTGAAACGCTGGTTTTTCAAGTAACCCACTGAGAAGGCGGTTTGGCTCGTTTCGAGTTGCTTATTCGATTTGATGACGTACTATTCACTAGGTAAATGAAAGCGTTATATATCATCAAGGATTTAGCTCTATGGCGTCAAAGCGTTGCGACCTCAATCTCTTCCTCGTGTTCGATACGATCTATACCGAGCGTAATCTCACGCAGGCGGCGAAATCTCTGGCAATCACCCAACCAGCGGTGAGTAATGCCTTGGCAAGGCTGCGCAAGCTATTCAACGATGAGCTGTTCGTGCGTTCTGCGCGAGGAATGCAACCGACACCTGTTGCAGATAGTATCGCTCAGAATATCTCTGAAGCGCTTGGCCTGCTTAAGAGCAGCGTTCTGGAACGTGAGGCATTCGACCCGGCTTTCACCGAACGAACTTTTCAGTTCAGTATGACCGACCTGACCGAGGCGGTGGTACTTCCCAAGTTGATTCCATTCTTCGAAGAGACGGCTCCAAATGTAACCTTGCAGAGTTACTACGTGAAGCGGCAGGAGTTAGTGCGCAATCTATCCCGAGGCGAGCTCGACTTTGCGGTGGACGTGCCCGTCATCGAGGACCCACAGCTCTGCCACGCGTCTTTGTTTAGCGATGGCTATGTGTGCGTGTTGCGACATGGGCATCCGGCATTGGAGAAAGAGTTCACGCTAGCGACGTTCTTGGAGCTGCAGCATATTCACGTTTCGAGCCGCCGTAAGGGCTTGGGACAGGTAGACTTAGCGCTATTGAGGTGCGACGAGGAGCGCAATATTAAGTTGCGCGTGCAACACTATAGAGTGGCTGCGGCTATAGTGGGTTCGACAGATCTTGCGCTCAGTTTACCGCGCTACTTAGCTAAGGAATTTGATCTTGCGATTCTACCTTTGCCGTTCAATGTAGCGCAGCTAGATTTCCACCTCTATTGGCATCGGCAATCCGACAGCGATAGTTCTCATCGGTGGCTGCGCGAGGCCATGCTTGAACTGTTTAAGGCTCCGAATGAGTGAAGACGCTTACTCGATAAACTCTTTAATGTAGTTGAGCAACTTGCGGCGATGTACACGCGCCATCTCTTCGTTCTCTTTCGTGTAATTGCGCATAATCTGCCGAAGCGCCTGACGCTCCGCCAATGGCCAGGTATCGACAAAAGCACTGATATCTTCCTCGCCTCCTTCCAAGAGGCGATCACCCCATTGCTCGATCAATTGTGCACGTCGCACCTGCGCATGATCGGGCGTGCGCATCTTGTCTAGCTCGGCTTGAATCTCTTCATGATTGCTGGCGCGCATTACTTTGCCAATAAACTGCAGTTGGCGCCTTTTTGCACCATGGCTATTAGGGAGTCTATTGTATTCATCCAGTGCCGAGCGCAGGGTCTCAGACAGTGGCAGCTTCTCGAGCTGTTTCTTGTTCAGCGTCGTAAGATCTTGACCAAGATCTTGCAAGGCGGTCATGTCACGCTTTACTTGTGACTTGCTGGGTGGCTCTAAGGACCAGTCGATTTCTTCGTGTTGCTTCATGCCGCATCCTATTGTGGAGTATTTGGGCTTTAATTGAGGCGAGGCTTAAGCTTCGCGTTATTCGCTCTCGTCGAAGCGGTTGTTGACTAGCGTGGTGATGGCATCTAGTGCATCCGCCTCATCAGGTCCGTCGATGTGGATGTTCAATACGGTGCCCTTACTAGCGGCTAGCATCATGAGCGATAAAATGCTTTTACCGTCGACCATTTTGTCTTGGCCTACCTTAATGTGGCTGTTAAAGGCAGAGCTTACCGAGACCATTCTCGCGGCGGCGCGTGCGTGTAACCCAGCTTTATTGCAAATTGTGAGAGTGGATTTAATCATGACTCTTACGCTGTTTCCCTGCGGATTAATTCGCGGTGCATCACTTGCACGTTCTTGATCTTATCAGCAAAGTGCCGCTTGAGCCTTTCGCTCAGATAGACGGAGCGATGCTGACCACCTGTACAACCGATCGCAACCGTCATATAGCTACGGTTGTTTTCTTCAAATTTTGGTAGCCATTTTAACAAGTACTGGCATAAATCTTCATACATGCTCTCAACCGTGTTCTGAGAGGATAACCAGTTCTGCACGGGCGCATCGAGGCCTGAAAGAGGGCGCAAGTCTGGCTCCCAGTAGGGATTGGGAAGGCAGCGCACATCGAAGACAACGTCCGCGTCGATGGGAACTCCATATTTATAGCCAAAGGACTCGAACATCAAGGCAAGGCCACTATCATCGCGCTCTACAACACGAGTTTTTATAGTATCTCGCAGCTGGTGTAACGACATGTTGCTAGTGTCGATGGACAAGCTCGCGAGCAGAGCGATCTGCTCCAGCAGCTTCGTTTCTATGTTTATGGCCTGGCGCAAGCCAATCTTCTCGGTTGTCAGCGGGTGCTTGCGACGGCTTTCGCTAAAACGTTTGATAAGAGTAGGGCTGCTGGCGTCTAGGTAGATGATCTCTGTGCGTAGCGACTTCAGCTTAAGCTGCTCGATGATCTCAGGCACCTGCGTAAGATCCGAGGGAATATTGCGGGCGTCAATACTGACCGCAACTAATGGTAGTTCTGTGCTCTGATCACTGACACGCTGCGCGAGTGCCGGCAATAGGCTAGCGGGCAGGTTGTCGATGCAATAATAGCCGTGATCCTCAAGCATGTTGAGGGCGGTACTCTTTCCGGAGCCGGAGCGCCCGCTGATAATTAGCAGTTTCACTTAGTCTATTCGCCTAGGGGGTTGGTGCAGATTCGGATACTGTAGCGCTAAGAGCCTGCATAACATTATCAGCTTTGACTTGGGCTGAATAGTTTCAAAGGCGAGTGGCAATCTCGAATAACTGCTGTGGTGACTGGGCCTCACGAAGCTCTTGGCAGAAGGAATCCTGATGAAAGAGTGTTGCTAGAGCACCTAAAACCTTCAGGTGTTCATCGGTCTCCTGTGCAGGCACGATTAACACAAACAGTAGGTCTACAGAGCGCGAATCGATCGCATCGAAATCGATACCTTCCTGCAAGGTTACCAGCGCCCCGGTAATGTGATCGCAGTCTGTTACGCGACAATGGGGGATGGCAATACCATTGCCGATGCCGGTGCTGCCCAGTTGCTCACGGGCAAGCAGTGCACTATAGATATGATCTGCGGAGAGGGAACATGTCTCGTCTGCAATTAATTCGCTGACAGTGGTGAGGAACCGCTTTTTACTAACACCCGGCAACTTCGAGAAACAGCGTTCTGGGGTCAGTATGGTATCGAGTCGCATTATGGCTTGGTCTCATTGAACTAGAAATTCGACGGTAATTTTAGCATTGCTGTCGCGCGGATTTGAGGTTTTTTTTCGACCTTGGATGAATTCGCAGCGTTATATGAAGTCTAGTCGAGTCTTTTGCGCTCGTTCGAAGGCGGAATAGCCAAGGATTCTCGATACTTGGCAATCGTTCGGCGTGCTACGTTGATGCCTTGGTCTTCGAGTAACTTCGTAATTTTGCTGTCGCTTAGCGGCTTGCGTGTGTTCTCTGCGGCAACCAATTTCTTGATGAGGGCCCGGATTGCCGTAGAGGAGCATTCGCCGCCACCGGCCGTACTGACATGGCTTGAGAAGAAATACTTCAGTTCGAAGATGCCCTTGGGGGTGTGCATATACTTCTGCGTTGTCACTCGCGAGATAGTGGACTCATGCATACTCACCGCCTCGGCGATATCGTGCAGCACGAGGGGTTTCATCGCCTCTTCGCCGTATTCGAAAAAGCCCTTCTGGTGCTCCACGATGCGTGTTGCCACCTTCATAAGGGTCTCGTTGCGACTCTGCAGACTCTTGATAAACCAACGTGCCTCCTGCAGGTTGTCGCGCAGATAATTATTGTCGGAGCTATTGTCAGCGCGCCGTACCAGCGAGGCGTAACCGGGGTTGATGCGAATCTTAGGCGCGGTTTCGGGGTTGAGCTCGACGAGCCAGCGGCCGGTAGTGCTGTCTTTAGTGACGATGACATCGGGTACGATGTAACTGGTTGACGGAGGAGCAATATCCGAACCTGGGCGTGGATTGAGTTGTTCGATTACGGCGATGGCGTCGCGAAGCTCAGGCTCTTTGAGGCGTGTGAGGCGCATTAATTGTGCGTAGTCACGGTTGCCTAGCAATTGGAGGTGGTCTTTCACCACGATCTTGGCGTGTTTGACGGCGGTGGTTAGTAAGTCGTTCTCGAACTGCTGCAGTTGGATCAACAGGCACTCGGCAAGATCGCGATAACCGACGCCCACGGGATCGAATTGCTGGATGCGATGTAGCACTGCAACTACTTCGTCAGGGTCGATATCTAGCGAGCGGATAAGACTTGCGTGTATCGCATCGATGCTAACGGTAAGCATGCCGTTGGGGTCGATGGCATCGATCAGGGCAAGGCCTATGAGGCGATCGGCGTCGGACATCGGAGTGAGATTCAGTTGCCACATCAGGTGGTCTTGTAGGCTTTCGGTCACGCTATTACGTGATTCGAAATCCATGCTGTCGCCTTCGCCAGAGCCAGACCCGGAGCCTCCGGTGGTGTAAGTGCTTTGGTAGATGTCGTCCCAGCTACTATCAACAGACAGATCCTGGGGGATGCTCTCTTCCCAGCGATTGTCGTCGCCGTCGCTATCACTGCTGGCGCTATATTCGGAGTTGTCTTTACTATCTTTGCTGGAGATTACGCGGTCGGCACTAAACTCGTCGCTAGAGCTGCTACTTTCGCTATTGGTCTCTGCTGCAGCGTCTTCTTTGGCATGGAAATCGTCGAGGCCTTCATCCAGTTCGAGCATGGGATTAGATTCGAGTGCTGAATGGATTTCTTGCTGAAGATCGAGAGTGGAGAGCTGAAGTAGGCGGATGGCTTGCTGCAGCTGGGGGGTCATGGTCAGTTGCTGACCCATCTTTAGCTGAAGCGATAATTTCATAGTGATGCGTACTTCATAATGTGAAATTCTGTGGTTATGTGCTGGTGCTTTAGTTGGGTAAGCCTCTTAAGAGGCACTTTGCCTTTAACCCAACGCGATAGCAAGTATCGTGCCGTAAGTCGCTAGCAAATTTCAAGCCCAATCGGCAAATTTATGCGGCAGCTATGGTTGATTGTGGCGAATCGGGTTAAGACTATTGAAGACACTTAGTACTCCGATTCCGTGTCGCTGCCGGGTACACCGTGCTGGAAGACGCCGTAGATCCATCCGTGGAGGCTCTACGACGGCATCCCTGCCGTCGAAGCTTCCCGCCCAGTGCACCCGACATCGACACTGACTTTGTGCCAACGAATTGGCATGTATTTCCGAAGATATGTTTCAATCGACCCATATCGCATACAGAGTAGGCGATGGCCTAAACCTCCTACAAATCCTCATTAAGCCAGCCGTTCGCTGGCACAGAAATAGTGCCGGTGTCGGGTTCTCTCTGCGGAAAGCTTCGGCGGCATGGAAAGCCGACGTAGAGCCTCCATGGATGGATTCACGGCGTCTTTGCGCAGAGAGAACCCGGCAGCGGCGCGGGAACAATGCCACCCAGCCAGCCATTACTGCGGAATAAAAAGCGAATATGGTCCGTTCTGTGAGAATTTGTGCAAATGGCAGGTTCTTCGCGGGCTAGCCCCCCATAAATAGGGCAAGCGCTCCTACAGTCAGAGTAATTCTCTAGATTTTAAACTGATGTCCAAGATAAACGTCGCGGACTTTTTGATTGCTTAGGATTGTTTCTGAGGAGCCCTCGGCGATGATTTGGCCCTCGCTTACTATGTAGGCTTTCTCGCAGATATCCAGAGTCTCTCGGACATTGTGGTCGGTTAATAGCACCCCTATGCCTTTCTCTTTCAAATGCGTAATGATCGCCTTGATGTCGCTCACGGAGATTGGGTCTACCCCCGCGAATGGCTCGTCTAGGAGGATGAACTGCGGTTCCGCGGCCAGTGCTCGCGCGATCTCCGTGCGGCGCCGTTCTCCCCCTGAGAGACTCATCCCCTTGTTGTCGCGGATGTGCGTGATGTGGAACTCCGCCAGCAAGCTCTCTAGCTTATCTTTGCGCGCATGGCGGTCGAGCTCCTTGCGTGTTTCTAGAATCGCCATGATATTTTCCGCCACCGTGAGAGTACGGAAGATGGATGAGTCTTGGGGGAGGTAGCCAACGCCACGTTGTGCCCGTGCGTGCATAGGCATCGACGTCAAGTCTGTCTGGTCTAGTGAGATTCTGCCGCTATCGGCTTGGATCAGGCCCACTATCATGTAGAAGCAGGTGGTCTTGCCCGCGCCATTGGGGCCAAGTAGCCCTACAATCTGACCGCTTCCGACACTAATACTGACATCGCGTACGACATGGCGCCCTTTGTAGGCTTTCGCTAGATTGCTTGCTTGTAGAATATTCATCAGTTGCTTGGAGGGCTGAGTGAGCCGCTGCAGGCTTGGCCCGAGGTCGCGCCGGTCTCAATTGTGTGGCGAATCTGCGCGCAGCGTAGCGTGGTGCCGGGTTGAATAAAATTGGCGCTGCCGATGAATTCGACTACGGACTCTAGGCCCGCATAATAATTAATTGTCTCGCTATTGCCTGTCACTACATCGTTCGGCTGATCTGCTTTTTGCTCGAAATTTGCCGGCACGCCAGTGACTCGTACTTGTTGCAGCTGATTGTTCTGGTTGTATTCGAGCACAGCCACATCGCCAGTAAGCTCGATGTTGTTCTGGCGTACAAACACATTGTCGCGCAGCGTGATTACCCGCAGGCCGTTCACAGTCTCGATGGTGGTTTCTCCGTCGGCGCTATACTCGTGGCTACCGGCCGCCTCCTGTGCATGGTTGCGGGTAGTGGCGAAGGAGAGTGAGAGGGCGAGTGCGCCCATCATCAACGTGCTGGCTATGCGCTTAAGGTTGACTGCTTTGAACTTCATATCGGCCCTTGACCTCTGTTAGAAAGGTCAGTGTGTCCTGGCGCAGATCGGCATGCATGCCTATAGCGGTCTGTCGCAGGGTGTTAGTGGTCATCAATACTTCGCGATCCGTTTGCATGGTTTCGGTGTTCGGGAATAGCGAAAGAAAACTGGTCGAGAGCGTCATTGTGTTGCCCGTGTCGTCGTTCTGAAAAAGCTCGACCTCGTCACTTAAATCGAGTTGCTCTATGCGGTCACTTTGCTCGGCTGCGAGGATTCTGCCCGATCTGGCGACGATATTCCAGCGAGCACCTGAGCCTTGGTAGAGGCGGACATAGGGATTAGTCAGCTGTGTGCTGTTGTCGAGGTAGTGAATCTGCTCTTCTGCTTCGAGGGTGTATTCGATATTGCCGTCGATATCATAGAGGACGGTAGTGACACCGTTGGAGTAGGCGTCAAAGGTGATGGCTGGACTAGTCTCTTCTACTAGTCTGGCTTGTGAGCGACGTTCCTGCAAAAAACCGCGGCCAGCATACAGCGCGACTAATATCGCGAGCGATCCGATCCAGAAGCGTGGTCCTGAAAGGAGCTCGCGCAGGTTGACCATTTTGTCGCTAGGCGCGATGGCGTCGATGTTAGAGGTAGGGCGCGATGGCGTCATCGTAACGTTCCTGAGCCTGCAGAATAAAATCACAAACCTCACGCACGGCTCCCAAACCACCGGAGAGCTGCGTTTGCAAATGGGCTATAGACTTTACGCTGCTGTGGGCGTTGTCGACTGCGAAACCAAGGCGTACTGCCTTCATCACACGTATATCGGGCAGGTCGTCGCCTACGTAGGCGATATTCTCTTTCTTAAAACCGTGCTGCTCGCATAACTCAGCAAGGGCCTCAAGCTTGTCTTCGCGGCCCTGCACTACGATCTTGATGCCAAGGTTCTCGGCTCGCTTGCTTAGCAGTGCCGATTTGCGCCCGCTCAGAATCCCTACCTGTACCCCGTTGTTTTGCAACAGTTTAATGCCTTGTCCATCGAGTGTGCTGAAGGCCTTAATTTCTTCGCCACTATCGGCGAGAAACAGTTCACCCGCGGTTAGTACCCCGTCGACATCGAGTAATAGGAGAGTGGTATCACGGGCCCGCTCCAGCGCGTCGCTGGGGTCGATATTGAAGAGCATAATCGTCGGTTTCCTATTAGTGAGCCAGTATTAAGGCCTAGCCCCTATACGACATTGGCCTGAAGAAGGTCATGCATGCGTATCACACCACTTAGTGTTTGCGCTGCATCGACAACCAACAGGGTGTAGACACTAGTCTCTTGCATCATCAATACTGCCTCTGTCGCTAAGGCATTCTCTTGAATCTTCTTGTTCTTCGCCGACATCACCTCGTGGATATAGGTCTTGTGGATATCCTTGCCTGAATCGAGTGTACGGCGCAGATCGCCGTCGGTAAAGACGCCGCATAGTGTCCCGGCTGCATCGATGACAGTGGTCATGCCTAGACCCTTGCGGCTTACCTCTAGCAGTGCGTCGCTAAGCAATGTGTCTGGGCTAACCTTCGGAATAGCATCGCCGGAGTGCATGACGTCTTTGACCTTGAGCAATAGACGCCTGCCGAGCTTGCCTCCTGGGTGGGAGAAAGCGAATTCCTCTGGCGTGAAGCCACGGGCCTCCATGAGCGCCATCGCCAGCGCATCGCCGAGCACCAGCACTACCGTGGTGCTGGTAGTAGGCGCGAGCCCGAGGGGACAGGCCTCTTCCTCGACACTGCCATCTAAATGGACATCGGCAACTGTAGCGAGCAGCGATTCCTTGTTTCCAGTGAGGCTGATAATCGGAATGCCTTTGCGTTTCAGAATTGGCATTAGCGTGAGTATTTCGCTAGCAGTGCCAGAGTAGGAGATGGCGATCACCACGTCTTTATCGGTGATCATGCCTAGATCGCCATGGCTTGCCTCGCCTGGATGCACAAACATGGCGGGAGAGCCGGTGCTAGATAGGGTTGCTGCGATCTTTCTGCCGATCAGGCCCGATTTGCCCATGCCCAGCACCACAACGCGGCCTTTGCAGGCCAGTATCAGGGCGCAGGCTTGCGCGAAACTATCATCGATGCGGGTCATTAAGGCACCAATGGCGCGGTGTTCGATGTCGATCGTGCGCAATGCGCGCTGGATCAAATAATCTGTTTCAGTCATCTGCTAGTTTCTTCCATCCTGAGTCTGCAATAACGCCGCGAATCAGGCGTTAAATTTGTTGGTACATGATGCTAAACCAAAGCGCGTACATCAGTAAGAAGACGAAACCGAAGCTGCGTCCTATCGTCTTTCCTGACTTTATGGTCCAGAAGCAGGTGCCTGCTAGCACCACGGTCATGGCCAGCATTGTCGCATAATCTCGATAAAACAACTCCTGCTCGATCGGGCCCGCGGCGAGCAGGCCGGGGAATGGAAGCACTACAAGGAGGTTGAGGATGTTGGAGCCCACGATATTGCCTAAGGCGAGGTCCGAGTGGCCGCGCAATACGGAGGCGACGCAGGCGGCAAGCTCTGGGAGGCTGGTGCCCAGTGCCACTATGGTAAGGCCAATGATGGCAGAGGAGACACCTAAGCGTGTCGCGATCGAGCTAGCGCCTCCGACCAAGGCCTCTGCGCCTACAACGAGCAGCACTAGCCCAATGCTAAGGCGCAGGCTGGCGCGGGTCGTACTGATCGCAGGGATATCGGTGTCTTCCTCTATTTCGGCCAGATCCGGCGCGGGTTCGCCGCGCAAACCCCGGCGTACTAAGGCTAGTACGCAAAGCGCCAATAGGGCGATTAACACAAGGCTGTCGATGATGCCGATATACAGATTGGAGAAGACGATGCCAGTGACGACTGTAACAATCAGCAGGGCAGGCAACTCTCTTCTCACAAGGGAGTTCGGAGGCGTTATAGGGCGGATAAGTGCAGCAATGCCAAGCGCTACCCCAATATTGAATATGTTGGAGCCTAGGGCGTTGCCGATGGCTATGGGGGCTTGGTTCTCTATGGCCGCGACCGCCGAAGAGAAGAATTCGGGAGCCGATGTGCCGAATGCCACAATCGTCAGGCCTATCATCAATGGGGCGACCCCAAAGTTGAAGGCGATGGCCGAAGCTCCGGCTACAAATTTGTCAGCCCCCCAAATTAGCCCGACAAAACCGAATATCACAATGACGACGTCTAACAACATACATAGAGCCGGAAAAAGGGTGGGCACCAATTAGACGAAGGAATATTAATGTTTGCAAGTAGTAATTTATTGCGGTGGCCGTTTGATGTAAACTGCGCGCAGCTTTCTACAAGCTACGACGCTGAGTCTGATAGCTCTGCTCGACGGCCTTTAAAACACTGTGAAACAAGCAGTTTCGTCAGACAATCTATACGCGTTTACCGATAAAACAGGAGATAGCTCACGTGATCAAATTTAAGCATTTCGTTGCCATTGCCATATTGACCCTGACAGCCCCATTTGCCTTCGCAGCAGAGGAGATGTCTGCAGTGGACTCCGCCCGCGAGTCGGTAAATGAATTGCTCGCGAAAGTTGAAGAGTTGAAGCCAATCTTTGAATCCGATCGCGAGCGCTATTTCGCGGGTATTCAGGATTCACTGAACCTGTTTGTCGACTTCGATGAGGTTGCAACCGGCGTCATGGCCCGTTATGCCGAACAAGCTACAGCGGAGCAGATCACTCGCTTCGGAGATAAGCTCAGGACAACCCTGACGCGCTTCTACGGTGCTGCGCTGGTCGGTTACGACGGCCAGGAACTCGTCTTCCTGCCAGCTGGTCGCCCTTCTCCAGAGCCAGAAGAGAATACCAATGTGCGTATGCAGATCACCGCGAATAACAGCACGGTTGAGTTGCAGTACACCCTCTTCTTGAACGAAGCGCGCGAGTGGAAACTGAAGAACCTGTATCTGGGGGGCATTAACTTGCGTCGCCAGTATTACACCCAGTTCTCAGCCCTTATGAATCGCTATGGCAATGACATCGATCAGGTGATCAATAATTGGCAGTAAGCCGTGCCCACACTAAGATTTAGAAATATACAGGTTGTTTTATGATGATTGACGCAGGACAAATTCAAGACTTACTGCGCGCCGCGCTTCCCGATTGTGAGATCAGCGTGAACGGCGAAGGAGGCAAGTTTCAAGTGCTCGCTATTGGCGACGTCTTTACCGGGCTCAACCCGGTAAAGCGTCAGCAGCAGGTCTACCAAATTCTGAACCCTCATATTGCGTCAGGCGCGATTCATGCTGTTAGCATGCGCTTGATGACCGTCCAGGAAAAGGCCGCACAGGCCTGAACCCACAGACTCTTTAAATCGAGAAATTAATGGATAAGTTATTGATTCATGGGGGTATTAGCCTCAACGGAGAAATCCGTATCGCTGGGGCGAAAAACTCAGCATTGCCGATTCTGGCCGCAACACTGCTAACGCGTGAAACCGTACAGGTGTGCAACCTACCGCACCTGTTCGACATCACGACTATGCTAGAGCTACTCGGTTGCATGGGTGTTGAACCAGTAATCGACGAGAAGCTCAATGTCGAGGTAAACGGCGGCACCATCAAGCATTTCAATGCGCCCTATGACCTAGTTAAGACGATGCGTGCCTCTATTCTCGTGCTCGGTCCATTGCTTGCCCACTACGGCGAGGCGCAAGTGGCGCTGCCTGGTGGCTGTGCTATCGGTAGTCGACCTGTGAACCTACACATCAGCGCTCTGCAGAAGATGGGTGCGGATATCGTTGTGGAAGACGGCTATATCAAGGCCAAAGTGGATGGTCGCCTGAAGGGCGCTCATATTTTCATGGACATGTGTACGGTCACTGGCACAGAGAACGTCATGATGGCGGCCACTTTGGCCGACGGGCAGACGATCATCGAGAACGCAGCCCGCGAACCCGAAGTCGTCGATTTGGCGAATTGCCTGATCGCCATGGGCGCCGACATACATGGCCAGGGCACTGACACGATCGTGATCAACGGTAAGACGAGCCTACACGGCTGTAGTTATTCCGTCATGCCCGACCGCATCGAGACAGGCACCTATCTGATCGCAGCCGCCGCAACCCGCGGTCGCATCAAAGTCAAAGACACTCGCCCAGATATTCTGGAAGCGGTGCTGGCCAAGTTAGAAGAGGCGGGTGCGGATTTGCGCGTTGGCGATAACTGGATAGAGTTGGATATGCACGGTAAGCGACCTAAGGCCGTCTCTTTACGCACGGCGCCATACCCTGCGTTTCCTACCGATATGCAGGCTCAGTTCACGGCTCTGAATGCGATCGCCACGGGCACAGGCTCGATCACAGAGACTGTGTTCGAGAACCGCTTCATGCACGTACACGAAATGAATCGTATGGGTGCGTCTATGCATGTGGAAGGCAATACGGTCATCGTTACCGGTGTCACTTCGCTCAAAGGCGCTCCGGTGATGGCCACTGACTTACGTGCCTCCGCGAGTCTGATTATCGCCGGGCTGGTTTCGGAGAATGAAACCATCGTGGACCGCATCTACCATATCGATCGCGGCTACGAATGTATCGAAGAGAAACTGCAATCGCTCGGCGCGCGTATTCGTCGAGTTCCATCATAGGGGGCGTAAGCGCCCCGGAAGTAAAGAAAGGCAAGCGAGACCTATGACGGCGACGAATTATCAAAAAATTGTGATTGCTCTTACCAAAGGGCGCATCCTCGAAGAAGTGCTGCCCTTGTTCGAACAGGCCGGTATCGCACCACTTGAGGATATTAATGTCAGTCGTAAATTGATTTTCGACACGACAGTTCCTGGTGTGCAAATCATGGTGATTCGCGGCACCGACGTGCCAACCTACGTGGAGTTCGGTAGTGCCGACATCGGTGTGGTAGGCAAGGATCTGCTGCTCGAGCATGGCAGCGATGATTTCTATGAGCCGCTCGATCTGCAATTGGCCAAGTGTCGACTGATGACGGCGGCACCTGTCGGCGCAGCGCCGATATTGGGGCGCATGAAGGTCGCGACCAAGTTTGCCAACATCACCAAGCGCTACTTCGCAGAACAGGGCGTGCAGATCGATGTCATAAAGCTCAATGGTGCGCTGGAGTTGGCACCCTCTATGGGGCTGGCCGATATCATCGTGGATATCGTCGATAGCGGAAATACCTTGAAAGCGAATGGGCTTGAGCCTTTGGCCCTGATTGCGCCAATTAGCTCCCGCGTCATAGTGAACAAGGCCGCCATGAAGATGAAACACGCGGTTATCCTCCCACTTTTAGAACGTTTAGCTGCTGCAGTTGAGGCAGGCAAATGAGTGACGCTACTCTAAAGATTAGTCGCCTAGATAGCCGTGCGCCGGATTTCGAGCGCGCGATGAATCGTATGTTGAATCGCTCGCTACTCGGTAAGCCAGAGCTCAACGCAGTAGTGTTCGACATACTCGAAGCCGTGCGCAGCCGCGGCGACGCCGCAGTCTTGGAGTACACCAATCGCTTCGATAAGCGCGATGCCAAAGACATGCAGTCGTTGACTGTCACCCGCGAACAAATGGCGATCAGCCTTGAACGTCTCCCAAAGCAACAAGCCCAAGCGCTGCGCGCCGCTGCGCAGCGTATTCGCGACTACCATGAGATTCAGAAGGCGGACTCATGGCAATACGAGGATGCGCAAGGCTCTGTCTACGGGCAGAAGGTGACCCCTCTGGATCGCGTGGGCATCTATGTGCCCGGCGGCAAGGCAAACTATCCCTCATCGATGCTCATGAACGGTATTCCAGCTCAAGTAGCGGGCGTTAAGGAGATCGTGGCAGTAGTGCCTACTGCGTGGGATGAGCGCGGCGATCTCGTCTTCGCGGCAGCCGCGTTGGCGGGCGTTGATCGTATCTATACCGTAGGCGGGGCACAGGCAATTGCCGCGCTAGCCTATGGCACAGAGAGCATTGCACGCGTGGATAAAATTACCGGGCCTGGCAATATCTATGTCGCTCTCGCGAAGAAGATGGTGTTCGGAGAAGTCGGCATCGACATGATCGCGGGGCCGTCGGAACTAACAATTATTTGCGATGGCAGCACCGACCCTGACTGGGTCGCGATGGACCTCTTCTCGCAAGCTGAGCATGACGAGCAGGCGCAATCGATTCTGATCAGCAACGATGCGGACTATCTCGATCGTGTAGAGCAGAGCATCGCGCGCCTACTACCGACAATGGAGCGCCGGGAGATCATTACGAAGTCACTTGAGAACCGCGGCATGATAATCTTGACGGAAACACTAGAGCAGGCGGCGCAGATCAGCGATAGCATCGCGCCCGAGCACTTGGAGTTGTCCGTAGCCGACCCTAGCGCACTGGCGCAGCATGTAAATCACGCTGGTGCTTTGTTCATGGGAGCCTATAGCGCCGAGGCGCTTGGAGATTATTGTGCGGGCCCAAGCCACGTATTGCCGACCTCGGGCACGGCGCGATTCTTTTCTGCCTTGGGGGTTTATGACTTCCAGAAGCGTAGCTCGATTATTCAGTGCTCCGCCGCTGGTGCTGCCGAGTTAGCACAGATCGCGAGTGAGCTTGCGAGTAGAGAGTTTCTCCCAGCACACGCCGCGTCTGCGGACTATCGTCGCCGTAAATAATCCCGCCGGAAACTGAGTTTATTCCTTGGCCTACTTAATTGCTGGGAATCTCTGGTATGCGGTATTGGGAAATGCCCGTGCCTAGTTCCACCGGAATGACCATCGATTCGCCCTGCCGGTAGATGCTCAGATTTACCATTTGACCTGGCGCCTTGCGATTGATCTGGTCGATCGCGCCGATGACACTGCCGATAGTAATGCCGTCGATAGCCGTCATCACATCTCCTGCACTAACTCCTGCAAGTTCTGCTGGACTGCCATCGTTGACCTGTTCGACTAAAAGGCCCGTCACATCCTCGCTGCCGAAGAAGTTCAGGCTGCTCTCCTTGGTTAGCATCTCGCCAGTAATAACACCAAGATAGCCTGGCGTGACCTCGCCAAAATTGATGAGCTGATCCACTACTCCCATAGCCTTATTGATAGGCACTGCGAAGCCAATGCCGTCGGAGCCACCGGACTGCGAGTAGATAAAGGAATTGATGCCGATCAACTCGCCGCGGGTATTCACGAGTGCACCACCGGAGTTGCCGTAGTTAATCGCGGCATCGGTCTGGATATAGTCCACAATCGGCAGGCCGTCTTGGGGAATGCCAAGCGCACTTACGATGCCGCGTGATACCGATTTCTGGCTTATCAACTCCTGGCTAGGGAAGCCGATAGCGAGAACGGTGTCCCCAACGCGCACGGTGTCGGAGGAGCCAATTGGGATCGGCGGAGGAAGGTCGCTAGAATCGATCTTCAACAATGCTAAGTCGGTGTTGGTATCAGAGCCTATCAAGCGAGCAGGGCTTATAAAGGTCTTGGAAGTGTTGTCACCGAAGCGTACTTCGATGTCCTCTGCGCCTTCGATTACGTGCAATGAGGTGAGTACATGGCCTTCGTTACTGACAATCACGCCAGAGCCAAGACTGCTATAGGAGCGCTCTGCTGGAATATTCTTCAACAGATTGCGAAACAAGGGCGGAATCTCTTCCTCAGGTGGAAGTTGGATTTGCTGTCGAATGGTGGAGTGAATACTAATGATCGATGGGGCTGCACGATCAACAGCTTGGGCGAGCGAGAAGGGCACCTCTTCTGCTAGTTCGTCCTCGACAGGCAGTTGTGACAAGGCTTCGCCGAGACGGTCGATCTGTTGGTACTGCACCAGAATTACAGCGAAAAGGATGCCAGCGACGGTTGGCCAAATGATAAATTCTAAGAACTTTTTCATGAATTCTCGCAAGGACTCAGGCTGTATTGCATGAGTCTGATACCATACGCATCAATATAAATCGCAACATATTGGTGCATATAAAGTGTGCGACCATTATGCGAGTAATTAGCAGCCATGTGAAGGTGAATTCTGATGTCTACAAGCCGCGATGAGATTCTAAAGTCCCTCAAGACACTATTACGACCGGAACAGTTTAAAGATTATTGCCCAAATGGGATGCAGGTGCAGGGTAAGCCCCAGGTACAGCGCTTGGTGTCGGGCGTAACGGCATGCCAGGCCTTGATTGACCGAGCGATAAAGGCGAAGGCGGACATGCTATTGGTACATCATGGCTATTTCTGGCGTGGAGAGGACGAGACGATCACGGGCATCAAGAAGACGCGTGTGGAAGCTTTGTTGAAGCATAATATTAATCTACTTGCCTACCATCTGCCTTTAGATGTGCACCCGGAACTGGGCAATAACGCGGCGTTGGGGCGATTACTGGGCTTCATGACGACAGGGGACCTAGGCAAGCAGAACAATAACAGCATCGGGCTGACAGGTGAGCTGGAAACGCCTTTGTCGGGTGAGGAGTTAGGAGCTCTACTCAATGAGCGGCTCGGCCGCGAGGCGCTCCATATTCCTGGAAGTGCGCAGCCAATACGAACAGTTGCGTGGTGCACAGGTGCGGCGCAAAACTTTATAGAGCTGGCATTAAAATCTGGTGTGGATGCGTATATCACTGGTGAGGTGTCGGAGCAGACTGTGCACATAGCACGCGAGACGGGTATCCATTTCTTCGCAGCTGGCCACCACGCGACGGAGCGCTATGGCGTACAAGCAGTCGCCGCCCACCTGGTAGAAAAGTTCGGGCTCGATCATGAGTTTATCGATATCGATAACCCTGTTTAGAATAATGGAATAATGGGGTCAGGTTCCTTGATTTTGATAAAAATCAAGGAACCTGACCCCATTATCCAGGTTCCTTGATTTTGATAAAAATCAAGGAACCTGACCCCATTATCCTAATAAAAATCAAGGAACCTGACCCCATTATCCTAGATGATCTTGCGAGTCTTCATTAGCTTTATCACTTGGCTTAGGCACTGTTCTACCGAGAGTGCCTCCGTGTCTAGAGTTAAATCTGCGTGTTCCGGCTCGTCGTAAGGGAATGACACACCTGGCAGGTCTGGCGAGCCAGAGAGTTCTGCGGCTGCGTAGAGCCCGCTTGGATCGCGGCGACGGCTGACTTCCAAAGGCGGATTCAGGTAGATCATCAGGCAATCATCTTTGCCGATGACGTTGCGCGCATGGTCTCGCGAGTCCTTGTTAGGTGCCACGAAGGCCGCGCAGCAGATCAGGCCCGACTCGTTCAAGAGTCTTGCCACGTTCGCGCTGCGGCGCAGGTTCTCCGCACGGCCTTCTTGGTCGTGAGGCAGGTCCTTGCTAATGCCTAGGCGCATCGCCTTGCCGTCGAGTACAGTGCTGACGCGGCCAAGGTCGAATAGGCGGCGTTCCAGTCCGTGGGCGAGCGTGGATTTACCCGAGCCGGATAGACCGATGAACATGACGGTCGCAGGGTGTTGGCCGTAGCGTGCCGCGCGTTCTTCACGCGTGACGTGCGCTTTCACATCGCTAGTTTCGCAGTGCACAGAAGAGCTAGCACCCTCGGTGCTCACCATGCCTGCGGCTATGGTGACATTACTCAGTCTGTCGACCACGATGAACGCGCCCGTGCTACGATTTTGCGTATAGCTGTCGATGCACACCACTTGATCGATGTTGATCGCACACTCACCGATCTCGTTGAGCTCCAAAGTAGGTGCTGGACCCTTCTCCAGTGTATTGACGTCGGTGCGGTAGAGCAGTGTCGTGATCTTGCCAGTAACAGTCTTAGTGCCGAACTTGAAGTCATAGAGCGCGCCGGGCAGCATTGCTTTTTCAGTCATCCACACGAGAGTGGCATTGAAGGCGTCGGTAACAACAGGGTAGTTGTCCGCATGCACGATCATGTCGCCACGGCTGATGTCGATCTCATCTTCCATGGTCAGAGTGATGGCCATTTCTGCGTGTGCCGATTCCAGTTCCTCGTCATAGGTCACGATAGACTTCACGCGGCTACGTTTCTGCGAGGGGAGTACTACGATCTCGTCGCCCTTGCGGACGATGCCCGAGGCCAGCGTGCCGCAGAAGCCGCGGAAATTGAGGTTGGGACGATTCACGTATTGCACTGGGAAGCGCAGATCTAGCATGTTGCGATTCTTGGCGATCTCCACGGATTCGAATAGGGACATAAGTGTCTGCCCTTCGTACCAAGGCATGTGGGCGCTTGGGTTCACTACATTGTCGCCATCGAGTGCAGACATGGGGATGAAGTGGAACTCTGCCGCCGGTAGCTTTTCGCTGAAGCGAATATAGTCAGCCTTAATCTTCTCGTAGGTCTCTTCGCTGTATTCCACTAAGTCCATCTTATTGATGGCAACAACGATGTGTTTGATACCGAGCAGCGAGGTGATGAAGCTGTGACGTCGTGTCTGCACCTGCACGCCATGACGCGCGTCGATTAGGATCACGGCGAGATCGCAGGTCGAGGCACCAGTGGCCATATTACGAGTGTATTGTTCGTGACCGGGCGTGTCCGCAATGATGAATTTGCGGCGCGCGGTAGAGAAGTAGCGATAAGCTACATCGATCGTGATGCCCTGCTCGCGCTCTGCCTGAAGGCCATCCACTAGCAATGCAAGATCCACCTTTCCGCCGCCAGTAGTGCCAGATTTCACACTATCTGCCTTAATGGCATTGAGCTGGTCTTCGTAGATCATTTTCGAGTCATGCAATAGACGACCGATCAGAGTGCTCTTGCCATCGTCAACGCTACCGCAAGTGAGTAAACGCAACAATTCCTTGCGCTCGTGCTGCGCTAAATAGGCATTGATATCCGTGCTAATGAGTTCTGATTGATGTGACATAGTGTAAGTGCCTGAACGTTATGCTTGTCGTTAGTCTGAATAGGTGCAATTGGCGGCTTGGCTTAGAAATAGCCTTTGCGCTTCTTGTCTTCCATGGAGCCAGATTTGTCGCTATCGATGAGTCGCCCTTGGCGTTCAGAGGTGGTGGCAAGCAGCATCTCTTGAATGATCTCGGGTAGCGTCGTGGCCTCGGAGTCCACCGCGCCCGTTAGCGGGTAGCATCCGAGAGTGCGAAAGCGCACCATCTTGGTTTCTATTTTCTGGCCTTCTGTGATCGGCATGCGCTCGTCGTCTACCATGATGTCGACGCCGTCGATATTGACCACTGGGCGCTCCTTCGCGAAATACAAAGGTACTATCTCGATATCGTTCAAGTAGATGTATTGCCAGATGTCCAATTCGGTCCAGTTGGATAGTGGGAAGACTCGAATGCTCTCGCCCTTATTAACCTTGCCGTTGTAGATGTTCCAAAGCTCCGGGCGCTGGTTCTTCGGGTCCCAACCATGATTCTTATCGCGGAAGGAGAATACGCGCTCCTTGGCGCGAGATTTTTCCTCGTCGCGACGCGCGCCACCGAAGGCGGCATCGAACTTATACTTGTTAAGAGCCTGGCGCAGGGCCTGGGTCTTCATGATGTCGGTATGCTTCTCGCTGCCGTGGGTGAAGGGGCCAACACCAGCATCGACACCTTCCTGGTTCGTATGCACGATTAGCTCTAGGCCTAGTTTTGCCGCCGTCTGGTCTCGAAACGCGATCATTTCCTTGAACTTCCACGTGGTGTCTACGTGTAGGAGAGGGAAGGGTGGTTTACCGGGATAGAAGGCTTTCATCGCTAGGTGCAACATCACGGCGGAGTCTTTGCCGACGGAGTACAACATAACGGGATTGTCGAATTCTGCCGCGACTTCACGAATGATATGAATGCTCTCGGCTTCCAGTTGCTTGAGATGGGTCATGTTGTAGTCAGTCATACTTTCTTAATTCGCTTAGCTATAGATGTATGGGAAGCGGCTGCGTAGGCAGTACCGCTATTTGGAGATACATTTTTGGGGAATCAACGCAATAGGGTTAAATCCGGGGCGAAATGCCTAGTCTTCTTCGGTTTCTTTAACTTTCTCAAGGCCGAAGTCCTCGGACAGGGCGCCCGTCTGGGAGGCATTCTGTCGCGGAGCGTAGTCCTTCGGGGCTTGCATCTCTCCGTCACCGTCTTCTTCGTCTTCATCGGACTGAATGCGACCAAACACTGGCTCGCTGGAAGCGGGAAGCAATTTGCTTGCGACCTCGCCATTACATAGATCTTGTGCGCCACCGGCTAGATGTTGGTAGACATCTTTATAGCTCTCGGTCATCTGCTGCACGAGCTCTGCAGTTGTGCTGAAGTGCTCGCTGACCTCGTCACGATAGCGAGAGTTGGAGCGCTGCAGGTCCTGCAGTTGCTGCTCTAGCTCGCCGATCTTGCTAGGGTTGTTGATAACACGCCCGGCTAAGAAATAGCCTATAGCGATGCCGATTGCGAGAAAGCCAATTCCGGTCAACCATAACATCTGTATTCAATGCCTCTTATTCAGTGAGTGCGCTCAACATGGCGCCCCTGCAAATTCAATTGCGTAAGTATAGCCTGAAATGACCGCGTCAGCGCGAAGAAATTCCTCGTCATTCGCGACTTCGCGCGCACCGCTAACATTGGTCGAGATTGTTACGTTCAGCCCCCTGCTGGTCTGCTGGCCGGTGTTTGCCGTAGAATGCGCAGCCTTATGCGCCTTAAACTCATGACTTGAAGATACGACAAAACCACATGCCCACGACAGATCTCGCAGTACTGACACCCACCCAGCGCTATAAGCTCGATCTTGCCAATGGTGTCTTGATGGAGGATTCGGCGCAGGCGCAGGCGATCGAGCACTTTCAACGCCTCTACGACGAGCTCACCGCCCGGTTGCCTTCCTCTGGTGGTGCCGTTGCGCGATTCGTGTCTAAGTTCAGGACAATAGAGCCTGTGCGGGTAACGGGTTTGTATATCTATGGAGGGGTAGGGCGCGGTAAGACTTATCTCATGGATGTGTTTTTCGATAGTTTGCCTTTCGAGAATAAGATGCGCACCCACTTTTACCGTTTCATGCAGCGGGTGCACTCCGAGCTAAGTCAGCTGAAGATGCAGAAGAATCCCTTGGAGCTGGTGGCCCGAAAAATCGCTGCAGAGGCACGGATTATCTGCTTCGACGAATTCTTCGTCTCCGATATCGGCGATGCCATGATTCTCGGCGGCTTGCTAGCCGAGCTTATAGAGGAGGGCGTCACATTCGTGACTACCTCCAATATCGAGCCGGACTCTCTCTACGCTAATGGCCTGCAACGCGAGCGTTTCTTGCCCGCAATCGCGCTGTTGAAGCAGCACACCACGGTTGTGCAACTCGACGGGGGCGTGGACTACCGCCTGCGTAGCCTGCAGCAGGCTAAGATCTACTATAGTCCGTTGGGGCCAGAGGCTGATGCAGAGTTGCTGCGCAGCTTCTCTCGACTCGCCGACCATGGCGAGGTGGCCAGTGATACTACGGTTGAAGTGCTAGGCCGGAAGATTCCTACGCGTATGCGCGCCGAGGATATCATCTGGTTCGACTGCGAAGCCCTGTGCGGCGGCCCGCGTAGCGCCTATGACTATATAGAGCTCGCCAAGCTCTATCAGGCGATTCTGTTGAGCAATGTGCCCTTGTTCGACGGAAGCAACGACGATCTTGCGAGGCGTTTCGTTAGCTTGGTAGATGAACTCTACGATAGGCATGTGAAATTGATCGTTTCGGCACAAGTCCCCTTATTGGCGCTTTATCAAGGAACCGGGCTGGCTTTCGTGTTTGAGAGAACCGCTAGTAGATTGCTCGAAATGCAGTCAGAAGAGTACCTAGGAAGAGAGCATCGGCCCTAAGAGAGGCTCAGTGTTGCCATGGTCTGACCCCAAAAGCAGCTTTTTACCTTTTTTCATAGGACAATGCTTGAATAATTAAAGTCGCTTCGGTAGTATTCGCGCTCCTTGAAGACAATGCTCCTTTGGTGAAAGTTAATGAAGACCTTTATTGCGAAACCGCAGAATGTTGAACACAGCTGGTTGGTACTAGATGCCGAGGGCCAGACCTTGGGTCGTATGGCTGCCGAAATCGCCACCCGACTGCGTGGTAAGCACAAGCCTGAGTACACTCCGCACGTTGATACTGGCGACTATATCGTCGTAATCAATGCCGAGAAAGTGGCGGTTACAGGCAATAAAGTGAAAGACAAGATCTATCACTCTCACTCAGCGTTCCCAGGTGGCTTGAAGTCTATCGCCTTCGGTAAGTTGGTTGATAAGGCGCCAGAGCGCGTCATCAAGCTAGCTGTTAAAGGCATGTTGCCACGCACTCCTCTCGGACGTGCGATGTTCAAGAAGCTTAAAGTATACGCTGGCACCGAGCACCCACACGCGGCACAACAACCGCAAGCGCTGACACTGTAAAGAGGTTCATAACAAACGCTATGTCTACGACACAATATTACGGCACAGGTCGACGCAAAACCGCTACAGCACGAGTGTTCCTTACTAAAGGCACTGGCGCGATTACCATCAACAAGCGCACGCTAGATGGTTTCTTTGGACGCGAAGTGGCCCGTATGATCGTTCAACAGCCTCTTGAGCTTGTTGAGATGAGTGGAAAATTCGACGTTTACGTTACCGTTAAAGGTGGCGGTGCTTTCGGCCAAGCCGGAGCGATTCGTCACGGTATTACTCGTGCATTGATGGAATACGATGGCGAGCTGCGTCCTACTCTGCGTAAAGCAGGTTTCGTAACGCGTGATGCGCGTGCGGTAGAGCGTAAGAAAGTCGGCCTACGTAAAGCACGTAAGAAGCCACAGTTCTCCAAGCGTTAAGCGAATGGCTGGCAGTTTTTCGCCTCCCTGGAGGACGAAAGACGCTACGCTGGCAAGAAGCTCGACGCGGTATCTAAGAAAAGCGCTTCTGTCTTTACTGACGGAGCGCTTTTTTTAAGCCCGAAAAATATAAATTCCTCTTATAAATCAAGTTCTTGCCCGCCTTTCGCTGATATTTCTACTTGAAAAAAACTGCGTTCTTCGCTACCATTGCCCGCATTTTTGCAGGCACTGTAATCGGGAACGAAACATCCCTCCCGTATTAAGTTTAGATTCTCGACTTCCTTCACTTTGTGAGGGGATTTTATATTACCAAGCTCAGGAGATAACACGGTGAGTGAAGACGGTACTGATTCTGGCCGCAGACGTTTTTTATTGGGGTCTACCTCGGTCGTAGGCGTAGCCGGCGTAGTGGGTGCAGTAGTGCCCTTCGTTGGTTCCTGGAGCCCAAGTGCTAAAGCCCGCGCGGCAGGTGCAGCGGTTCGAGTCGACATCAGCCAGATAGAGCCAGGCTCTATCCTTGGCCCAATCCCCGCATGGCGCGGCAAGCCGATTTTCATCGTGCGCCGTACCCAAGAGGCACTGGACGCGTTGCCGACCCAAGACGGTCGATTGCAGGATCCAGAGTCCTCTCAGCCAGAGCAACCCGAATACGCGACTAACGAGTTCCGCTCGCGCGAACCCGAGATTCTGGTGCTGGTTGGCCTTTGTCCCCATTTGTTCTGTTCGCCGACACCTCACGTAGCTGTGCGCGCCGAGTCATTCGATGAAATGTGGAAGGGCGGTTTCTTCTGTCCTTGTCACGGCTCTCGTTTCGACCTTGCTGGGCGTGTCTATCAAGGCTCACCCGCGTCGCGCAATATGCAGGTGCCGCCTTATTACTACGAGACAGACAGTGTGTTAGTTATTGGTGAAGACGGGGTGAATGCATAATGAGTACTGAGAACAAGAGTGGTTGGGTCGTCTCCTCGCTCGCCGGTCTAAGAGACTGGACTAACGATCGTCTGCCAATTGTCGCCGCTTGGGAGCGGCACATGAGCAAGTACTACGCGCCAAAGAATTTCAACTTCTGGTATTTCTTCGGTGTTCTTTCTTTGGTCGTGCTTGTGATGCAATTGCTCACAGGTGTTTGGCTAACGATGAACTACACGAACAGTGCAGAGGGTGCCTTTGCTTCTGTCGAATACATCATGCGTGATGTGGAGTGGGGCTGGTTGCTGCGTTATCTGCATTCCACCGGTGCTTCAGCCTTCTTCATCGTGGTCTATATGCACATGTTCCGCGGCCTGATGTACGGCTCCTACAAGAAGCCTAGAGAACTGGTGTGGGTATTTGGCATGGCCATCTACCTTGTACTCGTTATCGAAGGTTTCATGGGCTATGTTCTACCTTGGGGCCAGATGTCCTACTGGGGCGCTAACGTAATCGTTTCACTCGTGGGCTCTATCCCGATTATCGGTGAAGACCTGCTTGTATGGGTTCGTGGTGACTACCTGATCTCTGGTGCAACTCTGAACCGCTTCTTCGCACTCCACGTTGTGGCATTGCCTATCGTTCTGCTCGCCCTAGTGGTATTGCACCTGTTGGCCTTGCACGAAGTGGGTTCGAACAACCCTGACGGTATCGAGATCAAGAAAAACAAAGGGCCGGATGGCATACCTTTGGATGGTATTCCTTTCCACCCTTACTACACAGTGCACGACTTAGTCGGTATCACTGTTTTCCTATTCGTGTTCTGTTTCGTGGTGTTCTTCGTTCCAGAGATGGGCGGTTACTTCCTCGAGCACGCTAACTTCCAAGAAGCGGATGCGCTGAAGACTCCTGAGCACGTGCCACCAGTTTGGTACTACACGCCTTTTTACTCCATGCTGCGCGCAGTAACAGTGCCCTTGTTTGGCATCGATGCGAAGTTCTGGGGTTTGATCGTGATGTTCGGTGCTATCGCGATTCTATTCGTCGTGCCATGGCTCGACCGTAGCCCAGTGAAGTCGATGCGTTACAAAGGTTGGAGCAGCCGAATTGCGTTGCTAGCCTTTACTGTTTCCTTCCTCATTCTAGGGGTGTTGGGCACGATGTCTGTTAGTCCTGCGCGTACTTTCTTGGCGCAGATCATGACAGTCGTCTACTTCCTATTCTTCTTCTTGATGCCTTGGTATACGGCTAAAGAGAAGACCTTCCCAGAGCCTTCACGCGTGACTGGTCGTTGGATTAGTTGGAAGCAATTAGTGATTAGTCTTGCCCTGTTGGCAGCCCTTGTGATTCTGCCTCTCAAGGCGGTTGGTGCTGAGGCGAATGTAGAGCTCGATCATTTCGAGCCAACTACGGATCAAGCGTCCCTGCAGTCGGGTTACAAGAACTACATGAATTACTGTGTATCTTGTCACTCGCTTGGCTACGCCCGTTACGAGCGTACAGCTAACGACCTTGGCATCCCAACCGACCTCATTCTCGAGAACATCATCTTCAACGATCATCAGGTCGGCGATCTGATGAGCAATGCGATGTCTGTCGATAACGCGAAGAACTGGTTCGGTGCAGCGCCACCCGATCTAACACTGATCGCCCGTGTGCGCAGCCCAGAGTGGTTGTACACATACTTGCGTTCCTTCTATGTCGATACAACGCGCCCTTATGGCGTGAACAACTCTGTGTTCCCTAACGTGGGCATGCCAAACGTACTGCACGAGCTGCAGGGCGATGTGGTGTGTGCCCATGGCGATACCGAGCACTGCGAGATCGAGCATGTGCAAGGCACTGGAAGTATGAGTCCCGAAGAGTTCGATGTGGCCGTTGGCGATATCGTGAACTTCCTATATTACGTTGGTGAACCTATCCGTGAGACACGCCAGTACATCGGTTTTTTCGTATTGGGTTTTTTAGCGATTCTGTTCGTATTCACGACTCTGTTGAATCGTGAGTATTGGAAAAAAATTCACTGAAACGTTTAGATTTCGACGGGTTTCCCGCGAAACGAGGTTGATAGTATGGGTGTGGTCGCTAAGCGTTCTTCAATGACGTTCTATTCCGATGGAACCAGTCAGTACAGCCACAGAGTTAGGATCGTACTGGCGGAGAAAGGCGTAACAGTAGAGACGATCGATGTAGATCCTGAGAATAAGCCTGAGGATCTGGCGTCCCTGAATCCCTACAATACGCTGCCTACATTGGTAGATCGTGATCTGGTGCTTTACGAAGCCAACATCATGATGGAGTATCTGGACGAGCGCTTTCCACACCCGCCGCTCTTCCCGGTCTACCCGGTTGCGCGTGCGCAGTCTCGTTTGTGGATGTACCGCATTCAACGCGATTGGTGTGCAGCCGTGGATTTCATAATGGCGGGCAAAGGTAGTGCGGCAGAGTTAGACAAGGCGCGCAAGGAATTGCGCGAGAGCCTGACTTCCATCGCGCCGATCTTCTCCGAGAAGCCTTATTTCATGAGTGACGAATTCACCATCGTGGATTGCTGTGTCACGCCTATACTCTGGCGTTTGCCTGCCATGGGTATCGAACTACCTGAGACTAAAGCGCTTCAGCCGCTGCTAGAATACCGTGCGCGACTCTTTACCCGTGACTCGGTTAGAGCAAGCCTTTCCGAGCAAGAACGGGAAATGCTCTGAGATCCGTCTTTGTACTGTCGTTCGCGGCGCGATTCTGCGCCGCAGAACGAGTCCAGTCACTAGTTCGTAAAGCAATCGTCCCTATGCGGTATCCATCATGAGTATGACATCGAGCCGTCCCTACATCTTGAGAGCACTCTATGAGTGGATTCTTGAGAACGCCTGCACTCCCTATATCCTTGTTAATGCCTACGGTCCCGGTGTGCAAGTTCCACAGGAGCACGTAAAGGATGGCCAGATCATTCTGAATATCGCACCAGCGGCGGTGCAGGGTTTGCTCATCAAAGATGAGGCGATCGAGTTCAGTGGTCGCTTTGCGGGTATTCCCACTCCGGTCTATGTGCCGGTAGGGTCTGTGCTAGGGATATATGCGCGAGAGAACGGGCAGGGGATGGTGTTTGAGCAAGAAAAGCCAGAACCTCCGGCCCCCAATACTCCCACTCCAACGACGCCTAAGAAGCCTGAGTCTAAGCCTACGAGCAGTCGACCCTCACTTCGCGTGGTGAAGTAAGCAAAGCGGGCGCCGTGTCTTAGCACGACGCCCCGCAACTGTTAGATATATTCAAACACCTTAACGACTTTCGAGACACCGGCAACATTGCGTGCGAGCAGTGCTGCGCGGTCGCCCTGTGCTTGAGACACCATGCCCATCAGATAGACAGTGCCATTCTCGGTGATAACGCGAATGCGACCAGAAGGAACATCCTTATTGGAGGCCATCTGCGTGCGCACTTTCGTGCTGATCCAGCTGTCGTTGGTGCGCGAGAGCAGGGTAGTCTTGCCCGCAACCTCCAATTCATTGTGCACGCGACGCACTTGCGCACTGGCGTCCGCGGCGATCTGGCCGGCGCGGTTCTTAAGCGCTTCTGATTGTACTTGCCCAACGAGCAATACTACGCCGTTGTGGCTAATGACATTGAAATGAGCATCACGGTAGGCGGGCTCCATCGACTTCATGTTGACCGTTACTTTCGTCTCGATGGACTCATCCTCAACGATAGTGCCGGCGGTTCGGACTCCTGGGTCTTCCTGGATGCCGTTCTCGTCGGTGGTGGCGACGAGTATCGAGGTACAGCCAGTGCTCATCACTAGCAGCGCAGTTGCAATTAAACGAGTTATTTTCACGATTCTTCCTCTCCAAAAATTTGAATGTCTATCAAGTCGCACAGACTGTGCAGTATTAACAAATGTACTTCTTGAATTCTCGCAACGGATTGCGCGGGCACACGCAGTTCGATATCGCCTTCGCTTATTGCCGCCGCCATATCACCGCCGTCTCGGCCGGTAAGAATGATCACTCCCATGCCGCGGTCGTGCGCAGCCCTAATTGCCTCGGTTGTGTTCTTTGAGTTGCCATTGGCGCAAAGCGCTAAAAAAACATCGCCTTCTTGAGCTAAGACCCTTAATTGCTTTGCATATACTTCACGGTAATTGGAATTACTCGCAATCGTGCTTAGTGCCTGGGCATCCGCGTTCAATGCAATTGCGGGCAAGCCAGGCCGTTCGCGCTCAAAACGATTGAGCAATGTGGCCGCGAAATACTGCGCCAAGCCCCCAGACCCAGCGGCACCACAGCACATCACCTTATTGCCACGCAGAAGGGCGGTGGTGATCAATTCGCTAGCGCCGACTATGGCGGGTGCCAATAGGGCCATAGAACCCTGATTCGTCGCGATATTGTGATTAAAGTGCTGGTTTACTCTTTGCTGCAAATCCATTAGTTCGACCGTTGTCTAATCACCGATGTACGACATTTTACTTTAATTTGCTGAACTGTACATGAAAGCACCAGCGACTGCGTCATGCAGTTTCGTTGTCGAAGGCATTCGGGATCCAATCGAAACGGTAGTCCTGTGTGCTGCCGTTGCCAGTGATGCCTAGAATATCGAAGCGGCACGCCTTGCGCTGTGAAAAGCGCTGCAGTTTTAAGTAAACCTGCGCGGTACGCACTAGTTTACGCTGCTTGCGCCTGTCGACTGTTTCGGCTGCGCTGCCGAAGCGATCGCTGCGGCGATAGCGTACCTCTATGAATACCAGCATTTGTGCCTCACACATGACCAGATCGATCTCGCCGAGCTTGCATTGAAAGTTTCTGCAAACAAGGCTTAGGCCATGGTTCTCAAGGTAATGTAGGGCGACGGTTTCTAGCTGCTCGCCCAACGCGCGAGTGTAGCCTTGTTTAGCCATTCCTAGGCTCCCCAACTCCCGCCTTGCTTGGCGGAAGCTCTGTTTAGGGGCGTGCTTATAGCAAGTATAGTGCGACGAAGCTATTCAGGCAGGGGGCTGGCGATGCCATTGACGATGACGGCATTGCGCAATTGTCGATGAATACCACCATCGGCTTGATAGTGCAGCACACCTGTGGCGCCGCTGAGGCGGGTATAGGGGTAATCGCGCATCAACTCCATGCGTAGGTATAGGCGATAGGCATCGACCCCCATCGCGCGTAGGCGTTGAATTGGGCCGGTTGCGGCCGCCCATGTGCTAGTCACGCTAGCTTTGAGCGGATCGTTATTCTCAAGTACCCAAGGTGCATCGTTGAATACAATTGTGTTTAGGTCTCGGTTTGCCGCTGCATTTGTGCCGCCATCGTAAATCGATGGCATCGCATAGACTGGCACATCGTCTGCGAAATGAAAGGCGAGAGTCGGCTTGATCTGTCTGCCTTCGTTGGGGTTGGCTAGTAAGAAGATGAAGTCGACGTCTTGGCGGCGTCGCGGGACGAATTGCACGTTCTCACGCGGGACAAGATTGCGAACCTGTGCCGCTCTGGCCTCGCTCGCATCGATGCTGAAAACACGTTTGATGACGGGGGAATAATCGCGGGCATCGCCGAAACTGTCGACGGACACGATGGTGCCACCGAGGCTGGTCCAGTAATTCACGAAACTATCTTGGATGCGCTGGTAGTCGCCACCACTTGGCGTTAGTACTGCGGCGAAGCGATGGCCAGCCTTCCAGGCAGTGTCCGCAGCCTGTTTTATTTCGTCCTCAGGGGCGAGGCCGAACTGATAGAGGTCTTGCGGCGCGCCGCCCTCTGGGTCTCCGTAGTTTAGGGCTAGGGTAGGCACGGGCATTGGGCGACGCGAGCGCTGCATGCGTCGCACCGCGTCTTTCAGAAGAGGCCCGATGATTAATTGCGCGCCGTCCGCTACTGCACGGTCGTAATAGATGAGCGGTTCGGCTTGATAGCTAGTGTCGTAGATACGAACCTGCGGAACGTCGCGGCCCTTGGCAAGTGCGTCGTAATAGGCGCTCAGGAAGCCTTCGCTAATGGCCTTGCCGAGGGGTTCCTGTACGGGTAACACTAGCGCGATTTCCCGCGGACGGCGTTGCCAAACGGTGTAGACCATCTGCAGAGCATCGGGAAGGGTCGCTGCGGCACTATGGGAGGTCCAAGTATTGCGCCACTGCTCCATTGCACTGATTTGGCCCTGTATATCGTATTGATTATTCTCCACAAGGCGCACCAGCTCTAGCCAACCACGCAGCTCATAGGAGTCTGGGTTGATGGCGGAGTCTCCAGTTACTGACTTAGGGGCGGTAGAGAGTGTCTGCCAAATCGCGTTGTTGTTGCGCACCTTGCCCTCGTCATCGAGCAAGGGTATCAGTTGGATTCTTTCGCGGGTGGCTGCGATGTATTGCTCGTTTTGAAAGAAACTCTCGGCTCGCAGCTCGCGCAGCGTGACCTGAGTATCGGGGGCCAGAGTGTTGATTGGGGTGCTGACGGCGTTCTGAAGACTGCGCAGAGCCGCCTCTGGTTCTTCGTTGGCTAGTGCGATATTGGCGCGGGTTAGAGAGTAGCGCAGCTGCAGCTCGGGCGAGAAGCTAGAGACATTACTGATCTGCTGTAGCGTGTCTACGGCGTCCTCTACCGCGCCGGCTTCCAGCATTAACTCGATGGCATCAAGTCGATAGGCGGCGGCTAGAGGGCTGGGGCTGTCTTCGGCGAGATTAATAAGACTCTGTATGCTGTCGGCTTGTGCGCCGAAACCGATCTCCTCTACCGGGGCGACCGGGCGCTCGGGCGCACTGCTCGAGCAGGCTAATAATACTGAGAAGCTACTCAGTGCAAGAATCGATCGAACTAGTCGTGGAAGTGACGAAAATGCCAGCATGGAAGATATAGAAAACGAAAGGAATAGAGCGATGAAGCTTATTACAGTTGCTCGGTGTGAGCAACACGACTAGGCATGCAGGGCGTCCGAGCGCTGTGTATACTCCCTGTCTTTTGCAGCACTGAGAAAATAGGACCCTTTTATGTCAGAGCTCGACAACACTGCAGCCTCGCTCTTTGTGGTGGCTACGCCAATTGGTAATCTTGGCGATATGACGGCACGCGCCATAGAAGTGTTGCGCACAGTGGATTTGATTGCAGCCGAGGACACGCGGCACAGCGCAAGGTTGATGCAACACTTCGCGATCACTACTCGTATGACCTCTTACCACGACTTCAGCGACGATGCGCGAGTAGATTCCTTGCTCGCTAATCTGCAGGCAGGCCAGTCCATCGCATTGATCTCCGATGCGGGCACGCCACTAATCTCAGACCCTGGATATCGACTCGTGCAACGCGCTAGAGAGGCTGGACTGAAGGTAGTGCCAATTCCAGGAGTCTGTGCACTAACTGCTGCGCTCAGCGCCGCAGGAGTGCCAAGTGACCGTTTCATCTTCGAGGGCTTTCCTGCAGCCAAACGCAGTGGGCGCCAGAAGCATTTCGCCGCGCTCGTCGAGGAGACTCGAACCATCATTTTTTATGAGTCACCCCATCGCATTCTAGAAAGCCTAGCGGACATGCGCGAAGTTTTCGGGGCACAGCGTCAAGCGGTGATCTGCCGCGAGCTCACCAAGACTTTCGAGACTATCCACTTAGATACTTTAGAAGCATTGGAAGTCTGGATAAGGGAGGACGCGAATAGGCAGCGGGGCGAGTTTGTGGTGTTGCTCAAAGGGGCGCCGCCAAGCGAGGGGGAGGCGATTGACGCAGAAACCCTGCGTTTGCTGGAAATTCTGCTGGAGACTATGTCTGTGAAACAGGCGGCTGCATTAGCCGCCCGCATCTCTGGTGTGAAGAAGAACCTGCTCTACGAGCGAGCACTGCAGCTTAGCTCTCCAAAAGAATAGCTTATTGTTTGCGCGTCCATTGCCCTGGGGCGGATTCAACGTAGTTGCCCGACAGGGTGTTCTCAAACGCTTTGGTAAACGCGAGCTTCGCCACTTGGCCTACATCGATGCCGTTTTCTCGCGCTATTTGTTCATAGCGCTGGCGACGTTGCGCGTTCACATCCGCAACTAAAGCGACCACATCGGCAGGCGCATTAGCCTGCACAAGGCCAATATAGCCGTTTTGCTTCTCCCCTATTACTCCGGAGGCTTTAGCCTCTTCCAGGGTGGCCGCAAAGGCAAAGTTGATCATCAAAGCAAAAACTACAAGAACCTGTGTAAACCCTTTTACAAAACGCATTTGAGTGCTCTCCCAATTAGAATAAGTCGCTGTCGTCGCTGAACATATCATCCAATTCTCGCTCAACTTTCACGCGAATTTCATGTTCAATCTTGATATTCAAGTTGATGGTAATGGGCTCGTTTGGCATAGCTACCTGCACGGTAGGGGTGCAAGCACTAAGCGCGAGTGCGGCAAGCATTGCGATAGTTAATAGGCGGTTAGGCATAGATATCCTGATTGCTTAGTGGCGCCGCCAAGGTGCAGGCGACTTTTCGTTTATGACGTACTTACTATAACAGAGCCAGCTGAATAACAGCTTAACTCCAAGCGATAAAATATTGCGTTTAATGGGACTGTAGTTCGCGCTCTAGGGCGTCTGCAATCGAGCGTCCAGACTGCAGGCTACGCAGCAGGGCTGGAATATTGTCACTGATATTCAGGTTCAGGTTGATACGCTGTCCACCGTTCAGATCGGGGTTGCGTCCTTGTAGCTTAATCCCTAGCTCCAGCTCTCCGGTTGGCAGGTATTCCACCTCTGTCTCCATCAGGCTGTATTGATAATTACTAAGGGCTTGATTGACTAGGTCTAGGGCGGCATTGCCAGTGTTTACGCCGCTCTCCGGGCTGTAGTGGATCGCGCCACCGGGGGCCTCTACTCGCAAGCGGCCAGCGCCAACGGAGGGTTTGTTGCCGGCAAGTGTAATGGGAATAGTGCCGCTGATAAACCCAGTAGCCTGCACGCTATCGTAGGCAGCCATGTCCAACATGCGCGAGATGTCGATGCGCTCGACGTCGACCGTGACGCTATTGCTCGCGGCGCTCCAGTCGAAGGCAAAGCCCGTGGAGTGAACGCGTCCACCAAACACGCGCGCCTCTATACCTTGTACATCGAGTCGCGTCGCACGCGTGTCGATTCCGTACTGGAAGGCAATGCTCTCGATAGGTATGCCAAGATCGATACTGGCGAGGCTGAAGGGCATGAGGCCATCGCTGGTAAAATCCGCGCTATTCAGCAGCTGCCCTCGAATCGCAGTGCTTAGGTCGATAATCGCGGTTTCCTGATAGAAGCCCCTGATTGCATAGGCCTCTAAATGCACTGGGCCGCTGAGCAGCCATGCGCCATTCTCATCAAGCCGTGCTTGCAGTTCTGCGCCACTTTGCAGCGAGCCGGCAACAATATCGGCTTCGAATGGCTTGTGGAAAAACAACTGCGAGAGGCTTTGGAGGTCATCATCAAAATTTAGAATGGGGGTTTCAAAACTGGCCTGTGCAATCAATGTGGAGGTGTCTATCGCGGCATCGAACTGGACTAGTTCTCGATCGGCAGCGCGCATAGAGCCCTTCGCAGAGAGGCGGTCTGCATTGTTTGTAAGGTCGAACTCCAGCTCGGGCTTTCTTAAGATAAAAGGCAGCCATTCGCTGCCGATGTTGCGCATCTGTATGTGGGCCTGAAGCTGGGTTTCGGTTGCGCTCAAGCGCCCGTTCAGCAGGGAGATCGAGCTGGCGAACTGGCTGCTTTTGCCATCGGCGACAATGCTGGGTAGGTAGAGGTCGACGCCGCCGCTGTCCAACTGCACGCTGCCGTCGTCGGCGATGCGCAGGTCGAGGTCCTGTTGCACTAGTGCATTCACCTCGGTGAGGGCGAAGGCTTCGGTTTGCAGCGAGCCTAGTTCTAGTCGAGAGCCCTGAGCGAAATGAAGGTTGAAATGACCCTGTTCGAACGCGACGCTACCGTTACTTATTAGCAGCAGGCTTTGTACCTTCGACTCCAGCCATGTCAGTTCTGGCAATTGTAGGGTCGAAGCATGGGTGATGCTGCAAACTAGGCGATTCTCACAGTCTATGTTCAGCTCGCCGAGGCTTGCCGTTAGTACTGCAGGGGAGGCTTGTCCGATGCCAAGCGCAATACTCATAGCGGGGGCGATAAGTTGCAACTCGAGAGCCTGAGTTGCGAGCGTGTATTGTCCTTGCGCGCTTAGCGGCTGGGTGTTGCGCCAGTTCAAGCTATGCAGCCCGCTTAATGTTTCGCTGCGCAGGGCGCTTTCGACGGCGCCGTTGGGCGCGATGGCGAACGAGTACGCAATAATCTGGGCGATGTCGTCGCTTGCTGGTTCCGTTAGGTGCCAAGTGGCATCGAGTTGCCCCGCGACGCTAGTTAACGGATCGACCAATAGTGATGCATGCTGGGCGAACGCTGACAAGGCATCTAACTGCAATACGCTGCGCGCATCGATCTGCAGCCGCTGATCGTATTCGCTGAGGGTGAAATCCGTGCTGAGCACTTGTGCCCCAAGCGCCTCTAGTAGCAGGCGTCCAGTGAGGACCTGAGTTGTGGCAGTTGCGCTTGCAAGGGCCTGCTCCGGTAGGAAAAGGCTGGAGACGTAATCCGCATCGTGCCAGTTGACCCTAAAATCAGCGCTGCTGTCTTGCGCGGATATCTGTACGCGAAGCTCGCGAGCATCTCGGCTTACCGAGAGTTGACCTGCCTCTATATAGGGGGCGATATCGAGCCGCTCAATTTCTACCGCGTTGCCCGGAATGGCTTGCAGCGTTTCCAGTAACTCGCCGATGCGTGGCAGGCGGGGTAGACTAAAGGAGTCGCTCGATGATGGGCTTTCAGTGCTAGCGCTCAAGCCGATGTTTACACGCTGGGCGTGTGCTTGCTGGATAGGGAATGCCCAAAAGCCAGTGTTGCTGAATTGAATGTTGATGCGTTCGAGCTGGCTAGTCTGGTCGGCGCCATCGAGTTTGAAGCTTAGGTTCTCTAGAGCGACTTTATCGCGATGAAGCACTAGCCCCTGCACTTGGAGAAGCTCAACACCATAGGGAGCGAGCAAAGGCCTTGCAATGAATAAGGCAAGCGAGTCGAGAAAGAATAGTGCGGCTACTGCGACTAGCCCTACAGGTAGTAATATTGCTGCGCTGAGGATGCCTAGCAGGCGCAGCGATTTCCTAGGTTTAGTGCCGGTGGGGGTCATGGACGCTCGTCTTAGGAATACGTTGAGCTAGTGTGCCATAGCGATTAGCGCAATCATAGCGAGTGCCAAAACGGTGGAGGGGATAAAGCGCTTGTATAAAAGCGCGCGCTGCCTTAATCTGCGCGCCGAGTCAGCTGGACAGTCGCTGCTTTGATTTCTTCGGTTTGCGTCTCTGGCGCATTTTGAGGTGCGAGGTGGAGGAAAGTCCGGGCTCCATAGAGCAGAACGCCAGGTAACGCCTGGGAGGCGAAAGCCTACGGAAAGTGCAGCAGAGAGTAGACCGCCAACCCCGATGCAAATCGGGCGGTAAGGGTGAAAGGGTGCGGTAAGAGCGCACCGCGCGACTGGCAACAGTTCGTGGCACGGCAAACCCCGTTCGGAGCAAGACCAAATAGGAATCCAAGGGTGTGGCTCGCACTGGATTCGGGTAGGTTGCTTGAGGCTGACAGTGATGTCAGTCCCAGATGAATGACTGTCCACGACAGAACCCGGCTTACAGGCTGACTCAATTTTTTTCCCTCTTTTTATCGCACTCAAAATCCCCCAAAAAACGACACTCTTAACAAAGCACTTTAACTATAATTGCTATAGTTTTGATATTGCTCCCGTTCCCGCTTCTTGCGCGAGCGATCGCGCGTAACTTCCGGATTTATATACGCATTTTCCCCTAAGTTCCCTCTCAAAAACGCCAAATAGTGCTTGCGCAAAGGTATGGCCGTGCCTATAGTGTCGCAATGTGGCAAAAAGTGGATATTTCTGTAGAAAAGTGGGGAATTCGGAAGTTCGAATCCCAAATCCAAAGTAAGTGGAGCAAATAGGCCGTGTTTAGAGGCGTCAACGTTATCAATTTGGATCCGAAAGGACGCATGGCTATGCCATCGCGTTATCGCGATCAATTGACTAGCGAATTTAGCGGACGCCTAGTCGCAACGATCGACCCGATGGCCAAATGCCTGCTGATCTATCCAGTCGATGTATGGGAAGAGATCCAGAAGAAGATCGAAGCACTGTCTAGTTTCAACCCAGACACTCGCAAGTTCCAGCGCATGATGATCGGTTATGCGACGGACGTCGAGATGGACGGTAGCGGCCGCATCCTCCTGTCGCAAGTCCTGCGCAATCACGCCGAATTAGACAAGCACGTGGCGTTAGTAGGGCAGGGCAAGAAGTTGGAATTATGGAGCGAGAAGAACTGGGCAGAGCAAACCGAACTGTGGCTTTCACAAGCAAGTGCTGGGGGCGAGTTGCCTGCAGAGTTGCAGTCGCTCTCTTTGTGAGGCTGCACGAATTTTTTACTCAGTGTTGTAAGGGCTTGTTTGGCGTTTGGACACTGGGGCGGAGCGCATGACCATGGATACGTTTCGACATGAAACCGTATTACTTGAACCCGCGGTCGAGGCGTTGATTGGCGACCCCGCAGGATTCTACGTCGACGGTACATTCGGGCGCGGTGGGCACTCAAGACAGATTCTCTCCGCCTTGCAGGCGGAGGGTCGATTGCTAGCGATCGACAAAGATCCGCAGGCAATTAACACGGCGAATACAGACTTTGGTGCGGATCCCCGCTTCGAAGTTGCGCAGGGAAGTTTTTCCACACTAGCGGCGCTAGTGGAGTCGGCAGGGAAGATGGGCAAGGTCAATGGCGTGTTGTTGGATCTCGGCGTTTCCTCTCCGCAGTTGGAAGAGGCGCAGCGCGGCTTCAGCTTCATGCAAGACGGTCCTTTGGATATGAGAATGAATCCGAATGAAGGGCAAAGTGCAGCACAGTGGTTGGCGAGTGCCCAGGAGCAAGAGATCGCCGACGTCATCTATCGCTACGGCGAGGAGAAGTTCTCGCGCCGCATGGCCAGAGCTATTGTCGAGCAACGTAAGGTGGCTCCAATTACGAGCACGCTGCAACTCGCAGAGATCGTCAAGCAAGCCAACCCGGCTTGGGAAAAGCACAAGCATCCGGCAACTCGCGCCTTTCAGGGCATCCGTATTCACATTAATCGCGAACTTGAAGATCTGGAGAGTGTTCTGACCCAGGCGCTCGAAGTGCTCAGCATCGGTGGGCGCCTCGTCGTGATCAGCTTCCACTCCCTCGAAGATCGCATGGTGAAACAGTTTATTAACAAGCAAGCAAAGGGCGACGACTTCCCAGCGGGCGTCCCAGTACGAACTTCGGATCTGAACCCGCGCATGAAGAAGATTGGCAAGGCTATAAAAGCCAGTGATGCGGAGGTGGCAAATAACCAGCGTTCGCGCAGTGCCGTCATGCGTATCGCAGAAAAAATCGCTTAATCAATTCATAGTTTTACACAAGAAGATGCACGTTATATGAGCGCACAAGCCAACAAAATCAATGTCAGATTGAACGCCAGACGCAGCAGCGAGCCGGTCTCGGTCTACGCGTGGTCCGCGCTGTTCTCTCCGCGCATGATCGCCATCGCGCTACTGTTGATATTCGTATTGGCCTCCGGTGTTTCTGTTGTCTATACCACTTTCAAAAGCCGTTACCTACTAAACCAATTGCAGCAGCTAAAAACTCAGCGCAATGAGTTGCAGGTGCAATGGGGGCAGTTGTTGATCGAGCAAAGCACCTTCAGTTTAGAGAGTCGTGTCGAGCGTAAGGCTAGTGAAGAGCTGGCTATGACGACTCCCAAAATCTCAGAGATAGTCATGGTGAGATATGAGTGATTCTAAGCAAGCACACAAGCCACTAACTTGGCGTTTGTACCTGATCTTCGTGGTCATGGTGCTTTGTGTTGCGGCTATCCTGTGGAAGCTCACCTCATTGCACGTGCTGCAGAAAGACTTTCTGCAAGGGCAGGGCGATGCTCGCACCATTCGCACCGAGCCTCTCTCGGCCAATCGCGGCATGATTACGGATCGCAATGGCGAGCCTTTAGCTGTGAGCACCCCTGTGAAATCGATTTGGGTAAACCCTAAAGAGATCTCCCAGGAGCTGCGCGATATCGAATTGCTATCCAAGGCACTGCAGATCGAGCCCCAAGTACTAGCTACTAATATCGCCGCCAACGCTGATAAGGAATTTCTCTTCGTTAAGCGCCGCATGTCCCCCGTAGAGGCGGAGAACGTATTGGAGCTTGGTATCGAGGGGGTTTACTCGCGTCAGGAATATCAACGCTATTACCCTCAGGGCGAGATTGCGGCGCATGTTGTGGGTTTCACCGATGTTGATGATGAGGGGCAAGAGGGCCTAGAGCTTGCCTTCGACAGTTGGCTGCAGGGGATTCCTGGCAGGCAGCAGGTAATGAAGGATCGTCGTGGCCGCATTATTCGCGAGCTCGATACGCTTGCACCTGCGCAGCCTGGTGGAACACTGGAGCTGAGCATCGACTTCCGTCTGCAGAATCTTGCTTATAAAGAGCTGAAGTCCGAGTACATGTTAAGAGGCGCGCGTTCCGCCTCCGTGGTCGTGATGGATGTCGCTACCGGCGAAGTGTTAGCGATGGTCAATCAGCCTTCCTACAATCCCAATAATCGCGGCACCATAACGGACTTCAGCGCGCTGCGTAATCGCGCTATGACTGACTTAGTGGAGCCGGGCTCTACTGTTAAGGCATTTACCGTCGCGGCCGCATTGGAGTCAGGACTGTTCACTCCCGAGACCTTGGTGGATACCAGTCCTGGTCGCATCCGTGTGGGCCGTGACTATGTGACCGATGCGACTACTCGCGCGATCAATCATGGGGTGCTCACGGTACAGGGCATCATCACCAAGTCGAGCAATGTGGGCGCTACTAAGCTCGCGCTGGCGATGGGTCACGAGCAATTAAGGAATGTACTGGAGCGTGTCGGATTCGGCACCGATACCGGTTCGGGCTTCCCTGGCGAGCGTAGCGGAGTGCTTCCCAATCATCGTATCTGGCACGACATCGAAACGGCCACGCTTTCCTATGGCTATGGCTTGTCAGTCTCTGCTCTGCAGTTGGCGAGCGCCTATACCACCTTAGTGAGTGGCGGCATCAAGAAGCCCGTCTCAATGTTGAGGCTAAGTCCTGAGAAAGTAGCGGCATTGCCAACGGAGCACGTCATTCGCGAAGACATCGCGAGGAGCGTCATGGCAGCGTTGGAAACGGTAGTGGATAAGGAGAGGGGCGGCGGCGCGACTGCGGCGAATGTGCCCTTCTATAGCGTTGCCGGTAAGACGGGCACCGCACACGTTGTTGGTGCGAATGGCTATGAAAGTAACATCTATAACTCCTTATTTGTGGGCTATGCCCCTGCCAGTGATCCCCGTGTTGTGGTGGTAATCATCATGAATGAGCCTGGCGGCACCGAGCACTATGGCAGTCAAGTAGCGGCGCCCTTGTTCTCGCGCATAGTCACTGGGGCCATGCGGATTTTGAATGTGACACCCGATCGACTTGACGATACGCAACTACTGAAACTGAGCGCGCGCTAATGGGTGCGGTGCAATGAGACTAGCGGAAAATATTGTGTATACCTCGACACTTGAACAGCTACTTGACGGTATTGCGGACTTGCCTAGCGATCTGCCAGAGCAGTTCGATGTGCGCATAAGTGGTGTGCAGTTGGATAGTCGTCAGGTCCAGCCTGGGGATCTATTCTTCGCCTGTTTCGGGAAGAATCACGACGCACGTGACTATATAGACGCAGCGATAGAGCGCGGGGCGGTAGCAGTTCTAGCGCACGCGGGTGGCAAGTGGCAGGGCGCTACAGTCCGAAACGGCGTGATCGTTTTGGCCATCGATGATCTTGCCGCAAGAACAGGCGTGATCGCGAGCCGTTTCTTCGATGAGCCTAGCGCGACGATGTCGATGATCGGTGTCACGGGTACTAACGGTAAGACTAGTTGCACACAATTCATTGCCCAAGCCTTGAACTCGATGCAGCGCTGCTGTGGAGTGATCGGGACTTTAGGTATCGGCGTGCCGCCAGAGCTGAAAGACTCTTCTTTCACCACGCCGGACCCCGTGCAGGTGCAAGCAGCCTTAGCGGAACTGCGTAAGAAAGGTGCCGAAACGGTCGCTATGGAAGTGTCCTCGCAGGGCCTACATCAGTACCGAGTCAATGGTGTGCGTTTCGACGTAGCGGTGTTTACGAACCTCACACGCGACCATCTGGACTATCACGGCAGCATGGAAGACTACGCAGAGACTAAGCGCAAGCTCTTCATGTTTGCGAGCCTGCGTAGTGCAGTCGTCAATATGGACGACTCCTTCGCAACGCGAATCTTGAACAGCTTAGCGCCGAGCGTGCGCAGCTATACCTACAGCGTAAGTAATAGTAATGCGGATGTGTATGCAATCAAGCTGGAGCGCAGTCGCGATGGTTTCAAGGCGCTCATCCATACCCCCTTCGGCGACGGCGAGCTAAGTGGCGTGTTGCTTGGCACTTTTAATTTCAGCAACTTGATGGCGGTGCTCACAACGCTGATTGCGACAGAGAGTGCTCGCACCGATTTTAAGTTAGACCTTCTGCTGGAGCACCTGTCTCGTCTAGAGCCAGTGTCCGGGCGTATGGAGATCGTAGGCGATAGTGGTGATATCACCGCAGTCGTGGACTACGCACACACACCGGATGCGTTACGCGTTGCACTGCTTGCGCTGCGCGAACACTTCACAGGGCGCATCTGGTGCGTCTTCGGTTGCGGCGGCAATAGAGACCAAGGCAAGCGACCCCTGATGGCAGAGATGGCGGAACAATTTGCGGACATGCTGATCGTCACTGATGACAATCCGCGCACCGAGATTGCGGACGAGATCGTACGACAAATCCTGCTGGGAATAGAAGATAACTCGCGCGTGCTCGTAGAGCGCGACCGCGCCAAAGCGATCGAGAGTGCAATCATTGGCGCGAGTGCGGGTGACGTTGTCCTGATAGCGGGCAAAGGGCACGAGAATTATCAAGACGTGAACGGCCAGAGAATGGCGTTTAGCGATGTAAAACAGGCGCGAATAGCACTTAGCAAGCGTCAAGCAAACCCACAGAAAGGGAGCGAGTAATCCTGTGATTGGCAATATGACTCTTTCGCAAATTAGCACTGTAGTGGCCGGGCAACAGCTCGGCGCTGACGTGCGCTTTGCGGGAGTTTCAACCGATACGCGCACATTACAGGCCAATGATCTCTATGTTGCTCTCGTCGGTGAAAATTTCGACGGAAATGATTACGTGGCTCAGGCTTTCGAAAAAGGGGCATGCGGCGCGGTGGTTTCCCGAGATACAGGCATAGATCGACCACAGTTGCGGGTTAAGGATACGACAATAGCGTTGGGCGAGATCGCAAGGCTCAATCGTTTGGCCTCGTCTGCACGGGTAATTGCGATCACTGGCAGTCAAGGTAAGACCACGGTTAAGGAGATGATCGCCACTATCCTCCGTGTAGAGAACCGCGTGTTGGTGACCAAGGGTAATTTCAATAATCATATTGGCGTGCCATTGACACTACTAGAGCTCGATGCAAAGCACGACTGCGCAGTGATCGAGCTCGGCGCTAGCGGCCTAGGTGAGATTGCCTATACGGTGCGGATGGCGCTACCCCATGTGGCGGTGCTGACGAATGCGGCGGCGACACATATTGAAGGGTTCGGCGACATTGATGGGGTTGTCCGTACTAAGGGCGAGATCATTGATGGTCTGCAGGAAAACGGTGTGGCAGTGCTCAACGCCGAAGACCCGCATTTTTCTGTATGGGCAGAACGTGCGGGCAAGAAACGCATGGTTAGCTTCGCAGTCGATGCGGCAGCAGATTACCGTGTTGTGGATTTGCAGATGGACGCGCTTGGCGCGAGCCACTTTATTCTGTGTAGCCCTATTGGTGAGGTCAAAGTGAGCCTCGCTCTGGCGGGTAAACATAATGTCCTCAATGCGGTGGCCGCAGCGGCGGCGAGTATAGAAGCAGGCGCAAGCCTTGTGGCCGTAGTGCAAGGACTTGCCCAGGTTCGTCCAGTGGCGGGCCGCCTAAGCCAGATGTCTGGAATCGCTGGTGCCATCGTCATCGACGACAGTTATAACGCGAGCCCTTCCTCGTTTCGCGCCGCCATCGATGTATTGGCAAGCAGCGCCGGGAATCGAGTGCTGATAGTGGGGGACATGGGTGAACTCGGCATGCAAAGCGAGCAGGCTCACACCGAATTGGGTCTCTATGCAAAGCAATGTGGCATAGACGCGCTCTGGGCGACAGGTACGTATAGCGCATTGAGCGCCGCAAGTTTCGGAGAGAGGGCGCATCACTTCGCAACGCAGGAGGCATTGATTCGACACGCACAGGAAAACTTAGGCAAGGGTGATGTAGCGCTCGTGAAAGGCTCGCGCAGTGCCGCCATGGATCGCGTAGTCGAACAAATCAAAAAGGGAGAGTCCGCATAATGTTGGTATGGCTATCGACTTATTTAACGCAGTTTGAGAGCGGTTTCGCAGTGTTTCAATACATCACTGTACGCGGCATATTTAGCATCATTACTGCTCTGCTGATATCTCTAGCGATTGGTCCCTATATGATTCGTCGTCTGAATTCACTGCAGATCGGACAGGTCGTGCGCGACGATGGTCCGAAGAGTCATTTCAGCAAAGCGGGCACGCCGACCATGGGTGGCGCCTTGATTATAGTGAGTATGCTTTTCAGCACCTTGCTGTGGTCAGATCTTAACAACCACTATGTGTGGATCACCTTAATAGTGACGGTGCTATTTGGCGCCATCGGCTGGGTAGATGACTACCGTAAGGTGTTCGAGAAGAACCCTAAGGGTTTGCCCGCGCGTTGGAAGTATCTCTGGCAGTCCGTGGTGGGTTTAGGAGCTTCGGTGTTTCTCTATACCTCTGCAATCGGGCCTGCGGAAACACATTACATCGTGCCTTTCTTTAAAGATGTCTCGATCAACATCGGCGTCCTCTACGTGGTGATCTCCTATTTCGTCATCGTCGGTAGCAGCAACGCGGTTAACTTGACCGACGGTCTCGACGGGCTAGCGATACTGCCGACCGTAATGGTGGGTGGCGCGCTTGGACTCATCGCCTATCTATCGGGGCACGTGGAGTTCTCTGACTATCTGCGTATTCCCTATGTGGCTGGCGCGGGCGAATTAGTAATCTTCTGCGGCACTTTAGTTGGTGCAGGGCTCGGTTTCCTCTGGTTCAACACCTACCCTGCGCAGGTCTTCATGGGTGATGTGGGTGCACTGGCACTTGGCGCAGCCTTGGGTGTGGTCGCCATTATCGCGCGTCATGAGATCGTGCTGTTCATAATGGGCGGCATTTTCGTAGTAGAGACAGTCTCTGTAATCCTACAGGTTGGCTCCTTCAAATTAACGGGCAAGCGAATATTCCGCATGGCTCCGCTGCATCACCATTTCGAACTCAAGGGCTGGCCAGAGCCGCGCGTCATCGTGCGCTTCTGGATCATTACTGTAATGCTAGTCCTAATCGGGCTCGCGACACTGAAACTACGCTAGTAAAAGGGAAAGATAAGTGACTCAGGCGAATCGAATCATAGTGGGCTTAGGAACGACAGGATTGTCGTGCGCCCGCTATTTGCATTCGCTAGGTGAGTCATTCCAAATTGTCGACAGCCGAATGAACCCACCAGGCCTTGCTCAATTACAGACGCAATTTCCTGAGGTACAAGTGACACTCGGCGAGTTCTCCGCAGAATTGCTTTGCTCGGCCAGCGAGCTAATTGTTAGTCCTGGCATCAGCATACACAGCCCCGCTATTGAAGCGGCGCGAGCGGCGGGTGTTGCCATCAGTGGCGATATCGATATTTTCAGTAAGGCTGTAAGCAAGCCCGTAGTCGCGGTTACCGGTTCGAACGGCAAGAGCACGGTGGTGACGTTACTCGCGGCGATGGCGACAAAGGCGGGTTTGCGGGTCGGTCTTGGGGGCAACCTGGACGGCGCGCAAGCGGCACCGGCTCTGGACCTACTGCGTCAGGATGTGAAAGATCTCTACGTACTCGAATTATCTAGTTTTCAATTAGAGACCACTGCCTGTCTCGCGGCGCGCGCGGCAGTTATTCTCAATGTCAGTGACGATCATATGGATCGCTATGCAGATAAGCATGAGTACGAGGCGGCCAAGCAGCGAATCTTCAACGGTGCGCAGAGCGCGATAGTGAATCGCGACGAGTCTGCTAGCACACCTTGGGATAAGGAAGCTGTCATCGCATCGAGCTTCGGCATGAGCAAGCCTGCGCAAGGGCAGTGGGGCGTGATTGAGCAAGATGGAGAGCCAGCACTCGCATGGGGCGATGAGCCCGTGCTGCGTGCTCACTCACTCAAGATTGCCGGCAAGCATAATCTTGCTAATGCATTAGCGGCGCTCGCCCTTGGTCAGGCCATCGATCTGCCGCGACAGGCTATGGTTGAGGCCCTACAGGAATTCCCGGGCCTTCCGCATCGCTGTCAGTGGCTGCGCAATCTGCGTGGAGTCGATTATTTTAATGACTCGAAGGGCACCAATGTGGGCGCCTCTATCGTGGCGATCGAGAGTCTTGGCGAGATGCTCAAGGGCAAGCTGGTATTGATCGCAGGTGGCGTCGACAAAGGCGCAGACTTCTCGGTCATGGCGCCGGTCGTCGCGAAGTTCGTGAAGCTCGCCATCTTGATTGGCCGCGATGCGAAGAATCTTGCCAACGCATTCAAAGATAGTATTGAGATCGTCTTTGCTAGCACTTTGGTTGAGGCCGTGAATATTGCCGCCGAGCGTGCAAGTGAAGGAGATGCCGTACTCCTTTCGCCAGCCTGCGCGAGCCTCGATATGTTTACTGATTTCACCCATCGTGGTCGCGTGTTCGAAAGCGCAGTGGAGGAGTTGCCATGAGCACGCCTTCTCTATCAGTTTACGGCACGATTGCCGGTCGGCAAGCGCCTAGTTTCCAGCTGAACCTGTTGCTAGTCATTATGTTCCTGTTGATGACTATTGGCTTGTTGATGATGACCTCCGCCTCGGTGGAGATTGGCAATGGTCAATATGGCGATCCCTTCTTCTTCCTAAAGCGCCAATTGTTCTTCACAGCGCTTTCCATTGTTATCGTAATCGTCACCTTGTCAGTGCCTCTGCATTTCTGGTACTCGGTAAGTGGTCCACTGTTGCTAGTCTCATTCGTTCTACTCGGCATGGTGTTAGTGCCGGGCATCGGTAAAGTGGTCAACGGTAGCGCGCGCTGGATCGACTTAGGGTTCTATAACTTGCAGCCCTCTGAGATGGCCAAGCTATTCATCGTGTTCTATTTTGCGGCCTATCTAGAGAGACGCCGCAGCGAAGTCATCAACTCATGGATTGGATTTTTCAAGCCGATGCTATTGCTTGCGGCAGCGATCGTCCTACTACACTTCGAGCCGGATCATGGCGCTATGGTCATCATGATTGGCACTTGCTTTAGCATGATCTTCCTCGCGGGTGCCAAGTTGCACCGCTTCTTGCTAGTGCTGCTTTGCTGTCTTTCAGCGGTCGTCGTATTGGCCATCATGAAACCCTATGTATTGGACCGCTTCTCGTCTTTCTTGAATCCTTGGGCTGCAGAGTATGTCTACGGAGAGGGCTATCAATTGACGCAGGCGCTGATCGCCTTCGGTCGAGGTGGCTTCTTCGGAGAAGGCCTCGGGAACAGCATCCAGAAACTCTACTTCCTGCCCGAGGCCCACACAGACTTCGTTCTAGCGATTGTGGCCGAGGAGTTTGGCTTGGTCGGTGTTACGACGATCATTGGTCTGTTTACTGCGCTTGTTGCGCAGGCTTTCGCGATCGGTCGTCGAGTTGAAGCGACAGGCAATCTCTACTCCGCCTATGTGGCTTACGGCATCGCTATGCTCTTCGCCTGTCAAACGCTAATCAATGTGGGTGTCAACATCGGCTTGCTGCCTACTAAAGGTCTAACGCTGCCTTTCTTAAGCTATGGCGGCAATAGTCTCTTGGTCAGTTGTTTCATGGTCGCCATCTTGGTGCGCATTCAGTTCGAGTATGCGCAGTCTCAATCTCCTGAACTGCAAAGGGGGCGCCGCTGATGCTGGACAGTAAGCAAGCCCTAGGCACGGTGTTGATCATGGCCGGTGGTACCGGAGGGCACATTTTCCCTGCGCTAAGCATCGCTCGGCATTTGCAGAGCAAGGGCTACCGCACTGAATGGCTAGGCACGCCAAGAGGCCTAGAGGTTGATGTGCTGCGCGACACGGATATTCCGCTGCATCTGATCGACGCTCAGGGACTTAGGGGCAAGGGTTTGTTGAGGGTGTTGACCGCGCCATTCATGATTGCATCAAGCGTTCTGCAGTCATTGCGTGTTATCCGCGCCGTGCGTCCATGTTGTGTATTGGGCATGGGGGGCTACGTCACGGGCCCAGGTGGGGTGGCGGCAAAATTATCAGGTCGCAAGCTTTTGATTCACGAACAGAATGCAATTGCTGGTTTTACTAACAAGCTCTTGGCGCGTATCGCGGACACTGTAATGGAGGCGTTTCCCGCTACCTTCTCTGCAAGTGTGGGTGCCTTGTTGACCGGAAATCCAGTACGTGTCGAGATCAGTGCGTTGCCACTCAAGCAAGAGAGTGAGACAAAGTCAGCCCTCAAGATACTCATTATCGGAGGTAGCTTAGGCGCTGTCGCGATCAATGACTTGATCCCGCAGGCCTTGCTAAAGTTTACGGCTCAAGAGCGGCCGCAAGTATGGCATCAGGTAGGTAAGAACAATGTCGATAATGCGGCGCAGCGCTATCGCGATGCGGGTATCACGCTCGACGAGAAATGCAGAGTCGAACCCTTCATTGCGGATATGGCCGCAGCGTATGGATGGGCGGACTTGGTGCTGTGCCGCGCCGGCGCAACCACTGTCAGTGAAGTGGCTGCTGCGGGTTTGCCCTCGATTTTAGTGCCGTTCCCTTATGCCGTAGACGACCACCAGACTCGCAATGCGCAGTGGCTTAGCAATGCCGAAGCCGCGGTGTTGATTCAGCAGCGCGATCTAAGTGCAGCGGACCTCGCTGGGCTCTGGGAACAGTTTCAGCAAGACCGGAGTGTCTTGAGCAAGATGGCAGAGAAGGCTCGTGCGCTTGCGCACTTCAACGCCAATGATCTAGTGGCCACGCAATGCATGGAGGCCTGCAAAGGATAAACGCTTATGAGCACAACGATTAGACAGACTAAATCCAGCAAAGTACCCGAGATGCGTCGTATCAAGACGATTCATTTCGTGGGCATAGGAGGTGCCGGTATGTGTGGCATCGCAGAGGTATTGTTGAATCAGGGGTATTCGATTACGGGTTCCGATATTAAGGCGTCGGCTGTCACACAAAGACTGGTTGGTTTGGGCGCAAAGGTATTCGTTGGGCATCGCGCAGAGAATGTCGAGACGGCGGATGTCGTGGTCTACTCAAGCGCGGTGAATCCACAGAACCCAGAATTAGTGGCGGCACGCGAGGCGGGCCGTCCTATTATCCCACGTGCGGAGATGCTTGCTGAGTTGATGCGTTACCGTCATGGCATCGCGATCGCTGGCACCCATGGTAAGACCACGACTACCAGCCTAGTCGCCTCGATTTTTGCGGAAGCAGGGCTAGACCCAACCTTCGTAATCGGCGGTTTGCTCAACAGCGCGGGCGCGAATGCGCGCCTAGGTGAGAGCCGCTACTTAGTGGCGGAAGCCGATGAAAGCGATGCCTCTTTCCTGCATCTACAGCCGATGGTCACGGTGGTCACGAATATTGATGCGGACCATATGAGTACCTATGGCGGCGACTTCAACAAGCTCAAGAAATACTTCGTCGAATTCCTGCATAACCTTCCGTTCTATGGCTTAGCAGTTATGTGTGTCGATGACCCAGTTGTAGCAGAGATTCTGCCACAGGTAGCACGGCCGACACTGACCTATGGATTCTCTGAGGGCGCGGATTATCGAATTCATAATCTAGAGCAAGACAGGCAGTTCACAAGTTTTGAGATCTCACGCCCAGAGCGCAGCGGCAATCTACATGTGAGTCTGAATATCCCAGGGCGTCACAACGCACTCAACGCCGCTGCAGCAGTGGCGATAGCCAGCGATGAGGGCATAAGCGACGAGCACATTTACGCAGGCCTTAGTAAGTTCCAAGGCGTAGGGCGCCGGTTTGAGATTCAGGGCAACTTTCCAGTGCGCGATGGCACAGCAATGCTGCTCGATGACTATGGACATCACCCACGCGAAGTCGCAGCGACTATAGCCGCCTTGCGTGGTGGATGGCCAGACTCTCGCGTCGTGATGATCTATCAGCCGCATCGCTACTCACGCACTAAGGATCTCTACGAAGATTTTGTAATCGTGTTGTCGGACGTCGATGTCTTACTGATGTTGGAAGTGTATTCAGCTGGAGAGGAAGCAATCCCAGGTGCGGATTCGAGAAGCCTTTGTCGTAGCATCCGCGCCCGCGGGAAGGTCGACCCGGTGTATGTGCAGGACGAGGAAGATATTCGCAAGGTTCTAACAGAGGTGCTACGTGATGGCGATATCGTGATCACACAGGGAGCCGGCAGTGTCGGGGCTTTAGCTAAACAACTGAGTGAGCAGGGGCTCATCCTTTAACGCAATGCTCCGCGAGAGCAGTGACAAACTATGACGGAACTAAAAGTGACAAGTAAAGAATCCATCGAACGCCTAGGTCGCGTTGGCGTGATCATGGGCGGAAACTCCGCCGAGCGCGAAGTTTCTCTCAAGAGCGGTCGTGCCGTTCTTGATGCCTTGCAAGCGGCTGGGGTCGATGCAGTTGGCATCGATGCAGCCCATGACTTGATCGCGCAGCTACAGGCCCAGTCTATTACGCAGGTTTTCAATGTCTTGCATGGCCGCGGTGGCGAGGATGGGAAATTGCAGGGTCTGTTGGACTTCATGGGTATCCCCTATACCGGAAGTCGCGTACTGGGTTCGGCGTTAGCAATGGATAAGATTCGCACTAAATACATATGGCTACAGATCGGCCTGCCTACGCCCAATTTCACAGTACTAAGCGAGAAGAGTGAGTGGGAAGAGGTCGTTGCAAAATTGGGCAAGGCTGTAGTCAAGCCGGTGCGCGAAGGCTCCAGTATTGGCATATCCATCGTTGAGAGCGGGGCAGATATGCGCAGTGCCTTTGAGCGCGCACGTGCATTCGATCCAGAGGTGATGGCAGAGCAATACATCAATGGCACAGAGTTTACCGTGGCCATACTCAATGGTGAGGCTATGCCTGTAATCGAGTTTCATACGCCACACAAATTCTATGATTACGATGCGAAGTATATCGCCAATGACACTCAGTACCTGTGCCCAGCTCCCTTGGATGCGGAAACGACTGCGTATCTACAAGACTTGTCCCTGCAAGCTTTTAACGCTGTCGGATGTGAAGGCTGGGGCCGCGTCGACATAATGCGCGATCAGCAGGGCAAGTTCTGGTTGCTGGAAGTCAATACTGTACCGGGAATGACCGATCATTCTTTAGTGCCGATGGCTGCTACAGCAAAGGGGCTAAGCTTTACGGAGTTATTGCTACACATACTTGCGGCGAAGCCGCTTTAACCGAGCATTAGGAAACTGATGAGCAACGCGAACAACAGGCAAGGGTTTTCAGCACACGGCGGAATGCGCGACGTTCCACGCGGCGCTGTGTCTTTGAAAAAGGCGGCTCCTGTCGCGGCTGAATCTTCGCGTAAGAACTATGCGGGGGTCTTGCTGCTAGTGCTCTTCCTGTGCAGCGCAGTGCTGTTTACGCAGAACCGTGAACAGATCAATGGCTACATCAATAAACCCATTCGGGTAGTGCAGATGGCTAACCCACTGCAGCGTGCTAATGAGCATAGCGTGCGTGCCGCTTTAGCTGCGCATTTGGATGGCGGATTTTTCGCATTGGATGTACAGGCGATAAAAGAACAGTTAGAGGCGAACCCTTGGGTAGAGAAGGCGGTGATAACGCGTATTTGGCCAGACACTCTTTCCGTTGCGATCACCGAAGAGATAGCGATCGCAAGATGGGGCGATAAGCGACTATTGAATCAATACGGAGAATCCTTCGCGCCGGAGTTGCAAGAGGACGATCAGACGCTGCCGCTGCTAAACGGTCCTGAGGGAATGGAGCGCAAAGTGATGGAACAGTATCAGGTGTTCAGCCAGATGCTCTCGGACACAGGCCTGCGGGTGCGCGAGATTGAATTGAGCGAGCGCGGTAGCTGGACTCTACGCATGGACAACGATCTTTCAGTGAGTATAGGGCGCAGTAATGTGATGGAAAGAGTGCAGCGTTTCGTTAAGTTCTACCAGCACCATCTCAATGAGCAGGTAGCGAGCGTCGCCGCTATAGACTTGCGCTACAACAATGGAATTTCAATCAGAAACAAGACAGATATGCCAGTCGGAGTTGCTTCGAAATGAACACAGCAAGAGTTTTAAAAGTTGACGGCGAAGTGATGAATTCACGAGTAGCAGGAGTACGCGGACTATGAGCGAAACAGCACGCGGTAATCTAATCGTCGGCTTAGACATTGGCACGTCCAAAGTCGTGGCGATTGTTGGCGATATTAAAGCGGATGGGAGCCTCGATATCGTGGGGATCGGTAGCCATCGCTCGCGCGGTCTTAAGAAGGGCACGGTCGTCAATATCGAATCGACTGTCGAGTCTATTCAGCGCGCTATCGAAGAAGCTGAACTCATGGCGGGCTGTCAGATTCATTCCGTCTATGCAGGCATTGCGGGCAGTCATATCCGCAGCATGAACTCACACGGTATCGTCGCGATACGCGATGGCGAAGTGACCCGTGCCGACATAGAGCGCGTGATAGACGCTGCTCAGGCGGTGGCGATTCCAGCAGACCAGAAAGTACTGCACATCCTGCCACAGGAATACATCATAGATTCGCAGGAAGGGGTTAAGGAGCCACTGGGAATGTCGGGGGTGCGTCTAGAGGCGAAGGTGCACCTAGTGACTTGTGCAATCAACGCCGCGCAGAACATCGAGAAGTGCATTAAACGCTGTGGCCTGATTACCGAGGAGATAATTCTTGAGCAATTGGCCTCCAGCTATGCGGTGCTAACTGAGGACGAGAAGGAGTTGGGTGTCTGTCTAGTGGATATCGGTGGCGGTACTTCGGATATCGCAATATTTACAGAAGGTGCCATACGTCACACAGGCGTTATTCCCATTGCCGGCGACCAGGTGACGAACGATATCGCCATGGCTCTGCGAACGCCTACCGAGAATGCCGACGAGATCAAGATTAAGTATGCCTGTGCCCTCACGCAGCTGGCGAATGTGGGCGAGACAATCAAGGTGCCGAGTGTTGGCGATCGTCCTCCGCGGGAGTTGTCACGACAAGCTTTGGCTGAGGTTGTAGAGCCGCGTTATGACGAGCTTTTCACACTGATTCGCGCTGAGCTACAGCGTAGTGGCTTCGAGAATCTTTTAGCCGCCGGCATCGTGCTTACCGGTGGTACTTCCAAGATGGAAGGGGTGGTTGAGTTGGCCGAGGAGATCTTCCACGCGCCAGTGCGAATCGGTATTCCACAGAATGTAAAAGGTCTGTCGGACATCGTGCGAAACCCTATCTATTCCACCGGCGTAGGACTGCTGCTCTACGGTGTGAAGCAGCAACAGGACCGAGATACGCAAGCACCCAGTAAAGAAGTCAGAATTGGTTTAGGTGATCGAGTCAGCGCGTGGATAAAGAAGAATTTGTAATTCATTTTTTAAATTTTCAGTCAATAAAGTATTTCAAAATTTTGTAATTAAAATGAGTCAGGAGGCCGTATGTTTGAATTAGTCGATAGCTTGCCACAAAATGCAGTAATCAAGGTGATCGGTGTAGGCGGCGGTGGTGGTAACGCAGTTCGTCACATGATCGCGAATCATATCGAAGGCGTTGAGTTTGTATGCGCCAACACAGATGCTCAAGCATTAAGCAATCTGGGTGCTAAGACTCTTTTGCAGATGGGCAGCTGTGTTACTAAGGGTTTAGGCGCAGGCGCGAATCCGGAGATCGGTCGTCAGGCTGCTCTAGAGGATCGCGACGAGATTGCCGAGATTCTTGCGGGTGCCGACATGGTGTTTATTACTGCCGGCATGGGCGGTGGCACGGGAACTGGTGCGGCCCCGATATTCGCAGAAGTAGCCAAAGAGATGGGAATTCTAACCGTTGCGGTAGTAACGCGGCCTTTCCCATTCGAGGGTAAGAAGCGCTCTTTGATCGCGGACCAAGGCATTCTTGAGCTCTCCGAGCATGTCGATTCTTTGATCACAATCCCCAACGAGAAACTGTTGGAAGTGCTAGGCAAGTCGGCGACTTTGCTTGATGCATTCAAAGCCGCGAACGATGTGCTGCTTGGCGCTGTCAAAGGTATAGCGGATCTCATTATGCGTCCTGGCATGATCAACGTGGATTTTGCCGATGTGCGCACAGTAATGTCAGAGATGGGCATGGCGATGATGGGCACCGGTTACGCCAGTGGCGAAGGCCGCGCGCGCGAAGCTGCAGAGTCTGCAATTCGTAGCCCCTTGTTGGAGGATGTTAATTTGCATGGCGCTCGCGGCATCTTGGTGAATATTACCGCTGGCGAGAATCTCTCGTTGGGTGAGTTCACAGAAGTGGGCGACACCATCGAAGAATTTGCGTCCGACGATGCCACCGTTGTGGTGGGCACGGTAATCGATCCAAGCATGGGCGATGAAATCCGCGTGACTGTTGTAGCGACAGGTTTGGGCGAGCGCGCCGTAGCAAAGGCTGCGAAACCAGTTGAGAAGCCAGCACCTAAGGCTGTTGTAACTGATTATCGCCAGTTGGATCGTCCAGCCGCGCTGCGTTCACGTACAGCGTCTGCTCACACGATGCCACAGACTGGTCTTGCACGCGCAGTTGGGGCGGATACAGATATGGATTATCTCGATATCCCCGCTTTCCTACGTCGTCAAGCAGACTAAGACTCCTGGGTTAAAGCCCTCAATGCGCAGCTTAATCTGCACTTGAGGGCCAAGGCGACGGACCGATATTGGGTCCTGTTTGGGTGTTTCTTAGACCATAGGCCTAGATGTTTTAGCTAGCTGTGCTGGTAGTGAAATGTTTGGGTTATGAATGGAATTTTGCTATGCTCCCGCCTGCATTCGACCTTTGGGTCACGCAGGCATCACCTACAATCGGGAAAAGACAACGCTATGCTTAATCAAAGAACATTGAAAAACGTTATTCGAGCCACAGGTGTGGGTTTGCATAATGGCGAGAAAGTCTACCTGACATTACGGCCTGCGCCGATCGACACGGGTATTGTGTTTACCCGTACTGACCTAGACCCAGTCGTGGAGATCCCTGCCACTGCCGAGTATGTAGGGGACACCACGCTTTCGACGACTCTGGTTAAGGGCGATGTGCGCATCTCCACCATCGAGCACCTGATGTCGGCGATGTCCGGCCTTGGGATCGATAATGCCTATATCGATGTAAGCGCACCGGAAGTCCCGATTATGGACGGCAGCGCTGGTCCATTTGTATTCCTAATACAGTCTGCAGGCATTGAAGAGCAGAAAGCCCTGAAGAAATTCATCCGCATCACCAAGCCACTGACCGTCTCCGATGGCGATAAGTCCGTGAGTCTAGAGCCTTTCGATGGATTTAAGGTCAGCTATACTTTGCTTTACGATCACCCTGTGTACCGCAAGTACACTAAGACTGCGAGTGTCGACTTCTCCAGCACCTCTTTCGTCAAAGAAGTGAGCCGCGCCAGAACCTTCGGATTTATGCATGAATTCGAGGAATTGCGTAACCGCAATCTGGCCTTGGGTGCGAGCATGGATAACGCCATCGCGGTAGGTGATTATAAGGTATTGAATGAAGACGGTTTACGCTACGAAGATGAATTCGTGAAGCACAAAATCCTCGACGCGATCGGCGATCTTTACATGATTGGCTTCAGCCTGATCGGAGAGTTCAAAGGATATAAATCTGGACACGCATTGAATAATGCATTATTAAGGTCCTTGGAAAATAACAAAGACGCCTGGGAAATTGTCAGCTTCGACACTGATGCGCACGTACCGATCTCTTATATGAAACCGGTATTGGCTGCCTGATAGTTTTCTGTCACCGTGCTATATTTGTAACCCATTGATTTTTGGGTATAAGTTTGACGTCCGGCTGCATAAGCAAGCCTCAGGTGTTCTGAATCAAGACTTAAGAGAACGCCTAGACTCATGAAATTGATATTAGTTGACCAGCGCCATGGTCAAACCCGAACGATCGTCCTCAAGGGGTGGCTCAAAGGCCTCCTCTCGATATGTATTCTTGGCGCGCCAGTCGCCTTCGGATATCTCGGCTATCAATTCGCCGTCTCACAAGACCCCCACGAGTATTCCCACGAAACTACGCTCGCTTGGAACGAAAATCTTGCGAACCAGGCTGACGCGCTTGATCGTCTCAAGCGCGAGTCCGAGGAGCAACTAGAAGCCCTCACATTAAGACTCGCCATGTTGCAGGCCCGCCTATTACGCATGGAGGCCCTCGGTGAGCGCATTACTACCGTGGCCAAGCTCGATACTGGGGAGTTTAACTTCGCTAGCGAGCCCGCGGTCGGTGGCCCGCTTTTTTCAGACACCGTGCCCTATTCGCCACCGGCCTTTATTGAGGCGATCGCAGAGCTAGAGCAGCAGATCGCAGATCGTGCTCAGCAATTGGAAATTCTCGAAGGCCTAATGACCGAGCGTCAGTTTGAGGCCGATATCTTCATTACAGGCCGTCCCGTTAAGCAGGGCTGGCTGTCTTCCCCCTTTGGTCGTCGCACAGATCCCTTCAATGGTCAGTTAGCTTGGCACGCGGGCATCGATTTCGCGACAGGTGAGGCTGGCGAAGATGTAATCGCAGTTGCAGCCGGGGTAGTCACCGCTGCAGGCGAACGCCAAGGCTATGGCCTGACTGTCGATATCAATCACGGCAATGGCTATGTCACACGCTATGGCCACGCCGAGAAACTCCTCGTAGACGTTGGCGAAATAATTCAGAAAGGGCAGACTATCGCACTTGTGGGCAGCACCGGTCGTTCGACTGGCCCGCACGTTCATTTCGAAGTCTATAAGCATGGCCGAGTCGTAGACCCTGCGTCCTATATACAGCGTACCGAACGCTAAACTCCCCTTATCCAGCAAGTTTGCGGAGCAATCACCAAGGTGTTGCTCTGTTTAACTGTGTCGTCAGGCTAAGTATTCGAGCCTCACAACTCCATAATCCAGTTCAATAGATAAGTGAAATTCATCATGAGCGTAAAACTCCTAAGAGCCATATTCGGTAGTAGCAATTCCAGGCAGCTTAAGCGAATTCGAAAAATCGTAACTAAGATCAATGCGTTAGAGGATGGCTATGCGAGCCTTTCCGATGATGAGATTCGCGCTAAGACGGTCGAATTTAAAGAGCGCTATGACAAGGGCGAGTCGCTGAGCTCGATTCTTCCAGAGGCCTTTGCCATCGTGCGCGAGGGTAGCAAGCGGGTCATGGGCATGCGGCATTTCGACGTGCAGATGATTGGCGGCATTGTATTGCACGAGGGCAATATTGCGGAGATGAAGACAGGGGAAGGTAAGACCCTTGTTGCAACGCTGCCAGCTTATCTGAATGGCCTGACGGGAGAGGGGGTCCATATCGTAACGGTTAACGACTACCTCGCCGAGCGCGACGCGAACTGGATGCGTCCCTTGTACGAATTCCTTGGCCTGAGTGTGGGCATTGTCATCTCTGGGCAGAGCCACGAGGTCAAGCAGGCGGCCTACAACTCCTCGATTAGCTACGGTACTAACAACGAGTTTGGTTTTGACTATCTGCGCGACAATATGGCCTTCCGTATGGAGGACAAGCTGCAGAAGAAGTTAAATTTCGCGATCGTCGACGAAGTGGACTCGATCTTGATCGATGAGGCGCGTACCCCGCTAATTATCTCCGGTGCTGCTGAGGATAGTTCTCAGCTCTATATGGCGATTAATTCCCTCATACCGCGTCTCGAGAGAGGGGCGGGCAAGCCTGAAAAAGGGGGTTTCTCGATCGATCGCGATACCGAGTTCGTGGAGACCGGTCATTTCGTAATCGATGAGAAAACGCGCCAGGTAGAGCTCACAGAGTCTGGTCACGAATATGTGGAAGGCATGTTGAGTGAACAGAAACTACTAGATGAGGGTGAGAGCCTCTATGCCGCGAAGAATCTTGGCCTACTGCATCATATTCACTCTGCCTTGAAGGCCCATTATTTGTTCAATAAGGATGTCGAGTACATCGTCCAGAACAACAAGATTGTGCTGATCGACGAGCATACGGGGCGTACGATGGAGGGGCGTCGCCTTTCCGAAGGCCTGCATCAGGCAATCGAGGCGAAAGAAGGACTCGATATCCAAAGCGAGAGTCAGACACTAGCCTCAACGACGTTCCAGAACTACTTCCGCCTGTACAAGAACTTAAGTGGTATGACTGGCACGGCGGATACCGAGGCCTTCGAATTCAAGCAGATTTACAATCTTGACGTTGTCGTAATTCCCTCGAATAAGCCGCTCGTTCGCCAGGACAAAAATGACCTGATCTATCTCTCTATCGAAGAGAAGTTCGAGGCCATCGTGAAAGATATTACGGAGATCAGTGCGAAAGGCGCGCCAGTGCTAGTAGGTACTGCATCAATCGATACCTCCGAGATACTGTCAAACTTCCTCAAGAAGGAGAAAATCGTTCACGAAGTTTTGAATGCGAAATTCCACGAGAGAGAGGCGCAGATTATCGCGCAGGCGGGTCGTCCAGGCGTCGTCACTATTGCCACCAACATGGCAGGCCGTGGTACGGATATCGTGTTGGGGGGTAATTGGGAGCACGAGGTTGCAGGGCTAGATAACCCAACGCCGGAGCAGATCGAGCAAGCGAAGCAAGAATGGCATAAGCGTCACCAGCAAGTACTGGATGCGGGCGGTTTGCACATCATTGGCACAGAGCGCCATGAGTCACGCCGCATCGACAATCAGTTGCGCGGTCGCTCGGGCAGGCAGGGTGACCCTGGTTATTCGCGCTTCTACTTGTCCCTAGAGGACAATCTGATGCGTATCTTCGCGTCGGAACGCGTGAAGAATTTCATGCAGGCCTTGGGCATGGAGCGGGGCGAGGCTATCGAGCACGGCATGGTCTCCAAGTCTATCGAGAAGGCGCAGCGCAAAGTAGAAGGGCGCAACTTCGATATTCGTAAACAACTCCTGGAATACGACAATGTGGCGAATGATCAGCGCACAATCGTCTATCGCCAGCGCAATGAGTTGATGGCGAGCGATGATATTTCGGAGCTGATCGGCAATATGCGCAATGAAGTTGGCAATGAGATTGTAAGCTCACATATTCCACCACAGAGCATTCCTGAGCAGTGGGATATCGAGGGGCTAGAGCAGGGTATAGAGGCACAGTTCGGCCGCAAGCTTCCTATCCAGCAATGGTTGGATGAGGACGAGAAACTGTTCGAGGAAACCCTGCGCGAGCGAATCGTTGCAGTACTGAACGAGGACTATGAGAATAAGTCCGCCTTGGTGGGTGAGAAGATGCGCCTGCTAGAGAAGCAGATCGTATTGCAAATTCTCGACAATCTCTGGAAGGAGCATTTGGCGTCGATGGATCAATTGCGTCAGGGTATTTTCCTGCGCGGCTATGCGGGTAAAAACCCGAAGCAGGAGTATAAGCGCGAGGCGTTCGAGCTGTTCCAACAACTCCTGTCTAATCTTCAACACGAGGTCATACGCTTCTTGAGTCATGTGAAGATTCGCACTACCGAGGAGATTGACGAGATTGAGAAACAACGCGAGGCAGAGCGCGCGCGTGAGAAAATGCTGTTCCAGCACGCTGAGACTGCATCGCTTGCGCAAGAGGCCTCGGCCTCTGCAGCGGAATCTGGAGGGCAGGGTGCAGGCCCCGCTGGCGTTGAGAAGACGCCATTCGTGCGGGATGGTCAAAAAGTCGGCCGTAACGATCCCTGCTATTGTGGCTCGGGCAAAAAATTCAAACAATGTCACGGCAAGCTGAGTTAAGGACTATGAGTAAACAAGAAATTAGTGCGCAGGATCTGCTGTCTGTACCGGGCGTGCGAGTAGCGGCGGTTGCTAGTCATATTCGTTATGCGAACCGACTCGACTTAGTGTTGATCGAGCTGGCACAGGGCAGCACAGTTGCGGGGGTTTTTACACTCAACGCCTTCTGCGCCGCACCGGTGCATATCGCACGCAAACATTTGCTCACTAGTGGCGGTGCTATTCGCTACCTATTAGTGAACACGGGCAATGCGAACGCTGGAACTGGACAGCGCGGGCTCGATGATGCGCTCGCCTCCTGCGACTATGTGGCGAAACATGCAGGTGTGCCTGTCGATGCGGTACTCCCTTTCTCGACAGGCGTGATTGGTGAGAATCTCCCGATCGCGAAGATTGCCGCCGGTGTTCCGAATGCCTTTGCCGCACTCGGTGAGGATTGGCTGAATACAGCCAAAGGCATCATGACCACTGACACAGTCCCAAAAGCGCGCTCGGTGAAAATCGAGATTGGGGGCAAGCCTGTAGTGATTACAGGCATTACTAAAGGTGCGGGTATGATCAAGCCGAATATGGCGACGATGCTCAGCTATGTGTTCACCGACGCCAAGATCGAGCAGAAAACCCTGCATGGTCTTCTTAGCCGTGTCGTCGATCAGTCCTTTAATCGCATAACAGTCGATGGCGATACCTCGACGAATGATTGCTGTGTGCTCAGCGCTACCGGTCACAGCGGCGTGGATATTCAAGCCTCTGATGCTGCGGGTTTTGCCGCATTCGAAGAAGCCCTGCAAAGCCTTGTAAAGGAGCTGGCCAAAGACATCATTCGCGATGCCGAAGGCGCGAAGAAATTCGTGACAGTGGATATTCAAGGCGGTGGCAACACCGATGAATGCCTCAAGGTGGCCTATGCCATTTCCGAGTCTCCACTTGTGAAGACCGCTCTTTCCGCCTCTGACCCGAACTGGGGGCGTATCCTCGCTGCGATTGGCCGTGCGGGAGTTCCCGAGCTCGACGTTAGCAAGATCAGCATCCATCTTGGCAAAGTCTGCATAGTAAGCAATGGCACTCTTGCCCCTAGCTATAGCGAGGCGCAGGGACAAGCAGAGATGAGTAAGCCCGAGATCGAAATCACGGTCGATCTCGCGCGCGGACAAGCCCGCGAGACTGTGTGGACCTCCGATCTTTCCGAGGAATATGTCCGCATCAACGCCAGCTATCGAAGCTAGGCGAGGCGCTATGAAGACAGTGCATGTAGCCGTCGGTGTTGTGATCGATGAGGCGCGCCGCGTGCTTGTATCTCTACGCGACGCGCAGGCGCATCAAGGCGGCCTGTGGGAGTTTCCCGGCGGTAAATGCGAGCCGGGAGAAACCATAGAAGAAGCGTTGCGAAGAGAGTTGGACGAAGAGTTGGGCATCCAAGTACTAAGCGATGCACCACTATGCAAAATAGAACACGATTACGGCGACAAACGAGTCTTGCTCGAAGTGCGACGAGTGTTAAGTTTTGCGGGCGAAGCGCAGGGTAGAGAAGGACAGGCAGTACGCTGGGCCGCGCTTAGCAGTCTCGACCCCGCACAATTTCCAGCGGCGAATCTCCCCATAATTCGTCGCATCCAGTTAGCAGAGCGCATCGCCATCACTGGCAGTGCTGCGAGTAACGCTGCTTTTACCGCGCAGTTGAAAAAACTAATTTCAAAACATCCTCCTCTAATTCAACTCCGGCAACGCGATCTTAGCGATGAGGACTTTCAGGCCCGTGTTCAAAGCGCGCTTGCTCTTTGTCGTGCGCACGCGATCCCTTTGACTATCAACACTGACCCGACACGCTTCGAAGCGCTTGGCGGGGATGCCCTGCATGTGAATAGTGCCGCGTTAAGACAGCTCAAACATCGGCCAGTCTCTGCGCAGATGCAGTTCAGTGCGTCCTGTCACTGCGTCGAGGAGTTGCACATGGCTGCTGCATTGCAGGCAGACTATGTTCTGCTCTCTCCAGTTGCCTCGACCACGAGCCACCCCGAGCAAAGTCCAATGGGATGGGAGCGTTTGGCACAGTTCACTAGTGCGGTTGATCTGCCGATATATGCTTTAGGGGGAATGACTGTGGACGATATCCCAATAGCATTCGCACACGGGGCTGTTGGCATAGCGGCCATCTCCGCATTTTGGGATAGCTCTAGCGGCGAGTAAATTCTAGTGAAAGTGCTACTATCAAGAGGAACTTAGCTTGAAGAGTGTGACTTGAATCACCGCTTCACTAGGTAATGGCTTGATTTTATTGGAGTTAAGCGCATAATTTCAAGAAATCGCAGCGCAGTATAAAAACAGCTTCCAGTAAGGACCATCGACATGTCATTAGGCGTTAAGAAAGCCAGCGCAGTTCTCGCGCTTCTCACATGGATGGGCGGCGGAATTGTTTTCGCGGACCAAGCCGTGTTGGTGCAGGAAGCCGTACTGGTAGAGTCTAATCCTAATCCCGACACGCCCGCGACTAGCGCTAGCTATATGACCGGCGATGGTTGGGCCGTAACAAGTCCAACTTATATCGACTCCGCGGTCATGATTTTCGATTTCGGCGCAGCTAAGAGCGTGAGTCAGGCTGTGCTTAGCCTGCCACTGGAGGCGCTCTATCCGCGCAGTGGGCAAGCGCCAATGCAGGTCTATGCCTTCGCCGATAACGGCAGTATAGAGTTGTCTGACTATAAAGCCGGCGGTTCGTTACCTACGGCTGAATTCGATGCCGTTGCGTCCTCCGCAGGAAACCCATCAGCAACACTCACGCTCGACGTCACGGGTGCGGTAAACGCGATTCTGCCCAACAGTCGTTTCGTGGGCATTCGTGTGCATAGTGCTGCGGTACCGGCAGACGTGAGCGCCGGCTTTCCCGTATGGACAGGGGTGAAGTTTCGACCTTTGTATAGCATGGATTACTCCACCGGCACGCCACCAGCTTTGCCTGCCGACCGGCCGCGTTTCGACGGCTACACACTCTCTGTTCCAGGGCTTAGTGCCCCCGGAGTGGGGGCGTACAACGTGGACTTGGCGTTAGTTGACCCTAATAGCTTGGAGTTCGAGCTTGCTGCAGCGACTGATATTACGCCTCCCGGCAGTATCAGTGGCTCGGGTCTAAGTGGCATGCAGCTGCTCAATTGCAGCGCGTTCACCGCGCCGCCCGGCTCGAAGACTTTAGCCCCTGGCGCACCCTCGTTCAATACCACTACCGGCATACTCGATATCCCGGCGATGCTCTATGGGGGCAAAGAATATCGCGTGCAGATGCAATTGCTTGCGGCGACCAACCCAATGCGATTTCGTTTGCTCTCCGCCACCGACGTGGTTCCCGGCAGCACTAATTCCGTGGAGAGTATCACTCAGTTTGGTGGAAGCCTCGTCACACAGCCCACGCAGGATTTTATCCCGCTTTGTCACGGTTGGGTTTTGATTGGCGACACCAAGAACAATAGTCTGGTCGAGCGCAATGTAATCTCGGGTGAGACAGGCGCTGTCTACAAATTCAACACAATCCCAGATCAGATGGAGCTGGATAGCAACTCCGGCACGGTATTCCTTTCAACCCACCCAGAATCCCAGCGCATGTATCAGCTGGATATTCCCAGTGGCGCCTTCACTTATCATCGCTTGAGTGAGGGGGGGCGTAGTTTTATTCCTCGAGATTTCGCCATTGGGGAAGACGGCAATGTATTCGCATTACTCTTCGACCCAGTCTATGAGCTCGAAGAGGATGGTCCAGCAGAAGAAGGTTTATGGATGGGGATATTCAATAAGGATGGCGACCCTACAAGAGCGGCTATACCCTTACTTGGGCCCGTCCGCATCGAGTATGACGCGACTAAGAAGCATGTGTTCCTGACCACCGAATCGAATCTGGTAACCTTCGACTTCAACCCTAATGACCAGAGCATAACGTTCGTGCCAGGCACGGATATCGCAGTAGGCAGTGGTTGTACAGATTTCAGTATTTCCCCCGATGGCGAGCGCCTTGCCTATTCCTGCCCTAATGGCAATGAGTTGACGCCACATACCAGCATCGTGGACATCGATCCGCGCGACTACTACAACACCGACGGGGAGTGGTTTCTAGAGGGTACTCCAATTAGTGCCATTTTCGATACTTCCGGCAAGACTCTGATTGCGACGGACAACGAGAAACTGTATTTCTTCGATGTTGAGACCCATCTGCTCTTGGATAGTTATCCGCTCGGTGTGGAGGCGGGTGAGACAGTCAGTAAAATACGTCTGTCGATGGATGGCGAATTTGTCATGCTCTTGATGAATGCGGAACTCAATGCCAGCGCGGGCAAAGTCTATTGGTTGCCACTACCGAAATATTCGCCCTTATAATGAGGCCTCAGTAAGGGTTCTCATCGTCTTCTTCTGGGAGGATAACCGGATCTCCAGCAATGGCATTGCGCTCACTGGCCCAATCGCCGAAGTCGATCAGCTTGCAGCGCTCAGAACAGAACGGACGATAGGGGCTTTGTTCGTTCCAAGCGACTATCTCTTTGCAGGTAGGGCAGTTCACTTTTAGATTGCGTTGCGTCATGATTTATCGTTACTTTTCTGTGCTTTAGTAAAACCGGCAAGTGTTAAAAACTGTTGGTGCATTTTCTCCACTGCCTCCTCTAGTTCAAGCAAAGTGCCGTCATTGTCGATAATAAAATCGGCCTTTGCCTTGCGCTTAGCGCGCGGCCACTGGCTGGCGATAATGGCGCCGACTGCAGTGGCATCGATGTTGTCGCGTTGTTGCGTGCGCTCAATCTGCAGCGCTTCGCTAGCGTCGATCAACAATACCTTATCGACCAGCAAATTCTGTCCAGTCTCCAAGAGCAGGGGAGAGGATAACACGCTGTAGGGTGACTCACTGAGTTCTAGTTGACGGACGATTTCAGTGCGGATTAGTGGATGCAGAAGACTTTCTAGCCACTTGCGCTCGCTCTCATCCTGAAAGACTTTGGCACGTAGCGCTGCGCGGTCGAGCGTGCCGTCGGGCTGTAAAATTGTGTGACCGAAATGTTCTGCAATTAGGCTCAGGGCCTGAGTATCTGGCTCTACTACCAAGCGCGCGATCACATCGGCGTCGACCACTGCAACGCTTCGCGCCTCGAGCATCTTGGTTACGGCGCTCTTACCGCTACCTATCCCCCCAGTGACGCCAATTCGCAGGGCCTTGCTCTTCGTAATGGACACCTCATGGCACCATCGTGTTGATATAGAGGGTCATGAACTGCTCGCCCCAGAGAAGTGCGATGAAACCAGCGCCGGCTAGATAGGGCCCGAATGGTATGGGGATATTGCGATCGCGACCAAGGAATAGGAGTAAGGCGATGCCCACTACTGCGCCAACGAGGCTCGAGAGAATGACTATCAAAAGTAGCGACTGATAGCCCATCCACGCGCCTAATGCGGCGAGCAATTTGAAGTCGCCATAGCCCATGCCTTCCTTTCCGGTGAGTAACTTGAAGATCCAGTAGATCGACCAGAGGGAGAGGTAACCGAGTATGGCGCCAAGTACCGCGTCGCGCGGGCCGACGGCGGATTCGGGGAGTAAAGTGTTAACTGCAAGGCCTAGCCAGAGTAGGGGTAGCGTTATATTGTCGGGGAGCAATTGATGGTCGAAGTCTATCATCGTCAGCGCGACAAGCGACCAAGTAAGAACGAGCAAAGCCAATGTAAGCCACGTGGCTCCAAACTGCCAAGCGACGAGTCCAGACAAAACGCCTGTTACGGCTTCGATTAAAGGGTATCGCAGCGAGATACTAGCCTTGCACTTTGCGCATTTTCCGCGCAACAGCACATAGCTGACGATAGGGATGTTCTGCCATGCGCGCACGGGGGCGTTGCATTGCGGGCAATGGGAGTCTGGCTTAACGAGATTGAAGACCTTGTGCTGCGGCGCCGTGCCGGCATCGCTAGTGGTCTTCTCATCGATCTCTAAGAATTCACAGCACTGCTGTCGCCATTCGCGCTGCAGCATCACGGGGATTCGATAGATCACCACATTGAGGAAGCTGCCCACTAAAAGGCCAAGTGCTATGGAGAGAACAACGAGTACCGTTGCATTGCTTTGCAATAAATCTATCAGTGTCATCGTGGGCCTATACTACTTGTCCGAGCTGGAAAATTGGCAGATACATCGCAATCATCAAACCGCCAATCAAGGTGCCAAGCACCGACATGATGATAGGTTCCATAAGGGAGGTCAGGCCGTCCACTGCGTTGTCGACTTCGGCCTCGTAATAGGTGGCGCATTTATCTAGCATTGCATCGAGCGCACCGGACTCCTCGCCAATGCCCACCATCTGATTAATCATGACGGGGAATAGGTTTGTAGTTCGAATGGCGAAATTCAATTGCTGACCTGCACTAACGTCGTCTCTAATTCTGCGGGTAGCAGAGGAGTACACGATGTTGCCAGTGGCGCCGGCCACGGATTCGAGTGCGTCGACCAATGGTACCCCAGCAGCGAAGGTTGTCGAAAGGGTACGCGTGAATCGGGCGTAACAGGATTTCTCAACAATAGGGCCTATGATCGGTAGTTTCAGTGCGAGCCTGTCGATGAAGTCTGCGAAAGCCTTAGAGCGAATGCGCGCCTCCTTGAAACAATAGCCGGCGATGCCTAGGCCTATTAGCACTTTCCACCAATGTGCAATCGCAATGTCGGATAGGCCGAGCACGAATAAGGTGAATGCGGGTAGGTCTGCACCGAAACTCGAGAAGGTCTCCGCGAACTGTGGAACCACTTTTACCAATAGGATGCCCGTTACGATAAGAGCAACCACGACCACAGCGATAGGGTAGTTCATGGCTTTCTTGATCTTCGATTTCAGAGCCTCTGTTTTTTCTTTATAGGTGGCAACGCGGTCAAGCATCGTTTCCAAGGCACCGGATTGTTCGCCGGACTCCACGAGGTTGCAGAATAGCTCGTCGAAGTAGCGTGGATGTTTGCGAATTGAGTCTGCGAAGTTGTTGCCGGCGGCCACGTCGTCGCGCACATTGCGCACTAGCGCGGCCATAGAAGGATTCTCTAGGCTATCGCCAACTATTTCGAAGGACTGCACTAAGGGAATGCCGGCTTTCATCATAGTGGCGAGCTGGCGACTAAAGATCGCGATGTCGTTTGGGGTAATCTTCTGCTTCTTGGGACCGAATAGGTCTTTAGGCTTGCGCTTAACCCTAGTGGCATTTACCCCCTGTTTGCGCAGCTGCGCTTTGACGAGCGCCTGGCTAGCACCGGGCATCTCACCCTTAGTCTTCTTGCCGTTCTTGTCAGTGCCTTGCCAGAGATAGATGGTCTGGTTGACGGTCGTGGGTGTTGCCATGATGAGCCTCTTTAGCGATACCGTGACGGCGCAATTAGATGACGCGGTTGGCCTCTTCTAAGCTTGTTAAACCCTGCGCGACCTTTAATAGGGCAGATTGGCGCAAGTTGTTGAAGCCTTCTTTTCTTGCCTGATCGGCTATCTCGATGGAGTTGCCATCTTGCATGATAATACGCGCGATGCCGTCTGTAACAGGAACTACTTCATAGATTCCCACACGGCCCTTATAACCTTGGGTGCACGCATCGCAGCCGGCGGGGCCGAATAATGTCAGTGACTCGAGTTGATCAGCTTGGAATCCGGCCTCTAGTAGGGCGTTCTCTGGCAGCTTCATGGGCTGCTTACAGTAAGAGCAAAGTCTTCTGCATAGACGTTGGGCTATGATCAGCGAAACCGAAGTAGCGAGATTATAGGAAGGCACCCCCATGTTGCGCAGGCGGGTAAGTGTCTCGGGTGCGCTATTGGTATGCAGAGTCGATAGCACGAGGTGACCGGTCTGGGAGGCCTTGATGGCGATCTCGGCAGTCTCTAGATCGCGTATCTCTCCTACCATGATGATGTCTGGATCTTGACGTAGGAAGGAGCGCAGTGCGGTGGCGAAACTCAGGCCGATGCGGGCGTTCACGGCGACCTGATTGATCCCTTCGAGATTGATCTCTACCGGGTCTTCAGCTGTCGAGATATTCGTCTCCGGCGTGTTCAACAGGTTGAGGCCGGTGTAGAGCGACACAGTCTTGCCACTGCCCGTTGGGCCTGTCACCAGGATCATGCCTTGACTCTTCGCCAGACCTTGCATGAACAAGGCCTTCTGCTCTTCCTCGTAGCCTAGGGCGTCGATGCCCATCTGCGCGCTGCTGGGGTCCAATATACGTAACACCAGTTTCTCGCCCCAAAGGGTAGGCAGTGTGTTCACGCGGAAGTCGATGTCACGGGTTCGTGAAAGCTTCATCTTGATGCGGCCATCCTGGGGGAGGCGGCGCTCGGAGATGTCCATCTGCGACATGATCTTGAGGCGTGAGGCGATGCGGGGCGCGAGATTGATGGGAGGCCGTGCTACCTCCCGCAAGATGCCATCGGTGCGCAGTCGAATGCGATAGATCTTCTCGTAGGGCTCGAAGTGGATGTCGGAGGCGCCAGTGCGAATGGCATCCAGCAGTATTTTATTGACGAAGCGCACGATCGGGGTCTCGTCGCTATTGTCGACCTCTGCCGTGTCTGCCTCTTTCTCCTGGATCTCGATGTTGAGACTATCTAGGTCGGCTACATCGAGCATATCGAGTAAGGCCGTGCCGCCTTCCATCTGGTCGATAAACTGGTCGATAGCGGGCGACAGCTTGGTCTCGTCGACGATTATGATGTCGGTGGACAGACCTGTGTGGAACTTGACCTCGTCGATGGCCGTTATATTGGTCGGATCGGAAACCGCAAGATAGAGGCGGTTGCCGCGCTTATATAGTGGTAGCACGCGATGTTTGCGCAGGAGTTTTGGGTCGACGAGTTCCTTGGGACAGAGGCCTAGATCGAAGGCGGATAGGTCGATCAGGGGGGCGCCAAACTCCGCTGAGGCGGCGATGGCGATGCGGTGCCCATCGGCAATATTGTTTTTCACCAAATGGGTGACGAAAGGAATCTTGTCGCGGCGTGCCGAACGGAGAGAATCTTCTGCCTGATCCTGTGACAAGATCCCGACGGATACGAGTCGCTTGGCAAGTCCACTAATGTTCTTCTGCATATCTCGCTGCTATCTATCGTTCAAGGGTGGGGCCACGGGGTCGTTCATGGACTTTAAGTATAGAGCATCGACAATCGCTTCAACAGCGAGTTTACAAGCGCCTCAACGCGTTCTGGGCTCTATTAGTTGCGCATAAATTGGATATTGAGGCCCCCAAAATGGACAGTTATGTCAGTAATTGACTGTGACTGACAAAAATTGTCAGTCGTGAAGGCTGCCGTTTTGTGAGCGATTTAACAGTTCATTTTCCCCTCTTTTTCGGGAAAAAATAATTAATACATTAAAATCAATGAGATAGCTTGTATTTTTAACTGCGCCGCAAAAGCTGGCACGGCATGTGAAGTAAAGCCTATAACCGTGTACGAATGAGGCGGCGATTTGAGAAAACCCAGATTCGACTCCAAAAGCTCGATAAGCGCGAAACTTAAAATTGATAAACCTTTAAACCCTAGGAGATACAAAATGATCCAGTCTAAAAAAGTACAGCAAGGCTTCACCCTAATCGAATTGATGATCGTTGTGGCGATTATCGGCATTCTCGCCGCAGTAGCGCTTCCTGCATACCAGACCTACACGCAACGCGCAGCGTTCTCCGAAGTAGTGTTGGCTACTACTCCTTATAAGAGCGCGTTCGAAGTGGCAGCGCAAACCGGTCGCCTCGCGGCAATAGGCGACGCAGATGCGGGTACTAACGGAATCCCAGCAGCGGCTGGTGCAAACGGTAATGATCTGGCCTCAGTCGGAGTTACCGACGGTGTGATCACTGCAACCGGGGCAGCTTCTGTAGGCAGCTACACGTACATCCTGACTCCTAACGGCATTGTTGCACCAATTACTTGGACTACTGGCGGAACTTGCTTGGCAGCTGGTGTGTGCTAATTAGCAAATAACTGCTACGGGGCTTAGGGCCCCGCAGCAGGCTCTAAGGAGTTGTCGAATCGAAATAGCAAATATTTGATGGTGGACTGAGTATGATGCCTTTCAAACGACATGATCATGGTTTTACCCTCATTGAGTTGATGATAGTTGTGGCCATCATCGGTATCCTCGCAGCAGTTGCACTACCCGCCTATCAAACCTACACAGAGCGTGCGCGCTTTAGTGAAGTTATCCTCGCCACTACTCCCTACAAGACAGCTCTGGACCTCGCCATTCAAAGTGGCAGAGTTACTGTGCTTGCGGGTGTCAATGCCGGTAGCAATGGAATTCCTCCCGCCGCGGGCGCCACGCAATGGCTCACTTCAGCGACAGTTACCGATGGCGTTATTGTCGCCACTGGTAATGCTGGTGTGAGTAATAATACCTATACGCTAACGCCTTCATTGTCCGTTCCGGTCGTTTGGACTGAAGGTGGTACCTGCGTCAATATTGGCTTGTGCTAGCCTCCTGCAAAATTAACTTCGGACACCATGATTTTTCATCATAGAATTCGCACTCGTTTTGCCGCCTCCGGATTCCATTTCCTTGTTAGTCTGAGCGTGTTTTCACTATTCGTGGGGATTCTGCTGCAATTCTGGTATCCCAACCCTTATTTCTCAGCCTCCGGTGGCTGGCAGGGCTTGCGCCTCGTTGCTTCCGTGGACCTAGTGCTCGGCCCTCTCATTACTTTGATAATCTTTAACCCCAAGAAGTCTCGTCGTGAATTGAGCATGGATATCGGTTTAGTGGTGTTGCTGCAAATGGGCGCCTTACTATGGGGAATCAAGGCTGTGTATGAGCAACGACCCGTCGCTGTAGTGTTTCTCGATACTAGTTTCTATACCGTGCCAGCAGCTGCAATTGATGCCCAAGATATCGAACTCGACAATCTCGATGCCTTTGGAGATGAGCGACCGGTCTTTGTTTTCTCGCGCCGACCAGAATCTGCGTCTGAACAAGAACGTTTTCGGTTAGCGATAGAGGAGGAGAGAATTCCGCCGCATGAACAAGTCTGGCTGTATCAGCCGTTCGCCGAACATTTTGAACAGGTCCGCAGGTCTTCTCTGGACGTAGAAGAGATAATGAATGCTAATGCAGAAATGAAGGCGGCTATCGAACAAGTGCTCGTCAAGGAAAAGGCACAAGTAAGTGACTTAGTCTTCCTCGCGTTGACGTCTCGCTATCGTAATATACTTTTAATCTTCGACGCTCAGGGTGATCTAGTCGGAACGGTCAACGCTCCCTATAAGGACGGAGAAGTCTAGTCTGTGCGCTTTCTGCCTGCTTGATAATTACTAGCGGCTGGTTTAAGGTAGCCCGCTTTTGCGCGAACTCTTATTAGCTTTCACGCCCGCTTGCGGCGCGTTTAAGCGTCGTTACGAGGTTTGTGTAAAACAGGAATTCACGACAGTGTTCAGGTTTCATTCAGCCTGAGCTGTTAGTATAGGAACCGTAAGATTAGTAAAACAGTTGCACTTACGTGCCGGAGCGATCGGATATGAAAATAGCAAAGTTCTCTACAGCGACCATGATGACCCTAATATTGGCTACTGGCGCAATTGCCGATGCAGGCGCCGCGCCGACTGCCCTAGGCGAGGGCGTATACACTGCTGAGCAGGCGGCTAATGGCCAGCCAACTTTCGAGACGAACTGCTCAACATGCCATAACGCCGATTTCTACAAGACTGTATTCCAGACTTGGAGAGGCCAGCCACTGCAGTATCTATTCGAGCAAATCATGAGCGCGATGCCTGCCGACAAGCCAGGTGCTTTGCTAGACAGCGAATACGAAGATGTAATGGCTTATGTATTACAGATTACAGGGTTCCCAGAGGGTGATACGCGCTTACAATATGCCAACGGCATGATGCGTGAGATACCAGTAGAACCTGCAAGCTAAAGAAAATGGCCCGGAAACGGGCCTTTTTTTTTGCCCTTCAATTAATCCTCCCCGCAATCTCTCAAAATCACGGTAATGCGATTCTTGTCGCCATTGGCGATGCGTAGATCGTATTTCTCCGCAATTGCTAGCCATTGCCTTACATAGTCACACTGATATTCATCTCGTGGCAGATAGCGCGTGGGGCCACGCTCGCTCTTGCGGCGGATCTCGCTGCGTTCGGTGAGGATTAGGTTCATGGGGTCGTTGGCAAATGCCACTTTCTTATTCGGTGGCCAGCGATCCCCACCCTGACTGTGGGCATAGCGCAGCGGAATAATATGGTCTAGGTCGATCTGCGCGGCGACGTTGAATGTCTTGCCCGTGTATTCGTCGAACCATTCGCCAGTTCGGACCTCACAGTTGCGAGGGTTGGTGTAGCGCACCGGAGCCCTGCTCGTAGCTACCAGTATTTCGTGTCGAGTATTCTGGCAGTCGCCGTCGAAGTCTTCGTCATAGGGCCAGTCGTCGACGTTATAGAATTTGTCGCGGCTGCTGGGGTCGAAGAAGAAGCTGTCGCGACCGCTGCGGGTGAAGGTGTCGGGTTGTTCGCAAATGCTCATGTGGCAATGATAAGAGCCACCATTGTAGTGGCCGCCATTCTCGTCGACAGAGCCGGGGTGGGCTAGTGCGTGGCTTGCGATTGTGCTGCTAGCACTGATTAACAATCCGCGCCAAATCCAGCGCAGGAGAGCATCACTTTGTATTGTGCAAAACCTGCGGCCAATGCCTTTCATGTGAGCACCTCTTCGCTTAGAAAGTTTATTTAAACAACATCGACAAGTCGATTGCCTTGCAGTCCTTGGTCAGTGCGCCAATCGAGATAAAGTCTACACCGGTCTGTGCGATTGGCACGAGAGTTTCGTGGTTGATGCCGCCAGAGGCCTCCAGCTTTGCCTTGCCTTTATTGATTCTGACAGCCTCCGCAAGGTCCTCAAGCGTGAAGTTATCGAGCATGATGATGTCTGCGTTGGCTCTCAGTGCCTCATCCAACTGCTGGAGGTTCTCCACCTCGATCTCAACCGTTTTACTGGGGTGTAGGGCGCGTGCGTTGTCGATGGCGGAGACGATAGAGCCGCAGGCATTAATGTGATTCTCTTTGATAAGAAAGGCATCGTACAGACCCATGCGATGGTTGTGGCAGCCCCCAATGCGAACGGCGTATTTTTGTGCGCTGCGCAGGCCGGGAATGGTCTTGCGAGTATCTAAGAGTTTGACCTGCGTGTGTGCCACTCGGTCGGCGTAGTGCCGCGCTAGGGTCGCGGTGCCGGATAGGGTTTGTAGATAGTTGAGTGCGCAGCGCTCTGCGGTTAAAAGAGCGCGAGCATTGCCGGAGATCTTCAAGATGGCTTGGTCTCTGTTTGCCTGCTGGCCTTCCTTCACAAGCTCTTCAATCTGTAACGAGGAGTCTACTTTCCTGAACACTTCCAATGCCCATGGCAGGCCACAGACTATCGCTTTCTCTCGGCAATAGATTGTCGCTCGAGCGACTTTGTCCGCGGCTATTAATTGCGCGCTGATGTCGCCAGTGCCGATGTCCTCTCGCAGTGCGAGTTCGACGTGGCTGCAGAGATCGTTTGGAATCGAAACGCTTGGAGTCATGCTTGTGGCTTACCTGTGTTCTTTAGGGGATATAGCGCAGCGTTAGCGAGTCGCCACGTTGTGTGAATTCAATATGTTGCAGAGCGCTCATGCCAAGCAAAACCGTGTTGCCCTGCATTACGGGATTGATGCTGGCGCGCACCTCGCGCAAAACAATTGCGCCGATCTCCAATGCATCGACGAGAGCGGAGTAGACCACTACCTCTCCGTTTGCAGTCATCGCACGAGTCGGATAGCCGCGCTCCAGCATTGCGGCTCGGGCTAATTGTTCGGACATTACCACATCGGTTGCTCCCGTATCGAGAAGGAAGTTGGCGGGAGCTCCGTTGATGTGACCGGATACGAGATAGTGGCCCTGAGGGTTTCTCTGCAGCTCCACGGAGACGCTGCCGTCGCTGCCGGTCTGGCTAACAGGGTTGCGATTGGGGTTATCGCGATCGCTGAGGACTGAGTCGAAGAAAAGGGTCAGTACGCCCAGTCCGAAGGCAAGGCTGATGAACAGCATCAGTAAGCCTGTGCGCCTGGTGGAATTAGTCTGTTCGGGTCCGCTCATCTGCCTTGTACCACTTTAGGTTGACGGAGAAATTATCGCCCATAGGGCCTGCGATTGATAGGCGAGGGCGTGCCCATGGATTGATTACGCGCAGGCGGATAGAATGGCCCACTTGGCAGTTTGGCGGCCCATAATTTGACAGTGCCCTAGGGATATAGGCGAGGAGGAGAGAGTGATTGTCGACAAGCGTCTAAGCTATGCGCGTCAAGTGCCCTCACCCAATTGCAGTGACCGCTCTCAAGGTGTCGCAGTAGATCTCTTGGTCATTCACAATATCTCCCTGCCACCGGGTCGTTACGGCCAAGGTCATATTGAGGCACTTTTTCAGAATCAACTAGAGATAGCGGCAGACCCCTATTTCGAAGAGATCGCGCACCTACAGGTGTCCGCGCATTTGCTAATTGACCGTAAGGGCGTGGTCACGCAGTTCGTTCCCTTCGATAAGAAGGCATGGCACGCTGGCCAGTCTTTGTTCTGTGGTCGCGATAATTGCAACGATTTCTCAATCGGGATCGAATTAGAGGGAACCGATGCCGAGGCTTTTACCCCCGAGCAATACGAACGCCTGATTCAGGTTAGCCATGAACTCATGGCACAATACCCCCTGATTACGCTCGAGCGAATTGTAGGGCATAGTGACATAGCGCCAGGGCGTAAGACCGACCCAGGTCCCTTTTTCGATTGGGCGCGATTCCGCGCGGCCTGCGCATAATTCAGGACGAATACTATGAAGTTCCTCGTAATTCTCGTTGCGCTGTTGATTAACCATTACTGGGCCAGAGACCGTGTGCTGCCTGGCGACGCATGGTTCGAGCGCCTGAAGAGCTTCCTGCACCGCATTTCCCAACGTTTCGAGAGCGAGGACCTGCCGCAATGGCGTACGGTCTTACTGCTGTTGTTGCCCTCCTGCATCTTGTTGTTATTGTTATGGATTGTGGGCGGAGTGTGGTTTGGCCTGGTCAGTTTCTGTGTCCATGTCGCGCTTCTGTTAATACTATTTGACCCCGTGCATCTGCGAACCTGGACTGCGCGCTATCTGAGCCTATGGCGGGCTGAGGACTTTGAGGGCGCCTATCTGTGCTTACAGGCGCGTTTTCCAAGGCTAAGGCTTGAAAACAGTGACGATCAGGAGGCTGTGCACGGTCAGTGCACCCGTTTCCTACTTGCCACAAGTTTTGAGAGACTATTTGCCGTGCTTTTTTGGTATCTTGTGTTGGGTCCGGCGGGAGCGCTCGTGTACTTCGTTCTACTGCAGATGCGCAGGGCGCGGGATAGGAACAATTCTTTAGACTTTGAGCAGCCGTGGCTGGCCCGCCTCGAATTTGTCTTGGAATGGGTGCCTGCCCGTCTGCTAGGATTGACCTTTGCTCTTGCGGGGCAATTTGAGGCTACCTTCAAGCGCCTGCGGCATTACGCTGCGGATGCCAATAGTTCTGCGATAGAGGTGGTCTTGGTTTGCGCTAATGCCGCGATAGGCAGAACGCAGAGTGCTTTACTGATTCATGACTCAGAGGATGAGGATTCGGTTAATACGCTCGTAATCGATATAGAGAACGAGGGAGAGCCACTTACAACGCAGCAATATGCCCAGCAGATCGAGGATGTGCTTGATTTGCTCGATCGCAGTCAGATTATCTGGGTCAGCGCGCTTGCGCTCCTTGCTGTTTATGGCATTGGGGGGTAACGCGGGTTTTGTAGTTTAACTACATAAAACTACATGCTTATTGAAAAATCGTGGTGTATCGGGGTAAAATTCGGCCACGGTGTAAATAATTTACAAGGCAGTGCGCCCTATCGCGCGCTGTCACATTAATAGAATCCCCACAAGGGAAAGAATTAGCGAGAGTCTTAGCCTATGAGTCAGTTAAAAGAAGATCTTAACCCCACAGAAACCAGAGAATGGCTCGACGCACTCGGCTCGATAATCGATCAAGAAGGCTTGGAGCGCGCACATTTCATCTTGGGCAGACTCGCTGAAGAGGCTACCCGTAATACGCAGTCGCTTCCCTATTCCGTTGTCACAACCCCTTACCGCAACTCCATTTCGACCCTCGAAGAAGACAAAATGCCTGGCGACATGTTCATGGAACGCCAGATTCGCGGCATTATCCGCTGGAACGCATTGGCCATGGTTATGCGTGCTGGCAAGAAGCCTGGCGCCGAGCTAGGCGGGCATATCTCCACTTTCTCGTCTGCGGCAACACTCTACGATGTGGGTTTCAACTACTTCTTCCGCGGCGCTAGCGAAGAGCACGGCGGGGATCTGATTTATTTCCAAGGCCATTCATCGCCTGGCATTTACTCACGCTCATTCGTCGAAGGTCGTCTAAGCGCCGAGCAGCTCGATAATTTCCGTCAGGAAGTCGACGGCAAAGGCTTATCCTCATACCCACACCCTTGGTTGATGCCAGACTATTGGCAGTTCCCAACGGTATCTATGGGTCTCGGTCCTATCGCCGCGATCTACCAAGCCCACGTTATGAAGTACCTGACTAGCCGTGGCTTGATGGACAATAGCGACCGTAAAGTTTGGGCGTTCCTAGGGGACGGCGAGACGGACGAGCCGGAATCACTAGGCGCGATCGGCAAAGCTGGCCGTGAGAAGCTCGACAACCTGATCTTCGTGATCAACTGTAACCTACAGCGCCTAGACGGCCCTGTACGCGGTAACGGCAAGGTGATTCAAGAGCTGGAAGGAATCTTCCGCGGCGCGGGTTGGAACGTAATTAAGGTAGTGTGGGGGCGTCATTGGGATGCTCTGTTGGCCGCAGACAAAGATGGCCTGTTGCAGCAGCGCATGGACGAAGTGGTCGATGGCGAATACATCAACTATTGGGACCGCGGTGGTGCCTACACCCGTGAGCACTTCTTCGGCAAGAGCCCAGAGCTACTCAAGATGGTTGAGCATCTCTCTGATGACGACATCATGAAGCTTAACCGTGGCGGTCACGACCCATTCAAGGTCTATGCAGCCTACTCGCAAGCAACAAAGGCAAATGGCAAGCCCACGGTGATTCTGGCTAAGACAGTTAAGGGCTATGCCTTTGGCGCAAGCGCCGAGGCGCAGAACGTCACTCACTCTGTTAAAAAACTCGATATCGAAGGCCTGAAGACCTTCCGTGATCGCTTCAATATTCCTATCCCAGACGACCAGTTGGACTCGGTGCCTTATTACCGTCCAGCCGAAGACAGCTTGGAGATGAATTATCTGCGTAAGAAGCGTGCTGCGCTGGGCGGACCTGTGCCGTCGCGCCGCAAAGATTCAAAACCACTCAAAGTGCCGGGCCTCGATGCTTTTGCGGCTCAGCTGCAGAGCACTAAAGATCGTGAGATATCCACGACTATGGCCTTCGTGCGTATGTTGACCACGCTTTGCAAAGATAAAGAGATTGGGCAGCGTATCGTGCCTATCGTGCCAGACGAGGCGCGTACGTTCGGCATGGAAGGCATGTTCCGTCAGATTGGTATTTACTCCTCTGCGGGGCAGCTCTACGAGCCAGTCGACTCTAAGCAAGTCATGTATTACCGCGAAGACAAGAAAGGCCAAATGCTGGAAGAGGGCATCACAGAGGCTGGCGCATTCTCAGCTTGGCTGGCCGCGGCGACCTCTTATAGTGTTAATGACTACCCATTGGTACCGTTCTATATTTACTACTCTATGTTCGGTTTCCAGCGCATCGGAGACTTGGCTTGGGCGGCGGGAGACTCGCAAGCGCGTGGCTTCCTGATCGGCGCTACCGCTGGCCGGACTACGCTGAATGGCGAAGGCTTGCAGCATCAGGATGGCCACAGCCATCTGCTCGCATCCACCATCCCGAACTGCGTGAGCTATGACGCGACCTATTCCTATGAGCTCGCTGTCATCATCCAAGATGGTATGCGCCGCATGTATGAAGAGTGCGAGTCGGTTTATTATTACATCACGACGATGAACGAGAACTATACCCACCCCGAGATGCCGAAGGGCGCCGAAGAGGGCATCATCAAAGGCATGTACTTGCTGGAAGATGGCAGCAGTAAAGAGTATAAAGTGCAGGGCAAGGCTGCGAGCAAAGACACTATACGCCTGCTTGGTAGTGGCACGATTCTGCGTGAAGTCCGCGCGGCGGCGAAGATCCTACGTGATGAATACAAGGTCAACGTGGATGTGTGGAGTGTCACCAGCTTCAATGAACTGCGTAGAGATGGCCTGTCCGTCTCGCGCTGGAACATGATGCACCCAACCAAGAAGCCAAAAGAGAGCTATGTGCACAAGTGCCTGGCTTCAGCTTCTGGTCCCGTTATCGTGTCTACCGACTATATGAAAGTACATGCGGACCAGATTCGTGAGTTCGTTCCTGACACGTATCGAGTGTTAGGCACCGACGGTTTTGGACGCAGCGATACACGTGAGAACCTCCGCTATTTCTTCGAGGTGGATTACCGCTTCGTAGTACTTGCTGCACTCACGGAGCTAAAAGAACGTGGTGTTGTGACGGCGGAAACGATTGCGAAGGCGATGAAGTCGATGAACTTGAGCCAAGACAAAATCGATCCACTCACGATGTAAGAGATTCGCTCAATAAAAACATCGCTCAATGAAAAGATTGAGAATATTCAGGAGCATTTATCAGTGCCAGTTGAAAGCATAAAAGTACCGAATCTTGGTGATTCGAAGGACGTCGAGGTCATTGAGATTCTCGTGTCAGTTGGCCAGAGTGTTAGCGAGAACGATTCGTTGATGGTGCTGGAGAGTGACAAGGCCGCAATGGAGATTCCATCTCCAAAGAATGGCGTGGTGAAGGGCATCTCCATCAAGCTTGGCGACCAAGTCTCGGAAGGCGATGTCATTCTCGAGCTTGAAGTAGAAGGCGAGGCTGCGGCTGAGTCTGCTCCCGAGCCTGCCCCTGAGGCAAAGAGTGAACCTGCACCAGCACCGCAAGAAGACAAGCCGGCGGCCAGCGCCTCCGGCGGTTCAAGCGTTGAGACTATCGACGTGCCAGATTTGGGCGGCGACAGCGATGTTGAAGTCATCGAGATCCATGTCAAAGTTGGCGATAGCATCAATGCCGAAGACGCGCTAATCACTTTAGAGTCAGACAAAGCGGCAATGGAGATCCCGTCCCCCAAAGGTGGCGAGGTTAAAGCGCTTAAGTTGAAAGTGGGCGATAAAGTTTCGAAGGGCTCGGCCATTCTCGATTTGCTCGTAGGCTCTGGGGAGAAGAGCGCACCCGCGCCAGCACCGGCCGCGGCACAAGCGGATAGTGCTAAGAAAGAAGCCTCTCCTGCGCCACAGGCTGCACCCGCACCAAGTCCTACACCGAGCCCTGCACCTAGTGCGGAGCCCGCAGCGACTAGTGGGGCAGATGTCTATGCCGGACCCGCAGTGCGCAAGCTCGCAAGAGAGCTAGGCGTTGACCTTGGTCAAGTGCCAGGCTCTGGCGCGAAGAATCGCATTCTTAAAGAAGATATTCACGCCTATGTGAAGGCGCGCATGCAAGCTCCTGCAGCGGCAAGTGGCGGGGCGATGATCGCATCCGTACCCGATATCGACTTCAGTCAGTTCGGCGAAATCGAACAGGTAAATATGAGCAAGTTGCATAAAGTGACGGCGCTCAATATGCAACGCAATTGGGCATCGGTGCCCCATGTCACGCAATTCAATGATGCCGATATTACCGAGCTCGAGAAATTCCGTGCCGATATGCGCGGCGAAGCGGATAAGAAGGGCGTCAAGCTGACCTTCCTTCCCTTCCTGTTGAAGGCGTGTGCGAAAGTGTTGGAGGAGTACCCGCAGTTTAATGTCTCCTTGCATTCTTCTGGCGAGTACTTGATACAGAAACGCTATATTCACATCGGTATCGCTGTCGCGACTGATGCTGGCTTGATGGTGCCGGTAATACGCGATGTCGATAAGAAGTCGATCTGGGAGTTGGCCGCGGAGGTCATCACACTCAGTGACAAGGCGAAAAATCGCCGTCTTACTAAGGAAGAGATGCAAGGCGCTTGCTTCACTATCTCTAGCCTTGGAGCATTAGGCGGCACAGGCTTTACGCCTATCGTCAATGCGCCAGAAGTGGCAATTCTTGGCGTTTCCAAGACTCAGGTTAAGCCGGTCTATATCGATGGAAAGTTTGAGCCGCGGCAGATGCTGCCTCTCGCACTCTCCTACGATCATCGCGCTGTAAATGGCCTAGATGGTGGCTTGTTCGCCACCTATCTAGCGAAGTTGCTCGGCGATATTAGATTGCTCGTATTGTAAGCGAATAGTCTCCTGTCCCGGTTATGACCGGGGCAGGAGACAGATCTTACGCGGGGAAAAACACCGCTCTTCCTTCTAGTTCTATTCTTCTAATTTCACAAGCATACGCACTGCTTAGATGCTCCTGCGTCAGCACTTGCGCGCAACTTCCTAACACAAATTCTCCGTCGCCTAGTAGTAACAAGATTTGGTCGCAGAAGCGCGCGGCGAGATTGATGTCATGTGTCGCCATGCATAAGCCTGCCTGTTGTTCGAGGACATGCTTGCGCAGTAGATTGAGCGACTGCACCTGATAGGCGATATCCAGATGGTTGCCAGGTTCGTCGAGCAAGAAGAGGCGTGGCTGCTGAGTCAGCAGCGTGGCGATAGCGAGCCTTTGTCGTTCACCGCCGGAGAGGGTATTGACCTCGCGCTGGGCGAAATCGGCAATGCCCATCGCGGCGAGTGCATTGCGCGCGATCTGTTCGTCCTGAACATCTTCCCATTGCCAGTCTGCCAAGTGCGGATGGCGACCGATCAGGGCGGTCTCTAAGACTGTGCTGGGCATGATGTCCTGGGTACTCTGGAATAAAATGCCGAGCTGCGTCGCAAGGGTTTTTTTGGACCATTCGTCTAAGCGTTTTCCCTCCAGCAAGATGTCGCCGTGATCAGCCTTTCGAAACTGCATGAGGGTGTGCAGAAGCGTAGTCTTACCCGTGCCGTTTTGGCCGAGAATGCCCACGCACTGGCCCGGGGCGATGTGCAGGTTTAGCTGCTTGCAGATCGCTCTGCCCGCGATGCTCAAGGTGAGGTCACGAGTCTCTAGTATGAGATTGCTGTTAGCTGTCGAAGACATCTTTACTCTCGAATCCGTTTGCCTGTGTGGCGCAGAATTAACAGGAATACGGGCACACCGATCACTGCAGTGACGACACCAACGGGTAGTTGCTGCGGCGCGATCACGGTGCGGGCGAAGCTATCGGCGATCATTAGGAAGTTGCCGCCTAATAGAAGGGATGCCGGTATCAACACGCGGTGATCACGCGCGCCCAATAATCTAAGCATGTGGGGAATGACGAGCCCAACGAAACCGATGGTGCCAGCGATCGACACGGCACAGGCTGTGAGAACTGAGGCAGTGAAGTACAGAATTAATTTCAGCCGCGGGACATTGACCCCGAGTGCTGACGCCTGGAGGTCGCCTCTGCTGAGCACATTGAGTGCGCGGGCGAAATACATCATGCCCAGCAGGCCAAGAACAAGAATCAAGATGCTAACAAAGCCTGCTCGACTCACACTGAGGTCTCCCATCAACCAGAACAGCATGCTGTAGACGCTGTTATTGGCGCTGGTAGTTAGCAGAATATTGATAACGGCGCCCCAGCCAGCGGAAACCACTATGCCTGTTAATAGCAATCTAGTGGCTGACCAGTTGTGACTAGAGCGCGCTAAACCAAACACGATCACAATAGAGAACAGAGCGCCGAAGAAGGCCGCGTAGGAGATCCAATAGCCACCGAGGCCTAGAGAGATTGCGCTGAGTGCGGCGACGGCTGCGCCGCCTGAAATGCCGAGAATATAAGGGTCTGCTAGGGGGTTGCGCAGCAGCACCTGCATGATGACCCCGGACATGGCCAGCAGCGCGCCGGTGACGAACGCGGCGATGCTACGCGGGATGCGCAGTTCATAGAGAATTTGCTGTTCTAGCCCAGGACTAGGGTTGAGGAATTGCGCGATAACTTCGCGAAAGCCAAGTTGAGAGCTGCCACTGCTGAAGGAGATCAAAAAGCCGAGCAGAGTCAGCGCCAACAATAGGACTAATAAAACGATTTGTTGGCGCTGAATCAATGTCGGTTTATCTCCTAGTTCACTGGGAACTGAGTCGCCTGTCCGGCCACAACGTAGCAGCTAACAAACAGCGCATTAATAAACGCGCCGGGCAGATAGCTTGCGGTGCGTCTATAGGTATAGGTGCTGATCACGCCCACTATCGTGAGCAAGGGCACGAATTGTAGCATGACGATGGTGTTCAAAGGCTGCGCAGGTGTTAAGAGGAAACCACTGAGGAACAGGCTGCCATACTGCAGTATCAGGAAGACGAGGAAGCCCCCCATCAGCGCCAGTATATTGCTCGCGTATTGCTTCGCAGCAGAGTCTCCGGCAACCGAAAGCCCGCCATGCAATGCCCGCAGCGCGAGAAGGAAGAACACAGTGAATGGTAGTAGATAGACGAGCATGATCTGGAACAGCATCAGGTTCAGCGGCTTAATGCCTACGAACCAGAAGCGGAAGTCGATCTGGAAGAAGAAATCGGCCATCAACACGGCGCTATATCCGCTGGCGACCGTTGCAAGGCTGATGAGCAGCATCTTGCCGATACTATTCGAGAATTGCACAGCCTGTGCGCGGATGATCAAACCAATAATGGTAAATAGGATGCCGTTCATGACACCCCAGAAGGCAACCTGGCTACTAATAGACTGCGGTAGCAGCGCAGAGGCGCCGAAAAGCTGTCCGCCCCAGCCCATGAAGGGGTAGAAGGTGGCGACCGGAATGACGGCGCTCAAGGCTGCTACAAGCCACCAACGCTTGTCGCGCTGACTATAGGCAAAGCTTTCGGGAGTCTTTGCCAAATTGGCAAAAGTCGGCATGCCGAGTAGTGCGTTGAAACTGCCACAAAGCAGCAATACGAAACCGATCATCGCGATGAGCGTGCCGAGCTCTTTATACATCCAGATCTGGTCGTTGGCGGGCAGGGGCGTGCCGCCTTCGAGTGTCTGAGCAAACCAGTCCAGAGAATGACCAATCGCGGTTCGGGAAATATGGTCGCCTGGATGCGTAACCGGCGGTGAGTAAAGCACCCGTGCCGTTCCAGCATCGATATTGCCGTAGACTTGTCCGATGTTCACAGCAGTTGCGCTGCCAAACATAGTCTTTAAGTTGGCGCTGTCTTTGGCATCGCTACCTTTGGGAACCTGCCACATAGATGCTGAGAATTCGTCGAACTGGGAATACACCACCGCGACATTGCGCGGCCAATGTGTCGTGCCGGGCGCTGAACGGCCGCCCCCAACGCTAGAGCCTTCCAATACCATCGACTTATAGTCATCGGGATAGGCCGTTGCCGCCGCTAGTATCGTCCATCCGCCCATCGAGTGCCCCTCGAGCCCGATATTGTCCTTGTCCACGATGTCGAGGCTACGCAGGTAGGCGAGTCCTGCGGGACCACCAAAACCATTGGCGAATGCCGGAGCATCCGAATAGCCATGCCCCGCTTGGTCCATCGCTAGGACGACATAACCACGGCGGGCGAACTCGATAGCGAAACCGGATTGCACTTCGCGGGAGTTGATATAGCCATGCACCGCGAGAATGCCTGGTGCGGGGGTGGCTGCAGTGACGCCGGGAGGAATATAGAGATAAGCACTGAGGACATTGCCGTCCGCGCCGTTGAAGCGCACATCCTTGATGCGGATATCCCCCGAGGTCTGAATAGAGTGAGCTAAAACAGAACCGATGAGTATGATGATCCAGCCGAGTAGGAAGCTACGCCATTGCTTTTGCATATTATTATTGTCCTGTATTGGCATGTTGGTTTCTTTATGGGGCGCAGGAATGTTAAGTGATAGTGCGAGTCGCTGCAATCAATCGATATTGCGTTGGGCGATGGCATTGAAGCTTTTTAATACAGCGTCGTTGAGTGGGCAATCCAAATCTGCGAGTCGCGCCAATTCGCGCAAATAGCCATTGAAGTAGGCGATCTCTGTAGGGCGAGCATTGTGCACGTCCTGTAGTGTTGATGAATAGTTTTGCGCTGTCGCGACAAGGACTGTTTCGACTCTTTCTAGCAGTGTTAAGGGCTGTGGGCAGGCGGCGATAGTGCCCATGATGCCCTCAATCTCTACGCACAGTGCGCGCAATTGGGCAGTAGCCTCGGGGCGTGACAATAGTTCGCCGTTGCGACAGTCGTAGATAACGGTAAGTGCATTTATGGCGCAATTCACGGCAAACTTAGTCCATAGACGGCCTGTGATATCGGCGTCCCACGCGATGTTCATTGCCGTCCTTGGCAGGGAGTTGAGTAAGGCCGAAGAGTCTTCCCCGTTTGAGGGGTGTTCGAGGTTTAGCGAGCCAAGATAGCATTGGCCGAGGCCTGCATGGACTACGCTGTAGTCACTGCGTAGATACGCGCCGTGACTAGTACTTAAGCAGTACAGCGCCATTGCTGAATAGCACTCTGCGATCGTTGTTTGGGCCTTAATGCCATTCTGCAGAAGCAGAACTCGAGAGTCGGCGTGCAGTAAATGTGCAACGCTGCGCAATGCCGGCAATGCGTCTTGTGCTTTGGTGCAGATCAATAAGTTGTCGATTGGACTAGTGGCATGCGCGATGGTCGAGGCGGCAACAGGAACGAGCGTCTCGCTTCCATTGCTATAGATCAACACTCCCCCAAGGCGTTGCCAGCGAGCAAGGGCCGCCTCATCGCGCAAAAGCAGCGTGGCGGCTTGTGTCGTGCCATCGTGTTCTGGGAGCTTAGCGTTTTGCCAGATCCTAGCTGCCCAGAGACAGCCCATGGCACCAGCCCCAAGGATATGCCAATGGGGCGATTGAATATTAGGTTTATGTTCGATTGTGTGATGCTCCCACGCGATTTGCTCAGTCGCTATGATTCACCATCTTCCCCCGCAGTGGTAGTATGGCGCGCAGTGTTTTTTCGATTCGTCAGCCTGTGTGCAAGAAGAGGTTCTAATTATGCCAACATTCGATATCGTGTCTGAAGTGGATATGCCGGAAGTAAACAATGCGCTTGATCAGGCGCGTCGAGAAGTCGGTACCCGATTTGATTTTAAGGGTGTGGATGCAAGCTTTGAGATCAAGGACAAAGAGATAACCCTTACCGCGGAATCCGATTTCCAATTGGAACAGATGCTGGACATCCTCAAGGGCAAATTGGTCAAGCGCAATGTCGACACGAAATCGCTAGAGGTAGGCGAGGCCAAGCAATCTGGCAAACAGGCTCTACAGGTCGTGACTATTCAGCAGGGCATCGAAGCCGACGTCGCTCGCAAGATCGTGAAGTTGATAAAGGAATCTAAGTCCAAGGTTCAAACCGCAATCCAGGGCGACAAGCTACGCGTTACAGGCAAGAAGCGCGATGACTTGCAGGAAGTAATGGCCATGGTGCGAGAAGCTAAACTTGAAGTGCCTGTGCAATTCAATAACTTCCGAGATTGATGCGGGTGCTATCCAGCCTGATTAATACCAAAGCCTTGCTGGTCTATGCCGAGCGCCGCGTTCTCGTCATGCTCATGTTGGGTTTCGCGGCAGGGCTTCCGTTCCTGCTGATTTTCGACACCCTGTCGGTCTGGTTGCGTCAATCTGGATTGTCACTACAGACAATTTCCATATTCGCCCTCGCCACTCTCAGCTATGCCCTTAAATTCGTCTGGGCGCCTTTGCTCGATCGTGTCCGTATTCCAGTGCTTGATCGGTTGCTGGGACGACGCCGGGCGTGGATGCTGACAATGCAGATAATCATTGTCGCCGGGCTTTGGTTGATTTCCGGTTCCGACCCGGAGGCGAATATTTGGCGCGTGGCAGGGCTCGCCGCTTTCGTTGGCTTTGCTGGTGCGACGCAAGACATCGCGATCGATGCCTGGCGCATTGAGTCGGTGGACGAGAGTCGCTATGGCGCGATGGCAGCGGCCTATCAATGGGGTTACCGCATCGCCATGATAGTGGCCGGTGCAATACCCTTGTTTCTCGCCGAGGCGTTTAGCTGGAATTTGTCCTATGCCGTGATGTCGGGGCTTATGGGAATAGGCATAGCGGGCGTACTGCTAGCGCCTAAAGAGACTGTTGTGAAAGTGCCGGCTCTAAACCTAAGTGGCTTGCCAAGTCGCCCAGTGGTTGAGGCAGGCGAGTGGCTGCTGCGCCTATTGGTGATCCTTATTGCGGCGCTCGTCATCGGATCGGGCTTGTCCGGGAATGCGGTTATTCTGCGCGACGCACTGCTCATGTTTGGCCTGTCGCCTGATTCCGGCGCAGGGCTTATAGCCGCATGGACATCTAGTCCCGGTGGCGTCTATCTACAGGTCATTGCGGTGTTGGCGGGTTTGGGCTTGTTGGCATTGGCCTGCATTCCCATTCCGGGATTACTCACTCGTCCGGGAGCCCATTTGCGTCGCGCTTACGGCGAACCTCTAGGGGACTTCTTCGATCGTTTCGGGTCGAGGCTTGGCGGCACCATTCTGGCGCTGATCTGTCTCTATCGTTTGTCGGATTTTGTATTGAACCTGATGGGGCCGTTCTACCTCGACCTCGGCTTCAGCTTGAGCGAGATCGCAGAGGTAAGAAAGATATTTGGCGTAGTGGCCTTGATGCTTGGAGTCGCATTGGGCGGATACTGCGTGGCCCGTTTCGGGGTACTGAGGACTATGTTGATGGGCGTGTTCGCTAGCCCGTTCTCGAATGTCGTATTTCTGTGGCTGGGTACGCAAGGCCCTGATATTACGTCTCTTTATATCTCGATCTCAATCGATAACCTGGCCACCGGATTCGCGGGGACCGCCTTGATTGCCTATATGTCATCCCTTACCTCTGCGGGATTTACGGCCACTCAGTACGCTTTGTTTTCTTCCCTTTACGCTTTGCTAGGGAAACTAGTCGCGTCCCAGAGTGGTCGAATTGTAGAGACGGCGGCACGAGCTGCGGAAACGGGCGGAGCGCCGGCAGTAATGATGCCCTTGTTCGCAAATCTGCCTCCCGAATCCCTTGCCCAAGGGGCTGCCACTGCAGGAGTGTCTCCAGCAGCATTGGGTGCTGGCTATGCCACTTTCTTTATCTACTCAATCGCTATTGGTATGGTGGCTATAGTGCTGGCCTTCATTGTGGCACGAAGACAGGCTGACCTTGAGGCCAAACTGACACCTACAGAGACTGACTAAATGTTCGCTCGATTATTCTAGGGACCCTATGCGCTTTCCATTGCTGTTGTTTATTGTCATCCCCATCGCAGAGATCATGCTGCTGTTGAAAGTGAGTCAGTACATCGGCGCATGGACAACCGTGGGTTTAGTGCTGCTGACAGCCGTCATCGGTGTCAATCTGTTGAAGAGACAAGGGCTTAGCACTCTTTCCAGATTCCAGCAGCGCCTGCAAAGTGGTCAGATCCCCGCTCAGGAGATGGTGGAGGGAATGATGATAGCCTTCGCTGGCGCATTGCTGCTAACCCCCGGATTCATTACCGATACGATAGGCTTTACATGTCTTTTTCCGCCCGTGCGGGCGCGGATTGCAAGGCGCATCCTAAGCTCAGGACAGGGTTTTGTCGGTATGGGTAGTTTCACATCACAGGCGGGTTTCCGGCAGCAAAATAACCCCTTTGACGACGGCGAGACCATCGATGGCGAGTTTCGCAATGAGACAGATCCTAAGCCTTCGATAGATGAGCGTGACGGGGACTGAAGTCCGTGCACATTTCGCTGCAAAAAAAGGAAATATTTTTCGCTCAAGCATTGAAAAATACTAGTAGACCCCCATTTAGAAGGCACCACATCGTCTTGTGCTGATTTGGACATCAAGGCCAGTACTGACGACGTTAGCAAAAACCTAAAACAGCCTCGCGCAAACTGAATTCTTACTTGCGTAGGCTGTTGTTACGAATTCAAAAAACCGTTCCAGGAGAAGAAACGCAATGAAAATCAGACCTTTGCAAGACCGAGTCGTAGTGCGACGCAAGGAAGAGGAGACCAAGACTGCAGGAGGCATCGTTCTGCCCGGTTCGGCAGCGGAAAAGCCAGCTCAAGGCGAAGTACTGGCAGTTGGCCCAGGCCGCATCTTGGATAATGGCGAGAAGCGTCCAATCGACCTGAAAGTAGGCGATACAGTGGTTTTCGGTAAATACGCTAGCAACACCATCAAAATCGACGGCGAAGAGCTGATGATTCTGAGCGAAAGCGAAATCTATGGCGTGATCGAGTCTTAATACTCGCTGCAAACTACTCTTTCGAACACGAACACACAGAATATAGGAATATTGAAAAATGGCTAAAGACGTAAGATTCGGTGATTCAGCACGACAAAAAATGCTCAAGGGCGTCAACGTATTGGCAGACGCTGTAAAAGTGACCCTCGGACCCAAAGGCCGTAATGTGGTATTGGACAAGTCCTATGGCGCACCCACCATCACTAAAGATGGTGTCTCGGTTGCAAAAGAGATCGAGCTGAAAGACCCCTTCGAAAACATGGGCGCACAAATGGTCAAGGAAGTGGCTTCACAGACTTCCGATGTTGCCGGCGACGGTACCACCACTGCGACAGTGCTCGCGCAAGCGATCCTGAACGAAGGCCTCAAGTCTGTAGCTGCAGGCATGAACCCAATGGACCTGAAGCGCGGCATCGACAAAGCGGTGAAGGCTATGGTCGAAGAGATCGGCAAATTGTCGATTCCTTGCACAGATTCTAAAGCGATCGCGCAGGTTGGTACTATCTCTGCGAACTCCGACGAGCATATCGGCGCAATCATCGCCGAGGCGATGGAGAAAGTAGGCAAGGAAGGCGTGATCACAGTTGAAGAAGGTTCAGGCTTCGAGAATGAGCTGGACGTAGTAGAGGGCATGCAGTTCGACCGCGGCTACCTCTCTCCATACTTCATCAACAACCAAGACAATATGAGTGCAGAGCTCGAGAACCCCTACATCCTGTTGGTAGACAAGAAGGTCTCCAATATCCGTGAGATGTTGCCGGTACTAGAGTCTGTTGCTAAGTCTGGCCGTCCGCTGCTAGTAATTGCAGAAGACGTAGAAGGCGAGGCGTTAGCGACTCTTATCGTGAACAATATGCGTGGCATCGTTAAAGTAGCCGCAACTAAGGCACCAGGCTTTGGCGATCGTCGTAAAGCGATGCTCGAAGACATCGCTGTCCTGACTGGCGGCACAGTGATCTCCGAAGAAGTTGGCCTAAGCCTAGAGACTGCGACAGTTGAGCATCTTGGCCAGGCGAAGAGCGTAGTTCTTTCCAAGGAAAACACTACGATCATCGACGGTTCAGGCGACTCTAAGTTGATCGAGGCGCGTGTTGGCCAGATCCGTCGTCAAATCGAAGATACCTCTTCTGACTACGATAAAGAGAAACTCCAAGAGCGTGTGGCTAAGCTTGCAGGCGGCGTTGCCGTCATCAAAGTTGGCGCCGGCACTGAGATGGAAATGAAAGAGAAGAAGGCACGCGTAGAAGACGCGCTGCATTCGACTCGCGCCGCAGTAGAAGAGGGCGTTGTTCCTGGAGGCGGTGTTGCATTGATTCGCGCCTTGCAGAAAGTGGAAGGCCTCAAGGGCGACAACGAAGACCAGAACGTGGGTATCGCGCTGTTGCTACGTGCCGTAACTTCACCACTGCGCCAGATCGTTAAGAACGCAGGCGATGAGCCATCCGTAGTATTGGATAAAGTGCGCGCGAGCAAAGGCAATATGGGTTACAACGCAGCCACTGGCGAGTACGTCGACATGGTCGAGCAAGGCATCATCGATCCTGCGAAAGTAACGCGTAGTGCGTTGCAAGCAGCCGGTTCGGTTGCTGGTCTGATGATCACCACTGAGTGCATGATCAGCGACATCCCAGAAGAGAAGCCAGCTGCTCCTGATATGGGCGGCATGGGTGGAATGGGCGGCATGGGCGGCATGATGTAAGCGTCCCGACTTAGTTCCATTAAGTCTAAGAGAGGCCCGCAACAGTAATAGTTGCGGGCCTTTTTTTTGCCATTTTTTCGGACTAAGCCATCAGTCGGGTGCGGCGCTTATGGCCAGCGCTACGATGTCTGCGTCGGGGCCGCTGGTCTTGACGATGAGCTCGCCATCGCTGGCAGCGCGTAACCCCGCAGCATTGGCCTCATCGGTATCGATATGCATTTCTGTCGCGTAGCTTGGCTTGATGCGCACCAGCGTATTGGCGAAAGACAAGGCCCGCGCGCCGCTACCGATCCGCATGTCTACCCGATCGCCGTTGCTTAGGCCCAATGCCGAGCCGTCGGCGGGGCTCATGTGGATGTGGCGAGCGGCAATGATGACGCCGTCGGTGTCGATTTCGCCCCCTGGCCCGCGCATGCGTATGGTGGGCGTCCCCTGCAGGTCGCCGGAGTCGCGCAGTGGCGCATCGATCCCTAAGGCGATGCAGTCGGTTCGAGACACTTCGATCTGAGTGGCGCTGCGCGTTGGGCCCAGGACGCTGACCTTTGCGAAACTGCCCTTGGGGCCCACGAGTTCCACATGTTCTTCCGCGGCCCATCCCTCGATTTGGGAAAGCTCATGTGCCAATTGCAGTTGATGTCCCTCGCCGAATAGCGCTTCCACATCGGGCTGCGATAGATGGACGTGTCTGGCGGACACCTTCACCGGAATGCGGCAGGGCACGGCAGGTTTGGCTTGCTCGGACTGCAGGACTTGTTGGACCTCGCGCGCAATCATGAACTGTTCGTTTGTGCGAGTGACCAAGACTTGAATCTTGGAATCCGGCGCCGAGATTGTGCTTACCGCGAAATTGTCTAGGTCGGGCGCTTTGTTCAGGTCAGTGTCGAGGTACAGGCCAAGAAATTCTAGGCGCTCGCAGATACGCTGGCGCATATCTGCCGAGTTTTCGCCTATGCCGCCGGTGAACACCACCGCATCGACTCCGCCCATCGCCGCGGCGTAGGCGCCCAGGTATTTTCGCACTCGGTAGGCGTAGACTTTCAGTGCCAGTTGCGCACTTTTGTCGCCGCCCGCTGCATGCTGTTCCACACTGCGCATGTCGGCGTTGCCACATAATGCCAGCAAGCCGCTGGCGTTTTGAAGTTGCTGTTCTATGGCCGCTGCGTCAAGTCCCAATTCATGTTGGAGAAATGCGAACAGGCCGGGATCGACATCGCCGGAACGCGTGCCCATTACTAGGCCTTCTAGCGGAGTCATGCCCATGGAGGTATCCAGCGACTTGCCAAGACTGATGGCGCAGACACTGGCGCCATTGCCTAAGTGGCAGCTGAGTAGGCGCAACTCCTGAACGGGGCGCTCGAGCGCCTCGGCCGCACGCAATGCCACATAGTGATGCGAAGTGCCATGAAAGCCGTAGCGCCGCAGACCGAGTTGGCGCCACGCCTGGGGTATCGCATAGGTGTAGACGTGCTCTGGCATGCTTTGATGAAAGGCGGTATCGAACACGGCTGCCTGCGGCAGGCCGGGCCACTGCTCTTGACTACTACGGATGGTGAGGAGCGCGACTGGATTGTGCATGGGCGCTAAGTTACTGCACTGCTCTATGGCCGCTAACATTTCCTCGTCGATGAGCGCAGTACTGCGGAAGCGCTCACCTCCGTGCACTACTCGATGGCCGATGGCGTGGATATCGGCGCAATCGAATTCCTCTAATAAGGCCGGCACGCGTGCGACGGCCGCAGCGAGTGATGGGACAGACTCCTCGCGCTCGAGCTCCGTGCCTGCTTCGCCACCAACGCGGTAATGCAGGACGGCCTTGCCACCCTCAAATCGCTCAAATTCACCCTTGAATACGCGACTGTCGGCCCGGGCTAGGTCGAAGACTCCGAACTTGAGGCTGGAGCTGCCGGCATTGAGCACGAGAATTTTCATGGACTACCTTTTGGATTGTGAGCGACGAGTAGGAGACCGGTTTGTAGTTCTGAAAACTCGATCTTAGCAGAGCATAGCTTATTGCAAAATTAAGCGATGATTAGTGAGGGTATTGGTGGTTCAATGACCGTTCCCGACTGGTCTGTTCCACGAGCGCATGGGCTTGCTTGGCGCAAAGACGGAAAGCGACATAAAATCTGCCATAAAGGCTCCATGCTCGAAGCCTGGATACAACGCATGTTAGCAATTCCACTAGTTCTGATTGCTGCCTTTTCCTATCTGGCATTGTTGCTCACTATAGCCTCGCGTGGCGAGCGCAGCACCAAGACCGGGCCTCGTCCATGGCGTTATACATTGGCGTTAGGCGTCCACTGTACAACTTGGGCTTTCTACGGAACCGTTACCCAGGCGGCACAATACGGCTGGTGGTTCGCGCCAACCTATCTAGGCGGCATCTGCATCTTCCTGTTTGCTCATCAGTTTCAGCTAAAGATGTTGAATCTGGTCAAAGAGCAGAACCTAACCTCCATTGCCGATCTCATCGGCTCGCGCTACGGCAAATCACACGTGCTGGCGGCCTTCGTTGCCATCATCTGTTTGATCGCATTGGTGCCCTATATCGCCCTGCAGCTGCGCGCTGTCGCCGCCAGTTTTGCCGCGGTCACGGGGCTTGAGGCCAGTGCTGCTCCTTGGTTTCTAGACCTCGCGGCTGCCGTTGGCCTGGCCATGATTGGATTCTCCATCCTATTCGGTGCGCGCCGCCTGAGTCTTGCGGAGCAACATCCGGGTTTGATGGATGCCGTCGCCTTTGAATCAATTGTAAAACTGGTCGCGTTCTGTGTTGTGGGTCTGTTCGTTACCTATCAGTTATTCGATGGTATTAACGATCTCATCTTGTCGGCGGCAGCGAACGAGCAGGCCCACGAGTTGCTGGAACCTGAGGCCAATGGTGTTTACATCTATATTACCCACATGCTTTTAGGTGCATTGGCGATGTTCGTGCTGCCCCGACAGTTTCAAGTGAATTTCATCGAGAATACGAGCCCCGAAGAGTTGAAGAAGGCGCGCTGGGCGTTTCCCCTGTATCTGTTCGCCATCAATTTCTTTATCTTGCCCATCGCATTGGCTGGCGTAATTCTCGCGCCGGAAGCTCGTACGAGTGACACATTCCTGCTGGCCTTACCAATCTTGGCCGACCGCCCAGACATCAGCCTCATCGCGTTCATCGGCGGTTTATCGACCTCTGTCAGCATGGTGATTATGGCGACGCTGGCACTGGGCATCATGATTTCCAACGATGTGATTACGCCGCTGTGGCTGCGTGCTAGGCGCAGTGGCAACTTGATCTCGGACCTCACGCCGCAGGGAATTCTGCTGACGCGTCGGCTGACCATGGTGATCATCGTAGTTCTGGCATATGTGTATCACAAACTCACAGAGGGTGGCCTGCCTTTGGTGAGTAACGGCTTGATCGCCATGGCCCTGCTAGCGCAACTGGCACCGTCCATGTTTGGCGGATTACTGTGGGCCAAGGCCAATAGGTCCGGGGCTATCGCGGGGCTGCTGATCGGCACATCGGTCTGGGCTACGCTGCTATTGCTACCCTCACTGAGCCCTGCGCAAGTCCTGACCGACAAAGCCATCAGCGATGGCGTGGTACTGAGTCTAGTCGCCAATACTCTAATTTATTTCCTAGTGTCTCTACTCACTCGACAGGGGCGAGCCGACTACCAACAAGGGCTCCGCTTTGCCCGCCCGGAACACCGAGTGGGCACAATCTCAAACGAAGCAGCGGAGGGGCAAGAGAAGCAAGTGACCTGGGGAAGACTACGCTCGGTGTTGTCGCGCTTCATGGACCCAAGAGATGCCGAAGGCCTGAATCGACGCTTAGGGCTGAGTATCGCCGATGTGCCAGAGCAGCGCTTAGTACACCCCATGCTGCTGATCCGTTTAGAGCGAGAGCTAGCAGGTGCTATTGGTAGCTCGGCGAGCCGCTTGTTGATCGGCAGCCTAGCCCGGGAGTCGCCAGTAGCGGTAGAGGAGGTGGTGGACTGGGCATCGGAGGCCTCGCAACTGTACCGCTTCAACCGCGAACTATTGCAATCTTCGGTAGAGAACATCCCACAGGGGATTAGCGTTATCGATAAAGAACTCAGGCTCGTAGCCTGGAATAGACGCTACTTGGAAATATTCGAATACCCCGAAGGATTGATCCGCGCCGGCATCGCGGTAGAGGAGATCTTACGCTTCAACGCTAAGCGTGGCTTGTTCGGACACCCCGATGTCGATGTGGAAGAGGAGGTCGAGAAGCGCCTGTCCTATCTTCGCAGTGGCAGCCGTTATCGATATCAGCGCCAACAACTCTCCGGGCAGGTAATAGAGCTGCAGGGCAATCCGATGCCCGACGGTGGTTTCGTGACGACCTACACCGATATCACCGAGCTGGTGACAACACAGAACGAGCTGCAACAAATTAACGCGGAACTGGAGGCGCGAGTGACAGAGCGTACCGAAGCTTTGTCTGTCGCGAAGCAGGCCGCCGAACATGCTCACCAGAGTAAGTCGAAATTTTTTGCTGCGGCTGGACATGACCTGATGCAACCACTTAATGCCGCAAGTCTGTTCTGCGAGATGTTGCTGAAACGACTCGGGCACGACGATGCTAACTTCGCCATGCAGATTCAGCAATCCCTGCAGAATGCCGAAGAGTTGCTAACCATGCTGCTAGAGATGACTAAGCTGGAGTCTGGTAATTTGCAGCCCTATAGAAAGGACGTGCCATTGTGGGATGTGCTGGCACCATTGCATGCATCGTTCGCACTACTGGCACAGGACAAAGGGCTTGAGTTGCGCATTGTGCCGACGCAGGTGGTGGTCAATACCGATCAGAAGATCTTGCAGCGCATCTTGCAAAACTTATTGAGTAACGCGCTGCGTTACACCCAGCACGGCAAGGTATTGTGCGGCATCAGGCGTAAATCCGACACGCACATCGAACTACAAGTATGGGACACCGGGCGCGGTATACCCCCTGAAAAATTCAATGAAATATTTTTGGAGTTCAAACAACTCGATCAACACGATCATAACCCTGGCCTAGGCTTAGGGCTCGCCATTGTGGATCGAATGTGTAGGTTGTTGGAGATTCCCATCAGGCTGGAATCGCAAGTAGACCGTGGTACTTGTTTCTCTCTTACTCTTCCAGTTAGTGCCTGGCGCAGCTCTGTGATGAGCAAGAAGCGACACACAAACGATAGTTCACAATGGATCTTGCAAGAGAATACCCATGTCTTGTTGCTTGACGATGACTCCGCCATTCGAGAGGCGCTGTCTTCATTGCTACGGGAATGGGGCGCCACGGTCACAGCCTGCGCAAACATAAAGGAGGCATTGCAAGTTGAGCGACGTCCCGACTTGTTACTGATCGACTATCATCTTTCGGACCAGCAGGTAGGCACCGATGCTATCGTGAAGATCAGAACTCATTGGGCAAGCGACATTCCTGCCATTCTAAGCACTGCAGACCCAAACGAAACAATTCGAGAGCAAGTAGTGGAGGTCGGCGCCATTTTTCTGCCTAAGCCAGTGAAGCAGGCTGCACTGAAACGTTTATTAAAGGGCATTGGGCTCGGATAAGTTCTCTTCATCGTCGGCACGCAACATGTCATGGAATAGTACGCCGGCCTGCGTTCTATTGATGACACCCAACTTGCGCAAAATGGCGGAGACATGCTGTTTTATAGTGGTCTCTTGCACGTCCAGCTCGAAGGCAATCTGCTTGTTGAGCAGACCATCCGCAATACATCGCAGCACCTTGAACTGCTGTGGCGTCAGCTGGCTCAGTTTGTGGGCGAAATCTTGGTGTAGAGAATTTTTCTGAGCGGATACAGCGCTCTGTAGATGAGCGGGCAACCAGTTGTCGCCACCTAACACGGTCTCCACCGCGCTAATGATGTCGGGCATTGGTGCAGATTTAGGCACATAGGCGCTAGCGCCGAAACTCATTGCTCGCTCTACAACATGCAGCTGTTCATTGGCGGACACGATAACAACTAAGATATCGGGGAATTGATTGCGGATCGCGGTGAGGCCCGTCAGACCTTGATTGCCCGGCATATTGAGATCGAGGAATACCAGCTCGATCTGCGGATGTTGTAGCAGCAGTGCGAGCAAGGCATCGAAACTTTCGGCCTCTAAGACTTCGCCCTTTAGCGTGGCCGCAAGCGCGTGTCCCAGCGCGGAGCGGAATAAAGGATGATCGTCAGCAATAATTACCTTGGCAAGCGAAACACTCACGGCAGGTGTTGAGCTCTTGGTCATGGTAGCGCTAAGGTCCGATGGGGGGAACATGGATACTATACCTAATGCAGGCCAATAAAAATGCCACCATCACAACTGCGATGGTGGCACATGGTTCGCGAGACGGTAGATCGATCTGGCTCACCGCTCACGAGGGCTGTAGCCGCAATCCTTCGCGGTCAGCTGCGCTGGCTTATCTACCGAGGCTATAGCCCAGAGACAAGCTAACCGTACGCGGAGCACCATAGTAGCCAATCAATGTAGTATCGCCACCTAAGCCTGGGGCATAACCATTCGGTCGCGACGAGTCGGCGGCACCCAAGAAGGCATAATTGCCCACTAGGAATTCCTCATCCGTTAGGTTCTTGCCATGCAGACCCAGAGTCATCTTGCCATCGGAGCTCGTCCAGCGGACACCGAGATTCACAATGCCGTAAGCTTCCTGCTCCAAAATGTTGCCTAGTTCTGTCAGGCTGTAATCGCTGCGGTAGCTGTAGTTGCCCGTAAATACAACGTCCCCGTTAGTAATGGGCATGTCGTAGTTAAAGCCGAGGTTGACCGTCTGTTCTGGGGTATTAGTGATGGCGAAGTTATCTGTGATATCAATCGGATTCAGATTGGCATCATAGCTTCTTACATTCTTGAAACTGGCGTCAATTAAACCCACGTTACCAAAGAGCGAAAGATTCTGGCCCGCGATCCAAGTGAATTCAAACTCCACACCTTTGGCATCCGACTGGCCCACATTGCCCAGACGCTGATTGAGCGCCGCACTGTTACTAGGGTCAGGGATCACAGTTATGTACTGGCGGTCTTTGTGGTCGAGCATAAAGGCCGCAGCATTTAAACGGAACGTTGATGTCAAGTCAGTCTTTATACCAACTTCATAAGATTCCACATCTTCTGGGTCGGCGGCTGGCTCAGCGCGCTCGGCTCGTGGATTAAAGGTGCCCGATTTGAAGCCTTCACTGTAGCTGGCATATACCATTGTGTCTTCGGTGGCTTGATATTCAACGCTGACACGTGGAGTGACCTTGGACCAGTCGGCGCTGTCATCCAATACGATGGGCGTGCCCACGGTTGCGCCGCGCACATATCCTGGCACCCAGCCCGATTCAGGATAGACGGTAGCGAAGATCAAGCCATTACGTACTACAGAGGCCTTTTCATCTTTGGTATAGCGAATACCGCCGCTTAGGCTCCACTGATCGTTGAAGCGATAGGTGCCGTCTGCGTAGACCGCTGTGCTCTTGCTGTTGCTGCAACCTGACACTTCACGGGTCAGCCCAGGGAAACCAATCGATTGGCCTAGCTCCTCCAAGATCGCGTCAAATGTCCCACATGACTCGGAGTCGAAGTAGTACAAGCCTGAAACCACGTTGAAGTTGTCGGCGCGATAGTTCAGCTGAAATTCCTGAGTGAACCATTCGTCATCATAGATAGCGGGTACATCGAAAATACGCAGCGGTGTATTGTCAAAATCAATATTCACTGGCGAGTAGTTTTCGCGCTGGGAGGTAATCGATTTCAGCGTCGTTGCGCTGTTGAGATCCCATTCGATTGTCAGGTTCATGCCTTCGGTTTCCACCTTGGTATCGGTAGGCATGCTTGTATAGGAGTCGTAGATGCTACTAGGAACCGGTGCCTGATTGGTCAACAAACTTGGCAACAGGCGATAGCCGCCTTTTGAATTGGAGCTGTCTTCGGTCTTGTCGTAGCCAAACTGTACAAAGATATTGTCGGTCGGCGCGTATTCCGCGGTAATTCGATAAGCCTGCAGATCCTTGTTGTAGTTCTCCGTATCCTGACCCGCTAGATCGCTGACCAAGAATTTACCGAAACCGTCGCGTGTGAGCTTGGCGTAGCCAAAACCCAGATAGAGTTCATCGCTCACAGGTACTTGGCCGACTAACTTGAGGTCGCGTTGTCCATAGGTACCCGCGGTCACGGTAGTCGCGAGTTCCGCTTCTCCGGACATGCGCTGGGTGACATATTTCAGCGCGCCACCCACGGTATTCTTGCCGTAAAGCGTGCCCTGTGGACCGCGTAGAACCTCAACTCGTTGGATATTGAGGATGTCCAGTACCGCACCTTGAGGACGGGCGATATAGACGTCATCTATATAGATACCAACACCGGACTCATAACCCCACAAGGGATCTTCTTGACCAACACCGCGGATGAACGCGGTCAGGGTAGAGTTGGTGCCTCGGCTTTCCTGTAGAGTCGTATTTGGTGAGAACTGTTGAACCTCTAGAATGGTTTGGATGCCACGCTCGGCAAGGTCTTCAGCTCCGAGGGAGGTTACAGCCAAGGGTACCCGCTGCATATTCTCTACCGTGCGGCGCGCTGTGACTTCAATACTTTCCAGAATGCGGCCTTCTGGTTCTCTTGTCTCCTGCGCCTGTGCGGGGAATGCAAAACCACCGATGGCCGCCGACACTGCCATTGCGCAGGTTGAGTACTTGAATTTGGTCTGTTTCATTGCTTAAGCTCCCCGTGGAATTTTTATTAGCTGGCAGACACCATACCCCAAGGCAGTCTTAATGTGACCTGTACCATAGTACTATGGGTTGCGCCGCGTCATTCGTGAACAATGGCCTCTCTAAGAATAACGAGTTAAAGAGGGTCGTCATGTCGGACGTAGTTAGTTTAGTTGGCCTAATCGGCGGCCTCGCACTGCTTATAGTGCTCACTCTTCGCGGTTGGAATCTGTTCATTAGTGCCCCCATCTGCTCACTCATCGTAGCGCTGACTAGCGCAATTCCGATCTTTCAGAGCGAGACTAATTTCGTTCAGAGCTATATGTCGGGATTCACCAGCTTCGTTGCTTCGTGGTTCTTCATGTTCCTGCTGGGCTCCATCTTTGGCAAGTTCATGGAAGACACCGGTGCAGCAGATAGTGTCGCGAGCTGGATTACCGGGAAGGTAGGCAAACAGCGAGCCGTGTTGGCGGTAGTGATTGCTTGTGCTGTATTGACCTACGGCGGTGTTAGTCTTTTCGTTGTTGCCTTCGCGGTTTATCCCATGGCATTGAGCCTGTTTAAGGAAGCCAATCTACCGCGCCGGTTCATCCCGGCGGCACTGGCATTCGGTTCGGTCACATTTACCATGACTTCGGCTGGCTCCCCAGAGATACAGAACTGGATCCCCATGGAGTATCTGGGCACAACACCTTACGCGGCTTGGGAGGTCAGTTTGGTGGTCGCTATCTTCATGGCCGTTTTTGGATACTGGTGGCTACAACGCATCATTGGCGCTGCCATACACCGAGGAGAAGGGTTTCAGGCTAGAGACACCGACCCGCAGCTAGTGGAGCGTCGTCTTCCCCATCCTGCCACCGGGATGTTGCCCCTAGTAGTAGTTCTGGCACTTTCGTTTTTCTATCATGACACGCTGCAGCAGAACGCGCTGATTGTCGCGCTGCTGGGTGGAGTGCTTACGTTGATGGCGATCAACTGGTCCTTTTTCAGCGATATCCAAGTTGCCCTTGGCCATGCCACCACTGGTGCCTTGATTGCGATCGGCAATACTGCAGCCGTAGTAGGCTTTGGCGGCGTGGCACGAATTACTCCGGCGTTCGACATGGCGGTGCTGGCGGTGACCTCGCTTCCTGGCAATGAACTACTCGGTGCGGCCGTTGCCGTTAGCGCGATCGCTGGCCTTACTGGATCAGCCTCTGGGGGGCAGGTGATCGCGCTTCCCGCCGTGGCGCCGCACTATCTCGATCTTGGGGTCAATCCAGAGCAGCTACACCGCGTGGTTGCTATTTCATCGGGTGCGTTGGACTCCTTGCCTCACAATGGCTACGTGGTTACCACCATCCGCGGCATCTGCAATGAGTCGCACAAGGATGCGTATTGGGCAGTAGGTGCAGTAACCGTTGTGGTGCCGCTGATGGGGCTAACATTGGCTCTGCTGTTGTTCAATTTATTCTAAGCCGATCACTGAACCGAATAGCCGCAGGAGATGTACATGCTCGCCAACATGATGGACACGCAACTATTGATTATTGATCTTTTGCGACACGCTGTTAACCGTCATCCGTCTCAAGAAGTTGTTTCGCGCCGCATTGAAGGCGATATTCATCGCAGCAGTTATGGACAAATCTGGCAACGCAGCGCTCAATTGGCACACGCCTTAAATGCCCTTGAAGTTCAGCCAGGGGACTGTATCGCAACACTGGCATGGAATACACATCGTCATATGGAGCTGTATTACGCCGTATCCGGAATCGGTGCTGTTCTGCATACGGTGAATCCCCGACTTTTCAGCGAGCAACTCGAATATATAATCAATCATGCCGAAGACCAGTATGTCTTCGTCGACCTTTCTTTTGTCGAGCTATTGGAACCGTTGCAAGACAAGCTGTCGAGTGTGAAGGGGTTTATCGTCATGACGGACTTGGCGCATATGCCGGAGACGTCGCTCGCTCCACTGTATTGTTTTGAAACTTTGCTTACAGGTCAATCAAGCGATTATGACTGGCCGCGCTTCGATGAGAATACTGCAGCCTCGCTTTGCTATACCTCGGGCACGACAGGCAACCCCAAGGGGGTGCTGTACTCCCATCGTGCAATGGTACTGCATGCACAGGCTACGGCCTCACGCGAACTGCTAGATCTCAAGACTGATACTGTGCTGCTGGCCATGGTGGCGATGTACCATGCCGGCGCCTGGGGCGCGCCCTACGCTGCGCCGCTTGCCGGCTGCAAATTGGTATTGCCTGGTGCTGGCATGGATGGCGCCAGCATGTCGGAACTGATCGAAAGTGAAGGCGTGACTGTCGGATTGGGCGTTCCCACCATCTGGCTGACTTTGCACAACTACTGGGCTGATAGGAGTGTGGACGACACTAGCTTAGAGCGCGTCTGCGTCGGTGGGGCCGCTTCCCCCTTAGGCATGGTCAAGTTGTATCAGGAGCGCTATGGGATCTACTGGCAGCCTATCTGGGGCATGACTGAAACCGGCCCCTTGGCAACGTCGCTACCTGCATCTGCGCGAATCATGGCGCTGCCCTTGCCCGAGAGGTATCAGCAACAAACCTCCGCCGGATGGGCAGCGTTCGGAGTCGAGATGGCGTTGTTTGATGCGGATGAGCAGCGTGTCTGCCATGATGGCGTCGCGACCGGTGAGCTGCGCGTGCGTGGGCCTTGGATCAGTTCCCAGTATTATAAGAACGATGATCTTAGCGCGTTTCCCGATGGCTGGTTGGCCACAGGGGATATCGCCGTGATCAGCCCTGATGGTATTTTGCGTGTAGTCGATCGTAAAAAAGATGTAATAAAAAGTGGCGGAGAATGGATTAGCTCCCTAGAGATTGAAAACATTGTTAGCCAACACCCCAGTGTGAATGAATGTACTGTGATTGGGGCAAAGCACCCAAAATGGGATGAGCGACCGTTGTTGATAGTGGTTTCGAACAAAGACGCCGAATTGTCTCACGAGGATATCGTGGGATTTCTCGATGGCAAAATTGCGCATTGGTGGAAGCCAGATCAGACTATTTTTATTGCCGAGCTGCCCAAGACTGGTACCGGAAAAGTGTTGAAGAACGAGTTGCGTGAACGCTACGGTAACGTGCTTGCACCTTGAATATTGACGGGCTGGCTAAATCCAGCGCTGCGAATAGCAGAAGGAAACAGATCATGTTTAAACTGAAAAAGTTTGTAATCCCTACCATGTTCGCATTATTGCAGGGGGCGTGTTTATCCTCCTCGCAGGCGCAGGATTCGGTCGGGCTGGTCGAGAAGCAGGTATTTAGTACTCCAAACTTCGCGACCTACAATGGGCAGCAGATAGCGGAAGTTAAAGTCGGCTGGGAAGCCTATGGTGAGCTCAATGCAGCCAAAGATAACGTGATTCTGATTACTCACTTCTTCTCAGGCAATAGCCACGCCGCTGGGCGCTACGCGAGTAGTGATGCATTGCCAGGCTATTGGGACGCGATCATCGGTCCGGGCAAGGCGATCGACACTGACACCTATTATGTGATCAGTTCGGACACGCTTGTGAATCAGGAACCTTACAATCCGCTGGTGACAACGACTGGCCCCGCCACCATAAACCCGGCCACCGGGTCGCCTTACGCACTGGATTTTCCGGTAGTGACAATTCGCGATTTTGTGAACGTGCAGAAGGCATTGCTCGACAGCCTAGGCATAGAGAAATTGCATGCCGTTGTCGGTGCATCCATGGGGTCGCTGCAGGCGCTGGATTGGGCCGCGGCCTATCCAGATTTCGTTGAGCGAGTCATCTCTGTGATCGGCGCAGGCGCCGTAGATCCATGGACAATCGCCTCGTTGCAGCAATGGGCTAATCCGATTATTGCCGATCCGAACTGGAATCAAGGCAACTATTACTCTGGTGAGGCGCCCACGTCCGGGCTGCGTCAGGCACTGGGTATGGTCACCCTGCAAGCCATGCATCCGCAGATTTTCAATCAAGTTTATGCCAGCAGTAGCGCGAGAGAAACGGCGCCCTTACACGATATTCGTGAGAATTTCACCGTCGTCAATCTACTCAATACGGCAGCCGAGGCGCGCACCACTTTCGCAGATGCTAATCATCTTTTGTATTTGGTACGTGCCAATCAGTTGTTCATGGCAGGTTTTGCAGAAAACTTAGCAGCTGGGCTGAGCCCGATCCGCGCCAAGACTCTATTTTTGCCCTCCGCCAATGATCTATTGCTGCAACCTTACCTAGCGCAAGAAGCGCATCGAACTCTGCAAGAGCTTGGGAAGGAAAGCTACTATGAAGAGATCGAAGGCCCATGGGGACATTTGAACGGTGTCTATATGCTGGAGCAAAAGTCCGCCCTAATTGAAGAGTTCTTAAGCTCGCAGTAAAGTCTATTTGTCTTAGCGCTTACTGAACATAGGCCACAAGTCATTCTGGGGGCTTAGGTATGGAACAAGTGTCTTGTAGTGCTGAAGTGCCTGAGAATTTAGCAAGATTGTAGAACCCGCTCCGGCGGGTTTTTTTTGTCTAAAAAGAGAGGAATCAAGGTGCTCGATACATGGAAACAATGTGATACTCTCGATGTTTTCTTCTAAACATCACCTTCGGGAATGCGAGCATGAATGAGTTGTTTAACCAGATCAATGCGATCGTCTGGAGTCCAGCGCTAGTCTTTCTATGTTTAGGCGCAGGCCTGTACTTCTCGATACGGTCACGCTTTTTGCAGCTGCGCCACTTCAAAGAAATGATTCGTTTGATCTTCCAAGGTAAGGTTTCTGAGACCGGCATCTCGCCTTTCCAGGCACTTAGCATGACCCTTGCGGGTCGCGTAGGTACAGGCAATATCGCGGGTGTAGCGACCGCCATTACCTTCGGCGGGCCAGGAGCCTTGTTTTGGATGTGGGTAGTCGCATTCCTTGGTGCGAGTTCTGCGTTCGTGGAGTCAACCCTCGGGCAGATCTACAAAGAGAAGATCAACGGAGAGTATCGCGGGGGACCGGCTTTCTACATAGAGAAGGGACTGGGCATGAAACGCTATGCATGGGTTTTCGCCTTCACGACAATTATCTCCTGCGGCTTACTGCTCCCGGGTGTTCAGGCAAACGCTATTGCCGCGAGCGTTAGTACTGCTTTTGAAATTAATACGACTATAACTGCGGTGGTTCTAGCCGCGTTACTCGCTTTCATTATCTTTGGTGGTTTGCGTCGCATAGCGGCGTTCGCCTCCACCGTAGTGCCATTCATGGCGATTGCCTATATAGCGGTGGCGATGTTCATCATCATCATCAACATCGATCTGGTTCCACACATGTTTTGGTTGATCGTGAGCAGTGCACTCGGTTTTGATTCGGCATTCGGGGCTATTCTCGGACTCGCGATCATGTGGGGTGTGCGCCGTGGCGTTTACTCTAACGAGGCCGGTCAGGGTACCGCTCCCCACGCCTCTTCGGCGGCATCCGTCAGCCACCCAGCAAAGCAGGGATTGGTACAGGCATTTTCTGTTTATGTTGATACTTTGTTCGTGTGCTCTTCCACTGGCTTCATGCTCTTGATCACCGGGCTATACAATGTGGAGTCCGCCACTGGCGAGGCAATGTATACGGGCGTGGTGGGTGTGGGGGCCGGGCCAGGTTATGTGCAAGCAGCGCTAGAGGGATTAATGCCAGGTATCGGCAATATCTTTGTTGCAGTAGCCTTATTCTTCTTCGCATTTACCACAATTTTAGCCTATTACTATATTGCAGAGACTAATGTCAGTTATATCAATCGCGTTGTCGCGCGCCCATGGCTGAGCACGGTATTGAAGTTTGCGCTAATTGCAGCGGTCGTGTACGGGACCCTCAATACAGCCGATTTAGCGTGGGGCTTGGGCGACACAGGTGTTGGCCTGATGGCTTGGCTGAACATCTTCGCTATCTTGTTGCTACAGAAACCCGCGTTTAAGTGTCTCGCAGACTACGAGGCACAGAAGGCTCAAGGGATAGACCCGGTGTTTCATCCTACCGCTCTAGGCATCGACAACGCCGACTACTGGATAGAACGCTTAGAGGCACAGGAAAGTATTGAGTAGAGCTCAACATCAGTGCGCAGGCGGATAGTGTTTGCGCACGATGTCGAAGAAGCTAATGACCTTGCGCATATTCTCACGATTCTGAGAGATGAATAGGGAATGGTCAGCGCCTTCGATCTCGACATAGATATGGGGCATGCCGATGGCTTGCATTTCGCGAACCCAGCGCCGTGTCATATCCACCGGTACCGCATCATCAGCAGTGCCCTGAAGGACAAGAGTAGGGATGTGGCGTATCGCCGCAAGACCGTCTGGTGCGAGGTCATGTAGGGGCGCAGGCGCTGCCACAGCTAAAGCGGCAAACACATAAGGGTTCTTCGTCGCTATATGATAAGTGCCGGCCCCACCCATCGAGTGCCCGTATAGATAGATACGATTCTCATCGACCGAGAACTCCTCGCGCATCATTGCTAGAACGGCCATAACATCCGCCTCGCTATAAGCGGCATCCATAGGATCAGGCGTCGCTCGCGAGCCGTACCATCCGCGGCGCGTGTATCCAAGCGGCGTTGCGACGATCATTCCAGTGGCCTCCGCATAGTCTAAGAAGCCTTCGTAACCCATTAACCAGTCGTAAGTCCTTCCTAGTCCATGTAGTGCAATAATCAGTGGGCTCGCGCTTCCTGCTTGATATGTGCTGGGGACGAACACAGCATAGGGTAGAGTTTCACCGGTAGGCTCAAACACATAGCTGCGATGCGAAACGCGAGGGTCGTTGATCAACTGCTCGTCATCTTCAACTGAGCGTTCAGCCCAGGCTGAGCTAAAACAAATCGAACAAAGAATTGCGGCTAAAAAGGAATAATGTCTAGGCATATGCATTCACCATTTGTTGTTGTTTTAAGGCATATTGGCAGTATGCACTTTTTCCTAGGCTAGGAAAAAGCCTCATCGCGAAATTACGGGAACTAGAAGACTCTTTTGTGCATCGATGTGGCTCAGAGGTTGGAGCGCCCTCACGAGGGTAAACGCGCTGCACGGTTAGGGCTGCTGAGAGATGCAATGCTAACCGTTTTTTTGCACTCACTCTGTTGTTCGGCTCGCGCTGCGGGGGATGGCCGTTCTGGACACGCCGCAAGTACGTCCGTGTAGGCTCTACGCCGGCATCCATGCCGTCGAAGGTCCTGAACGACCACCCCCCACACCACGATCCTCGTTAGCAGTGTGGCGCAACAATTCCACTTTGTTTTGATGACTGAATGTCTCTAAGATACCAATTGTGAACTGAACTAAATCGCTCCTGTTAAATCAGAGGGGCGATGTGGGGTGCTTTGATGACGGACCATGAGCCGCCTGGTCGATGAATCGCTCCTGCATTCTCGACACTCCCGCCATCCATGGCGGTCGGTCGATGAATTGCTCCTGCACTCTCGACACTCCCGCCATCCATGGCGGTCGGCCTCGGCGACTGAGCCCCTTTACCCTCGCAAGGGGGCAGGGATGGGTTTACGGCGTGTCCGGCAGCGAAGTACCCCGCAGTGACACTCGTGCTACGAAGTGCTAAACCAAACTGTGCTCTCTTCAACAGTGACACTCGCAATACGAAGCACAAAACCAATCTGCACTCACGCCCAAAGTGACAATCGCGCTACTTAGCACACAAAAGTACTGCGCAAAAAAAAGGCCACCTTTTAGGGGCGGCCTTTTTTCAGGAACTCCGACGCTTATTCGCGTGGCGCACCAGCATTAATCCAATGGATTAGAGTCTGCGTGTCTTCTACTGAAAGAGTACGCGCATTCTCGAAACTACGAATAGTTGGGTCTACTTGCATTGGAGGCATACGCTTAGTCATGATTACTTCGCGCATCATTGGACTCCAACCTTGAACCATCTGGTGGCTGTTCATCGCGAACGGGCCGATGCCGCCTTCGATGTGACAACCAACACAGTTCTCGATCAGTACAGGAGCAACTTCAGTCTCGTAATCCGGTACGTCATCAGCGCTAGTAACTTTAGCTGGGAATTCCAGCGCACAGCCTGGGGCTGCTTCGAAGTCTACAGAAACTGTCTCTGTGTCGCGGCCGATTTCACCAGCAGCGATAGCGTCGAAAGTCTCTCTTAGGAATGTTGTACCTGGCTCGCCACGGGCACCTGGTGTGTCCAGCGGTCCACGGTACAAAATTGTCATATTGTTAGGGTCGAGTACAACAATCTCGCCTGCTTTAGTGATGCCTAGAGATTCGGCAACAAGCTGAGTATCGTCCATAAGAATTGGCATGTCAGGGTTATAGCTATTCTTGAAACGACGGACAGCTTCTACATCATCATTGATAGATGAGTTCATCATTACGAAACTAATTTGCTCATTGTCCCACTTAGTTTCTAGAATTTTGTATTCAGAAAACAGTTCCTGCGATGTACTGCAAGAGTTTGCTTGTGAGATAACTACAAGTGCTTTCTGGTAACCAAATTTGCTGAGTTGGTGAGCACGACCAGTTTCGTCGATCAAATTAAAATCACCAATGCGCTCAGGCGCAGCGAATGATTGCGAGCCAGCAAGTAATGCAGCCAATAGGCCCACGCACTTCAAAGTTTTCATGTTAACTACTCCAGTGAATCGGAAATAACTTATCTTTATACAAGAAAAAAGGGCTCGCGCGAACGCGAACCCTTTTTTAATGTTACAAATTACTCATCAGTGTAAGAGAAATACCCGATGAACATTTCGTCCCAGCTCTGCAAGCCACCGATAGCTGGCTGTGATGGATCTGGTACGCCGGTGTTGTACTGAGAGTTATCAAAAGCACCCTCAACAACTACGCGTGAACCGGCTGGCAGAACCATTGGCTCATCCAGACGGTAAGTTGGCTGCCATCCGAAGTTGTAGTTAGCAACGTTGATGATCTCTTCGCGAGTCTGATCTGGGTAGATCACGCTTGCGCGCATAGACTTACCACGATAGTGCATGTGAGCACGGAAGCTATAGAGAGTAGTTTCTTCTTCAAACACGTGGTTTGAAGCCATCTCGTAGTGCATGTCACCAGCAGGGATCACGATGTTGTTTTCACGGCCACCGCGTGCAGATACAGAGTAAGTACGGAAGTGCTTCTCTGGAGTCTCGTCAGCGAACCAAAGACCAACACGAGTTGCGTCTTGAGTTTCTTGACCCATTGCAGTGTAGTGAATAGACATTCTTAGCGAAGAGCCAACAGGAATCTTAACGCCAGTGTTTTCTGGGAAAGTAGTTGGGTCTTCTTTGCCTGGAGCAAAGCCTTCTAGGAATTCAACGCTTGCGACGTTGTCAGCTTCGTCGAACTCTTCAGTGTGCTCATTAGCAACCACGTAAGAAAGAAGGTGGTGAAGAACGCGCTTGTCGCCAGGAATAAACTGGACAGACTTCACCCACTTTTCCTCTTCGAAAGGCATTTCGATGTTCGTGTTGATGTAATCGAGTACCCCAGTAGCAGGAATTAGTGCTGCTGGAACGTCAACGATGTAGTCAGGAGCGCCGTTAAGACCCCAGCCAGCGTCAGCTGGTTTGACCTGAGTCAATGGATCTACACCAGCGAAAGCAGACGATAGTGTCAAGCTTGCGCCCACCATGAGCAGAGAAGTCGTCAATACTGTTTTTTTCATTTCAATTCTCCTTGAATTGACATGTGCTGCTAGGATATTAAGAGCCTCGCTGTGTCGAAGATAGAGCATCCGTAGTGGATCACTAAAACTTCAGGTGCAACAATCCACCCACTTCTGCGAGAACATCCAAAGGTTAACCTAACCAACACCAAAAACGTAACAATTAAATGTGAGTATATGTAACTTTGTGCAACTCTCGCACAGCCGTTCTCATTACTGCACTCTTCAGGTTTGCGACAGACAGCTGTTCTTGTCTGTCGACCTCACACTGATGACCTAAGTATGGACTAATCGTCCGGTCAAGGGTGCTACTTTTTTTGTATTGCTTACAACAGATTTTATCAATGGTCTATAATTTAATTCTATTAATTCAGTTGCTTACGATTTAGCAAGATTGGCGTTAGCGAAATCCCAGTTCACTAGATTGTCTAGGAAGCTAGAGAGGAAATCGGGACGACGGTTTTGGAAGTCAAGGTAGTAAGCATGCTCCCAAACATCACAGACCAATAGGGGCGTGGCACCCGATGTTAATGGCGTTTCGGCGTTTGCGGACTTCGCAATCTTGAGTTTGCCGCCTTCAGCGACGAGCCAAACCCAGCCGCTACCGAATTGAGTCACGCCACCGTTGACGAATTCTTTCTTGAAATTGTCGTAACTACCGAAATCTGCAGCGATTTTCTCTGCAATTGCGCCAGTGGGGGCACCGCCACCATTTGGAGCCATGCTATTCCAGAAGAACTCGTGGTTGTAGCACTGACCGACGTTGTTAAACAGTGGCCCCCCTACTTTGGCGGCAGCTTTTACCAGGTCTTCGATAGTGTCTGCGCTGATGCCGGCGTCTGCTAGTAATTCATTGCCCTTCACGACATAAGCATTATGATGCTTGGCGTGGTGGAAACTAAAGGTTTCGGCGGACATGTGCGGCTCCAGCGCATCAGTTGCATAGGGCAGTGCGGGCAATGTTAACTTCATAATGACCTCAATTTGTTGATTCGTTGAATTTCTTGCTTTTTTGGCGCTCACAGCTAAGATTTGCCGCGAGCTTTAACGCCAATATTGCACTAGAAAGAGCACACGAGAATAATCCACAATGCCGCGTATTTCAAGGAAAGTAGCCCGGACAGCAAGCTGGTATAGACCTATCGGAGAGGAATAAAGGATAATGGCACCATGAGAGATAATGACGATTTACATGACATACCATCAATGGTTCCGGCCAGAGATGAAGTAGTGCACCACCAGAGCAAACGGCGCCAGCCGGATATCGTGCCTCCAGTGCACTATGGCGAGACAATTAAGGTTAGTACTTGGCCAGTTCGCATAATGTTGGGGCTACTGACTCTTGCGATAGGCGCTGGGGCGTATCTTGGTTATACAGTCTATGAGGACAATTTGGAGTCTTTGCGTCAAGCCACGCGGCGCATCGAAGACTTAGAGGGGCGTTTGGCGCTGGTCGGCGACTCTGCAGAGGAGACTACCGCTAACGTACTCGAGCGACTCGATTTCAATTTCTCCGAAATAGATAAGCTTTGGGCTGCCCGTAATGCCACTAACAATAGTGTTAACGAGCTAACCGGCAAAGTCGCAGTGCTGGAAGATCAGAGCACAGGCCATACTGAGACCACGGAAACCTTGGCACAGCTCATTTCTCGCAATTCAAATCAGATGCAAGACGGTTTCGCAAAGTTTGCGACGATGCAAACTCAGCTTGAGCAGGCTACTGCCGCGATTACTCGCTTGAATACGAGCATGCAGAGCGTGCAATCGGTCGCGCAAGATATGGCGAATATTCGTGCCAGCCTGAATAATGGCGATAGTACCTTGGTGGGTTTGCAAGATCGTATGATGAATGTTGAGGAGGCTGTTGAGTCAATCGACGCCTACCGATTACAGGTCAATCAGACCATCATCAGGCTGCAAGAAAATATAGAAGCGATGCAGCGTAGTTTGCCTAATTAATTTTATTCGCGTTGAAACTGACATATCGCTTGGATTGTCTCCTACATTGGGTATAATGCCGACCGTTTTGCCGTGGGGCTGTTACCCCAAGCGTGAAACGAGATCGTTGAAAATCGAGGCGAGAGCCTCGAGTACAAGGTAAGCCCCGCAAAGCGGATGTGGCGGAATTGGTAGACGCGCTAGATTTAGGTTCTAGTATCGAGAGGTGTGGGAGTTCGAGTCTCCCCATCCGCACCAGTGGGGTTCCTTGTATTGCTTGCAACGATCATTCTATTCTATCCCCTAGTATTTTAATTTCTTAGTTCCTCACGGACGATTCCCCTGCATAAGTCGCGAAACTCGCGGCCGTCCCAAGTCTTATGCCTCGTGGAGCAGTATGTCTGAAAAATCCAAAGAACTGACCAAACGCAGTGAAATAGACGCTTTCTTGCAGAAAGTAGCAGCGCTGCCGGCTGTGCAGAAGTCCGGGACTCAAGGGCGCCTGATGTTTGCGCTAGATGCTACCGCAAGCCGAGAACGTACTTGGGATCACGCCATGCAATTGCAGGCAGAGATGTTTCTTGCTGCGCGTGATGCGGGTGGCCTGCAGGTTCAGCTGACTTATTTCCGCGGGTTCGCAGAGTTTTACAAGACGCCTTGGTGTAGGGACTCGGGCACGCTCTTAGGGCTCATGACGGGAATTCAATGCCGTGGCGGCACTACGCAGATCGAGCGAGTACTGCGTCATGCCTTGAGTGAGAACAAGGAAAAGCGTATCCACTGTGTCGTCTATGTTGGGGACTCGATGGAGGAGAGCGCGGAGATACTGTGTCAGCTGGCAGGTCAGCTAGGGATGCTTAATGTTCCGTTGTTCATGTTCCAAGAGGGCGTCGAACCTCTGGCTAGTGCTACTTTTTCTCGTATGGCGAAGCTTTCGAAGGGGGCATATTCTCATTTCGATAGCGCCAGTGCCGCCCAGCTTCGTGAGTTGCTTCGTGCTGTCGCAGTCTATGCCAGCGGGGGGCTGAAAGCGCTGGAGCAATTCAGTAGCCAAGCCAGTGAGCCAGTGCGGCGCCTGACTAAGCAGATGCGCTCATGAATTCTTGCAAGTCGACGCCAAAAGCCTGTAAAAAGACCAATCTCACCACAGCGTCTGTGTACAAAGGATAAAGTCGAACGTGTTTCTCCTTCGTTACCTTGTCATCCTCGCGATCCCCGTGCTCGCCTATGTTGGGCTCCGTAAACTCGCGATTCGCTACTCTCTGAATCAGCGACAATTTAATTTGCTGCTCATTCTCGCCACCGTGCTGATCGCGATCGTGATCTTAATTGTATTGGGCCGTATTCCTGTGAGCTTCATACTGGCCCCTGTAATGGTGGCTATTACCTTCCTGTTTCGCAATGTGCATCTGTTGATTCGACTGCTTCCGCTTTGGCAGATGTTTAAGGGCAAGACACGCACAGCCTATGGGGCAAGTGGCGGGGCGGATAGCTCCAGCATCAATACACGCTTTCTAAAGATGAGCCTGCAACACGAAAGCGGCGACATGGACGGCGAAGTCTTGGAGGGCAAGTTCAAAGGCAGCAAACTCTCTACAATGAGCATGGACGAGTTATTGGCTTTAGCGCAGGAATGTCATCGGGATTCAGACTCGCTCCAGGTTTTAGAGGCGTATCTGGATCGTAGCCATCCGCTGTGGCGTGATAGTGCAGATTCGCAGCAAGGTGCGGCTGGATCACAAGACTCACGCGCTATCAGTGAGACCCCATTAAACCGAGGCACGGCACTCGAAATTTTGGGTTTGCAAGACAACGCTACGCAAGATGAGATAGTCCAGGCGCATCGTCGGCTTATGCAGAAGATGCACCCGGATCGGGGTGGCTCGGACTACCTAGCGAAGAAGATCAATGCGGCCCGAGACTACTTGTTAGAGCACGGTTAGGTGCGAGCAGTGGAGAATTATCTTTCCCTACTCAGGAGCGTTTCCGCTCGAGAAAGGCCTGCACAATTGCCTGCGCCTCTGGACTCTGTAGCAGGCGCGAAAAATTCACGAGTTCGATTGCAATCGTTTCCTCTAAAGGTCCACTCTGATTGCGTTTCAATAGGTGCTTAGACGTCTGCACTGCCTCGCTAGGCAGCGCTGCTAAGGCATGGGCCTTCTCTAAGGCGTGGGGCAGCACTGACTGTGAGTCGAGCACCTCGTTCACTAGGCCGTATTCTTTGGCCTTGCTAGCTGAGAAGCGTTCGCCCAATAGCAGTAATTCGGCAGCCCTTTGGTGGCCCATGATCTGCGGGGCCAGAAAGCTAGAGCCGGCCTCGGGGCAAAGGCCTAAGCGGGTAAATGGCAGCTGTAGAAAGCTATCGGTCGCTGCGTAGACTAAGTCGCAATGCATCAGCATGGTTGTGCCGATGCCAATGCCAAGCCCGTTAACCGCTGCGATCAATGGTTTACGAAGATTTGCGAGGGCTTTCATGAACTGCACCGATGGGCGTTCACTGCTGCGTTCCTCCGAGGCGACGAAATCATTGACATCGTTGCCACTGGTAAAGCAGTCCTGCGTGCCTCTCAACAAGATCACTTTCACTGCGCTATCTGCGTCTGCTTCTTTCAAACCGTCTGCCAGAGCTTTGTACATCGAATGAGTAAGCGCGTTCTTCTTCTCTGGACGGTTTATCTGAATAATGCATACGCCCGCGTCTAGCGAATAGAGAACATGGGGATCGTTTGAAGAAATCATAAAAAGCCCTTAGCTTGTTGTGTGGCCATAGTGTGATGATTTTTAACAGCGGATTGAGACCCTCAGTCGCCGTAATTGCCAGTCTAATCCAACCCAGCATTTGCGCCTAATCTGGGCGTCTGCACTGGGCACCTGCATTCGACATTGTGCTAGAATTCGCGCCTATTTGCGGCCTTTTTAATTTAGCACAGGAATCGACTGCCCATGACAGTAATCCGCCAAGAAGATCTTATCCAGAGCGTCGCGGACGCCCTGCAATATATTTCCTATTACCACCCCCTAGACTTCATTCAAGCAGTCAATGCCGCCTATGAGCGCGAGGAGTCTGTCGCGGCTAAAGATGCCATGGCGCAGATTCTGATTAATTCGCGCCTCTGCGCCGAAGGCAAGAGACCGATCTGCCAAGACACCGGCATCGTGACAGTGTTTCTAAAAATTGGCATGCAGCTGCAATGGGAAGGTGACTTGAGTGTCGCGGACATGGTCAATGAGGGCGTTCGTCGCGCCTATCTCAACCCTGACAACGTCTTGCGTGCCTCTATTCTTAGTGATCCTGCCGGTGCTCGTAAAAACACCAAAGACAACACGCCAGCGGTCATCCATATGGAAGTAGTGCCGGGCGACACTTTGGATGTAACAGTGGCCGCTAAAGGAGGTGGCAGCGAGAACAAGGCGAAGATGGTGATGCTCAATCCAAGCGATAGTATCGTGGATTGGGTGCTCAAGACCGTGCCGACGATGGGGGCGGGTTGGTGCCCACCCGGCATGCTCGGGATAGGCATCGGTGGAACTGCCGAGAAGGCCGCAGTTTTGGCAAAGGAAGCATTGATGGACCCTATCGATATTCATGAGCTGCGCGCGCGCGGACCACAGAATCGCGTGGAAGAGTTGCGCCTAGAGATCATGGACAAGGTCAATGCGCTTGGCATTGGTGCGCAGGGCCTAGGCGGTCTGACCACAGTGCTCGATATCAAGATTAAAGATTATCCGACTCACGCGGCTTCTTTGCCTGTCGCGATGATCCCGAACTGTGCGGCAACCCGACACGCACACTTCGTTCTAGATGGTAGTGGGCCAGCGCATCTACAGCCTCCGCGTCTAGAGGAGTGGCCACAGATCACTTGGGATGCGGGTCCACGTGCTCGTCGTGTCAATCTCGACACGGTTACACCCGAGGATGTGAAACAATGGCAACCAGGGGAGACATTGTTGCTCTCGGGCAAGATGTTAACGGGTCGCGATGCAGCCCATAAGCGCATGATAGAGATGTTTGCTCGTGGCGAGTCCCTACCAGAAGGTGTAGATCTGAAGGGTAAGTTTATCTATTACGTTGGCCCAGTAGATCCGGTTCGCGAGGAGGTCATTGGGCCGGCAGGTCCGACCACGGCCACGCGCATGGATAAGTTCACGGAAACATTATTAGAGAAGACTGGCCTGCTGGGCATGATAGGCAAGGCCGAGCGTGGCCAGATCGCCATCGATGCTATTCAAAAGCACAAAGCTGTTTATCTAATGGCAGTAGGTGGGGCCGCCTACTTAGTGTCCAAAGCGATTCGCAAGGCCCGTATAGTGGCCTTCGAAGACCTTGGTATGGAGGCGATCCACGAGTTTGAAGTGGAAGATATGCCCGTTACCGTGGCCGTCGATGTCAACGGCGTTTCAGTTCACCGCACTGGGCCTGCGGAGTGGCAGCAGCGCATCGCTCAGAAGATCACGGTGCGCTAGAAAGCTTTAGTCACACATATCGGCATAGGGGTTGGGCAGGTCGAGACTGATACTGCCCTTTGCTCCGTTAATATCGACGCTGTTTGCGGCCACTGTAACTGAGTCGGAATCCATTACATTGTGATCGAAGCGATAGATGCTTTGTGCGGTGCCTGCAATCGCGGCCTCGTCGTATCGTTGCACATGCTCTTGTACGGCCTCGTTCTTCTGGGCGTATGCACTTATCTTGGCCGTGCCATGCTTTTTCTCTAGCATGCGCAAGGCGATGTGCGGCGCTAGTATCGAAGCCGTTGCATTGTTACCTCCGAAGCCCTTCGAGTTGATCAGAACGGCATCCATACCCTCGTTACCAACATCGCGATGCTCTAGAAGGAAATCGAGATTGTCTTGATTGACGTCGGCCGCGATGGATTCGGTTGACGCAATGCCGGGAATAATACCGTAGCGCCACATGCCTAGGCTGGCGCTAAGCTGATCGCCAGCTGAGCTAGCCAGTGAGTGGCCGATATAGGACTTAAGTGCGGCTATAGGCCAGTGTGCAATGCCATTGGCTTTCGCCACGGTACTTAGGATATGAGATTCAGTAGTACGATTCTGTGGGGTGCCGGTACCGTGGGCTTGGACGTAGCTGCGTTGCTGCAGACCTTCGGAGCCAATTATATTGCGCGTAGCAACGGCGGCCTTGGCCATAGTGATGTAATTGCCCACACCTGGGCTGGCAATTGACTTCTTATAGCCATCGGCATTCACAAACACATCATTCACCGCGCCGAGAATGTTCGCGCCCAGCTCAATGGCGAGTGTGTCGTCACACAGCACCACATACTGAGCGGATTCGGAGAGAGTGAAGCCAACGTTATTCCCAAACGGGCGGCAAGCCCGGCGGTACTGGGGGACATCTAGGCCGAGATGGCTATCCAAAGCTATAAGACCCGCATCATCGGCAAGGGCGCCCATGGTGGCATAACCCTCGATGACCTCAGGAGTGATCGGCGCCTCGCTAGTTCCCACTATCGCGATACGATGCGAGCCCGATTGAATATCGCGAATGCCTTGGCGAAGATTGTAGAGAAACGTAGCGCAGGCCGCTACATTGGTGCCAGTAGTCCCTAAATTGCCTAGAATATAGGCATTGATGAAGTCCGCTGGCATTTCAGCAAAGCCTAATGGCAATTGCTTTGAGCTTACCTTCTTGCCGAGCAAGCGAGCCTGCAAGAGTCCACCATTACCGTTGTAATCGAGCTGCGTCATGCAGCTACCCGCATAGACACTAATCTGATCAGGCGCCACGTAGCCCAGTAAGGTTTCCCAGTCGAGACCTAGTGATTGAATCGCGTCACTCGCGCCATAAACTGTCATTTGTAGGCCGCGAGGGTGATTGCGCGAGGCGTAAAGATCTTTCGGGTCGAAACCACTAGGCAATTGGCCGGCGCTATTGACCCCAGATTTTTGATAGTTCTCGGTAAGAACATCGAAGTCGCCGCTAAACTCGACTTTCACTTCCCCCGCACCATGCTCGCTGAGTTGCCAGTTAAGTGGGATTACATCGGGCAGGTGCTGTTTGCGAATGACGAAACTTATGGGCTTGTCTGGGCTAGAGTTGAGGGTGGCGCGTTTGTGATAGAGCACCCGTTGCGGATCGAAAAGATTGTCCTCTAACTGGCGTATCAAGGTGCCCGCCTTGAGTACAGGGTCCAAGCTGTGCAGATAGCTTGCGAACTCAACAGGGTTGCCATTGCCATCGGACCAAATACCGTCGCGCTTTTTGAGCAGGCCCATCAAGCTAGCCAAACTCGCACGGGTCATTAGGGCGTCTTCTGGGCGCAACGCGTCGAGGACTAGGCGCCTATAGCCGTGGTGCAGTGAGCTGCGACCTGCGGGGTTGATTCCCCCCATCCCGATGATGACCGGCAATTGCGACATAGGTTCCTCTGGTGCTGTGCAGCAGTGCTGCTTCGATTGCTTTTAGGTCTGCGTAATATAGTCAATACTAGATTCGCCATATAGGTCTAATTAGACATAGTTACGGGTATATTGGCCAAAAGGAAAAGTGAGTGTAGTTGTGAGCTTGATCACGTAAGCGCGCTTGCCTCAGATGCTTTGGCCGCTATAGGATGTTGGTTTAATTGACAGCCGTTGCACTTGTTTTCGCATTTGCTTAAAAGAGTTCAAGATGATGGATCCTCAATATGTCGGGCGCCTGCGTGCGCTACATGCTCAGTTTAAAATTCCCGAGACCTACGCCGCTCAAACTGGCTTGCCCCTTTATGAAGAACCAGACGAATTGGTCGAGACGGAATTGGACTTCTACGGGCGGGAGCAGCGGCTCACTCCGGGCGCTTTCGCTGCTTGGCAGGCAATGCAGGAGTCCGCTCGGGCGGATGGTATTAGCCTGCTGATGCTCTCGGCATATCGAAGCGTGGATTATCAATGCCAAATATTGCGTCGAAAATTGGATGCGGGGCAAAGCCTTGAGCAGATATTGCAGGTCAATGCCGCACCGGGTTTCAGTGAGCATCACACAGGGCGGGCGATCGATATTGGTGCACCCGAGTGCCCAGTACTCGAAGAGCGCTTCGAGGAAACGACAGCGTTTGCGTGGTTGCAGAGCAATGCGGCAAACTTTGGCTTCACTCTTACTTATCCGCGGGACAATAACTGCGGTATCACCTACGAGCCCTGGCATTGGTGCTTTAGTGCTTAATGCGCTTGTCTAAGGGCGTCTCGAGACTCTATGTGCCTGCTCACTAAAATTCCTCTTCTGCCGGTCTACTTATCTAGTTAATGGCAGAGCTTCCTTGCGGCATAAGACTGCGCCTTTTTTAGACACATTTGAGCCGTTTTCGAGCCGTTTAATCGGCCTTAAAAGACCCTTAGACAAATCAAATTGTTTGGAGTAGTCTGAAACTGAAAGCTTTAGAAGGAGATTGAATGCAACTCGCTCGACTCGCCGCATGTTCTATCGTAGTGGCAATCCTTGGTTTGACGGCACCCGTCAATTCGATGGCTCAGGAACCACAGATCGAATTTCAAGATTGGCTGACAACGTTGATTGTTGAGGCTAGAGAGAGAGGCATACGCGAAGAAATAATTGACGAAGCATTGCGCGACGTCACCCCCATCCCGCAGGTCGTAACAAACGACCGTAATCAAGCCGAATTCACCGAAACCTTCGAGCAATACCTCGAAAAGCGTGTCACGCAGTGGCGTATCGATACCGGCAGGGCGCGTCTTGCCCAGCACCATGAATTGTTAACACGCGTAGGCGAACACTACGACGTTGAGCCTCGTTTCATCGTCGCGTTCTGGGGTATAGAGACCAACTACGGTAGCTTCACTGGCGGCACCGACGTCGTCAGGGCGTTGGTTACACTTGCTTCTGTCTCTTATACACATCTCCGAGCCCACGAGACAGGCAGAAAT
>OJDV01000010.1_pt1 | contig 239333 bp, 251 predicted proteins | sample 1592911 | NCBI WGS metagenome assembly OJDV01 (sample SAMN05416860, study PRJEB24817) | seawater metagenome | isolation source: Sea water | place: Canada:Atlantic | collected 2013-11
ACGCTGGCGAAATGATCGACAAGCTGACCATCGTGTACAACCGTTCACGCCAAGCTGCGATTACAAACGAATTGATCGAGATTATCTCGGGCGCAGAAGCGCTTTAAGAAACTGGAGAAACCAAAATGGCGAAAGCTAAAGCAAAAGGTGCAACTGGCAAGATCGCTCAGATCATTGGCGCGGTTGTGGACGTAAAGTTCGAAGGCGACCTGCCTGCGATTTTGAACGCGCTAACAACAGACAATAACGGCAACAATCTGGTGCTAGAGGTAGCCCAACACCTAGGTGAAAACACCGTGCGTACCATTGCGATGGACGCGACCGAAGGTTTGGTACGTGGACAAGCTGTAACAAACACAGGTGGTCAAATCACTGTTCCTACTGGCCCCGCAACATTGGGTCGTATTATGAACGTGGTAGGCGAGCCTGTTGATGAATTGGGCCCTGTCAAAACAAAAACATCGCGCCCTATTCACGCCGATGCACCTTTGTTTGAAGAGCAATCTACCGAAACTGAAATTCTGGTAACAGGTATTAAAGTTGTGGATCTTTTGGCACCTTACACAAAAGGTGGTAAAATTGGTCTGTTCGGTGGTGCTGGCGTTGGTAAAACAGTTCTGATTATGGAATTGATTAACAACATCGCCAAAGTGCACTCTGGTCTGTCCGTATTTGCGGGTGTGGGCGAGCGTACACGTGAAGGTAATGACCTATATCACGAGATGATTGAGTCTGGTGTTATCGTACCGGATGACATGGAAAAATCAAAAATCGCACTTGTTTACGGGCAAATGAATGAGCCTCCAGGTGCGCGTATGCGTATTGCTTTGACTGGCCTGACACTGGCCGAGCAATTCCGCGACGAGTCTGGTTCAGATGTTCTATTCTTCGTTGATAACATCTTCCGCTTTACACAAGCGGGCGCTGAGGTGTCAGCCCTATTGGGCCGTATTCCATCAGCTGTGGGCTATCAGCCAACATTGGCAACAGACATGGGTACGATGCAAGAACGCATTGCGTCTACTAAAGCGGGTTCAATTACATCTGTGCAAGCCGTTTACGTGCCTGCGGATGACTTGACCGACCCTGCACCTGCGACATCATTTGCTCACTTGGATGCGACAACTGTTCTTGATCGTGCGATCTCGGAAAAAGGTATTTATCCTGCGGTGGATCCATTGGGTTCAACATCGCGCTTGCTTGACCCGTTGATTATTGGTGACGAGCATTACACAGTTGCTACAGACGTACAGCAAGTGTTGCAGCGTTATAAATCTTTGCAAGATATCATCGCGATTTTGGGCATGGACGAGCTGTCAGAAGATGACAAATTGGCCGTGACACGTGCGCGTAAAATTGAACGTTTCCTATCACAACCGTTTGATGTTGCTAAAGTATTTACTGGTTCAGACGGCATTCAGGTGCCTTTGGAAGATACAATCGCATCATTTAAAGCTGTTGTTTCTGGTGAGTACGATCACCTGCCGGAAGCTGCGTTCTACATGGTTGGCGGTATTGCTGACGTGATTGCCAAAGCAGAAAAAATGGCGGCTGACGCTGCTTAATCGATAAAGAGGGGCCAACATGGCTACTATTCAATTCGACCTTGTGTCACCAGAGCGTAAACTGGCGTCTATCGAAGCATCCGAGATACACATCCCGGGTGCCGAAGGCGACTTTACCGCGATGGCTGAACACGCCTCATTGCTGACAACCTTGCGCCCCGGCGTTTTGAAAGTGGTCGCTGGCAGTGATATGACAGAATATGTTGTTACTGGCGGTTTTGTGGAAGTTTCAGGAACGGCCGCATCTGTTTTGGCTGAGCAAGCTATGCCTAAATCAGAAGTGACAACAGATGTTGTTAACGGTTTGATTGAAGCGGCTGAAACAGCGGCTAAAGGCACGACAGGTGCTGAAAAAGATGTAGCAGATAAACGCGTGGCTGACATAAAAGCACTGCTGGATTTAGTTTAAACACCATAAATTCGCCTTATTCTTTAATTAAGCCCTGCCAATGAGTGGGGCTTTTTTAATATGTAAGGGGCTTATTGGTTTCCTTATGGGTACAGGCAATGAAACGCATATATGCGAGCACAATAGGGGTTGAACAGGGTTGCGAGATGCTATTCTCGGACTTTGATACCGATGGTGAGATGTGGACTGGAGACGGTAAACGCACACGCCGTATTGCTGTAGCGTTTTCAGAACCTTTCAAAGCAGTACCAAGTGTTATGGTGACATTGGAAATGCTGGATATAGACAATCGTAGCAATCATCGTGCAGAAACTGTGGCTGAAGACATAACACCTGAAGGGTTTACCATTGTGTTCCGAACATGGGGCGACACAAAAATCGCGCGTGCGCGTGCATCATGGATGGCCATTGGCGGGGTAGAGGCCGAAGATAATTGGGATGATATGTATTAGGTGCTAGGGGTTACCACGCCTTATCGCCCCGTCGCCATTCATTTGGCAGCGGGGTTTTCGTATATCTGGGTATGTAGCTAATAAGGAAGGCAGGCCTGCCGTTGTAGCTATATGGCCGAACAGAGTTGTTAGCTCTGCACCTGTTCTTAACTGTTAAGTTTCGGTGGTTCTCGCATTTGGCGGTGTCATGCGCCCTTTGAAAACCTGTAACTACTTTTGCTAGCAGGGATGTTATACAGGGGTAAGGGTTTAGGGAGTGTTAGGGGTGCGCTCGCACACTTGCGCCTCACCCATAATCGCCAAGTTTGATAGGGTCGAAAACGTTGCACCCATCGAGCGCATTCAAAGAATACGCAGCCCATCCCCCTTTGGGGGGATCGGGGGTGGGCTTTTGCAACGGTTGGTCTGGGTGGATATTTAGTTTGGTGGATATAATGTCTCCATGACATATTTATCCTGAATACCATATTCTGGTAATATATTCCCAGATTCACTGAAAACTGTGCAATTTTCGTAATAGGGATTTAATATATCAAAACGCGCACCTAATGCCTGAGACACTTCTTCAATAGTAATTTGAAACGCCCATTTTACCTTTACTGACGCGGTGAAAATTACGGCTGAACTGCGTATGCGATTTCCAGTTTGGTGAATATACCATCCACCGTGCCCATGCGTATCACCCCTTATAATATCCATCATAAATCGGCCCCAGTGTGTCTTCGTCAAACAATGATGAAACGGATGTGCCGTTCGCAATATTCAGTGTGGCTTGTGCCAGCATTGGTGCGGTTGGGACGATGCGAATTTTGTCGCAAGCGGCAACTTCCGGTGTGGCTTCAATCGAGTCTGTAATGACCAGTTGTTTCATGCTGGATTTGGTGATGCGTTCAACTGCCGGCCCCGACAATACACCGTGGGTGATATAGCTGTGCACTTCGGTGGCACCTTTTTCGATCAACGTATCCGCAGCTTTACACAAAGTGCCAGCGGTGTCGCAAATATCGTCAACGATAATACATTTACGTCCTGTGACATCACCGATCACGGTCATTTCGGCCACTTCACCGGGTGCGCCACGACGTTTGTCAACGATCGCCATATCGGCACCGATACGTTTGGCCAGCTCACGCGCACGTGCTGTACCGCCAACGTCTGGAGAGATCACCATCACGTCGTCCATTTTTTCGAAGTTGTGCATCACGTCCAGCGCAAAAATCGGCGCGGCATATAGGTTATCAACGGGAATGTCGAAAAAGCCCTGAATTTGGGTGGCGTGCAAATCCATTGTTAAAACCCGCTCAATGCCGGCCTCTACAATCATGTTGGCTACCAGTTTGGCTGAAATTGGGGTGCGCGCCTTGGTGCGACGGTCTTGACGGGCATAGCCAAAATACGGGATTACGGCGGTAATGCGTTGTGCTGATGAGCGGCGCAACGCGTCGGCCATAATCAGCAGTTCCATCAGGTTATCATTGGCAGGGTTCGATGTGGATTGCAGGATGAACATGTCTTCACCGCGTACATTATCAAAAACTTCGATGAAAATTTCCTGATCGTTGAACCGCTCAATTCGGGCGTCGATAAGATTAACGGGGCTTCCGCGCAACAGGGACATGCGCTTGGCGATGGCTTTGCTTAATGTGCGGTTGGAATTTCCAGAGATGAGCTTAGGCTCGACCATCGTGATCATAGGTAATTTTCCCAATTTCAGGGCTGTTGGCAGCAGCGTGTTGGCATTGCTTTCGCATAACACCGTAAATTGATTTTGCCTAGTCGTTACCTAACTGTTACCAAGAATTAAATTAATATTATGAGGAAAAAATGCAAAAAATCGACTATTATATGTTTCCACTATCCCCGTTTGGTTATCTGGCAGGGTTAGGATTAGAGAAAGTTGCAAAAAAACACGAAGCGGCAATAAATTATAAACCTTTCGGTCTGATGAAAGTGTTTGAAGAGGTTGGCACCCCGCCCCCTGCTGAACGCCATGCCAATAAAGCCAAATACCGAGGTCAAGATATTGTGCGTGTGGCGAAGTTCAACGATATGCCCGTTAACTTGAAGCCAGCGCATTGGCCAACCAATCCAGCCCCTGCAAGCTATGCCATTATCGCGGCGCAAAATGCAGGTGGTGGCGATGTGGGTGGTTTGGTGCATTCTATTTTCCGTGCTTGTTGGGCAGAAGAAAAAGATATTGCCCAAGATGATGTGATTAAAGCCTGCCTAACTGCAAATGGGTTTGATGCAGGGCTTGCGGATAGCGGTTTGTTATCTGGTGCCGAAACCTTTGGGCGCAACACGGAAGAGGCGCTTAAGGCAGGTGTTTTTGGCACACCAGCCTATGTAGTTGGTGAGCAGGTGTTTTGGGGGCAAGATCGCTTGCCGCATCTGGATGCTTATTTGGCAGAGATTGCTTAACCTGCAATCAAGTCTAAAAAGCGTTCAACATCTTGCGGGGTCGTTGACCAGCTTGTGACCAATCGGGCCGTCAGTAGTTCATCTGATGGCCCTTTTTCTGGGTGTTCTGCCTCTGGCCATGCGTAATACATCGCACCTGCGGCCTGCGCCATTTTGTGACCAGAACGCGGCCAGCCGCAAAACAGCATATTGGCCTGTTGCGGGTGGATAAATTTGGCGCCTTTGATGTCTTTCAGGCCAGCGGCTAATAAATCTGCCATTGCATTGGCGTGTTTGGCCAGTTTGATCCACAAATTATCGGTTAGATAGGCTTCCATTTGTGCTGATAGATAGCGGTATTTGGAAGAAAGATGCCCACCACGTTTGCGGCGCAACTCAAATTCCCAAGCTTTATCAGGATCAAACAGCACAACTGCCTCTACACCCATACAGCCGTTTTTTGTGCCGCCAAAACTGACAGCGTCAAAACCGGACTTCCATGTCATTTCTGCAGGGCTGCAATCAAGGGCGACCATTGCATTGGTGAAACGTGCGCCATCAAGATGGGTGGATATACCGTATTCTTTTGCAATGGTGGTAAGTGCGCGCATCTCATCCAGACTATAAACTGTGCCCACTTCGGTTACATTGGTTACGGATAGCGCCCCGCGCTGGATGCTATGCACACCCAACTGCCCTGTGATCTTGGCTTTTGCATGAAACCTTTCTGGATCAATTTTGCCGTCAGGCCCGTCGATTAATAACAGTTTTGCACCGCCTGCATAAAACTCTGGTGCGCCGCATTCATCTTCTTCGATATGCGCTGATGGGTGACAGAAAATCGCTTGCCACGGATCAACATGACTGGCCAAGGCCAATGCGTTGGCAGCGGTACCTGTTGCAACCAGATAAACGGCTGCATCGGGGGCTTCGAATATTTCGCGGATCATATCGCGCACATGTGCTGTGGCAGCATCTCCACCGTACCCACCTGCATAGCCTTCATTTGCGCGCGCTAGGCCTTCCATGATTTTCGGGTGAACAGGGGCGCTGTTGTCGGATGCAAAATACATTACAGTAAACCTTCTATAATATGAACTTCTAGATCTTCTTCGTTAACTTCATATTCTGCAAGGGTTTTCCCGTGCATACTGTTACCTGATTTTTGAACCGAGTTCGGGTTACCTGTTATCAAAGGGTGCCAGTTGGGCAGGGTATTGCCTTCTTCTAGCAAACGATAAGCGCAAGTGGATGGCATCCAATGCGCGTTCCGCTCAATATTTTCGGGTGTTAAAACAACACAGGTTGCAACCAGTTGCTGGCGCAATGCATAATTTCCGCATTTACATGTTTCGTCATCAAACAACCGACACGCGATGTTGGTGTAATGCACGCGGTGTGTGGCATCATCTTCTAGTTTTAACATGCAACATTTTCCGCAACCATCGCACAAGGCTTCCCATTCATCACGAGACATGTCTGTCATGTCGGTGGTTTCCCAGAATTTTTTGCGCAGATTGCTCATGCAAGCATTTCTGTCTTAAAAATAGATGAAAGGAAAGCAAGAAAGCTTGTGGGCTTTGTGCCGATGCCATAGCCTTGGCCTTGATGAAAGAAACAGAGTTATATGCACCGATTAAAACCTATCTTCAGGGGCAGGGGTACGAGGTAAAGGCAGAGGTCAAAGACTGTGATCTTGTAGCTGTGCGCGGCATAGAAGACCCTGTGATTATAGAGTTGAAACTGTCTTTGTCGATTGCCCTGCTTATGCAAGGCATTGACCGCCAAACCATGACGGATGCGGTTTATGTGGCGGTTCCTGCGGGTAAAGGGAAACGGTGGGCGTCACAGGTTAAGGACGCGGTGAAATTGTGCCGCCGATTGGGGTTGGGGCTGATGTCTGTGCGTTTTGATGCAACAACGCCCAGCGTTTTGGTGCATTGTGATGCGGGGCCTTATCGGCCACGTAAGGTGAAAGTGCGCAAGGCGGCTTTGCTGAAGGAATTTGAACGCCGTGTGGGCGACCCCAACACGGGTGGGCAAAACAAGCGTAAAATAATCACCGCATATCGCCAAGATGCATTGCGGATTGCGGTCGCATTGGTTGAGGGCCCGAATAAACCACGAATTTTGGCGGGTGAGCTGGGCGTGGAAAAAGCCGCAGGCATACTTCAGGCAGATCACTACGGTTGGTTTGAACGGGTTGAACGTGGGATATACGCATTGCGCCCCGCTGGGCACTTGGCACTGGAAACCTATGCGGATGTGGTCAAAGCTTTGCAAGAATAGCAAGGCTTTCCACGCAATCGGCCTCAATCTGTTGGGTCAATTCATCTAGGCTATCGAATTTTAGTTCAGGGCGTTGGAAATGCACCAGTGCCACAGAGATTTCTGTGTCGTAAATATCGCCAGAAAAATCAAAGATGAACACTTCCAAATTCGGTACATTCATCCCGAAAGTGGGACGATCACCGATGGACGCGGCACCTTTGTATCGGCCTTTATACGGCCCTTCCAAGACGTCAACCAGAACTGCATAAACCCCGAATTTCGGTAAGTGCAGCCCGCTTAAAGACAGGTTTGCAGTGGGATATCCCAAGTCACGCCCCCGTGCATCACCATGTTCAACACGCGCATCAATTCGGTGCCAGTGGCCTAACATCCGGGCTGCATCCTCTGGCTGTCCTTCGCTTAGGGCTGTGCGAATAGCCGTGGATGAAAATGTGCCTTTTTGATCTGCGATCAACGGTAGAATAGTTACGCCAAACCCCAATTCAGCCCCCATTTCGCGTAATGTGTCGGCGTCACCAAGGCGCCCTTTGCCAAAGCAAAAATCAGCGCCGACAACAACGTGTTTTATACCCAAACCGTCTCGGATAACATCGCGGCAAAATTCTTTAGCGGACAGGCCTGACAGTGCTGCGTTGAAATTTAACTGATAAAGATATGTCACCCCCAGCTTTTCCAACCGATGCGCCTTGGCCTCGGCGCTCATCAGGCGAAAATCGGGTGTGTCGGGTGCGAAATATTCGCGTGGATGTGGCTCAAACGTCATAACACCCATGGGGCAATTCAGGTGATCTGCGTGTTTGCGTACTGTGTCTAAAACGGCTTGGTGGCCTAAATGTACACCGTCAAAGTTACCGATTGCCACAACGGTACCTGTGTCAGGTATAGTGGCATATTGATAGTCGCGTATGATATACATAAGGGATCTCTTAAATTTCCGTTACCGCAGATGACCCATAGAATAGGTTGGCGTCAACTGGGCTTTGGTCAGAAATGTATTCAAACGCTCAGGGTTCGGCTGACCATCGGTTGCGGTTTCGCCTGCCGCAAGGCCGCCTGTAATGAACAGGCTGTCTATGTCTTCGCCGATAGCGCCACGAATGTCGGTGTTGATGCCGTCACCAATAGCGATGATTTTCTTGGGCATCACTTCACGCCCAGTGATTTCGATCAGCTTTTGATAGGCAAGATCATATATCGGCGGGTGTGGTTTGCCAAAGTAATGCGCCTCACCACCCATTTGGGTATAGGCTTGCGCCAAAGCACCTGCGCAATAAATTCGCGTGTCGCCACGATCAACCATAATGTCAGGATTAGCGCAGAGCATTTTTAGCCCGTTGTTTTTGGCTTGTAGAAAAAACGCACGATAATCTTCAGGGGTTTCCGTATTGTCGTCAAACAGTCCCGTACAAACGATGCCTGTCGCCTGTTCTAGTGGAACATGGTCCACGTCAATACCAGCGTAAAATGGTGCGTCACGTTCTGGCCCCAATGCAAAAACCTTTTTACCATAAGCGCCAGAGGCAAGGGCTGCACGTGCGGCATCACCACTGGAAACACAACCTGCGTAAAGGTCGCGTGCAACGCCAATACTGTCGAGTTGCGTAAAAACAGAACTAGACGGGCGCGGGCTGTTGGTTAGCAATAGAACCGTGCCGCCATTGTCGCGGAATTTTTCAAGGGCTAAAACAGCGGCTGTAAAAGGTTTAACCCCATTATGTAGGCATCCCCAAAGGTCAACCAAAGCGGCATCGTATTTGGTGGATATATCTGCAAAGTTTTCGATAATTTGTGTCATAATCGCTGACTATCAGGGCTAAAGGGCAGTTACCAGTCATATTGATTTCATTCAGTCGGCTTATCGGTTATATTCAATGTTTATCTTTGGGGGATTAAAATGGCTTACATGGAAGTGAACGGTGTGCGTTTGTTTTACACTGATACAGGTGGTGACGGACCTGTGGTGGTGTTTTCGCATGGGTTATTGTTCAGCACGGAAATGTTTGAAAATCAGATAGAACATTTGAAAGGGTCATACCGCTGTATAGCTTACGATCATCGCGGGCAGGGACAAAGCGGGGCCACTGATGATGGCTATGATATGGATACGCTGACAAAAGATGCCGCGGCATTACTGACAGCGTTAAATATCGGGAAATGCCACTTTGTGGGCTTGTCGATGGGTGGGTTTGTGGCATTGCGGATGGCCTTGGATTATCCTAAGCATCTGTTGTCTATTTCGGTTCTTGATAGCAGTGCCGACCCCGAGCCACAGGAAAATCGTGGTAAGTATAAGCTGTTGAATTTCATTTTTCGCTGGTTTGGCCCAAAGCCAGTTGTTGGCTCGATTATGCCGATCATGTTTGGCCAAAGTTTTTTGAATGACCCCGCACGAAAAGAACTACGTAATAAATGGCGGCGGTTTTTGGGTCAGGTTGCCGATAAAAATGCCATGGCCAAAGCCGTGAATGGGGTCATAACCCGGGACGGTGTTTATGACCGTCTGGGCGAGATCACCTTGCCGACCCTGATAGTGGTGGGCGAAGAAGATACCGCTACGGTTCCAACAGAATCTGAACGTATACACAAAGCGATTGCGGGGTCGCAATTTTCACTAATCCCGAAGGGTGGCCATGTATCACCGATTGATGCGCCAGATGCAGTGAATGCGGCTTTATCTGCTTTTTTGGGCAAACTGGCGTAGGGCTATGAATGCACAGTCTTACTGTCATCAGGGGCCTGATCGCGGTCGAACATGCCGTAATCGCGGATAACACCTGCAATGCGCAAATGATAATCTGCAAAAATACCACCTCGGCCTTTGGTCTGCGCACCGCGATGTTGGCTGAGCGTTCGCCAACGTTCAACGGCGGCTTCATCATCAAAGAATGATAATGACAATAGTTTTGCGGGGTTGGTCAGGCTTTGAAACCGCTCAACCGAAATAAAACCTTCAATCTGTTCCAGCATCGGGCGCATTTGCGCGGCTATATCAAGGTAATCATCCTTGCGCCCTTTGGCGATCTCGACTTCAAAAATAACGGCAATCATGTGGTTTCCTATTTTCCATGCGGTGTTGAGGCGCATTTTAAAAATGTGCGGTCTTCGCGCAGCAAGAACTTTTCCTTTTCTGCGAATGCGTAGTTTTCACGCCCCAGCGGGTCGGCAGCAAGGCGGGTGCGGTATGCTTCATACTCTGCAAGGTTTTCGATATTGTAAATCCCGTAAGCTAAAGTGCTAGAGCCTTCGTAGGGTGCATAATAACCGATCAGATCAGCCCCGCAGCGCGGAATGGCTTGTCCCCAGTTGCGGGCGTATTGGTTGAACTGCTCTTTTTTAGTGGGGTCGATATGATAGCGAATGATGCAGGTAAGCATATGGTATTCCTTTCAAAGTTTGGTAAAAGATACGCCATTGCGCAGCCTTCATGCTTCGACTATGATCGAACTATGAAGGAAGGCCCTGACATTGCTTATATTGCCGCCCTGATCGGTGATCCTGCGCGTGCAAACATCCTGACCGCTTTGATGAGTGGCAAAGCCCTGACTGCGACAGAGTTAGCGGCAGAGGCGGGTGTAACCCTGCAAACGACCAGTTCGCATTTGTCAAAACTTGTAGCGGGGGATCTGCTGCGGGTTTTAAAGCAGGGGCGGCATAAGTATTTCTCATTGGCCAGTGATGAAGTGGCCCATGTGTTGGAAGCTATCATGGGGTTAGCGGCAGGGGCTGGGCATTTGCGTATTCGTACTGGGCCTAAAGATAAAGCGCTGCGCAAGGCGCGGGTTTGTTACAGCCATTTGGCTGGTGATATGGGCATTCAGCTTTTTGATAGTCTAACTGCAAATGGCTATATTCATTTGGACGGAGAAGAATTAAAATTGTCAAAGACAGGTGATGGGTTTGCCAGGGAGTTTGGTATTGATGTTGATGGTTTGCTTGCAAAATCTGTACCCCTGTGTCGCGAATGCTTGGATTGGAGTGCACGGAGGTCGCATCTTGCGGGCAGTCTTGGGCGGGCATTTTTAAGCCAGTTTGAAACACTGGGTTGGGCAAGGCGAGATCAAAAGACCCGCATCGTGATGTTTTCCACCAGTGGAGAAGCTGAATTTGAACGTATATTTGCAGCGCAATAACCAAAGCGGGCTTTACAAGGGTTATACTGCCCCCTAGACCACACGCACTTGAAGTCTATGGAGCGGCGCAAAGCCTTGTCATTTTACGATGCCACATTTCATTCTAGAACATGCCAATGCCCTAACCACTGACGCTGACATTCGTGATGCGCTGGAAATTACGCTGGAAAGCGGTGGGCGCATGGACTTCATTAACAAAGCTGACATTAAAGTACGCCTTATACCTTATACAGATGTTCTGGCGGGGGACGGCAGGACAAGTTTTTTACATGTTACGGCCTATCTTCTTGATGGTCGTAGTGATGATTTGAAAAAAACGCTTTCAACGGCTTTGCTTGCTGATTTGGGCAAACGGTTTTTGCAAGTTCACTGCATTACTGTTGATGTACGAGACATGAACCGTGCGAGTTACGCGAAGCGCTTAGTCTAAGTCGTTGCTTATGACGATAAACTTTGTTTCATAGCCGCTTGACTCTGACCTTACTGATCCTTAAATAACCTCTGTTAGCACTCAATAGGGGTGAGTGCTAAGAGTATTTAAGACCCCTTGAACTGATAATTTTAAACAACAACGGAGCAATCCTAATGGCATTTACACCTCTGCACGACCGTGTACTGGTTCGTCGTCTTGAAGGCGAAGAAAAAACCGCAGGCGGTCTGATCATTCCAGACTCAGCTAAAGAAAAACCCGCCGAAGGCGCAGTTGTTTCTTGTGGCGAAGGCGCACGCAAAGACAGCGGCGAGCTGATCCCGATGGCTGTTAAAGCCGGTGACAAAGTATTGTTCGGCAAATGGTCCGGTACTGAAGTCACTATTGACGGCGAAGAGCTGTTGATCATGAAAGAAGCTGACATTCTTGGTCTGCTTTAAGCGCTAAATATTTGAATTAGGAGTAGCTATAATGGCTGGTAAAGACGTAAAATTCGGCACAGACGCCCGTAACTTGATGCTTGAAGGCGTTAATGTTTTGGCTGATGCTGTCAAAGTAACATTGGGCCCAAAAGGCCGTAATGTTGTGATCGACAAATCATTTGGCGCACCGCGCATCACAAAAGATGGTGTGACAGTAGCCAAAGAGATTGAACTTGAAGGCAAGTTCCAAAACATGGGCGCACAAATGGTCAAAGAAGTGGCCTCTCGCACCAATGACACAGCTGGCGACGGTACAACTACTGCCACAGTTCTGGCACAAGCAATCGTTAAAGAAGGCTTGAAATCAGTTGCAGCGGGCATGAACCCAATGGATCTGAAACGTGGTATCGACACTGCTGTTGCATCTGTTGTTCAATCCATCAAAGACATGTCACGTGAAGTTAAAGACAGTGCTGAAGTTGCACAAGTTGGTACAATTTCTGCAAACGGCGAGAACGCTATTGGCGATCAAATCGCAGGTGCTATGCAACGTGTTGGCAACGAAGGCGTTATCACTGTTGAAGAAAACAAAGGTCTGGAAACAGAAACAGACGTTGTTGAAGGTATGCAGTTTGACCGTGGTTACTTGTCCCCATACTTTGTGACTAACCCTGACAAAATGACAGCTGATCTAGAAGATTGCCTGATCTTGTTGCATGAGAAAAAACTATCTTCATTGCAGCCAATGGTGCCTTTGTTGGAAACAGTTATCCAATCTGGCAAACCTTTGCTTATCATCGCTGAAGATGTTGATGGCGAAGCATTGGCTACTTTGGTTGTGAACAAATTGCGTGGCGGTTTGAAAATCGCAGCTGTTAAAGCACCTGGTTTCGGCGATCGTCGTAAAGCCATGTTGCAAGACATCGCAGTTCTTACAGGCGGCCAAGTGATCTCAGAAGATCTAGGCATGAAGCTTGAAAGCGTTGGCATGGAAATGCTTGGCACGGCTAAGAAAGTTGCGATCACCAAAGACGAAACAACAATCGTTGATGGCGCAGGCGAAAAAGCTGAGATCGAAGCACGTGTTGCACAGATCAAATCACAAATCGAAGATACAGCATCAGAGTATGACCGTGAAAAACTACAAGAACGTCTGGCCAAATTGGCTGGCGGTGTTGCAGTGATCCGCGTTGGTGGTGCTACTGAAACTGAAGTTAAAGAACGCAAAGACCGCGTTGACGATGCATTGAACGCGACCCGTGCGGCCGTACAAGAAGGTGTTGTTGTTGGTGGTGGTGTTGCTTTGATCCAAGGCGCTAAAGGCCTAGAAGGCATGGAAGGCGACAACGCTGACCAGTCTGCTGGTATTGCCATCGTGCGTCGTGCATTAGAAGCACCGATGCGTCAAATCGCTGAAAATGCTGGTGTTGACGGTGCGGTTGTTGCGGGCAAAGTTCGTGAAAGCGACGATGTAACGTTTGGCTTTAACGCACAAACCGAAGAATATGGCGACATGTTCACATTTGGCGTGATTGACCCAGCTAAAGTTGTACGCACAGCATTAGAAGATGCAGCGTCAATCGCAGGTCTGTTGATCACAACAGAAGCTATGGTTGCTGACAAACCTGCCCCTGCTGCTGGCGGTGCCGGTGGCGGCATGCCTGACATGGGTGGCATGGGCGGCATGGGTGGTATGATGTAAGAGTTGGCTTTGGCCCAATAGGGCCAGAACGACTTTACGCGACAGGGTTTTCGCCTAGCGAAAGCCCGATAGCGGCAAACCACACTAACGCTTGAAAATATTTGGGGCTGCCTACGGGCGGCCCCTTTTTTATATGGGTTTAAATTCTCTGTTCAGCCACGACTTGTTGGGTTGCGTGGGGTGAATTTTACAATTGTGATGATAATTGAGAATAGCTAACATGAACGTCATTGAGCAAAGCTATGTTTTCACAATGTATTTTTATATCATGACCGACAGTTACAATGAATATTTAAAGTTACTTCAAGAATTTAAGGCGTTACCAAATGAATTTATAAGTGAAAGTATATTTGATATAGCAGGCTATCCTCACTACGAAAATGTGTGCAGTAATATATTGGCATTTTATCTCAATCCTACGAATGAGCATGGTTTAGGCAATTTACTTCTGTTTTCGCTCTTAAGTTTGGCTAATGGGCGTGAAATCAATCAAGAGAATATTCAAATTAACCGAGAGGTTTCAACCATAAAAGGCGGAAGGCTTGATATTGTTATTGAAACCGATAATCAGATTATCGGCATTGAAAATAAAATACGCCATCATTTAAATAATGACCTTGTTGATTATAGCGCATCTCTTGATGCATGGGCGAAACCAGAAGATTTAGTCGTAAAAATTATTTTAAGCTTAAGAAAAGAAGATGAAAGTTCAGGCTTTATTTGTATAACTTATGAAGAGCTTTGGGCAAGGATAAGGGAGCGCATTGGTGGTTACCAATCGACCTCATCACAGAAATGGCTTTTATACCTCGTGGATTTTATGACCAGCATTGAAAACCTTTATGGAGAGAATATGGAAATTTCTAAAAACGATGCGTTTTTCATTGAGAATGATGAAAGAGTAAATGAAATGTTAAGCGATAGAAATAAATTTATCGCAAAGCTTAATAGTCTGGTTAAAGAAGTATTCGATAAAACTAAAGAACCTGACAAATGCGAAAAGCAGTGGATATATGCTAAATCTTGCTTGGTTCATGATTTTAAACTATCTGGCCATGTAATCGCATTTGATCTGTATGTCTCTCCAAAAGGTTGGAAATTGGAATTATTTGGTCGAGATCCGCAATCGAAGCTATATCTGTCTGAGCTAGTTAAGATTACCCCTCCTTGCAATTATAAATTACCATCTAGCTCGCTTTATAAAGACCAGCGTTATGTTGCTGGAAATCATGATTTGAAAACCTCCAGTGATGAAATAAGTAAAAGCCTTATTGAATGGATGAACTGGTTAATTGAGGCAGAAAGCAAGCGAAAGAAGCAATAGAGAATGGAAACACGGTAGGCGGGCCTTATAGACTGAATTTAATGTATCACGCTTGCCCTTGCGGTAAAATATCTGACTGTTTACCGTCAGCCTAATCGATGAAGGCACTGACATGACCACAACACCCACAGATACTCTGCTACAAAAAATTCTGGATGAAACGAAAGTTATCGCCGCCGTGGGGGTTTCCACAAACCCCGTGCGCCCGTCGTATTTTGTGATGCGCTACTTGAAGATGCGCAATTACCGTGTGATCCCGATTAATCCCGTTGCGGCGGGCCAAACCCTGTTTGGGGAAACCATTCTGGCCAGCATTGCTGACATCCCTAAAGACATACATATTGATATGCTGGACATATTTCGCCGCCCTGAATTTGTGCCCCGTTTGGTGGATGAAGCGATTGAACATCTGGAGGACAGGTTGAAAACTATTTGGATGCAAGTGGGTGTGGAACATGCGCAGGCAGCACAACAAGCTACCGATGCAGGGCTACAGGTGATCCAGAACCGCTGCCCGAAAATTGAATACCAACGCCTGAACGGCGAATTGCGCCGCGCTGGGTTTAACACCGGCATTATTTCATCGAAACTTTAAAAGGATATTATTATGACCGACACACCAACATACGGCTTTGACACATTGCAAGTTCATGCGGGCGCACGCCCTGATCCTGCAACGGGTGCGCGCCAAGTGCCGATCTATCAGACAACCGCTTATGTGTTTCGCGATGCCGATCACGCCGCCGCTTTGTTTAATCTGCTAGAGGTCGGCTACATCTATTCGCGTCTGACCAACCCCACGGTTTCGGCCCTACAAGAACGCATTGCCACATTGGAAGGTGGTGTGGGTGCTGTGTGTTGCTCATCTGGGCACGCCGCTCAAATTATGGCCCTGTTTCCGCTGATGCAACCCGGTTGCAATGTGGTGGCGTCGACCCGTTTGTATGGTGGCAGCGTCACGCAGCTTGGCGAAACTATAAAACGTTTCGGGTGGTCAGTGAAGTTCGTTGATTTTGATGATACGGATGCTCTGGCGGCAGCCATTGATGATGATACCCGTGCTGTGTTTTGCGAAAGTATTTCCAATCCCGGCGGCTATGTAACGGATATTCCCGTAGTGGCGAAAATCGCTGATGCAGCAGGCCTACCGTTAATTGTTGATAACACGTCCGCTACGCCATACCTTTGCCAGCCGATTGAAATGGGGGCTACTTTGGTGGTGCATTCCACCACTAAATACCTGACTGGCAATGGCACGGTTATGGGCGGTTGTGTGGTCGACAGCGGCAACTTTAATTGGTCACAAAGTGATAAATTTCCGTCATTGTCGCAACCTGAACCTGCCTATCACGGGCTGAAGTTCCATGAAACCTTTGGCAATCTAGCCTTCACCCTGCACGGTATCGCTGTGGGTCTGCGCGATTTGGGCATGACCCTGAACCCGCAAGCGGCACATTATACTTTGATGGGGATTGAAACGCTAAGCCTGCGCATGGAACGCCATGTCCACAACGCAAAAATCGTGGCGAATTGGCTGGAAAATGACCCACGGATTGCGTCCGTGACCTATGCGGGGCTGGAAAGTTCACCCTATTATGCGCGGCATCAAGAAGTGTACCCCAAGGGCGCGGGTGCGTTGTTTACCTTTGCGGTCAAAGGCGGGTATGAGGCTTGTGTGAAGCTGGTCGGTGCCGTCAATCTGTTCAGCCATGTGGCTAACTTGGGTGACACACGGTCGCTGATTATCCATTCGGCCTCAACCACCCACAGGCAGTTAACCGAAGCACAACAAGTGGCAGCGGGGGCTGCCCCTGATATGTTGCGGGTGTCCATTGGGATTGAAACGGCGGATGATCTGATCGCTGATCTGGATCAGGCTTTGGACGCGGCAATGAAATAATCTGATGCGCATAACCCTGCTCACGACCCTGACCATGATCGCTTTTGCGGCAAACTCGGTGATTAATCGTGCGGTCCTTGCGGATGGTGCTATTGGCCCAGCTTCTTTTGCCGTGTTGCGGTTGGCATCGGGGGCGGTTGTTTTGCTTTTTATCTTGTGGCTGCAAGGTGTCTTTAAGGGCGGTGTTCAGATTAAACCTCGTGTGGATGCGGTTCTGGGCTTGGCACTTTATGCTATCGGGTTTTCCTTTGCCTATTCGGTGCTGCAAGCGGGGCTAGGTGCGTTGCTGTTGTTTGGCATGGTGCAGATCACCATGTTTGCAGGCGCTGTGGTGCAGGGCAATCAACCCAAACCGCTGCAATGGGTGGGTGCAGTGATTGGCCTGTCGGGGCTGGCCTATGTGTTGAACCCCAACACATCCGGTATTGATCTGTGGGGGGCCGCATTAATGATTGCCGCAGGCTTTGGCTGGGGCATTTATTCGCTGGCAGGGCAAAAAGTGGAGCAAGCTTTGATTGCTACGGCAGCCAGTTTTATCTGTGCCACACCGATTGCAGTGATTATTTGGTTTGTCACCAGCACAGAAACTTTCACGAACATAGGCATCGCCTTGGCTTGCCTTTCGGGCGGTGTCACGTCGGCCCTTGGATATATCTTATGGTTCTACGTCCTGCCGCGTCTGCAAGCCAGCACAGCGGCAGTTGCACAGCTGACCGTACCCTTGATTGCAATGGCAGGCGGCATGGTGTTTTTGGATGAAGTTTGGACGTTGGATTTTACTATTGCGGCGGCACTGGTTCTAGGTGGTATCGGCCTGTCGGTTTGGGCGGGGCAAAGGGGCTAGAAAACCAAGCGGTTAAGCCCTAGATAGCATCTATGAAATATTTTTTGACAATGCTGATTTTCTTGACCGCATCCCCTGCCACAGCGGATTGTGTTATTTTGTTGCATGGGCTTGCGCGCAGTTCTACTTCATTTCTTATTATGGAAACCGGGCTGAAAGGTATCGGGTATGACGTGGTGAATGTAGATTACCCATCTACCGAGGCTGATATAGAAACCCTAGCAGGCACCAGCATTCCGGCGGCCATAGAACGCTGTGGAAAAGCGGATCAAATACATTTTGTGACCCATTCGATGGGCGGTATTCTGGTGCGTTACTACCTGAAACATGCAAATGAAAAGCCTAAAAACCTAGGTTATGTGGTGATGCTTGGCCCACCCAATAAAGGCTCACCCGTTGTTGATAAACTGGGGGATTTGCCGGGTTATGAGCTGTGGAACGGTATTGCTGGAACCCAGTTGGGAACCGAGGCCACAAGTATTCCAAATCGCCTTGGCCCTGTTGATTTCCCACTAGGGGTGATTGCGGGTAACAACAGTATCTCGCCCGTGTTCTCAACCCTGATTGAGGGCGATGATGACGGTAAGGTTTCGGTGGAAAGCACCAAAGTAGCGGGCATGAAAGATCATATTGTGATCGATGTGACCCACACGTTTATGATGAACAGCCCTGCGGTATTCATGCAGGTGGCGCATTTTTTGCGTGAAGGGGTGTTTAAGCATCAAGAATAATGGGTAAGATGAAATTGAACGTTAATTAAAAGGCTATTTGCAATGACGAACTTTGCTATTTCTTCGCCACTTGAGCTTCCTTGTGGGATCAGCCTGAAAAACCGACTGGCCAAAAGTGCCATGACTGAGGCATTGGCCGATCATAATGATACCCCGACCAAAGCCCATCAGACATTGTACAAACGATGGTCTGAAGGGGGGCTTGCAGTTCAGTTAACTGGCAATGTGATGGTAGACAGGCGATATCTTGAGCGGCCCGGAAATGTTGTGGTTGAGGATGAAAGCGCACTGGGTGCCCTGAAACAATGGGCGGGTTCTGCTAAATCTGGTGGCAGTCAGATCTGGATGCAAATCAGCCACCCCGGTCGCCAGTGCCCTATCGTTGTGAACATACACCCGCTATCGCCGTCGACCCAAAAGCTTCACATGCTGGGGCTGTTCGGCAAACCAAAAGAAATGACATCAGACGATATTGAAGATGCGATCCGCCGTTACGCCAAAACCGCTGAAATTGCGCGTAAGGCGGGCTTTGATGGGGTGCAAATACACGGCGCACATGGCTATCTGATAAGCCAGTTTTTGTCGCCAATCACCAACCGCCGTACTGACGAATGGGGTGGCACATTGGAAAATCGTGCACGGTTTTTGCGGCGGGTTTATGCTGCAACACGTGCGGCTGTTGGCCCAGATTTTCCTGTAGCTGTCAAACTAAACTCGGCTGACTTTCAAAAGGGTGGTTTCACACTTGAGGAAAGTGCGCAGGTTGCAAGCTGGCTGGAACAAGACGGGATAGATCTGATTGAACTATCGGGTGGTACCTATGAACAAATGAGCTTTGTTAACGGCACCGAAGAGGAACAGCGTGAAAGCACGCAAAGGCGCGAAGCTTATTTTCTGGAATACGCCCGCGAAGTGCGCAAAGCGGTGAAAGTACCGATCATGGTCACAGGCGGGTTTCGCAGCCGTTCGGCAATGGAACACGCGATTACAAAGGATGGTATTGATATGATCGGTTTGGCACGGCCCATATGCGTACAACCTGATGCCGCCGCATCACTTTTGGATGGTTCAACAGACAAGATTGGCATCGAAGAGGATGGGTTGGTTATGGGTAGCGGGCGATTTGGGATGAATGCACAGAACTGGCTTATCAACCTTATTAACACAGTTTCACGGGTTGAGTATTACGCATGGCAAATGACACGGATGTCACGCGGCCAATCCTCCCAAACTGATGCCCGCGCTAACGCGCTGGGTTATTTTATCTGGTACCTTAGCAGAACCACAATGCTTGGCCTGCGGCGTAAGATAGGTCGTCGGGGGTGATGAATAAAGAGGGTAGGCCTAAGCCTTGGGCGAAATGGCCCGACAGATTATATCAGGTGGTTGGTTTGAGGCCTTATACGGCTCAAACCTTCGTCGTAATACGACCAATAATACTCGGGTTTGATGATCCCTACTTATAAAATAGGAATATCCTAAGCCCAACCCGATGCTCGCAAGTAATGCTCGAAGAATGGAGAAGGCCTGCTCATCCCCCATAAGTTCGATATGGATATTTTAGATGCTCGCTCAGAAAGTTCATGACTAATCTTATTCGTTTATTATAGCGAACGTCAGCATGACACGCGATCCATAAATCGAGATTAGGTAGTTGTAAATCTGGCAAAACTCTTTCTACATCATCCCATTCCTGTGCCAATCCGTGGTGCGTAACACCTATTCCAAGCCCAGAACGTATAGCTTCAATATGGCTCAGGATGTTGTCACACCGAAAACTGAAATCTGACGGCGCAAATTCTTCGCCCAAATGTCGGGCAACATCGATCAACGATGTTTCACGATCAAACCCTATGAATCTATGATCATGTAGATCCGAGATATGCTTCGGTGCGGGTTTATCTTTCAGATAATTCTTATGTGCGTATAGCCCCAATGGAAGATCAGCAATTTTTCTTGCAACGAGATCATTCTGTATTGGCCTAAACATCCTGATTGCGACATCGGCGTCTCGCTGCAAAAGGTTAGATGCTGTGTTGGATACAATAAGCTCGATCTCTATGTTTGGGTTGGTTTTTGCAAATTCGGACAAAATATTTGGTAAAATTAAGACCCCAAAAATATCGTTTGCAGAAACCCTTACGATGCCCTCTACCTTTTCATCCATACCAGAAGCGCGTCTCTCAAATTGGCCCACCGAAACAGCTATTTCATCTGCTGTTGTCACAAGATCGCTTCCTTCATTTGTGATCTTCATACCTTCGCGACTGCGAACAAATAACGGGATTTTCAGCGCCTCTTCCAACAGATCGATATGCCGACCCACAGTTGGCTGAGTTAAACTTAGTTCTCGCGATGCAGCGGAAAGGCTGCCAGTTCTGGCAACTGATCTAAATGTGCGAATTAAATCCCAAGATATGCTCATATCTGACTATACAAATATTTATATCTAATATCAATATTTAGGTAATTTATAATCAAATATTTATGAGGCATCTTTTGTTTATCGCAAACGAACCCAAAAAAAGCGAACTAAAAACCAAAGGAAACAAAACATGTCACTCTTTACAAAATCAGCAATTGTAGCCGCAACAGTCTTCGGGCTTTCTTATTCGATTGGCCAATATAAATCTCAATCGATCTACACAGAGGTCACAATAGATGCGTCGACTGAAGCAGTATGGGCGGAGCTTACAAATACCAACGAATACGCAACTTGGAATCCCTTTATCAAGACTTTCAAAGGAGAGATTGTAGTGGGAAACCAATTGGACGTTACTATCCAGCCGCCAGATGGCTCAGCCATGCGGTTTTATCCGATCGTCCTAGAGGCAAGCCAAAATGAAGAACTGCGCTGGCTTGGGCATCTTGGTTTCAAAGGCGTCTTGGATGGAGAACATTATTTCAAACTTGAACAACAAGATGATGGCACAACTCTATTTCGCCAAGGCGAAACATTTACAGGAATGCTTTCCGATCTATTTTTTGTCTATGCAGGAGAGAATACCACCAAAGGGTTTGAGGCTATGAATGCAGCACTCAAGCAGCGCGTAGAAGCAAATACCTGAATTCAAAATGATTTCAACTAACCCCTGTCAACCCATTCGGTCGGGGGGTAGTTGAACGGCAGCTTTGTCCAGCAGACATTCACCGGCTGAAACATATTTTTCTTTTGCTTTGAGTCTGCTGCAATGTGCCCCCCAATTATTTCGCGGCTAAACGTTTGTCATCAAAGCAAAAGGCCGTCACCCAATCGGTGTTTAAGACGCCCAATTTGGCGCAGGCCGCTTGTGAGGCTAGGTTTTCGGCTTTGATTCCCGTATTGAAGGCCCTCATGCCCGCATTTTCCCACATATATTCAATCGCCATGGCCCCTAGCAAGCCCGCCAACCCCTGACCGCGATAGTCTTCGTGGGTTGCTAACACACCCCAAAAAGCTTCGGTCGCGCGGGGCGTATTGGGTGCGTGCATGGCATAGGATGCTGCGGTGGCCACAGGTACGCCGCTGGTGTCCACCGCGATCAGGTTGATCCCCGGAATAACGCTGCCCCGCATAACGTCCCCTGGCATCGTGGTTAATCCGCAGCTTTGGCATAACTCTACGGTGGCTTGGATCAGGGCTTTAGGTGTTGTCGCATTCAGTCGAACAATGGACAGGCCTTTAGGCACAGAGCGGCTGCTTAATAAGGCTTTGCTTGCCTCATAAGCGGCGCGGCCACCCCGATGATACTGGCTTTGCGCTGTACGCAGACCTTTGGTCGCTAATTCATCCAACAGCGACGCCACATCAGACTTAGGGCAATAAAAGCTCATCCCCAAACCTTGCAACCGCGCGAGGCTGGCCATGATCTTTGCAGTGTCCTCTTTAGGGTCGCTTAATGATACGACAGTTCCGTAGTAGGCATAACGGGGATGACCTTTGGTAAGATGCCATAGATCTTCACCGCGCCGAAGAAGTGCGTTTTGTGTGGGGTTTCCAAAAAGCTCTGTGTAAGACATCGCCAAGGCTCCGATTATCTAGTCGCTACGCGTACATAGGAACCATGATTGGTGTTAATTACCAATCATAATCGGTTTTAACGCCGTATTTTTTGCCCAAACACGACATTCGGGTTTACCTTCATAGGGGCAGTTCTCGGGCATTCGGGTAATTCTTGCATCCATCATCAAGACCTGTAAATTGGGAAAAATTGCACTCACCACAATATTTATCCGAAAGAATTCTTAATATGCCAGCTTTGCTTCCCACCGATTTTACCTGTGAGATTGTTTACCTCGGCTTGGTACACAACCGAAAGGAAACGTTGGCCTCAGAACCTGTTTTGCAGGCTATTGCGAGCTTTACGGGGTTTGAGGGTGAAGATCATGGTGGTTTAACGCGCGCGGCGTGTAGTCGGGTTTCATCGCAACACCCGCTTGGGACACAAATACGAAATGTGCGACAGTTTTCGATCATTAGTGTTGAGGAAATAGAGGCTGTTTCAGCCGAGATGGGTATCGAAAGCCTAAAACCAGAATGGATGGGGGCAAGCATCGTGGTGCGCGGGTTGCCAGATTTTACGCATATCCCACCGTCAAGCCGATTGCAAAATAGCGCAGGGACGACGCTGGTCGTAGATATGGAAAACCGCCCTTGCATGTATCCTGGCAAAGAAGTGGTAGAGCCGCACCATCCAGGTAAAGGTAAGCTATTGAAATCTGCAGCTAAAGGTAGGCGCGGTGTGACCGCTTGGGTGGAGCGTGAAGGATTGTTGAAAGTGGGCGATACATTTACGCTGCATGTGCCAGATCAACGAGGGTGGGCACCACAAAAAATGATTTAGTTTCAGGGTCTGTATGAACCAAATATTCAACAAGCCACATACTGACAGATAGTTACCCGTTATGACCAAGTTGTTGTGAAACGCGATAACATGTGATTTTATCTGATTATGAACAATCCATTCTTAAAAATTTCACACAGATACCTGATTATCGTAACATTCATAATGTTGCCAAACTTAGCACATGCCACTGGTGGCGTTTATTGTATGTCAAAGGATGAGCAGGCCCAAATCTCTATCGGCATGGGGCACGTACCAATTTATACGCCTATAAATTCCTATGCAAAATATGGTGACAAGGAATGGTCCAGCACCCCGCGTGATGGCGAAATGCAAATGGGTGACAGCCAAGGTATGGTTGAAGGTGAAAAACTGTCTGTTGATTTTGCGGACGAACAAATCATGGAAATTATCATATCTTTGCGTGTCGATGCATCTGGTCAGGAAGATAATGAGGACGGATATGAGGGCATATTGACGTTTGAAGACAACGTTCCTCATAAAGTTTATTGTTTGTTCGAATAGGCAGGTAATGGGGGGATTTACGACAGCGAAATGACCATCCACAGCCACATGATGGTAGGTAAAATTTTACTGATATAGAAAAGTTACCCAAATATCCCCTTAGCCCGCATAGCTGCCCGTGGCGTCAATTACCTATTATAATCGGTTCCACACTATTTTTACCACTGGCCGCTTTGAACTCTAAGCGGGCGTTTGACGGATCCCAAAATTGGTTAGCCTTACGCCTACCCATCGGGTACATAAGCATTGAACTTGTTTCCATCCAAGTCGCGAAAATATCCACCATAAAAGTCGTGGTTGCCTTGGGGGCCGGGCTTGCCCTCATTCGTCCCGCCCAAAGCAATGCATTTTGCGTGGATGGCGTCAACGTCGCTGCGACTCTTCATTCTCAGCGCGACCATGTTGCCGTTTCCTAGGGTTGCAGGCTGCCCATTAAATGGGCGCACGACGCACAGTGCGATGTCTTCCCGTGATGTGCCCCAGGCTGCCATTCCACCATGCTGCCAAAGCTTCTGGACGCCAATTATCTCAAACAGGTCGTCGAAAAGCTTCACCGCGCCATCTAGGTTATTCGTTCCAATAGTTACATAGCCAATCATCATGTTCTCGTCCCATTTCCATATTTGCGATTGTTTGTAACGTATTTAGGCCCCGTACTCTTCCCGCCAGATGCAGGAAATTCGGATAACCACGAGTAGAGCCACTATCTGAATGACCGCGAAAAAAACGTTGTCGAGATCCGGTTTCAGATTGGTCATCACGGTCATGGCTATGGCGATCGGTGCGGCGATAAGGTTCAGCCCGCGACTGATCCTGCGACAAAGCACAAGTGAGAACAGCGCCATTAGTATCGGAAATTCGGCCATGAGTCCGCCAAACAGCATCAGTCCCTCGGTGATTACAACACCGTCAATAACGCCCGACATGATTTGTTCAATCATTCCCGGTCGAGCTAATTCATGCATGTCGCGCGCGAATAAGTTAAGCATGTAGAATATCCATAGCGTTGAAAGTAGAGTGTTGTTATTGAGTTTGTGATTCCACATTTAGGGTGTTCTCCATTCAGAAATTTCAATAAGCGTCGTGCTTGACCGCTAAGTACATATAACAAAAACATATGTATATTGCCAAATTCCGTATCTACTATATACGTAAATCGATGATTCAAATGTCCAAATCTTTCGACTGGAACCAAGCAAGGGCATTCCTTGCAACTGCTGAGGAAGGCTCCCTTTCTGCAGCAGCTCGTTTGCTTGGCCAAAGGCAACCGACCTTAAGTCGGCAGGTCGCCAATTTGGAACAGGATCTTGGTGTCATGCTGTTTGAGCGCATCGGCCGCAGGTTAATGTTAACCCAGCCTGGCCTTGAATTACTTGAACACTTCAAGGCGATGGGGGCGGCAGCAAATCTTGTATCGCTGGCTGCATCAGGCCAATCACAGGCCATCGAAGGTCAGGTTTCCATTACAGCTACAAATGTCATGGCGACCTATCACTTGCCTCGGGTTTTACAACGGATAAGAGACGTGGCACCAGGTTTAAATATCAGTATTTCCGTCTCAGATGAGGTGCGTGATTTAATGCGACGAGAGGCGGATATTTCGATCCGGCATGCAAGGCCTGACCAAACGGACCTTATTGGCAAAAGGATTTGTGACGTGTCTGCCCATCTGTATGCATCCAGTGGATATCTCCAATCATATGGACACCCTGAAACTGCCGCCGATGTTTCAGAGGCAGATTTCATTGGTTTTGACAATCCTGAGCAATTACTTTCAGCACTGACAGCTCGAGGGCTATCTCTGACAAACCGTAACTTCAGGTTCGCCTCTGGAAGTGGCACGGCCTATCTGGCTATGGTGCGCGAAGGGCTTGGTATCGGCCTTATGTCGAAAGAAATAGCAGGAACGATGCCAGAACTGATACCGGTTCTTCCTGAACTCGACCCTATTGCAATCCCTGTTTGGCTTGTGACCCACCGTGAACTGCACACAAGTCGCCGAATACGCCTTGTTTTCGATCTGCTGGCCGAAAGTTTGCTTTGATCGAAGGCTGTAGCAGAGTAAGTGTTTGAACGGAGAATTCGCTGGGATGCGACCATGAAAAAAGTATTGCACAGCAAGTTTATCCAAGGCATGAAGAACTGGACAAGGTGCCATTTCGCTGCGAATGCATCAATGCCAGCTAACTGACACGAATGACCGCTTACATCGTTTCACCGCCGTACATGCATTCGCAGCATGGAACTCAGTTATAGGCCCAAATCTATGCAATAAATTCTAATAGTGCCGTTGCGGTTTGTGGTGTGCTCCGCACCAGTTTCTTGCGCGTTCATCTCTAGGCAGGGGATGTTAACACGAAAACAGCTTTTATGATGCGCCATTACAAGCAATCAGCGCATTTTTTGAATTTTCAGCTTGTCTAGTTTTGCTCTATTCTTAGTCGATTCCTCAGAACGTGTAAGAGATTTGGCAATCGCCTTTAAGCTCATGCCTTTTGTCACCAGCATATGCAACTTTTGAATTTCATCATTTGTCCAAGCTTGGCGGTGGCGTTCATAGCGTTCGGTCATTGGTTTCGTCTACCTTATTATAATGTTTGGGCTATCATAAAATATGACCATGCCGATGGTGTTAGTGCAATGGTAATATCCGCTTAATTTATTTGCGTGATCTTATTCACGTGCCCCATTTTGCGGCCTGCTTTGGCATCTGCCTTACCGTATAGGTGCAAGCCAACATTGGCGTCTTTTGACAAGGTTGCCACGTCCAGAACTTCATCACCGATCAGGTTGGTCATCATCACATTGGAATGACGTTCCCCGTCGCCCAAGGGCCAGCCAGCTACGGCGCGGATGTGTTGTTCAAACTGGTCAATGACGCAACCGTTTTGGGTCCAGTGACCTGAATTATGCACACGCGGTGCTATTTCATTTACGATCAGGCCTGATGGGGTCACGAACAGTTCCACACCCATGACACCTACATAATCCAGTGCATTCAGGATTTGCCCTGCCAGTATCACCGCATCCATGCGTTGTGATGTGTTCAGGTTTGCGGGCAGGGTGGTGGTGTGCAAAATACCGTCACGATGTACGTTTTCACCAGGGTCATAACAAACCACTTCGCCTGATTGTGATCTTGCGCCTATGACGGATATTTCAAGGGAAAAGTCGATGAAGCCTTCCAGCACACTTGGGGTATTGCCCAAAGCATCCCATGCTGCTTGCGCATCATCGGTTGTTTTCAAGCGTGATTGGCCCTTGCCATCATATCCAAAACGGCGGGTTTTTAGAATGGACGGCGCACCTACAGATGCAACTGCCGCCGCTAAATCCGCCGCCGTTTCTACATTGGCATAAGGGGCTACATTCAGGCCCAAACCAGACAGAAATGCTTTTTCAGTAATGCGGTCTTGGCTGGTTGCCAGCGCATTACGTGCGGGCAGAACGGGACGTAGGTATTCAACCGCGTCCAGTGCCTCGGCAGGGATGTTTTCAAACTCGAAAGTAATCACGTCAACGCTTTTGGCAAAAGCTGCCAGCGCATCCAGATCTGAATAGGGGGCAGTAGTGACACGATCTGCGACTTGTCCTGCAGGCGGGTTGGCACCCGGTTCAAAGATATGGCATTTAAAGCCTAGGCGTGACGCTGCAACTGACAGCATGCGCCCCAACTGGCCACCGCCCAGAATACCGATGGTGGCGCCTTGAGCCAGTGGTTTAGTCATCTGTTGGTTCTTCTTTAATTGAGGCTGAAAGGGCTTCGCGCCATGCTTCCAACCGCCCTGCCAAATCGGCATCATTATTGGCTAAAATACCTGCTGCCATCAGCCCTGCATTAGCAGCGCCAGCGGCCCCGATGGCCATTGTGCCCACAGGGAAACCCTTTGGCATTTGTACGATGGAATAAAGGCTGTCGATACCTGACAAAGCGCGTGTTTGAATAGGTACGCCCAAAACAGGCACACGGGTTTTTGACGCCATCATGCCAGGTAAATGTGCCGCACCACCCGCGCCTGCAATGATAACCTGCAAGCCGCGCGTTACAGCGGTTTTACCATATTCCCACAACCGATCAGGGGTGCGGTGGGCCGATACGATTTTAGTTTCATAAGCCACGCCTAGTTCGTCTAAAATAGTGGCGGCTTCTTTCATGGTTGGCCAATCAGATTGGCTGCCCATGATAATTCCAACTTTTACATCTGCCATGATCGTTTGTGCCTTTGTGCATCAGAAAGCGGGGGTATAAACCGAAAGCGGGGCTTTAGGCAATAATATCTGGTAAAATGTCGTCTTCTAGGCGTCGAATTTTGTCTTTTAGTAACAGTTTTTTACGTTTCATCCGTTGCAGGCGCATAATATCTGGGCTGACGCGTTCATGCAGGGCATCAATCGCATCGTCTAAATCCCTGTGATCTTGCTGCATTTGTACAAGTTCTGCGCGTAAAATCTCAATATGATCCATTCTGCCCAATTTGTCGGTCATAGCGGTAAGGTGCCTATCGTGTTGAATGAACCTTATTATTACCCCAAAAATAGGTCAGAACAAAGGCTCAATCTATTACCCCTTGAGAATTCCGCGTAAAGCCCCCATATTAAGCATAAGGTCGCCAAGTCTGGGGCCATACACAGTCGCTTTTAAAGGGCTATACTTATGACAAAAATATCTTTTGCCTCACACCCGTTTCTTTTGGGTTTTGAACAGTTGGATCGCCTTGTGGAACGCACAGCGAAATCTGGCAACGAAGGCTACCCCCCTTACAACATCGAACAAAGTGCCGATAACACCTATCGCATTACACTGGCTGTTGCGGGTTTTCGTGAAGAAGACCTATCAATTACGCTGGAAAATGCCCAACTGGTGATCCGTGGGCGTCAAGTAGATGACGCTGATGGGCGCATATTTCTGCATCGCGGAATAGCGGCGCGGCAATTCCAACGCAGTTTCGTGTTGGCAGACGGTGTAGAGGTTGGTGGCGCGTCGATGGAAAATGGGTTGTTGCATGTGGATTTGCAAGGCTCTGTGCCTGATGCGGTTGTTCAAACCATATCTATTAAAAAGAAATAGAGGGTAAAATGGATACGAAATTCGATTTTGCGAAGCATGGTATTGAACGCAAAGCATATGTGCGCACAGTTGCATATGCAGACTTGCCCGAAGATATGCAGGCGGAAACCAAAGGGTATGAGGTGGTCTACGCCATCCATTCTGAAGACGGCGAACGTCTGGCTTTGGTCAAAGACCGCGAACTGGCTTTTGCGGTGGCGCGTACCAATGATTTCACACCTGTAAGCGTGCATTAGTCGCATTTTATAGCACCCGTAGGTAAGTTTTAATCCGCATGACAACCTGTGGTAATGCAACCTATGTGTTCCATTACATATTGACTGTTAATTTTGTCTATAAAATGCTATCACTCAAACGCATATAGGTTTTATCACCACTTTCGTAACCTTCAACCAATGGAGGAGCGATTTGCGGTAACCACTTAGGGCGTGTGCGGGCTTGCCAAATATAAAGGGAACAAGCGGTAGTGACACTATCGATGTCACCAGTGATGTGGGTACTCTTAATGGTACACCGCAGGGTACCCCTATTAACAACGTTCGTGCAAAGGGTGGCGCGGATACAATCTCTATTACCGATAGTACTATCACAGGTGTTGTTAACAGCGGTGGTGGTCAAGATGTAGTAACCATTCAAGGTTCCAGTATCGGAACAATCAGGCTTGGAGGTGGTGCAGATACATTAGATTTTATCAATTCTTCCGCCAGCAGTATTTCGGGCGAGAATGGGACTGATGCCTTAAATTTACCTGTCGGAACAGTGGTTACCGATGCAACCCATGGTACATTTACCACGACACTTGGTGGTAGTTATAGCCTTTCTAGTGGCTCATTCACCTTACCAACAGGCCAAACTGTTACTTATACTGAGGTTGAAAGCGGCGTTGGAATACCGTGCTTTACACCCGGTACTATGATTACAACACCAAAGGGGCCTAAACCGATAGAACAGCTATCAGTTGGTGATCTGGTGATAACCCAAGATCATGGGTTGCAGGCTATTCGCTGGATCGGTGAAAAGAAAATTACCGGCGCGCGTTTGTTTGCCTACCCACAGTTACAGCCCATTCGTATAAAAAAAGACGCTTTTGGTGTTGGAAAGCCTAATGGTGATTTATTGGTTTCACCACAGCACCGAATGGTTATTTCGGATGCATTGGGCGAATTGTTATATGGCAGTCAAAATTGCCTGCTTTGTGCCAAGTCACTTTTGGATCATCCCAGTATTGAAGTCGCGAAAATTCCCACTACGACCTATATCCATATCATGTTTGACCAGCATCAAATCATCTATGCCAATGGGTGTGCTACAGAAAGCTTTCATCCAGGTTCTTATATTTTGGATACGATGGAAGTCGCCATTCAAGAAGAAATATATGAAATCTTTCCAGAACTTAAAGACAGTGTTGCTGCAAAAACTTACGGCCCGTCGGCATTACCCGCCCTTAGTATCAATGACGGTATCGCGTTTATGGAACAAATCACACTGCATTAGGGATTGTGTGTTTTGGGTTTTTTATAAGGTTTTGGCGTAAAAAAAGCCCACTTAATAAAACGGGCTTTTAGGTTTTCAGAATGTATAGGTTAACCTTTAATCAACCCCATGCTTTCCAGTGTCAAAATGACCTGATGCGCACAGTTATCAACCTCTACATTTTCGGTTTCTAAGCTAATCTCTGGATTTTGGGGCACATCATAAGGGTCTGAAATACCTGTGAATTCTTTTATTTTACCTTCGCGTGCCAGTTTATAAAGCCCCTTGCGATCACGGCGTTCACATTCTTCAAGAGATGTGGCAACATGCACTTCGATAAAGGCGCCGAACGCCTCAATATCTTCACGTACTGCGCGGCGCGTTGTGGCATAGGGTGCGATAGGTGCACAAATTGCGATGCCGCCGTTCTTGGTTATTTCAGAGGCCACATAACCGATGCGACGAATGTTCAGATCGCGGTGTTCTTTGGAAAAGCCCAACTCGGATGATAGGTTTTTGCGCACGATGTCACCATCTAACAAAGTTACAGGACGGCCACCCATTTCCATTAGTTTGACCATTAGCGCGTTGGCAACGGTGGATTTACCAGAGCCAGAGAAGCCTGTGAAAAACACGGTGAAACCCTGTTTGGAACGTGCGGGTTTAGATTTGCGTAATTCGCTAACAACAGCAGGAAATGAGAACCATTCGGGAATTTCTAGACCTTCCGACAAACGTCGGCGCAGTTCTGTGCCAGAGATATTCAGGATGGTAACATTTTCCTTATCTTCAATCTCATCTATAGCTTCATACTGGGCGCGTTCCTGAACAAAGACCATATGTTTGAAATCGACCATTTCAATGCCCATTTCTGTCTGATGCTCACGGAATAAATCTTGTGCATCATAAGGCCCGTAAAAATCTTCGCCTTGGCTGTTTTTGCCGGGGCCTGCGTGATCGCGGCCAACAATAAAGTGGGTGCAACCGTGGTTACGGCGGATCAGCCCGTGCCAAACCGCTTCGCGTGGGCCAGCCATGCGCATTGCAAGGTTCAACAAGCTCATGGATGTGGTTGATGACGGGTACTGATCCAGCACCGCTTCATAGCAACGCACACGGGTAAAGTGGTCGATGTCACCGGGCTTTGTAAGGCCGACAATAGGATGGATCAGCAAATTGGCTTGGGCTTCTTTGGCAGCACGGAAGGTCAGTTCTTGGTGCGCGCGGTGCAATGGGTTGCGGGTTTGAAATGCCACGATGCGACGCCAACCGACTTTGCGGAAAAACGAGCGTAACTCGTTCGGGCTGTCGCGGCGTGCGCGAAAATCGTAATGGGTTATGGTGTTGATACCGGTAATTTTACCGCCCAGATATACAGCACCTGCTGTGTTATGCAGATAATTCACGGCAGGATGTGCAATGTCATCGGCACCAAAGACCATTTCGGCCTCTTTGCTTTTATCGGGCGTATAGATGTCGGACACATCCAAGATTGCCAAAATCACACCTTCCAAATCGCGCAATGCAATTTTTTGACCTGCTTCCAGCTTATCTGCAAAACCTTGCCCTACATCCAGTGTGATCGGCATTGGCCATAAAGTGCCATCTGCAAGGCGCATGTTTTCAACGACTGAACTATAATCAGCCTCATTTAAAAAGCCTGTAAGCGGATAAAAACCGCCGTTCATCAACAGTTCCAAATCACAGATTTGACGTGGTGTCAGATCCCATGAAGGTAATTGGGCGGCTTGTTGTTTTAATTTATCCGCTTCATCAAAAGGGGCAAATAATTCAGGTACGGGTAGAAGGTTTTCAGCAGTCATTGTCGGTTCCAGATATAAATATTAAGTGTCAAATACACCTACGCGCGGATATTACAAGTTTTCGTGTTTAAAATAGGACGAAATCGTGGTGAAAATGCCCCTGTTGGAACAGGGGTTAGTGTTAGATTGCGGTTATGGAACGGTTTACTCTTGTTCAGCAATAAACCTTTCAGCTTCCAATGCTGCCATACATCCCATACCCGCAGAAGTGACTGCTTGGCGGTACAAATGATCGGTTAAATCCCCTGCTGCAAAAACACCGGGAATGGATGTGGCAGTGCTATCAGGGTTGGTTACCACATAGCCGCCCATGTGGGTTTCTAGCTGGTCTATTACCAATTCATTGGCAGGTGAGTGCCCGATGGCCACAAAAACACCCTTACAGGTCATTTCGGTAATTTCGCCAGTTTTAGTATTTTCGACTTTGATACCTTCAACACCCAATGGCATGTCAGTGCCGGTAACCTCGATCAATTCGTGAAACCACAAAGGTTCGATCTTGTCGTTTTTCATCAAACGGTCGATCAGGATTTTTTCGGCGCGCAATTCATCGCGGCGATGGATCAATGTAACCTTGGACGCAAAGTTTGTTAGAAACAAAGCTTCTTCTACGGCGGTGTTACCACCGCCGATCACAACAATTTCTTGGCCTTTGTAAAAGAACCCGTCACATGTGGCACAAGCCGACACGCCGAAGCCTTTGAATTTTTCTTCTGTTTCCAACCCCAACCACTTGGCCCGCGCGCCTGTGGCCAGAATAACCGCATCGGCCGTGTAGGTTGTGCCGCTGTCACCGATGGCCGTGAAGGGGCGCTTGGACAGGTCAAGATCGGTGATGATGTCGCCGATAATTTCTGTTCCTACAGCTTTGGCGTGGGCTTCCATGCGCAACATTAAATCTGGGCCTTGAACTTCGGTATCACCCGGCCAGTTTTCAACTTCTGTTGTTGTGGTCAACTGTCCGCCTGGCTCAATACCTTGCACCAAAATTGGTTCCAGCATAGCGCGTGAGCCGTAAACGCCCGCAGTATACCCCGCAGGGCCAGAACCGATGATTAATAGTTTTGTGTGGCGGGTATCAGACATGTTGTGACTCACTTAAATTTCGGGTTTTGCAATCTATATAGTGCTGGTGGGTGGAAAGGGAAAGCCATCCTGATACTGCAATATAAATTAGAATACTTTATCTTTTACCCCAGCTATGTAATAAAATTACAAAACCACGAAACAAATGAAAAGAGCCAACTATGGTATCGTCTAAGCTAGATGCAATCGATCTAAAACTTCTGCATTTGTTGCAGGAAGACGGACGTATGACCAATGTTGATCTGGCTAAATCTGTGGGTATTTCGGCCCCGCCGTGCTTGCGCCGAATACGCGCTTTGCAAGATCAGGGATATATTCAGGGTTTTCATGCGGATGTGAATGAAAAGGCTTTGGGGTTTGAGGTAAAAGCGTTCGCAATGGTCGGGCTGCATTCGCAGGCTGAAGTGGATTTAAGCGCGTTTGAAGAACGCTGCCGAAATTGGCCATTGGTGCGTGAATGTCATATGCTAAACGGTGAGATAGACTTTATTTTGAAGTGCCTATCACCTGATCTGTCCAGCTTTCAAAGCTTTATCACCGAAGAATTAACCTCGGCTGATAATGTGGCGAGTGTGAAAACGTCGCTTGTCATACGCGGTGCGAAAGACAAGCCGGGTGTGCCGTTTTCAGTTATCGCAAATAACGATTAAGCGGCTTCGTATTGTTTATCCTTGTCCGAAAAAGCAACTGGGCGTGTATTTTTATCCCAAGGCATATCAAGTTTCTTGTCTTCGGCTTCTTTAATTGCCTGTCTTAACCAACGTTTATCCGTTTTCATTTTCGGCTCCTTTAACTTTTTCATTTCCCCGCTACTGTCTTTTTTAAGCGGATAGGCCTTTTGGCGACCCTTAACTTTAATTTACCAAACATTCTGACCTTAAAAGGGCGGATTAAAGATTAATTAAAAACTATTTCTGATGGATTCTTGTGGATTGTGTCCGCTTTGGAAACAATAAGGTAACTGATTATTAATAAACAATAAAACTAATAAGTATGCGAAAACTAGCCATTGAAACGGGCCTGTTTAAGGCGTGAATTAGGCGTATCTTGGTCAAATGTTAGGCTGTTTGTGCTGAATTCTGGATTACATTCGAATAACCGAGATCAATCGACCATAATCCGCTTCGCTATTGTGACAGGTGCGGCGGTAGGAATAGAATCTGTCCGCATCAGAATATGTGCAATGCCCAGTCCATTCGCAATGCCCTACACCTGCCTTACGCAGTTGGTGCAGACAGAATGCAGGCAAATCAAACTGCATTCGGTCTTTTATGCCTTGGGCAAAAAAACGGCTGTATGTGTTATCACTGGCAATGAAATCTTCAAAGAACTCTGGCCCAACCTCATAGGCGCGTTGGCTGATAGTTGGGCCAACAACTGCCGTGATATTTTTGCGTTTCGCCCCTAGATCTTCCATTGCGTTGACCGTTGCCTGTGAAATGCCGCCAATGGCACCTTTCCAACCAGAGTGGGCGGCCCCTATGACACCTGCATGAGGGTCTGAAAATAAAATCGGGGCGCAATCAGCGGTAAGTATACCAAGGGCTATACTGGATTTGTTTGTGACCATCGCATCGGCTTTGGCTTGTTTGGGGTCGCTGTCATCCGTTAAAGTTGCAACTTGGGTGGAATGTACCTGATGCACAGAATTTAGATTGTTCAAACTTACCTGCATTGCTTCGGCCGCAAGTGTGCGGTTTGTTTGAACATAGTCGCGCTCATCATTTGAACCTTGTCCGCAATTTAGCCCCGCATATATGCCTTTTGACTCCCCGCCTTTTCGGGTGAAAAACCCATGTTTGGTGGTTAGCACATCGGATGTGAGGATTTCTAAACTCATATGTCAAACCCCATTGGCTGTGGTGCCCCTTTGGGGCTGATTGCAAGCACTTTGAAAAGGTGCCCCATTTCATCAGGGTGGGTCAAGCGGCGGTGGGCGGTTATGTGGTTTTCTAACGCATCGCCATCAAGCCCTGCGGCTAAAGATTGCGCGCGCGGGGTTATGCCAAGCCGTTCCAGAAAAACGCCCTGTGCGGTTACTTTGCTGACCTGTGCAAATTTACTGGCAGCGTCACTTAGTGATTTGAAATTCACATGCGCGGTTAAGTCTGATGCACCGCAATTTAGCAATGGGTCTGCTTTGGTGTGGTGTTTTACCGCCTGAAAACTGTCGCCGACAGGGTTTTCATCGCCATAATCTATCACCAATGCAGCCCCGCCAAAGGCCCCAATGATCCGTGCAATGTCTGATATGATGGCAACTGCACTGGGGCAAAGTTCTAAGATAGTTCCAAGCGGGGCGTCTGCAAACACGGATGTTGGTGTTTGGGCTGCCAGAATAAACCCTAACGCGCCGTTTTTGGCCCCTATCATATGTTCCTGCCAGCCATGTTCAGTACGACTATATTGGCGGATTGGCAGGCAATCAAAAAATTCATTGGCGACAAGAAATAAGGGCTGTTCTGGTAGGGCGGTAACTGTGTTGACCCAAGTCACATCGTAATCATCCAGCGTTTTAGCTTGAACCGCTTGTAGTTCTGGGCTGGCTTCAACCAATATTATTTCTGCGGCTTGGTGAAACCCTGAAATTGCTTTTGTAGTCCGTAATATGTCGGCCATTAAAACCCCGCGCCCCGGCCCAAGTTCAGCAAGCGTAAAGCGGGAAGGTTGGCCTTGGTCTATCCAGTTTTGTGCCAAACACAATCCTAACATTTCACCATACATCTGGCTGATTTCAGGGGAGGTAATAAAATCCCCGCCTGCGCCGATAGGGCGTTGGGTTGTGTAATAGCCATATTTCGGGTGCAACAGGCATTGGGTCATATACTCTGCAATGGTGATCGGCCCTGACCGTTCTATTTGGCCCAACAGTATTTCGGTAAGTTTGGTCATGTCCGTTTGCGTACATATAGGATTAGTGCAATCCCTATTATAATCATCGGCATAGACAGGATTTGGCCCATAGACAGGCCTTGGCTGTCAAAAGTTTGGCCGAAACGGATAACATGGCCCCATGGATTGGTGGGGCCGATAAATTGTGCATCCCCTTGACGAACCCCCTCAATTAGGGTGCGTGCAGTACCGTATCCGATAAAGAAGATGCCGATGATTTGGCCCGGTATTTTGAACCATCCACGTTTAAATACCAAAAACGCGATTATAATAAATAGGATGATACCTTCTAGGAAAGCTTCATATAATTGTGAGGGGTGGCGGGCGCAGACATCACTTAGCCACCAGATAGGGCAGTCTTGTGCTGCATAACCCGGAAAAACCATGCCCCAAGGAAGGTCGGTTGGGCGGCCCCAAAGCTCTGCATTAATAAAGTTAGCAATGCGCACCAGAAACAACCCGAAAGTGGCGGAAAACGCCATTGCATCGCCCACAGACCACGGGTTTAGTTTGTTTTTCCAGCAAAATAGTAGCCCAGATGCGATTACACCTAGGAAACCACCATGAAACGATAGGCCGCCTTCCCATATGCGGATGATTTGTGCGGGATTTTCCAGAAAAAAACTGAAGTTGTAGAACAACACATAGCCAACACGGCCACCTAAAATTGTACCCAAAATCATCCAAGTTAGCAGATCTTCGATTTGCGGCTTTGAAATTGGCGCTTTGTTGCCGTTCCATAGGGATGTGGTTTTTACTAGGCGGTTCATCCACCATGTTGCCAGTAAAAAAGCAGCGATATAAGATAAAGCGTACCATCGAATAGCCAGCGTAAACCCAAAAACCTGAAATGAGATCAGAATGGGGTCAATATCTGGGAACGGTATAAGAGACGAAAATAACATTCCCTTTCGTCGACGCGAATGGGTGTTTTGTCAAGCGGGTCTTGGCTTTTTCTATGTAAGACACCATATAGTGAGTAACAGTATTTAACGGAGTTAAAGAAAATGCAAACGCGCAATAAGTTTTTCGAAGATGCAAGCCAGTTGATGAGTAATGCAATGGGTGTTGCCCAGGGGGCTAAAACCGAAGCTGAAAATGCAGCTAAATCAATGATGGACCGCTGGTTGGCCGACCGTGATTTTGTGACCCGTGAAGAATTTGATGCGGTGCGTTTGATGGCCCAGAAAGCCCGCGAAGAAAATGCGGCCCTTCTGGTGCGTATTGATGCGTTGGAAGCTTCAAAAAAACCCGCTGTTAAAAAAGCGGCTGCTAAAAAGCCAGCCGCTAAGAAATAATACGGGTGTTAGCCACAACAAGCTTTGCCAAGAGCTTTTAGGCGCCAGTAATTATAAGGTAGGGGTGCCAAGAAACCTGCGGTCAGCATCAAGGGTAAAACTGCCAGATTAATCTTTGCCCCGCCTGTGACCATGACATCGACGATATTCATCGCCGCTTCCATGGCAATCATAGAGATAAGCGACATGCCTATCGCGGTCTTAAAAGCCAAGCTTAGAATCATTTGGCGCGAAAGAATTATGGTTTCCAAAGCGATTGATGTCAAAAGGCCATTCACAATGGCTAAGATCATAATTGCAAGTGTAGGCCACGGTATGCCGCTGATTTGGAAGAATAATATTGTTCCTATATCCCCAATGGAACAACCGATCAGGCACCATGTTGTGTTAATGCAAGCTTGCCGCCATTTGGCGCGGTCCCGCCAGTCAATGCCAAGGGTTTTTGTAAGAGCAGTCATTTTATTACCTTTTAACGGTGTGTTTATTCGTATATACCACCTCCAGTAACTGGAAGGCCAAGCGGGAAATTAAATGAATATCGGCGAGATTTCTAAAAAGGCTGATTTGCCTACAAAAACTGTACGTTATTATGCGGATGTAGGTTTGGTTAAGCCAACGGGGCGTACGGATGCAGGGTATCGTACCTACGATGAAAAAGCTTTGCGCAAACTGATTTTTGTGCGCCGATCACGTGCGATGGGGTTTTCTGTACAGGAATGCCGAAAGCTGCTTGGTTTGTATGAAGATCAGGGTCGCGCCAGTTCAGAAGTGCGCGAAATTGCAAAGCAGCATTTGGTGGAAATTAATGAGAAGTTAAGCGAATTAAAGAAACTCCAAAAAGAGCTGTCGATGCTGGTTCACAGCTGCAAAGGCGATAATCGCCCAGATTGCCCGATCATTGATGCACTGGGCCGTGGGTAAGTAAAATAACCTGTGGATAGGTGTATCTTTTCTGTGGGTATAATCAGTTAACCTAAAGTTTTACCTTTACAGAACGTTATTTGTGTCACACCATATGTAGTAAGCAGCGTGGTAAAAACCGCGATACTTAGCGAAGTTCACTAATATGGTGGGCGTCGTCCTCATAAAACAAAAGACTAGAGGGGCAGGCATATGGCAAACACAGAATACTATCTGGGCGCAGGTGATGTTCACCCAATCGATGTGGTCGAAACACTAGCAGAACACTATGACTGGGATTTTGACAGGGTTGCAGAAGATCAGATCGCAATGGCGGTTGAAGGGTCTTGGCGTACTTATTCGATAACATTGGCATGGTCTGCATTTGACGATACTTTACGTATGGTTTGTACATTTGAAATGGATCCCCCAAGTGCAACGCTTCCAGCACTTTATCATGCTTTGAATGAGGCAAATGATATATGCTGGGCCGGCTCATTTTCACATTGGGCCGATCAACGCCTGATGGTGTATCGTTATGGTTTGCTGTTGGCTGGGGATGTAAGTGCTGGCCCTGAACAGATTGACCAGATGCTAACCGCAGCGGTTGCTGCGTGTGAGCGGTTTTACCCTGCGTTTCAACTGGTTTGTTGGGGTAACAGCACGGTCAAAGATGCAATGAACATAGCAATGACAGAAGCTTACGGTCGCGCTTGATTTTTATCAAAGTTTGTTTGATTGTCGCCTAGAATAATAGGGTGATACATATGACACTTTCTTACATTAATGAAAATGGTTTGGTTCTTTTGGGCTGCGGTAAAATGGGCTCTGCTATGTTGCAGGGTTGGTTGGCAGAGGGTGTGAAACCTACCGCTGTTACCATCATTGATCCATATCCGTCTGACTGGGTAAAAGCGCAAGGTGTTGCGGTAAATACAGATTTACCAAACACACCTGCGGTTTGCATTCTGGCAGTTAAACCACAAATGATGGGCAAGGCCTTGCCACAGCTTCAGGCATTGGGAAATGGGGATACGCTGTTTATCTCTATTGCTGCTGGCACATCTATTGCCAGCTTTGAAGCAGTGTTGGGCGCACAAACCCCGATTATTCGTGCCATGCCAAACACACCTGCCGCCGTTGGGCGTGGCATTACCGCCTTGATCGGTAATAGCCACAGCAGTAAGGCGCAAATGGATATGGCTGACGTTTTACTATCCGCCGTCGGGCAAACGGTGCGGCTGGATAACGAAGGGCAAATGGATGCGGTCACTGCGTTGTCAGGCTCTGGCCCTGCCTATGTGTTTCATCTGATAGAAACAATGGCGGTTGCCGGTGTGGCGCAAGGTTTGCCTGCTCAGATGGCGATGAAATTAGCTAAGGCAACGGTTGCGGGGGCAGGTGATTTGGCCGAACAATCGGATGAAGATCCAGCACAATTACGGGTGAATGTGACCTCGCCTGCGGGTACTACAGCGGCAGCACTAGAGGTGTTAATGGATGCTGAAACAGGGTTTCCAAAAGTTGTCAGTGCAGGGATAAAAGCCGCCGCTGATCGCAGTAAGGAACTGGGAAAATAAGATGACCGAAATTACATTCGACGATTTTCTGGCCGTTGATATTCGTGTGGGCATTATTACCCGCGCGGAACCTTTTCCTGAAGCTCGCAAACCTGCCTATAAGCTTTGGGTTGATATGGGGGGTGATTTGGGTGTTAAAAAATCATCGGCCCAGATTACAGTACATTATGATGTGGAAACACTTCTTGGCCGCAAAGTGATGGCTGTTGTGAACTTCCCACCGCGCCAAATAGGCCCTGTGATGTCTGAAATTCTGGTACTGGGTGTACCTGATACGGATGGTGAAGTGGTGTTACTGGCACCTGATCTGGATGTACCCGTAGGGGGCCGATTGTTCTAAGGTTGAGATAAATATGACTGTAAAAGCAACGCGGCTGTTGAATGCGCCGATTATCCAACCCCATATGGATGCGCGTATGGGCGATAATATCAACAATCCATCCATCATACGCGTACCCGATTGGGTGGAAAACCCACTGGGCCGTTATTATTTGTATTTTTCCGATCACAAGGGCCAATATATCCGTATGGCTTATGCCGATGATGTGCTTGGCCCTTGGAAGATGTATGTGCCTGGTGTGATGGATGTGGCCGCGTCTATGTTTGAACCCGTTGACCCACCTGAACCCCCAATAAGTGAACGCCCCGCTTGGGCGGTGTCATTGGAAGGGGGCTATATTTATGCCCATATTGCATCGCCTGATGTGCATGCGGATGATGAAAACCGTCAATTTCGCATGTATTATCACGGGCTTTTGGCAAATGGCGATCAACAAACGCGCATTTCTTATTCACCTGACGGGTTGGTTTTTACGCCCCGTGCACCGCTATTGGGGCCGCCTTATTTTCGTGCATTTTCATATGGTAATTGGATATATGTTATCAGTTGGTCTGGGGTGTTTTTACGGTCGCGTTCTTGGGATGGGCCGTTTGAGACAGGGCCGACTTTGCCCGATGTTAATAGGGCTGGGAATTCGGATCGGCTAATCCGCCATGCCGAGGTTCATGTCAGGGGTGGTATTTTACATATCTTTTTTACCTGCATTGGCGATTGCCCAGAACGTATTTTTCATTCTTCGATAGTCTTATCGCCCGATTGGAAAATTTGGCATGCACGCACGCCAACGCTTGTTTTGGAACCTGAACTAAAGTGGGAAGGTGTTGATCTTGCAGTGATGCAATCAAAGATCGGGGCGTCGCATAATCGACTGCATGCATTGCTTGATCCGTGTGTTTTTGCAGATGGTGGTAAAACCTATCTGTTGTATTGCGGTGCTGCTGAAAGTGGCGGGATCGGTGTGGCCGAACTGACGTTTTAACTTGCGCGTTTGACCAAAACACTGCCTACAGAATATCCAGCCCCGAATGAACAGATTAACCCCAGATCATCTTTGTTAAGGTTATCGGAATGCTGTGAAAAGGCGATGATAGACCCCGCAGATGAGGTGTTTGCGTAGTCTTGCAAAATATTCGGCTGCTCGCCTTCTTCGGGGGTGCGCCCTAAAACTTTACGCCCGATAAAATCATTCATCGCTTTGTTGGCCTGATGCAGCCAAAGGCGTTTCAGCTTGGACGCGTCAACTTTCTCGGATGCAAGGTGGTCAAGGATGTGATTGGATACCATCGGGACAACTTGTTTAAACACTTTACGGCCCTCTTGCATAAATTGCATGTCGCGCTGGTCGGTTAGACCTTCGGGCAGGGATCGGCGCAAAAAACCGTTGTTATTGCGTATGTTATTGGAAAATTGTGTGGCGCATTTGGTGGATATAACTTCAAAATGCGCAACTTTGGCATCCTCTAGACGCTCTAGGAAAGTGGCCGTGCAGACGTCACCAAAAATGAAGTGGCAATCGCGGTCACGCCATTCCAAATGGCCTGAACATATCTCAGGATTGACCACTAATGCAGAACGTATGGAACCTGCTTTTATCATGTCGGTTGCGGATTGAATGCCGAATGTGGCCGATGAACAGGCAACGTTCATATCGAACCCGAATCCAGAGGTGCCCAACAGGTCTTGCACCTCAACCGCGATGGCAGGATAGGCACGTTCATGGTTAGATGCAGCGACTATTATGCAATCAACATCTGCAGCTGTTTTTCCACTTTGTTTCAAAGCTTTAACACATGCGTCTACGGCCATTTCGGCCATTATACTTGGTGCATCATCATCGCGCTTTGGTAAAGATGGGTGCATTATATTAGGGTCTAATATACCAGATTTATCCATCACATAGCGTTGGGTTATGCCGCTTGCAGCAAAGATGAAATCGGACGAGGAATGCTCTTTTGCCACTATTTCACCGCGTTCAATTAAGTCATTGTTTTCAAAATTAAACTTATCCGCATATGCATTAAACGCTTTGACCAACTCATCATTGGTGATGACCTCTTTCGGTGTGAAAACACCCGTACCTGTGATTGCGACTTTATACATGGTGGAACCCCTTTGAGGTCAGTATCGGGATTGGGCGAAAATGGTCAAGAGTGACGCGGGGGCATGGATATTAAATGCGTATGAAAAGGTGCGAGCTTTAAGGCTATGTGTGAAGTAGGAATGGTGATTGGTAGTTAATAGGCAGGGCTAAAGCACATCTATAGGGGTTTGCTACGCATTCACCTGCCAGATCACTGGAGGGGGTTGAACACAAATACCTGCGTTATTCCTATCGGTTAATGGATCGCGTATTTTACACGATACCATTCTAATACTCCTGTAATGCCCTGACTTCTATTTCGCCTTCAGCCATGTTTTGGATGGCTTTGGCGGCGGCGTTGGATGCAGCGGCGGTGGTGTAATAGGCGATTTTACCGTATAGGGCGGCAGCGCGAATGTGCCTGCTGTCAGCTAGTGATTGCGTGCCTTCGGTGGTGTTAAAAATCAGATCGACCTGTCCGTCTGTTAACATATCGGCAATATTCGGGCGGCCTTCATAAACTTTTAACGCTTTGGTATTAGCAATACCATTGTCGGCTAACCACGTCGATGTACCACCCGTTGCAAGGATGGTGAAACCAAGGTCGGTTAGGATTGTGGCAGCCTCTAAGATAAGTTCTGATTTATCGGCAGGTTTGACCGAGATAAACACGGTACCCTTGCTAGGTAAGGGCGTGCCAGCACCAAGTTGTGACTTCAGGAATGCACGGGCAAAGGTTTTGTCCAGCCCCATGACCTCACCCGTTGAACGCATTTCGGGGCCTAATAGCGGATCAACACCAGGGAAGCGGTTGAAGGGTAATACTGCCTCTTTTACCGCAAAATGTTCAGTGTGCGGTGATTTCAGATCGAACGCATCCAGCTTTTCACCTGCCATAATACGCGCAGCAATAGCGGCGATGGGGCTGTTCACGGCTTTGGCCACAAAGGGAACTGTGCGCGATGCACGCGGATTGACCTCTAATATAAAGATAACATCGTCTTTGATTGCGAACTGCACGTTCATCAGACCGACTACATTCAGACCGAGGGCCATAGCTTCGGTTTGACGTTTCATTTCTTCGATCAGTTCGTCTGACAAAGAATAGGGGGGCAGTGAGCACGCACTGTCGCCAGAGTGCACACCTGCTTCCTCGATGTGTTGCATAATGCCTGCAACATGGACGTTTTCACCGTCGCATAGCGCATCTACATCAACCTCGATGGCACCAACAAGGTAGCTGTCCAGCAATACGGGGCTGTCGCCCGAGACTTTGACGGCCTCGTTGATGTAGCGTTTCAGTTGTGCGTCATCGCGGATAATTTCCATGGCGCGGCCACCCAAAACGTAGGATGGGCGGATCACCAGTGGGTAACCCACATCTTTTGCGATAACGAAAGCTTCTTCACCGGAATGGGCGATGCCATTATAGGGCTGCTTCAGGTTCAGGTCTTCCAATAGTTTTTGGAAGCGTTCGCGGTCTTCGGCCAGATCGATAGCATCTGGTGTGGTCCCAAGGATAGGGATGCCTTCAGCTTCTAGGGCGTTAGCCAGTTTCAGTGGGGTCTGGCCGCCAAATTGTACGATAACGCCGTGCAAAGTACCATTTTCCAATTCCACACGCAGAATTTCCATGACGTGTTCCATGGTTAATGGTTCAAAATATAAGCGATCCGAAGTGTCGTAATCGGTTGATACGGTTTCGGGGTTACAGTTGACCATGATCGTTTCATAGCCTTGTTCTGTCAGCGCGTAACAAGCGTGGCAGCAGCAGTAATCAAATTCGATACCTTGGCCGATGCGGTTAGGGCCACCGCCCAATATGACAACTTTCTTGCGGTCGGATGGGCGCGCTTCGCATTCAACTTCACCCATCGCATCTGCCTCGTATGTGGAATACATATAGGGTGTTTGCGCCTCGAATTCGGCTGCACATGTGTCGATGCGTTTAAAGACAGCAACCACGCCAAGCTTGGTGCGCGCAATGCGAATGTCGCGTTCTTTAGTGCCTGTCAATGTAGCAAGCCGTGCATCTGTGAAGCCGTACATTTTTAGGCGACGCATAGCGTTTTTATTTGTTGGCAATCCATCCAAGCGGATGTTTTGTTCTATCGCAATAATTTCACGGATGCGGGCAAGAAACCACGGGTCGAATTTTGTGAGTTCAAATATCTCTTCATCAGAGAAACCGAACCGCATTGAGTGCGCGATGTAAAGGATACGGTCAGGGGTTTGTTCTGACATTGCACGGGTCAGGTTTTTATCGATGGCTTCTTGTGCAGCCGGATTTGCACCGACCAACATGAAAGGCAGAAAACCTGATGGATCATCTACACGGATGATGTCTGCGTCTGTTGGCATACCGTCAATGTCAATTTCATCAAAACCTGTCAGGTCGTTTTCCATCGAGGCAAGTGCTTTTTGCAAACTCTCATGAATGGTTCGACCGACAGACATAACCTCGCCCACAGATTTCATTGCCGTGGTCAGATTGTTTTCAGCACCTGGAAATTTTTCAAAGGCAAAGCGCGGGATTTTGGTAACCACATAATCGATAGTAGGTTCAAACGATGCAGGCGTTACTTTGGTGATGTCATTGTCCAGCTCATCAAGCGTGTAGCCCACGGCAAGTTTGGCGGCGATTTTGGCGATGGGAAAGCCTGTGGCTTTGGATGCCAAGGCGGATGAGCGTGATACGCGCGGGTTCATTTCAATAACAACCATACGGCCGTCCGCAGGGTTTACTGCCCATTGTACGTTCGATCCACCTGTTTCAACGCCGATTTCACGTAATACGTTGATCGAATGCGTGCGCATCATCTGGTATTCTTTATCTGTCAGCGTAAGTGCGGGCGCGACTGTGATACTGTCGCCTGTGTGCACGCCCATAGGGTCGATGTTTTCAATCGCGCATATGATGATGGCGTTGTCGGCTTTGTCACGCACCACTTCCATCTCAAACTCTTTCCAACCTAACAGGCTTTCGTCGATCAAGATTTGATTAACGGGGGACGCATCAAGGCCAGTGCCACATATTTTTTCGTAATCAACACGGTTGTATGCAATGCCGCCACCTGTGCCGCCCATTGTAAAAGCAGGGCGAATAATGGCAGGCAAGCCAACATCTTCAATCGCGGCCATTGCCTCTTCCATGCTTTCGGCGATGGTGGCGCGGGGGTTTTCAATGCCCAGCCGATCCATGGCTTCGCGGAACAGTTTACGGTCTTCGGCCATTTCAATGGCTTTGCGATCAGCACCGATCAGCTCGACGTTGTACTTTTCCAATGTACCGTCATCATCCAGCGCAAGGGCTGTGTTCAGGCCAGTTTGCCCGCCCATTGTGGGGATAAGTGCATCGGGGCGTTCTTTTGCGATGATTTTGGCGACAATTTCAGGGGTGATAGGCTCGATATAAGTGGCGTCAGCCATGTCGGGGTCGGTCATAATAGTAGCAGGGTTGGAGTTGACCAGAATTACCCTGTAACCTTCTTCACGCAGGGCTTTGCAGGCTTGTGCGCCTGAATAGTCAAATTCGCAGGCCTGCCCGATGATAATGGGCCCCGCGCCGATGATCATGATGGATGAAATATCGGTACGTTTTGGCATGGTATGCTGAGCCCCTAATGGTCGCTGGATGTGGAATCGTCCGCGAAGTTCCAAATTGTCGTGGGTGTAATGTTTTGGGGCCTTGGGTGCAAGGGGTGAATTCATCCTGAGCCTTGGTTTGACAGGCAAAGACGGCTTCTATGACAGGGATATTTAAGGCGACAAAGAAAGCAAGCTTCAGGCGCGTTCATCCTTGGGCGAACTCATCACGATATAGGATGTGATGGCGTTAACTTGGGGCAGGGTGCCCAAAACCTCGGTGTGAAAATATTTGTAAGCGGTTAAATCAGCCACTTCGATGCGCAATAGATATTCGATGGTGCCAGTTACATTGTGGCACTCACGTACTTCGTGTGCAGTGGCGATAGAGCGTTCAAAGGCGGCTTGAGATGCTTTGGAATGGTCATTCAGGCCAACACTTATATAGGCGACAAACCCTGTGCCAATGGCAGTACGGTTCAAGGTGGCACGGTAGCCTGTGATGATGCCAGTGCGTTCAAGGTCTTGAACGCGGCGCAAACAAGCAGAAGGTGACAGACCAATACGATCAGCAAGCTCCAAATTGCTGATGCGCCCATCTTGGCTAAGCTCGCGCAATATATTTTCGTTGGTATTGTCAATATCAGTCATTAGTTGTGTATTATCTTTAAAAGTACGCTAAATTGCAATTACATTAGTTAAAAACTATGCAAATATTGCTGAATGACTTATGAAGTTTTACTTTCCTTAGCTATTTTTGCTTTTGTCTCTTCTGTGACGCCGGGCCCTAACAACCTTATGGTGTTGGCCTCTGGTGCTAATTTTGGGTTTCGGCGCACAGTACCGCATATGGCGGGTATCACTGCGGGTTTTTTAATTATGCTGATGCTTGTGGGATTGGGCCTAGCACAGGTGTTTGTATCGTACCCTGTATTGAAAACGGCACTTAGGGTAATTAGTGTGGTTTATATGCTGTACCTAGCTTGGAAGATTGCAACGGCTGCGGCCCCTGTTGAGGGCCTGCAAAAGAAGCATCCAATGACATTTATGCAAGCTGTGATTTTCCAATGGGTTAACCCAAAAGCATGGGCAATGGGGCTGACAGCGATGACGGTTTATGCGCCATCACAAGAAATTCGGGTTATTGGGATCGTTGCCTTGACTTTTGGGGTGGTGAATTTACCCTCTGTGTGTTCGTGGGCATATCTTGGCCAAAAAATGCAAATTATTTTAACCAATCCAACACGATTAAGGATGTTTAACATTTGTATGGCATTGTTACTGGTAGGGTCGCTTTATTCGGTTTTAGTATAAGTCGTTCACAAAGGTATTTTAAGGCATTCTAATAATCATTAATCAGGCGGCGTTTTCTATTAACATATGGGATAAAAGGGCGGCCTCTGGCTGAATTGCATTGGGCCGTACAAGTGTGCCGTAAGTATTGGGAAAGTTGGTTAATTCAGGGAAAATTTCAAAAACTTCATTTTGCACAGGTTTATCCAAGGCATTTAGCGCACTGATGCCGGGATAAAAGCTTTCACTTAATGAACCATTGGCGAAAACTAGCTCGTGCTTATCAAACAGGATGTGGATATATTCTACAGTTTTTACAGTGTCATCCACCAGAATTGTTTGATTGTTTACTAAAGACTTTGCAGTCACCAGAATTTCTGACTCTGCTAGCAACAAACTGGATTTTCCAGTTTGTAAGTGCATACGGTGCTGGGGCGATACCCACATGTCACAGTCAGGCAGGTTATTTCCCAACGCCCCTTTGCAAATTTTTATGGTTCAAATCTGGTTTTGCAAAAAGTCGTGCGCCTGACACTTGTTTTCGGCCAATCCAGCGAATGGGTTGCAACCCGTTATCCGCAGTGATGACCAAATCACCTGCTTTCAAGGTTTCTATGGCCCTGCTGCCAAGCGGGGTTGCAATCATTGTGTTGGGGGTAAAGCAGATAATGCCAGAAACATCGGCTTCGTAATTATTTGTAAGGCCTGCGCGGATACTGCTAACGTCTTGCCCAATGGTGAACACATCCATGCCGCTGGTGGAATAAAGTGTACCAGAGGTGCCACCGCCTGCAAATAAATGGCCAACCCCGCCGATATCATTGCCATCGCCACCTGTGGCGGCATTCCATTCAGTATCTGATAAAAAGCCATTCCCGTCTGTGTCTTCGACAGAAATAACAATATCTGCCGTATTCACAGCGTCAACGTACCACTTTCCATGAAACTTGGAAACGGTGGCAACGGTCCCCGGATGAAAGGTGAATGTAAAAGTTGCCACTTACAGCTTACCAAGTTGGATTTGCGTCGACTCGTAAAAGCTTGATACTGGTTACCGTGTGAAAATAAGAATATGGTGAAAATAAGGCATAAATATGGCCATGGTAGATGTTCGTTAACTTATATTGGCGCGGTAAGTGGGTTTGAGGCGATGATAACAGGTCTGGGCTTGACAATTCGCTGTCAAACTTGTGTATCCACATCTGAAAATCAACCCCCGAAGGGATGCTTAAAATGCACGCTTACCGTAGCCATACTTGCGCTGATCTAAACGCTTCAAATGTCGGCGACACTGTCCGTCTATCTGGTTGGGTACATCGTGTGCGCGATCATGGCGGTATTTTGTTTATCGATTTGCGCGATCATTACGGCATCACGCAAGTTTTGGCAGACCCTGACAGTGCTGCATTTTCCGCGTTGGAAAATGTGCGTTCTGAATGGTGTATCCGCATTGATGGTGAAGTAAAAGCGCGCGACCCTGAACTGGTAAACAAGAATATTCCAACAGGTGAGATAGAGATTTTTATCCGTGAAATGGAAGTGTTGGGTGCTTCTGCTGAATTGCCATTGCAAGTGTTTGGTGAACCAGATTTCCCTGAAGAAACCCGTTTGAAATACCGCTTTTTGGATTTACGCCGCGAAACTTTGCACAACAACATGATCTTGCGTTCAAACGTAGTCAAATCTATCCGCCAGCGCATGGATGACCAAGGGTTCAATGAATTTCAAACACCGATTATTACCGCGTCTTCACCCGAAGGTGCGCGTGACTTTTTAGTGCCGTCTCGCCAGTTCCCAGGTAAATTCTATGCGCTGCCACAAGCACCGCAACAATTCAAACAGATGATTATGGTTGCAGGTTTTGATAAATACTTCCAAATCGCCCCCTGTTTTCGCGATGAAGATCCGCGTGCCGACCGTTCACCAACGGATTTTTACCAGTTGGATTTAGAGATGTCTTTTGTTGACCAGCAAGATGTGTTCGACACCATCGAACCTGTGTTGAAAGGCGTGTTCAAAGATTTCGGTAAGGGCCGCCCAGTTTCACAAGACTGGCCGCAAATATCTTACAAAGATGCAGCCCTTTGGTATGGCACTGACAAGCCCGATTTGCGCAATCCGATCAAGATGCAAATTGTATCTGAGCATTTTGCTGGTTCTGGGTTTAAAATCTTTGCATCCATTCTGGAAAATGAAGGCACTGAAATTCGCGCCATTCCAGCCCCCAAAGGCGGATCACGTAAATTTTGTGACCGTATGAACGCGTTCGCGCAAAAAGAAGGCCTGCCGGGCATGGGCTATATCTTCTGGCGCGATCAGGGCGAAGGCTTGGAAGCAGCAGGGCCATTGGCCAAGAACATCGGGCCAGAGCGCACGGAAGCGATCCGTCAGCAGTTGGGTCTTGAAGTGGGCGATGCGGCGTTCTTCCTTGGTGGTAAGCCTAAAACCTTTGAAGGTGTTGCAGGTCGTGCACGTGTTGAAATTGGTGAACAACTGAACTTGACCAACGCGGACAGTTTTGAATTTGCATGGATCGTCGATTTCCCGATGTATGAACGTGATGCGGAAACTGGCAAAGTGGATTTCAGCCACAACCCGTTTTCAATGCCCCAAGGTGGGATGGATGCGCTGGACGCGGATGATCCTGAAACGATTTTGGGCTACCAATATGATTTGGCCTGTAATGGTTACGAGCTGATTTCGGGTGCGATCCGTAATCACCGCCCAGAAATCATGTACAAAGCCTTCGGTATTGCAGGCTACCCTAAAGAGGAAGTCACCAAACGCTTCGGCGGTATGGTAAATGCGTTTACATATGGCGCACCACCCCACGGCGGTTGTGCCGCAGGCATCGATCGTATCGTGATGCTACTGGCTGATGAGCAAAGTATCCGTCAGGTTATCATGTTCCCGATGAACCAACGGGCCGAAGATTTGATGCTGAACGGACCAAGTGACCCAACCAATGAACAACTGCGAGAGTTGGGCCTGCGGGTTATTCCACAGGAAGATTAAGACCTGTGAGCGTTTTTATATAGTTTTTGTGCCTCTGCAATAATGCTATTTGCTTTACCCTCGATCAAGTCGAGCGGGATAACTTGTAACCCGTCTACCATGAACGGTTTGCAGCTTACATTGGTCAGTGACTTTTCTAGTTTGATTTTAGATAGGAAGCCGAAATTCAGATTTGGTTTTGTGGAAATACACAAAGCTTGCGGTTTACCCAACCATTTTTTGTTCATCTTGCTGGCAAAGTGAAACGCGGTATATTCCTTGTCTGACGAAAGGGCGTGAACGTCTTGCCACTTTATTCTTTTAACGAAATTAGTAGTTTCAACGACCAAACCAGTTTCGTCGAGTTCCAACGTATAGCTGTTAATATCCCCTGAAGTTATTTCATTTAAATTATGCAGACCCTTTTTGGCATATGAACTGACAAAGAAAAATATACATATGATCGGGAATAATATCATACAGATGCGGAAAAACATCGGGGTAGAAGGCAAGGCAATAGCGGCGTAAAGCAATAGGCTTTGGGAAGCGGTGATGATGACCATTAGAATGGTTAAACAAAACAAGATATATTTTGGTTCTGATTGTGATAATTTATAGGTCATGATGTTTACGCCTTTTCACTCATTACATTGTTTTGGGTCATGGTCGGCTTTTGATGAATTTTGCACCTGTTGCGTTTCGTCCAAATCCTACTTTTAACATGCGAACCTTTGGTCTTGGGGCTTTGATTTTTGAAGCGAGTGCATAGTGTAAATCTTTTTTTAACCGCGCGACGATTTTTGGAAGTTCCATGCCAAACGAAAGGGTTTTTCCGTTTGATTGTCCACCGCTTGAGACAAGTGATAAAATTCTTGTGTGAATGCCTTCTTTGGCAAAAACAGGCGCACCTGATGAGCCGAACGTGACATTGCAATCAAAGGCCATAAGGCCGTCGTTACGGGCCAAAACGGAACATTTTCGTTGCCAAGACAATGCATCATCGCGGCCTTGACCGTAAGAAACCACACTGACCTGTTTTCCTTTTGTGGCCCCAGAATGTAACTTAAAGGGTGCTGCGGCAAAGCTGGTGATAGAGGCATTTAACTGTATCAGGGCCACATCGTGGCGGATATTTTTTTGGCTGGTTCCTGCATTTGGGTCATAGGATTTATGGGCTACAACCCGTAATCCTTTATGGGTTTCGATGGTTTTTCCATCGCGCAGACCCGCTTTGAATGTAAAATCTTCTGGTGCCATAAGCGCACCTGTACGTTGGTTAAAAACGCAATGCGCGGCCGTTAAAACTAGGTCATTACTGATAAGAACGCCCGTGCAATAACCCCCTTGTGCCATATCAATACGGCCCACTGCCTCCCATCCGAAAAGATCTTCACGATCTGTCAAACGGATAAGCGTGCTGGTTTCGGCGTATGCGGGTGCCGATAAAGTGAGGCCTATAATTATGTGTGCAACAGATTTAAACTGCATGATGTGTCCATTTTGTCGAACTTTCACTTTGGCAGTTTAAGGTGGTTAAAATATGGTGGGTTTCTGACAATTTAATGCTTTTTGGCGCACTTTACCCTAGCAGCTGTTAATAACTTTTAGATTCTCCTGCTATTTCAAGGGCTTTTTGGACAGCTGCACGGGTGTTCATCGCTGCAAAATGAGCTTTGACATTAGGGACAGTGCTACGCGGCACTCCATCACCCTCTAACCAACTGGTAATAATATATAAATGAATGTCTGCCAATGAGTATTCGTCACCTAAAACCCAAGGGCCTTGTTGTAAAGTTTCTTCGATAAGTTTGAAGTTTTCGGCCATGTTTTCGGCAACTTTCGCCGTCATATCTTCAAATGAACTGGTTTTATTTGCCCAGCGATGGCCGCGCATTTTATGGGCGTGATTGACGTGAACAGTTGATGCTAAATAACATAGAATTTCATTCATTTTGGCGCATTTAAACGGGTCGTTCGGGATGAGTTTAGCATCGGGATGGGTATGCGCCACATAGGTTAATATAGCTGGGGTTTCGGTTATTATACCCTGATCTGTTACAAGTGCTGGAACGCGGCCTTTGGGATTGATGGACAGGTAGTTTTGCTTTGTCTGCTCTTTTTCATAAAAATTTAACCGTATGGTTTCAAACTTTGCGTTGGCTTCACAAAATGCGATTAAACTTGCCATTGCAATGGTACCAGGCGCGTAAAAGAGTTTCATTGCATTTCCTTATCAGGTGCTAATTCTTACATTAGGCTGCATGATTAATAGATAATTGGCAAGATTGGTGTGAGGCGATTTTTCCGACGGAAACTTATGACAGTCTTTGTACAAGAAGCTATGCGGGCGCAAATATCTGACAGTTTCCTACGAATTATAAAGGCGGTTTTTCAATGTTTTAGTGCAATACTAAATTAGTTTACTGGTTTAGTTTTCCGTCTATTTAACTTGTAGTTTTACCAGGTCAACAGTATGTAATCTTTATGATATTTGACGCATTCTTTAAGGCATTGGCCCAATTTTCTGACCCTAGGTTCAGGAACATCCTGCTTATAGGTGTTGCCTTAACCATTGCCTTATTGGCAGGTTGTACATGGGTTTTGTTACTGGCACTTCCAGATACAATAAGTTTACCTTGGTTTGGGCAAATTGATTGGGTGTCATCGCTTTTATCGGGTTTCGTTCTGGTGTCGATGATCGGTTTGTCGGTGTTCTTGATGGTTCCAGTTGCATCTTTGTTTACTGGGTTGTTCTTGGATCGTGTGATGGATGCTGTTGAAGCAAAACATTATGCGCACCTGCCGCCCGCAGATAAAGTTAATTTCAAAGATACGTTAATCGATAGCCTGAAATTTTTTGGATTACTAATCGTTGTTAATATATTGGCGTTAGGGATCTATCTATTGTCGACGGTTCTAGCCCCCGTTGTTTTTTGGGTTGTGAACGGTACGCTATTGGGGCGTGAATATTTTCAACTTGTTGCCATGCGTCGTCTTGGGCGCAAGAAAGCGAATGCATTGCGTGCCAAAAATCGTTTGTTGATCTGGGTTGCAGGGTTTTTGATGGCGGTGCCTTTATCGGTGCCACTGGTGAACTTGTTTATACCCGTGTTGGGGGTTGCTGTGTTTACACATATTTTTCACAGACTGAATAAAACTTAACAGGTTTTGCAGATAATTTTGCGTGTGCTTGCTATGCCTGTATATTTTCCGTACTCTTATTTTGCATAAAACAAAGGATTATAGGTGACTGATTTCTTATTCGTCTGGCTGCCATTTTTAGCTGCAATCATCGCTGCTGCCTTTGGCGTTTGCCTGATGTTTCTTGGGACGCGTACCTATATCAATGCAGTTCTTTTGCGGCGTTGGGGTGTGATAGACAAGGCTATTGTAACCAAACGGTACCGTGAAAAAAAAGAAACGCGCCGTGACAACAGCATCATAACCCAGACACATTATACAAATTTCGTAGATTATGTTTTTCAACGGGAAGCAACTTCATATGAGATAAAACGCAGGTTGCCTACTAATGAATTGTGGGAAAGCCTATCTGTCGGGGATGAGGTGGAAATCATCTATTTACCGCGCAACCCCAATAACAGTCAGTTGGCAGAATATTATGTGAATGCAGGCAAGATAGGCGGGATAATCCAAATGGGGTTCGGCGCTATCGTTACAACCAGTTGCCTAACATATCTGATCTCGGGTTTACTGACTGCCAGCTATCCTATTTCGAAAACCATTGCGGGCGATGACTGGATAAAAGCACAGGCAGTTGTGCTTTGGATCACCAAACCAGATGATCCGTTTTTGCGCATCATGCAGCCAAAATCACGGATGGTTCACCTAGAGGTGGGCGATGATGATGGCGGGCGTGATTATGTTGGGCAAACAGATGTTTTTTTAGGTGCTAACGAGTTTCCTGAAGTGCGTGTGGGGGATGTTATGGATGTTTTACATCATCCTATTGATAAAAATTATGCGACATTACGAACCTTAGAATAAACCATGCACTACGGCCACTATGTGATTAGGCATGAGGCGATAAAGGATAAAATGCATTGGGTGAAATTGATCTACTTTTGCGCGGGGCGGCTATTGGCAGCGCGCTATTGATTGGTATCGGTATTTTCATGGGTGCAGCGCCGATCAAAAAATCCATATCCATTTTAGCTTTTCTGGTTTCGATTGCCTGTTATCTAATTGCCTCTAGCCCAAGTCTTGACCCAGTCATTGGGTTTACGGCGCCTTACTTTGTACTGGGTGCTATACTTGCCCCAGTTAGTTTTACTTGGGCGATCTTAGAGATTTTATTTGATGATTTTGAAAAAAAACGTATCTGGGTAGGTATAGCTGTCCTAACGGTCGTACCTGCCTTAATGGCTGATTTTATGCCAATGCTCATGCATGTTCGTGGCGTTGTTGTCTTGTTGCTTTATCTTGGCCTTTTGTATTTGGCTATATCATCAGGTCCAGATGATCTGGTTGAAAAACGCCGTTTATTTAGGCGGGTGTTTGTCGGCAGTATGGCGTTGCTAGGGGTTATCATTTCGATTGTGGAAATCGGGTTTGATGACGCTGCCCTGCCCGCTGCATTATTTCCCATTCAGGCGGCGTCTTTTTATATTCTTACGATTGTTTTTGGGCTTTGGGTATTTACCCTTAGCTCTGATATTTGGGCCCCTGTTGATGGGAAGAATCACGATAAGGAACGTAGGCCCATAACAAAGGATAGCCATTTGATTGGCCAGCTGAATGCGGCAATGACAGCAGGTGTTTGGCGTGAAGAGGGTTTGACGGTGGGTGCGCTTGCAAAGCAGCTGGGTGTGCCTGAACATAAACTGCGTCAGGTTATTAACCGTGATCTGAATTTTCGCAACTTTTCTACTTTTATCAATGGGCACCGTATTGAAGCAGCTATGCAGACCTTGAGTGATCCGAAAACGTCAGGGCGCACGATACTTGAAGTGGCTTATGACACAGGGTTCTCATCACTAGGCCCGTTTAACAAAGCCTTTCGAAATCATACAGGGCAAAGCCCGCGTGAATATCGGGGTAAGATGGTTTGAATACCCGTCGTTCATGAAAAATACCCATTGATTTTGACAAATTCGCGCTGATTTTGAAATCAAAGCGAATTACCGATTTATCCCATTCATATGTTCATCGTCACTTAAAAGGAGTTAACGATGACACATTCAATTTTAAAATACACGATCAGCGCAACTGTGCTTATTTTGACCGCTATGCAGCCCCAAACCCTATTGGCAGATGGATTAGATATCTTTCCACCAACACAATGGCCTGCGGAAGATGTTGTGAAAGAAGAAACGCCGTTTCGTGCAACTATGTCTGAGGCTACCCAATGAATGAGTTTTGCATATTAGACGTATTCGCAGGTATGTTTGCAGGTGATTTATTGCGCTACGTAATTGGGGCAGGCGGTGTTTATCTGGTGATAAACATCGCCTTGGCAGCACGGCTTCATAGCCGAAAGATCAGGGGCAGCACCCCACCTGCATCGCAGATGCGTCGTGAAATTTTGGCAAGTCTACGAACTGTATTGATCTTTAGCTTGGTTGGCATGTCAATCGTGTTGGGTGTGCAGCTGGGCTTGATGCAAGTTTACGAAGATATTCAACTTTATGGTTGGGCCTATCTAGCCGGTTCAACATTACTTACGATCATTATTCATGATGCGTATTTTTACTGGGCCCATCGCATTATGCACCGTCCGAGCTTGTTTCACATACTACACAGATTGCACCATAAATCGCATAACCCCAGCCCGTTTACATCATATTCTTTTGATGCAGGTGAGGCGGTGGTGAATGCATTATTCTTGCCACTGATTTTACTGGTACTACCACTGCACCCAATCGCTTTGTTGATATTCACAAGCCATATGATGTTGCGCAACGCAATCGGGCATTGCGGGATAGAGGTATTTCCAGCCAACAAAAAAGGTAATCCATTATTTGGTTGGCTGACTACTGTGACCCATCATGATCTGCATCATGCACATGCAGGGTATAATATGGGTTTGTATTTTAGTTGGTGGGATCGCTTGATGGGTACCGAACATCCTGACTATCAGGCAGAGTTCAAACGTGTAAGTGGCAGCGATAATCACGAAAAGGTGATTGCGTGATGCTTGATTGATGCCGTCTTGCAGGTACCCTTGACCTATTGATTGAAAACCTAAACGCCAAAATATGGATTGTCTGTCTGTGTGTCTGGGTTTGTATCGTCGCCGCTATGATAACCATGAAATGGGAACCCTCGTATGAATAAGTATATGACACATATTATTGCCACCACGCTTTTAGTTTTACCGAACGCAAGTATTGCAGAAGGTATTGTTAGTAAAATTGTGAATGCGCCGCTTTCTGCCACAGGAACGGTTATGGATGCGCGTGTCGGGGTTAATGTTTATCTTCAAAGCCCTGAAGCCAGTGGTATCGAATTTATGAACCCTGATGTTTTGGGATATGGCATTCCTGCGGGTGGGGAAATTCAAGTAGAAATGTCTGACGGTTTTGAACGCGACTGGAATGTGGCCTTAACCCAATCCGCATTGATGTTGGTAACAGGGGCACCGCAACAAGGCCTGCCGGGTAAAATGTTGGGTTATACTGTGCAAGATGGCGAGCATGAAAATGTATTTTTGATAACACCAACAGATGAAGCAGGTGTTCCTGCTGATATGGCGATGTCGCCTGCACCTGGCTCTAAGGAAGATCCTGTGCGCAATAAAGGCATCAAAGTTATCCATATCGGGTTTCAGCAAAGTGCATTTTTCAACCGTGGCTCGAGCGGTACAGTAACAGTACGAATTATAAATGGTGCGGGTGATACTGTTGGTGAGGGCAGCGCAAGTCTGGACTTTATCAAAACGCCTCTTGCGCAAGTACTGCCAACAAACTTCCCGCAAAAAAGACGCAATCACAACTGGCAAACTATTAGTGCAGGTGACACGTTAGGACATACCAAAGGAACGTTGCCCCTGACATATATGGTTTATGGTGCGTCCCCCAAAGCGGATACAGAGGCGTTATATGCCTTTAAGGGCGGGTTAGAGGGCGTTGGCGTTCTGTCAACGCCACAGCTTAAGAAAATGGGTTATGCCAAACCTGATGCGTTAGCGCGCTATAATGGGGGCCTCGTATTACACGATCAGAATAACGATGGTGTATTAGACCCTGTATCGGATAAAATTATCGGGGGTATTATTGCCTCCGCGCCCAAAGGGGCAAAGGGCCAAGAATTGAAAAGCCTAGAAAAAGACGGAATGCCTGTCTTATCAGTGTTAACCGAAAAAATGGCCCCAAAACCCGGAAAACGCTGGGGCGGGCCTATGCTAATGTTGCAATTTACAGGCGGCAGTATGCCCGGGAAATATCGCCCTACGGTCGCATTGCTGAATGATCCCGATAACCTAAGCAGCGGTGATGGATCCGCTTTTACATACACAATCCGCGTAAAATAACGGTTCTATCCAAAGGGTGAACAATATCTGATTAAATCTGGTCAGAGCCATGGGGCTGGACAGCTTTCTGGTATGAGCTGGAAAATAGACTGCTGATTTAAGGGTACCTTGATCTAGGTCAAGGATTGCTTGGGCTTCGGGCAATAGGCTGGCGTCATATCCAACCAAACAGGAGACTGTCATGTCACACACCCCGCATGAATTAGCCGAAGAATTCCCAGACCACACGGATGCGATCCATAAATTGAAAATTGAAAACGCCCATTTCGCACGGCTTTTTGATGAATACCACGATGTAAACGGTGCCATTCACCGCTCTGAAACAAATGTGGAGCCAACGGATGACCTTAATGAGCAAGCAATGCGTAAGCAGCGTATGGTCTTGAAAGATGAACTTTGGGGCATGTTGCAAGCTGGGTAATATACGCCACATAGTTAAGGCCTGCTTTTTTGCAGGTCTAGGGCTATTCAGATGGTTCTAAGTTTTTTAGGTATTTAGTTAGCAGTCTGTTCAAAGCCACGTTTTCTTCGGTGGACAGGCTGCTGGTTAACTGTGCTTGTGTTTCCACATGCGCGGTAACAGCTTTATCAATTATATGAAAACCCTTGTCAGTCAGTGATATGATTACACTGCGTCCGTCATCAGGGTTATGTATCCGTTCCACAAGTCCAGCTTTGCATAGCTGATCAATGCGGTTGGTCATTGTGCCGGATGTCACCATCATCGTCGCCAGCAAATCGCCCGGTGACAAGCGGTAGGGTGGGCCAGAACGGCGCAAGGTAGCCAGCACATCAAAACTTGCAAGATTTAGCCCATGCGCGGCAAAGGTCTTGTCCATTTCTCGTGTTAGGTGCTGATTTATACGTTTCAGGCGGCCAATAAGCCCCATAGGGGTCACTTCAAGGTCGGGACGCACGGTGCGCCACTGCGCCAGAATTTCGTCTACTTTATCCATGCATGTTTATCGCAAGGATTTATCTTGACGTCAAGAGATAAGTAAGTATCTTGACGTCAAGATAAATGATTCGAGATATGATATGACCCGCAATACCGACTTGTTTCTGACAGCACTTGCCCCTGCGATCTGGGGCAGCACCTATCTGGTGACAACCGAATTACTGCCCGATGGTTACCCTTTGACCGTAGCGATGTTGCGCGCCTTGCCGGCCGGATTACTGTTGTTAATGATGGTGCGCCAACTGCCGTCAGGCGCTTGGTGGATCAAGGTATTTATTTTAGGGGCGCTGAACTTTTCGATTTTCTGGTGGCTTTTATTTGTTGCCGCTTATCGTTTGCCAGGTGGCGTCGCCGCCACAGTAGGTGCGATCCAACCGCTGATAGTGATTTTCCTTGCTGCATTATTGTTACATTCACCGATACGAATGTTAGCGATTGTGGCTGCCATATTGGGTATTGGCGGTGTGGCACTATTGATCCTGACACCGCAGGCCAGCCTTGACCCTATTGGTCTTGGCGCAGGCTTAGCGGGCGCGATATCAATGGCTTGTGGCACGGTTCTTAGCCGTCGCTGGCAACCACCTGTTTCACCGCTAACCTTTACGGCTTGGCAGTTGACCGCAGGCGGATTGCTATTATTTCCTATGGCCTTTTGGTTTGAGCCTGCCTTGCCTGATCTTAACACAAACAACCTGTTGGGGTTTCTATACCTCGGCCTGATCGGGTCTGCATTCACCTACCTGCTTTGGTTTAGGGGGATAGCCCGGATCTCACCTTCTGTGGCCGCACCACTTGGTTTTCTTAGCCCAATGACCGCAGTTGTTTTGGGATGGTGGGTTCTGGATCAATCGCTTAACGCCGTACAATTTGCTGGGGCAGTGATTGTCCTTGGCAGTGTTTGGCTTGGTCAACACGCTGGGCGAAAAGCACAAAAAATCAACACTAAAAGGAGAAGATAAATGAAAATTACAATATTTGGTGCAGCTGGTGATGTCGGTAGTCGCGCGGTGGCAGAAGCATTATCACGTGGACATGAGGTATCCGCTGTGGTGCGTAATGCGGCACAATTTGATCGGTTGCCTAATGCGGCCATAGCTTGCGTGGGCAATGTGGGTGACACCAATGACGTCGCGCGGCTGGCCAAAGGGCAAGATCTTGTTATCAGTGCTATAAGACCACCGACTGGGCATGAAGATCAGCTTCCTATTCTGACACAAACGATACTTGACGGGGCAACATATTCAGGCGCCCGCGTGTTAATTGTTGGTGGTGCGGCCAGTCTGAAGATGCCTGGGCAAGATAATATAACCGTGATGACTGCGCCAGGTTTTTTACCCGATGCAGTTTTACCAATCGCGCGGGCTTGTGTGGCGCAATATTCGTTAATCTGCAACAATACTCAGGCAAACTGGAGCTACCTTTGCCCGCCTGCAATGCTGACACCGGGCACCCGCACTGGGGCCTATAGGATTGGGGCGGATGAGCTTTTGGTCGATAAAGAAGGCAACTCTGCTATTTCGATGGAGGATTTCGCGGTTGTGCTGCTCGATGAGGCCGAGCGACCGAAACATCACCAGATCAGGTTTACTGCCGCTTATTAAATCCATAAGGTCATGCCGAACAGCGCATCTTGATAGGATATGCAAGTGAAGACAAACCCACCCCTACGGCTTCTTGCCTGCCAGATTGAAATTCCGGCGATGACCACCACGGATGAACGGGATGCACATCTTGCGGTATCTGCCACTAAGGTAAGGGCTGCATTGCGTGATAAACCTGCCGATCTGGTGGTTCTGCCCGAACTTTCTAGCATCGACTATTCCCGTGCAGCTTTTGAAAATCTGCACGATCTGGCCGAACCGCTTGATGGCGCATCATTTGAATGTTGGCGGCAGATCGCGCAAGAGTTCAACTGCCATGTCGCCTATAGCTTTGCGCGCGTTGTTGATACAGGCACCTACATCTGTCTGGCGGTTGTAAACCTCGCAGGCGATCTTGTCGGGCATTATGATAAATTGCATCTGGCGCAATACGGGGCGTCGATGGAGAAAGAGTATTTCAGCCGTGGCGACCATCTGTTTACCTTTGAAATCAAAGGCCTGACCTTTGCCCCGATCATTTGCTATGATCTGCGTATACCCGAACTAACCCGTAGTCTTGTGCTAGATCACGGGGCAGATGTGATCTTGCATTGCGGTGCCTATTTTCGCGATACATCCTTTGCCACATGGCACGATTTTGCCACCACAAGGGCGCTGGAAAATCAGGTGTTTTTCCTTAGCCTCAATCGTGCAGGGGCGGACTATGGTAACTCTAAATTCTGTTATCCGTGGATGGATGAAAACCAGCTACCAGTTTCATTCCCCCAACATGATGAACAGTTTTTAAACCTAGAAATCGATCCCGCCAAGATTACAAACGCCCGCGAAACATACTCGTTTTTGAAAGATAGATTGCCAGATTACACTAAACTTAAGAGCTAGCCACATCCTCGGCTTTGATAATCGCTACCCGCGCGCCGTCCGCATCCAGTTCAACCACACCCGTATCATCCACAAACACCACCGATATAGCCCCGCCATAAGCGGCACCGGTATCGATGTTAATGCGGTTGCCGTAGTCAGTCACTTGATCCACAATCGTATGCCCGTGGATAACCAGCTTGCCAAAGCTTTCCGTGTGCTCAAAGAACGGGCCGCGTATCCAAACCAGATCATCTTCGGTCTGGTCAGCCATAGCCACATTGGGGCGAATACCTGCATGCACAAAGATGTACTTTTCGGTTTCCACATAAGTTGGCAAGTTGCGGATAAATTCCAGATGTGTGGGCGGAATGGCAGGCAATGCCAGTTTATGTATGTCGTGTTTGTCCATATCATCTGGATAGGTAACCCCATATGACTCTAACGTTTCACGCCCGCCAATACGGTGATAAAGCCAGCTATAGCCAGGTTTAAGGTGGCTGTCTGGGCGATCAGGATCTTCCATAAACCAGTGCATCATTCGGTCATGATTACCCTTTAGCACAACCCACGGCTTGCCAGCGGTAACCCCCGCCATCAGATGCTCAATCACACCTTTGCTGTCTTCACGCCGATCCACCAGATCACCGATATGGATGACGGTGTAATCACTGACGCCATGCTTGGCAGCATCCGCAGTGATGCGATCTTGCACTTCAATCAATTTTATAAGGTCGCCGTGGATGTCGCTGATAGCATAGATAGGTGTTTGGATCATTTTTGGGCCGTAGTTTGCTTCGTATCTGATGGTTTTAGGCCATACTTTGCCAAACGAAAAGCCCCCGTGTTATATTTTGCTACAGTAAATTGAAACGATAGGATTATTGCATTAAAAAATATTGTGTATGGGGCTAACACTCTCCCGAAATGTTAGCCCCAAATGTCAACGGGATCTGGGAGGATTGACCGCTAACGTGCGATGTTGGACTGTCTCTGGGAGGATCGAGCAACAACATCAGCAATAGTTTCGACAGGCAAGCTGGCGTTTTATTTTATGGACATAAAATTTGATTTATGTTTTCGGGCATTACAACCCATCATATTCATATTTAATAAGTGATTCAGCGTGGCGTTTGATGTCTTTTCTGGAAAGGCCAACCTTATTTAATTGATAGTCAGACATTGAATTCAAAGCCGAAGATAATCGGTTAATTTTGAATTGCATAAATGATTTTGATGAGCTTGATTTTACTACGTTTCCAAGTTTTGTTATCAAAGTAAGGGCGCTATTTAATATTTGTTGTGCGTGTGATGATAAATCTAACGGGGTGTAATCAAAGCTGCTTATTTCCATTTAATCAATCCTTTGATTATCTCTCTGATACGAGCTTTTACTAAAAAGACACATAGGACAATGGTGTTTACCTATTACAATGGATATCATTCAAAACAAATGATAAAATGCCACTTATTTATACTATTTGCTATAAATATGAGCAAAAAATCTATACCAACGTTACCGCAGATCGTCATATAAAATTGTCAAATTTTACTTGAATGCCTGCAATTAAACACTTTCATTAGCGTTCATAATGACAGGCATCTGAAACTTCCACTTGTTCCAAAGCTTTGGCTTCTCAATTAGCTCTATCATGAAATGGGCAACATTAGATCGCGTTGTCGGGCGACCAGTAAAAATACCCGTAGAGGGGGACGCACTGATTTCATAGGGCGATACTTCGGCATTGATTAGCGTGTCTGGACGGACAGCGCACCATTCAATGTGCTTGTTCTTTATTCCCACAACCTGATGTAGATGTTCAGCGGCAGTTTCGTTGTCTCGGTGCGGTGGTATCGTGTAACGCAAGATTGTAAGCAGCAACCTTTCAAACCAGCGTCTTTGCGCGTCAATATTGGGGTTTGGTACTCCAACCGTGTTCATAAGGATGAATTTTGTAGGTTTGGAAGCGTTATTTTTCCTAATTGCCATGCACAAGCGTCGCACCGCATCAGTGCATAAATTTCTAGGATTTCCAAACATGCCGTTGAAATCCAAGTTATGACCCAAGCAAGATACAACTGCATCACAACCTTCCACATGTGTTGCCATTTCCGCGTCACTTAAATCTAGAATAGCCGCTTCAATGATCTTTGCATTTGGATTTTCCAATATTTCTGCAGAGAGTTTATGAGGGGATCGGACAATAATGCGAACCTTGTGATTTTTACGCAGCAACTGTTCTACCAACGGTTGCCCCGTATTGCCCGTGGCCCCAAGTACTAATGTGGTTGTCAATGCGTGCTTCCTTATATCGTTGATTGCTGGCGCATAAGTTTAGCGCTTGAAAATTTGTTGAGATAATAATGTGTTCTGATGCTGCTGCGATACTTTCGGCAGCTGCTTTTCTCAAGCATCAAGTTTGCATATGTGTCATGTGAAATATGCATGCTTCTAGTCACAAGCAGGCACAGAATACCAAAGTACGAACAGAATAGTCCAAAACAAAACTGGCCACCACATGTATGATAGCCAGTTAGAATTTTTTAAACTTCAAAACACCCTAGTATTTTTTTGTGTAATCAAGCTATTACAATAAGTTAACTAGGTGTCCCAACTGGGACATTGGGTTTATCCCCCCTAATCTTTACGATAAAACGGCTTTTCTTTGCGGTCATCAAACGTCCGTGGTTTACGATCACGGTCACCACCACGGTCGCCGCCGCCTTTAAAGCCGCCACGGTCGCCACCACCTTTGAAACCACCACGATCACCGCCACCTTTAAAGCCGCCACGATCACCACCGCGATCGCCACCCTTAAAGCCGCCACGGTCACCTTGCTCAGTCGCTTCAAATTTGCGCAGCAATGTCACGTTGAACGTATCGCGATGAACTTTGCCCTCATTGATCCAGACAACGTTAATTTTTTTGCCTTCAAAGCCTTCAACCGTCATACGCGGAGAGCCAGAGACCAGTGTGACGATATCGCCTTCGGTAAGTGCAGACATGGGGTGTTTCCTTTTGGTTTGGCCCGCCCATACGCCTATAGCGGGATAATGAAAAGCGTTAGTTTTTTATACCGTTGTAAATATCAAACATATCAACGGTGATTATGCCTGAAATAATAATGCCACAAATAATACCCCAAGTTGGGAAAGTCAGTATAGTAACCCACATAAATTTTTTCTTTAGCATCGGGTCATCTGGGGCTGATGAAGGAGTTCCTTTAACGATATTCCCCGTTTCAGATTGGCTTTTAATCCGAAGCGGAAGTATGATTAGCAATAACATAAACCAGACAACAGCAAACATGACAAATGCAGCACCGATACCCATAATGTATCCTTTCTAAACTTGTTCCAGCTCAATTAACGTTCCGTTGAAATCTTTTGGGTGCAAAAATAAAACGGGCTTTTTATGCGCCCCGATTTTTGGCTCACCTCCACCTAAAACCCGTGCACCAGAGGCAACAAGATGATCGCGTACAGCAATAATATCATCAACTTCATAGCAGATATGATGAATGCCACCTGACGGGTTCTTTTCCAGAAACCCGGCAATAGGAGAGTTTTCACCCAAAGGGTAAAGCAGTTCTATCTTGGTATTGGGCAGTTCGATAAAAACAACTGTGACACCGTGATCGGGCTCATCTTGAGGTGCGCCCACGTTTGCCCCCAGCGTATCGCGATAAAGGGCGATGCCCGCATCCAAATCAGAGACAGCAATGGCGACATGGTTCAGACGGCCGATCATGAATTTATTCCTAATGTTTGGGCTGGTTCTAACCGCAAAGAAAAAGAAACACAAAGAGGTGTGACTTTTTGCGCGACTTTAATCTGTCGTTAGGGATGTTCGACTTTGATTGGGTCACGAAAGGAAACAATAATTATGGATGATTCACCCTTGGCAGATTGGACACGGCCCAAAACAACACTTAGGCGTCCCTTATTGGGCATAACGATACTATTGGTAGAAGACAGCAGGTATTGTTCTGAGGCAATGCGACTGTTGTCTATTCGCAGTGGTGCGCGCTTAAGACGGGCGGACAGCATAAAATCTGCGCGAAGGCATTTACGCATTTACCGCCCTGATGTGGCATTAATCGACCTAGGCCTACCTGATGGTTCTGGGTTAGAGATTATTCAGGATATTGCGCAAGGTCGGTTTGCAATGACATCTATCATCGCGACAAGCGGGAATATTAATGCCAACACATATGATGATGCTATTAACGCAGGTGCTGCCTTTTTCATGGAAAAGCCTGTTGCAGATTTGGCAAACTTTCAACAAACCATCCTTGCATCCTTACCTGCCGAAATGCGGCCTAGGGATTTTGTGCCAAGGTTGGCAGATTCGGTAGTAAAGCCAGATGCGCAAGCATTAAAAGATGACCTGGATCATATTGACAGTTTACTGGTAGATTGTTTTGAGAAAAATGATGTGGATATTTTATCTTATGCAGCGCAGTTTTTGAACAGTTTGGGGCGCGATGCAAACAGCAAACGCATATTGCAAGTGGCAGAAAAATTAGAAGATATTGCAAAAGATAATAATTTTTCATGTGATGACGTGAAACAGGAATTCCGTATTGCAAGAAAAGCGGTGGATAACAGATTGGCGCAGTCACCACAGATTTTTTAAAGGGTGTCGAAATTAGACTAGACGGGTGTCGTTTGTTGCGCCAAACATCAATAATGACCCAGTTTAAATATCATAGCCGCCCAATCAGAAACCTTGGGGTTAGCATCTTGTACGTGTGTGATTTAACGCAAGTAAATATGCGAAGTGGCGCCATATTTGTCAGGTTTTGCAATGGCTGACTTTTTGGATTCAGAATTTGAAGCAAGATTTACATCTGCCCAAACGGCCATGGCCGCCAGTGGTATGGATGCGATATTATTATGTACCGAGGCAGAAATTCGCTACTTCAGTGGATTTCGCACACAATTCTGGCAAAGCCCGACGCGGCCATGGTTTTTGGTGTTGCCTAGAAGTGGTGCCCCGATTGCTGTGATCCCTGAAATTGGCGCAGAATTAATGGCCCGCACTTGGGTGTGCGATATTCGTACTTGGGCCGCGCCTAACCCAACTGATGACGGTGTCAGCTTATTGGCCGATGTATTATCCCCGTATTCAAAAGTCGGATTGCCAATGGGTGAAGAGGCCAGTTTACGAATGCCACTTCGGGATTTCTACCGTGTGCAGGAAAAATCAGGCGTAGAATTCTTGGATTGCTCAAATTTGATTAAAGCCATTCGAATGATAAAATCAGATGCTGAAATTGCCTTATTACGTAAGATTTGCAAAATCGGAAGTGATGCATTTGATAATGCCGCTGATATATTTCACGCAGGCTTGCCATTATCAGAAGCATTTCGGGCCTTTAAAATAGAACTATTACAACAAGGTGCCGACGATGTACCTTATCTTGTGGGTGCGGCAGGGCAAGGTGGGTACGGCGATGTTATTTCCCCCCCCAATGATATGCCTTTGCAAGATGGCGATGTTTTAATGTTGGATACAGGTGCCAGCTTGCAGGGTTATTTTTGTGATTTTGATCGCAATTTTGCCATTGGGCATGCCACTGACACTACAAAGCAGGCTTATGGTCGCTTATGGCAAGCAACAGAAATTGGATTGCAAACCGCTTATGCTGGGGCAAGATGTGCCGATTTGTTTAATGCCATGCACGCCGAACTAGGGGGCGGGCCATCTGATGTGGGAAGATATGGGCATGGTCTGGGTATTCAGTTAACAGAGTACCCATCAATAGCAGTTTTTGATGAAACTGTTTTACAACCAGGGATGGTCATGACGCTAGAGCCAAGCATGACAATAAGTGAGGGTAAAATGATGGTACACGAAGAAAATATTTTAATAACCGATAACGAACCAGTATTACTGACAAAACGTGCGGCACCTGAATTGCCGATTATCTCATGAAGCTGCCCTATATAAGTGATGGTGGTTACGGTGCGGGTGTGCACCCTGCAATCGGTGTGGTTGTTTTATCTACGGATGAAACGCTTGAACCTGAGTTGAAACAAATCTCCACCGAAAACGGTACCAGTTTGTATCACAGCCGCATTCCATTTGATCCAAATGTTACCCCAGAAACTTTGGCAAAAATGGAAGAAAATCTACCGGCCAGTACAGCTCTGTTTCCTGCGCGTGTAAAATTCAAGGCGATTGGTTATGGTTGTACTTCAGGGGCGACGGTTATTGGCTCAAATCGGATTGCTGCAGTTATAAAAGAACAATTTCCAGATACCCATGTTACAGATCCGATTGCTGCAGTAATTGCCGCGTGTAACGCGCTGGGTGTAAAACGGTTGGGAATGGTGACACCATACCGTCAGGATGTATCACTAGCGATGATAGATCTATTAGAAGAAAATGGCATACGCATCAGCGAATTTGCCTCTTTTGAAGAAGAACTGGATCATAAAGTGGCACGAATTTCTGAAAAATCCACTTATGATGCGGCGATGCAAATAGGGGCAGGGGATTGTGATGCGGTTTTTACATCCTGCACCAATTTACGCAGCTTTGGCATGATTGATGCCGCAGAAACCGCCCTTGGAAAACCCGTAATATCCAGTAATTCTGCCTTTGCTTGGCACTTACATAAGCTGGCGGGGATAACGGGACAAATTTCTGGGCCCGGTAAATTGTTTAAGTTGTAAATTGTTTAAACTTTAATCAGCTTTCTTGGCTGCAGGTTTCTTTTTAGCAGCCGGCTTTTTCTTAGCCGCTACTTTTTTCTTGGCCGCAGGTTTTTTCTTTGGGGCTGCTTTTCGTTTACCTTTGGTCGCGGCTTTTGCATTCACTAATTCAACCGCTTGTTCCAGCGTAATATCTGTAGGTTCAATTTCTTTTGGTAAAGTCGCATTGATTTTGCCCCATTTTACATAGGGGCCATAACGGCCATCCATTACGTTTAATGCGCCACCTTCTTCAGGGTGTTCGCCCAATTCTTTTAACGGTGCTACAGCAGTCCCGCGCCCAGTTTTATTGGCTTTTTCAGTTATCAGTTCAATCGCGCGGTTCATGCCGATGATAAACACCTCTTCGGGGTCTTTGATATTGGCATAGATTTTCTGCGCGGTCTTTTTGCCCTCTTCCAGTGGTTTTTGCCACATTACATATGGGCCGTAACGCCCGATGGCCGCATCAATGTGACCACCTTCGGGGTGATCGCCCACACGGCGCGGTAAGGATAGAAGTAACAAAGCGCGTTCTAAATTTACCGTTGATAAATCGCTGCCTTTGGTGATGGACGCGCGCGGTGGTTTTGGGTTTTCCTCTGTCGCATCGCCACGTTGTACATAGGGGCCAAAGCGGCCAGTGCGCAATGTTATCGCTAGGCCATTTTCGTCGACACCTAATTCTTTACCGTCTGGGCCTGCAATATCGCCTCCTTCAACTTCACCAGTGATTGGGCGGGTGTAGCGGCATTCAGGATAATTTGAACACCCGATAAATGCCCCACCTGATCGCGCGGTGCGCATTGATAAACGGCCATTTCCACAGTTTTTACAAATACGCGGATCAGTGCCATCTTCTGTTGCTGGAAACAGATGTGGTTCCAGATATTCGTTGATTTTTTCTAATACTTCAGTGATCCGAAGGTCGGCAGTTTCTGCTATTGCCGCAGAGAAATCACGCCAGAAACGCCCTAGAACATCTTTATAGTTTTCGCGCCCACCCGAAATATCATCCAGTTCTTCTTCCAATCCAGCTGTGAAATTATAGCTGACATATTGGCGGAAATAATTTTCCAGAAACGCTGTTACAAGGCGACCTTTATCTTCGGGGATCAGGCGCTTGTTTTCTGAGCGCACATACTCGCGGGTCTGGATTGTGGTAACAATCGATGCATAGGTTGACGGGCGACCAATGCCCAGCTCTTCCATACGTTTTACCAATGATGCTTCTGTATAACGCGGCGGCGGTTGTGTGAAATGTTGTTCTGGTGTGATTGATTTTTTATCGGTCTGATCGCCTGCTGTCATTTGCGGCAACCGTTTGTCATTATCATCGACAACCGTATCATCACGACCTTCTTCGTAAACTTTTAAAAATCCTTCAAAAATAACGACTTGCCCAGTTGCACGCAGGCCAATTTGCCCGTCTGATGATGTGATATCCACCGTGGTACGTTCCATACGCGCACTAGACATCTGGCTGGCAATAGTGCGTTTCCAGATCAGGTCATATAGTTTGCGTTGGTCTGCTTCTAGGCGTGATAGGCTGTCTGGCTTGGCTGACATATCAGTTGGGCGAATACATTCGTGAGCTTCTTGTGCGTTCTTGGCTTTATTTTTGTAAACGCGTGGTTCTTTTGATACAAATTCGGCGCCGTAAAACCCTTTGATTGCTTCACGCGCCGCAGTAACCGCTTCGGGGGCCATATCAATACCGTCGGTACGCATGTATGTGATGTAACCTGCTTCATATAGACGTTGTGCCACTGACATGGTTTGGCGGGCACCAAAACCAAACTTGCGACTGGCTTCTTGTTGCAATGTTGAGGTCATGAAAGGGGCAGACGGGTTGCGATTCGCAGGTTTTGCTTCAACAGATGCAACGGTTAGGTCACGCGTGTTTACTGCTTGTACCGCAAGTTCGGCGGCGGCTTTATTTTCAATATCGAATTTTTCAAGCTTTTTGCCTGCAAGACTACGTAGGTTGGCTTCAAATGTTTGGCCGCGCGGTGTGGTAAGAAGTGTTTTCACAGACCAATATTCACGGTTTTTGAACGCTTCAATTTCCATCTCACGCTCAACAATTAGCCGTAAAGTTACCGATTGTACGCGCCCTGCAGATTTGGCCCCAGGCAGTTTGCGCCATAAAACTGGCGACAGATTAAAGCCGACCAAGTAATCCAATGCGCGGCGCGCAAGATAAGCCTCAACCAGTTCCATATCTACTTCTCGCGGGGCTTTCATCGCGGTGGTGACAGCGGGCTTGGTAATAGCGTTGAACACAACACGGCTAACGGGGGTAGATTTATTGATGGCTTTACGTTTGCGCAAAGTTTCTTCTAAGTGCCATGAAATAGCTTCGCCTTCACGGTCAGGGTCGGTCGCGAGTATCAGTTCATTGTCATCTTTGAGCGCGTCAACAATCGCTTTGATATGTTTTTTGCTGTCGGTACCAACTTCCCACTTCATTTCAAATTCATTGTCGGTATCAACCGAACCATTTTTGGGCGGCAGGTCGCGAACGTGACCGTAAGATGCTAATACTACGTAGTCATCGCCCAAATATTTATTAATGGTTTTGGCCTTGGCGGGGGACTCTACGACAACAACTGGCATTAAATTTCCTTAACGATTCACGGGTATCCGTTGGGCGCAATAGATGTGTCGGCTTTGGGGTGATTGTCAATGGGTTGAATTTTATGACCTGAACTTTACAATAAAGCGCGGTGTTTCTACCGCTAAGACGCAAGGGCTAGCATACCGCCCGGTTGACGTTCAATTTGCCCCTTCATTTCTAAATCCATCAAGTGTTGTGCAACAGTACAAGCAGGCAGGCCACTGTCGCGGATCACAATATCTTCTGTAATTGCAGAGGCACTTAGTAAGGTCAGGATTTTCGCGTGTGCTTCCGCTGTTGGGATGTCCATGACTTTGTTGCGTGTGATAATTTTAGTATGCTTAGGGTGTGTTGTAATGGTCAGTGCACCAATTACATCCTTCGCGGAACGCACAAGTACCGCCCCATCGCGTATTAAAAAATTACACCCTGCTGCGCGCCCATCAAAAGGATGGCCGGGTATGGCCATCACATCGCGCCCAATATCAAGTGCATTGCGTGCTGTTATTAGGCTGCCTGATCTTGCAGCCCCTTCCATTACCACAACTGCCTGCGCCAAACCTGCAATAATGCGATTGCGCATAGGGAAATGGCGGGCTTGGGGAATTAGCCCTGCAGGTTGTTCGGTTAACAGAATGCCGTTATCGGGGATGTCTTGATATAGCTGTTGATTTTCACGCGGATAATACACATCCAAACCGCCTGCAACCACGGCAATGGTACCTTGTTTCAGTGTAGCTTGATGTGCTGACGCATCAATACCACGTGCAAGCCCAGATAAAACACTATAACCCGCTTTCGCTAGGCCTTCTGCGATTGTTTGGGTCATGCGGCGCCCCAAACTAGATGCGTTTCGTGCGCCAACTATTGCGATGGTAGGTTTGGCAAGACAAGACAAATTGCCTTTTGCCCATAGCAATGGTGGGGCATCTGATGTTTGTGCCAAAAGCGCTGGGTAGTCACGCGATCCAATACAAAGTGGCTGGTACCCCTTGTGTTGCGCTTCAATAAATTCAGCTTCGGCTATATCAAACGGGCAAACAGCGTAATTACTGACGCCTGCCTGTTTTGCGATAAGCGGCAATGCCGCAAGAGCGGCCGTTACCGTTTCATGAGTACGCAACAACCGATGAAATGTGGTAGGCCCAACACGTCGAGACCGGATTAGGCGTATCCAGTTGATATAATCCGTTTGTGTTTTCGGCAGTTGGTCGAGAGGCAGAGCAGTTTGTGTCATCATTCACAAACTCTGCCAGATCGTTATTAACAGATAGTGAATCGCATAACATTATTTACTCTACAATGTAGGGACATGGGTTAATCTGCCAAGTGGTATAGGTTGGAATAAAATACTAAACTAGTTTACTGGTATAATTTTCGATCAAATATTTTATAATTATTTCAATGTCTTGAAGTATAATATATTCTAATATTAAACCTGTGATCCACCTATCGTCAGACCACCAATCAGAAGCGTTGGTTGCCCAACTCCAACAGGTACCCATTGCCCTGCTTTGCCGCAGTTGCCCATGCCAGGGTCTAGTGCCATGTCATTTCCAATAGCACGAATGTTCTTAAGCGCAGTCGCACCATCCCCAATCAATGTGGCGCCTTTGACGGGCGCGCCTAGTTTCCCATTCACTACGCGGTAGGCTTCGGTGCAGGAAAATACGAATTTGCCGTTGGTTATGTCAACCTGCCCACCACCAAACCCCACAGCGTAAACGCCATCTTTGATCTGCGATACAATATCTTCAGGTGCCGCATCCCCGCCTAGCATATAAGTATTGGTCATGCGCGGCATTGGTGTGTGTGCATAACTTTCACGCCGCCCGTTGCCAGTAGGATCTACACCCATCAGCCGCGCATTTTGGCGATCTTGCATCAACCCCACCAGAATGCCGTCCTCAATCAGAACGTTTTTGGCCGATTGTGTGCCTTCATCATCAAAACTAATCGAGCCACGACGATCGGGAATAGTGCCATCATCCAGTACCGTTACGCCCTTGGCAGCCACACGCTGCCCCATTAATCCTGCAAAGGCGGATGTTTTCTTACGGTTAAAATCGCCTTCTAACCCATGGCCCACCGCCTCATGTAATAAAATTCCAGGCCAGCCATTGCCAAGGGCTACATCAAACGCACCTGCGGGGGCAGGGATTGCATCTAAATTAACCAATGCGATACGCAAAGCTTCTTTTGCCGTTACTTTCCAATGGTCGGATTGCATAAGCCCTGACAATCCGTAACGACCGCCACCGCCTGCGCTGCCCGTTTCACGCCTGCCATCCTGTTCAACGATTATACTGATGTTCAGACGGGTTAGTGGGCGGCTGTCACGCACACGCGTACCTTCTAGCCGCAGAATTTCCACTTCTTGCAACGAGGCAGTAAGTGACGCAGAAACTTGTATCACCCGTTTGTCCAGTGACCGCGCAAAATCATCAATTTCTTGCAGGGTTTCGATCTTCACAGAAAACTCAGCATCCGCCATCGGGTCTGCGTCGGTATATAATCGTTGATTTGTTGGGATCGGCGCATCAGCCCATGTACCACCGCCACTGCCAACGGCCAATCGCGCGGTTTCAGACGCGCGCTTTAATGCATTAATATTCATCACGGTGGAATGGGCGTAACCCGCCGTTTCGCCGCGCACAGCCCGTAATCCAAAACCTTCAGAGGCATCGTATGATGCAGTTTTCAACTTCCCATCATCAAAAACCAATGCTTCAGAACTACGGCGTTCAAGAAATAATTCGCCATCATCGGCCCCTTGAACGGCGTCTCTTAGAACTTTTATAGCTTCATTTTCATCAAATGAGCTTTCAAAAGGCGAAAAAGGTTTTGTTTGTCTGGTCAAAATGCACTGTCCTTGATAGGTGTTCTTTATGATAAGCGGCGCAATGCCGCAAAGGGAAAGCTTGTCTCTGGGGCGATATTATGGTTTTTCAGTCCAAGGACACAACAGGGATTCTGTCGCTTTGCGCGATTTGGGTTTAATAAGGGCAAAAGCCCGTAGCGAAAACAGGAATGAACGCATGTCAGTTGCAAAGATTTTTAATGCCGTTTCAACAGCCTTAGTCGGCCTTATGGTATCTGGTAGCGCATTTGCGCAAGAAGCTATGGAAGTACTTGGAAAGCCGGTTGATAAAGCGATTAACTTTCAAACGCCTGCTACTGAAGTAATGCGCGACATTATCTGGCTGGATAATTTTCTACTGGTTATTATTACGGTTATCACAATATTTGTTACGCTATTATTGGCGATTGTTGTGGTGAAATTTAACAGACGTGCAAACCCAGTAGCAGCAACATTCACACATAACTCTGCCTTGGAAGTCGCTTGGACGATTGTTCCGATCATTATTCTGATTGCAATAATTCCGCCATCTCTAAAACTTCTGTTCAAGCAACAGGAAATCCCTGCTGCTGACATTACAATTAAAGCTACAGGCAACCAGTGGTACTGGACGCATGAGTATGTGGATCACGGATTTGAATTTGACAGCTATATGATTGGCCATCCCGCAACATTGGCTGATGATGATGGTGAACAAGCCTTTAAAAAATCACCTGCTGTTATGGCCGCGTTGAAAGAAAACGGCTTTAACGATGATGAGTTTTTACTGGCAACAGATACATCCGTTGTTGTTCCAGTGAACAAAACAATCGTTGTACAGGTAACGGGCGCAGATGTGATCCATTCATGGACGATCCCTGCGTTTGGTGTTAAACAAGATGCCGTTCCGGGTCGTTTGGCGGAACTTTGGTTCAAAGCTGAAAAAGAAGGTGTTTATTTCGGACAGTGTTCAGAGCTGTGCGGTAAGGATCATACTTATATGCCTATTACTGTAAAAGTTGTGAGCCAAGAAGAATACGAAGCTTGGCTGGACGGTGCAATTACCGAATATGCGGGCACACCACGCACAATAACAGTCGCGAACGCAAACTAATAATCCAACCATAACGGGCCTGTGCTGCCCGTTTCATATTTTGGATAGATAACAATGGCAGATGCTAGTGTGATAGAGACTGGACATGAGGCCGATTTTGGCGACTATGTTGCGTTGCTAAAGCCGCGTGTTATGTCTTTGGTTGTTTTTACGGCTCTTGTCGGGCTGTTGGTGGCACCTGTTTCTGTTAACCCTGTGATTGGCTTTGCATCTATTCTATTTATCGCAATAGGCGGTGGTGCCTCTGGTGCGCTTAATATGTGGTGGGATGCGGATATTGATGCGGTCATGAAGCGCACACAGGGCCGTCCAGTGCCTTCAGGGCGCGTTACTGGCAACAATGCAATGATATTCGGGCTTTGGCTGTCGGTCATCGCTGTGCTGATGCTGGGCCTGACCGCAAATTACCTTGCCGCTGGCCTATTGGCATTCACGATCTTTTTCTATGCAGTGGTTTACACTATGTGGTTAAAACGCTCAACGCCGCAAAATATCGTAATTGGCGGTGCGGCGGGCGCATTTCCCCCAATGATCGGCTGGGCTGTGGCAACGGGTAGCGTTGGCATCGAAAGTATATTGATGTTCGCCCTTATATTCATGTGGACGCCACCACATTTCTGGGCCTTGGCCCTATTTATGAACCAGGATTATAGCAAAGCAGGTGTGCCGATGTTGACAGTGACACATGGCAAACGCGTTACACGCAATCATATACTTGTTTATACAATCGCTTTGGTACCATTTGCCTTGGCCATTGCGTTTACCAGTATTGGTGGCCCGCTTTATTTTGCTGTTTCATTGGTTTTGAATGCCCTGTTTCTAAAAGGGGCTTATGATATATGGAAGCGACAAGAAGAACAGGCTGAAACAGATAACTATGCAACAGAACGTAAGGTTTTTCGTATTTCTTTATATTACCTATTCTTACATTTCGCTCTTTTGTTGGTTGAAGCAACGGTCAAAGGTTTTGGCTATAATATGGCCGCTTGGCCTCAGTGGATATAAAATATGTCGGGTACAGATAGTAAAATAAGTGACCGCAGGAAGCGTAACAATATAATGATCGGTATCGTATTATTCAGTTTTGTTGGTTTAGTTTTTGCAATCACAGTTGCTAAAATGATGGCAGGGCAAAATATGGAAGCGTTCGATCACGCTGTGCGTCCAGCATTGGAGCAAGCTGAATGAGCCAGAATAAGAATAGTAAACTTGTTGTAAAGCTGACTAGCTTGGTGTTTTTTATGCTGGCAATGTCCTTTGCCGCAGTGCCATTCTACGACTGGTTTTGCCGTGTCACTGGGTTTGCAGGGGTGCCACAAGTTGCGGCTGAAGCCAGCAGCGAAATACTGGATCAGGCAATCGAAGTCCGCTTTGACGGGTCGCTTGAGGCTGGTATGCCGTGGCAATTCAAACCTGTTGCCCGCACGATGCAGTTGAAGATCGGCGAAACAGGGCTTGCATTTTATGAGGCCCATAATCCGACTGATAAAGCTATCGCTGGTACCGCAAGTTTCAACGTATTCCCGTATTCAACGGGGGCGTATTTTACGAAAATCGACTGTTTTTGCTTTGAGATGCAGGTTTTGCAACCGGGCGAAACGGTTATGATGCCGGTGACTTTCTATGTTGATCCGGAAATTATTAACGATGACGATGCAAAATATGCAAAAACCATCACACTTAGCTACACTTTCCATGTGACAGATTTGCCTGAAGAGCAAGCAAGCCTTGCTTTGGACAGTGAAACCGACATAAAAACACTACAGTAATTAAGGGGATTCCACTATGGCGCATGAAAAAAACCATGACTACCACATTTTGCAACCTAGCATTTGGCCGTTCATGGGTGCCGTTGGCGCATTCGTTATGCTTGCAGGGGCCGTTCTTTGGATGAAAGGCATGACACCGTTTCTGTTTTTTGCGGGTCTAGCAGTAGTGCTATACGTTATGTTCGCTTGGTGGTCTGAAGTTGTAGATGAATCTCATGTGGGCGATCACACGCCAGTTGTTGTAATTGGTCTGCGCTACGGTGTGATTATGTTCATCATGTCCGAAGTGATGTTTTTTGCCGCTTGGTTCTGGTCATTCTTCAAACATGCGATGTACCCGATGACTGAAGGGTCGCCCATGATTGATGGTGTATGGCCGCCAATGGGTATTGAAACCTTTGATCCTTGGCATTTGCCGTTGATGAATACGCTAATCTTGCTGTGTTCTGGGTGCTTATGCACATGGGCGCACCACGCGCTTGCGCATGAAAACGATCGCGACGGTTTGAAAAAAGGCCTGATTGGCTCTGTTCTGCTAGGCGTTCTGTTTACAGTTTTCCAAGCCTATGAATATAGCCATGCAGCATTCAGCTTCTCTGGTAATATCTACGGTGCTAACTTCTTTATGGCAACCGGCTTTCACGGCTTTCACGTTGTGATCGGAACTATCTTCTTGTTCGTCTGCTTTATGCGGGCACGCGCTGGCCACTTTACGCAAGAGCGTCATGTAGGGCTGGAAGCGGCCGCTTGGTACTGGCACTTCGTTGACGTAGTATGGTTGTTCCTATTCTTCGCAGTCTATATCTGGGGCGGCTGATAGGCATACCATATTCATGAATTTTAAAACGGGGGTATTTTGTACTCCCGTTTTTTTGTGTTAAGTAAAATGCATATAATAAAAACATTTTTGAATGGACTAGGATATGCGTTTTAAAGATGAGTTTTTTGGGTCTGAAGCACAAATAACCGTATCTAAACGGGCTTGCGAATTATGGAACTTATGTTCTGGCGATCCACGGTTTTCTTATAATGGGCGCATGGTTGCTTTAAACGGTGATATAGGCCCAGAAACCGTTGAAGTAATGGCTGCAGCTGCACGCTTACAAGGGGCAGTCACAAACCACTTTTTTCCAGAGAGCCAAGCCAATAAAACATCTTCTGCACTCGAAGCATTAGGTCTGTCTTGCAACAGGTGGGAATTCTATCATGGACAAAAAAAGGCCTATGAAGCATCAAAAGATATTCTGGCGAAATACCAACTACCAGATGATTTAGCCGTTGAGCGACTAAGCCCAGAGACATCTGCGAAGAAAATAGCCGATTTGGCGGCTATGGCTGCGGACTGCGAGGTAATGGTTATGTCAGGTCGCGTGATGCGGGGGTTGGATATAGAGGGGATAACCTTGGGTGCCTTTGATGTATCTGGTGCAGCTATTTCAAGTGCTTGGGGGTATAAATGTTATCATCCGGAAAGTGGGCTGTCAGAGAATGCTTTTTGGGGTGGTTTAACATGCCGCCCAGATAGGCGTGGTCAAAAGGTTGCCCTGATCTTAGGCGCTATGAGCATTGTAGCGCTTTGGGAAGATCACGGCGTCCGAGGGTTTTGTACAGGTATCACAGCTGGAAACATGTCTTCTATTGCCGTTTGCGAAAAGCTTGGTGTTTTTCCCTCTGACTGGGTCGGGTTGGGTGTGACCGATCCCAGCATGTTCCAGGGCGGCAGGCTTACAAAATGATGCGCGTTTACGTCTTGGACTCGTTGTAAATCTAGGGTACTGGCTGACGGGTTATCTAAGAGGGTGGTAAAATGACCAAACGCATGATCTTCCCGATAATTTTCGGCATTACAGGTATCGCTATTTTACTTGCGTTGGGTACGTGGCAAGTTAAACGTATGGGCTGGAAAAATACTATCCTTGCTCAAATAGAGCAGCGTATCACCGCTGAACCTATTCCTTTGCCCGCCAAGCCAAACCCTGAATTTGACAATCGGTTATCAGTGCGCGTCAAAGCTTTAATAGGCTTTGATGAGGCGCATGTGCTGTATTCCACCAAACGCGGTGGGCCGGGGTTTCTGGTGATAACACCTGCTTTAACCAAACCGGATGGCCGGCGGGTTTTGATTGATATGGGCTATATTCCCGAGGCGAAAAAAAGCAAGGTGCGCAGCCCACAAACAGTGACCATTGTCGGTAATCTTTTGTGGCCAAACGAAACCGATGGTTTTACACCAGATCCAAATTTGGCAAAGAACATCTGGTTCGCCCGTGATGCGGGCAAGATGGCGCGTCATTTCAAGACTGAGTCGTTTCTGATTGTCGCACGTTCTATTGAGGTTGGTGACTACGGCACCACCCCGCAACCCATAGGGCTGAACATTCCAAACGACCACTTTGAATATGCCATTACATGGTTTTCACTGGCCTTGGTATGGTTTGGGATGACACTCTACCTGCTTTATCGTATCAGACAGAAAACCGTTTAAACTAGAATCGAAAGCATCATGAAATATATCTCTACCCGTGGGCAATCCCCTGCGCTGACATTCGAAGAAGCAATGCTATCGGGCCTTGCACGTGACGGTGGCCTTTATGTGCCAGAAGAGTGGCCAACATTAAGCGAAAGCAAAATCGCAAGCTTTGCAGGGAAGTCTTATGAAGAGGTTGCTTTTGAGGTAATGAAACCATTCGTCGGTGACGCGTTTACTGACATAGAGTTTATGGAAATCATCCAAAAAGCCTATGCTGGTTTTGCCCACACGGCTAAATGCCCATTAGTGCAGCTGGATGAAAACCACTTCTTGCTGGAACTGTTTCACGGGCCGACATTAGCGTTTAAAGATGTGGCGATGCAGTTGATCGGTCAGATGTTTCAGGTAGCTTTAAAACGCCGTGGGGATCGTGTGACAATAGTGGGGGCGACATCTGGTGATACTGGCTCTGCCGCCATTGAAGCCTTTAAGGGTCTGGACGCGGTTGATGTCTTTATCATGTTCCCAGATGGGCGCGTGTCAGAAGTGCAACGCCGCCAGATGTCGACACCGTCTGAGGCCAATATCCATGCGTTGGCCGTGGCAGGCGACTTTGACGATTGCCAAGCCCGTTTGAAAGATATGTTCAACGATTTTGATTTCCGTGACGGAGTTAAACTGGCAGGTGTCAACAGCATCAACTGGGCCCGCGTGATGGCACAAGTGGTGTATTATTTCACCTCTGCTGTGTCCTTGGGCGCACCACATCGCAAAGTATCTTTCACCGTGCCTACGGGCAATTTCGGCGATATTTTTGCAGGCTACGTGGCCAAACGCATGGGGTTGCCGATCGACCGTCTGGTTATCGCCACCAACCAGAACGATATTCTGCACCGCACGATGCAATCGGGCGATCACACTAAAATGGGTGTGACCCCATCAATCAGCCCGTCGATGGATATTGAGGTTAGCTCTAACTTTGAACGCTTGGTGTTTGATCTTTATGACCGTGAAGGTGATGCAGTGGTCCAATTAATGGACGCATTGAAAAATGACGGCACATTCACTCTGTCACAAGGGGCCACGCAAAAATTGCATGACGAGTTTGACAGCGGCAGTTGTTCTGAAAGTGAAACCTCTGCCCAGATTAAACGCTCTTATGCCGATATAGGTGAAGTGCTGTGCCCGCATTCAGCGATTGCGGTTAAGGTTGCGAACAGCATTGTTCGCGATGAAACCGTGCCGATGATTACATTGGCCACGGCGCACCCCGCCAAATTCCCCGCAGCGGTAGAAGCTGCATGTGGTGTGCATCCTGAAATGCCAGCGCGCATGGGTGATCTGTTCAACAAGGCAGAACGTATCACAAAAGTGGGGAATGATCTGGCTGACATCACGGCTATTATTCGCGAAAGGATTGCTTCGTGACTGTTGAACTGACCACATTGCCAAACGGCTTTCGCATTGTCACAGAACACATGCCAAGCCTGCAATCCGCGTCGTTAGGCGTATGGGTATCGGCAGGCGGGCGTCATGAACGCGCCGATCAAAACGGCATTGCGCATTTTCTAGAACATATGGCGTTCAAAGGCACGCAGACACGTAATGCGTTGCAAATCGCCGAAGCGATTGAAGATGTGGGCGGGTTTATTAATGCCTATACCAGTCGCGAAGCCACAGCTTATTATGTACGTGTGTTGGAAAAAGATGTGTCGCTAGCGTTTGATGTGATTTCAGACATTGTATTGAACTCTACATTTGATCCACGTGAGGTTGATATTGAACGTGGCGTGATTTTGCAAGAAATCGGCCAATCATTGGATACACCCGACGATATTATTTTTGACTGGCTGCAAGAAGTGTCATACCCTAACCAACCTTTTGGGCGTACAATCCTTGGGCCAGCTGAACGGGTAGAAAATTTTACACGGGAAAATCTGCAAGAGTTTGTGGCACAAAATTATGTACCAGATCAAATGATACTGGCTGCCGCAGGCGCCGTGGATCATGCAGAATTGGTGCGATTGGCAGAAGCAAGCTTTGGATATTTGCCAAGCAATAAAGGATTGATTGCACAACCCGCCCTTTACAAAGGCGGTGAGTGCCGCGTTGTTAAAGACTTGGAACAAGCCCATTTTGCCCTGTCACTTGAAACCAACGGGTACATGAGTGACGATGTTTACACGGCCCAGGTATATTCTGTTGCGATGGGTGGTGGCATGTCATCGCGGCTATTCCAAGAAGCGCGAGAAAAACGCGGACTTTGCTATACAATATATGCTCAAGCTGGGGCTTATGCCGATACAGGATCACTTACGATCTATTCAGGCACCAGTGGTGATGATGTAGCTGGCCTGTCAGAACTATGCATTGATGAATTAAAACGCTCGGCGGACGATATGACTGGGGCTGAACTTGATCGTGCCCGAAACCAGATGAAAGCAGGGTTGTTGATGGGGCTGGAAAGCCCTGCATCACGCTGCGAGCGTTTGGCGCGTATGGTTGGGATTTGGGGTCGTGTACCCGATCTAGACGAAGTTGTGGGAAAAATCGATGCGGTTTCAGTGCAATCGCTTACAGATTTCGCCCAACGTTTGTGTGAAAAATCAACCCCCTCTGTAGCCCTTTATGGTCCTGTGGAACAAACCCCAGATGTTGAAACTCTTGCACAAAGGCTGGCGGCGTAATTGATGTTTAGGCGCAAACCAAAAGTTGCGATAGAAACAGAGCGGTTGACGCTGCGCTTGCCTGAACAATCAGACCATGGTCAATGGGCCGAATTGCGCCAAAATAGCATTGAGTATTTAACCCCGTGGGAACCCGTTTGGGCTGAAGACCATTTTACTAAAAGAGCTTTTAACAATCGGGTTTATTGGGCGCGCAAAACATTTGATACAGGGCGCGGTGCGTCTTTGTTTCTAATCCGAAGAACTGATGGAAATTTACTGGGTGCGATCACGCTTGATAACATTCGCCTAGGCCCTGCACAAACGGGTACATTGGGCTATTGGACAGGCCAAAGGTATGCCCGCCTAGGGTATATGTCCGAAGCTATTCGCGGGCTGGTACATTACGCATTCACCGATCTTGATCTGTCACGCATAGAGGCAGCTTGTCTGCCTACTAACACACCATCGCGCGGCGTGTTGGAAAAATCTGGCTTTAAGTACGAAGGTGTTGCCCAAGCCTATTTGCAAATCAATGGCCGTTGGTGCAATCATGTGCTGTATTCCAATTTGCGGCTTGATCGGCGCGGCAAAACAGATGCAAGCTAGCGTCGCACCAAAAAGGAAATCAAGTAACTCTCATGACCTTATTGAACGCTTCACCAGAATTTCTAAACGCGCTTAAAGCGATATTACCAAGTGATACCGTAACCACTGCAACAGAGGGTTACCTGACAGAGGAAAGAGGCTTGTCCCTTGGTACAGCCGCTTGCCTTTTACGCCCTAGAACCGTTGAAGAAGTTTCTGCAATCGTGGCGCTGTGCAATCAGCACCGCGTTGGCATTATTCCCTATGCGGGCGGCACAGGGCTGGTTGGGGGGCAGGTTGCAACACTTGACCCAGCCCCTGTTGTTTTATCAGTTGAACGGATGAATGCTGTACGCGCCACGGACACTGCAAACAATACAATCACTGTAGAGGCGGGCCTGATACTGGAAGACCTTCAAAAAGCTGCCGATGATGCGGATCGGCTGTTTCCGCTTTCACTTGCTTCCCAAGGCAGTTGCCGTATCGGGGGCAACCTTGCAACCAACGCAGGGGGTGTTCAGGTCTTGTGCTATGGCAATACGCGTGACTTATGCTTGGGGTTAGAGGCAGTTATGCCAGATGGTTCGATTTACCACGGCCTAAAAGGATTACGCAAAGACAATACAGGCTACGATGTTCGAAATATGCTGGTAGGCTCAGAGGGTAGTTTAGGAATTATCACCGCTGCAACGCTAAAGTTATTTGCAAAACCAAAAGAGATTGCAACGGCTATGGCGGTTTTGCCATCGCCAGAAGCCGCAGTAAATTTGCTGGGTGTGATGCAGTCAAAGCTAGACGGATTAGTTTCCAGCTTTGAATTAATAAATGGAATGGGCCTTGATTTTCTGGCTGAAAAGATGCCCGACCTTCGCTTGCCTTTTACCCCGCACCCAACATGGATGGTGCTAATTGAGGTCACAGGTGGTGAAGGTGCGGAATTAGAAAGCCGCATTATGTCTGCCCTTGAACAGGCTATTGAAAGCGGCTTGGTTGAAGATGTGTTGATCGCGCAAAACGTACAACAACGGCAAGATTTTTGGCAAGTGCGTGAAAACATTCCGATTGCCAATAAAGCAGTTGGTTCTATTTCCAGCCACGATATTTCCGTACCCATTTCGGCAATCCCTGCGTTCATAGATGCAGGCAGTAAATCCATTGCTAGGTTAGGCGATTATCGTATCAACTGTTTTGGTCATGTGGGTGATGGTAATCTGCATTACAATGTGTACCCATTAAAAGGCCAAAGTAACCAAGGTTTGGGAAACTTACGCAAGGCCGTCAAAGATGTGGTATACGAGTTGGTTCATGAATTTGGCGGATCTTTCTCTGCTGAACACGGCATCGGACGGCTAAAAATTGATGACTTGGAAAAATATGGTGACCCTGCAAAACTTGCGATGATGCGCCAGATTAAAACTGCTTTTGACCCGAATGGCATCATGAACCCAGGCGTTATTATCAGATAATAATATTACGCCCCGCCAGGGGGGTACTTGCGGGGCGCATGGTTTGTGGCAAGCATCATGTTTTCACTTAGCGTGCTTTTGAACTATAACTAGTAAATGGTTACGAAAACCTTACGGCCCTCAATTTTCTAACGCTCACTTTTGCCCTTTGCCCTTTCAAGTGCCATTCTGGTTTTTGCGGCCATATCAAAAAACGGGCGTGGCGGTATCCAACTGGGTTCTGACAGTGAATTGGCTGTGTCCAACAATTCTGACGGCGCATTCATCGTTAGATCAGCGATCAACCTACCCATGATCGTGCCGCGTGCCGCACCAGACGCATTATAACAACCCGCCGCAAACATAGTGTCTGATAGCTTGCTGAATACTGGTTTCGAATTGGCACTTACACAAATATTACCCGACCAAGTGTATTCAATCGCATCTGCTGCTAGCCAAGGAAATCTTTTTTTCAATCCCTGATAGTGGATGCTCTGGTTATGTGCCAATCTGGCTGCTTCAATCCCTGAAGGGCGATACTCTGCAGTGTTGCGGATCAAAATACGTCGATCTTTTGTTAACCGCATGGTCGCCCCTAGGGATTGAGGCGACAAAACCCCCCAAGAAGCCGCGTGGCCGATTTCATCTTCTTCGGCTTTGGTCAGGGGGCGGGTCAAACTGGCGGTTAAAGCTAGTGGGAACACGCGGTCAGTTCGAATGCCTAACCTAGGCATGAAAGCATTGACCCCGACGATCACTTTGTTTGCGCGCAACGTGCCGCCTTTTAGGGTTAGAATCGCCGCATCCCCATCTTGCTTCAGCTTTAAGACAGGTGAGTTTTCATAAATCTCGACCTGAGCAGGCAAACTATCGGATAGCCCTTTCGCAAGGGCTGCAGGTTGCACCAAAGCACCACCTGTCGACAGAACGCCCAACTTATAATGCGTAGTGCCAAGACGTTTATGTAAAGCTGCTTGATCCAACAAGGTGGCGTTAATCCCCATATCCGTAAATGCCTGCGCATGGTGGCGCAGTTTATTAAAATTTTTCGGGGATGTGGCAGCATGAATAGATCCGGTATCTTCCCATTGGCAGTTTATTTCATGGGTTTCAACAAGCTGCTTTAGGGCTGCAACGCCTGCATGATCCAACGCATTCAGGGCCGCATAATCCGCCCACCCACTTGCTGATGAAAAGGCTGCATGTCCAGGCGACTCGTTGGCAACAACAAAGCCAGAATTGCGCCCTGTTGCTCCTTGTCCGACCCGCTTGCCGTCAATCAGGATAACGCGTGCATTCGGTTCCAACTCTGCTATTCGCCGCGCAGCTGCAAGGCCGGTAAACCCGCCGCCGATTATTACCCAATCTGTTGTTTGTGTACCATTAAACGTCGGATGTGATGTGTAATCACCAGCTAAAGCAACCCAGCCACATATATCTGAAATGGTATTACCCAGGAAATGCCCAATCATCAAAGCCCCTCAAATGCACATAACACATGCACGGGCACGCCCATTGCCTTTATTTTGTCTGCCCCACCCAAGTCAGGTAGGTCAATTATGAAGGTAGATTGCACAACAACGCCCCCCAAAGCCTCGATCAATTTTATTCCAGCTTCAGCAGTGCCACCTGTTGCGATCAGATCGTCCAGTAATAGTATCTTTTCACCCGCTTCAATCGCATCATCATGTAGCTCTAGCGTGGCAGTTCCATATTCCAGTTGGTAATCTTGGCTAATGGTTTTCCCAGGTAATTTCCCTTTTTTACGGACCGGAATGAAACCCACACCCAATGACTGCGCCACCGCACCCCCCATGATAAAACCGCGGGCTTCTAGGCCTGCAACCTTGTCAATTTTCAGGTCTTTCAGGGCTGCCACTGTTTCGGCAATCGCCAACCGCAATCCTTCGGCACTGCCAAATAATGTGGTGATATCGCGAAATAGAATGCCTTCATGTGGGAAGTCAGGGATAGTACGAATGTAGTCTCGGATACTGTTGGTCATTATGTCTCTTTATTATTGCTTAAATAAACGTTGTAAGATGGTTTGTGGATTGCCGTTGTTTCGTTTTGAAAGTTCGCGTGCTGCTGGGGTCTTTTTTAAGATAGAAATAACACTAGGAGAAGTCAGGGCAACCGCATGGTTTAAAGCGTCCCCATCGGTGAAGGCAGAAAGGTTAACCACCTGAACACCGTGTTTAGCTAATTGATCCGATCGTGTGATCTGGCCAAGGCGTTGTTGCCTGCCTGTCAGGAACGCCATGACTTTTAAAGCATTGTCATTTTCTGTGCTGAACACAACAAAAGGGCTTGGAACAGGGTTAAGACGGCTAAGTTGTATTTCAAAAACGGACGGGTCAATGTCGGGTGAGATTAAAACCACACCATCAATGATCTTGCGCACACGTTCATCACCGCCGATCGCCATCTGGCGTAAGGTTTCCATCAACAAATTGGCGCCTATGGAATGCGCAACCAAAATCAACCGCTTCACACCAGAGCTTGCCAGTTGTTCTAGCAAGGTTTGTAATCCGTCACGGGCAAACAAAACACTGTCACGGTCATGCAGGTATTCATATGACGTTTCCGTTGACGGCCAAGCATATAATACGGGTGTGCTTGTTAACTCCATATCGGCAGAGATTTGTGCAAAACGGTATAGGCTTTCAGCAAAATTGTTATTGTATCCGTGGATAAAGACAATCGCTTCATCCTTGGCACCCACTTTTGATTTGAAAGTAGCAGAAGTATCGAAAACCTGTGCATCGGTAACCACAAAATCCGTTGCTGGGTTGGGTGCGGATTTTGGCCACTCTATTGCGCCAACCTTATGGGTGGGCGGCAGTGACACATCAAACCGTGCATAGGTTACCTCTGACGTGCGCAATCCGTTGAAATCAAATTTAGCGTCAGTTTGGCGTTGCCGTGTTGTGGCAACAAATATGCGTTCAACATGCGTAACTGGTATATTTGATGTAACAATTCCCAGCTCACCACGCCCTGCACATGCCGTCAGAACGGTCAGGCAGAATATCAGCACGGTAAGCGGTTTTTGCATTTTTACAGAACCCTACCGGCAACCGCATCAAGTTGAGCGACTATTGCAAGGTCGCGGTTATCGGGTTGGGTTAGAATTGCATATTCCAACGCGCGGTCACAACCATACGGGCAGGGTTCGCGCTTAGCACCTAACAGTGCGGGTAACCTGCCAACCAGCCCTTTGGCCTTGCTTGCATTGCCCATCAGGGTTGCGATGATTTGTGATATATCCACTTCTCCGTGGTCAGGATGCCAACTGTCAAAATCAGTTATCATAGCCACAGAGGCATAACAAAGTTCCGCCTCGCGTGCTAACTTCGCCTCTGGCATATTGGTCATGCCAATTACATCACACCCCCAAACCTCGCGATACATCTTACTTTCGGCGAGCGTTGAAAACTGCGGCCCTTCCATTGCCAGATAAGTACCACCCATATGCACATTTATATTCTCCGCTTTAGCGGCTTCATAACAGGCCGCACTTAAACGCGCACAGGTGGGATGGGCTACAGAAACATGCGCTACACAGCCCGTGCCGAAAAAGGATTTTTCGCGTGCGAATGTGCGATCAATAAATTGGTCCACAATCACAAAATCGCCGGGTGCCATATCTTCGCGAAAAGACCCACATGCAGAAACCGATATTACATCTGTTACGCCCGCGCGTTTCAACGCATCAATATTCGCACGGTAATTTACTGTGCTTGGGGAAAGCGCGTGGCCCCGTCCATGGCGTGGTAAAAACACCATTTTCACACCGTTTAATTGGCCAAATAATAACGCATCAGATGCGTCGCCAAACGGGCTGTCAACTTTATGCCATTTGGCACCTTCGAGCCCTTCAATGTCATAAACACCACTGCCGCCCATCACGCCGATTACCGTTTCCAAAATATAATCTCCATATGTCTTTTACAAAGTTTATGCCGCCTGCATCTGATATTAAAGCGGTATTGTGGCCCATTTGAATTGCGCATCGGTTTCAACCGCTTTGATGCGAACCGCACGAATGCGTGCCAAAGCTGCATCACCCTCTTCGCCTTGCAGGCACAATATTTTCAACACCAACATACCTGATCGGCCATTGCCGCCTTTGCAATGAACCAAAATACGGCCATTCTTTTCTAATATTTCGTGTAGTTGTGCCAGATTTTGCAACCAAAGAGTGCGGTCTTTAGTGTCTGGCGTGCCATAATCCGTAATAGGTAGATGCAGCCAATCATAGGGGGCTTGCAAAAATTGTTGCGGTAAAGAGGTAACCATATTGGGAAATTCATCTTCACCTGTAAGCGTGACAACTACATGTGGGTTCCATTTTGCAATAGATGCAAAATCGGCGTCAGTTACTGGCTGCCTGCACAATGCAAGCGTACCAGTCCCAAACCCTGCCACTTGATATATCTCAAACCGCTCCGTCGACATTACGTTTTCTCGGGTCGGTTAAGCGAAAATACATTATGTACGGACGTATAATCACGATACCCCAAACGCGCTAACGGTGCATAACTGGTGACATCCAGTATTCCATTTTTCAAATGCTCATCATGAATATGCACACAAACCACCTGTCCCAAAATCATATGTCCATTGCCGGGCAACGGGATGATTGAGTGCAAGGTACATTCAAATACCGCAGGGCTAACAGCCACAAACGGGGTTTTGATAACTTGCGGTATGCCTTTTTCCAATCCTGCCTGTTCAAACTCGTCAATACCATGCGGATAATGTTCGGATGTGACGTTCATCGCATCCTTTAATGCGTCTGATACGATATTGACGCAAAACTCTTTTGTGTCTTGAATGTTCACCAAACTGTCTTTCAAATCATCAGATCCTGCCTTTGCGCCAGAAGCTGAAAACATCACCATCGGGGGCACGTCTTGAATGCCATTAAAGAATGAGTAGGGGGCAAGGTTTGCAATGCCATCTTTGCTCAATGTCGAAACCCAACCTATAGGGCGCGGGGAAACAATGGCCTTGAAAGGGTTATGCGGTAATCCGTGATCGTCGATATTGGGGCGATAAAACATGTATTTGCCTTTATGAAGAATTGCCCAATGCCTACCCTCATGCTATCGGCATTTCCAGAGTTATTGCAAAGAGTTGAAAATATGTACCGTTTGGCGGCCGAAAATAAGGATGATTGGTGGGAGGTCGAAGCCCTATACGACCTGACCTTTGCGCCTGGCCGTGAAGCATTATCATCGTACCGCTTGCGTGAAGGCGTGTTGCCTGTGGCTGATCTCTGCCTAACCGCGCGGGATAAAGATGATGTGCTGGCAGGTGTCATTCGGTATTGGCCAGTTGTGATCGGCGAAAATAATGCCAAAACCCTACTGCTTGGCCCTATTGCCGTTCACCCAACGCGCCAAGGTGAGGGCTTGGGTGGCTTGCTGATGCGTGAAAGTCTATCACTGGCAAAACAGGCAGGATGGGGCCGTGTTATGCTTGTTGGGGATGCACCGTATTACCAGCGTTTTGGGTTTAACAAGGCACCCGATCTGAACTTTCCACCACCTGTTAATCCTGATCGAATACTGACGCAGGAACTGGCTGAAGGTGCTTTTAAAGATGTGTCGGGGTCTGTGCGCAAGAGTGAAGACTAACCGTAGCTTACTGTCTAACTTGAATCATTAGTCTAATTATAGCATCCTGTGGTTGTATTGATTTAACTTTATTTGAGGAAATAGGATGAGCGGTGATATTATCAACGGGCTTTTCAAAAAAGGCGGCTCCCGTGGCTATTATACAGTTAAAGCTATTAACTGGGATGTTGGTAAAAAGGGTTCAGGCTTTACGATTACCGTTCCGAAGGGCCGTGAATTTGAAAGCAGTGTACCTAGGTTTTTACACTGGGTATTGTCACCTGATAATCTGCGATATTTATTGTCGGCTGTGATCCACGATTTTTTGTTGGAAGAAAACTACCGAGCGTTTTTTGCAGCAGGAGAATGGTATGACGCGGCACTTAAATCAGATGGTAAACAGTATTTCACTTTTACCGCGGCCCTTGCGGTGACGACCTTTACGGTCATGGGGCGGATGAACAAAAAAATAAGAAGCATGATCCCGAAAAGGGGTGGAAATGAGCGACGGTAAGGTTATCGGCACCGCCATATATTAGTTCGTAATTTCACTGCCCGTTCAGCCACTTCATCAAGGCCCCGCGCACGGATTGTTCCCCCGATGCGCGTGCTTCATTAATCACGTCGCGGGCCTCTTCCAGATTAGTGCGGCGCAGCATGTGTTTTACGGGGCCGATGCTGGCGGGGCGCATCGATAGATTGCGCAGGCCCATCGCGACAAAACACAATGCTTCAACTGGGCGGCCAGCATCTTCACCACAAAAACTGACAGGGGTTTCAAACAGATCACATCTTGCTGCAATTTGTTCAATAAATGTCAAGAAACTAACGTTCAAAGTATCGTAACGGCGGCGTACACGTTCGTTTTCTCTGTCGGCTGCATAGAAGAATTGCTTTAAATCATTGCCGCCAATGGAAATAAAATCACACATTTCAAAGAATTGATCTGGTGCAAAAGCCAAGCTTGGGGTTTCAAGCATGGCGCCCACTTTCACATCCGAAGGCATCACATGGCCCAGACGTTCCTCATTACGCAGAACCTTTCCAAGCAAGGCTTTGGCATCGCGAAATTCGTCAAATTGGGCGACGAACGGGAACATGATACGCAAAGGCCGCCCGTTGGCTGCACGAATAAACGCTTGCAACTGCATCTGCATAACGCTTTTTTTATCCAACCCAACACGAATGGCACGCCAACCCATCGCAGGGTTGGGTTCATCTTCGGGCTGTAAGTAAGGCAGGACTTTATCCGAGCCAATATCAAGCGTGCGGAAATTAACGGGCAAGCCGTTTGATGCTTTATAAACCCGCGCGTAAAGATTGGCCAAATCAGAGCGCTTTGGCATTGAATTGCGCAACAGGAATTGCAGTTCTGTGCGAAACAACCCAACACCCTCGGCACCAGAACTTTCCAAGCTGGGCAGATCGGCCATCAGGCCTGCATTCATCTGTAAACCAACCTGCACACCATCTTGAGTTACAGCAGGCAGATCACGTATAGCAATATATTTTTTCTGGGCTTCCGTCAGCATTGCGACTTTATCTTTGAAAGCCCCCACAACAGTTTCATCGGCGCGCAGATGTACAACACCCTGATCGCCATCCACCAGAATTTCATCACCAGTTAAAGCTTCACGGGTGATGTTTTCGGCGTGAATAACCATAGGAATGGCCCAAGCACGGGCAATTATTGTGGCATGTGACCCTACAGAGCCATGTTCCAACACCAGCCCTTTGATGTTTTTACCATATTCCAGCAATTCTGCTGGGCCGATATTACTGGCAACCAAAATGGCATTTTCTGGCACCGCATCACTCGCCGATCGGCCTTGTCCCGTTAGCAGGCGCAGCAAACGATTAGACAGATCATCCAGATCATGCAGCCGTTCGCGCAAATAAGGATCAGGTACGCGTGACATGCGTGCGCGTGTAGCAGATTGTTCTTTTTCCACTGCCGCTTCGGCTGACAATCCACTGTCGATGCTGGCTTCTAATCGTGATACCCAGCCACGTGAATTGGCAAACATACGGTACGCTTCCATTACCTCTTGTTGTTCTTTATCGGCGGATTTACTTGCGTTCAGCAAATCGTCAACATTTAGTCGCAACAGATCTATGGCCTCGTTCAGGCGGAATTTTTCAATGTCAGGGTCATCTGCGATTGGATTGGTAATCACAATCTTTGGGTCATGTAATAGGACTACACCAATGGCGGCCCCTTCTTGGGCAGAGCCGCCTTTAAATAAATGTGCGCGCTGGTGCGGGGCAGTCATGGCTTCGCCTTCGCCGGTAAAAGCACCCAGTTCTTTCATTTCCGCGATAACCATTGCCACAACTTCAAGCGCATAAATGTCGTCATCTGCGTATTTACGTGGTTCCTTACTTTGTACAACCAATACACCCAGAACTTCACCAAGCCTTTGAATTGGCACACCTAAAAGTGAGGAAAACAATTCCTCACCAGTTTCAGGCATATAGCGAAACCCTTTGGTATTTGGTGCATCTTCGGCATTAATAGGTGCCGCCTGCTTGGCTACACGCCCGACAAGCCCTTCACCCACACGCATTCTAGTCTGGTGAACAGCTTCAGGATTTAGGCCTTCGGTCGCACATAGTTCCAATGTTTGGCGGTCGCGACGCAGGTAAATCGAACACACTTCAGTTTCCATGCTTTGTGCTACAAGCTGGGTTATGTGGTCTAACCGCTCTTGGCCTGCACCATCTTCGGCTAGCGTGTCACGCAGCCTTTGCAGTAGTGTTCTGGATGTAACGCCGCTTTTTTTGGCCATAAATTTTTTACGCTGCTTTATCTAGTTCAAAAGCATCATGCAACGCGCGGACGGCTAATTCCATATATTTTCGGTCAACCAGTACAGATACTTTTATTTCCGAGGTCGTGATAACCTGAATATTCACGCCTTCATCAGCCAAAACGCCGAACATTTTGCCTGCGACACCCGCTTGTGAGCGCATACCGTTACCGACAATAGAAATTTTAGCCACGTTCGGATCGTTAAGCAATTCTTTATAGTTCAATTCACCGTCTTCTTGGGAGTCACTTAGGGCTTTTTCGGCCAATGCAATTTGATCTGTTGGGCAAGAAAATGTCATATCCGTGCGTCCATCATCCGAGATGTTTTGTACGATCATATCCACATTCACGCCAGCCTCTGCCAAAGGGCGGAATATAGCTGCGGCTACGCCCGGGCGGTCAGCCACGGATACCAATGTCATTTTGGCTTCATCCCTAGAATAAGCCACGCCTTTTACCACACGAATATTTTCCATGATGTCCTCTTCTTTGCAGACTAATGTGCCAGTGTTTTCTGAAATGCTTTCCCCGAAACTGGACAGTACGCGTAAATTCACGCGATAGCTACGCGCAAGTTCCACAGAACGGGTTTGTAGTACTTTTGCGCCCAAAGATGCCAGTTCCAGCATTTCCTCATAAGATATTTTATCTAGCTTGCGCGCGTTACTCACAATACGCGGGTCGGTTGTGTATATACCGTCTACGTCGGTGTAAATATCACAACGATCCGCATCAAAAGCTGCCGCAAAAGCTACGGCTGTGGTGTCTGACCCGCCACGCCCCAAAGTAGCGATGCGCCCGTCCGCCATAACACCTTGAAAGCCTGCTACAATGGCGACTTTTGTACCGTTTGCAAACGACGCTTCAATGTTTTCGCTGGGGATCGCATCAATGCGCGCCCCTTCATGGTGGCCCGTGCATTTCACCGGCACCTGCCAGCCTTGCCAGCTGCGTGCGGGTATACCCATTTCCTGCAACCGCATCGCCATCAAACCAGATGTGATGTTTTCACCAGAGGATACAACCGCATCATGTTCTGCCTTATCATGCAGCCCATTGTCAGGTGCGCTGTCTTTGACCCAGCCCACAAGTTCATTGGTTTTGCCTGACATAGCAGAGACGATAACGATAACCTCATTGCCGTTATCAACCTCTTGCTTCACCTTGCCAGCAGCATTCGCGATCTTATCCAGATCCGCTACAGAGGTACCACCAAATTTCATCACAATGCGCGACATCACTTTATTCCAAATCCCAGTATTCGTCAGCGCGTGTCTTACGCGGGTTGCGGGCAGGGAGCAAGGGAAAGTGGTTGATGCGCAGTAATTTTGGGGTGGCTTTTGCCTGCGTACATTATGAAATGTAGAAACACGAGTTGATACTTATATGAATACATACTTGTACCGCCTATTTTTTATATGAAAAGGGTGTGGTTTTGCCTAGGGTAGAAAAACGGCCTGAAAATCCAGGCTAGATTTCGGGGGGTATCAATGAAAATAGTAAACCAGACAACAAGATTGGCTTGTCTTTCAGTAGCCACATGTGCTGCATTATTTACACAACCAGTTGCTGCGACCGAAGGGTATTTTGCCCTAGGTTACGGCCCAAACCAACGTGCGTTGGCCGGTGCAGGTGTTGCGCACGGTTTTGAAGCAATGTCTGTGGCGGTAAATCCTGCATCGGCGACAGGGGTAGGGCATGAAGTGCAAATCGGATTGCAGTTTTTCTCACCCAGACGTGGTTACACAGCTACGGGAACGGGATTTGTGCCCACGGGTACTGTAGACAGCGGGTCAAATTTGTTTCTGATCCCCAACTTTTCATATAATCGTCCGCTAGATAGCGGGGCGGTTTTAAATTTTTCGGCATACGGAAATGGCGGCATGAATACCGATTTTGGTACAGGATTGGCAGGCTGCGGTTCTGTTTTTTGCGGCGGCCCTGTGGGTGTTGATCTTAGTCAATTATTTCTTTCGGCTACTTACGCACAAAAACACGGTAATCTGTCATGGGGCATTGCCCCCACGTTGGCTGCACAAAGATTTGAAGCCAAAGGTTTAGGCGCATTTGCGGGGATATCTGCGGATGCAGCCAACCTAACTGATAATGGGCATGACATCTCTTATGGCTTTGGGATGCGGGCTGGGTTGAACTGGCAGGCCACACCAACCTTTAGCTTTGGCCTTGCGGGGCAAACTAAAATGTATATGTCGAAATTCGATAAATACGCAGGCCTATTTGAAAATGGCGGCGATTTTGATATTCCAGCGTCGGTAACAGCAGGTTTAGCCTGGAAAGCCCACCCGAAAACAACGGTTATGGTGGATTTACAACGGATTTTTTATACAGGCATAGGAGCGGTTTCCAACGCGGGAAATGCAGGCCCTTTAGGGGCGCCAGGTGGTGCTGGTTTTGGCTGGGATGACGTGAATGTCATCAAAATTGCCACGGAATGGAAACAAAGCGATAAGATGACATGGCGGGCTGGCTATGCCTATGCAACCAACCCTGTAGGCCCAGAGGATGTGACGCTGAACATCATTGCCCCCGGTATTGTAGAACATCATTTCAGCCTTGGGGGTTCTTATAAATACAATGAGAAAAGCAAGTTGGATTTTGCGGTTGTAATTGTGCCAAGAAGTACGGTTTCAGGCCCAGAGGTAACGCCGGCCGGTGTGACGCCTGGAAGTAATATCGAATTATACATGCGCCAATTCAGCCTGTCGGTAGGGTGGTCGCACGCATTTTAAGAGGTGCTTAAAATCTAAATCTATAGGGTCTTCAATGCTACATACCAGTATTCTTCAACGTGTGTATTGCGTGGGGTGAGGATATGGGAAAGAACGATATAATTTGTATTGTGCGTAATCTTAATTGGACTAGCTTCTAATATATCTTTTGAAACACCGAGGGTTAAAAATGCGCCGCATCGAATATTTCTTTTCTGTCCATTCAGCATATGCCTATCTGGGGTCCACTAAATTTACTGAAATAGCAAAGTCGGCGGGATGTGTGATTGAATACCGCCCAGTTGATTTGCGTAAAGTCGTTGACGCATGCAATACAGTTTCGTTTTCTGATCGTAGTTTCGCACACAAAGATTATTTTTTCCGACGTGAGCTAGAACGCTGGTCCCAAGAACGCAATGTTCCCATTCTTTCGACAGGGCCATCTTTTCATTCGCATGAAATAGCAACTGCAAGTTCTATGGTTATTGCCGCACAGTTTCAAGATATTGATGTAGCTGCATTTAGCCATGCTTTGCTGGCAAATCACTGGAACAAAGATGCAGATTTGGCAGACCGATCGACGCTTGTTAAAATTGCCGCCAGTGTAGGGTTGGATGGTGAAGAATTACTGAAACGTGGTAGTTCTGATGCGGTGACAGCGCAATACGACGCCAACACACAAGAAGCGATTGATCGGTCGGTTTTCGGTTCCCCTACATATTTTGTTGATGGTGATATGTTCTATGGGCAGGATCGTTTAGATATGGTCGAACGCGCCTTGAAAAATCCATATGCTGGTGATTTTAAAATCAGCATGTCGCCGAAATAATAATAGTACCTGACAAAGGTGGGCATCTGGTCACTCTACAACCTCAATTCCCGTGCAATTTTAGCCAAAGCAGCCGCATTGCCCCCGCCTGTTTTATCGCGAATGGCAGAACGGTGACTTTCTACTGTGCGAATGGAAATGTTCAGCCGGTATGCAATTTCTTTGTTCAGGTGCCCTTCGGCAATCAAAGCAAGTACTTGTTTTTCACGTTTGGTTAATCCGTAAGTACATTCGGTTTCGCCATGAACCCCCGAAGAGCTTTGTAGACTGGCTGCAACTTTCGGCCCCAAATATGTAGCCCCTTCAGCCACAGATTTAATGGCGTTTAACATCTCTGGTTTGGATACATCTTTTAACACAAAACCACTGGCCCCGATGCGCAAAGCTTCTTGGATATACTCATTATCATCATAGATAGATAAAAACAGAATACGGGTATTTATACCAAGCTGCATAATCTGTTTTGCAGCCTCTAACCCGTTCATTACGGGCATGGAAATATCCATTAACAGCACATCTGGTTTAAACTGTTTACAAAGTGTCACGGCCTCTTGTCCATTACAGCCTTCAGCGATGATTTCAATATATCCGACATCGGACAGGCGTGCGCTGATACCTTCGCGTAGCAAGTCATGATCGTCTACGATGATGATTTTAATATGTGAATTGGGTTTCATGTGCGGCCCCTGTCTTTCGTGATGGGCAAGGTAATACGAATGCCAAAGCCGGATGGTTTGACATCCATGAATTGGATTGTTCCACCAAAACTGTCAATGCGTTCTTGCATGTTGCGCAGACCAAGGCCTGAGGTTTCTTGCAAAAAACGTACCCCTAATGGGGCGCCGCTGCCGTCATCACTGATGTCTAATTGGATTTTACTTTTTATTTTATTTAACGTTATGAACACATTATCTGCTTGTGAATGCTTAACCGCATTGGTCAGGGATTCCTGCACACACCGGTAAAGTGCGGTTTTGGCTTCATCGATCAACAGATCTTGTATTGGCTCTGCGTCAACCATTACGTTAAAATCGCTCTGTGTACTGAATTCTGTACCCAAACCTTTAATAGCGGCCGCAAGTCCGATATCGTCCAACACTGAAGGGCGTAGATCCATTGATATACGGCGTACCTCTGAAATCGCTTCATCCAGTGCAGTGATGGATTTTTCAATCGGTTGGGTGACTTTTGATCCTTTGCGGATATGCCCAAGTGCGCTTTCAATCCCGTATTTCGCGGAGACCAACAACTGGCTGATACTGTCATGCAATTCACGCGATACACGTTTGCGTTCATCTTCTTGAATATCCACGATGCGGGTCGTCAGCTTTTTCAGTCGGGCATCTGCCAAACGTTGCTCTGATAATTGCAGGCTTGCCAGAATGATCGTGGTGACGCCAATGGCTCCAATGGTTAAAAGTAAAAGCGCAAACCGGGTTTGACGGATCGAATTTTGCAATTCTTTTTGCACGATATTAACCTTATCAGTTACATCATCCAGATATATTCCTGTCCCCAACATCCAATCCCATTTCGGAAAATAGGTTGAAAAAGCCAATTTGTTTACATAATTCCCCGATGAGGGTTTCAACCAGATATGCTCATAAAATCCTCCCCCTTCCTGACCTATTTTAATCATATCGCGGATGATATTCTTGCCTTCAACATTTTTCAGCCCGTACCAGTTATTGCCGACAAAATACGTCAGTCGCGGGTTTACGATATTTTTGCCCTCGTTGTCATATGCAAAGAAATAATTATCCTCGCCATAAGACATTTTGCGCAAGATTTCAGTGGCTGAACGCTGTGCTTGGCGTTTGGTTTTCAAAGTTGAATTATACATCGGCGTGATTGCACCAGTTGCTAACTGGATATAATTTTCCAATTCCTTGCGCTTCAAATCAAGGTACATCTTTTCAACGATTTCAGCCTGGGCAGTGGCCAATCGGGCTGATTGAATGTTCACAACAAATATGGTTGCCGCCGAGATTAGAATGATCGGCAGCAAAGCAATAAAAATCAGCTTTGTTTTGTAGTTCATCTGGTTTTCCCCTTTGGCGCGGTTAGATACATCAATACACACTGGGCAGGAAGTTAACAGAGTTCAGTAGTAATACGGATATACGCGGGTAGTACTGCGTGTTGTCATTTACGCACCATAGAACTAAACAGAATCAAGGTTACTGCTGTATAGTGGTGGCCTGTATCCATTTGGGAGGAAATACATGGAACGTCGTAAGTTTTTAACCGGTGCAGCTATTGCTGGTGCCGCTACAACGCTGGCCGCACCTTCGGTTGCTCAAGGTAAAAAAGAAATGGTTATTGTGTCCACTTGGCCACGTGACTTCCCAGGTTTGGGATTGCCTGCGCAACGTCTTGCAGCACGCATCACTGAACTGACAGACGGTGAGATTGATGTGAAATACTTCGCTGCCGGCGAACGCGTTGGTGCGTTTGACAGCTTTGACGAAGTTGCATCTGGCAACGCACAAGCCTATATCGCCGCTGACTACTACTGGAAGGGTAAGCATCCAGGTTGGGCTGCATTTACTGCTATCCCGTTCGGTCTGACATACACAGAAATGGACGCTTGGATCAAATATAGTGGCGGCCAAGAATTGTGGGATGAAATCGCTGGCGAATTTGGTCTGAAAAACTTTGCTATGGGCAATACAGGCGTTCAAATGGGCGGTTGGTTCAACAAAGAGATGAACTCTGCTGATGACTTCAAAGGTTTGAAAATGCGTATTCCTGGTTTGGGCGGCGACGTTCTATCAAAACTAGGTGCATCTCCTGTGTCACTACCTGGTGGTCAAATTTATGAAAACCTTACATCTGGTGCGATCGATGCAACAGAGTGGGTTGGCCCATATAATGATTACTTCATGAAGTTCTATGAAGCTGCGAAATACTACTATTTCCCAGGTATGCACGAGCCAGGCGCACAGCTTGCAATGGGCATGAACAGTGAATTCTGGGGTGGTCTATCTGACAACCACAAAGCCATCGTTCAAGCCGCGTGTAACGAAGAAAATGCACGTACAATGGCAGAAACCAATGCAAACAACGGTAAATTCCTAAATAAATTGGTTAATGAGCATGGCGTACAAGTACGCGAGTTCAATGACGATGTTTATGATGCATTTGGTGAAGCTGCGGCAGAAGTCATGGAAGAAGCCCGTGATCACAGCCCATTGGCCAAGAAGATTATGGATGCTGTTGCAGATGCGCGCGCTGAAATCGGTGCATGGACTGCTTTGTCAGACATGTCATACGTGCAAAAGCGTAACCGCGTAATCAACGGTTAATCTTAAGCAGATCTAAAATAAGCCGGGGCGGATATTTCGCCTCGGCTTCATTGTAAACAAAACTAATCAATTAGTTGCCATTCATGCTGCTGTCGGGGGAAAGTCATGTCTATGCCGCAAACCGAATCTGAACCTATGTCGGGTTCTTTGCCAAATGCCACCCGCATTCTTGGATGGTCGATCCTTTTTGTCATGTTCGTATTTCTTGCGAATAACTTTCTTACATTTTGGGCAGGCTTGCCTGGTGCCTCGCCTTCAGGAAATATGCTTGCGATGATGCAAGCGGCATTTTACCCCTTAGCCGTCATTCTTGCGTTGTTACTGGTACGCCAACGCGCAAATGTTACATTGCGCGACGACAGCCTGCGCATTTCAAACATGAACACATTTTTCATCCGCGCGTGTTTTTTCGCGGTTCTGTATATTGGTGTCATTGATATGGCCATCTCATTTTTGCGTGTCGAAGGGTTGCTGGAAAGCATCGTGGGCGAACAGATGACCAAAAACTTGGGCCGCTCGCAATTTCGCGGCACTTATGTCCATGTGCCCCTGATGATCCTTGGTGTTATCACTGCAACACGTAGCCGCGTATTGGGCGTAGAATGGTTGGCATTAATGGTGGTTGTCGCCGAATTATTAATCGTTTTCTTGCGCTTTATCTTTTCATATGAACAGGCATTTATGGCCGATCTTGTACGTTTCTGGTATGGTGCCTTATTCCTGTTTGCCAGTGCCTACACTTTGATCGAAGAGGGCCATGTACGGGTTGATATATTCTATGCTGGCTTCAAGACTAAAACCAAAGGGTGGGTCAATGCGTTTGGCTCATTGTTTATGGGAATAATGCTGTGTTGGACGATTTTAATCGTCGGAATGGGGGCAAAAACTTCAATCATTAACAGCCCCATACTTTCTTTTGAAACCTCACAATCTGGCTTTGGAATGTATGTAAAATACCTTATGGCAGGTTTCTTGGGTGTATTTGCAGTATCTATGATGATCCAGTTTGTCAGTTACTTACTGTCAGCGGTTGCCGATTATCGCGGCGATCCTGATACCACTACCAAAGCGGAGACCCCATAACGATGGAACTGTATTTTCTTCTTTTGCTGGTCATTCTAATGGCTGCCGCACTTGGGTCAGGGTTTCCCGTGGCTTTTGCCCTTCCGGGCGCATCTATCATTACCATTATGGTAGCCGCTGGCACGGGGCTTTTGTTTGAAGGCGTTACCGACGCATATTTTGCCCAAGGCGGGCCGAAACAATGGTTATCAGCAGGGGTGACAAACCTGCGCGGGGTCTATTGGGAACCTGAACGCGATACGTTGATCGCCATCCCTTTGTTTATTTTTATGGGCATCATGTTGCAACGGTCCAAAATTGCTGAAGATTTGCTGATTACTATGGCCAATCTGTTTGGCCCAATTCCAGGCGGTTTGGGCATATCCGTGGTGTTTGTGGGGGCTTTACTGGCGGCGACAACAGGTATTGTTGGTGCCACTGTGGTTGCAATGGGTTTAATTTCATTGCCTGCGATGATGCGCAACGGCTATTCAAATTCGCTGGCGACAGGCACGATTGCCGCCTCTGGTACATTGGGCCAAATCATTCCACCATCAATCGTATTAATCATTTTGGCCGATCAGTTGGCCAGTGCAGCAGATCAGGCAGGGACTATCCGTAAAGCGCTGTTTAAAGAAAACACTGGCGAATTGTCTATGCCATCTTCTTTTGAAGTCGTGTCTACAAGTGCAGGCGAGATGTTCTTAGGTGCGTTGCTTCCCGGGCTGGTTTTGGTTGGCCTGTATATGCTTTATATCCTTGTGGTCGCAATGATACGCCCGAAAATGGCACCACCAGTTCTATACAAAGGGTCGTATGATAAAGCATTTGCCGTAAATGTATTTATGACACTTATCCCGCCATTGGCCCTAATATTCTTGGTTCTGGGGTCGATTATCGGTGGTATCGCTACTGTAAACCAAGCGGGTGCCATCGGTGCTGCGGGTGCACTTGTGATGGCGGGTTATCGTTTGAATGAAGGCCGCAAAGGCACTTATTATCCTGCTATTATTGCTGTCGGCAGTTTGATTGTTATCGCACTGGTGATGAGCAATTTTAACACCAACATTAAGAACATCAAAAATAGCACAGATGCACTAGGTGTAGGGCTTGCTATTGCAGCCTCTCTATCCCTTATCGGGGCCTTGGTTTGGAGTGCGATACGGGCTTTTAAAGTTGAAGATACATTGCAAGGCGTGATGCGCGAAACCGCAAAAGCCACCTCGCTTGTGTTTATCATCCTGTTGGGTGCCGCTATTCTAACTGCAGCATTTCGCGCCTTTGGTGGTGAACATCTGGTAAAAGAGTTCCTAGAGGGTATGCCGGGTGGCTTCTGGTCAAAATTCGTAATTGTTATGGCTGTGATTTTCTTCATGGGGTTCTTTTTGGATTTCATTGAGATTGCTGTTGTTGTGGTGCCGATTGTAGCCCCGATCCTATTGGCTGATCCCGAAGCTAATGTAACCGCCGTTTGGTTAGGGGTAATGATTGGTTTGAACATTCAAACTTCATTCCTAACCCCGCCATTTGGATTTGCGTTGTTTTATCTGCGAGGGGTCGCACCAGCCGCTGTGAAAACCATTCAGATGTACAAAGGCGTTATTCCGTTTATTTGTTTGCAACTGATTGCCTTGGGTATTGTCGGCAGTTCGCCGCAACTGGTGAATTACCTGCCAAACCGCGTGGCCCTTCTTTCTGATAACGCGCCTCCACCGCGTAACCCGAAACTGGGCTATTGTGTTGACCAGTATGTCAGTCAACAACTTGATACCCTTGGTCCAAGTCTGTTGGCAGTTGCTGACACAGCCGCACAAACTGAAATGGGGTACTTGCCAAAGAAAATGGCGAAGTCGATCAGCGAAAGCTTTTCCAATGTGGCGAATGCTTTAGGGCAATTAGAATTAGCTGAAAAAACGGCACAAGAAGTGACGCTGGCTGCCGTTAAATTCCGCCCGATACATAAGCATGTACGTGCATTGCAGCGCGATGCAAAAACCATAGACCGTGCGATTGTAGCCATTGTTGACCGGATTGAAGATTTGCCAGAAGATAGTTCTAAAATCAGTGGCCTAAATGCACAGATTGATGTGTTGAATGATGAAAAAGCGGTCTTATTGGCGCAAGTTCCTGCTGACTGGGATGCAACTTATAAAGAATACCAAGAAATCAATAAGGCGCAATCCAAAGCGTTCTCTGTATATAAACGCCTGTCGTCAGATGCGTATGTACCTGCAATAGAGGCGCTTGGCATACTTAACAGCGGCGATGCGTTTCGCAACTTAAAAGATGCTTTACTGGAAACAAAAGCCATGGTTACACAGAACGCACCAGCGGATTCTGTTGAACCCTTGGCCGACTTGTCACGTGCGTTTAACGATGTTGCAGGGGCAGGTGCTATCAAGTCAGCAATTTCCAAAGCACGCCGCGCTGTGAAGTCAAAGACACCCAATAAAGAAAAAGCGCAAAAACAACTGGATAAAGCGATTGCGCTTTATCAAGATCAGACCGAATGGCGTGCCAAGGCCGAGGCGGATATTGCACCGAAACTTGCCGTTTATACGGATAGCCTGCGCACAACATTGGGGCTGAAAGATCAACAAGATTTCACACGTGAACAAGCCTTGTTTGTAGCTTCATGCGTGTCAGATCATCGGGATGTATCGCTGAATTTCTAAAGCACTGTCGGTGCGTGGCTTACCGCGCACCGTTTGTTTGACTACGCTTTAGAATGCTTTAATTAACCTTACCCTTATTGCCCCACGGCAATGGGGTTACGTTAATGCCATCCTCTACCAAAGATTTGGCATCTTCGATTTTGGCCTCACCATAGATTGAACGTTCAGGCGCATCGCCATCATGGATAGCGCGGGCTTCATCGGCGAAGTTTTTGCCTACATTTTCAGAATTATCTTCAACCTTTTTACGCATCTCGGCCAAGGCTTGTTCGGCAGGGGATGCGGGGGCAGATAAAGGCCCGCTTGCAGGTTTTGTTGCTTTTCTACGGGCAGCTTGCACTTGCGGGGCCATCACTGCTTTTTCTACACCTAATGCACCACAAACCGAACAGGTTATCATGCCAGCATCCAACAGTTTTTCAAAGGCAACAGCGGATTGAAACCAGCTGTCAAAACTGTGGTCGTGTTCACATTTCAAGTTATATCGGATCATGGCTTAACTCTGGTTTGCCTTTACTATTTCAAGAAAGGATAACCGCATAAAACATAATTTCCAGTAAAAATTGATAGATTACCGCGCGCGGCGGTCACGACGTGCGGACATCGGCTGAAACGCCACACCATTATGCGCTTCGCAATAAGGCTTGCCAGTTTCAGATGTCAGGCCGCAAAACCAGAAATCTTCTGTTGCAGGGTCGCCAATGGGCCATTTGCAGGTGCGTTCGGTTAATTCCATCAACGACAATTTTTTGGCTTCTTTTTCTACTGTCGCAACTTTTTCCAAAGCTTCCGAACTAATTTCGCTGTTGGACGGTTGCGGCGGTAAAGGCTGGCCTGCGGTAATAATCGGTTTGCGCGGTGGTATCGTAACCGACATAGACGTCGAAGATACTTCAACAGGTTTTGCCTTAGGCACTGCTTTGGCCTTAGGTGCCGCTTTGGCTTTAGGGGCCGCCGCTTTAGCCTTGGCTTTTGAAGGGGTTGCGCGATTGGACAGGCCCAAACGATGTACTTTTCCGATCACAGCATTACGTGTCACGCCGCCCAGTTCTTTGGCGATCTGGCTGGCAGAATTACCTTCCATCCACATGGTTTTCAAGATTTCTACGCGGTCATCTGTCCAGGACATAAGAATACTCCAATAAAGGCCAATAAATAAGGCTAGCCATACTATTTAAACTAACCTGCAAGCTGATACCAGAGCTATTATGAAAGAAAGGTGTATAAATACAGCCTAAGCTTTTACAGCCTTATGTTCCCTTACAGCCAGTAAGGTTGCACCTGCACAGATTGTCAGGCCACCAATAAGGCTAATTCTGTCAGGTATTTGCCCAAAGAATATGTAATCGTAAAGGGCTGCGAATATCAGTGTTGCATAGGAAAATGGCGCAATAAAACTGGCGTCACTGGCGCGCAGTGCATTTAGATAAAGTGCCTGTGCTATAACCATAATGGTGCCGATACCGATAAGGGCTGCCCATTGCAGTGTGTTTGGGCTTTGCCAAACGAAAAAAGCGATTGTGCTGGATAGTAATAAACCGAGCGCGTTATTTATGATCAAGATTTGAAACGGGTTTTCTTTGCGGGTTAGTAATTTCATCATAATCAATTCAACCCCGAAAAAAGCTGCGGCACCTAGGGCAAATAGGGCGGCAGGCTGAAAGCTGGAAATGTTTGGGCGCAATAGGATGAACGCACCACATAAACCTATGATTGCAGCTAACCATCGGTATTTGCCTACATTTTCACCCAAAAACCGTATTGCCAACATCATTGCAAATACGGGGCTTAGAAAACTGATTGCAGTTGCGTCAGGCAAAGGGATCAAGGAAACGGCGGTAAACATCAATGTCACACCGCCCCATCCAGCGGTGGTGCGCCCGATGTGCAATTTTAAATTGGGGTTATCAAATTTGGGGCGCATGACGCTGGCGGTTAATAATAATGCCGTAAAGGCAAAGGCAAATCGCCCAAAACTGATCTAAAATGGATGTAGTTCGGGGCCCAGATGGCCTTGCCCCAACAGTTTGGCTAAAACAGTTGTACCCGCAATTAATGCAGAAGCGATCACGATCATAACCGCAGGGAAAAACACTGTATTTTTCGTAATAGAATGCGGCTGCATGGTTATCTCGTTTCTGGCGAAAGGATCATTAATAATACGTAAGGGCAAGCAGGAATTGACTTGACGTAAAAGATAGGTCACATCGTTCTTTTGAAAACCTAAACAGGAGTAAAAATCGTGATCCCTTCAGTGCTGCCGACATATGCCCGTGCACCGCTTACTTTCGTCAAAGGCGAAGGAAGCTGGCTAATGGATGCAGACAACCGACGCTATTTGGATATGGGCGGCGGGATTGCGGTGAATGTTTTGGGCCATGCGCACCCTGAACTGGTATCCGTGTTGCAGCATCAAGCGACCCAGCTTTGGCACACATCGAACCTGTATAACATTCCCAACCAACAGGCTTTGGCTGATCGGTTGGTGGAACATACATTCGCTGACACGGTTTTTGTGACCAATTCGGGCACTGAAAGTATGGAATGTTGCGTGAAGATGGCACGCAAATACCACTATGAAAACGGCAATCCTGAACGCACCAATATAATTGCTTTTGAGGGGTCATTTCATGGCCGCTCGCTGGGGATGATCTCGGCTGCGGGGGCTGAAAAACTGACCAAGGGTTTTGGCCCGTTATTGCCAGGTTTCACACATTTGAAACTGGGTGATTTGGCAGATGTAGAAGCGGCGATTGATGGCACAACTGCCGCTATCATGGTTGAGCCAGTTCAAGGTGAGGGCGGCATCATACCCTTGCCTGACGATTATATGCAAGGGCTGCGCAAGCTTTGTGATGACAACGGGATTTTACTGATATTAGATGAAATACAATGCGGTATGGGCCGTACAGGAAAATTATTTGCCCTTGAATGGTCAGGGATTACACCTGATATTATGGGTATCGCCAAGGGTATCGGCGGCGGTTTTCCATTAGGCGCTTGTCTTGCCACCGAAAAAGCTGCAAGCGGAATGATTGCAGGCACACACGGGTCAACTTATGGCGGCAATCCTTTGGCGTGTGCTGTTGGATCGAAAGTAATGGATATTGTTGCAACCCCTGAATTTTTGGGTGAGGTCAGTGTCAAAGCGGGCCATTTGCGCCAACGTTTAGAAGGGCTGGTTGCCAGCCACCCAGATGTGTTTATCAGCATGCGCGGTTCTGGCTTGATGATTGGTGTCGAATGTAAAGCACCCAATATAGATGTGGTTAAAGCTGGCTACGATGCAGAGGTTCTAACCGTTCCGGGTGGGGCCAACGTGATCCGTTTATTGCCACCTTTAACCATCTCAACCCAAGAAATTGATGAAGCAGTGGCACGTCTAGATAAAGCCGCCACAGCGATAGAGGCAAGCTTATGACTGATTTCTTAGATATTCATAAAACCGATGTGGATGACCTGCGGGGCATTCTGGATCAGGGCAAGGCGATGAAGGTCGCACGCGCTGATCTGCCTAAAGGCGCGCCTGATGCAGACACACCACTGGCCAATCATATGGTTGCCCTGATCTTTGAAAAACCGTCAACACGCACACGGGTTTCGTTTGATGTGGGCGTACGCCAGATGGGGGGCCAGTCAATGGTTCTTTCCGGTTCTGAAATGCAACTGGGTCATGGCGAAACCATCGCAGATACAGCACGTGTTCTGTCACGTTATGTTGATATGATTATGATCCGTACTTTTGACGAAAGTGTTTTGCTGGAAATGGCGGAATATGCCAGCGTTCCAGTTATCAACGGTCTGACAGATCGCAGCCACCCTTGCCAGATCATGGCCGACGTGATGACCTATGAAGAACGTCATGGCTCTATCAAGGGCAAGAAAGTTGTCTGGATGGGGGACGGTAACAATGTCTGCACCTCATTTTTGCACGCAGCGGGTCAGTTCGGGTTTGACCTGACGTTTTCTGGCCCGTCCAATCTAGAGCCAGAAGCCGAAGCTATTGGCTATGCTCGTAAAAATGGCGCGACAGTAGAAATTGAACGCGATGCACAAAAAGCGGTGGAAGGGGCTGATTTAATTGTCACCGATACATGGCTGTCGATGCACGATAAACAATCCGCCCGCGAACGTCGCCACAACTTGTTGCGACCTTATCAGGTGAATAATGAATTGCTGGAAAGTGCGGGTAAAGATGCGGTTTTCATGCATTGTCTGCCTGCGCACCGCGAAGAAGAAATCACATCCGAAGTGATGGACGGACCACAATCTCTGGTATTCGACGAGGCTGAAAACCGACTACACGCACAAAAAGCCATCATGCGGCATTGTCTGGGCGTGTAATGATTACACCCGAACATATCCGCCAAGCGCATCAGCGCATTGGTCAATATGTTCGGACAACTCCTGTTGTCACGCTGGAAGCGGGTGCCCTATGTGCGGTGCCTGTCACGCTTAAGCTGGAACATCTGCAACATAGCGGCTCTTTCAAGTGCCGTGGCGCGTTTAACACGCTGTTGGCGCACGATGTGCCTGATGCAGGTGTTGTGGCCGTATCAGGTGGCAATCACGGTGCTGCGGTGGCCTATACGGCCATGCAACTGGGCCATAAATCAACAGTGTTTGTACCCGACTATGCAAGTGCGGTGAAAATGGACCGCATGCGTGGCTTTGGTGCGGATGTAATCCCCAGCGGTACTGATTTTCAAATGGTGATCGACAAGTTCGAAGCCTTTGCCCGCGATACGGGCGCACTGGCCGTTCACCCCTTTGATGCACCTTCGGTCTTGGCAGGGCAAGGCACTGTTGCGTTAGAATTTGAAGCACAAATGCCTGATCTGGATACGGTGATTATATCTGTTGGCGGTGGCGGTTTGATCGGGGGCATTTCATCTTGGTATGGCGACCGTGTGAATGTGGTTGCCGTGGAAAGCGAAGGAACTGCCACTTATGCGACGGCTTTATGCAAAGGCAAAGATGCGGTGATTACGCCCAATGGAATTTCTGCGGATAGTCTGGGTGCGCCGCGTTTGGGTACCTTGGCCTATGCGGCTTTGACAGCGGCCAAACGACCTTCTGTTCTGGTCACGGATGCCCAGATTATCGCGGCCCAACAACAGCTGTGGGATGCCGCACGTATTGTGGGTGAACCGGGGGCGGCAACCGCATTGGCGGCTTTGACTTCCGGCGCATATAAACCCGAAAAAGACGAACGTGTCGGCGTTTTAATCTGCGGCGGCAATGCTGCGCCTGACTGGTTCATAACAAAGGATGTATCATGAAAACGGCTTTACTTGTTATCGACGTGCAAATGGGTTTCGTCCACCGTGATGCCGCTGGCACCCCGCGATCTTGCCCACAAGCAGAACAAAACATTGCTACTTTGCTAACCGCATTTAGGGCAAGCGAGGACGTGGTGATCCACATTCACCATCATACGATGGAAGAAAACTCGGTTTTTCGTGCCGACCTGCCGGGTGGGGCCGTGCAACCGTTCGCGCAACCTGTGAAGGGTGAGGCAGTGATTATCAAACGCGTCAACAGCGGGTTTATTGGCACCAGCCTAGAGGCCGATTTGCGCGATGCGGGCATCAGCAGGCTGGTAATGTGCGGTGGGGTTGCCAATTTCTGTGTCGAGACTACCGCACGTATGGCAGGCAACTTTGGGTTTGATGTACTTTACGCTTCTGACGCAACTTGGGCCTATGGCTCGACAGGCCCAGACGGGGTGGAACATTCACCCTAACAGGTACATTCTATGTCACTGTGTAATCTGGATGACGAATTTGCGCAGGTTTTGAATACAGCGCAAATTTTGAGGAAGATCGGAATGTAGGTGGTTTTTGCCTACCGATCACTGGGGTGATTTACCCCGTCATCCCATGGAACTTCTTCCAACTCAGACGGGTCAACCCCTTCCAATGCCCCTGCATTGACACCGTATTCATTTGGATTGGATCGTCTGCGGTGATGCGTGTAATTTCCACAAACGGAACAGAAATAATGCTCGGCACTTTTCGTGCCCCACTGATATAACTGCAAAACGTCTGCCCCTTTGACTAACTCAACCCCGTCAGGGTAGGCAGCCGTTGCCGCAATAGCCCCGCGACGGCGACAAAATGAGCAGTTACACCGACGTGCAGTGTTCAACCCGTCGGTTAATTTCACGCGTAACTCAACCGAGCCACAATGGCAGGTTAGTTTATGCCAACTGTTCATCTACGCCTCCTGACGATGGGTATGGTACTTGTTCGGGTAGTAAATGTTGGGGCATGTGGTGGGTGAAAATGGCTTGCCTGCCAAAACTTTGTACCGCCAAGGCGCACCCATAAAGGGGTGGCCAAAACGATGCCTACGATAAACCCACCGATATGGGCCCAGTACGCCACACCGCCTTCGGAACCGGATACTGATGCACCACCAAAAATCTGCAAAGCCATCCATATGCCCAAAACGACCCACGCGGGCCATTTGAATATCTTGAAAAAGATGATGAATATAAATATCACATCCACTTTGGCCTTGGGGTAAAGCAACAAATATGCGCCTAACACCCCTGCGATTGCACCTGATGCCCCCACGGTCGGAACGCCTGAATTGGGGTCAGATAAAACATGAAACACATCTGCCCCAAATCCGCTGGCCAGATAAAACAACAAGAACGGCAAATGCCCCATTGCATCTTCTACATTATCGCCAAATATCCATAAAAACAGCATGTTACCACCGATATGCATCAGCCCTGCGTGCAAAAACATTGAAGTAAGTGCCGTGTGAATATCCACCCCTTCGCTGACCCTTGCAGGGACCATTGCCCAATGGCCCCAAAACGATGATAGGGCCACATCATCATTCATGATCGGGTAATACATGGCAAAGACAAAAATGTTTACTGCGATCAACGCATAGGTCACATACGGGCGGCGGCCAGAAGGGTTATGATCGCGTATCGGAAACATTCAGTGGTCTTCCTTATTGGCTTTGGGCCGCGATATAGCCGATTACAACAGCGGCCAAGGCACCCAGAATAACGGCAAAAGTGATTTTCCAAGCAGAATAAGGCCGCTCACCTTGCGTCTTGCCAGTGCGCCCGTTAACCACAAATCGGTAGGTTTTTCCGCGATATTTATACGCAGCCATCCAAACAGGCAGCAGGATATGCTTAAACGTAAGTGCCCCCACATCTGTATCTAGGTTGTGTATTCTTTGCTGATCGCCACCAATATCAAATTTGACATCACGCGTAATCATTCGGTTCATATAGGCGCGCGCCTCTTTATACCCATCTTCCAGTTGTACCGTGTAGGTTTCAGCCCGAAATCCTGCCAGATATTCTGGCTTATAGGGTTCCATTTCAGACAGATCCCAAGGGGCAAGCGCGTCAGTGTATTTCTTCGGCAGGCTTTTTGATCCTAACACCAAAATATCATCAAAAAACCGTGCAACGCGCCCTTGTGCCGCTGTCCAGCGCACTTTTGGCACTTGGCGGGTCTGTGTTTGTGATTTGCCATCTACCATCACGTTCACGCGCTGGGTCACGTAATAAACCACCCCGCGTTCGCCTGTGTAACGTGTTTTAGTATCTGCATCATATGTCCAGTACGGTACATATATTCCTTGTAACTTACGGCCCTTACGCGCGTATTCTTGCAAGCCGTTAGGGGCAAACCACAGCTTGCCCAGCCAGTCGGTCATGTTTTTGCGCGCGCCCCTTTCTGATAGGCCAAAAGGCAACAGCGCTTTGGGTTTGATCTGTCGGTCTATACCAGTATCTGTGACCACGGGTGTGGCACAAAACGGGCATTCGGCAGCGTGCGTATTTGGGCTAAATTCCACATGTGCGCCACAGTTTTCGCATGAAACCGTGCGCAGTTCCTCCATATCCAGATCAGGCAGTTGATTTTTTACAGCTTTGTGAAAATCTTGTTCTTTAATGGACTGGCCTTGCGGCTTTCCTAATTCGAATATGATCTGCTCAGCCCCGCAATGGTCGCATTTTAGCTGACCTTTTTCGGGGTTATACCGCAAGTCTGACCCACATGTATCACATGGAAATTGATGTTCTAAGGCTGTTATTGGGCTGTCACTCATTTTAGATATTTATAAGAACGACGCGATACCGTGATGTGTAATGCGCTGTTTTTCAACAGATAATGTTGCCATAGATAAAACAATGTATGGGCTACGATAACTCCTAAGATCATACCAACACTTGCATGTGTGGATAAAGCACCACCCGGATCAGTGCGGCTTTCTTCAGGTACTACCAACCAAAAATATGCAATCAAAGGAACGCATAACCAGTGCAACCATTTAATAACCGTGTGGCGCATATTTTATCCTATGGGCGGTGGTGGCGGCGCGATGGTAAACAGTTGCGCCAGTTCTGCAATTTCGCTTGCGGCTTTCCAACCATCAAGCCCTACTGCCCAAACTAATGTATCACGCTTTAATGTGCCGTCGCCAGCCATACGGCCCAGATTGGCCTTTGAAAATGGCCCAGTAGTTTCACCGTTCTCGGCAATATGCCAAACCCGTTCAACAGGCGGTGGTGGTGGCATTTGTGGTGCTGTGGGTGCAGCACGTGGCCCCCAAGGGCCTGCGTTTGCCATTGCCATGCCCATTCCCATACCTAAGCCTGCACCCATTCCGCCACCACCATTTGGATTGCTGGCAGCAGCTGTCATTGCTTCGGCGGCTGAGTATTGCGTAAATCGCCCCAAATCACCCGCAAGCCCCATAGAGGTGCGTTTGTCCAATGCCGCTTCAACCGCAGGCGGCATAGAGATGTTTTCGATATAAAGATTGGGTAATTCCAAGCCAAACTCTGCTATTTCCGGTGCTATACGCGTGGCCAACAATTTGCCCAGATCAGCCGTGTTTGCAGCCATATCCAGTAAAGGTATGGCACTTGCGGCAATCGCGGCTGAAAAACGTGACACGATGATGTTGCGGATCGCATATGAAATCTCATCCATAGTAAATTCGCCATCAGTGCCTACAATTTCGGTCATGAATAACGCAGGATCAGTGACTTTCATTTCATAGGTGCCATAGGCGCGAATGCGCAATGGGCCATATTCGGGGTCACGTATAATCACAGGGTTTTTTGTACCCCATTTCAGGTTTTGAAAACGGGTGGTGTTGATAAAGTATATTTCGGATTTAAACGGGCTTTCAAACCCGTGATCCCAATGCTGCAACGTGGTCATGATCGGCATGTTGTTGGTTTCCAACATATAAAGCCCAGGGCTGAACACATCTGCCATCTGGCCTTCATGTACCAATACTGCCGCTTGGCCTTCGCGCACCGTTAGTTTAGCGCCGTATTTTATCTCATGATCTTCACGTTCAAACCGCCAGACCAGCGTATCACGCGTGTCATCTGTCCAGTGAATAACGTCGATAAATTCATCGGTTAGAAAATCTAAAATACCCATAAAACTTCCTTTTTTAACTTTGCCCTGAAGGTAATAACTCGTGTGCGATTTGTTGGACGATCGGATGCGCTGTTTTTACCGTCATCCCGATTGTTAGGCGCTTATCGTAAAGCATTTGCAATAACAGCTCGTCATGGCGGGTCATAAGAGAAAACTCTTCATCGTCATTAAAAATTGACGGGCGGGCCTTTGGGCTGTCATTTGCCAGACCCAAAGCTTGGGTCATTTCTTCTTGAATACAGGATTGACGCATCAAACCTCTGTGTTCAGCCTTAATGAGTATAACCGCCCCTTTGTACCCTGATAGTGAATTCACATCTGATACGGCATATGCTGCACAAAAAATACCACGGGGGCTTGTTTGAATTTCGCTCAATATTTGTGGCACTAGGTATTTGACACGGCCAAGCAGGTTAGGCGTATAGCTTTTTTGTTCATCTAAATTTAAAAACAGGATTGAGAAATTGGCGCGTCTGGCATCCGTCACTTGTATATCCAAACCAGATATTCGCGCCAAACGCGTAGAAAAACTACGCACATAAGCGGTATCTATCTTGCGTTGATCCTCGGAAACAGATGGCCCAAAATTCAACCCGATACGCACAGGGCGTTCCCAGCGGCGCAAACTGCTGGCGGTTTGGCGTTCAACAAACTGACCGCCGTGCACTGAATACTCGTCAAAAAGGGCGACACGTTCAAAGTTTTTCACCAGATCTGTGGCTGAAAATAGGGCGTCACTGGGCTCTAGTTCTTGGCGTAACCGCCCTTTGGCTCGCAAGCGATCTTGTACTTTCGCATAATAAGCGGCCACTTGTTGGCTTTCTGCTGATGGTGTCGTTTGCACAGGTTTAACAGATTGCGGCCTTGGTTTTGGCTTTGTTGTTTCAGTCAAAGGTACACAGGCCGAAAAGCCGATAAGGATACTGGGGAATAGGATTGATAACCGCATGGTGCTGACTATTAAAGCAATTCAGGAACGCTGCAAGTGCGGCGTTCCTGAATTTTGCGCTTACTTACTTGCTGGTGCATCTGGCTTAGGTGTAGCTTTTGCCGCTGAAAGCGTATCTTTTAACTTGTCTTCCAGTGTTTCCAGCTCTTTTTCTGCTTCGGCACGTTTTAGTTTACCTTCGTCAGCTATTTGCAAACTTTCCTCGATTGTGTCGATCAGATACTGATTGGCCTTGCGAATGCTTTCTATATCAAACACCGAACGTTCCATTTGTTTGCGCACCTCACGGTTGGCAACTTGTAGGTTCGCCGCATTGCTTTCCAGCAATTCATTGGTCAGATCAGACGCTTCTTTCACAACCTCTGCGGCTTCACGGGATCGGTGAATGGTTACGGCTTGGGCTAATTGAGTTTCCCAAAGCGGCACGGTGTTGACCAAGGTAGAATTGATCTTGGTAACAAGGGATTTATCATTTTCTTGTACCAGACGGATTGATGGCAGTGACTGCATCGTCACTTGGCGGGTCAGCTTCAAATCATGCACACGGCGTTCAAGATCATCGCGTGCTGCACGCAGATCACGTAATTCTTGCGCCTTGATAACACCTTTGTCTTTGGTCGCATTCGCAACCTGCTTTTCTTTGGCAGGGATGGTTTTTAGATCTAGATCTTTAATTTTCTCTTCGCCGGCTGCAATATACAGGGCCAGTTCATCGTAAAAAGCTAGGGTCTTACCATATAGTTTATCCAGTGATTTGATGTCTTTTAATAAGATATGTTCATGGTCAAGCAATTCATCGGTGATTTTATCAATCTGGCCCTGAACAGTTTCATATTGCGCAATAAACTTTACAACGGGGGTTGCTTTGCCCAGCAATCTTTCCCACCAGCTGCGCCGACGGTTCGGGTTTAACTCATCAACCGAAAACCCACGAATAGAGCTAACCATATCGCGCAGGCTATCCCCCGCAGGCCCTACATCTTTGTTGCGCACACCTGCCAACATTTCTTGGCTGATGGTTTGCAATTCCGCTTGCGCGTTAGAGCCAAACTCAATGATTGATTGGGAGTTTGCTATGTCAATTTCTGCCATCCGCGCTTTGATAATTTTTTTCTGATCTGGTTTTACATCAGAAATAACAATCAATTCACCCTTCGGTTCTGGCAATACCGCAGCGGTTACTTTTTCAACTTCTTTGAGGGTGGTCTCGGCCTTCTTACGTGTATCATCTGACATTTCTTGTCTCCTATCGTTTGGCGTGAACGCCCTCTTGTTTTAGCCTGTCTTGCAGAACTTCTATTTCAATATCCAAATCACTACGATCATCTAATAACAGTGTTTCGCGGTGGGCGGCAAAATTTTTCTCTAAATCGTTTAGCAGGTTTTCGTATTTCAACCGTGCATCCTGATCGCGGTTTTTGGTGTATAGATTGGCAAATTTAATCGTCGCATCACGCGCACCTTTTAAATAAACCCCGATAAATTTACGTGCCCGTGTTAAATCGCGTGGGTCTTCTTCGATGGTGCGAAACATATCGCGCGCGGTTCGGGCAAGGCTTTCAATGCGGGCTTCTAATGCGCGGTCTTTTATGCGCTGCGATGCAGTTACAGTTTCTGACAGTAACTTTTCAGCCTTTTCGATGGCTTTTGTTACGCGCTCGGCTTCAAAGCTGTCAAACCCTTCCATACCTTTTTTGCGCAACGGGTCTATACCAAAGCTAAAACTGTGGGCAGCAGTTGCGGCACCTGCATAAACCAAGCTTGAAATTAGCTCTGCGCCCGCACCGCCATATGCAGCCATCCATACACCCAACCCTGTTAGGACGGATGCGAATATCTTGCGCGGTATTGCAGGGGGTTTGGTGACTTTGCGGGCGTTATAGGCATCTTCGGCTTGCAGACCATCGCGCAATAACCATGCCGCTAAGATAAGCACGCCAAACGCGCCTAACTCAATAGCCATGCCTGTGCTGTTACCAATTCTAAGTTCACTAATACCCGAAAACAAAAGCGGTAATGGCACCAGAAACAGCAATTTAGAACGGATGTTGGGGTTATATACCTCTTGGCCGCTAAATTTATTTGGCTGCGATGGTGCCGTTTCAGATGCGCCATCAGGGCTAAATTGGCCGCCGTATTTTTTTGTCATGAAAGCGACCCACTATAGGCCCCAGCCGCCACCACCCAAATGATGATAACCAGAACAAAATACGCGATCCATTGTAGCGATGCGGCAGACATTCACGCCCTCGAAGTTGTAATACATTGTTAATATAGGCGGTGTGTCTGCATGTTGCTAGGGTCAAATATCAAAAGATGACGTAGGGTAGGCTAAAGCCCACCCTACAAATTATCTTCCTGCTCAAATGACCGCTCGGCTGCCAGTTTTTTCTGATACCCTGTTTGCACCAGTTCCACGATGACAAGCACAATGACCGAAAAGTAGAAAGTGGATTTTGACATAGGAACAATTTCATGCCCGAAAACCTTTAACAGTAGGGCATCATCGTGCATCGCATGTGCTGCGGCGGGGCCTGCCTCGCCTAGCAAAACCACACCAACGATCAGCAGTATGAACAGGCCAAGCACTTCGAACATGCGGTTGCGTTTCAAAAACTCGGTTACGCCATCCGCCAGCACCAGCATGGCAACACCCGATGTAAGTATGGCAATGGCCAGAATTGGAAATACATCTGTTATAGCAAGGGCTGACAGGATTGAATCAAAGCTGAAAATAAGGTTCATCAACACGATTAACATAATGGCTTGTGCTGCGGTTTTTTTCTGCCCGCCGTCTACATCGTGGCTTAGATTATCCAGTGACAGCATATGGGCGATTTCCTTAAACGCAGTATACATCAGGAAAACACCCCCGATGATAAAGATGACGGTTGAAAAATTCACCCCGCCTTCAAGGATACCCGTCCAGTTAAAGACATAGAAAGGCTCGGACAGTGCGCCGATCAGATTAATCATCACAAAAAGCAGCACCACCCGCAGGACAACAGCGATGATGATACCCCAGAAACGCACGGCTTTTTGTTTTTCTTTAGGGGCGCGTTGTGACTCGATAGAAATATATAGCAGGTTGTCAAAACCCAGAACTGCTTGCAAAAAGATCAATATCGCCAGATTGCCCAGATTTTCAAATGTAAATAGATCAGCCATATGCCCCACCTTTTTTGTTTGAAACAGAAATAGGATGTTCTATGGGTTGGTGCAACTACAGAGTAGTGTTTTAGGTTTTCTTGGGCACTATTTTTTGTATAAATATATTAATTTCAGTATGTTAACTATGTGTCCCAACTGGGACATTCGGGGGTGTTTTGCAACATTTTCGCCAAATCATCCCCGAATTATGAATTACATTTCCATTTCCATATCCATTGCCTGTGCAACCTCTATCGTCCCACCCATATCTACATGCGGGCAAGCTTTTGCCATTTCACAAGCCGCTTCAATGCTATCAGCCTGCAAAATCGTGATGCCTGACAGCGGATTAGCCCCGCCATCATCTGTAATCCCGTCTGCACTAACAGTTTTGGATTGTCCGACAGGCATCCCCGGATCAACAACCGCATCGCCCAATCCCGCACTCCAAGCCTTCCATTTGACCATATGCGCCATGCCTTCTTCTTTAGATTTGAAATTGTGACCGCCGTGATAGGCAAGTAGATATTTTGGCATGTGTTTCGTCCTTATTTTAAGTTTCGATATGAAACTCTTATATCACAAAACTGCGATTTTGAAAGAATCGCTTAGTAAGGTACCCTTTGTATTGCGCTAGGTTTGACGGCGTAAGCGGCCTGTTTTGGCCATGAATGAAAAGGATAAGACTGTGCCGAAAGGTAAAGTAAAATGGTTTAACCAGCATAAAGGCTTTGGCTTTATCGAACCCGCTGAGGGCGACAAGGATGTGTTTGTGCATGCCTCGGCCGTCAAAGACGCAGGCCTTGAAGGGCTGGAAGAGGGCCAAGCCATCGAATATGAAATGATTGCTGGGCCTGATGGTCGTGAAATGGCCGGTAATCTGCGCGTCGGCTAAGGCCCGCGTAAATGCTAACTTAAGTTACGCCTTTTAACGGGCCGCTTGCTTTTTGCACTTTTTTGTATGCTCTGGGATTTTTGCCCCTGCACCTGTTCGGCCTGATCGTCCAAGCCCAACTGGTCGCGCAGAACTTTCATGCGAACTTCTTCCACTTCACCCGGATCCAGTGTCATCAACTGAAATGGGCCGTAAGAAGTACGGATCAGGCGGCTCACGGACAAGCCGATTTCATTCATCGCACGGCGAATTTCGCGATTTTTGCCTTCGGTAATGCCCACAGTCAGCCAAGCGTTGGCACCTTGTTGGCGGTCAATGGTAACAGCCATCGGGCGAAAATTTTCACCGTCAACCGTTATGCCGTGCCGCAAAGGGGCAAAAAGCTCTTCCGTGGGGTAGCCATTAACGCGCACACGATATTTGCGCACCCAGCCAGTTGATGGCAGCTCTAGTTTGCGTTTTAGCTCACCGTCATTGGTCAGCAACAACAGCCCTTCAGAATTAAGATCCAGACGCCCAACGGTCATTACGCGCGGCAGGCCTTCTGGCAAGTGATCAAAAATAGTGTCACGGCCTTTTTCATCACTGTCAGATGTTACCAAACCGTTGGGTTTATAATAACGCCAGACCCGCAGTTTTTCAGGCGCCCCTACAGGTTTACCATCTACAGTAATTGTATCAGCTTCCGAGACTTTAACGGCAGGTGTATCCAGTACTTTGCCGTTCAGCGTGATGCGGCCAGCCGCGATCATGCGTTCAACCTCGCGGCGTGAAGCGATACCTGCACGGGCTAGAAATTTTGCGATGCGGTCACCCGCTTGATTTTCCATAGACATGAAGGTGCAGTATACCGATGATAGGGGCTTGTACACTGCCTAGATTTTGAAAATAAACTTTAGGCGTTCATAGATTATGAATATGAAATAGCTTAATTGAAATGCTAAATTATCTGTCGCATCTTTTGAAAATTACCGTTTAGGATTACGTTGAATGAAAACCGAAAAATACGACTATATAATCGCAGGTGCGGGAACTGCGGGTTGTATCCTTGCACACCGTTTAACCGAAGCTGGGCACAGTGTGTTGTTGGTGGAAGCGGGCGGCAGTGACAATCACTGGACAGTACGTATGCCTGGTGGTTTGCGTGCACATTATAAGCCGAAAAGCCAGTTCAATTATCATTATTATTCAGTTCCACAAAAACATCTGAATAACCGTGAGGTTTATCAACCGCGTGGCCGCGCCCTTGGGGGCTCTGCCTCTATCAACGGCATGGTATTTTTGCGCGGTCATGCGCAGGATTATGAACGTTGGGTTAAGCAGGGTGTGCAAGGCTGGGGATATAGCGATGTGTTGCCCTATTTCAAACGGTTGGAAAGTTGTGAAGCAGGGGCGGATGATTATCGTGGTGACCGTGGCCCGGTGAATGTGCGCAAACAAGCCGATTTGTCAGAACTGGATCAGGCATTTCTGGCCGCAGGGCGCGATGGTGATTTTCCGTATACCGATGATGTAAACGGACAACAGCAAGAAGGGTTTTGCCGCTTCGATATGAATGTGGATAAAGGCGTGCGGGCCAGTACCGCTTATGCTTACCTGCATAAATTCAAAGGGCGGATCAGTCCGAAAATTCGGTTGAACACGCTGGTGGAAAAACTGGTTTTTGAAGGTGATCGGGCGGTTGGTATTCAATATCGGCAGGGCAAGGTCAGTAAAATCGCCTATGCAGAAAATGAAGTAATCCTAAGTCTTGGTGCATTTGGTACGCCGCAGCTTATGATGTTGTCGGGTATCGGGCCTGCGGCGCATCTGCACGAGATGGGCATTAAGCCCCGTGTTGATCTACCGGGTGTGGGCCAGAACCTGCAAGACCATCTAGAGGTGCATATTCAGCACCATTGCACCAAGCCCATATCGCTGAACCGTTACTTACGGCCTGATCGAATGGTGCAGGCCGGTGTGCGATGGTTCATATCAAAAACAGGTGTGTGCGCACGTAATCAGGCCAACACAGGCGCGTTTTTGAAAACCAACGATAGCATTATGCACCCCAACATTCAGTTCCATTTTTTCCCTGTATTTTTTGACGGCTGGAACCCGCGCCATGATGTGAGCGGTTATCTACTGGACACAGGGCCAATGCGCCCAACCAGTGTGGGCGAGGTGCGGTTAAGGTCAAACGATCCTGCGCAAAGCCTTGCGATTGATCCGAACTTCTTTTCTACAGAACGCGATCGCGAGGAAACCATTGATGGGTTTGAATTGGGACGTGAAACTTTACGCCAAACTGCATTTGCCCAATATGATGCAGGCGAGGCCATACCTGGCCCGCAGGTAAAAACCCGCAAACAGATAGAAGAGTTTATACGCGAGCATGCAGGCAGTGCCTATCACCCGTGTGGTACCTGTAAGATGGGGGCCGACGATGATGCGATGGCAGTTGTTGATGTGAACGGCAAAGTGCGCGGTATTCAAGGTCTGCGTGTTGTGGACGCGTCAATTATGCCCAGTATCGCCAGCAGCAATATCAATGCAGTCGTGATGATGATCGCGGAAAAACTGTCGGATGCTATACTGGGAAATAAGCTGCTTTAACAGCGCGGCAGGGTTTAGATTTATGACATCAGGCTGGAAATATGTGATTTTCGCATCTCCAGAAATTTCATAAGGCGTTCGTTGTAATCAGATGTTACAGCTTTGCTAACGGTTGGGCGTAGCCCCAATGCTTTGCGCCATGCAATGACCTTTGGTTTGGTGTCAAATATACCAAAATCGCCGATTTGATCGAAAACATCAAAATACCGAAATACCGGCCCAAAAGCCACATCAACCAAGCTAAATTCCGCCCCGTTGAAATATGGGGTATCGCCCAACTCTTGTTCAATGCGTGCGAACTTCTTTGATAAATCTTCTGCCTTTTTCGAAAACATATCAGCGTCTTTGGCATTATATAAACCACCTATGTCGTTCAAAGTGGCCGCACCAAACTCTATCCATGCACGGTGTTGCGCGCGATCAAGTGGATCGTTTGGGTGTAATGGCTGAACCTGTGTATCTTCAAGGTATTCCAAAATCACCGACGATTCGAAAATGGCCTTGTTATTTACTGTCAAAACTGGGGTTTTTCCAAGGGGGGATATGTCGGTAAACCAATCTGGTTTATTCGCAAGGTCGATGTATTTGCGTTGATAAGGCACGCCTTTTTCTTCAAGCGAAATAATAGCGCGTTGAACATATGGGCAAAGATGGTGGCTCATTAAGACTAAAGTATCTTGCATGGGGGGTTCCTTTATATAGATGCATATGCATGTATGTTTTATATTACAACCATTGTCAACCTTGATGCAGATGCATCTTTATGGTTTATAGGGGTATGACAACCGATTTAAACCCGAATACCATGGCTGCCTGGGTAAGCTTGATACGTGCCAGTGAACGTGCAGTTTCACAGGTTGAAGCCGTTTTGAAATATCAAAACCTGCCGCCACTTAGTTGGTATGATGCCTTGATCGAAGTGGAAAAATCAGGCGCAACAGGCGTGCGGCCCTATGAATTGCGCGAACGTCTTTTAATGCCCCAGTATGGCACATCGCGTTTGTTGGCGCGGATCGAAAAAGCAGGTTATATCCAGCGCGTTCCTTGCAGTATGGACGGGCGCGGGCATGTGGTTAAAATCACAAATGAAGGTAAAGCTGTGCGCAAACGTATGTGGCCGATTTATTCTAACTGCATCAAGAATATGGTTGAAACCAATTTAACCCACCTGCAAGCGGATGCATTACGATCACTGGTTGATTGTGTAGCGGTGGATAAAATCAGATGAACCAATTCAACAACCATATGGACACAGCCCTGCAAGAGGCCAAACAGGCTGCCATACGCGGTGAAGTGCCTGTGGGTGCCGTGATTGTTATGAATGGCGAAGTGATTGCGCAGGCAGGCAACCGCACACGTGAATTGTGTGACCCCACAGCCCATGCCGAAATACTGGCAATTCGCGCTGCATGTGCAGCTTTAGGGCAGGAACGTTTGGGCAGTTGCGATTTGTACGTCACATTGGAACCATGCCCGATGTGTGCTGCGGCCATTTCAAACGCTCGTATTGCGCGCCTGTATTATGGCGCATCCGACCCGAAATCAGGCGGGGTGGCGCAAGGGCCCAAGGTTTTCACCCACGCGCAATGCCACCATATGCCAGAGGTTTATGACGGGATTAATGAAGCGGCGTGTGCCGAGGTGTTAAGCGCGTTCTTTGCAGGGCTGCGAGACGTTCATCAAAAATGAAAAACTGGCACCTACGCAAAGCAAGACCAGATGATGCCACAGCTTTGGCAGTCTGTTTCGAACTGGCGTATTCTATATATGCGAAACAAATAAATGATCTGCCTGCGGTATCGGAAGGTGTTGCAGATGACATTGCTAACAATTTGGTCTGGGTAGCAGAGAGTGATGGTGGAATTGTCGGGGGCGTGGTTTTGGTGTTGCAAGCTAACTACGCTATATTGGCAAATGTTGCAGTCACCCCTTTTGCAAGTGGGACAGGCTTGGGAAAAGCACTGGTTGAACAGGCAGAATATACTTGTCGAGAATTAAAAATACCAAATATCAGATTATCTACCCACGCAAAAATGCCAAAGAACGTAAGTCTTTATGAATACTTGGGTTGGCACGTTACCAATCGTGAAGGAAATAAAGTTCATATGGAAAAGACCGTTGTGTCACATGACAATCTTACATAAAACTTAACCCTACGGTTGTATAATTTCTGCAATCAATGCACCAATGGTTTTGCTGGCTTTTACAGAAGGGTGGATCATATCAGGCGCGTGAAAGGATCGGTCTTTATTGGGTACGAGTTCTTTTAAAGATAAGAAATGTACGCCTTCATCGGTATTGGCAAAGGCATCAATTCTGCTTTCAAGTTCATTACCTTCATTTCTGCAATGGTCGATGAATGAGGCAACACCGGGGCTGCGCAAATACCCCACATAAATTACTTGTGCACCAGATTTGCGAATTTTTGAAACAAGTTTGGGTATTTCCCCCTTGCTGCCATCCTTGGCGATTAACCTATTCATCTTGCGATCACATAGAATGCAGCCGCAACCCAGCCACAAGTCGTTGCCACCACCGTTTAAAATAACCCAATCCCATTCGCTGGGCCTATATTGCTTTGTGATGTTCAGCCCTAAACTACCAGAAATCGGTAAGCCATATAAAATACGCGCGCCCATAACTGACCTGTCTATAACCTTTACACCTAATTTTTTTTCAACGGTGTCAGTGATGGATTGGCCTGTTAGCTGATTGGTTGCCAGTAACGAGTCGCCCATTGCAAGTATTCTGGAATTAGGATTGCGCGATACTGATTCAGCACAAGCAAACAGAAACAAGGGTAGGGTGATTAGCAGTAATTTACATAGTTTCATTTGTATGGGTTATCTTAGTTGATGCGGTAATCGCAATGGGTTTAATCTAATAGATGTTCGCGTTTTATTAAGGTGAATAAAGGCTATATTGTGGGGGATTTAGGGTTTTAATGGGGTGTGGGCTTATTTGGCACTGAACTTGTTCTTGCCGCGTATCAACAGAAGACCCTATTCTGTTTTAGCATTTACACAAACCAACCTTGCGAACATTCGCGCACATCGCTAAAGCTTTCCCCGATATATCGTAACAACAGGACGGCGAAGACATGTCGATCGACAAAGACACAGCACGGCGCGTGGCGCATTTGGCCCGTATCAGAGTAGAGGAAGATCAGCTGGAAAATCTGGCAGGTGAACTTTCAGGTATCTTGGGCTTTATGGAGCAGTTGAATGAGGTTGATGTTGAAGGTGTAGAACCTATGACATCCGTGTCTCCGATGGATTTGAAACGACGTGATGATGTTGTGACGGATGGTAATAAACAAGCGCAGATTTTGTCGAACGCACCTGATACCCGTGAAGGGTTCTTTGCCGTGCCCAAAGTGGTGGAGTAAGCGATATGACAGAACTATCCAAACTAACGATTACAGATGCCCGTGATAAAATGCGCGCAGGTGAGATTACATCTACTGAACTGACACAAAGCTGTCTGGATGCGGTAAATGCGGCGGATGCACTGAATGCTTATTGTGCAAAAACGCCAGAGATTGCTTTGGCGCAAGCCGCTAAGGCGGATGCGCGCATTGCAAAGGGGGGTGCACCTGATATGTGTGGCATCCCTTTGGGCATCAAAGATTTGTTTTGCACCAAAGGTGTGCAGTCGCAAGCTGGCTCTAACATTTTGGCTGACTTCAAACCAGAGTACGAAAGCACTGTAACCCAAAACCTATGGGATACTGGTGCGGTGATGTTGGGCAAACTCAACATGGACGAATTCGCTATGGGGTCTTCAAATGAAACCTCTGCTTACGGCCCTGTGGTTAGCCCTTGGCGGCGTGATGGATCGAACACACCTTTAACACCGGGCGGCTCATCAGGTGGATCGGCCGCAGCGGTTTCTGCTGACTTGTGTCTTGGGGCAACGGGTACAGATACAGGTGGTTCTATCCGCCAACCTGCGGCCTTTACAGGTATTGTAGGTGTGAAACCCACATATGGCCGTTGTTCACGTTGGGGTGTTGTGGCGTTTGCATCATCACTAGACCAAGCGGGGCCGATGACCAAAACCGTGCGTGATAGTGCTATAATGCTTGAAGCAATGTCAGGCCATGATGCGAAAGATAGCACCAGTGCCGATTTTGCAGTGCCGAATTTTGAGGCGATGCTGACAGGTGACATCAAGGGTAAAAAGATCGGTATTCCAAAGGAATATCATCTGGAAGGAATGCCTGCTGAAATTGAAAAGCTTTGGGCTGATGGTGCCGATATGCTGAAAAGCGCAGGCGCTGAAATGGTGGATGTGTCTTTGCCACATACCAAATACGCGCTGCCTGCTTATTATGTGCTTGCACCCGCAGAAGCATCATCCAATTTGGCCCGTTATGATGGTGTGCGCTACGGTCACCGTGCGACGCTGGAAGCCGGTGACGGGATTGATGATATGTACATGCGTACCCGTGCCGAGGGTTTCGGGGCTGAAGTGCAACGCCGCGTGATGATCGGGGCTTATGTGCTTTCTGCGGGTTTTTATGATGCATATTACCGCCGCGCCCAGCGAGTGCGCACATTGATTAAGAAAGACTTTGATGATGTGTTTGCTAGTGGTGTTGACGCAATTTTAACACCTGCAACGCCGTCTGCGGCATTTGGTTTGGGTGAAATGGCGGATGCTGACCCGATCAAAATGTATCTGAACGATGTATTTACCGTGACAGTAAACCTTGCAGGCCTGCCGGGCGTTGCAGTGCCAACGGGTCTAGATAATCAAAACTTGCCACTTGGTTTGCAACTTATCGGGCGGCCGTGGGAAGAGGGCGATATGCTGAATATCGCTTATCGTTTGGAACAAGATGCAGGTTTTGTTTCCAAACCGCGCAACTGGTGGTAGAACGTATCTAAAAACAGGATGGTAAGGTATGCGGTATTTTATAGGCACGTCTATTTTAATGGCTGTTTTAGCGTCATGTGCGCCAACACCCCCCAATGATGGCGATACATATTTTGATAAAATAACCCCTGATCCGGCCGCTTTAGAACGCAAATCTGAAGAGGATCGGCTGAAACGGGCTGAAACCGAAACTGTTGTTATAGACCTGCCTGTGGATACTGTGACTGGTGCGATTGCAGTTGCACCAGAAGGAACAGCGGTGCAATCAGGTGATACGACTGTAACGGTTGATTTGACAGGCGACACCCCTGTGAAAACCAACACGCCTGCAAAGGCCAATGGTGAGATTTCCAACTCGCAAGATTTTCAGGTGGTTAAGGCGAATGAAACCATAGCCTCGGATGCCGCAAAGCTGGAAGAGTTAAAAAGCAACTATGAAATAGTGCAGCCAGGGGCCGCACCAAAACGCGGATCTGATCTTAATCTGGCAAAATATGCTTTGGCACAAAGCAATCCTGTGGGAAACAAAATCTACACACGTTTTCCTTTAGGCGGTAAGCGGGCCAAACGTAAATGCGCGGCATACGGATCTAATGACGAAGCCCAAACGGAATTTCTGAAATCAGGCGGGCCGCAAAAAGACAGGCGCGGTATTGACCCCGATGGGGATGGTTATGCCTGCGGTTGGTCACCAGATGTTTACCGCGCTTTGTTAGGTCAGTAAGTGGCGAATGCCACGGCTGATATAGTACAAACCCCGTCTCCGAATTTCGGGCCAAGACGCCACGGCCTGCCGCCTGATATGGTGGTATTGCATTACACCGCGATGCAAACGGCAGATGCGGCATGTGCGCGATTGTGTGACGAGGCGGCCGAGGTTTCGGCGCATTATCTGATCTCGGAACAAGGTATTATTTTTCAACTTGTTGATGAAGACATGCGGGCATGGCACGCAGGTGCAGGTGCTTGGGGTAATGTTGCGGACGTGAACTCGCATTCTATTGGGATTGAGCTGGCGAATACAGGCGATGTGCCGTTTCCTGCGGCACAAATGGATGCGCTGGAAGGATTACTGGCAGGTATTCAAAGCCGCTGGGCCATTCCTGCCGCACGGGTGATCGCACATTCAGACATGGCACCAGAACGCAAGTTTGATCCCGGCCCTAAGTTTGACTGGCAGCGTTTGGCACTGGGCGGGTTTTCGATCTGGCCGAAGGAGGCCAAAGACGTATTAGGGTCATGGGATGATTTTGAGGCTCATGCAGCACGGTTTGGTTATCGCGGCACTGGGCAGAGTTTACTGTCAGCATTTCGGTTGCGGTTTTTGCCCCATAAGACGGGGGGGCTGGATGCTAAGGATATCAGCGTGATCATGCAGTTGGCAGATCAATGGCCTTGCAGTATTGCCGCTGTTTAACGATTTGGGTAAAGATATAATTATGACAGAAAACATCCAAAGCCTTGCCGTGGTGGAACGGCTTTTTCCGTTAATTGTGAGCGGTGAAAAGACATCAACTATTCGATGGTGTGAGCGGCATATCACACTAGGCCCCCTGATGTTTTTCTGCAAAGAAGACCCTAACTTAACTGTTCTGGTGACCGTAACCAGATGTAGTGAAATGCCGCTATCAGATGCTGCAGCCTTTGTTGGGCGTTCTGATGTATGGCCCGACAACATTATGCTTGCAGGGATGCAAGAGCATTATCCTGACATCGCACTTTCCAGTCTTGTGCAAGTTATAGAGTATGACCCACCCTTACAGCATACACATTGACCTATGCTCGCATCCCGTCTAAATGCACCCCAGCGGATGGCTGGATGGCCGCACCCCTGATTTAATCGGGGGTGAGGAAAGTCCGGACTTCATGAAGCAAAGGCGGCGGGTAATGCCCGCCCGGGGTAACCCGAGGGATAGCGCAACAGAGAATAGACCGCTTAGTTTACTAAGTAAGGCTGAAACGGTGGGGTAAGAGCCCACCACGGTGATGGTAACATCACTGGTATGGCAAGCCCCGCCTGAAGCAAAACCAAGTAGGAACCGCGTGGCCTTCGGGCCGGGGTCGCTTTAGCCCCAGCAGGTTCGGGTGGTTGCAAGAGCGTATCAGCAATGGTGCGCCCAGATGAATGGTCATCGACGGCTTCGGCCTGAACAAAATCCGGCTTACAGGCCATCCGCTAAATATATCCCTACTTGGTTGCTTTACCTTCTTATAAAACTTAAGGAATATGACTATTGAAACCGTCAACATATCGCATTGCTTTATCATTACCTGGCAGCATAATTATAATGCCAAAGCCTTCTGGCGAATGGCTTCAAGATGATATGCACCACTACCGATCTATTGGAATAGATACTATCGTATCGATGTTGGAAAGAGATGAAGTGCACGAGTTGGGCCTTCAAGATGAACAGATAATATGTAAGCAAAATCAAATTGATTTCATTCAACTCGCTGTCCCAGATAGAAGCTTACCTGCTTATGAAGCGTTTCTGATTATGATGGATCTGGTTGTTGCTAAATTGAAAAGAGGCGAGACAGTTGCGGTGCATTGCAGGCCAGGTATTGGCCGCTCTGGCATAGTGGTTTGTTGTGCGTTACTTTACTTTGGCAATACCCCTGAAGCTGCGGTTGAGATTGTCTCTAAAGCGAGAGGCGTTTTAGTCCCCGACACGAAGGAGCAGCGCGATTTTATTGATTTGTTTGAAATTGAATTGAATAAAGACGTGTAAAAGCACCATAATCATCCACGAAGCGCCCTCCCGTGGTGGTAGTAGGAATTACTTCGCAAATCCCACCTTTCAGGCGCGCCCCTCGTATAGGGACGACGGCCATGATGGGGGAACGGTTGTGGCCTGCCTAAACCTCTACCAGTTCCGCATGCCCAAACCCCTTCGTATAATCCAGCACTGAAATAACCTTTGGGTCAATGCGGATATAGGCAAGTTCGTTATCGTCATGGGCTGGAATGAAGGATGCCAGATGTGGGAATTTTTTAAACATCAACCCGCCTGCTTTTTCTTTTTCTTCTGGGTCATTCACGAAACGGGCGATGCCAGCCATCGACAGGCCCTCAATCTGATCCCATTTTTCATAAGCACGATTGACTGTCAGGGATACTTTATTGTTTTTATCAATGTTACTGGTTTTCTGTGCTTTTTCCGGCGTCATAAAATACAACACCAGCCCATCGTTTACAAAGGTAACAGTTGTGGCTTGCGGAAACCCGTCTTCGCGCTGGGTTGCAAGTGTCATATCATCTACATCGTTCAGGATTGCTGTAATCTGATCTTGATGTTGTTGGTCCATTTTGGCCTCCTCTAAGGGTTATGCGGCTTAAAAGAACACAAATATACGATGGCTGCCTTGATCTAGAACAAACAAACTCAACAGGATGATTGTGATTGAACAGTTAGGTTTTACGCATCTAACGGGTAATCGGCGCATTACCCATAAGAAGGGGGTCGGTGGCCCCTGCATAAACCATATCCGATGGGTTGACGCCTAAGCGTTTGCACATCGCTTGTGATGCGGGGTTGTCTGATTTTACGCCACTGGAAAATCCGCGTGCGCCGTATTGATCGGCCATGCGCAGGATAAGTTCGGCACCCAACCAAGAGGCAAGTCGCTGCCCACGTGCGGCTTCATGGGTTGCAAGCATTCCCCAAAAAGCCTCATCAAAACGCGGGCTGTCTGGGTGATACGACATATAGGCGCCGCCTGCGGCTAATACGCGGTTATCTTGATCCTCAATATATAGCATCAACCCTTTGGGGTCTTTTCCGCGCATAGCTGACCCCGGAACGGGTAGAACGCCCGCGTTAACAGATGTCTCACAGATCGCACGGATGGTGTCATCTGTAGTACTGTCGGTAACGGCTTTCAGGGTTAACCCTAAGGGACGTGTGTAGTCCGATAGGAATTTCTTACTTGCGGTTAAGGCAGTTTCACGGCCCCAGAACTGGTTCCAAACTACGGGATTTAAGCCTGCGGCTTTATAGGCATCTGTGTAAGTGGAAGCTTTGTCAGTTGGTACAAAATGACAGCTAGCATAACCTTCAAGGCGCGCCAATGCGATAACAATATCTGGCCCGCCAAGGGTTGCATCGGTAAGTGATACTGCGCGACCCTGAAAGCTAAACCGTGGGTCGTTGCGCAATAAAGCCCACAATGCTGTGGATCTTTTGATAACGTCTATTTGGTGCTGGGTGCCATAAATTATATCTGTCATGGGGTCACTTTCAAATGCATTATAAGGGCCAAAATACCAAGATGGATGGGATGCTTACTATAATTACTAAGATTTCCAGTGGCAAACCCATGCGCCAGTAATCCCAAAAACTATAACCGCCCGGCCCCAAGACAAGGGTGTTATTCTTGTGACCTATCGGGGTTAGAAATGCACAGCTTGCCGCAACAGCCACGGCCATCAGGAACGGATCGGGTGACGCGTTCAGGCTATCAGCCATTGCAATGGCAACAGGGGCCGCAACGATTGTTGTGGCAGTATTGTTTAGCACATCACTAAGGGTCATGGTTACGACCATAAGAACCGTCAACACGGCCCATGCAGGTAAGCCTTCGGTCAAGCCTAGCAAAGAGTTGGCGATCAGTTGCGTGCCCCCTGCATCATCCAATGCAGCCCCCAGCGGGATCATCGAGCCAAGTAAAACCACCACGGGCCATTCGATGTGGTCATATATTTCTGCCAGTGGCAGGATTTTCAATAAAACATAAACCACCACGACAACACCTAAAGCGACGGGCAGGTAGACCCAACCGAAACTGGCTGCCAGAACTGCTGCAGCAAACACACTGATTGCCAGCCATGTCTTACTGTCTTGGGTTACGGCCAAACCGCGATCTTCCAACGGCAGGCATCCCAACCAGTTGATAATGTCGTCTTTGGCATCATGCGGGACAAGTAGAAGTAAAATGTCGCCTGCCTGAATTTGTGTATTCCGTACTTTTTGTAAAATCCGTGTGCCTTTGCGTGAAATGCCCAATAGAACCGTGCGTTTGCGCCACCGCAGCCCGATTGCAATGGCAGAGCGGCCTTCTATGCGCGCACTGTCAGGCACCACCACTTCGATAATGTCCAAGCCGTCACTTGCAACGCCCAGCTTTTTTCCAGCCGCATCGGTTATTTCAAGTTTCAGGGTAGTGCGAAATTCATCAAGGTTGTCAGGTGCGGCTTCCATCACCAGTGCATCGCCTGCTTTTAGAGCGGTGTTGCGTGCGGTGCCCGCAAACCTTTTACCGCCCCTTGTAAGGCCTAGAATTGCAACATCAGCCTGTTCTGCTTCATCATACAACATGTGTAATTTCTTGCCGATCAGGGTGGATTTTTCAGGCACAATTAGTTCCGCGACATAATCTGAAAGCTCTGATAATTGGTCGGCAGCACCTTGCTTTGTGGCCTGTACTGGGATCAATCTCCAGCCGACAAAGGCAACAAATACCAGGCCAGCTAGGGCTGTAATACCGCCAACAGGGGCGAAATCGAACATTTTAAACGGAACGCCTGTCGCTTTGCCGCGTATGGTGGCAATGATGATATTTGGCGGTGTGCCGATCAGTGTAACCATGCCGCCAAGAATGGTTGCAAAAGACAAAGGCATCAGGGTCGCCCCCGGATTGCGCCCCGCTTTGCGCGCGGTTTGCACATCAACAGGCATCAAAAGCGCAAGGGCTGCAACATTGTTCATAAACGCGCTTAGCACCGCCCCAACACCACCCATGATAGCAATATGTGTGCCCATTTTACGGGTCGCATCAATCAGGCTGCGGGTGATAAGGAAAACCGCCCCTGACCGCACCAGACCAGCGGACACGACAAGTACTAGGGCCACAACGATTGTTGCGGGATGGCCAAACCCCGAAAAAGCATCCTTACTTTTGACGGCACCTGATAAAACCCCTGCCAGAAGGGCCACGAACGCTACCATATCGTAGCGCCAGCGCCCTGTCAGAAGTACGACAAAGAAGCCTGCAAAAATTGTGAACAGTATAATTTGGTCGGTAGTCATAATCTGTGCCTTTCAGTCTTGGAGCAAGTAGAAGTATTTGGCCGTAAAATTGCAAGCTTTATGACAGGTTTTGCCGCACCCAAACCTGACCGGGACTTAATGCATTGAAGCGTTCCGGTAATATGTCTGCATCTTTTAGGGCTTTTGCCAAAGCTTTTGGTGGCGCATCAATCTCCTCATTGGTCAACTGAAACGTTCCCCAGTGATGGCCGATGGCGGTTTTTGCATTACACAGTTTAAACCCTTCTACTGCTTCATAGGGGTTTTGGTGCTGGCCTTTCATAAACCAGCGCGGCTCATAGGCCCCAACGGGCAAGATCGCCAAATCAAAACTGCCATGCTTTTCGGCTACAGCCTTATAATTAACTCCCGAATGATAGCCCGTATCACCGATGTGGTAGATTTTCAGCCCATCCGTTTCTATTACAAAGGCGGCCCATAGCGCCATGCGGCGATCTTTTGTGCCGCGCGCAGACCAATGATGACAAGGCTCAACGTGGATTTTGGTTTGTGAAGATATATCAATCACATCGCCCCAATCCCCTGTTTTGATGTTTGCGCCTTTGATAGCTTTATGGATGATCGTGTCATTGCCCAAAGGGGTGATAATCAGGGGTGCATCACGCTGAACCAGTTTTTCTAGCGTCAGTAGGTCAAGATGGTCGTAATGATTATGGCTAAGCAGTATCAAGTCAATTTTGGGCAAATCATCAAAGGTAACGCCGGGCGGGTTGTGGCGCTTGGGGCCAAAAAATTGAACTGGGCTTGCGCGTTCGGATAACACAGGATCGGTAATGATATTCAACCAACCAGTTTGGATCAGCATCGTTGCATGCCCGATCATTGTGACATGCAGCTTATTACCTGCGATTTTTGCGGCAGGCTTGGTGCCCGTATAATCGCTGGGATAGTGTTCAGGCCATTTAGCTTTGGTTTCTTTAAACTGCCACTTCAGCAGATCGGTGAACTTCCCGGGCTTTACACCATTTGGGTTGTGGAATGTTTGCCCGTTAAAGTGATCGGTTACGGGCCCTGTGTAATACGGGTTGGTCTTATGCGGTGTTCTGGCCCAGAACGACCCGCCTAGCAGGGCTGTTAATGGGGCAATGCTTAACCATTTCAAAAATTTGCGACGGGTCATTTTATCTTTCAGTGATTTCTAGGTTACATACCGTGAACAGGATGTGTGCCCGCTTGAACAGGGCGGCGCAAAGCCAGCAGGCGTTTGGCCTCATCAGCGCGATCTTGCTTTAGCAAGGTTTGAAGCAGGCTGTATTCCAGCAAATCACGCTGGGCGCGACTGCCACCGATACGAGCGTGATCTGCCATAGCAACAGTCAGATGTGCCGTTGCCTCGGCCCAGTTTTGTTGGGCTATCGCACCGTAAGCTTGGGCAAACTCGCCTACAAGGTCTGCGGCTGGGCCAGCTGCTGTTGTGCGGATGTTTTCCAATGCATCGCTGTCACCTGCCATCGCATGGGCTAAGGCTGCGTGAACATCAACAAAACCAATACCAGTTTTCGGGAAAAACTGTTTTGCATAGGTACTGATCTGTGCCCAACGTTCAGGGGCAACCGTTTCGCCCATCAACTCTGCTCGATACAAAATAGAGGCGGTATCGGTCACAATGTTGATCGGCAATCCTAGGGCCACGCCGGGGATGACATTATCATCAACCATTTGCCACATGCGGTCGGTATCGCCCTGTTCAAGCGCCCATAACGCCACGTGCCATGACATGTGCCCGTGCAAAAGCCCCGCGCGGTCATAATCGCGAAGCCAGTTTTCCAAGTAAGCGGTACCTGCTTTGGTTTCACCTGTTTCATAATGAACATGGGCTTTTATATGGGCAGCGTTTGCATTACGCGGCCTTATTGCAAGGGATTGATCTATTAGCTCTGTCCCGCGTGTAGTCTGACCTGTTTCAAGATATGAAAATGCATGCATGCTAAGAAACCACCAGTCGTTACCATAGTGTGGGGCAAGGGATGTTGTGTAGGCTAATAACTCTGCTTCGCGGCCCGGTTGCCCTGAAAATCCTATCAATCCGAATACGCTGGTACAGATCTGGGCAATCATCACATCACGGGGGTATTGCGCAGCATGGGCGCGAATGGCTTTATAGGCTTCTTGCATTTTGCCATAAATAAGCAGGCTCATGACGTGAATATGTGCGGACTCTTGGGTGGGTAACTTTTCGCTTAACTCTTGTGCCACACGCATTGCATCACGCGCACCCGTTGGATTTCCAGATAATTGCCTTGCCCGTGCAAGGCCAGAATAGGCCAGTGCAAAACCAGCATCGGCATCTATTGCCGCCTGAAACCCTTGTTCCATATACGCGTCAGCACTGATTAAGCGGTCAACCGCTTTTACATAAAGGTCGCGGGCAGTCTGAGAACTGGTCGATAGTTTATTGTCATATCGGTCTGTCAGCATAATCGTACCTTTTTTGCAGAATATGATGGTAGTTTACCGCATTTGTCTATGGCTTGGTAGACGTTTCATATGTTTTCATAAGGCGACTCATATTCGACTCATTTGGGTCTTATTGTGAACCAGTAAGCAGGAAAATTATAATGTTCTCAATATGTTCCTGTTGGTTTAGAAGGATTATGGACATTTTTATGAATTTTATCAATTTGGACGAGGCATACCACATATAGTGGTTGGCCAAATTTATTCCACTACTTGAGCGAATTTTCGCTTATTTTTGGTTAAACTAACGAGTGGCGAATTGAGTCAGTTATATCAATTCCCATGAAAGCCCATAAAAAACAGTTGATTTCCATCTAGACCCATGGGATATAGAATACATTGATGAGGTAGGACATTAAAGGGCATTAAGACCCTCGAAAACCCAAACAGGTTTCATACAGGCACCCGCCACATCCAAGAAAGATCCGACGTGGGTTGCGAGCAGACACCCCCCCAAGGTGGCACCATAGTTGGACATCCCTTATGGGACAGAACGGCGGATTGAACAGTGGCAGCAGTTCAATCCGCCGTTTCCATTCCAGGGGCAAGAAGTTTAAAAGGAGGCCAGTTTCCGTGGCACGACGTTTCAGAGGTGAAAGCACCCACAAGGTGGATGCTAAGGGCAGGGTGTCTATCCCAGCCCCCTTTAGGCGTGTTCTGGAAGAAGGCGATCCTGATTGGACTGAAGGTTTATTTCCCAACCTTATTCTGGTTTACGGCAATAAAGGGCGTAACTTCATCGAAGGTTACACGGTCGACGCAATGGATGAAGTGGATGACCGCATCGGTGCTTTGCCGCGCGGTTCAAAACCACGCCGTTTGCTGGAACGTATGTTTTCCGGGCAATCAATACAGGTTCAAGTAGACCCGACAGGGCGGTTGGTTTTATCCCCAAAACTACGTGATAAAATCGGCGTTACCAACGAAGCATTTTTTATTGCATCTGGTGATACGTTCCAAATTTGGGAACCTTCGGCCTATGATGTGAATGCGGCCGCTATGGATGAATGGTTTGATGAACAAGAGGATGATTTTGATCCACTGGTCTTGTTAGACATGGCATCAACGGGGGAATAAGCATGGCGCAGGTGTTGGATGGTTCCACGTCTTCCCCTCATATTCCTGTTTTGTTATCGCCAATATTAAAGGCCATTTCCCCAGTGCAAGGTCGTTGGCTAGATGGCACTTTTGGTGCAGGCGGTTACACACGGGCATTTTTAGATGCAGGTGCTTCGCAGGTTTTTGCGATTGACCGTGACCCAGAGGTTTTTGAGCGCGCCAAATCGTGGGCAGATGACTACGGTGAGCGGCTGATATTAATCGAGGGTACATTCGGGCAGTTAGATCATTTGGCCGCCACGCATGATGCGGTGCCACTGGATGGTGTGGTTCTGGATATTGGCGTGTCTTCTATGCAAATAGATCAGGCAGAGCGCGGCTTTTCATTCATGCAAGACGGGCCGCTGGATATGCGGATGTCACAATCAGGCATGACGGCCGCCGATGTAGTTAATACGGCGGATGAAGCGGTACTGGCGGATATATTGTATCTATACGGCGAAGAACGTGCATCGCGCAGGATTGCGCGGCGCATTGTAGAGATGCGCAATACGACGCCGTTTGAAACTACCAAGCAATTAACAACTGTGGTTGAAGCGGCTTTACCACGGCCCAAACCGGGGCAAGTACACCCCGCAACACGTACATTTCAGGCTTTGCGTATTGTGGTAAATGACGAATTGGGCGAACTGGTGCGCGGATTGATTGCTGCCGAAGCAGTATTGGCCGTGGGTGGCATCTTGGCGGTTGTGACTTTTCATTCGCTGGAAGACCGTATTGTGAAACGGTTTATACAGACCCGCAGTACGCAAGCACGTGGCAACCGTTACGCACCTGAAATGACGCAAACTGTGCCACAGTTTGAAAAGATTTCCAAAAAGGCCATCGGGCCTGATGCGGAAGAATTAGAGATAAATCCGCGTTCGCGCTCGGCTAAATTGCGTCTTGCACGGCGAACCTCTGGTGCGTGTGGTGAAATTGATGCCAAAGCCGTAGGGTTGCCAGGTTTTGATCGGGAAAGGTTAATTTGATGCGTGTGATGTTCTACCTCATTTGCTCAGCGTTTGTGATTGGCTTGGCTTATTGGGCCTATAAAGAAAATTACCGAACTCAGTCTGCTTTGAAAGAAGTTAAAGAACTGCAACAACAAATAGCCCAGCAAAAAGAGGCGATTGCAGTGTTGAAAGCGGAATGGGCCTATTTGAACCGTCCAGATCGATTGCGCGATCTTGTAGATTTGAACTTCGCCGATTTAAAATTAATCCCGCTATTGCCATCCCACTTTGGCGACAGTGAAATGATTTCTTACCCGCCGCAAGATGTGTGGATATATAATTCACCGCAAGAAGTTATTGGCAGTGATCTAGCAGACCAAAGTGAGGTGTCACAATGAACCGCACTCCTTTACGCCCTTTGGCCCGTGTGATAGACGCGCGCAAACATGGCCAAAACCCTGATACCATAGAAGCGGCAGAACGGTGCAAGCGCGATCATGCAACCCATCAGAAACTTCGAAAACGGGCAGAGGCACGTCTGACTGTACTTGGATTGGCGTTCTTTTTTGGGTTTTGCCTGATCGGTGGCAAAATGGCGATGCTTGCTGTTAGTGAACCGGTAGAGCCAAGATTGGCTGCAGCCAATACTGGAATACATTCACAACGCGCTGATATAATTGATAGGAATGGAATAACGCTGGCCACTAATCTGGTGACAACGTCGCTTTATGCCCAACCTCATATGATGATCGAACCTAAGCGGGCAGCAGATGCATTAGCAAAGATATTTCCAGATATTAACCATGCGAAACTAACAGAACAATTCACGGGTAAACGAAAATTTGTCTGGGTGCGTAAAAAAGTTAGTCCAGAGCAAAAACAGCGGGTGCATGAAATAGGTGAGCCAGGTCTGTTGTTTGGCCCACGTGAGATGCGTTTGTATCCTAACGGCACATTCGCCTCTCATATTTTAGGTGGCGCCAGTTTTGGCAAAGAAGATGTGCGCGCGGCTGAATTGGTGGGTGTCGCGGGTGTTGAGAAGTTTTTTGATGCGCGCATGCGCGATCCTGCGCAAGTGGATATACCTTTGCAGCTGTCTATTGATCTAACTGCACAAGCAACCATGCGCCGTGTGGTTGAGGGCGGCATGAGAATTATGCAGGCCAAAGGGGCGGCGGCCGTGTTGATGGATGTTCATACCGGCGAGGTTATCTCGATGGTGTCCCTGCCTGACTTTGACCCGAATAACAGACCTAGACCTTTGCTAAAAGGCAACCCATCTGACAGCCCATTGTTTAACCGTGCGGCCCAAGGTGTGTATGAATTAGGCTCAACATTTAAACTGTTCACAGTGGCCGCATCTTTGGACAAAGGCTTGGTGAATGAGAATACCATGGTCGACACACAAGGACCGATTAAATGGGGTAAGTTCAAAATCCGTGACTTTCATGATTACGGCAAACAGCTATCTGTGATGGATGTGATTGTGAAATCGTCTAATATCGGTACTGCACGCTTGGCGCAGGCTGCGGGAACGCAGGTGCAAAAAGATCTATTGGGCGCACTTGGAATGTTAGATCCAACGCCGCTGGAATTGGTCGAGGCCAAACATATAAAACCTTTATTGCCAAAAAACTGGTCTGAGCTGTCAACTATGACAATATCTTACGGTCACGGAATTGCTGCCACTCCGCTGCATTTAGCAGCGGCTTATGCAACACTGGCGAATGGTGGGTTGAAGGTTGACCCTACTTTGTTGAAAATTGACGCGAAAACCGCATATGGGCCGCGTATTTTATCTGAAGCCACATCAAAAACTCTGATGGGTATGTTGCGCAATGTAGTGACGCGCGGCACGGCCAGCTTTGGTGAAGTAAAAGGTTATTCAGTAGGCGGTAAAACAGGTTCTGCGGATAAGCCAAAACCGTCGGGTGGCTATTATGATGATAAGGTGATTGCAACCTTTGCATCCGTATTTCCAACCGATGATCCGAAGTATGTTTTGGTGCTGACGTTGGATGAGCCATCCATTCGGGCAGCAGGCGAAATGCGACGTACCGCAGGCTGGACAGCAGTGCCAGTTGCGGCCGAACTTATCACCCGCCTGGCACCGATTTTGAATATGCGCCCAGAGGTTGCAGGCAGTGGGAAAGTTCACTACACGCAGATACAAAATTGAATGAGGACGCCTTAAATGACCCAAAAAACTTTGCAAGAATTGGGTTTGAACCCTACGCAAGGTCGGGGCAGTGCAGATCAGTTTGTTTCAGGGATTTGTGTGGACAGCCGCGATGTGCGCGCAGGTGATCTATTTGCGGCAATGCCAGGATCAGAAGTGCATGGCGGTGAGTTCATTCAATATGCAATACGCATGCAAGCGGGCGCGGTTCTGACCGACGCCAAAGGTTTGGAAATTGCCAAACGCGATGTGGCTGTACTGAACATTCCGTTCATTATTGCGGATGATCCGCGATTGGCACTGGCACAGGCAGCGGCAAGGTTTTTTGGGGCGCAGCCCGCAACGATGACAGCGGTGACTGGCACCAATGGCAAAACATCGGTGGCAAATTTTATTCGCCAGATGTGGGAAGTTCTGGGTATGGCTGCGGTTAATTTTGGCACCACTGGTGTTGAAGGGGCCTATAGCGAAAGCTTAAAACATACCACACCAGAGCCAATTACCCTGCACCGATTATTGCGTACTTTAAAAGAAGAAGGCATAACCCACGCGGCAATGGAAGCCTCTAGTCATGGGTTGGAACAGCGACGTCTTGACGGGGTTTATCTAACTGTGGGGGGCTTTACAAACTTCAGCCAAGACCATCTGGATTACCACCATACATTTGAGGATTATTTTGCGGCTAAAGCTGGCCTGTTTTCACGGGTTTTGCCGCCTGAAGGGTCAGCCGTGATAAACACGCTTGATCCTAAAGGGGCAGAATTGGTGACGATTGCGCAACAGCGTGGCCAAGATGTGATTACACTGGGCGATAAAAGTGCCGATTTGCAAATTCTAAACCAGCGCAGTGATGCGACAGGGCAAGATTTGCGATTTTCATGGCGTGGTGAGGTGCATACGGTGCGCCTGTCTTTGATCGGTGGATTTCAAGCTGAAAACGTTCTAATCGCGGCTGGTATGGTGATTGCTGCAGGGGCTTTGCCTGCGGATGTGTTTGGCACATTGTCAGGGTTGGAAACTGTACCGGGGCGTATGCAATTTGCGGCAAGGCGGGCAAATAATGCAGCGGTATTTGTTGATTTTGCCCATACGCCTGATGCACTGGAAACCGCGTTAAAAGCTTTGCGCCCACATGTATTGGGGCGGCTTATTCTGGTTTTTGGTGCAGGGGGTGATCGGGATCGTGCCAAGCGCCCCTTGATGGGCAAAGCTGCTATTGAAAATGCAGATGTTGTATTTGTGACCGATGACAACCCACGTTCAGAACAGCCCAACGACATTCGTGCAGATATTATGGTGGCTTGCCCGAAAGCCAATAATATCGGTGACCGTGCCACGGCAATTTTGGCCGCGATAGATGCGCTACAGGCAGGCGATGCTTTGCTGATTGCGGGTAAAGGTCATGAAACAGGGCAAATTATCATGGATCAGATACTGCCATTTAACGATGTAGAACAGGCCAGTATTGCTGTTGCAGCTTTAGACGAGTTGGGCGCATGAATATGCTTTGGACAAAGGATGAAGCGGTTGCGGCAACGGGGGGTAAAAGTGCTGTTGATTGGCAGGTGTCAGGTGTTTCAATAGATACACGCACATTGCAAAAGGGCGACTTGTTTGTAGCATTAACAGATATACGCGATGGACATGATTTTGTCGCACATGCGTTGGAAAAAGGGGCGGCAGCGGCTTTGGTTAGCCGTGTGCCAGATAGTGTAGCAGCAGATGCGCCATTGTTAATTGTCGATGATGTTTTGCTAGGCTTGGAAGCGTTGGGTTTGGCTGCACGCGCACGTATTACAGGCAAAGTGATAGGGGTCACCGGGTCTGTTGGTAAAACTGGCACCAAAGAAATGTTGCGCTGCGCCCTTACTGGGCAAGGCCATGTTCATGCAGCGGAAAAAAGTTACAACAATCACTGGGGTGTGCCGCTGACATTGGCACGAATGCCCCGCGATACAGATTTTGCAGTGATTGAAATCGGAATGAACCATGCAGGCGAAATCGGGCCTTTGGCGCGTATGGCCGATCTGGATGTGGCGGTTATCACCATCGTGGCGCCCGTTCATCTTGCAGCATTTTCAGGGATTAATGAAATTGCGCAAGCCAAAGCCGAAATATTTGAAGGCTTGAAACGCGGCGGCACCGCCGTTTTGAATGCGGATATAAAGACGTTACCGATCTTGCGAAACGGTGCAGAAAAAGCAGGCGCACAAATTGTTACTTTCGGGCATTCCACGCAGGCTGATTTCAGGCTGGCGGGGGCATATGTTTCGAATACAACTACGAAGGTAGCTTTTGATCTGGCGGGTCAAAAAGTGAATTATTCCATAGCGGCCCCAGGTGTGCATCAGGCGATGAATTCATTGGCCGTGCTGGCCGCATGTGATGCGATCGGGGCAAACTTAAGCGTTTGCATTGCTGATTTGGCAAACTGGTCAACACCATTGGGGCGTGGCACCCGTGAAACGGTTCAACTGGCAGATGGCCAGATAGAGTTGATAGATGAAAGTTACAATGCAAACCCGACCTCGATGGCGGCAGCACTAAGCGTTTTAGCCGATGCACAACCAAAGGGCCGCAAGGTTGCTATCTTGGGTGACATGCTTGAAATGGGTGAAAATGAACATATTTTACACGCAGAACTGGCAAAGCTAGAAGCGGTAAACTCCGTGGATGTATTTCACCTTGTAGGGCCGTTAATGCATATGTTTCATGCAGCCTTACCTAGTGACAAACGAGGGCAATGGGTGGCATCGGTGGATGAGCTATCAGCACAAATCAGCGAACTTTTAGAAGCGGATGATACTGTAATGGTGAAAGGTTCGCTTGGGTCAAAGGTTTCAAAAATTGTGGACGTGATTAGAAAAATAAGTGCATAAAGCACACAAAGCAGGGATAGTGGCGTAATGTTATATTTTTTAAGTGAATGGTCAGATGGCGGTGATGTGTTCAATCTGTTTCGCTATATTACATTTCGCGCAGGTGGGGCGTTTTTCACCGCCCTGATCTTAAGTTTCATGTTTGGCCAACCTTTAATTAATTGGTTGAAACGTAAACAAAAAAAAGGCCAACCCATTCGGGACGATGGGCCTGAAAGCCATATCATTGCAAAGGCGGGCACTCCCACAATGGGCGGTGTTTTGATCCTTGGGACATTACTGGCTTCAACGCTTTTATGGGCACGAACGGATAATCCGTATGTATGGATTGTTCTGTTTGTGACCGCAGGCTTCGGGATGATAGGCTTTGCCGATGATTACCTGAAAGTGTCAAAACAAACTGTTGCAGGGTTTTCGTCAAAAGCACGGTTGTTAATCGGTCTGGTCATTGCAGTTATTGCAGCGGTTGCCGCAACTTATGCACATCCTGAAGCTTTGTCAGGTCAGTTGGCGGTGCCAGTTTTGAAAGACACGCTTTTCAACATGGGTTTCCTTTATGTGCCATTTGTAATCATCGTGATCGTTGGCTCTGCCAATGCAGTGAACTTGACCGACGGGCTTGACGGATTAGCGATTATGCCTGTGATGATTGCTGGTGCCACGCTGGGGATCATTGCCTATGCTGTTGGACGCGTTGATTTTACCGATTATTTGGATGTGCATTATGTACCTGGCACAGGTGAATTGCTGATTTTTACCTCTGCGCTTATCGGCGGTGGCTTAGGCTTTCTTTGGTACAATGCCCCTCCTGCCGCTGTGTTCATGGGTGACACAGGTTCATTGGCTTTGGGCGGTGCACTTGGGGCGATAGCGGTTTGCACCAAACACGAAATTGTTTTGGCCATTGTTGGTGGCCTGTTTGTGGTTGAAGCCTTGTCGGTTATCATTCAAGTGCTGTATTATAAAAAGACGGGTAAACGGGTATTTTTGATGGCACCGATCCATCACCACTTTGAGAAAAAGGGCTGGTCAGAGCCACAAATCGTGATCCGTTTTTGGATTATCGCCTTGATATTGGCACTTGTTGGCTTAGCCACACTGAAGGTGCGCTAAGGATATGATGTACAATACGGAAACATATGTGGTGATGGAAAATATGCAGATGCTACTAGGTGTCCACCAAATGAAATTTGGTGTTAAATGATCCCTGTACGCGGATATGACGGTCACAAGGTGGCGGTATTGGGATTGGGTCGTTCGGGCCTATCAGCGGCTTTGGCATTACGCGCAGGCGGTGCGATACCTGTTTGTTGGGATGATAATGAGGGTGCCCGCACCAATGCCGAGGCTAAAGGGCTGCTTGTCGCTGACCTGAACAAAGATAAATCTTGGGATGATGTGGTCAGCCTAATCGTATCACCCGGCATCCCACATCTATATCCTGAACCACATGCGATTGTGCAAAAAGCATGGGGTATGGGGGTTGTTGTGGACAATGACATAGGGCTTTTCTTTCGCTCATATGCCACGCCTGACTGGGACAAGCTTGATGTGATGCCCAAAATAATTTGCATCACAGGATCAAACGGTAAATCGACAACAACTGCTCTGATTGCGCATATTTTGAAACAGGCGGATAAACCTGTGCAAATGGGCGGTAACATCGGACGCGGGGTACTTGATCTTGATCCTGCCAGCGACGGTGAAATTGTGGTGCTAGAACTGTCATCTTATCAAACGGAACTTGCCCGCGCATTGGCGCCAGACATGGCCGTGTTTATGAATCTTTCCCCCGATCATCTGGATCGGCATGGCGGTATCGGTGGCTATTTTGCAGCCAAACGGCGTTTGTTCGCTGAAGGCGGGCCAGACAAAGCCATTATTGGTGTGGACGAAGTTGAAGGTCGTTACCTTGCCAATCAGGTGCGTCAAGACAGCGAAACAGGTGACCCAGTAATAGCGATCTCATCAGGGCGGAAATTGCAAGGGCGCGGCTGGTCTGTGTTTGCCCGCAAAGGCTTTTTGGCGGAATGGCGCAAAGGCCGCCAAGTGGCGTCTATTGATCTGCGTGGCATGCAAGGTTTGCCTGGTGCTCATAATCATCAAAACGCCTGTGCGGCTTATGCGGTTTGCCGCGCACTAGCGATGGCACCCAAAGTGATTGAGGCAGGATTGCAATCTTATGGCGGCTTGGCGCATCGCTGCCAGATTGTGGCGCAGCATAAGGGTGTAATTTATGTGAACGACAGTAAGGCTACCAATGCGGATGCCGCGCAAAAAGCATTGCTTACATTTAAGAACATTCATTGGATTGTTGGGGGTCAGCCGAAAGCGGGTGGGATAGCATCATTGGCCCCGTTATTTAACCGCGTCGCCAAAGCCTACTTAGTCGGTGATGCGGCAGATCAGTTTGCCGATCAATTAGGCGATGTACCTCATGTAAAGTCAGGCACGATTGCTGCGGCGGTAGAAGCGGCGGCAAAAAACGCCAAATCAGGGGATGTGGTGCTGCTTGCACCTGCCTGTGCCAGTTTTGACCAGTTCAAAAGTTTTGAAGCACGTGGTGATGCATTTGTGACAGCGGTGCAAGCAGTAACAAGCGGCTGATTTTTGCTGGTTTCCACGTAAAGCACTAGCCAAAAGCCAAAATTTATGGCATTCAAATAAGCAACAGCGGCCCGTTAAATGAGGCTGCATATAAATGGCGAGCAGGTAACAATGACAGAAATGGCCTTTGGCAGGGTTGTTCAACAACCCAGTGATCCTATTTTACCAAGATGGTGGCGTACCGTAGATCGGGTCGCATTGTCGTGTATCTTAGGGCTTTTCTTGGTCGGAATTTTATTGGGGCTTGCAGCCTCGGTTCCTTTGGCTAACCGCAATGGTTTGCCGCAATTCTATTATGTTTATAAGCAGATATTCTTTGGTGTTGTAGCTTTAAGCGTGATGATTGTGACCTCTATGATGTCGCCGCTTTTGGTGCGTAGACTAGGGGTATTCGGGTTTTTTTGCTGCTTTGTAGCCTTGTTGTTTTTGCCGATTTTTGGCACTGATTTTGGCAAAGGTGCCACACGCTGGTACTCATTGGGCTTTACGTCAATTCAACCATCAGAATTTTTAAAACCCTGCTTTGTCATTTTTTCAGCATGGATGATGGCCGCATCCTTTTCTGTAGGGGGGCCACCTGGAAAACGTATCTCTTTCATTGTGACGATGAGTGTTGCCTTGATGTTGGCCTTGCAGCCTGATTTTGGGCAAGCTTGCTTGATTATTGCCGCATGGGGAGTGATGTATTTTATTGCAGGTGCGCCAATGTTACTGCTGGTTATTATAGCAGGCGGTGTGGCTGCGGCTGGATTGTTTTCATATAATAATTCCGAACACTTCGCACGACGAATTGATGGGTTTCTTAGCCCGGATTTAGACCCACGCACCCAACTTGGTTATGCAACAAATGCTATTCAAGAAGGTGGTTTTTTTGGTGTGGGCATCGGTGAGGGACAGGTAAAATGGTCACTTCCAGATGCGCATACAGATTTTATAATTGCCGTTGCGGCAGAGGAATATGGCCTGATACTGGTATTGATAATTATCTTTTTATTCATGGCTGTGACTGTGCGGTCATTGTTTCGTCTTGTGCGTGAACGTGACCCATTCATTCGTCTGGCAGGTACTGGTATTGCGGTTCTTTTCGGGATGCAATCGATGATTAATATGGGTGTCGCTGTGCGCCTATTACCAGCCAAAGGTATGACATTGCCGTTTGTCAGCTACGGTGGATCGTCACTTGTGGCAGGGGGTATTGCGCTGGGTATGTTACTGGCATTTACCCGAACGCGCCCACAAGGTGATATGAGCGATTTACTTAGGCGCGGTGGTGCTGGCCCTAGGATTATTCGACATGACTGATGGCCCGCTGTTGGTGATTGCGGCAGGCGGTACAGGCGGGCATATGTTCCCTGCACAAGCCTTGGCCGAAGAAATGCTGCGCCGTGGGTGGCGTGTGAAGTTATCAACTGATCCACGCGGTGCACGATATACTGGCGGCTTTCCCCATACAGTTCAGGTCGAAGTGGTAAATTCTGGTACATTCGCACGCGGTGGTTTGATGGCAAAACTACGGGTGCCGTTTCGGATAATGATGGGGGCGCTTAGTGCGCGTCGCTCTATGAAACGTGATCGCCCTGCTGCTGTTGTGGGCTTTGGCGGCTATCCAGCCATTCCTGCAATGCTGGCGGCAGGTAGTTTAAAGGTGCCGCGTTTAATCCATGAACAAAATGGTGTTTTGGGCCGTGTGAACAAGAGATTTGCACCAAAGGTGGATGTTGTTGCCTGTGGTATATGGCCTGCAATCTTGCCTGAAGAGGTTGACGGTATACATGTAGGCAATCCTGTGCGCCGTGCGGTAATGGATAAACACGCCGTGGGTTATATCACGCCCGGGGATTGGCCGATGAGTATCTTGGCAATAGGCGGCTCACAAGGGGCGCGGATATTGTCCGAAACCATGCCCCAAGCAGTAGCTTTGTTGCCAAATGATATAAAAGCGCAGTTACGTGTGGTGCAACAAGCACGCGAAGAAGATGTGGAAGCTTGTGAAGCGGCCTATGCGCAGGCAGGTGTGCGGGCCGAAGTGTCACCATTTTTCCGTGATATTCCACGCCATATGGCAGAGGCACAACTGGTTGTGTCTCGTGCAGGTGCTTCATCTGTAGCAGATATTTCGATCATTGGGCGGCCTTCTATTTTGGTGCCATTGGCTATTGCAATGGACGACCATCAAACAGCCAATGCACGCGGGCTTGCGGGCGCAGGCGGGGCGATTGTCATTCCAGAAAAAGAACTGACTGCGATAAGCCTTGCGAAATGTATAACAACGGTTTTGCAAGATGCAGATGGTGCGGCTAAAATGGCGCAAGCTGCATTGACGCAAGCGAAACCTGATGCGACAGAGCAACTGGCAAATCTGGTAGAAAAGATGAACGCGAAGGGGCGTGATTAGATGAGTGCAACGAAATTACCAACACAGCTTGGGGCAATCCATTTTGTAGGCATTGGCGGTATCGGCATGTCTGGCATTGCCGAAGTGCTGATAAATCATGGCTACACGGTGCAAGGGTCAGATCTGCGGCCCAGTAAAATAACCGATCGTCTGGCACAGATGGGCGCGCGCATTTCCTTTCCACAACTGGCGGAAAACTTGGAAGATGCTGAAGTGGTTGTGATCTCATCCGCGATCAAACCGGGCAACCCTGAACTGGATAGCGCACGTGCACGTGGCCTGCCAGTTGTACGCCGTGCTGAAATGCTGGCCGAATTGATGCGCCTGAAATCGAATGTAGCGATTGCAGGCACACACGGCAAAACCACTACAACAACGATGGTTGCAACCTTGTTGGATGCAGGCGGACTTGACCCGACTGTTATTAACGGCGGGATCATTCACGCCTATGGCTCAAACGCGCGGATGGGTACGGGTGAATGGATGGTCGTAGAAGCGGATGAAAGTGACGGCACTTTCAACCGTCTGCCTGCGACCGTAGCAGTTGTGACCAACATCGACCCGGAACATATGGAGCATTACGGCACATTTGATAATCTGCGCGATGCGTTTTATACGTTCGTGTCCAACATCCCGTTTTACGGTGTGGCGATTTGCAATACAGATCATCCAGAGGTGCAAGCTTTGGTTGGGCGATTGAATGATCGTCGCATTATCACTTATGGCTTTAACAAACAGGCGGATGTACGGGCCGAAAATCTGACGTATAAAAAAGGCTCTGCGTATTTTGACATTGTGCTACAGGCAGAGGATCAGCGCATTGAGGGTGTGACATTACCCATGCCAGGCGATCACAATGTCTCTAACGCTTTAGCGGCAGTCGCCGTGTCACGTTATTTGGGGCTGAAGCGCGATGAAATCAAACAAGCCTTGAAAGATTTCAAAGGTGTTAACCGCCGCTTTACCCGTGTGGGCGAATTGAATGGGGTGACCATCATAGACGATTATGCGCATCACCCAGTGGAAATTAAAGCAGTTCTAAGTGCGGCCAAGCAAGCGACTGATGGCCGTGTGATTGCTGTGCACCAACCACACCGTTATTCGCGCCTGCATGATTTGTTTGATGATTTCTGTGGCTGTTTTAATGACGCGGATATTGTTGGGATAAGTAATGTGTATGCCGCAGGCGAAGATCGTATAGAAGGCGCTGACCGTGATAGTCTTGTCGCTGGGTTAATTTCAGGCGGGCATAAACATGCGCATGGCATTTCAGATGAAGCGTCGTTTCGTGAGTTTGTGCAATCGGAAACCCAACCGGGTGATCTGTTGATCTGTCTGGGGGCTGGTACGATCAGCACTTGGGCCAACGGGTTGGTTGAAGAATAGCTTTTTAAGCCGTAGAGTCTATTGAATGACGGATCAATTAAAACGAAAACTGGGCACCCCGTTACTGGTGTTCTACGGTGTCGGTATTATGGTCGGGGCTGGCATTTATGTACTTGTCGGGGCCGCCGCAGGGGCCGCGGGTATTTATGCGCCACTTGCTTTTCTAGCGGCAGGGTTGATAGCCTTGCCCACGGCGGCAACTTATGCAGAGCTGTCCTCGCGTATCCCTAAAAGCGCAGGGGAAGCGGCTTATCTTATGCGGGCTTTCGGTTCACCCGCATTATCGCAAGCGGTCGGATTGCTGACGGTTGTAACTGGCACGATTGCGGCTGCCGTGGTGTTGCAGGGTGGTGTTGGATATTTGCAAAAACTACTGCCTTGGGACACACAAATACTGACCATTGTGATGGGTGCTGTCCTGACCCTGATAGCGATTGCTGGAGTTGTCGAGTCGCTGGTACTGGCCGCTATTTTCACCGTCGTAGAGGTGGTTGGCCTGTTAATAGTATCCTATGTCGGCTTAACTGGGCCGCAATCTGTGGAGTGGGCAACAACGCCTGAACTGGCCGCACAGGGCGGTTTTTCGGGGTTGGCGTTTGCTGGTATTCTGGCATTTTTCGCCTTTATCGGGTTTGAGGATCTGGTCAATATGGCCGAAGAAACCCGCAATCCTGAACGCACTATGCCGCGTGCAATATACTGGTCTTTGGGGATCACTACGGTTTTATATATATTGGTAACCTTTGCAGCAGTACGCACAGTAGGGATTGATGCTTTAGGGCAAAGCCGCCAACCACTGGCCCTTGTATTTGAAACTGCCACGCAAAAATCAGCGGCATTTCTGGCCGTGATTGCAGTGGCGGCTGCCACTAACGGGGTGTTGGCACAGATCATTCTGGCCGCAAGGGTGCTGTTTGGCTTGGGCGAAAATGCAGCGTGGCTATCCGTATTTACCCACGCCCATGCGCGGTTCGGCACGCCTGTGCTGGCAACCGTTCTGGGCGGTGTCACGGTAATACTGGCAGCCCTCTATCTGCCACTGATTTCATTGGCTGAGCTGACCTCTATTTTCCTGTTAGCTATATTTGCATCTATGAACCTGACGCTTATTGTGATTAAACGTCGCGAACCCGATGCACCTTACTGTGTGCATATGGCCGTGCCATGGGCGGGGTTATTACTGTCAGGGGCTGCACTTATTATGTCATTGGTCTGGGTATGAGCAAACCACTTCTAGAAAACCTGCCCGCAGTTGCAGGAACCTATACATTTAACCGCCCTTTGGCAGATTTGTCATGGCTAAAAGTTGGCGGGCCTGCGGAAGTGTTGTTTCAGCCTGCTGATGTGGCAGACCTGCAAAGTTTTTTTAAAAACTTGTCGTCTGAAATTCCTGTGATGCCCATCGGGGTTTGTTCTAATCTGATTATCCGCGATGGCGGCATCAGGGGTGTGGTGATCCGTATGGGGCGCGGGTTCAACGGTATCGAGATACTTGATGGTAACCGAGTACGTGTAGGGGCTGCGGCATTGGATGCACATGTGGCACGAAAAGCGGCAGCTGCGGGGATTGATTTGGCGTTTTTGCGCACTATACCGGGCGCCATCGGTGGGGCTGCCAAGATGAATGCGGGGTGCTATGGCACTTATACCGCAGATGTTTTTATTGAGGCGCAAGCGATTACACGGGCAGGTAAACTGGTCACACTTACCAAAGCGGACATGGATTTTGCCTATCGTTCAACCACAATACCAAATGGCATGATCATCGCTTCGGTTTTACTGGAAGGAACTTCGGGTGATCCACAAAAAATCGAAGCCAAGATGGCAGATGCGTTGGAAAAACGCGCCGCTACCCAACCTGTCAAAGAACGTTCTTGTGGGTCGACCTTTCGAAACCCCTCTGGCTTTAGCTCCACTGGGCGCGATGACGATGTGCATGATTTAAAGGCTTGGAAAGTTATTGATGATGCGGGAATGCGTGGTGCCAGTATTGGCGGGGCGCAAATGTCGCCGATGCATTCTAACTTCATGATCAACAAAGGGGGTGCCACTGCCACAGATTTGGAAAATTTAGGTGAGAAAGTGCGAAAAAGGGTTTTCGAAAACAGTAAGATCACGTTAGAGTGGGAAATAATGCGGGTCGGTGAACGATCTGACTGATAACAAACCCTAAGAGCCAGCAAATGGTCGTGGGTGAAAGAGGCGGGTATGTCGAGCAGGGCAATCTCGCGTGTGTGTGTCCTAATGGGCGGCCCATCGGTGGAACGGGAAGTTTCGCTGGTTTCGGGCTGTGAAGTAGTATCCGCACTGCGCGAAGAAGGTTTTCAAGTTGTAGAATTGGACGCAGGGCCAAGCCTTGCGGCTGACTTGATTGCGGCCAATGCTGATGTCGTGTTCAATGCTTTGCATGGCCGTTGGGGCGAAGACGGTTGTGTTCAGGGCCTGCTTGAATGGCTGCAAATCCCATACACACATTCGGGCGTTATGGCGTCCGCAATGGCGATGGATAAAGAGCAGACAAAACGCCTGTATCAATCCGTTGGCCTACCTATTGCGACAAGTATTCTGGCTTCACGCGAAGATGTGCAGGCATGTCACCCGATGGAAGCGCCCTACGTGGTGAAGCCTTATAATGAAGGATCATCTATCGGGATATATATTGTAAATGCAGGCGATGGGCCAGCGCGTCTGAACGCGGAAATGCCCGAAATTGTGATGGTTGAAAAATTTGTACCGGGGCGCGAGTTAACCACGACAGTGATGGGTGATAAAGCTATTTCTGTTACTGATATTCAGACCGATGGCTGGTATGATTATGCTGCAAAATATGAAGAAGGCGGCTCGCGCCATGTGATCCCTGCCGATATTCCTGCCGAAATCTTCGATGCTTGTTTAGATTACGCCGAACGCGCGCATAAGGTTTTGGGTTGTCGTGGTGTGTCACGCACTGATTTTCGCTGGGATGAAAGCAAAGGTTTGGGCGGCTTGATCCTGCTAGAAACCAATACACAACCTGGTTTGACGCCTACATCACTTGCGCCTGAACAAGCGGCAGCATGCGGTATGTCATTTGGTAAATTGGTGCGTTGGATGGTCGAGGATGCGTCATGCAACAGGTAACGCCCCCCGCACAGCGCGATCCTGCCCCAAGTCGGGTAAAGTATAAATTACACCGTTTATGGCTGACGCCGATTTTTCGTGCACTGATACGAACAGGCGTGCCAATATTGTGTATAGCGATTGTTACGCTGACATATTTACAAGACCCAACTGTTCAAAAAAGAATTGTTGCAAATATTAATAACGCGCGGACCATGTTAGAAGAACGCCCGGAATTTATGGTCAAACAGATGCGTATTCAAGGCGCATCGGGGTATGTTGATGAACTTGCACGCGGTGCATTGGGCATCGAGTTTCCTGTAAGTTCGTTTCAGCTGGATCTGATAACTTTGAAACAGGCCGTCGAAAATATTGATGCCGTTGAAAGTGTCACTCTTTTAGTGGGCGCGCACGGTGTGCTTGAGGTTGGTATTGTTGAACGTGTTCCCGCACTGATCTGGCGTAGCCCAGAAGGTTTGATTTTGCTTGATAAAAGCGGCCATAAATCGGGTCAAATTACATCACGTCTTGCGCGCAAAGATTTACCTTTGGCACTGGGTATAGGTGTTGACCGTGTGGTTCCACAAGCTTTGAAAATATTCAAAAAGCTGGAACCCCTTTCGGGCCGCGTGCGCGGTTTGATGCGTGTAGGGGACAGGCGTTGGGATGTAGCTTTAGATCGCAATCAAGTTTTAAAGCTACCAGAAACCCAGCCGATTGCAGCACTTGCGCGGGTTTTTGCGCTGCACAAAGCCCAAGATATTTTGAACCGCGACATAGTTGTCGTCGATGTACGAGATGGCCGTAAGCCGATTTTAAGGTTAACGGCCCCCGCTTTAGATGGAATGAAAAAATTACGTTTGCTTGCAAACGGAGAAGGAAATTAGACGATGTCATATTTGTACGACACCCAACGTGCCATGCGCCAGAAACGCAAAAATGCCTTGCAGCGTGGCTTGATTGCCATCCTGGATGTAGGAACAACAAAAATGGCCTGCATGGTTTTGCAATTTGATGGAAAGGCTGATGCTGAACTGCGCTTGGGTGCGGGCAGTTTGGCCAATCACGGGTCATTTCGGGTGATCGGTGTCGCAACAACGCGTTCGCGCGGTGTGCGGTACGGTGAAATAGCGGCAATGGAAGAAACTGAACGCGCAATACGCACAGTTGTGCAAGGGGCGCAGAAAATGGCGAATGTGCGTGTGGATCATGTGATTGCCTGTTTGGCAGGTGCCCAGCCACGCTCTTATGGGGTGGCAGGTGAGGTTGATTTGGAAAGCGGTACAGTTACTGACAGCGATATAGGGCGCGTTTTGGCAGGCTGTGATCTGCCAGATTATGGGGCAGGGCGTGAAACGATACATGCCATGCCCGTTAACTTTACGCTGGATTACCGCAGTGGCTTAACAGATCCTCGTGGGCAAATTGGCACCCGTCTATGTGTCGATATGCACTTGCTAACAGTAGATACGCAAGCGATTGAGAACCTTTTGAAATGCGTCAAACGGTGCGATATGGAACTGGCAGGTGTAGCATCTGCGGCCTATACAAGTGCGGTTTCAGCCCTTGTCGAAGACGAGCAAGAACTGGGGGCGGCATGTATTGATATAGGTGGCGGCTCAACGGGTGTGTCAGTGTTTTTGAAAAAGCACATGATTTACGGCGATAGTGTTCGTATGGGTGGTGATTTGGTGACATCGGATATTTCCCAAGGCTTGCAAATGACATATGACGCTGCCGAGCGGATCAAAACACTGCATGGCGGTGTTGTCGCCACATCTATTGATGATCGTGAAATGATCGAAGTGGGCGGTGACACAGGTGATTTTGACCATGATCGCCGCCGCATAAGCCGTGCTGAATTAATCGGCGTTATGCGCCCAAGGTTGGAAGAAATATTGGAAGAGGTGCGCGCATGTCTAGACGCATCAGGTTTTGACCATTTGCCAGGTCAGCGTATTGTTTTAACAGGTGGCACCAGCCAAGTTCCAGGTCTTGAAGGCCTAGCCAGTAAAATACTGGGCCAGAATGTACGCCTTGGCCGCCCAATGCGGGTGCAAGGTTTGCCACAAGCCGCAACAGGGCCTGCATTTGCTTCGACAATCGGTCTAGCGATGCACGCAGCTTATCCCCAAGATGAATGCTGGGACTTTGATTTGCCAGTTGAACGCATTGGCGGGCGGCCCTTAAAAAAGGCAATGCGCTGGTTTAAAGATAACTGGTAAGCGGCTTTCATACTACAAGTGGGGCTAAAAGCCGCTTAAATACCTAGGTTTAGTATGAAAATGAACGATTTTTCGTGACGTGGTCGAATCGCTGCGTTACGATACGAATCAGTAATATGAGCCGAACAACTCGGCCAAAGCGGGCAACACAGGCGGACATTATCATGACTTTGAATTTACGCATGCCAGAAATGGCAGATCTAAAACCACATATCGCAGTTTTTGGCGTTGGGGGTGCGGGCTGTAATGCCGTAAACAATATGATCGAGAAAAACCTAGAAGGTGTCGATTTTGTTGTGGCCAATACAGATGCACAGGCTTTGCAAACTTCTAAAGCAGACAATCGAATTCAGATCGGTGAAAAAGTCACTGAAGGGCTGGGCGCAGGCGCACGACCCTCAGTAGGTGCCGCCTCTGCAGAGGAAAGCATTGAAGCGATTGTTGACCAGTTGGTTGGGTGCCACATGTGTTTCATTACTGCTGGAATGGGTGGCGGTACAGGAACTGGTGCTGCCCCGATTATTGCACAGGCAGCACGTGAATTGGGTGTCTTAACAGTTGGTGTTGTAACTAAGCCGTTTCAGTTTGAAGGCACCAAACGGATGCGTCAGGCCGAAGAGGGCGTAGAAGCGTTGCAAAAAGTTGTCGATACGCTGATCGTCATTCCAAACCAGAACCTGTTTCGTATCGCGACAGAAAAAACAACCTTCACAGAAGCATTTCAAATGGCTGATGATGTTCTGTATCAAGGGGTAAAAGGCGTGACCGATCTAATGGTTCGCCCTGGTATAATTAATCTGGATTTTGCCGATATTCGTTCCGTGATGGATGAAATGGGTAAAGCGATGATGGGTACTGGTGAATCAACTGGTGAAGATCGTGCGATACAAGCGGCTGAAAAAGCCATTGCCAATCCGCTGCTAGATGAAATCTCACTAAAAGGTGCACATGGCGTTCTGATTAACATTACAGGTGGCCATGATCTGACTTTGTTCGAAATGGATGAAGCGGCCAACCGCATTCGTGAAGAAGTTGATGAAGAGGCAAATATCATTGTTGGTTCTACTTTAGATACTGGCCTTGAAGGTGTGATGCGGGTTTCCGTTGTAGCAACCGGTATTGACGCAAGCATTCATGTAACGGATGTTCCTGTGCCACGTCGCAGTATGAAAGCGCCTTTGGCACAAGCAGTATCAATGGAGCATAAAGAAACGGAAATTGCAGATACGGTCGAAGCGATCACTGAACTTACATCAGAAGACACGCTTACTACTGATCTTCCAGCGAATGAACCTGATATGTTTGGGGTTAATGCCGAACTGGATGCAATGCCAAGCGAAGGTAATGTATTTACCGATCTGCCACCACCTGCATATCAAGCAACATCGTTAGATGACGCGCCTGTAGATGATTTTTTCCAGATGGAAGAGGATCGTTCTGCATTCGTAGCACCACAACCTCGTCCAACTGGGCAACCAAGTGCTGAAACGATGGCGCGCCTACATACCGCTGCATCTAAGCCGGCAAATCAGGAAGCTGCAAAACCAGCGGTTGAAGCAAAAGAGAAATCACGTGGTTTTGGCCTTAATAGTTTGATTTCTAAAATGACGGGTCACAATGATAATCAACAGGGTTCGAATCAACATCGCATGGAACAGCCAAGCCTTATTGCCAGTAACCCAGAGCCAGAACATGACGAAATTGAAACATCTGAAGATCAGGATCGCATAGAAATCCCTGCATTCTTAAGACGCCAAGCTAACTAAGCTTCTGTAAAATAATGAAAAAAGCGCGGTAAATCAGCCGCGCTTTTTTTATGTCTGCTAGTTACAGAATTGTTGCAATCGGTCATAAAGCGTGAATTGGGTATTGCGCAGTTAGTTGCTATTTAAAGCTCAAGGAAATTAATGAAGAGTTAATCGTGCAAAAAACAGTCGCTAATAAGATCACAATGATAGGCAAAGGTGTCCATTCTGGAAAACCTGCGCGTTTGATTGTACATCCTGCGTCTGCCGAATACGGCATCTGGTTTCGTCGTGTTGATGTAACAGACAAAAACAATCTGATCCCCGCACTTTACGACGCTGTTAATGATACGCAAATGTGTACACGTCTTGCGAATGAAGAAAACGTTGAAGTGTCAACAGTTGAGCATCTAATGGCTGCATTGGCGGGCACTGGTATTCAAAATGCGCTGATTGAAATTGATGGCCCAGAAGTACCGATCATGGATGGCAGCTCTTACCCGTTTGTTAATGCAATTATGGATGCGGGCGTTCGTGAACTGGATGCACCTGTACGTGCAATACGTATTCTTAAAGAAGTATCAATCTCATTTGATGAAACCGTAGCAACATTGCTGCCTTCAGAAGTTCTTGAAATTGATTTTTCCATTGATTTTGCAGATCAGGCAATCGGTCTTCAACACAAAACGCTGGAAATGGCCAACGGTACATTCGTACGCGAGTTAAGTGATTGCCGGACATTTTGCCAACGCAAAGACGTAGACGCATTACACGCTATTGGCCTTGGCCAAGGTGGTGGTTTGGAAAACGCAATCGTTGTTGATGGCGGTTTGGTTCTGAACCCTGAAGGGTTCCGTCGTACAGATGAATGTGTACGTCACAAAATGTTGGACGCTTTGGGCGATCTGGCATTGGCTGGTGCGCCGATATTGGGAAAATATGTTGGTGTAAAAGCGGGTCACCGCGCAACGAACCTATTGCTGCGTGAACTATTTTCAAGATCTGATGCTTGGGAAATGGTTGTGTGTAACGAAGCACAGGCAGAAATGTTGCCTGGCGCACATATTCAGGCCGCTGATTTGCGGTTGAGCGCATAATAAAGCACTGAAACAACTGAATTTAATAATAGCTGATATATTTAGCTATCACAGTTGAAAGAAATTCGAAAATGTACTGGTAGGGGCGCAAACAGTGTTATATGTTTGCCTCAATATCTTTGGGCGAAATTGAATGATCTTCTCTGGTAATAAAATAACATTGGTTTTAGCAGTTTCTGTAGCACTCGCTGTGGCAGGGTGTGGTGGCAAAGGAAAAGAGAAAGACGGCATTTCGCTTGATGGTAAATCGCCTGAAGCAATCTTTCAATCTGCCGAGGCTTTACTAAGTAAACGCAAAGCAAGTAAAGCGGCCGTACGGTTTTCAGAAGTCGAAAGATTATATCCGTATTCTGATTGGGCCAAGCGCTCTATCATCATGTCTGCATTCGCTAACCACGAAGCTGAATTATATACTGAAAGCCGCTCTGCTGCACAACGCTACCTTGATTTCTACCCCGCAGACGAAGATGCCGCTTATGCGCAATATCTGATCGCACTTAGTTATTATGACCAAATTGATAATGTAAGTCGCGACCAAGGTGTTACATTTCAGGCGTTACAGGCATTGCGTACAACAGTTGAACGCTACCCTGATAGTGAATATGCTACGTCGTCATTGCTAAAATTCGATCTGGCATTGGATCATTTGGCAGGTAAAGAGATGGAAATAGGTCGTTATTACCTAAAGCGTGGCCATTATACTGCCGCGATCAACCGTTTTCGCGTTGTTGTAGAAGATTTCCAAACAACAACACATACGCCTGAAGCATTGCATCGCCTTGTCGAATCCTACCTTTCATTGGGGATAGAGGCTGACGCACAAACTGCTGGCGCAATTTTGGGCCACAATTTCCAAGGCACTGACTGGTATAACGATACGCATGTATTGCTTACTGGTGCCGGAGTTGAGGTAGATAAACCAAGTGAGAAAAGCTCTAAATGGTTGCGCCGTGTTTGGCGACAAGTGGTCAAAGGCAAATGGCTCTGATCTTATGTCATAGGACAGGTTGATGCTGTCCGGTTTAAATATCCGCAACATGCTTTTAATTGATGCGTTGGATTTGGAATTCCAAGCAGGATTGAATGTTCTAACTGGTGAAACAGGTGCGGGTAAGTCGATTTTATTAGACAGTCTTGGCTTTGTATTAGGCTGGCGCGGGCGTGCGGATATGGTGCGTTCAGGGGCTGACCTAGGCGAAGTTTCTGCGTGGTTTGATTTAACCGCAGATCACCCAGCACAAGAAGTTTTGCGCGAAGCGGGCCTGCCACAAGAGGCCACATTATTTTTGCGCAGAACCAATACACCAGATGGGCGCAAGATCGCTTATGTAAATGATCGACGTTGTTCAGGGGATATATTGCGCAGGCTTTCTGCATGTTTAGTAGAATTGCATGGCCAGCATGATGATCGGGGGTTGCTGAATGCATCTGGCCACAAAACATTGCTTGATACGTTTGCAGGGCACGACTTAACTAAGATCAGAACTGCATGGCGGGCTTTGATCGCGCTGGAAAAACAGACCGTGACGGCTCGTGCAGAACTGGAAGCAATGCAGCAAGATGCACAGTACATCCGCCATTCAGTGCAAGAGTTAGAGATACTTTCACCGCGCGCCGTTGAAGATCAGGAATTGGATGCGCGCCGCCGTTTAATGCAAGTAAGTGCGCGTATTTGTGAAGATTTGGACAAAGCTCAAGAAGCTTTGGGGCCAAATGCTGCGGAAGGCATGATGACCGATGCGGGCCGTTGGTTGCAAGGGGTGGCAGATGATGCTGAAGGGCATCTTGATGAACCGCTAAGCGCTATCATGCGGGCCTTGAATGAACTTGCAAATGCCCAAAGCGGTTTGGCACAAAGTATTGACCAGTTACAATTTGATGCAGTCGAGTTGGAACAGGTTGAGGAACGTTTGTTTGCCATACGTGCCTTGGCACGAAAACATATGATACAGCCAGACGAGTTACCCATACTTGCCATAGAAATGGCCGCTAAACTAACGGCACTGGATTTTGGTGAAGATCGCATAACTGCTCTAGAGGCTGATACAGTAAAAGCACAGGAAGCCTATGATAAGCTTGCTGAAAAACTGTATATCAGTCGAAGTAAAGCTGGGCGCGATCTGGATGCGAGAATGGCAAAAGAACTGGTGCCGTTAAAAATGGACGCGGCGATTTTTACAACTAAAGTAACAAAAGCGGATCAAGGCCCAGATGGGGCTGATACCGCTTCATTTACTGTGTCAACTAATCCGGGTGCGCCCGCAGGCCCGATTGATAAAATTGCATCGGGTGGGGAATTATCACGGTTTTTGCTAGCATTGAAAGTTTGCCTTACATCGCGGGCTGACGGGTTAACGCTGATCTTTGACGAAATAGACCGAGGTGTTGGCGGAGCCACCGCCGATGCGGTCGGGCGGCGTTTGTCTAAACTTGCGGATAACGGGCAGATTTTGGTTGTTACACACTCACCACAAGTCGCCGCATATGGGGATCATCACTGGTTGGTTTCAAAGACAACCGATGGTCAGGAAACGTTAAGTTCTGTGGAAAAATTAAATGCAACCGCACGTACCGATGAAGTAGCCCGCATGTTGGCAGGCGATGTTATTACCGATCAGGCACGTGCCGCTGCACGGGCTTTACTAGATTAAAGATATAGAAAGACGGCAATGCTCTGCTTTAAATTCTAGCGCCTAATTTATTTGCACAATTTTCCCAGGGTTCATAATGTTTTGCGGGTCAAGCGTGCGCTTAATATCTGCCATAATCGACCAAGCCCCCCCGTGTTCCTGCGTCATATATTTCATTTTTCCCATACCGATACCGTGCTCACCTGTTACCGTTCCACCCATATCTATAGCGCGGGCATTCATGCGGTGGGCAAGCTCTTTGGCCAATACCAACTCTTCAGGTTTGTTCGGGTCGGTTAGGAATAACGTGTGATAATTACCGTCACCCACATGGCCCAGAATAGGTGCGAACATACCGTGATCGGCTGCGTCTTTTGTGGTGTCGGTAATCGCTTGCGCCAGCTTAGAAATGGGCACGCAAACATCTGTAGACATGCCATCAAAGCCCGGCTTTAAGGCTTTGGTTGCAAAGAACGCATTGTGGCGCGCATGCCATAACTTGTTGCGATCTTCGGTTTTTGTTGACCACAGAAAATCGCCCCCTTCAAAATCGGATGCAATGTCTTTCATAATCTCAGATTGTTCTGCAACACTTGCCTCTGATCCATGGAACTCCATGAATAAATGTGGTTTTTCTGGAAGACCCAGTTGACTGTAATTGTTCATGGCCTGCATAGATAGTGCATCCAGCAATTCCACACGCGCCATCGGAACACCCATTTGAACCGCAGTAATCACTGTGTTCACGGCCATCTCTACATCAGGGAAATCACAAACAGCAGCAGCAATCGCATCAGGCTGGCCTTGCAGGCGCAAGGTTATTTCTGTGATGACGCCAAGCGTGCCCTCTGATCCCACCATCAGATTTGTCAGATCGTAGCCAGAGGATGATTTTTTTGCGCGGCTGCCTGTGCGAATGATCCGCCCATCAGCCAGAACAACCTCTAATGCCAACACGTTTTCCTTCATCGTGCCATAGCGCACTGCCGTGGTACCTGATGCGCGTGTTGCCGTCATGCCACCAATAGTGGCATTGGCACCTGGATCAACAGGAAAAAACAACCCTGTTGCGCGCAACTCTTCATTCAATACCTCGCGGGTAATGCCAGGTTGTACGACGGCCAGCAGATCTTCTTGGTAAACCTGTATGATTTTGTCCATCTCACTCATGTTGATGGTCACACCCCCCTTAATTGCCAAGGCATGGCCTTCAAGCGAAGTTCCAACACCCCAAGGCACAATCGGGCAGTTGTATTTGGCACAAATTTTAATGATGTCTGATACATCTTGCGCACTACGGGCAAAAGCCACTGCATCGGGCGGCGCGTGGGCAAAATAAGTTTCACTTTCCCCGTGGCTGTCAAGAACCGCACGGCTGGTGTTTAAGCGTTCCCCAAGTAATTTCTTTAGCTCTGAAATAGCCCCAGCAATATCTGACATTCTTTTCTCCGATAGAATTGCGCTTAGGGTAGAAAATAACTAACACTTGGAAAAGAGCTAATTGGATAAACCGTGTCTAGAAAGACCATAAATATACTGAAAACCTCTCGTGAACAGGTTTTGGCTGCCGCTCAGGTCGTGCGTCACAAAGGTATTGGGCAGGTGCAATTTTGGCTGGTGGCCGTTGTGATCGGGATTGCCGCAGGTGGGGCAACCAGCCTGTTTCGCATTGGGATCAATCAGTTGGAAACACTGATTTATGGTGCTGATGATATGGGGTTGGTCAGCTATGCAGTTTTTCTACCGTGGTACTGGATTTTGTGCGTACCGATTGTAGGTGGTTTGATCGTAGGTGTTATTTTACAGCGCTTCACCCCTGATGGGCGTGCCCGTGGCGTAGCGCAAGTTATTCGTGGGGCGGCCCTAACCGGCGGACGCGTTGAAGGTAAGGCCGGCCTGGCATCTGCTTTTGCTTCAATGATTACGCTTTCAATGGGGGGCTCTGCGGGGCGCGAAGGCCCAGTTGTGCATCTGGGGGCCGTGATTTCTAGCAAAGTGTCACGTTGGCTGAATGCCGATGCCATCACAGGGCGTAACCTGATGGGTTGTGCGGCCGCTGCGGCAGTTTCCGCGTCATTTAACGCGCCTATAGCGGGCACTTTGTTTGCGCTCGAAGTGGTGTTGCGCCACTACGCGGTGCAAGCGTTTGCCCCGATTGTTATTGCCTCTGTAGCGGGTTCCATCGTCAGTCGTTTAATTTTTGGTGACTTTGTAGAGTTCACTTTGCCGCAAATGTCGTTGCAGTTTTATAGCGAACTGCCTGCGTTTTTATTGCTAGGTTTGGTCTGCGGTTTGGTCGCCGTTACCATGATGAAGTCGATATTTCTGGCTGAAGATGTGGGCGATAAACTACAGGACAAGCTAAGAATTCCCGCGTGGTTACGCCCCGCGATTGCGGGCGCGGGACTGGGGATGATAGCCTTGGCATTCCCGCATATTATCGGGGTTGGGTATGAAACCACGTGGAATGCGTTGAATGGAAACATTACATTTTGGGTTGCCGTCAGTTTTGTGGCCGCCAAAGTTCTGGCCGTGGCGGTAACATTTGCGGGCCGCATGGGCGGTGGGATATTTTCACCGTCTTTGATGGTGGGCGCTTTAACTGGTATCGCCTTTGGCTGGGTAGCATTGGGGGTTTTCCCGTCACTTGAAAGTTACGCCACATTATACGCACTGGCTGGCATGGCCGCCGTGGCCGCCGCCGTATTGGGCGCACCAATTTCCACATCTTTGCTGGTGTTTGAAATGACTGGCGATTGGCAAACTGGACTGGCGATATTGGTGGCGGTTTCCACATCATCCGCACTGGCCAGCCGTTTGGTGCACAAATCGTTCTTCTTGACACAGCTGGAACGACAAGGCGTTCATCTGGCGGCAGGGCCGCAGGCGTATTTGTTGGCGACATTCAGTATCAAGGGGTTGATGCGCAACATTGATACCGAAATAGAGAATTTGGAAGCCATGATAAAGCAAGGCCTGTTTGTAGATATGAATGCAACTTTGGAACAGGCGATGCCAATGTTCGATAAAAGCGATGCAGGATTTATTCCAGTGGTAGATACAAATGATCTGACCTTGGTGGGGGTGTTGTATGAAGTGGATGCTTTACGGGCCTTTAATCAGGCCTTGATTGAAACCGCACGAGAGGAACATTCTTAGAGGTTGGCTTTGTGCTTAGTGGCGGAATTTACCGATTGGTACGGTGTGTTAAGTTGTTGATGTTATTAAATATAAAATACTTATAGTAGAGCGGGTGGAAACCCGCCCTACACTTGCTGCGATCCATCAATCAACAGCTGAGTATGTTAAGTTTTGCTCTTCTTCACGCAACCATCGCCGCGTACTATACATTCAAGCTTGGTAAACCGTAGTAACCTATTTACCCTCACATTCTTTGTTTTTCGAAGCAAATGAGGTATGCTATTTGCCTAAGAAACTCAAAGCCTATTACCTAAAATATCGACGGGCTTTAAAGTTTCGGTTGATAAGCAGTGTTCGCAATCGTCTAGCAATAACCTTTGCACCCGGCACAAGCTTTAGCATGTTTAGCTTTCTTGAAGCTGTATCAATTGTTGAGATCGCTACGCTATCCGCATGCCGAAAATCTTCTGCCGCATCATCTTCGCCGTTGTTTTTAGTAGGCTCTGATAAAAGTGCGGTTGCTTTTTTATTCACACTAAATGCAACAATTGACTCGAATATATACACAGACCAAATACGTTTTTCAGAGTTGCTATGGTCAAGTTTACTGAAACGTTGATTGATTAAGTCGATCATGTTTTTGGTATACTCAATGAAAGAGTACTTCATTGGGCCAAAGTTTTGCATGTACGAAGTATGGGTATCTTCTACAACCAATATGCCGCCATCATTGATATTGTTAATAAGCATCTCAGTAGTGATAATTTGTTGTTCATAAGTGTGCCCCCCATCATCAAGTACGACATCAATTAACCCTATTTTCTTTTTAAAATCATTCCAGAATGATTCATCTGATTGACTGCCAATATAGATTTCAAACCCGTGTTCTTCCCATTTTTTGGCATTTGGATTTAGATCAATGCCAATAATCCTCGCCTTAGGGCCGAAAAACTCTCGCCACATAAAAAGCGATCCACCGCCAAGTACACCAATCTCGACGAATGTGATGTCTTTGCCTCGGTATTAAGCGAACAATTGATCATAAACTTCGAAGTACGTGGTGTGTTTCAAGCTTTGAAAAGGGCTTTTCTTATAAGCTAGATAACTCAAAGAATTATTCATTTTTTCTTCCTTTTTTTGTTTTAAAGATCTTTTGGAAAATTATAACGGAGATTTAAAACATGTATTTATATCACACTACAGCGGCGCGCAAGCGGCCTCTAACCAGTCTTTGGTAGTCGCCGTCACCAACCCATTCAAACTATCCCAAACCTGCTGATGATACGCATTCAGCCAGTTTAACTCATCCATTGTCAGTAGGGATTTGTCGATCATAGCCTTACTGATCGGGGCCAGTGTCAGGGTTTCAAAGCATAGCATTTCACGGTCGTCACTACCGTTTATTGCATCTGCTTGTTTTACAAAAATAAGGTTTTCAATGCGGATACCGTAGGCACCCTCTTTGTAATAACCGGGTTCATTAGATACAATCATACCCAGTTTAAAAGCGGTGGTGGCAAGGCGTGAAATGCGTTGCGGGCCTTCGTGTACAGACAGGTACGACCCCACACCGTGGCCCGTGCCGTGGTCATAATCTAACCCTTCGGCCCAAAGTGCAGTGCGGGCAATGGCATCAATATCTTTACCTGTTAACCCTTTTGGAAAGCGCAAACGAGATATGGCGATCATGCCTTTTAACACCAAAGTCGCATTATGCACTGCCTTGGGCGGTGGGGCGCCTATGGCCAATGTGCGGGTAATATCGGTGGTGCCGTCCATGTATTGCGCACCACTGTCGACCAAAAGAACCTCATTGAATTGCAGGGTACGGTTGGTCTGATTGTTCACGCGGTAATGCACAATCGCACCATTGGGGCCAGAGCCGCAGATGGTATCAAAAGATATATTTTTCAGCTTTCCAGTGGCCGCACGTTTTGCTTCCAGCGTTTTAACGATGTCAATTTCGGTGATGCCAGTGGCAGGGTTAATAGTGTCAACCCATGCAAGAAATTCGCACATTGCCGCACCATCTCGGATGTGCGCCTGCTTGGTGCCGTGCAATTCTGTGTCGTTCTTGCAGGCCTTTGGCAAAGTTGTTGGGTCATCGCAAAATACGATTTCTATGCCCTGTTTTTCCAACAGATTTACTATGGCTTCGGGGGCTGTTAATTTATCGATGCAAACAGGGCCATTTAAGTTTGAAAGTTCGGGTATGAAGTTTTTTGGGGGTAATACGCCTATATTTTCACCAAAATGTTCGATTAGTGCCGCGTTTGTTTTGCGTTCATCCATGAAAAGTGAAACATTTCCGGCCGCATGAATGATTGCAAAGGCCAAAGCGACGGGGGTTTGGCCCAGATCAGTGCCGCGTGTATTCAGTAACCACGCGATGGCATCTGGTTGGGTCAATATAAACGCATTGTGGCCTGAATTCTTTAAGTTTTTTGCAATATAGGTAATTTTTTCCACATGATCTTGACCAGCATACTCCAACGGGTGTGGTACCATCTTATCCAGCGGCGCTACTGGCTGATCGTGCCATATGCGGTCTATCAGATTATCTGTTGCCACCAGATTAATACCGGCACCGCGAAGTTTTTCAATCTCTGCACGGGTGTGCAGCCAAGCATCAAAACCGATTTTACCACTTTTAGGTAACCAGTTTTCCAGCTTGTTTTCGGGCCATGCCACGGGGCTGAAACAGGTTAGGTCAATCTGGTCATGCACCTGCAACGTATAGCGGCCATCAATGAAAACGCCTGCCTTGTCTTTTAACACTGCGCAAAACCCAGCCGAGCCGGTGAAGCCTGTTAACCAAGCTAACCGCATATCGCGGACCACAACATATTCGCCTTGGTGGGCGTCGGCACGCGGGATTAAAAAACCGTCTAAACCTTCTTTGTCTATTTCATCACGCAGCTGTTTCAATCGTGCAGCACCGGTATCAGGCGAGGTTGCACTTTCAAATGACTGGAACATTAACTGGCCCGTTTCAAAGTCGCGCGCTTGGCCGAACGTGGATCATTGTCAAATAAGCTGGCAAGCTGTTCTGTAATGGCACCCGCCAGTTGTTCGGCATCGGTAATCGTGACCGCGCGTTCATAGTAACGCGTCACATCATGGCCGATGCCAATGGCGATTAGTTCAACCATTTTGCGTTTCTCAACCATGGTGATGACGTCACGCAGATGCTTTTCAAGGTAGCTTGCAGAGTTCACAGAAAGCGTGCTGTCGTCCACGGGCGCCCCATCCGAGATCACCATCAGAATACGGCGTTGTTCAGGGCGGGCGCACATACGGCGGTGGGCCCATTCCAAAGCCTCACCATCAATGTTTTCTTTCAGCAGGCCTTCTTTCATCATCAGCCCCAAGTTGGGCCGCGCACGGCGCCAAGGCGTGTCGGCACGTTTATAGATGATGTGGCGCAGATCATTCAGGCGGCCCGGCTCGGTTGGGCGGCCTGCGTTTAGCCATTCTTCGCGGGATTTACCACCTTTCCATGCACGTGTGGTAAAGCCCAGAATTTCGCATTTCACCTGACAGCGTTCCAATGTGCGGGCCATAACATCGGCACAAATAGCCGCGATAGATATAGGGCGACCACGCATAGAACCAGAGTTGTCGATCAATAACGTCACGATGGTGTCCCGAAATTCGGTATCGTTTTCAACTTTGAAGGACAGCGGCGTTGTCGGGTTGGCAATCACACGCGCCAGACGACCAGCGTCTAGCATGCCTTCTTCCATATCAAACTGCCAACTGCGGTTTTGTTGGGCTTGCAAACGGCGTTGTAACTTGTTGGCAAGTCGGGCCACAGCACCCTTTAGCGGTTCAAGTTGCTGGTCAAGATAGGCACGCAGGCGTTCCAGTTCAGCGGGCTCTGCCAGTTCTTCTGCCAGTTCTTCTTCGTCGTGATCGGTTGTGAACACGCGGTAATCAGGGTCAGCATCTGAAATGCTGGGCGGGGTAGGCGGCTCTAACGGGGCTTCTCCTTCGGGGGCATCCACCTCTTCGGCGCCGTCCATATCATCGCGGTCATCCATAGATACTTGCGATTGTTGTTGGTCAGCGGATTGTTGTTGATCTTGTTGATCGTCAAACTCATCCGATTGCTCATCCTGATCGCCTGCATCTGTATCAGGTGTATCTTCTTCATAGTCCTGATCTTCTTGTTCAGCACTATCATCATTATCTTCGCCCAACTCATCTGGGTCATCACCTAATTGGTCGCCATACCCCAGATCTTCGATTAACTGGCGGGCGAATTTGGAAAACTCGACCTGATCGGTCATTGCATCTTCTAGATTTTTGAAGGTGTCGCCGGAACGCTCTTCGAATTGGGTCTGCCATTGCTTCATCGCATGATCGACCGCAGGCGGCATATCGCGGCCTGTTGCCATGTGGCGCAGGTAATAGCCCAATGCGGTGGACATGGGCACTTCTTTGAAAGAATTGACCTGATCGTACCCCAGTTTTAGCGCATCCGCTTCCATTTTGGCGTCGATATTACCAGCTGTGCCCGGCATGGCACGTGCCCCCACGGCTTCACACCGCGCGGTGGCCATAACTTCATATATCTCACGTGCATCCGTGCCTTCGGGCATGTAGCGATTATGTGTGCCTGGATTGTGAAACCGTTTGTTCAACGCATAAGCATCCGCCGTGCCACGTGCCAGCATCACTTCGTCCAGCGTCATGCGGCGGCTGACCTGTGGCAGGCGCATCACTTCGTTGGTCATACCAGACGGGTCAACCGTAAAGGCCACGTTCAACTCGGCATCATTGGCCATGGCCCGTGTGGCCTCGGTTAATGCCTTTTTGAAAGGATCAGATGGGTTGTCGTTTGGTTTAGCCATTAGCCCAAGCTTACGCTGGCTGCACTTTCTGGCAGCTCTTCGTCAAAGCAACGCTGATAGAACTCTGCAATGGTTTCGCGTTCCAGCTCGTCACATTTGTTCAGGAATGTCAGGCGAAAGGCAAAGCCTACGTTGCCGAACACCTTTGCATTTTGTGCCCATGTAATCACTGTACGCGGTGAAATCACGGTGGAAATGTCGCCGTTCATAAACGCATTACGCGACAGGTTTGCGACTGTTACCATATGCTCGATAACAGTGCGATCAGTGCCAGGGTTTTTGGCCGCAACGATGTTTACTTCGGCTTCATGTGATAGATAGTTCAGCGTACTGACAATAGACCAACGGTCCATCTGACCTTGGTTGATTTGTTGTGTGCCGTGATAAAGCCCCGTTGTGTCACCCAAGCCCACAGTATTTGCAGTAGCGAACAGGCGGAAATATGGGTGTGGTGTGATGACTTTGTTTTGATCCAAAAGCGTCAGTTTTCCGTCCACTTCCAGCACACGTTGGATGACGAACATCACGTCAGCACGACCTGCATCATATTCATCAAACACAATCGCAGTTGGGTTGCGCAGGGCCCAAGGCAGAATGCCCTCTTGAAATTCAGTTACCTGTTTGCCGTCTTTTAGCTTGATGGCATCTTTGCCGATCAGGTCAATACGGCTGATGTGGCTGTCAAGATTGACCCGCACACATGGCCAGCTTAGGCGGGCTGCAACCTGTTCAATATGGGTTGATTTGCCCGTACCGTGATAGCCTTGGATCATCACACGGCGGTTGTGGGTAAAGCCCGCCAGAATGGCCAATGTGGTGTCGTGGTCAAACTGATATGTGCTGTCGATCGCAGGTACACGGTCAGAGCTTTCGGCAAACCCTTTCACAACCATATCACTGTCGATGCCAAAAATCTCGCGCACAGATATATCGCGTGTGGGTGTTGCGTTGATGTCTAAATTACCGTCTGCCATTTTCGGATGTCCTATGAGTCTTATATCAAGTCTGAATGTTCATAAGCTTAGTGATATAATTTTTAGGTTTTCGCAAGGGCTTGGGAATAAATTCCTGTTTGGCCTTGATCTTGGCCTTGGGCTATCAAATAGTGCGGTATGATAAAAGAATATGGCACATTTGATTATATCGTAGTGGGCGCAGGCTCGGCCGGTTCGGTTTTAGCGGCACGTCTTTCGGAAAACCCGAAACATAAGGTTTTACTACTGGAAGCGGGTAAAAGGGACAATTACATCTGGGTGCATATTCCTGTGGGATATTTGTATTGCATCGGTAATCCGCGCACTGACTGGATGTTTAACACGGTGAAAGAGGCTGGTTTGAACGGGCGCAGCTTGATGTATCCGCGTGGTAAACTGATGGGCGGGTGTTCTTCGATCAACGGCATGCTGTATCTGCGCGGCCAAGCACGTGATTATGACGGTTGGCGGCAGATGGGTAACGCTGGTTGGGGCTGGGATGATGTTTTGCCTTATTTCACCAAATCCGAAGATCATTTTGACGGCGGCGATGATTTGCACGGGCAAGGCGGCGAATGGCGGGTGGAACAGCAACGCCTGTCTTGGCAGATATTAGACGATTTTGCCGATGCTTGTGTTGAAGAAGGCATTCCAAGAGTGCGCGATTTTAACACTGGTGACAATGAAGGCGTCAGTTATTTTCAGGTTAACCAAAAGTCGGGATTCCGCTGGAATACGCGCAAGGCGTTTTTGAAACCAGCGCAAAAACGGCCGAACCTGACGATTGTAACCGAGGCCCATGCAGAGCGGATTATCTTTGAAGGCAAACGTGCTGTGGGGGTGCAGTTTGAAAAAGGGGACGTGTCACATATCGCATGTGCAGATGGCGAGGTTGTTTTGTCGGCAGGTGCGATTGGCAGTCCGCATTTGTTGCAAGTATCAGGCGTGGGGCCAGCGGCGGTTTTAGCCGAACATGGCGTGGACGTGGTGCATGAAATGGCAGGCGTGGGTGAGAACCTGCAAGACCATCTGCAACTGCGCTGTATTTATAAGGTTAATGGGGCCAAAACACTGAACCAGCGGGCGGGCAGCCTGATGGGGCGTGCTGGCATCGCGTTAGAATATGCGTTGAAGCGCACAGGGCCGATGTCGATGGCACCGTCGCAGTTGGGCGCATTTGCTAAATCTGATCCGTCTAAGGAAACCGCTGACCTTGAATATCATGTACAGCCTTTGTCGCTGGAAAAGTTCGGCGACCCGTTACATGATTTCCCAGCGATTACCGCCAGTGTTTGCAATTTGCGTCCAGAAAGCCGTGGTTTTGTGCGATTGTCATCAGCCAGCACTAAGGATGCGCCCCTGATTGCGCCGAACTATCTGTCGACTGAGGCTGACCGATTGGTGGCAGCGCGCGCTATACAGTTAACGCGCAGGATTGTCGGGCAACAGGCGTTATCGCGTTATACCCCATCGGAATATCTGCCGGGTGAGCAGTATCAGTCGGATGCGGAATTAGCTGTGGCAGCAGGTAACATTGGCACCACAATTTTCCACCCCACATGTACCGCCAAAATGGGCGATGACCCGATGGCTGTGGTCGATGCGCGTTTGCGTGTACATGGATTGCAAGGCTTGCGGGTGGTGGATGCATCCGTGATGCCGTCGATCACATCGGGCAACACCAATTCACCGACGATCATGATCGCAGAAAAAGCTGCGGATATGATGAAAGCGGATGCCAAAGGGTAAGGTTGCACCTTACAGAAATCTCGTCAAAATCCAGCGAAATTCGTTTCGTTAAACACGTCTCTAAAACCGTTGAGACAACAGAACTACTAAACTAGTTTAGTAATTTTAAAAATAGAATAATAACTAAGTAAAATCATATGATTATGCATCTATTTTTGAAGTGTGGTTACTTAAAACGCGCTTCATTCATGCTCTGATAACCTAGATTTAGGGCGCGTTGTCTCTTGCTCAGGTCTCTTACGCTTTGGTACTGTCTTGGGCCGTAAGTATTTTTCTCAACTTGATACAGATCAAAGAACGTTTTCGCTTATGCGCTTAAACGCATAAGCGAAAGGTGGGCAATTATGATCACAGACGTTTTATCCGCATTGTCAGAGCCAACACGTTTGGCCGCATTGCATCTGTTGTCGGATGGCAAAGAACATTGCGTGTGTGAGCTGATGGCAACGCTGCAAACCACTCAATCGCGCATGTCGCGGCATATGAAAACCCTGCTTTCCGCAGGTGTTGTTGTGGGCCGGCGTGATGCGCAATGGGTGCGGTATCGGCTGAACTCTAATTTGTCTACGGAATATCAAAACATTATCAATGCCGTTTTGGCGGTCGATATATCACAACAAAGGAATGCGGCATGAGCCTGCACGCGCAAGGTGCCCCGATGGGCAAGCAAGATCAAACATCTTGGGGTTGGCACATGGGCGTGGTCGTTTTTGTTGTGGCCTGGTTTTTGATCTACAAACAACTTTTAGGGTTTTCGGAATGGTTGACAGGGTTGTTACCAGTAGAACGGGCAAGCCATGCGGGCGATGCACTGGCGTTTTTCCTATATGATACCCCCAAGGTCATCATGTTGCTAACATTGATCGTGTTCGCAATGGGGGTGGTTCGCAGTTTTTTCAGTCCTGAAAAAACCCGCGCAATGCTATCGGGAAAACGCGAGGGTGCTGGCAATTTGATGTCGGCAAGTCTTGGTATTTTAACGCCGTTTTGTTCATGCTCGGCCGTGCCATTGTTTATCGGTTTTGTATCCGCTGGCGTGCCTTTGGGGGTAACATTTTCATTTTTAATAGCAGCCCCGATGGTTAACGAAGTGGCCTTGGTGCTGCTGTTCGGTCTGGTAGGTTGGAAAGTTGCCGTAACGTATTTGGTATTCGGTCTGGGCATTGCCATTGTAGCAGGTTGGATTATCGGGCGGCTTCATCTGGAAGACTGGCTTCAGGATTGGGTCAAAGACATCCATATGGGGGCTGTTGCTACCGAGATACCCGACGAAAAACTGACGATGGTGGATCGTTACCAACAAGGCATTGCATCCGTTAAAGAAATTGTCGGTAAAGTCTGGGTCTGGGTTGTTGTAGGCATATCGTTAGGTGCGCTGATCCATGGATATGTGCCGGAAAATGCAATGGTTAAGATCATGGGGTCAGGCGCATGGTGGTCTGTTCCTGTGGCTGTGATTATGGGCATTCCGATGTACACCAATGCCGCAGGCGTGATCCCGATTGTCGAAGCTTTGCTGGATAAGGGTGCAGCCCTAGGTACGGTTTTAGCGTTCATGATGTCGGTGATTGCCTTGTCGCTACCCGAAATGCTGATCTTACGCAAAGTGCTGACCTTCAAGTTGATCGCGGTCTTTGCCGGTGTCGTTGGCAGTGGTATTCTGGCAGTTGGCTTTTTGTTCAATATGATTTTTTAATAAAGGATGGAAAAATGAAAGATGTAAAAGTATATGGCCCCGGCTGCAAACGCTGTGATGCGACAGAGGCTATGGTCAGGCAAACAGCCGAAATGCTGGGCATAGAGCTGCAGGTTGAAAAAGTCAGTGATTACGCCGCCATCGCAATGGCAGGTGTGGTTTCTACCCCTGGCATTTCTGTTGACGGTAAACTGGTTCATGCAGGTGGCCTGCCAAATGCGGCAGATCTGGAAACATGGTTGCAGGCGTAAGCATACGCCTTTTACCCCGTCGACCTGATTTGGGTGGCGGGTTTTTGCGCTTCATTAGGGTATGTTGGTTATAAGGAAGGCAGGCCTGCCGCTTGTAACTATATGACCGAACAAGGGTTTTGGCCCCTTGCACCTATGGTGTTTCGATTTTTGTCGAAACGCCTACTTACGCGTAATTTCGGTGGTCTTCGCATTTGGCGGTTTTATACGCCCTTTGAAAACCCGTTGAGGTGGCAAAAGATTGCTTTGCAATATTTGAGAACCCGTAACTACTTTTGCTAGCAGGGGTAGTATGCGCTTGGAAGGGTTTAGGGTTCATAAACTATGCGTGCGCTTTATCCACACCCATCCATAAACACCAAGTTTGAAGGGTTCGAAATCGTTGCGCCCATTGAGCGCATTCGTAGAATGCACAGCCCATCCCCCTCTGGGGGGATCGGGGATGGGCTTTTGCGGCCGTTGGACTGGAAGGGGTGTGAAATATGTGGTTCTTTAGAGGTTATTATCATCGGCGGTAGGTGCCTATGACATTGTAAACTTACGTTTATTTGAGAACACCAACTCGAAAGGTTAGTTTTCCACGCTTCCATTCTTGAATTGTGTATCTAGCACCCGTACTGGCTAATGGAATAGCTGCGTCCATAATAACTTGAAGTTTGGTTAGCGCTTTTTCTTCATTCACTTCTAATGTATGGGCTGCCGCCCATATTTGAACCCAAATATCATCATCATTACCCGTTTCTGTAATTTTTTTAGTAAAACACCCAGTTCATCATAGGCACGATTAGTTTTAACTGAATCACCTGATCGCGTTCCTTCGCCATGCGTTATTGCCGCATTTCTATATCGCGTTATTAAATCGTTTTTCATGTATTCATCTCAAACGTGGGGAAGAAATTGTATAAATTACGCACCCTACACTCTAATCCTTAAACGACTTACTAATCCTGATCTGATCCCATGCCCAAACAACTTCCTGCAAGCGATCCTCATCAGAGCGATCACCACCGTTCATGTCGGGGTGCAGAGTTTTGACTAGGGCCTTATACTGTTTGCGCAACTCTTTTTTGGTCCAGTGGTCTTTGGCGTCTAGAATTACGATGGCCTTGCGTTCGGCTGGTGGCAGGCGTTTGGCGCTGCCTACGTCGCTGCCACGTCCGTGGTTGCGCGTGGCATTGTCGCCCAGCACTTCGTGGGCATCTTTGATGCCCAAACGCGCCCATGCTTTTTCTTCGGCGGTTTGCGGTTTGCCATCGTCTTTGCCAAAAGGCTTGGTTGGTCGTTCCCAAACGCGATCAGCGGCAAATTGCTCTTCCAATTCCTCTTGGGTGTGGTTTTCAAAGAAATTCCACTTTTGGTTAAATTCACGGATATGCGCCAAGCAAAACCAGCGAAACTCTTCCAAATTATCTGGGTTCAGGGGCGCGCGATATTTGCCAGCCTCATCACATTCGGGATGCTGACACATCTGTGTTGAGGTTTCAGATGCACCGGACATGCCCCGCCTGCCTTTTTTGCGGCGTTTCTTGTCGGCTGAAACCGATATATCAAATTCAAATAACGGGCGATTTGCCATGCAATTACCTATTTACCTTACGAGCTCGATCAGGGAGTTTAACGTATTCTAAGAAATCGCCAAGGGGTGATTTGATGAAAGGGCGAAAAAATGAATATGCGTGAGCGAATTTTATCAAAACTACAACTGGCATTTGATCCTGTTGCATTGGATGTGGTTGACGACAGTGAAGCCCATCGCGGGCATGGCGGGTATCGTGAAGGTGGCAATACACATTTTAACGTGGCAATAAAATCGTCTTCTTTCAATGGGCTAAGTCGAGTGGCCCAGCAAAGATTGATTAATAAGGAACTGGTACAAGAATTTGAAGACGGGCTTCATGCACTGGCTTTATCGGTAGAAGCGACCAGTGATTAGGGCTTATGCTCTTCGGTGTCTGGTTCTTCTTCCAGAGTTTCCATTTCAGCATCAAAATGTGCATCATCGGGGTCTTCTTGGTGTTCAACGATATCGTCATCCATCTGAATGTCATCATTGATGTCTTCAAAAAGATCGTCTTCAACCTCTGTGACAGCTTCTTCAAACGTTTCTTGAACAACCTCTTCTTCAACTTGGCGGCGAAACACCAGAACGCTTTGGTAGGTTTCTGTTTTGCGCCGCGTGATGCCATTGCGTTCGTCCACAGGTAGGGTGTCTGCACGAATGTATTGCCAGCCATCCGCACCCAACTTGTTCATTGCTTGCTCTAATGCGCCTGCAAATCTGCCCGGAATACCCTTGGCACCTTTTGTGCGAACACCGTCGCGCGGTGCGGGTATGACTTTATATTCGTAAGTTTCCATTAAATCGAACCCATCTTAAAACCCAAGTTTCGTAGCAATAATTTCATTCACAGCTTTAGGATTGGCCTTACCACCTGTGGCTTTCATGACTTGGCCCACAAACCATCCTGCCAGTTTAGGGTTAAGTTTGGCTTTTTCAACCTGATCGGGGTTTGCGGCAATAATTTCATCAACCGCCGCTTCAATAGCACCCATATCAGTGACTTGCTTCATGCCACGCTTTTCAACGAGTTCAGCAGGGTCACCGCCTTCGTTCCAGACAATCTCAAACAGGTCTTTGGCGATCTTACCGCTGATGTCGCCCTTGGTTATCAGGTCAAGTATACCGCCTAATTGTGCGGCAGAAATTGGGCTGTTGGAAATATCCAGATCTTCTTTGTTCAGGCGGCCAAACAATTCATTAATCACCCAGTTGGCAGCTTGTTTACCATCACGCCCAGCGGCTACTTCTTCAAAAAAGGCAGCGTCAGTAATGTCGGCGGTCAGAACGCCTGCATCATATTCGGTCATGCCATATTCGGTAACAAAACGGGCTTTTTTACCATCAGGTAGTTCTGGCAAGGTCTCACCAATGGCGTCTACCCATGATTGTTCAATGCGCAATGGCAGCAAATCAGGGCAGGGGAAGTAGCGGTAATCATGCGCTTCTTCTTTTGACCGCATGGTACGTGTTTCGTTTTTGTCAGGGTCGTACAGGCGGGTTTCTTGGTCAATGCTGCCGCCGTCTTCCAAAATTGCAATCTGGCGTCGGGCCTCTACATCAATCGCGGCTTGGATAAAGCGCATAGAGTTCATGTTCTTGATCTCGCACCGCGTGCCAAGCACGCCAAAATCACCAGTTTCACGGAATTTTTCATAATCACCAGCTTTGCAAACTGATACGTTCACGTCTGCCCGCAAGTTCCCGTTTTGCATGTTGCCGTCACAAGTGCCCAAATAGCGCAGAATTTGACGGATTTTGGCAACATAGGCCGCGGCTTCTTCTGGCCCGCGAATGTCTGGGCGGCTGACGATTTCCATCAGGGCAACACCTGTACGGTTCAAGTCTACAAAAGACATGTTCGGGTCCATGTCATGCACGGATTTACCAGCATCTTGTTCCAGATGAATACGTTCAACACGCACTTTGCGTGCAATACCCGGTTCCATATCGACCAGAACTTCGCCTTCGCCCACGATGGGGTGATAAAGTTGGGATATTTGATAGCCTTGCGGCAGATCGGGGTAGAAATAGTTTTTACGATCAAATGCGGAATAAAGATTGATGTCAGCCTTTAGGCCCAGCCCAGTGCGCACCGCTTGTTCAACGCAAAACTCATTGATAACAGGCAACATGCCCGGCATTGCGGCGTCAACAAAAGATACGTTTGAATTGGGCTCGGCCCCAAATTTGGTAGAAGCCCCTGAAAAAAGCTTAGCTTTGGATGCCACCTGAGCATGAACTTCTAGCCCGATCACAAGTTCCCAGTCGCCTTTGGCGCCCGCGATTATTTTGGGTTTAGGTTCGGAATAAGCAAGTGCGGCCATGGGGTATATCTCTGTCAGTTTTGTCGATGGGTTTTAGGCTGACATTGGGCGCGGGGCAAGCTTAAATGAAGAGGCCAGCAGTTAACCTGTCAGAGTGTATGTGTCATAGCCTATGTCACCCGTCCAACGCCATGCCGCAATAAAGGGTTCATCTTTGGTGACACTGGCGTGTGATGTGTTTGAGGGGTGGAAAATTATATCACCCGTTTTGCACAATCTGGGTGGGGATGCGCTTGAATGCCAGTAGGCTGAACCACCAAGCATGATAAAGCTTTCTTCTGCGGCATGTTCGCGGGTGACATAATCTAGATTGGCGGATTGAACAAACAAGCCAACGCGCAAATGTTCGCTATAGATCATGCCGTCTGGGCCCACAAGTTCTGCTGTTGCCATATGATCGGAAATTTCCGATCTGATCCGCCCATCGACCATACCAGAGCTGTGCCAGTCAATCAGCGGCATGGCTTTGGCTATCTTTGCCGCGATTGGCAGCGGGCTTATAGATAGGGCCGACTGTATTGTCTTGGTTAAAACCTGATGTGCGGGCAAAAGCGGTGTGTGTACACGTTTGGTAATAGCACGAAGCTCGCGTGCTGCTTCATGTCCGCCGATATGATCTTCACCGTCAAACAGATCGGCTAGATCAGCCAAAACATCATAAAAGACTTTGTAGAGAGTCATCACTATCTCCTCTTTTTCAGACAAGCAAAGCGTAACACAGAATTAAATATTCTGTATTCACTTTTTTTAAACGCGAAGTTTTTTGTCCTTATCCCAGAATTTTGCCAATTATTTCGGCACTGTCTTTTGACAGATTGGGCGTGCTTGAAATGCGTTCCAGCTGTGTCTTTTGCAAGATTTGGCGGTTGGTATCATACCTGCGCCAAGTTTCGAACAGCCCGCACATCCGTGCCGTGGTTTGCGGGTTGACGGGGTCAAGCTTTATCAACCAATCGGCAATAAAAGCGTAACCGTTGCCGTCACTTGCATGAAAAGCGGCGGGGTTCATTGCAAAAGGGCCGATCAGGCTGCGAAAGCGATTAGGGTTTTTCCAGTCAAAATCAGCGTGGTTAGACAGGGTTGTAGCGATTGCTAGGGCTGCATCGGGGGCAGCACTGCCAGCTTGAATGGCAAACCATTTGTCGATCACTAACCTATCATCTTTCCATTGGTCGTAGAATGCAGCGGTGGCCGCAGTACCTTGACCTGCATGAATTAGGATGGCCAAAGCGGAAAGTTGTTCTGTCATATTATCGGCTGTTGCAAACTGCGCCTTGGCTGTTTTTGCAGTCGTTTCCAGTTTTGTTAATAGCCCAAGCGCCATTCCGCGCAAACTGCGTTTTCCTGCGTCAGTTGCATTTGGAATATAGGGGCCATCTACTGCCATGCTGTTATATAACGCGTTCAAATCCGTGCCCATGTTTTGCGCCAGTGCCAAAGACAGGGCTTGGCGGGCCGCATATATTTTATCAGGATCAGGGGTTTGACCTTTGTCCAGAATGGTTTGGGCAAGTGCATCTTCTGATGGCAATGCCAAAAGCAACGCGCGGTAAGCTGGTGCAAGCCTGTCGTCGGTCGCAACTTTGTGCATAGCGGACACGAATGCGGGGTCGGGACTGGCATCTAACAGCACCATGCGGGCCAACAGATCAGTCGCTAATGCGTGCCCCGCTTCCCATTTGTTAAACGGGTCGGTGTCATGGGCCAAAAGGAAATTCAGACTTTCCAAACTTTGGTCGTGTTCCAAAATCACAGGGGCGGAAAAACCGCGTAGGATAGACAGGGTAGGTTTGACGTCAAAATCCGATAGGGTGAAATTTTGCTTAGCCTCGGTTAGCACAAACAGTTGCTCGGCAATAGGCTCATTGCCTTGCGCATCAATGAAGCCCGCGCGAATTGGAATGACTTGCGATTGTTTATTATCCTGATTTGGTGTGGGTTTGTTTGTTTGTATGAATGTCAGCGTATAGTCGCCATTTATAAAGCTTTCCGTAACTTTCACACGCGGGGTGCCCGCTTGCGAATACCACAGTTTGAACTGTGTCAGATCCCGTTTGCAGGCATCTTCAAAAACTTTAATCCAGTCTTCTATCGTGCAGGCTTGCCCGTCGTGGCGATCAAAATACAGGTCAAGGGCCGTGCGATATAGATCGTCGCCAACCAAAAGTTTTAACATGCCGATTAGTTCGGCACCTTTTTCATATACGGTGGCAGTATAGAAGTTATTGATTTCTATATACTCTTCAGGCCGCACTGGGTGTGCCAATGGCCCTGCATCTTCACGAAATTGGCGGGCGCGCAGTTGCAGCACATCGTTGATACGTGTGACGGAATGCGACCGCATATCGCCCGAAAATTGCTGATCGCGAAACACGGTGAGCCCTTCTTTCAGGCACAGCTGAAACCAGTCGCGACAGGTTATGCGGTTGCCAGTCCAGTTGTGGAAATATTCATGCGCAATGATGCCCTCGATCAGTTCAAAATCACGGTCAGTGGCGGTTTGGGGGCTGGCTAGAACATATTTGGAATTGAACACGTTCAAGCCCTTATTTTCCATCGCCCCCATGTTGAAATCATCCACAGCAACGATCATGAATAGGTCAAGATCATACTCACGGCCATATTTTTCTTCATCCCATGTCATGGAACGTTTTAGGGCGTCCATCGCATAGGCGCATTTATCTTGGTCGCCGTCGCGCACAAATATTTGCAGATCTACATGGCGCCCTGAACGGGTGGTGAATGTATCGTCAAAAGACACCAGATCGCCGGCAACAAGTGCAAACAGATAGGCGGGCTTTGGCCATGGGTCATGCCAAACCCCGTGTTCAATTTTATTGCCGTTAGACAGCAATATTGGCGCGTCACCCTTAATGGTTACGTCGAAAGTCGCCATCACATCGGGGCGGTCAGGGTAATAGGTGATTTTGCGAAAACCTTGGGCTTCGCATTGCGTGCAGTACATGCCGTTCGACATATACAGACCTTCTAGGGCGGTGTTGCCTTCAGGATTAATTTCAACCTCGGCTTCCCAAATAAAGTCGCTTTTGGGGATTAAATCATGGGGTACGGATAGCCCTTCGGTATCGTGTAAAACTTCATCTGGTGCCAATGCCACCCCGTTTATTGAGGCTGAGATTAGTTTTAGATTGCGCCCGTCCAGCCGAAGGTCTTGTTGGTTATTTGTGTGTATTTCGTTTTTGCGAAATGTGATTTTGGAAAAAACCCGTGTGGCTGTGGGGTGTAATTGAAAGCTCAAACCCACATGATCTACCCAATAGCTAGGTTGTTTGTAATCTTTAAGACAAATGGTTGGGTTTTGTGAGGGGCGCATATTTGATTCCGTTTTTTACATAAACATAAATGTGACCCTTTGGCACTGCTATTCAAGAGAAAAAATTGCATACAAATGTATACTGTAAACTTGCCATCTGATTTTCCCCATGCTAGGCCCGTTTCCGAAAGGAAACTGGTCATTTTATAGGGCTGGTTTCAATGATTGCCATATTACTGATATTGATCGCAGGAGAATACGCATGTCACGTACTGAAAAATTTGCTTTGCAAATTGACACCAAATTGCTGGATTTCCTTGAAAGTGAGGCACTGCCGGGTACAGATATTTCGGCCACTCAATTCTGGAAAGGCCTGTCATATATTGTTCACAATCTAGGCCCGAAAAACCGTGAATTGCTTGCGCGGCGGGATGAATTAAAACAAACCATTGATGCTTGGCACATAGATCGTCGTGGCAAAGAGTTTGATTTTTTAGAATATAAAACTTTCTTGCATGATATTGATTATATCGTTGAGGATGGTCGGGATTTTTCTATCGAAACTAAAAATGTCGACCCAGAAATTGCTACAATATCTGGCCCGCAACTTGTGGTGCCTATTACCAATGCACGGTTTGCGCTGAATGCTGCGAACGCGCGGTTTGGGTCACTATATGACTGTCTTTATGGCACAGATGCCATGGGAAGCAGGCCAGAGGGCAAAGGCTATAACACATCACGTGGTGCAGAAGTGATTGCTTGGGCGAAAACGTTTTTAGACGAAACCTTTCCTATTTCGGGCATGTCTCATGCGGATGCCACATTGTATTGTGTTGAAGACGGGATGTTGAAGGTTAATGGGCATGGTTTGGTCAATCCATCAAGCTTTGTTGGGTATCGAAATGACCCTGCCAACCCAGAGGGTGTTCTGCTGCGTAACAACAACCTGCATGTAGAGTTATATTTCAATGCTGAAAGTGTAATTGGCAAATCCGATAAAGCGAACCTGTCGGATGTTATTTTAGAATCTGCAATTTCTACGATCATGGATTGCGAAGATTCTGTGGCCGTGGTGGATGCAGAAGATAAAGTTTTGGCCTATTCCAATTGGTTGGGTTTGATGAAACGCGACTTGACCACAACATTGGAAAAAGACGGCAAAACCTTGCGCCGCCGTATGTTGCCTGACCGTAAATATACCTCACCAGAAGGCATGCCATTTTCGTTGAAGGGCCGTGCCCTAATGTTGATACGCAACGTTGGCCACCTGATGACAACACCTGCAATTCTTGACCGTGACGGCAACGAAATCGGTGAAGGGTTGATGGATGCAATGTTTACCGTGGCTATTGCTGTGCATGATTTAGAGCGACGTTCAGGAAATACCGCACATGGATCGGTTTATATCGTGAAGCCAAAAATGCACGGGCCTGATGAGGTTGCTTTTACCAATGAAATTTTCACGGCTGTAGAACAGGCGTTGGATTTGCCGCAATACACTGTGAAAATTGGCATTATGGATGAAGAACGCCGCACAACGGTGAACCTAAAAGAATGTATTCGTGCCGCCAAAAACCGTGTGGCATTTATAAACACGGGCTTTTTGGATCGCACAGGGGATGAAATTCACACCTCTATGGAAGCGGGCCCGTTTTTACGCAAAGGCGACATTAAGAACGAGCCGTGGATTGCAGCCTATGAAGATAATAATGTCGATGTAGGCCTAGCGTGCGGTTTGCAGGGTAAAGCGCAAATCGGCAAAGGTATGTGGGCGGTTCCTGATAATATGGAAGATATGTTGGAACAAAAGATCGGTCACCCATTGGCTGGTGCCAGTTGCGCATGGGTGCCCAGCCCTACGGCGGCAACTTTGCATGCCACACATTATCACAAAGTTAATGTAACCGATCGCCAAGACGAGATTTTAAAAGGTGGTAAACGCTCTAGTATCGACACAATTTTGCAGTTCCCTGTGGCGAAAGGCCAAAATTGGTCAGAGGCCGAAGTTATCCGCGAAGTGGAAAACAACGCCCAAGGTATTTTGGGCTATGTGGTGCGCTGGATTGATGCGGGTGTGGGCTGTTCCAAGGTACCTGACATTAATAATGTGGGCCTGATGGAAGATCGTGCAACCTGCCGAATTTCCAGCCAACATATTGCCAACTGGTTGCATCATGGTGTGGTCAGCAAAGATCAGGTAATGGAAGTTATGCACCGCATGGCCAAAGTTGTGGACGGGCAAAATGCAAATGATCCAGATTATACGCCAATGGCACCTAATTACACTGGTGTCGCATTTCAAGCCGCGTGTGACTTAATCTACCAAGGCACCGTGCAACCCTCTGGTTATACTGAGCCTGTTCTGCACGCGCGCAGACTGGAACTAAAGGGATCATGCAATGGTGGAAATAACGTCGAATAAAGCGAAACGCATTATAAATCAGGCTTTTGCCAAGGGGCAAGAGCTGGGGTTGAAACCGCTGTCGGTTATTGTGGTTGATACAGGCGGCCATTGCAAAGCGTTTGCACGCCAAGACGGGGCGGCCCCTGGGCGGTTTTTTGTGGCAGACGGTAAAGCAAATGCTGCCATTCAAATGGGAATGCCATCATCCAAATTGATGGAGCGCGCCGAACAACAACCTTATTTCGTCGGTGCTTTAAACGGGGCATATCGCGGGCGTATTATACCTGTGCCAGGTGGCGTTTTGGTGCGGGATAAAAAAGCTAATATCATCGGGGCTGTGGGTGTTACGGGTGACAGTTCTGAAAACGATGTGATCGCGGCTGTTGCAGGTATTGAAGCGGCTGGGTTAATCGCTGAAGGGTGATGTGAATTTATTGATTTTCATTGCCTGATAATCATGCGATACGGGTAGAAATTCAATTCAAGCAGAGTTTCAGGTGATGAAAAGACCTATCGTAGGCATTATTGGTAACGCGTATTCCATCGATGATGATTACCCGGTTCAGGCAACTGGTGTCAGTAATATCGAAGCAATTTCAAACGTTTCTAACGCCATTCCCGTGATGATACCTTCCTTACATGAAGCCAGCGAAGCACATGAACTGGTTGATCGTCTTGACGGGTTTGTCTTCACTGGTGGGCGGCCCAATGTGCACCCAGAAGAATATGGTGAAGAAGCAACAGTCGCGCATGGCACGTTTGATCGTAGCCGCGATGCGCTTGTTTTGCCTTTGATCCGTGAATGTGTTGAACAGGGCGTACCTGTTTTGGGCATTTGCCGTGGTTTTCAAGAATTTAACGTGGCCTTTGGCGGCTCACTTTATCCCGAAATCCGCGATTTGCCCGGCCGAATGAACCACCGCATGCCGCCCGATGGCACGCAGGATGAAAAATTCGCTCACCGCCATGATGTGATAATTAACGCGGGTAGTATTTTTGAACGGGTGTTTGAGGATCAGATAGTCTTGACAAATTCACTGCACGGGCAAGGCATCAAGGATGCAGGCGCACGGATCATTATTGACGGGCACGCACCTGATGGCACACCCGAAGCGTTAAGCGTTAAAGACGCCAAATCTTTTGCATTGGCCGTACAATGGCACCCAGAATGGCGTGCCGATCATGATCCAGTTTCACGTCAGTTGTTTACCGCATTCGGTAAAGCGTTACGCGGCACGTTTTAAGGTTGCGATGCGATTGCTAACTTTTGGATGAGTCGCTGTCCATTCTTGAAAGTTGTAATCTACGGGGAGTCCCACATTTTCTGGAAATTATACCTTTTTGTTTTAGAAGTCTTGTAATGTTATAGTCATGAGCACGGCCAATTAGGTGGGGTGTGTAACCCAACTTATCTGACAAATATTTTAGGCGAATGTCATCTGGCAATTTGATACGTTCTTCGTCGACTTCATTAATGATATAGTTTGCGACGTCTCTACCGCAATCGTTCTCACTCATTGTTCGCTCCTTTTATATCCACGTATAAGTCGCAAGAAGCGGATACAGTCTGCGCGCACCTTTAAAACCGCCCCAATCGACGCACCATCTGCATAGTTTGTTTGGCGGTTTTGGCACTGCTCTTCGCATTTGCACCTGCCTGCTTACCTTCCGCTGAATTTGGATCGACATCGCTTTTACGGCTGAAATGGTCAAAGCCCTTATCAATCCCTTTGGTGATAAATTTGCGCATTACTTGACGCACAATCATGTTGATTATCTGGTTCATTTTATACCTGCCTTTTTTCTTGCCTACTCAAACATATCATCTTGGTCAGTATTTTCCAAATCACTGTCATCATCTTCTTGTGATGTTTCACCCATTAACCCGCCTGGGGCGGGGCGGTTGTCCAGCAATCCAGTATCACGTAGTTCTTTAATACCCGGTAAATCGCGTTCACTTTCCAACCCGAAATGATCCAAGAATACTTGTGTGACGATAAAAGTCACGGGTCGACCGGGTGTCATACGGCGACGGCCCAGTTTTATCCAATCCAGTTCCAACAGCAAATCAAGTGTGCCACGTGATACAGAGACACCACGAATTTCTTCTATTTCGGCGCGTGTTGTGGGCTGATGATACGCAATAATCGCAAGGGTTTCTATCGCTGCACGCGATAGTTTCCGGGTTTCAAAGCGTTCCTTTTGCATCAAAAAACCCAAATCGGGTGCGGTGCGAAATGCCCAGCCGTCACCAACTTTAACCAACTTAACCCCACGCCCTTCATAGCGTTTGCGCAAATGGGCCAAGGCCTCGGATACATCACACCCATGGGGTAGGCGATCTGCTATGGCTTTTTTGGTAATGGGTTCCGCTGTGGCAAACAGAATTGCTTCAACCATGCGTTCTTGTTCGGCAATGGGCGGGGCATCAAACAGGGTATCATTTTGGTCTTTTGTCATTCTGAACCCTTTGTTTTTAGCTGGATAGGGGAAAATGTTTCTTCTTGGCGTATTTCCAATTTACCTTCTTTTACCAGCTCAAGGGCTGCCGCAAAAGTAGAGGCAGTGGCTGATCGGCGAAACTTTGGATCGTCGCGCCACCCATCGGGTAAAAACTGGTTCAAATCACCCCATTCGATAGCATGGCCAATCAATGTACGCATCCGCCCCAAAGCCTGTTCCATTGTAAACAAGCGGTCACGCTCGCGCATATGAAGCGGTTCAAAGTTATCCTTTGTTTTAATGTAGGCATAGGCCTGCATCAAATCTAGGATGGTGGCGGTATAGGTCACTTTGCGATTTTGACTGACCGCTTCTGGAATACCACGTGCAAAGAAATCACGCCCCATTTGATCGCGGGCCATTAGTTTTGCCGCAGACCTGCGCATCGCTTCCAGCCGTTCCAACTGGAACGCCAAATGTGCTGCCAGTTCTTCGGCTGATGGGCCTTCATCGGTGGGATCAGGGGGCAATAGCAGGCGAGACTTTAAAAATGCCAGCCATGCGGCCATCACCAGATAATCTGCCGCCAGTTCAATGCGTAATTTCTTGGCTTGTTCTACAAATTTCAGATACTGCATAGACAGTTCTAAAATAGAGATTTTGCGCAGATCAACCTTTTGCGTTCTTGCCAGTGTCAGCAACACGTCCAGCGGGCCTTCAAACCCATCCACATCAACTAGCAAAGCTTCAGACGCCACACGTTGTTGTGTGGTTTGCTCGAATGCTTCAATGTCTTGTTGTGTCGGGCTGGGCATCAGGCAACCTTTTGCATCATAGTGTGAAATTGTTGTTTGGCGGCGTCTATATCAAAATCATCAGGTTTTTGGCGCCTACTAAGTGCTGCATCAGCGCGTGATAATGCAATGCCCGCAAGGTTTGGCGTAGCTTGTGCAATTTCTTGCATCTCATCCAGATTGCCATTGCAATGCAAAATAATATCGCACCCTGCCTTAACCGAGGCGTTACTGCGTTCAGTCAAGCTGCCTTTCAGGGCCTTCATCGACAGATCATCTGTCATGATAAGCCCGTCAAACCCGATGTTAGTGCGGATTGCTTCAATCACTTTAGACGATTGGGTGGCACAATTATCGGGGTCTATATCCGTGTAGGTGATATGGGCTGTCATCGCCATTGGCAGGTCAGACAAATCCTTGAATGGAACGAAATCACTGGACGCCAAACTGGCATAATCTGTTGTCAGAACCGGCAGATCAAAATGGCTGTCCATATTGGCGCGTCCGTGCCCAGGTATATGTTTGATTATGGGTAAAACTCCGCCTGCCAACAGGCCATTGGCGGCAGCTCGCCCCATTTCTGCAACCGTTACCGCATCGCGGCCAAAACATCTGTTTTCGATAATCTCGTGGCTGTCATGCCTGGCAATATCCAGCATTGGGGCGCAATTTACGTCGATCCCTAGTGCATAAAGCTCTGCGGCAATTATACGGTAGCGCAGGTATATTGATTGGCTGTTTTGCGTGTGCATTACCTGTTCCAAGGGTGGTGCCCATTCGGCCCAGTTTGGCCCACGCAAACGTTGCACACGCCCGCCTTCCTGATCAATCAGAATAGGGGCGTCCCTTCCAACGCTATCACGTAGTTCAGATGTTAACGCACGGATTTGGTCAGGGTCGGAAATGTTGCGGCCAAAAAGAATAAAACCCCAAGGGTTTGTGGTTTTATAAAACTGCTTTTCTGCAAGGGTTAAGCGCAGGCCATCGCATCCGAAAATACAAGCAGCAGGCTTTGTCATCGTGCACTGACCGGAATACAAGGTGTGCCGCGTGCCAAAAGGGCAGAACATAAATTGCGCGACTCTTCTACATTTTCAAAACCAACGGCCCGCAGACGGTAAAATTGGCGCCCCCCTGATGTGGCAACCTGAATAAGACGTTCTTTGCCTTCTAACAAATCACCGTGTTTGCCGTTTAACTTCACCCATTCTTTTGCAGCAATAACTTCGCTGTCATATGCCCCAAGTTGCACCAATCGGGTGCCCTTTGGTACTTTTGTGCTGACCGTTGGGGATGCCGCAACTGGTGTTGCCGCTTGGATTTTTTGGTTTAATGTGACGGGGCGACTATGGGGTATAATTGATTTCAAAGGCGCATAAGGGCTAGAGGCCACAACTGTGCTTTGTGTCTCGATCACAATACTTTCAGTGATAAGCGATGTGTCCTGAATTACAGGTGCTGCATTTTGCGTAACAGCCGTTTGTTCCGCTTGGGGTGCTGCCCGCAGTTCAGGTTGTACTTTTGCCAATTCGCTTTGGGTTAAATCTTCTTGTGTCAAAGATTGTTGCTTTGGTGCCAAAACTACAGTTTCAGTTGGCTTTTCAACGACACCTTCGGATTGAACGGCGTTTACCGCCAAACCTTGGTGGTTTGCTTGTGTGCCGCCCGGGGTTTCGGGTTGTGTGCGGGCAGGGCCTTCCATTGCGCGGATAATAGGTATTTCATTTGGGTTTCGTGACCCCAACTGAAACACCCAATAGACCAATGCTGCAATCAAAGTGATGGATGCAATGGCACCAATCCAATTTAAAGCCATCCGTAACGCGCCCATAGGGGCTACATAGGATGCTGCATTATATTGTTCTTCATACTCGGACATATGGGTTCTGCCTCTTTTCGATACACTATATTGTGTATTTGCCTGCTCCAACCCCGAAATATGCTGTTTTTGCCTGATTTAGCGCATTTCTTCCATCGGAGTTACGCCTAAAATACCAAGTCCTGCGGAAATAACAACATTCACGGCACGAATTAGCCCAATTTTTGCTTGTGAAGCGGCAATATTATCGTCTTGGTGAAAGCGAAGTCCAGTTTCTTCTTTGCCACGGTTCCATAATGAATGAAATTCAGAGGCCAATTCATAAAGATAAAATGCAACCCTATGCGGTTCATTATGCTTTGCAGCTAATTCCAGCAACCTTGGCCATTCGGCGATTTTGCGGGCAAGTGCCAGTTCAGCGTCATGGTTTAAATGGACAATATCAGCTGAAATAAGCGCGTTATCACTAACATCTATGCCTGCAAGTGCCGCTTTTTTCAAAACTGAATTAACCCGTGCATTTGCATACTGCACGTAAAACACAGGGTTGTCTTTTGACTGTTCACGAACTTTGTCGAAATCAAAATCTAGCGGCGCATCATTTTTGCGTGTGAGCATCACAAAACGGGTAACATCTGGGCCCACCATTTCAACCAGATCACGCAATGTAATAAAAGTACCAGCACGCTTTGACATTTTAAACGGTTCGCCGTTTTTGTACAATTTCACCAGTTGCGTCAGCTTGATATTTAAAGGTACCGCACCGTCAGACAATGCCGAAACGGCCGCTTTCATGCGTTTGACATAACCACCGTGATCTGCACCAAGGATATCGATTAGCATATCAAAGCCGCGCTGCACTTTGTCATAGTGATAGGCAATATCTGGGGCAAAATATGTCCAGCCGCCATCAGATTTTTTGACAGGGCGATCAACATCATCCCCATGTTCTGTGGATTTAAACAAAGTTTGTTTGCGCGGTTCCCAATCATCGGGTAACTTGCCTTTTGGCGGCTCTAGGGTGCCTTCGTATATCAGGCCTTTTGCATCCAGATTATTTAGTGCGTCTTCAATGCGGCCCGTGCCATAAAGTGATTTTTCAGAATAGAAAACATCCATTTTGATACCGATAGAGGCCAGATCGGCCCGAATAAGATCCATCATTGCCTCTGTGGAATATTCACGCAATTCTGCCAGCCAAGCAGCTTCTGGTTTGCCCACAAGCGTATCGCCGTATTTCTCTTTTAAATCCTGACCGACTTTAACTAGATAATCACCTGGGTAAGTGCCATCTACAAACTGTACTTCTTGGCCATTGGCCTCAAGATACCGCAGGTAAACGGAACGTGCCAAAACATCGACCTGCGCACCGCCGTCATTGATGTAGTATTCGCGGGTAATATCATAGCCTGCAAAATCCAAAAGACTTGCAAGTGCATCGCCAAAAACAGCGCCACGCGTGTGGCCAACATGCAATGGGCCGGTTGGATTGGCAGAAACATATTCTACATTAACTTTTTTGCCCTGGCCCATGTTTGAACGCCCAAAATCGGCATTCTCTTTAATCGCATTTGGAACAATAGCCAACCAAACAGCGGGTGCCAGGCGCAGGTTTAAAAAACCTGGGCCCGCAACATCGGCCACATCTATGCGGTCATCTTGCAATAATTTTTCAGCTAATGCGTCAGCAATATCACGCGGCTTCATTTTTGCCACCTTGGCCAAAACCATCGCCGCATTCGTTGCCATATCACCGTGCAAAGCATCACGTGGCGGCTCTACCGCAACATTGGAAAAATCCAGACCAGACGGCAAGGTGCCTTCCGTTTGCATTTGCGAAAGTGCGTCTAAAACAAGGGTTCTGATGTCGGCGAACAAGTTCATTATGGGCATCCATGTAGGTTTTGCGCGGGGTTAACACAAACTGTGCGCGCACTCCAGCAATTAAGCGCAGTGTTTTGCGTGTTCTTCAAATGCGAAGCGGTCGGTCATGCCTGCGATATAATCGGCAACCGCACGTGCCTGTGCAGTATTTCCACCAGTTATAGCGCGGCGTTGTTTTGGCAGAAGTTCAGGTGCAGCCATATAAACGTTAAACAAGTCGCGCACGACTTTGCCCGTGCGTTCACGCATTTCGTTGACTTCGTCGTGGCGGTACATTCGGGTAAATAGGAAGGCGCGAATTTCTTTGAGCTGAGCAAACAGATCATCCGAAAATTGTATCACGGGGGCAGAGTGGGCGCGTATTTCTTGCGCTGAGTTAGGGGCAAGTTTTGCGATGCGCATCTGGCTTTGGGCTACCACATCTTCCACCATTATCCCAAATACACGGCGCAAAGCCTCATGGCGGCGGCGTGCGGGATCAAGCTGTGGGTATTTTGCATCAACCTGTTGAAAGCAGTCGCCTACCAGCGGTAATTCGATGATGTCATCCACTGTAAACAGGCCCGCACGCAAGCCGTCATCAAGATCGTGATTATTGTAGGCAATATCATCAGCTATAGCGGCGGCTTGCGCTTCTGCACTGGCATATGTGTATAACTCCAAATTATATAGCGCATTGTAATCATTCAGTGAAAACGGCAATTCACCCGTAACGGGGCCATTGTGTTTAGCGATGGCTTCAAGAGTTTCCCATGTCAGGTTCAGCCCGTCAAATTCTGCGTAATGCCGCTCTAGGTTTGTGACAATTTTCAAGGCTTGCGCATTGTGGTCAAAACCACCGTAAGGCGCCATGCACAGGCTTAGAACATCTTCACCATTATGACCAAAAGGTGTGTGCCCCAGATCATGGGCAAGTGCTACGGCCTCGGTCAGTTCCACATTCAGACCCAAAACAGATGCGATCGTGCGGGCAACTTGCCCCACTTCAATCGTGTGGGTCAGGCGGGTGCGAAACAGGCCACCTTCGTGGGCCACAAACACTTGGGTTTTATGCATCAACCGGCGAAAGGCAGTGGAATGAATGATGCGATCACGATCACGTTGAAACGCGGAACGGTGTGTGGATTCTGCTTCAGTGTGAAGCCGCCCGCGACTGTTATCTGGATCACAAGCATACGCTGCCAGCATTTGATAAAACCTTTACCTTGTCGCGGGGGCCTTCCCCGCCTATATTTAAGCCAACACCTAACCTAATTTACGGCGGCTTAAAAGATGCAGCTTACCTTACCACCAAAAGTGACCGACCGTGCATTTGCGCGTTTGTCTGAAATTAATGAAAATAGTGATGCGGCTAAATCATTACGCATCGCGGTTGAGGGTGGCGGCTGTTCGGGGTTTCAATATGAAATCAAATTAGAAGAAAGCACGACAGACGATGACCTGATCTTGGAAAAAGACGGGCAACAAGTGTTGATCGACAGTATTTCACTGCCGTTTTTATCCAATGCAGTGATTGATTTCACGCAAGAATTAATCGGTGCGCGGTTCGTGATCGAAAACCCCAATGCCACATCAAGCTGTGGCTGTGGTACAAGCTTTTCCATGTGATACCTGCGGGGTGGATTTTTCCCAGCTTGGCACTGGGTCGAGTGCCATCATTTCATATGAAAAGCGGCGTTGTTCCAATTCGGGAAGTTCTTGCGGGAAATCATCTGGATTAAGGATTGGATAACCAAAGCCTTTCACCAGTTTCACATCAAGGCGCGTATTTATCTGCGCAACCGCACTACGTGTCAGTCGAAGTTTCCAGTTTTCATCTCGGTAAAACTGTTGCGCCTTTGTTAGGTTTCTACCCCCCAATTTGGTCGATGCGTCAATTTTATTAACCCCATCGGTGGGAATGCCAAAAACATTTAATGCGTGGCTTACTGCGGCTTTAGGATCAAGAATAAAGTCTTCAAACAGCATAAAATACGGTGTCATGCCAAAATGTTCGGCCATTTGGGCGAAATCAGAATAAGCCGTTGCTTTCGTTGTCCATAAATCCATCACTGAAGGCAAAACTGCAGAGACATTATCGCGCCGTTCTGTCATCCAAGGGCGCGTGATGAACTTTGTAAAGTCAGATGTGCGGGGGCCTTTGATGTGGTAGGGTTTACACGCGGTGGATAAGGCCCATGAATAAGGGTTGCGAACCATAAATATAACATCGATCTGGTGCTTTAAATATCCCATACCCCAGTCTGGTGCTGCATGTTTCCATGCAAAAATCTGGTCACTGTCCTGTCTGCCATCATCGCGCAAAGCATCCATATAAAGCCTGCGCCAATCATCTTGATAGTATAAATCAACGGCTTCATGCAGTTGGCACCAAGATGCACCACGCTTTTCAATCGCAAGGCTGCCTTGTTGTAAAACCACATGAGGGGCGTGGCACAGCATTTGCTTTACCGCACGCGTGCCCGTGTTCCTTTCCCCGAAAATTTTTATACGCCTAGCCAAAAGCAATCCTTTTCTACTGCTGACAAGCCAACTTAGTAGGTATGGAGGTTACAAATCCGTTAATTTGATACACAATTATTTAAAATTATTGCATCTCTGGGCTGTGGATTTTAATGTACCTTTAAATATATCTGATTGGGCCAATATGAAAATCGCATCCTTTAATATCAACGGTATCAAGGCCCGCTTGCCTGCGCTTTTAGCATGGCTGGAACAGTCAAAACCTGATGTGGCTCTATTGCAAGAAATCAAATCTGTGGATGAAAATTTTCCCCGCGAAGCGATAGAAGATTTGGGCTACACCGTTGAAACGCATGGGCAAAAAAGCTTTAACGGTGTGGCAATCCTATCAAAATTACAGCTGGAAGATGTAACGCGCGGCTTGCCTGGTGATGTTGCGGATGACCACGCACGCTGGATTGAGGCAACTGTGATCGGTGATAAGCGGCCAGTACGTGTTTGCGGGCTGTATTTACCAAACGGCAATCCTACGCCCGGGCCGAAGTACGACTATAAATTGGCCTGGATGGAACGCCAATATATCCGCGCGCAAGAGTTGTTGGCCATGGAAGAGCCGTTTTTGATGGCGGGCGATTACAACGTTATTCCGCAGCATGAGGATTGTTGGGATATTAAGCCGTGGTTAGAGGATGCACTTTATCTGCCCCAATCGCGTGAGGCTTTTCAGCGGTTGAAAAACCTAGGCCTTACAGAGGCGTTTCGGGTGAACAATCAAGCCCCTGATAACTACACGTTTTGGGACTATCAGGCGGGTGCATGGAACCGTAACCACGGTATTCGAATTGATCATTTTTTGTTGTCGCCAGAGTGTGCTGATCTTTTGCAGGACTGCCAGATAGACAAAGAAATTCGTGCCTATGAGCGCCCATCCGATCATGTGCCAATCTGGGTGACGTTAGACGCTTAAGCATTTCGGTTTTAGCCGTTTTATGCTTAGGGTGAGTTTTGCTAACAATTTTGTAACTAAATTAGTTTACTGGTTTAAGGATGGAAAATTTAAATCAAGTATCACAAAGTTTCAAGGCCCTTTCGCATAAACGCAGGGTGCTTCTATTCAATCTATTCTTGAATAGCGGGCCCAAAAAACTCTCATTCGGCCAACTTCAAAAGATGAGCAAAATTCCAGTAGCACCGCTAACCATCACTTGCTGTTCCTTGAAAAAGGTGGGTTGGTTCATTGGCAAAGCAAAGGTGCGCACACCTATTTTACGCTTCAGGTGGAAAGCTTTAAATTACTATTGGAAACAGTAAAAAATCAATGCGCTTATAAGTGATATCTTGGCTACCCACCCGTGGTAGGCATCAACAGGTCTTAGTTCCGCAGGCTTTAATCAACTGTCACATCATGGTTGTAAATCCAGTCATAATGCCCTGCCATTATTGCGGGTGACAGCTTGGAAGTAAGGCGCATACCTGTGTGCAAAACCCCCCGCGCCAAAGGGTTGGCTGTGTGATAGATATTGCCAGATTTCAGGGCGGTTTGCTGCACTTTAGTAGCGCGTGGTTTGCGGATGGCCTGATACGCTTGCAAGGCCTTCGTAATATCATTTTTTCTTGCCAACTGGTTTGCCAGAACCCAAGCATCTTCAATAGCCATGCAGGCCCCTTGGGCGACGAACGGCACCATTGGATGTGCGCTATCACCAAGCAGTACAAGTCGGTTTTTAACCCAATTATGCAAGGTGGGATGGGCGAATAGGCCCCAAACGATTGTAGATTTCACTTGCGCTAAAGCTGTTATGACAGGGGCGCACCAACCGTTAAACAGATGGCGTAACTCGTCCGCGTTGCCCGCATGGTTCCAACCTTCTGCTGTCCATGTCGCGCGTTCTTCAACGGCGACGATATTGATTAATTTTCCGTCTCGTAATGGATACATAACAATGTGCTTGTTTGGCCCCATATAAATACGGGTATTTTGAATAGGCTGGCCGAGTAAATCAGCTGCGTTCACCAATCCACGCCATGCTATTTTACCAGTAAACTGCGGCTTTTCCCCATCATAAAACTGGTCGCGAACCGTAGATCGAACGCCGTCCGCACCAACCACAAGGTCAAAATTTTGCCCGTCAATTAATACTGTATTAGGGCCTGTTCCTGATACGGTAACTTGCTTGCCAAGTTTGATGGTCACTCCTGCGTTTATTGCGGCATCCATTAGCTTTTCAATCAAATCAGCGCGATGAAATTGCAGATATGGTGCGTCAGGTGTTACATTCATTGCAACACTTGTTACAAGATCGCCCCGTTTATAGTCATGCAGCATGACGGATTTTGGTTTGCTGCATTGCCAGTCTTGCGGTTTAAGCCCAAGTGCGTTTAACACACGCACAGCATTTGCACTAATCTGCAAACCCGCACCGACTTCACTGATTTCAGTGGCCTGTTCAAACAATGTGACTGAAAAACCTTTTTGGCGCAAAGCAATCCCGGCAGTTAAACCACCAATCCCACCTCCGATAACTGCGATGTTTATAGCCATTAAATATACGCCTTTACGAAAAACACCGAAGACCATGTAGGCTTCGGTGTAAAACTTTTAACAGGCAATGCAACATATCAAGTGTTGCGGTGTACCTTTTCTTTGCGCTCATGGCGTTCTTGTGCTTCCAAAGACATTGTTGCAATCGGGCGCGCATCTAAACGTTTCAGCGAAATTGGGTCACCTGTTTCGGAACAATATCCAAATTCACCTTCATCAATACGGCGCAAGGCCTGATCGATTTTTGATACCAGTTTGCGTTGGCGGTCACGGGTGCGCAATTCTAATGCGCGATCAGTTTCCTCAGATGCACGATCTGCTACATCAGGGATGTTGCGCGCGCCGTCTTGCATACCTTCGATAGTGTCTTTGCTGTCTTCTACCAGATCAGATTTCCAATCCAGTAATTTACGGCGAAAATACATAACCTGACGGTCATTCATAAAAGGTTCATCATCTACAGGATGGTAATTTGCATCAAGAATAGTTTCAGACTTCATAGTTACACTCACTTCTACAGAATCCTTGTGTTCAACATAGTTGGTTGATTTGTCGCCTCGATATAGAAGTTACAAAGGATTGTCACCCCCAGATGTCTTCACTTGCGGCTTTGTGATTTCCTGCATACTCTGTTGTAAACCAAAGGCTTAGAGGTAAAATGAAGTTTGCAGGCACAAAAAATTATGTTTCCACAGATGATCTAACCGTGGCGGTAAACGCGGCAATAGCACTTGAGCGGCCTTTGATCGTTAAAGGCGAGCCGGGAACAGGCAAAACAGAACTGGCACGGCAAGTTGCCCAAGCACTAGATTTGCCGATCATTGAGTGGAATATCAAATCAACTACCAAAGCCCAGCAGGGGCTATATGAATATGATGCAGTATCACGATTGCGCGACAGCCAATTAGGGGATGCCCGCGTAGAAGATGTATCAAATTACATCAAAAAAGGAAAGTTGTGGCAGGCATTTGAGGCAGATCAAAAGCTGGTACTACTGATTGATGAAGTTGATAAGGCGGATATTGAATTTCCCAATGACTTGTTGCAAGAACTGGATCAGATGCAGTTTCATGTCTATGAAACGGGGCAAACCATCACTGCAAAACACCGCCCGATTGTTATCATCACATCCAATAATGAAAAAGAACTGCCAGATGCGTTTTTGCGCCGCTGCTTTTTCCATTATATTAAGTTCCCTGACACAGATACGCTTAAACAAATCGTTGATGTGCATTTTCCACGCATAAAACCTGATCTGGTAGCCGAAGCCTTAAGTCAGTTTTTCGAAATCCGTGAAACACCGGGAATAAAGAAAAAACCGTCTACATCGGAAGTTCTGGATTGGTTGAAACTGCTGCTGGTTGAAGATTTATCCGCAGCTGACCTGCGCCGTGATGGCAAAGATGCATTGCCAAAATTACATGGGGCTTTGCTAAAGAACGAACAAGATGTACATTTGTTTGAAAGGCTTGCATTCTTAGCGCGTGGGGGGCGGTAAATTGGATATTCACTTTATACCAAACAAAGCTCAGAAAGACTGTGCTGATTTATGGCGTATTTTAGTTAAATTCACCGAAAAGCACCTAAAGCATCATAATCTCGCCTTAGTTTATTGGTTAACATCACATTGTAATACGCTTGCACGGGCTATGTATGCCACTGTTGTAACGCGTATAATTTTTGTGAAGTGTCCTGTGTAGCGAGTGTAAGTAGTATGAAACGTTTCCTTTTCCCCATATGTTGTCTGGCTTTGATAAGTTGCGGCACGCAAACCCAAACAGAGGTAAGCCGTAACGCAAGTGCGCTTGTTTCTTCAATCGGTATGCAAAGTTTTCCCAATGTGGCAGCGACGCGGGCAGTAAGCAGATCAAACGTTGATATTGCCAATGAATTTCTAGATTTAAGCTTTGCCTTAGAAAGCGGTCAGGAAATCACGCATCTTACACGGTTCGAAAATCCTGTTACCATTGCGATAAACGCATCTGCACCAAATCATGTTGTACAAGACCTTGATCGTCTTATTGCACGAATGAGATCTGAAGCGGGCCTAAACGTGTACCGTATCAAAGGCCCATCTGCGAATATATATGTTGAAACTTTGCCTAAAAAGAAACTGCAAAGCCTGATCCCTACAGCGGCTTGTTTTGTTGTGCCCAACGTGTCGGGTTGGGCTGATTACCGCAAAAATCGGTATAAAAAATCAGTAGATTGGACACGGCTACAAACCCGTGAACAGATTACAGTTTTCATGCCCAACGATGTATCCCCACAAGAATCGCGCGATTGTCTGCACGAAGAAATTGCACAGGCTTTGGGCCCTGTGAATGACTTATACCGTTTGCCAGACAGTGTTTATAATGACGATAACTTTAATATTTCTCTGACAGCGTATGATATGCTGATACTAGAGGCATATTACTCCCCTGAAATTCAAAACGGCATGACCAAGGCGGAAGTCGCTAAAATTCTTCCAGCACTACTGGCCCGTCTAAATCCAATCGGTCAGGCGTTGCCGCCTGTTCGTTTACAAAAGACATCAGATAGTTGGGTGCGGGCCATTGAAACTGCCCTTGGGCCCAGAACCAGCAGCACGAAAAGACGCAGTGCAGCGTTTGACGCGGTGAAAATTGCCAAAGATAATGGGTATAATGATCATCGTTTAGGGTTTGCACATTTTGCCCGCGCACAAGTATCGCTTCAGGTTGATCCGCGAATGGCCGCATCTGATTATGCCCGTGCCTATGTAATCTTTAAAACATTGTTTGGTGTCAAAGATATCCATACGGCACATGTTGCGGTGCAAATGGCGTCACTATCTTTGTCCGCGGGTAAATATCAGTCTGCGTTAAGTTTCATTAACGATTCTATTCCAGCGGCTAAGGACGCGCAAAACGGGTCAATCTTATTCAGTCTATTGGCGATGAAATCAGAAATATATGAAGGTTTGGGACGTTTTGCCGATGCAAAAACCCTAAAACAAGAGGCAATAAGCTGGGCGCACTATGGTCTTGGCACACAGACTGAGATAGCTAGACGCTTAGAACAGGTTGCAGCGTTGCGGCCACGGGTATCTTCGAAAGGGTTCTAAGATGATAATGGTTCCAGCTTTTTTTATTGGCGCATTAATCGGCGCATGGCGGGCTGCCAAGAAACAAGGAACCAAACTGGATATGCTGCAATATGGCGCAGCCCACGGCATTGCATTCTTCGTCTTAGCAATGTTTCTATCCGTCGCCCTTGATTGGCTTGGTTTGGTTTAAGGCCCGTGTTTTTACCGCTTTTTGATAATCTAAAAGATGCAAAAGTTCCCGTTTCTTTACGCGAATATCTTACATTACTCGAAGCAATGGAAATGGGTATTGCGACCTATGATATAGACCATTTTTATTATCTGGCGCGTACCTGCCTGGTAAAAGATGAACGCAATCTTGATAAATTCGATCTGGCGTTTTCTAAAACTTTTCAAGGGTTGGAACATATCAGTTTTGATGACGTGATGAACGCGGTTGATGTGCCACAAGATTGGCTGGAAAAGCTGGCTGAAAAACATCTTAGTGCGCAAGAGATGCAGGGTATTAAGTCGCTTGGCGGTTTTGATATGCTGATGGAGACCTTAAAACAACGTTTGAAAGAACAAGAAAAGCGGCATCAGGGCGGCAGTAAATGGATAGGCACCGCTGGTACATCACCTTTTGGGGCATATGGGTACAATCCTGAAGGCATACGCATTGGCCAAGACAAAAGCCGCCATCAACGCGCGATAAAGGTTTGGGATAAACGCGAATTTCGTAATCTTGACGACAGTATAGAGTTGGGAACGCGTAATATAAAGGTTGCCTTGAAGCGGTTACGACAATGGGCACGTGATGGGGCTGACGAAGAACTGGATTTGCCTGGCACCATTCAAGCCGCAGCGGAAACGGGCTATATAGATGTAAAAACCCGTCCTGAACGGCGCAACGCGGTAAAAGTGTTGTTGTTTTTAGATGTTGGCGGCTCAATGGATGCCTATATTCGGACGGTAGAAGAGTTGTTTTCGGCGGCACGTTCCGAGTTTAAGCATCTGGAATATTTCTACTTTCATAATTGTTTGTACGAAGGTGTTTGGAAAGATAATACGCGGCGGTGGGGCGACAAGCTATCAACTTGGGACATTCTAAACACGTATGGCAAAGACTATAAATGTATCTTTGTGGGTGACGCTAGCATGTCGCCTTATGAAGTTGCTTATGTGGGTGGTGCGAATGAGCATTATAATGCAGAGGCAGGCCAAACTTGGCTGGCACGCGCACGCGCACAATGGCCCGACAATGTCTGGATCAACCCAGTTGCTGAACAGGCATGGGGCTATACCCAGTCTATAGATATGGTGCGTCAGGTTTTTGATAATCGCATGTATGCCATGACCCTTAAAGGCATAGAGGCCGCGATGAAAGAGCTGGGCAGATAGGGTGTGATTTTTTGGGTAAATATATAAATATCAACGACTTAACATAGTGTCCTAGTTGGGACATTGACTTTTACACGCTTAAAAACCTTTAATCGGCTTGCCAAGAACAACTTGCACCCCCATATCTGATATATGCTAAGACTAGCCCCCATCTTACTGGCCCTGCTTTATGGGTTTATCATGTACCGCTTTTCAGCATGGCGCACCAATGCCGAACTGGATGCTAAATCCACACGACTTCTAGATCCGAAACTACAACCCGTAATAGATCAAATGGCAGCGGCCCTAGATTTGGATAAGATCAAGGTCTTTGTCCATGAGGTGGAGCCGGTTAATGGCTTGGCTGCATCAGATGGGCGCATATTTATAACCCGTGGGTTTATGAATAAATTTCAGGCAGGTGAAGTAAATGCCAATGAACTGGCCAGCGTGATTGCCCACGAATTAGGCCACGTGGCCCTTGGCCACTCGCGCCGTAGGATGATAGATTTTTCAGGCCAGAATGCCATTCGTGTAGCCCTTGGCATGGTTTTGGGCCGGCTTATACCCGGCGTTGGGGTTTATCTGGCAAATATGCTGGCAACAATGGTAGGCGCACGCCTGTCACGCCAAGATGAATTTGAAGCGGATGCTTATGCAGCGGCCCTTCTTACCAAGTCTGGCATAGGTACGGCAGGGCAAAAAAGCTTGTTTGAGAAATTAGAAACCCTAACAGGGGTTTCTGGTCAGCCATTGGCTTGGTTGATGAGTCATCCAAAAACTCAGCTGCGTATTGAGGCGATTGAAAAACTTGAAAATCGTTGGGCAGGCACAGGCGAAAATTCATAAGACTTTAAAACTCTACCCGTAAAGCTGTTTTTACAAGAACGGGAAGCAGTCAATGTTTGTACAAGCTATTTATGAAAGCAAAGCGCGCGCGCGCATTACTGAAAGCACTATCGGGCAGATTAAAACCACTGCATTGCCAAACAATCTGTCACATGCCGTGACAAGTATACTTTACTATGATGATTGGCGTTTCTTACAAGTAGTTGAAGGTCGTCCTGCGCAAGTGGTGGAAACCATGAAACAGATTACTACCAACCCTATACACCATTCGGTAAAATTACGGCTTATGACCCGTCAAAGCACGCGTGGGTTTGGAAGCTGGCCCTTGGGCATTCTTTCGGTGGAAGATTTTGAATTGCGCAGAACACTTAAGAATATGGGATATAAAAACCTGTTTCAACTGAATGTACTGGACGCTGTAAAGGTTATAAAACGTACAACAGGGCGCAAATTAAGAACTATGAATAGTTTAGAAAAGCGCGCATTAACAGATTGAACCTGTTGAAAAAAGTTGAACACAGTCCAAACCTGACCGAACAAATGTTGGGTCTACGTGGATAACAATTTACCCAACCTTGGTAAGCCCGTGCGCTTTAAAAGTTTCCTAATATCTTTGGCCTCACCTGAGTGGGTTTCAGCCGCCTGTTTGGTTTTTTGCCCGACACGGTGCATAGCAGTGGGGTTTTCTTGTGCAAACTCGACTAAGAACTGATCTGGGTTAAGGCGTAAAATGCCATGATTGGAAAGAATGCGCGTTGGGAAATCTTTGGTGTTCACTGTTATGATCGCATCGGCACTTCCTGCAATCGCAGTGGCCAGAACGTGGATGTCATTTTCATCCGGCAACCATAGATCGTCTGATATGCTTTCAGGTATTTCCGCTTTTGGCCAATTTGCACGTAGTAAAGCAATTTCTACGCCTGAAATTTGTGCAAGTGCTTCGCCATGCTTGGCAGCGGCACGGCGCCATTCTTCTAAAACACGCGCTGACCAAAGGGGTGTAAAAGCCCCTTCGGAAGCGGCGCCTAACAGAACCTCACGCATGATTGTGGGGTATAAAACACAAGCATCCAGAACGATACGCATTTAGATTTAATCCAACCTGAAAAACATAGCCTTAAGATACGCTGTTTCACCCAAACTTGCGTGAGTTGGGTGGTCAGCACCCGCAAAGCCCGTGTGCAGTATTTGGGCGGACCGTGCTGATTTACCAATTCCAGCAAGGGATGCGGCACGGAAGTTTTGCAAATCAACCGCGTGGGAACACGAGCAAAGACCCAAATATCCATTTGGTGCAACAAGTTGGCTGCCCAATCGAGCAACCCGTTCATAGGCCCGTAAACCTGCGGTAAAGGCAGGTTTGTTTGGGGCAAACGAAGGTGGATCACAGATCACAACATCAAACTTTTCGCCAGCTTCAATCAGGTCTTTCATTTTGTCGAAAGCGTCGCCGCGTATCGTTTCAAAATTGTGAGACACGCCCATTTTTGCAGCACCCAGCTGTGCCAATTCCAGCGCAGGTTCTGAGCCGTCTATTGCTGTTGCTGTCGCTGCACCATGTGCAAGGCAGGTTAATGAAAAGCCACCCACATGAGAAAACACATCTAACACGCGCGCGTCTTTTGCAAGGCCTGCCGCGAATGCGTGGTTTGGACGTTGATCAAAAAATAGGCCCGTTTTTTGGCCACCCAGAACATCAGCCATAAAGATGGCACCGTTCATCGACACGGCAATGGGGCCGTCAACTTTACCTGCCAAAACGACAGTTGCGTCATCCAGGCCTTCTAATTTACGGGCGCGACCAGAAGCATTCTTAACCAAAGTGGTAATGCCGAAATCGTTGGTAAGGATTTCAGTGAAATCTTCCAACATATCTTCGGCCCAGGTCGCGTTGGGTTGTATCACGGCCGTATCGCCAAAGCGATCAATGATAACACCAGGAAGCCCATCTGCCTCGGCGTGGATCAGTCGATAAAACGGTTTGTCGTATAAACGGTCACGTAAACCTAATGCCGTGGTCAGCTTGGCTTGCAGCCAATCCCTGTTGATGATTTGCCCTTCAGTTTGCCCCATAAATCGCGCGGCGATCTTTGAATTGGGATTAAAGGTACAGACCCCCATAAATTGGCCCAACCCATCATTAAGGTTAACAAAGCTACCAGGTGGTATTTTCTTGGTACGTCTGTCCATAACCAATTCATTGGAATAGACCCAAGGGAACCCAAAGCGCAGTTTTTGCGTTGAGACTTTAGGAAGAAGGCGGATTGTGGGGTAAGGTGTATGTGTCATGCCCCGCTAGTAGCTGGTTTATCTGGGAACGGAAACCCACAAAAAAAAGGTGGCCCGAAAGCCACCTATAGTTTGGTCTTGTTTTAAGTATTAGATTTCTGTGTTTCCAGACATACGCAAATACATCATATTTTGTATGTGCTGGGTGATGCGTACTTTTTGCGTCTCACCGCGTGCCATCGCTGCAAACGCTTTTGAACCGCCATATGCTTTGAAAACGGTATTAACGTTTTGTACATCGGCTACAGGAATACCTGTTTCGGCATCGCGTAAAAGGTAATCAAAGTTGATGTTATGACGGCCACCAACAGTATATCGGGCCTTCTCGCTTAAGGAATGGAATTTGTTTAGGCGAACTTCCATAGTAACGGGGCGGCCATTTTTAACTTTTGAAACACCACTGGCAATCGCATTAACCAATATGGATTGTACCTGTTCTTTACGGTTGCCCATTGGGTCTTCGCGCCAAACAATATCTGCAATAGGCAAGAACATGTTTGCCTCTGACACTGTTAGCTCATCTGGGATCGTTACGCTTAACTGCTGTACTTGATAGGCAGGTGCAGTAAGCTCAATCGACTGCGGTGAGGTTTGAATAAGATCATTGCGAGAGGCGTTTTGTGTACTGGCACATGCCGTTACTGACAATGCTAATGCCAATCCAGCAATGTATTTTACGATTTTTGTTTTCAAGACCGTTATATTCATTTTTTTGCTCCTAGGAGATTTATTTGTATGAATTTAATATGGTTAATGATTGTGGTTGATTTGAGCGGTAACCGAGCAATTTCAAAGGTGATATTAAGAAATAAGTTTGAACAACAAAGGCCTAATTGCGTTCAAGTATGTTGAATAAGGCAAACTTGCCAAATTCTAAAACGTAAAAAACCGCTGCTTTTGCAACGGTTTTTTACTGAATTTTAAAGGGATTAATGTGCTGCACGAGCCGCAAAGCCAACATTAAAAGTTTTAAGCCAAGCCATGAACTGTGTTCGATATTCACGCATGGTTTCCGCACGTAATTGATGTGCGCGTGCAATAGCGGCATTAATATCCGCAGGTTCATGTGGGTCGAATTGTAGGTCGCCGATGTTCATTTTGATGTTCCTTAGTTGCTTACCTATGAACTAGGATGCGTATGAAAAGAAATCATCATATAATTGTGCAATCTTGCTATGCGTCATATGCATAGCTTTTTAGTTCTGCTATGTTGTTATGTGTAATGCCCTGGCAAACTGCCCTTTTGTGCGGCGGTTGATAGCCAGTTGAACACATGTTCACCTACAGACCTGAAACATATCACTGTTGCAGTTGTTTCCGACCCCAGCCAGAACGCGACAGGTAATTGCCCCAACCGTGTACGGCGCAATGTGTTGATGCCCAAAGTCCCCGCTGACATATCCGCAGGTGATCCTTTGGCCAGAACATCCCGTATACCTTTGCCCTCGATCGTAAAGACGGCACGTGCATCTGATACGTTTGAAGCCAGCATATGTGTGCCAGCTAGGGCTTTGTCGAGCTTTGCAACGATTGTTTCCGCTTGGGCGTAATCTACCAACAATAGCAACTCATCAGGGGACATCCATGCTGCCGCCCCTTTTTTACCGCTGTTTATGCAACCTGTTTCAGGAATAGCTGTTCCTGTCGCAGTTTTAACGGCTTTTGCCAGAGCATCTGATGATAAATCACCACGCAGTGTAATCATACCTTGCAGGCCTGCGTCTTTAATCGTGACCGAGCCTTTGAAAACTGCATCTTGCAGTGCACTTACAGCATTAGACATTTTGACGTGCCCCTTCTTTATCCAGAAATACTGGGTCGCAAATTTCGGCTTTTATGATGTCGCCGCCGATGGTTGGGAAGTCGATAACCTCACCCATGCGATCAGGCCCATGTTCCACCAGACCCATTGCAATCGCGTGGTTTAGTGTGGGTGAAAAATAGGTTGATGTGACCCGCCCGATCATGTTTTTTACGCCATTGGGGCGCGTCGTGCCGTCTGTGGCATAAGCACCATCTGGGATCACCGCTTGTGGATCAACTGGCTTTAGGCCGACAAGTTTCCAACGTTTGGAATCTGTCATGTGGGATCGTTGCTGTGCGCGTTTGCCCAAGAAGTCCTCTTTTTTCTTGGAAATAGCCCAGTTCAACCCCAGATCTTGCGGGATTACCGTACCATCGGTTTCGTCGCCTATCATAATAAAACCTTTTTCAGCGCGCATCACGTGCAGGCATTCTGTGCCGTAAGGCTGCATGCCAAACTCAGCACCCGCTTCCATGCACATATCCCAAAACGCTTGGCCTTGGCTGGCAGGAACTGCGATTTCATAAGACAGCTCACCAGAGAATGAGATACGGAAAGGCCGCGCCTGAATGCCGCCGATTTTACCATCTCTGAACTGCATGAAGGGCAGGGCTTCTGGTGATACATCCATACCGCCAAGTTTTTCCAGCACCTTGCGGGCATTGGGGCCAACTATGGCAATCTGTGCGTATTGTTCGGTGACATTGGCGGTGTAAACTTTCCAGTCCCACCATTCGGTTTGCAACCATTCTTCCATCCAAGCATGAATACGATCAGAGCCGCCCGATGTGGTGTGACACAGATATGTGTTTTCGCTTAAGCGGGCTACAACACCATCGTCAGACAGAAAGCCGTTTTCGGTACACATCAATCCATAACGGCAAAAGCCGACTTTCAATGTGCTCATCATATTTGTGTACATCATATCCATGAACTTGCCAGCATCAGGGCCTTTGACGATGATCTTGCCAAGGGTCGAGGCGTCCAGCAATCCGCAGTTTTCGCGGGTATTCAGAATTTCGCGGGTTACCGCCTGTTCCACGGTTTCGCCTTGCTGTTTATAGCAATATGGGCGACGCCAATCAGCAACGGGTTCCCAATCGCCGCCATTGTCGTCGATCCATTGGTGGATCGGTGATTTGCGGATTGGTTTGAACAGCTCGCCACGCGCATCGCCCACTATCGCACCGAAAGAAATCGGATGGTAAGGTGGGCGGAAAGTGGTGGTGCCGACCTGCGGTATTTCTTTGTTTAGGCTGTCGGCTAGAACGGCCAAGCCGTTGATGTTCGATAGCTTCCCCTGATCGGTAGCCATGCCAAGCGTGGTATAACGCTTAGCATGTTCGACACTTGTAAAACCTTCTTGGGCTGCAAGGCGTACATCAGATACCTTCACATCATTTTGATAATCAAGGAAGGTTTTCGATTTCAGATCATAAGTTGCCCCTTGTGGCATTGACCATACGGCCGCTATTGGCGCCGCTTTTTCATCGCTTGCTTTTGGTACGGTTCCTGTGGCTTTAAAGCCTGCATCTTTTGCAGCTTGCTTGCCTGCGGCAATGGCGTCTTTCAACACAGAAGCGGAATAGAGATGGCCATTGGCAGTACCCGTTGCAATCACGAAACCTGTACCATCGGCACCCAATGGCGGGCGTGATGGATCAGGGCGGAACATGGCAAGGTCTGTATCCCAGTTTAGTTTACCACCGCAATGTGACCACAGATGTACCACGGGGGACCAGCCGCCTGACATGGCGACCGCATCACATTTGATCTCTTCCAATGTGCCGCCTTCGCCCGCTTGGGCACACAAAGTGACACTTTCAACGCGCTTGCCGCCTTTGACTTTGCCAATGGCGGATTTGTTTTCTACGCGAATGCCGAGGGCAATGGCTTTTTGTGGTAATTCACCGTCCAGATCGCCGCGCGGGTCAATGATACAGGGCACATTCAGGCCTGCTTCATGCAGTGCAATCGCGGTGCGGTAACCGTCATCGTTATTGGTGACAACCACTGTACGGTCGCCTGCACTGACGCCGTAATCGGCGATGTAGTCGCGCAAAGAGCCTGCAAGCATGACGCCTGGAATATCGTTGCCAGCAAAGCTTAAGGGGCGTTCAATGGCACCAGTTGCCGTGACAATCCGCTTGGTGCGGATGCGCCATAAGCGGTGCCTTGGGCCGTTTTGGTTGGGGCCTAGATGATCTGTTAGACGCTCATACCCAAGTGCGTAGCCGTGATCGTAGACACCTGCACCCATCATGCGGGTGCGGATTTGCACGTTTGGCATTTTTTTCAGGGCAGCAAGAGTTGCTTTTACCCAAGTCGCCGCTGGTTTGCCGTCGATTTCAACACCATCAGTAATTGCGCGGCCGCCAAAGCTAACGCCTTGTTCCATAAGCAAAACTGAGGCGCCTGATTTGCCTGCGGTCAATGCGGCCGCAAGGCCTGCGATGCCGCCGCCGACGATCATGATGTCTACGTGGGCGTAGAAATATTCGTAGGTGTCTTCGTCTTTGTGGGTGGGTGCTTTGCCTAGGCCCGCTGATTTGCGGATGATCGGTTCAAAAACATGCTTCCATGCGGCGCGTGGGTACATGAAGGTTTTGTAGTAAAAACCAGCCGGAAAGAAGCGCGGTAACTTTGAGTTCAACGCACCTATATCAATTTCCAGCGAAGGCCAATGGTTTTGGGAATGGGACGTAAGCCCTTGATATAGTTCAGTTGTTGTGGCGCGTTGGTTTGGTTCAAAATGGCCATCAACGCCTGTGCCCATCAGCGCATTTGGCTCTTCTGGGCCTGCGGCCACGATGCCGCGTGGGCGGTGATACTTGAAAGAGCGGCCAACCAGCATTTGGTTGTTGGCTAGAAGTGCCGAGGCAAGCGTGTCGCCCTGAAACCCTTGCAAGCGTTTGCCGTTCCATGTGAATTCGATTTGTTTTGTGCGGTCGATCAGGCGACCGCCGTTTTGCAGACGTGTGCTCATTTCACAAATCCTTCCCAGTCAGGGCGTTTCTTTTTAATTTTGTTTATCAAGGTCTTAGGCGGCTCAAATGTTTGGCCTGAATAGGTGCCGAACACTTCCAATGTCATTGTGCAACGGGCTGCGTGAAACCATTTTCCGCACCCAAATGCATGACGCCACCGTTCAAAATGCACACCTTTTGGGTTTTTGCGCATGAACAGATACGTTTCAAAATCATCGTCGTTTGCGCCTGCGCCGTGCCGAGTGATATGGGCTTCGCCGCCTGGTGTTAGTTCGGTTTCATCGGCTTCAACGCCGCAATAGGGACAGGTTAACAAAAGCATGATGTGGCGCCTTTTTGGGTGTATGGAAAGCGTATGGAATGCGTATGGAAAGCGTATGGCAAAAGTGGTGCTTTGGATCTTTTAACCATTTGGAAGAATATGTGCGATTCGAAAAACGAAGCCATCAGTGCGCCACCCCCGCAGCTACGCTTTCGTCTATGAAGCGACCTTCTTGGTAGCGTTCTAGGCCAAAGGCCGACGCCAATTCGCGGGGTTCGCCGCCGGCGACAAGTTCGGCCATGGCCCAACCTGATCCCGGAATGGCTTTGAAACCGCCAGTGCCCCAGCCGCAGTTAATAAAGCAATTGCCCAGCGGGGTTTTTGAAATGATTGGTGAACGGTCACCCGTGATGTCGATAATACCACCCCAGTGGCGCAGCATTTTCAGGCGGCTAACCATCGGGAATGTTTCTATCAGGGCGCGAACGGTTTCTTCTAGGTGGTGGTAACTGCCGCGCTGGGTGAAATTGTTATAGCCGTCAGTGCCGCCGCCGATGACCATTTCGCCTTTGTCGGATTGTGACATGTAACCGTGCACAGTGTTGGCCATGATGACCACATCCATGCAGGGTTTAATCGGCTCGGATACAAGTGCTTGCAAAGAGATTGATTCTACTGGCAGGCGGAAACCGCCCATTTTGGCCAGATCACCAGAGTTGCCCGCGACGATAATCGCAAGTTTCTTGGTTTTGATCGCACCCTTGGTGGTTTGTACGCCTGTGACCTTGCCGCGTGACTGGTCGATACCTGTCACTTCGCATTGCTGGATGATGTCCATGCCCATGTCAGAACAGGCACGTGCATAGCCCCAAGCAACGGCATCATGGCGGGCAGTGCCGCCGCGCGGTTGCCATAACGCGCCCAATACGGGGTAGCGGGGGCCGCCTAATTCAATAATCGGGCAAAGTTCTTTGACGCGTTCAGGTGTGATAAATTCAGTTGTTACACCTTGTAAGTTGTTGGCGTGTGCAGTGCGCTGGTAGCCGCGAATTTCAGCCTGTGTTTGGGCTAGCATCATTACACCGCGTGGGGAAAACATAACGTTGTAGTTCAAGTCTTGGCTCATGGTTTCGTATAATGAGCGGGCTTTTTCATAGATTGCGGCAGACGGGTCTTGCAGATAGTTCGAGCGGATGATGGTGGTGTTGCGCCCCGTGTTGCCACCCCCCAACCAACCTTTTTCAATCACTGCCACATTGGTGATGCCGAAATTTTTGCCCAAGTAATATGCCGTGGCCAGCCCGTGACCACCCGCGCCTACGATAATTACATCGTATTCGGATTTTGGTTCAGGGGAACGCCACGCACGTTCCCAACCAGCATGGTGACGGAAGGCTTCGCGCGCGATGGCAAATGCGGAATAACGTTTCATATGGGTGGCCTATGGCAAGGAGTATCGGACAAGACTATAGTGTGATCTGACATATGCTGCCAGACCATGATCCTTCATGCGATGAAAGGGTAGAGAGTAGGATACAATGAGCGGCATGTTTTTCGATTTTCACGACATTTTGTGTGCTTGTAATGTCGCGCACACGGAAATGGGCTTTCCCAAATCATTTTGCTTCGTTAGCAAGGGGTGGGATTTATAGGATTAGATGATGGTTTGGGCAGTTTCAGCTTTAATGGCAGTGGGAGTAATCTTTGCAATCTTGCGGGCGTTTGTGGTGGTGACACCTGTTTTCAGGGCGTCTGAATTTGATGTGCAGGTCTATAAGGATCAGTTGAAATCACTTGCTAGCGATTTGGAACGCGGGGTTGTTTCACAAGATGAAGCGGCATCGGCTAAATTGGAAATCTCAAAGCGTATATTGGCGGCAGATAAACGGAAACAAAATGAAACAGTTGCGAAGACTGGGCGTACATCAAAATTATTTTTAGCCGCTCTTAGTGCGGTAATGCTTGGGGGTTCAATGGGTTTGTATTTCCTTTTAGGAAGCCCGCAAATGCCAGACCAACCGTTACAAGCACGAATGGAAGCGGCAAAAATTGCACGGGCAAACCGACCCAACCAATTTGAGGCAGAAGCCCAAGTGCCTGCTTTGGCGATTGAAGCGGATGGTGATTATTTGGAATTGATAGCTAAATTACGTGATACTATGAAGACGCGCCCTAATGATGTTGAAGGCTGGAAACTGCTGGTTTTACACGAGTCGCGGATTGGTAATGTTCGGGCTGCGTGGCGGGCAAAAGATAAGGTTATTTTACTGTTAGGCGATAAAGCTTCTGGCGTGGATTATGCCGATTTAGCGGAATTTATGATTATTTCAACCAACGGGTATGTGTCTACGGATGCGGAAGCGGCTTTGGCTAAAGCTTTGACACGGAACGCAAAATCACCCCGCGCAAGGTATTATTCGGGGCTTGCACTGGCGCAAAACGGGCGACCAGATGTGGCGTACCGTATGTGGATTGGGCTGTTGGAAGAGGGGCCAGAGGATGCACCTTGGGTACAGCTGATCCGTGGGCAAATTGGTACGGTTGCGCGTGCAGCGGGCATTAACCCGGTCGATCAAAATGCGCCCGGCCCATCTGCCGATCAGGTGGAGGCTGCTGGCAATATGACAGATGAAGAGCGTCAAAATATGATACGCGGTATGGTTGCGGGATTAGCCGAACGATTGGCTACAGATGGGGGTAGCCCCGCAGAATGGGCGCGATTGATTAGAGCATACGGAACTTTCGGTGAGACGGCGCAGGCATCTGCAATATGGGTCGAAGCGCGCGAAGTGTTTGGTGATAATGCCGATGCTATGGCAATTCTTTTGGAAGCGGCACAATCGGCTGAGGTGGCGAATTGAGTGAGATTTGCGACGATATTGAAGGATTTGTAGCGATCACGGGGGCCATATCTGGGCTTATGGGGCTGGATTTTGGCACCAAGACAATCGGGGTTGCTATTTCGGATCGATTGCAAACCGTGGCAACACCCCGTGAAACGATAAAACGCAAGAAGTTCGGGATTGATGCGGATGCAATAGAGCGGTTGATTGTCGAAAATGAGATCGCTGGTATTGTGCTGGGATTGCCTATGAATATGGATGGATCAGAAGGGCCGCGTGCGCAATCAACACGGGCTTTTGCAAGGAACCTTTCGGTACGTGTTTCGGTGCCGATCTTTTTTTGGGATGAACGGTTATCTACTGTTGCGGCGGAAAGAGCATTATTAGAGGCGGATATGTCGCGTAAAAAGCGCGCGGTTGTGATAGATAACGTGGCAGCGTCGTATATTTTGCAGGGCGTGTTGGACCGGTTATCGCATATAAGGCATGCCTGATGGATGAAATTTGGAAACGCAATGAACCCGACAGCCCTTGTGTGAAGGTTTGTGTAATGCATCCAAAGGCAGGGATTTGTATTGGCTGTTATAGGCGCAATGCAGAGATTGCCGCCTGGGCACGTATGGAACGCGAAGAACGGCTGGCTATTATGGCAGAATTGCCCGCGCGGGCGGGTTTGTTGAAGGGTGTGCGCAAGGGTGGGCGTAAACGGGTCTAATCTTCTAACCACCCTTGCAAACCACCCTGCCAATATGGCCTGAAATAAGCGATCATGCGGCCATCATCTGGGCCATCTAACCTCTTATCCCACGCAGCCATGCCGTGCAGTGCGAAACGGTGGGCGATGTAAGCTTCACCAGGGCGCGCGTGAAGCTCTACACGTTTGCAAGTTTTGAAGATTTTAGCACGGGTTTCTTGGTATATTTCTGTAATATCAGTGTGTTGCCAGTTTTCGGGTGATATCCCAGCATATGCAGTTGCCAGCATATCGCGGAAAATCAAATGTGACCCTTCCCAGATCACAAATGGCGCGGCTTCTGGTGGCGTTTCATTCAGGGGAATACCAAGAATAAAGCCGTGAAACTCATCCATTTTTCGTAAGCGGCTCGGGCCGACTGCCTTTAGCCCGTCGAGGTGGGCAAAGTCGCGGTTGCGACGGTAGTTGAGCATGCCACCAGTCTCATTTGTGTCTTGTTTTGGGTAGCCTTTATAGCAAGTCGAAAACTGGCCCTTGCCCCAATCAAAATGATCCTGTCCCATTGCATATTGTGCGGCTTTTAGAGTTGGGCCTGTCAAGGGGGCGTAGTCGTGCAAAACGTCAACACCGACAAACCATGTGCCTTGTGAGCGTAACCAGTTGGCGCGGGTTTCGGGATGTTTTGCAGCTTTAACGGCTTCGGGGCGGGTGTGTTTTACCCATTGTGCCAATTCTGGATTATAGGGCAGCTTCACCCAGCCGCGCTTATTAAATGTGGCCCTATCCAAGGTAGGCTTTGCGCAGCATATTTACCGCGACAAAGATCAGGAACACGGCAAATACACGCTTTAAGGGTTTGGGATTAAGGGAATGCGCCAGTTTAGCCCCTAATGGGGCGGTGAGGGTGGTCATGGATATGACGACCAAAAAAGCCGCGATATTGACATGCCCAATAGTAAAAGGCGGGCGGTTTAATTCGGGCGCGGGTGTTAGCAGGAACGTAATGGCTGCTGGTAGGGCAATTATCAGCCCAAAGCCTGCGGCGGTGGCCACGGCGCGATGGATGGGGCGGCCATGTAATGTCATGATCGGTACGCCAAAACTGCCGCCACCAATGCCCATTAGTACAGATAAGAAACCTACGATGGGGCTAAGAACCGCGCGTTTTATACCTGTGGGCATGGTTTCGCCTAGCCGCCAGCCGCTGTTACCAAAAGCCATATAGAGACCGATAATAAAGGCCAGTGTGCCGAAGATTAACAGCAAAGTATTTGAACGTAACTCAGCAGCGACAAAAACGCCGATGATGGCACCGATGATGATGCCTGGTGCCCATGTTTTTAGTATGTCCCAGTCAACGGCGCCCTTTTTGTGATGGCTGGAAACCGACCTTATGGAAGTGAATATGATGGTGGCAAGGGATGTTGCCAAGCAGATTTGCACCAGTTGCGGCGAGGTGTAACCAAGACCTGAAAATGTGTAATAAAATGCAGGTACTAATACGATACCACCGCCCACACCCAAAAGGCCTGCTAATACGCCTGCGAAAGCGCCTATTATCATTAATAGGGCGAGGATAGGTATAAGTGTTGCTATGTCTGGCATTATTGTATCCTTTAGGCGGCTTTTTGTTTGATGGCGTCTAGGGCGGTTTCAACCAGTTCGGGGCCAGCACCTTCTTTATGCGCACTTTCTGATAGGATACGCCGCCAAAGACGTGCGCCCGCGCGGCCTGTGAATGCACCCAGCATGTGGCGGGTGATTTGATTAAGGCGGCCACCATTGATGAGGTGTTGTTCAATATAGGGCAGCATGTCCAACACGGCTTGTTCAATGGTTCTTTGATCCATCGCGCCATAAATGCGGCTATCGGCATTGGGCAAAATCTGGGCAGGATCGTGGTACGCAGTGCGCCCGATCATCACACCGTCTAGCCCTTGTTCAAGATGTTCAAGTGCTTGATCCAATGAGGTAATACCGCCATTGATTTGTATATTAAGATCTGGATTATCGGCCTTTATCTGATGTACCAACGCGTAATCCAAGGGTGGAATATCGCGGTTTTCCTTGGGGCTTAACCCTTGCAACCAAGCTTTGCGGGCGTGAATTATGAAGGTTTTGACACCTCGTGCTTTGACGCGGTCGATGAAATCAGGAAGTATTTGATACGGGTCTTGGTCATCAACACCGATGCGGCATTTTACAGTTATTTCAGCACCCGTTGAGACGTCTATCATAGCAGAGACGCAATCTGCTACTAGGTCGGACTGTTGCATAAGGCAGGCACCAAAACTACCAGACTGCACCCGATCAGATGGGCAACCGATGTTGATGTTGACCTCGTTATAGCCGTAGTCACAACCGATGCGGGTCGCGGTTGCTAGGTGTTCGGGGTTTGATCCGCCAAGTTGCAATGCGATGGGATGCTCGGCTGAATTGTAGCCAAGTAAGCGATCACGATCGCCATGAATAACGGCTTGGGCAGTGACCATTTCGGTGTAAAGCAAAGTGTGTTGCGACATTAAACGGTGAAAATACCGGCAATGCCGATCCGTCCAGTCCATCATCGGCGCTATACTTAAAGTTGTATTTTTATTTATAGCTCTTCTTTTGTTAATTTCCATGACTTAGGATTTTCTTATGTTTGACTGCACAACATTGTCTGATAAAGCAAAATCAAATACACAACAATAGGCAGGAAATAATCTATAATGGATACGAGATTTTTGTTACTTGCGCGCTACAATGGGCTTCCAATTATCCCATTACATTTAGTTCAGCAGGATTTTTTTTACCACCTGTCACTTATAAAGTTTTTACGAAAAGTAAACGATAAGTTAATTGAACTCCCAATTGTGCGAATAGAGAATAGTCAAAAGAGCGCCAAAGGTGTGCATATTGAGGATTTGGCAAATTATTTAGATAAGAGGCGGGATATTGCAAAGCGAGAGATTGACGCCTTCTACAAATGAATAAGTAAAATGGGTAGTGGACGGAAGAACGCCCATTTGCATTTCTAACAGCCAAAGTCAGCTATGCGGACAAAGCTGCCGTTGATTCATGGCTAGGTATGCAGATACTTCTGCGTGAGGCAAGTTGTAACCACAGTAGACGTTATGAAATCTAACTTCTATAAATCCATTACTTTAAAGGGAATGGTGCTGGGGCTTACCTCTGCTTTTAGTACAAAGCAGAGGTATTTAAGTTAGTATGGCAACCTTGAACATGTTTCCTCTTTTGAACCCAAACTGCCTTCACCGCGCTTCGTATCAACAAGTGTTGCGCGGCCTGTACTAGAGTTAACACCCGCGACTTTCCAGATAACCAGCCCAAGACCCATAAGTACTTTTTGGTTTATTCGTTGCCCTACATAGATATGTTTACAAGCAGTATTTGTGGATTTCGATGGCGTAGTAGAAGAAAGTTCTTTCTTCAGTTGTTCTATCTTCTTCTTCGCACTTTTCAATTCATTTGAATTCAATGCTTGTAGTGCCTGAAGTTCAGCAAGCTGAAATTCTGCAATAGAGAACGTAACGGGTTCGCCTTGCAAATTCAAGAAACCCATATTCTTACCATCTTGACCGAAAGTAACTCTCAATAGGTTTCCGGTAAATTTAATGGAGTGATAAATAGCAGGAACAATAATGTATCCATATCCATCTATGACACCCCTTTTTCCATTGTTTTCAAAGGTAGCGAGCTGCTTGTCATTGTAATTATAAATTAAATCGACTTCTTTACCATCAAAGATAATGTTCCCGTCAAAATCCATAACACCATAAAGGCCATCTTGACGAAATACGGTCGTTGTCACATCGTCATAAATTGTAAATATTGTTTGATAAATTGGCTCAACTATCCATTCACCTTTCGTGTTAATAATACCAGATTTTCCATTCATTTGAGCAGTGGTAACATCGTGTTTTGTAAAATCAGACGAAGACTCGAACCTAGCAGGAAATGCCATCTTCCCAGATCTATTAATGTATCCATATTTGTCTTTAACTTTAACTAAAGCAAGGCCATTTGCGCTGAAGTTCGATGCGTATGAAAAGGTCGGTGCGATTTCCCAGTTACCCTGCTCATTAATAAAGCCCCACTTTTTCTTGGTTTCGTGCTCAGCAGCTACTAAACCTAAACTGAATTCGTTTACGTAAATTGTGTCGTATTTTATTGGAACAATAATTTTCCCATCTGTATTTATGAAGCCGTATTTTTTTAATACTTTCACTTTAGCAAATCCATTTCGAAATGCAGCTGCGCGATCAAATTTTGGAAATACTGCCCATTCACCTCGCACATTTACATATCCCCATTTCCCATTGATACGAACTCTTGCAAGGGGGTGGCCTTTTCTTGTAAAATCTTTTGCAAGGTCAAACGTTGGACCGATTAACCATGTTCCGTTTCTATTCAAAAGTCCGTACTTTCCGCTATGCTTAATTGCGGTAGTCTTATCGTTTTCTCGAAAGCCACTACCACCTTCAAAAATCTTTCGGGTTACTGCTGTTCCCGATTGGTCTATTAATAGACACCGCCCACCGAAATCAGGGCAGTGCATTTCTATTCTCTCGTTCGATGATAACTCTCTCAGAAACTCCACCTTAGGGCCATTAGAATTTAGGGTAGGTTGAGCAACAGTGCTAGTTGTCCACAATGACAATAGTGCAAAAGCAGTTAGAACAATAGCAAGTGGAAGCTTGATTTTACAAAATAGAGAGTACATGAAATTTCCTACAATAAGGGTTTTAATAATAGTTAACTTGTAACTAATAATCCATAATCCATAATCCATAATCCATAATCCATAATCCATAATCCATAATCCATAAGCTGTAAGTACTTAATTCCGCCTGAATGCAATTATTCAAGAAAAACCTGTTCCGCTGGTGATGCCCCGATTTTGATTAGAGTAAACTTGTCGCTATGGGCTCAAAGCAGACGTCTGTACTTGAGATTAATGTGATTATGTTGCTGTGATTTTCACATTATAAGGTGAAAAGGTGCAACATTTGGTGCAACACGTTATTTTAGAGTCTTGTAATAGATTGATTTAAAAGGGGTTTTTTAATAACCCGCCCCATCCATCATCGGTTCTACCGAAAGTATTTTTGCTTTTTGTGCCATGATGGAGGTCTAGCAGATAAAATCAGCGGGTGAAATGGGGAGTTATTAAATTACTAGACTAGTTTACTGGTTTAGAGTATTCAGTGTAATATATTGATAAATAACATAAATTTTAAGAATGAAGAAAATCACATACTTTGAAGTTCTGCATCAGTGTAGAAAGTTGAATTTGCCAAGCAGATTATTTGAATTTATTTTTTGCGCGATTTTGAATGGTAGTAACGGCATTCTGAAACCCGTATGCAATTAGAAACCCAAGGGAAATTGCAGGTAAATCAACAGTCTGAGCCAGGCTGGGTAAGCCAATTAATATTTGTAAAAGTAACCATAGGATTAAACCAACCATTGCAACCCCGGCCAGTATGAACAACGGGTTTTGCCATTTTGCGGATTTATTGAATTTAGATGCAATTTTTATCAGGCTTAGGCCAATAAGGAATGCCAAAAGTATGGTTTTGTAAAATGTCAAAATCGATAAATCCTGTTGTTCACCTGAAAGTAAAACAGCAATAGAGGCGTTCTTTTGCCGATGCAAGCAAAGCGTGTTTGACGTGGCGCATTTGGGTGCTAATTTAGCGCTAACCAATTAGGAGAACTGAAATGAATTTTGCCCATACTATGATCCGCGTTGCTGATCTGGATGTCTCGCTGGACTTTTGGTGCAACAAGATGGGGCTGATTGAAACGCATCGTAAAGAAGTGCCTGCGGGTAGGTTTACTTTGGTGTTTTTGGCAGCACCAGACGATGAAGGAATCGCACTTGAAAACAAAGCACCTGAGTTAGAGCTAACTTATAATTGGGACTCTGATGAGGTTTTGGAAACAGGTCGCAGTTGGGGCCATCTGGCATATCATTATGACAATATATATGAGGCCTGTAATGACTTGATGGATAAAGGCGTTGTTATCAACCGCCCGCCGCGTGATGGACATATCGCATTTGTGAAATCCCCCGACAATATATCGGTTGAATTGATACAAAAAGGCGGACCTTTGCAACCTGTAGAACCATGGGCATCGATGGAAAATGTGGGCGATTGGTAAAAATCTATACCTTGCACTGTTTTTATTGTTGCAGGTTCAAGCTGTAAACGGTGCTGATGTTTTAAAGCATGATACAGGTGTTGTGCAAATTACGCCTGTTATTGAAAACTTATACACGCCTTGGGCAGTTGGTTTTTTACCAAACGGGGGCTTACTTATCACTGAACGTGATGGTGCGCTCATCCATTTCAAGGATGGCGTACGTCATAAAGTTAGTGGTGTGCCGCAGGTTTTCGCCAAGGGGCAGGGTGGGTTGCTGGATGTGGTTGTCGCCCGCGATTTTGCGCAAACACGCATGATTTTTCTGACATTTGCAGAACCGCATGGAAAGCGGGCTGGTAGTGCATTAGCAACGGCACGGCTTTCGAAAGATGCGTCAAAGCTAGTGGATTTGCGTGTTATTTACCGCCAGAAACACCCTTCTAATGAGACAGGGCACTTTGGGTCGCGTGTGGTAGAGGGCAGGGATGGTTGGTTATATGTAACAGTTGGCGATCGGGGCGACAGGCCAAAAGCGCAAAGCCTTGCACATCATAATGGCAAAGTAATGCGTGTTCGGCGCGACGGTGGGGGCAGTGCAATATATTCGCACGGTCATCGTAACCCGCAAGGGGCGACATTGGATTTGCAGGGGCAGTTGTGGACTGTTGAACACGGCCCCAAAGGTGGAGATGAAGTGAACAGGCCAGAGCAGAGTAAAAATTATGGTTGGCCCGTTATTTCATATGGGCGCCACTATACGGGCGGCAAAGTGGGTGAAGGCCATGTAAAAACTGGTATGGAGCAGCCCATGTATTATTGGGATCCATCTATCGCACCCTCTGGCATGATGATTTATTCAGGTAAGTTATGGCCAGAATGGAAGGGCGATATTTTTGTTGGTTCACTGAAGTTTGATCTGATCTCTCGTCTAGAACGCGACGGCAGTAAAGTTATTGCGGAAGAACGTTTATTCAGAGGGAAGTACAATCGCATCCGCGATGTTCGTGAAGCCCCAGGCGGGTCGATCTATTTTTTGGCAGCAGGTGATGGGGTGCTATACCGTATTGTGCCGCAATAAATATGCGCGCGATTAAATCCTTGCCAACGCCTGTTCCAGATCACGGATCAAATCATCGGCATCTTCAATCCCGATTGATAGGCGCAACAGGGTTGGGTCTACGGGAAAGCCATCACCAGAGACGGTTTTGCGATGTTCAATCAGGCTTTCAACACCACCAAGGGATGTTGCGGGATAGAAAACCTGACAGAAACGGGCAACATCAATGGCGGCCTGTTCGCCGTTTTTGACTAGGATCGACATCATGCCGCCGAACTGCCCGCCGGTTTGACGTTTGGCAATGGCGTGCCCCTTATGGGATGGTAAGCCTGGGTAAAGTACTGCGGTTAATTTTGGGTGGCCTTCGAAATGGTTTGCGATGGCCAGTGCATTTTTGGTGGCTTTTTCCACGCGTAGGAACAGTGTGCGCATACCGCGTATTAGCAACCACGCATCAAACGAATGTAGCACGGTGCCTTGCAGGTTTCTGACAGTCCAGATGTCATCCCAATATTGCCCGACCTCTCGTACCGACAAAACCCCTGCGGTGATGTCGGAGTGGCCGTTTAGGTATTTGGTGGCGGAATGAAAAGATATGTCTGCCCCCAGATCAAGTGCGCGTGTGACACAAGGTGGTGTGCCTGTGCAATCTGTTACCAGCTTGGCACCAGCATCATGTGCAATTTTTGCGGCCGCAGATATATCGGTGACTTCCCAGTCTGGATTGTTAGGGGACTCTACCCAAACCAGTTGGGTTTCACCCTTGCGAACTACGGCGGCCATTTCATCAAGATTACTCGCAGAGTAATAACTTACTTCCAGTCTATTGCGGGCGTGGTACATTTTGAATTGGTTTAAAACACCGTGGTACATTACTTTGGGTACAACCACATGCGCACCTGAGGGTAGGTGTTCTATCACCGCGTTTGCGGCTGACATGCCAGAGGCGAACAGCATGGTTTCACTTGCATCTTCAAGGTCTGCGATAATTGCTTCGGCATGTGCAGTGGTCTGGTTGCCGTCTCGGCGATACCCATAGGGCTTTTCAACTTCGTAATTTTCATTGCGGGCGTATGTGGCCGCAGGCTGAATAGGGGGAACAACTGCCCCTGTTTCAGTGTCTCTAAAGTGTAAAGCTTGTGCCAATCGGGTTGCAGGTGACAGTTTTTGATTGGTGGTGGATTTTGTCATGGGTCAGACGCCCCTATAAGGCTCTACATATTGCAACGCCATATCCCAAGGAAAGAATATCCATGTGTCTTGACTGACTTCGGTAATAAATGTGTCGACCATATCGCGGCCTTCGGGTTTGGCGTAGACAGTAGCGAAATGGGCGTTTGGATATAGCTCACGCACCAGACGCAGGGTTTTGCCACTATCGACCAGGTCGTCAATAATTAAGATACCTGTGCCGTCACCAATGATGCCAGCATCAGGTGCTTTTAGAACTTCAGCTTCGGATTGATCTTGGTGACTGTATGATTTCACGCTGACAGTATCGACTGTACGCACATCCAGTTCGCGTGCGATAATCATTGCAGGGGCCATGCCGCCACGTGTGATTGCCACAATGGCTTTCCATGACCCGTCATGGGGGCCCTTGCCATCAAGACGCCACGCCAAAGCGCGGCTGTCTCGGTGAATTTGATCCCAGCTAATGTGAAAGCCTTTTTCGTGGGGTAAGCGTTCGGTCATTATTTACGTCCTGTTGCAACATCTATATCGGGTGCGTCTTCGGCTTTCATACCAACCACGTGATAACCTGCATCTACGTGTAGGTTTTCACCTGTTACGCCTGATGCAAGGTCTGACAAAAGATACAGGGCAGATTTACCCACATCATCCGTGGTGACATTGCGGCGAAGCGGTGAGTTTAATTCGTTCCATTTCAGGATATACCGAAAATCGCCTATGCCAGATGCAGCCAAAGTTTTGATTGGGCCAGCGGATAGAGCGTTTACGCGAATGTTTTTTGGCCCTAAATCCATCGCCATATATTTAACAGAAGCTTCAAGACCTGCTTTGGCTATCCCCATGACGTTGTAATGCGGCATGACCATTTCAGCACCATAATATGTAAGCGTTAAAAGGGAACCGCCATTTGGCATCATTTTTTCGGCGCGCTGGGTAACTGCAGTAAATGAATAGACTGAAATATCCATCGTCATGCGAAAGTTTGCAGCTGATGTATCTACATATCTGCCGCGAAGTTCGTTTTTATCGGAAAAACCTATTGCGTGGACAACAAAATCAAGAGAGCCCCATTTTTCTTTCAAGGTATCAAATAATGTATCGATTGAGTCAGGGTTCGTGACATCGCATTCCAACACAATATCGCAATCAATACTTTCGGCCAGCGGGCGTACCCGTTTGCCTAAAGCTTCACCTTGATATGAGAATGCCATCTCCGCACCTTGCGCAGCACATGCCCGTGCAATTCCCCAAGCAATAGACTTATCATTGGCGACCCCCATAATTAATCCACGTTTGCCAGCCATAATTCCTTGCGACATTGGTTTTCCTATCCCCAGTATTTCCCCTGTTGTTTACGATAACGTCAGGTAAGCTACAAGACTAGGAAAATAGTTAGTGGAAGTTCATTTAAGAGGCTTGAAGCTGAAACGTAAAAGTCTAGGTTACCATCCTGACAAGTAGGAGAAGTTGTTATGTCTGATAGAACCGGGATATTTGCTGGAGATGATCCGTTTGAGATAGCGCGCAACTGGTTGGCCGAGGCGCAAGCCGTAGAGGTTAATGACCCGACTGCAATGGCGCTTTCAACGGTAGATGCGGATGGAATGCCGAATGCGCGGATGGTTTTATTAAAAGATATAGAGGATGATGCGTTTGTTTTTTATACGAATTATGGCAGCGTAAAGGCGCAAGAGTTGGATGCGACGGGTAAAGCTGCATTTGTTTTGCACTGGAAATCTTTACGTCGCCAAATTCGGGTGCGCGGTTTGGTTAGCAAGGTTGATGGGGCCGAGGCTGATGCTTATTTTAAGTCGCGAGATTTGGGCAGTCGCATTGGTGCTTATGCAAGCAGGCAATCCGAAGTGCTTGATAAAAAAACAACTTTGGTGAAACGGGTTGCGAAGTATACTGCGAAATTGGGTGTGAATCCCCCGCGCCCTGAATTTTGGGGCGGGTTTCGAATCAAACCAGTGGAAATTGAGTTTTGGGCTGATGGCGCATTTCGCTTACATGACCGCTTTAGGTGGACGCTTGACGTTAACGTAAAGACCTACACAAAAGTTAGACTCAACCCTTGATTGCGGCTATATATAAGGTAGAGTTACTTGCGAATGTATTTAAGGACAAAATGTCACTAAAATAATAGTAGGACATGTAAATGTTGATTTTTTATCTTTAATTTACTTAAATTCGTTGTCTTTTTTTGTGCAACAAATAAGATATGACTGGGTGGTAAAGTGAATGCAGAAGAAAACAGGTACAGTAAAGTGGTTTGATGCCGCAAAAGGATTTGGTTTCGTTGTAGATGAAGACGGCGGCCAAGATATTCTTTTGCACGCAAATGTTTTGCGTAACTATGGCCACAGTTCGGTGACAGAAGGTACTAAAATAGAAATTATGGTTGTTGCATCGGACAGAGGGCAACAAGCAACCGAAATAGTGCATATGGAGCAATCCGTAAGTGAGCCAGACGCCGCATTGCGTGGATTGGAAGAGGCAGGGATTGACCTGTCAACATTGTCAGAGCATTCTGACTTAATTCCAGCGCGTGTTAAGTGGTTTGACAAGGTGAAAGGTTTTGGGTTTCTAAATGTATTTGAAAGCACAGAGGATATATTCGTCCATGCAGAAGTTTTGCGTGGCTATGGGTTTTCTGAATTTCAACAAGGCGAAGCGGTTAGTATCAGAACTGCAACTGGGCCGCGCGGCAAACTTGCGATTGAAATACGATCGTGGGATTTTGCAGCAGAAAACAAAACATAGCTTTTTAATATTATCAGTATTGGCGTTATCTGCGGGTCAGGCAATGGCCGTGTGTTCTTATGACCACATTCAGGTAAAGACGGTAAACAACAATATCGCGGCATTTACTATTGAGGTTGCAAGCACAAATAAAACCAGATCAAAAGGCTTGATGCAGCGTGATTCCATGCCAAAATTTTCGGGAATGCTATTTGTATATAATGCGCCTCAAAAAGTAAGCTTTTGGATGCGTAACACGCTTATTCCGCTTGATATGATTTTTGCAGATGAAACAGGGGCTGTTGTTAAAGTACACAGTAATGCGATACCGTTGGATGAGACGCCTATTTTCGGGGGCAATGCAATTTTCGCAGTTCTGGAAATAAACGGTGGCATGGCCGAAAAAATGAGCATCGGCTCTGGGGCAATGTTGCAGCATCAGTCTTTTTCACAAGAAACCGCAGCTTGGCCGTGTAAAAATTAATTTTGATGTCACTTTAGGCTTTTCATTTGTTCACAACCAATTTAAACCCCGCGACAGTCGGGGCGTGGCGCAGTCTGGTAGCGCACTTGTTTTGGGTACAAGGGGTCGTTGGTTCGAATCCAGCCGTCCCGACCATTTTTAAAATGTTATCGTTTTGTGTACTGATTTGGGATGTGCAAAGCACAGCCTTTGTTGGGGGTATATTTGACCTAAGGTAACTTTTCGCGCGAAAGAATATTTACATCTTTTTGTGTATCAAATCTTTGGATTATTAAGATACAGATTCGCACCTTATGCAAAGTTGTCTTTGGGATCACCTGACGGACATAAGAAAGGTAATAACACGTTTTATAATTTGGTTTTTTTATGGAATCGGTCGGTTTTACGGTTCGGCACTTTTTTGCCTGAAATTAGCCACATTTCCGCCCCACTTTGTTCTGGCTCTGTATTAATTTTTATAGGTCAACATCTAAATCTGTCAAATTTGATAATATTTACGTTGACCTGTGGTGGTCACATAGTACAACTTGTGCAAGTCGATACATAGCCCACTACATGTAGTAGGGGATGGGCAGGGGCGGCGTTAAAAAAAGTTGGAACTAGGCACGCCAAAATTATTGGTGAAGCATAAAGTATCCTGAATGATAGGGGCTAATATGAAGATTGATCGTCGTTTTACCGACTCCAAAGAAGATGCATATTCAAGCATCGAATTCCATAAAACTACTTCAGAGATTCGCAATCCAGATGGCACGGTGGTGTTCTCATTGGAAAATGTTGAAGTACCTAAAAGTTGGTCACAAGTGGCTGCGGATGTTATTGCGCAAAAATACTTCCGTAAAGCAGGTGTTCCAGCCGCATTAAAGCGGGTAGCGGAAAAGGGTGTTCCAGAATTTTTATGGCGGTCAACACCAGACACGGACGCACAGGTAAAACAAGGCGAGACATATTCAGGTGAAACCTCTTCCAAGCAAGTATTTGACCGTCTAGCGGGCACGTGGGCCTATTGGGGCTGGAAAGGCGGCATGTTTGACACCGAGGCTGACGCGAAAGCTTATTTTGATGAGATGCGCTTCATGCTGGCCAATCAAATGGCGGCACCCAACTCACCACAATGGTTTAACACTGGCCTGCATTGGGCCTATGGTATTGAAGGCCCGTCACAAGGGCACCACTATGTTGATTTTAAAACGGGCAAGCTGACGCAATCGGTTAATTCCTATGAACATCCCCAACCACATGCTTGTTTCATCCAATCCGTAGCGGACGATTTAGTGAATGAAGGTGGCATTATGGATCTTTGGGTACGAGAGGCGCGTTTGTTCAAATACGGGTCTGGTACCGGTACTAACTTTTCATCATTGCGCGGCGCAAATGAGTCATTGGGCGGGGGCGGTAAATCCTCTGGTCTGATGTCATTTTTGAAAATCGGCGACCGTGCAGCGGGTGCTATTAAATCAGGCGGCACAACACGCAGGGCTGCCAAGATGGTGATCTGCGATATGGATCACCCTGATGTTGAAGAATTTATCACTTGGAAGGTGAAAGAAGAGCAAAAAGTGGCGTCACTGGTTGCTGGCTCTAAAATGCACGAGCAAAAGCTGAATAAGATATTTGCGGCAATCCGCGCATGGGACGGCACAGAACTGGACGCGTTTGACCCGAAGAAAAACGCGGGCCTGAAGGCGGCGATCCGTTCTGCTAAGAAAACCATGATCCCCGAAACATACGTGAACCGTGTGCTGCAATATGCCAAACAGGGCTACAGCAGCATCGAGTTCCCGACATATGACACAGACTGGGATTCAGATGCATATCTGACGGTTGCAGGACAGAATTCGAACAATTCGGTTCGGGTAACAGATGCGTTTTTGAAAGCCGTGAAGAATGATGAACCTTGGGAATTGATCCGTCGTACTGATGGTGAGGTTGCTAAAACCGTACAAGCCCGCGACCTGTGGGAAGAAGTGGGGCATGCCGCTTGGGCCTGTGCCGATCCTGGTGTGCAGTATCACGATACTATCAACGCATGGCACACTTGCCCAGAAGATGGTGCAATCCGTGGATCAAATCCGTGCTCGGAATATATGTTCCTAGACGATACGGCCTGTAACCTTGCATCCATGAACCTGTTGAAGTTCTATAAGGATGCGAAATTCCAATCAGATGATTATATCCATGCGACCCGTTTGTGGACGATGACACTGGAAATTTCCGTGCTGATGGCGCAATTCCCATCCAAGGAAATTGCACAGCGATCATATGAGTTCCGCACATTGGGTCTGGGCTATGCAAACATTGGCGGATTGCTGATGAACATGGGCTACTCTTACGACAGTGACGAAGGTCGCGCACTTTGTGGTGCGATTACCGCGATCATGACGGGCACGTCCTATGCGACAAGCGCCTTGATGGCGAAAGAACTGGGGCCGTTTCCGGGGCATGCGAAAAATGCCGAACACATGTTGCGCGTGATGCGCAATCACCGCCGTGCGGCATATGCAAAAACCAAAGGCTATGAGGGTCTGGACGTGAAGCCTGTGCCTTTGGATCATGCAAACTGTCCGGACCAAGATCTGATTGCCCTGTCCAAATTCGCTTGGGATGATGCGGTCAAATTGGGCGAAAAACATGGCTACCGTAACGCGCAAGTATCCGTAATTGCACCAACTGGCACTATTGGTCTGGTGATGGATTGTGACACGACAGGTATCGAGCCTGACTTTGCATTGGTGAAGTTCAAGAAACTAGCGGGTGGCGGTTACTTCAAGATCATCAACCAGTCTGTGCCTGCTGCGTTGAAAATGCTGGGCTATTCATCATCCGAGGGAGAAGAGATTATTTCTTATGCGGTTGGTCACGGCTCGATGGGCAATGCGCCTAGTATTAATCATACAAGTTTGACAGGCCACGGTTTTGGCAAAGACGAGTTGGATAAGATCGAAGCAGCTTTGCCGACAGCGTTTGATATTCGGTTTGTATTCAACCAGTGGACGCTGGGCGAAGAGTTTTGCAAAGGCACTTTGGGCATTCCCGAAGCACAGCTGAACGACCCTACGTTTGATTTGCTGTCACATCTTGGCTTTAGCAAAAAGCAAGTGGAAGCGGCGAATAATCACGTATGTGGAACCATGTCGCTTGAAGGTGCGCCGCATCTGAAAGAAGAGCATTACAATGTGTTTGATTGCGCCAATGCATGTGGCCGTATCGGTACAAGATACTTATCAGTGAAAAGCCACATCACAATGATGGCGGCAGCACAGTCGTTCATATCGGGTGCAATTTCCAAGACGGTGAACATGGCTAATGACGCGACGATCGAGGATTGTCAGGCGGCATATGAATTATCATGGTCGCTTGGTGTGAAAGCTAATGCGCTTTACCGTGATGGTTCCAAACTGTCACAACCACTGGCATCGGCCTTGATCGAAGATGACGACGAAGATCTGGATGAGGTTCTGTCGGAAGCACCGGCAGGGGAACGCGCGACTATTCTGGCCGAGAAAATCGTTGAAAAGATTATCATCAAGGAAGTGAACCGCCGTTCGCGTGATAAGCTGCCAGAACGTCGTAAAGGTTATACGCAAAAAGCAGTTGTCGGTGGCCATAAGGTATATCTGCGCACGGGCGAATACGAAGACGGTTCTATCGGTGAGATTTTCATCGATATGCACAAAGAAGGTGCGGGTTTCCGCGCGATGATGAACAATTTCGCCATCGCAATATCCGTGGGCTTACAATACGGCGTGCCATTGGAAGAGTTCGTGGATGCGTTTACATTCACCCGCTTTGATCCAGCTGGTATGGTGCAAGGCAATGACAGCATTAAAAATGCGACTTCAGTTCTGGATTATATTTTCCGTGAACTGGCTGTGTCTTATCTGGATCGTTCCGATCTGGCCCATGTCAAACCCACAGGTGAGACATTCGATGAATTGGGTCGTGGTGTTGAAGAAGGCAAAAGCAATATTACGCCTGCAACTGACGATGCGGTAGCGATGCTGCGCCAAGTGGTATCACCTGGTTATCACCGCAACCGTATGCCCCAACAAGAACTGACAGTTTTGCAAGGCGGGATGAGTAACCTGTTTGGCGGTGCGCAACAGACTGTTGGGGCAGCTGAAGCGGTTGCAACGGCTACGGCAAAAGTGGCAGCCCCGATTACTAAAATGGATGATCGTTTGAAAGCCAAAATGCAAGGCTATGAGGGCGACGCTTGTGGCGATTGCGGCAACTATACGTTGGTACGCAACGGTACATGTATGAAATGCAACACCTGTGGGGCGACCAGCGGGTGTAGTTAAGGAATAGGGGCGCGCGGCTTCGGTCGCCGTCCCGACGATTTCAGGCCGCAGGCAAAAACTTGAGCGGTTAACAATAGAGCCTGAATATCAAACTGGGGGGATTTATCCCTCCTCTTTTTTTGCCGAAATGATAAGCCAAACAAAAAGAGCAAGGCATATGCCTGCCAGACCGTAAGTGCTGATCGATAAACCAAGTGTTTCGGTGGCTAAGCCAATGGTAAAGGCACCCACGGCAGAGGCACCAGTCGCTATAACAATCCAAATTGACATAACGCGCCCGCGCATATCATCGGGTAGATCCGCTTGAATAGCGGATTGCAGGCTGACGCCCAAATAGGTGCTTGCGAAACCCAGTATAGCGGCCGCACCAAGGGTGATATTCCAAACATCTGAATTGCCAAATAAAGCCACGCAAAGGATGCCAAGAACCATGATGATACTTGCGGGTATAGACAGTGTTTTTGCAGGGTGTGCAGTGCCAAATGCTTTTAATAAGGCTGAAAAAACCGCCCCTGCACCTACGGCTGAACCAAGTTGGCCCAACCCGATTGCCCCTTTGTTATAAAGCCCATCTGCCACGACGGGTAAAATTTCAGTTGTTCCCCTGACCGACAAAGCCATAAGGGCTGTCATTAGCAAAACCAGCCGCAGTTCAGGGCGATGCCACAGATACTGGATGCCATTTTTCAAGGCGGTCAAGAACGGTTCTTTAATTTTAGCGCGTAGTGGTGTGCGTGGCCGCAAAAACGGAATAACCATTAGGCTGGGCAGGTAAAACAGCAGTGAAATTACCATAGCGGTTGTGATGCCAAATTGCTCAATAATTATCCCACCTATGGCAGGGCTTATCATTCGTGCAGTGTTGAAGTTAAGGGCAGCAAGGGCCACGACCGAACCCACATGCTGTGGTTCAACCAAACGGGGTGCAAGCGACATACGAACAGGATGATGGGCGGATGAGGCGACACCAATGGCTATGGCAATAAGCGATAAATAATTCGGATTTAACTGGCCTGACAGGTGGATGGCCAATAAGGCAGCGATGCAGATAATCATTGATGTATTTGTCATGAACACGGCCAATTTGATATTGGCGCGATCAACCAAAACCCCAAAGAAAGGCCCAGTTAGAAAGGTAGGCACTAAAGAAAGTGCAGCAACTAAGCCCACAAAGCTTGCAGATTGGGTCAGGTTCCATGCCAGCCAGCCGATCAAGATGCGCATAACCCACAGACCGTTGACGGCAAACAACCCACCTAAGAAGTATAAACGAAAGCTGGGGGATTTTAGGGCAACAAGGTTCATCAACTATCAGTGACGTTGTTTTTCAAGAATGGCAATGCGTACATGTCTTGCGCGGGGTTTAGATTTATGGCTAAGCTGAACCAGTCTTGGTCACTAGGAGTGTATGCAATGAAAAAACCTATCGAAACGACAACAATAGGGGCATTTCCAAAGCCCAGTTATGTGCCTGTTCGGGACTGGTTTGATGCAGCACGTGAACAGGGTGGTATGAATACGGCACAAACAACGCTGGATTACACAGCGGATGTGGAAAAAAACAAAGACAGTCACGAAGCGCTGTTTATTCGGGCTGCAAAAGAGGTAATTGATATTCAGCTGCGCGCTGGGATTAGCATCCCCACCGACGGTGAAGTGCGCCGCGAGAATTACATTCACTATCATTGCCGCCATTTGGAAGGGTTTGATTTTGAAACACTTGAACATCGAGTTTTACGCGATGGGGCCTATGAAACCGATTTACCAGCGATAAGGCAGGCAATCCGTCATTCGGATAAAGCCTATAGCCCACATGATTATCTTGCCAGCCAAAGTGTAAGTGCAAAGCCTGTAAAATTTACCTTACCCGGCCCGTTGACGATAATGGATACAACGGCGGATTGTTTTTACAATGACCGCCCTAAACTTAATGCGGCATTGGCGGAAACTGTGAACAAAGAGATATTGGCACTGGTGGATGCGGGTTGCCAATATATTCAGGTTGATGAGCCTTTGTTTGCCCGCGAAGTAAATGATGCGTTGGATTTCGGAATGGAAGGTTTAGAGCGGTGTTTTCATGGGGTGCCAAAATCTGTAACACGCGTAGTGCATATGTGTTGTGGGTACCCCGATCATTTGGATGATGATGAATACAAAAAAGCAGATCCAGACAGTTATCACAGGCTTAGTCAGGCGGTTGATGCGGCTAATTTCGATCAGGTGTCGATTGAAGATAAACATTGCTGTAACTCGTTAGATTTACTGGATAAATTTCCAACGAAAACCGTGATTTTCGGGACTGTTGCGATTGCAAGCAGCCGTGTGGAAACGGTTGACGAGGTTATGGCGCGGTTGCAAGACGTACTTGAACATATTGACCGCGACCGTTTGGTTGTTGCCCCTGATTGCGGACTTGGATTGTTATCTGCAGAGTTGGCCGAACAAAAGTTACGGATCATGTGTCAGGCTGCTAAACAAATTTAGCTGTTACTTTTTGGTTTGTTACGGGACTTGTAAATTTCCATCACAGCGGTGAAATCTAAACCAGAAAGCCCTGCGGCTTTGGCTTCTTGCTGAAAAGTGTAGGCGTTCTGAATGCTTGGCATGGTGGCCCCAACATCAGTGCCTGCGTCAAGCATCATACGTGTATTTTCAACCGCCTGATAAACGGATGCCTGAACGGATGTGTAATCTTCATTGATAATCATCGGTAATTTCATGCGCATCACATTGTTATTCATTGGGCCCGCTTCAAGGATGCCTTGAAATTGTTCCAGATCCAGCCCACATAATCTGGCAAAATTTGTTGCTTCAAACAACCCACTCATAAGACCGCTAAGATATGTATTTACGGCAAGTTTCATTTGCATCGCACTAGGAACCGGGCCGCAATAGGTTGATGATTTTATCATCGGTTCGATTATATCTTTGATAGATTTGATCGTATCTGCATCACCTGCAAACATCGCGGCAAGTTCACCGTTTTCTGCTGGAATGCGTGACCCCGACACGGGAACTTCGGCATAATGGCCCCCAGCGTTTTGAATATCAGCTTCTAGGCCTTTGGAATATTCGGGCGGTGTTGTGCCCATTTGAATAAGTGTATGGCCCTTGCAAAGCTGGGTAAATTGATCTGTGTTACGTTCTAAAACGACATCTATAACTTCAGAGTTCGCCAACATCAGGATAACAGTCTGACAGCGTTGAAACAGATCGGAAACATTATCTGCAATAATCGCGTTGGTATTTTTAAAAGGGTCGGTGCTGGCAGGGCTTCGTGACCACATCACCAGCGGAGTTTGGGCTGCTATCAGGCGCGTTGCCATTGGTGCACCCATAGAGCCTATCCCGATGAAACCTATGGGTTTTGTCATAGTCTTTCTTTCTTTATGTTCCGCAAAACGTCTGTTGCACGACTTCTTCGGCCTGTGGTGCTTGCTCATACTCTTCTGCACCAGATTGTTGTTCAAACGGGTTTTTCAAAACCTCAATCAAGCGATGCATCGGTTCATAGTTTCCTTTTTGACCTGCTAGTATAGCTTCCTCAACACGGTGGTTGCGTGGGATGTATATGGGGTTTGCGGTACGTATCAATGCTTGGCTGTCTTTGGCGGTAATACCGCTGTCATCCCTAGCCGTTTGCCATAATTCCAGCCATGCTTCAGCGACTGAGGTCTGTTTAAACAGGGCCGAAAACTTTGCACGACCGCCATCTTGATCCAACCTGCGAAGATGTGAAAAGAACAAGGTAAAATCAGTTTCTTCTTCTGTCATTGTCTTAAAAGTTGTTTCCAAAATAGCGGCATTTGGGGCAGGCAGGCCCAGTTTTTGGGAAAATGCGGTTTGAAAATGGTTGTTGAAGCTTGTGCCGAAGCTATCCAGTACTGATTGTATTTCCTTAACCGAGGCATCTTCATCAGCACCCCAAATAGGCGATAAAGCTTCACCCAACCGCATCAGGTTCCAGTGTGCCATTTGGGGCTGTCGCCCCCATGCGTAGCGGCCCTTTTGGTCGATAGAGCTGAAAACTTTCAATGGATTGAAATCGTCCATGAAGGCACAGGGGCCGTAGTCTATGGTTTCGCCTGCAATCTGGCAATTATCGGTGTTCATCACCCCGTGGATAAAGCCGAATTTCATCCACAGTGCGGTCAGTTTGGCGTGCCGCTTTATGATGGCGGTGTAAAATGCCTGAACGGGATTTTCGGCTTTTAGCGCATCGGGGTAATGGCGTTGGATCCCGTAATCTGTCAAGGTTTGCAGGGCTTTTTTGTCATTGTTAGCGTAGAAATACTGGAATGTGCCAACGCGGATGTGTGAGCTTGCAACCCGGGTTAAAATTGCGCCCGGCAGGCGTGTTTCGCGTATAACATTTTCGCCTGTTGTTACGGCTGCCAAGGCACGCGTGGTGGGTATGCCAAGAACGTGCATGGCTTCGGATACGATATATTCGCGGATCACGGGGCCAACGGCAGATTTACCATCGCCGCCACGTGAGTAGGGGGTGCGGCCTGAGCCTTTTAGCTGAATGTCGTAGCCTGAAACTTCGCCTAAAAGCAAAGCACGCCCATCACCCAAGCGTGCAGACCAACCGCCAAATTGGTGGCCTGCATAAACCATTGCTAACGGATCGGCGCCTTGGGGCGGATTGTGGCCTGAAAACATTGCAAGCCCAGCTTCAGAGTTCAGAAATTCAGGGTCAATACCCAATTCTGTGGCTAATCCGCTGTTGGCGATAATCAACTTTGGATCGGGGGCAGGATCAGCCTGTTGTTTGGTATAAAACTGATCTGGCAAGGCTGCATAACTGTTGTTGAATGTGATCGCGTTCAAGTGACTTTCCCTTGCGTTAGCTTCTTAATCTAAATCAATCACGCTTTGTACAAATATACGTCTATTTAATGGCATTTACAGCCCACATGATATTAGATTATAGTTGAACTTAGGGTGCTTTTGGTTAGAAAGCTACCAAGCATTATTGATAGGAGAGTACAATGGCGCTAACGGCAAATGACAGAGTATTAACAGAAAGCTTCTGGGCAGCAGAAGGTAATGCGTTACTGATCAAAAGGATTGTTCTGGTAGTGGCAGGCATTCTAGCTTTGGCAGTTGCTGCCAAGATTAAACTACCTATCCCACCATCACCCGTACCTGTAACAATGGGTACTTTCGCAGTTTTAACCATTGGTGCCGCATACGGCCCACGTTTAGGATTGATTACAATCTTTGGTTATATGTTGATCGGCGCACTTGGTTTTGACGTTTTCGCAAGTTCATCGGCTGAAAAATACGGCCTGACATATATGATGGGTGGCACAGGCGGTTATTTGGTTGGTTACGTTCTGGCGACATTGGCTATGGGTTATTTTGCACGCATCGGTTGGGATCGCAGTATCTTTAAAATGGGCGCGTCCATGCTAGTCGGCAACGCGTTGATTTATATTCCTGGTATCTTGTGGTTGGCATATCTGTACACATGGGAAAAACCAATTTTGGAATGGGGTCTGACACCGTTTTTAATCGGCGACGGCATGAAGCTGGCACTGGCCGCTTTGATCGTCCCTGCTTTGTGGAAGATGATCGGGTCTGCACGGACTTGAGATTGATTAATACGAAGATAAGGGGTGCCAGTTTAGGCACCCTTTTTTATGTAATATAGACGAATAGAGGTTGTTATGACATTTCCCAACACGTTCCTAGAAAAAGAAGTTATGTCGGAGCTGGCGGCAAAAATGCTGTTGGAAATCGGAGCGGTGAACTTTCGCGCGGATGAGCCATATACATTTGCGTCTGGTCTTGCTTCACCTGTTTATATTGATTGCCGCAAGCTAATCTCATACCCGCGTATTCGATCCGCCTTGATGGATTTTGCGGTGGCAACCTTGTACCGCGATGTAGGGTTTGAACAGTTTGATGCGGCCGCCGGTGGTGAAACTGCGGGCATTCCGTTTGCTGCGTGGATTGCAGATCGGATGAATTTACCGATGCAATATGTGCGCAAAAAGCCAAAGGGCTACGGGCGTGACGCCCAAATCGAAGGTGATATATCTGAAGGCCAACGGGTCTTGTTGGTGGAAGATCTGACAACCGATGGCGGTTCTAAGTTGATGTTTGCAGAAGCCATACGACGTGCAGGAGCGCATTGCGACCACACGCTAGTGGTATTCTATTATGACATCTTTAAAAACACCCATGAGATGTTGGCAGAAAACGGGTTGAAGCTGCATTATCTTGTCACGTGGTGGGACGTATTAAAAGTGGCGCGCACACAGGGTAATTTTGATGAAAAAACGCTGGATCAGGTGGAATCGTTCCTGAATGGGCCGCTGGAATGGTCAAAGGCCAATGGCGGAATTTATGAATTGCCCAAGGCTAAATAACCTTTGATAAGTTGCTGTTGAGTTGTACATAAAAGGATTTTTCTGATGTCACACTGGCCTGACGATTTTACTGTTCAAGGGGCACATGTTTTGGTGGTGCCGCTGTGTAAAGACCATGAAAGTGATTTGAAAGAAGCTGCCGCTGATGGAGAATTGCACCGTTTATGGTATACAACAATTCCCACGCCTGATGGGGTGGGTGCGGAAATTGAGCGACGTTTGGCTTTGCGCGATAGCGGCACAATGCTGCCTTTTGCGATCATTGATAAGGCCAGGGGACAGGCGGTTGGCATGACAACTTATATGAATATTGATGCAGGCAATAAACGGGTTGAAATTGGATCAACGTGGTACCGCAAAGCTGTGCAGCGCGGGCCGTTGAATACGGAATGCAAGCTTCTGTTATTGCAGTATGCGTTTGAAACACTGGGCTGCATTGCAGTGGAATTCCGTACACATTTTATGAACCATCAAAGCCGTAGTGGTATTGAACGGTTGGGTGCAAAACTGGATGGTATATTACGGTCGCATAGTGTGGCTGATAATGGCACGCTGCGTGATACGGCTGTGTATTCGATCATTGCATCTGAATGGCCTACTGTGAAAGCGCATTTAACGTGGCAGATGGAAAAGCCTCGTTAAAGGCTTATGATGAATTGTCTGAACCGTTGCGTTCTTATACTGTTGATCGTGTTTAACATGTGTTATACTGCCAAAAAATAATAATAAAAACATAGGAGCGTAGGCAGTGCGTTTCAGTCTATTTTGTACATTAAGTGTTCTATTAGTGGCATGTGGTGGCTCTAAACCACCTGTGTCTGAGGCTGTTGTGACACCAACTGTTGTCGCGAAACCGAAGATAAGTGTCTCTACGATAAATGTTAAGTTTGGCGATACCGATCGGTATGACTGGGAAGGTCGGCGACCTTGGTCTTATCCGATCCACGGGATAGACGTATCTAAGTTTCAGGGCGACATTGATTGGGAAACTGCGCGAGAATCCGGTGTTAATTTTGCCTTTATAAAAGCCACAGAGGGTGGCGATCACTTGGATGAAAAATTTGCAGAGAACTGGCAAGCGGCAGGGGATGCGAATGTGTTACGCGGGGCGTATCATTTTTATTATTTCTGTCGAACAGCATCAGAACAAGCACAGTGGTTTATTCAAAATGTTCCCAAAGATGCCAAAGCTTTGCCGCCTGTTTTGGATATGGAATGGAACCATCAATCACGCAACTGTCGTTACAAACCAACGCCTGCAAAAATCCGCCATGAAATACGGGTATATTTGGATACGGTCACAGCGCATTATGGTAAACGCCCGCTAATTTACGTAACGCCTGATTTTTATGATGAGAATAAATTGTCGAGAATTAACGGTTATCAGTTCTGGTTGCGATCAGTGGCAAATCACCCTTCACAAATTTACCGTGGGCAGGAATGGGCGTTTTGGCAATATACAGGCACTGGTGAGGTGCCAGGTATTGAGGGAAATGTGGATTTAAACACATTTTCAGGCTCGGTTTCTGACTGGCAAACATGGGCCAGTCACTATACCCAGTGACTTTGTTTTTTTTAAGAACCTACGTTATTTCAGCCCACTACAGTCAGGCGTTGTGACCCTAAGTTTTCAACTGTGAGTTCTACAATATCGCCGTCTTGCAAAAACTGGGGTGTAGGTTTTTTACCCGCCCCAACCCCTTCTGGGGTACCTGTAGCGATGATGTCGCCCACGCGCAGTGTGAAATATTGGCTCATTGCGCTGATAATTTGGGCTACGGTAAATATCATGTCAGATGTGTTGGAATTTTGTTGCACCTCACCATTTACGGAACAGGACAGGTTCAGGTTTTGCGGGTCTGCAATTTCATCCGGTGTTACCAGATAAGGCCCAACAGGGCCGAATGTGGGTGCTGATTTGCCTTTAACCCACTGACCGCCTCGATTTTTTTGAAATTCACGTTCGGATACATCATTAATGGTGCAAAAAGCCGATATATAATCCAGCGCATCTGCTTCTGAAACGTATGAAGCTTCTTTGCCAATGACCACACCCAACTCTACTTCCCAATCTAGATGAGTTGACCCTTGCGGGGTTTTGATGGTGTCATACGGGCCGCTAAGGGCAGAGGTGGCTTTGTTAAAAATCAGTGGTTCTGGTGGCAATGTTGAGCCAGTTTCTGCTGCATGTTTGGCGTAGTTCAGGCCAATACAAAAGAAATTAGGCACGTCTGCCAATGCGCAGCCAATGCGTGGATTACCTTCGACGATGGGTAAGCTATTGATGTTGATGGATTTTAGATATTGCAAGGCAGATATAGCAACGGTTCCGCCTGAAAAGTCATCTGTATGGTTAGACAGATCACGAATGTTGCCTGTATCATCCAGACACCCCGGTTTTTCATGCCCTTTTGGCCCGTATCGTAGAAATTTCATTAGTACGCTCCTATGGAGTTTTGAAGTGTTTGGATAGTTTCAATCCTTGACCTTGGTAGTTAGAATTCAGGTCCGCCCCGTAAAGAATATCTGGTACTTCGGCCATATATTCATAAACCAAACGCCCAACAGATTGGCCGTGTTCTAAGGCAAAGGGGGCCTCATGGCAGCGCACTTCCAACACGCCGCGTGATCCTTTGCCACCCGCACTTGCATTGCCAAAACCGGGATCAAAGAAACCTGCATAATGTACCCGAAATTCACCGACCATTGCCAAATAAGGGGCCATTTCGGCGGCGCAATTAGGCGGGATGTGAACCGCTTCACGACTGACCAGAATGTAGAACGCACCTGGATCAAGAATGATACGGCCGTTTTCGACGATAACAGGTGCCCAGTATTCGGATGGGTCGTAGTGGTTAATAAGATCAAGGTCGATCAGACCAGTATGCGGTTTGGCACGATATCCAACAAGTCCGTTTGGAAGGTCAAGATCAACCGAAAAGCCTAAACCTTGGTCGATTTGCGCAGGCCCGTCGACAAGCCCGATGTCATCATGCAGCACTTGCAGCCATTCGTCGTTCAATATGGTTTGGCCGCGCCTGAAACGAGTTTGGTTCAAGCGCATTCCTGGGCGTACCAATACAGAAAACGAACGCGGGCTTATCTCTGCATAAAGCGGCCCTGAGTAGCCTGCTTCAATGCGATCAAACTCAATACCATTGTCGGTAATAAGGCGCGTAAACAGATCGACGCGCCCTGTTGAACTTTTTGCGTTGGCTACGGCATTAACGTCATGGGGCAGGTTCAGGCTTTCCATTAAAGGTACGACATATACGCAGCCTTTTTCCAAAACCGCACCTTGAGTAAGGTCGATTTTGTGCATTTCAAATTCGCGCAAGCGTGCCGATACAGTATTGTTTGCACCCGCCAGAAAAGATGCGCGCACACGATATGCAATATTTCCCAATCGCAGATCAAGGCTTGCTGGTTGAATTTGCCCGTTATGAAGAGGGTTGCTGACAGTGATTTGGCCACTCTCAAGCATAGCATTAATTGCTTGTGATGGCAGTACACCCTGAGTTGGTTTTGACATAGTCCCCCCGATGTGTCGGCCCTGCATTTGCAGGTTGTTTTGGTCGGGCTAGTAGGACTCGAACCTACGACCTCTCGTCCCCCAGACGAACGCGCTACCAGGCTGCGCTATAGCCCGACTAAAGCTGGTTATATCGTGGTTTGGGGGCTGTGCAAGCGCGTTCTATCGTCCTGCACCTGTGCGACGCATATTATTGCGAACCATTTTTAAACTATAATAAAAGGCTTCAATATCCTGCATATCTTTAGTGGATATTTCATGTGCTTTTTTCAACGTATCTGGGAAGCTGGAAATCACAAGGCTGGCTTCTTCAGCACTAGCCTTGAATGTTACTTCTTGTGGTTTCTTTGCCGGCAATTCTAGGCTTTCACTTAAAACCAAAGGTGCTTCTTTGGGTTGGGGTGGCACTTGCACAGGTTCACGTAAGGCCATTGGATCTACTGACGGTTTTACGTGTGCCTGTACTGGTGTGGGTTGTTGTGCTGGTGGAGATGCTTCGGTAGCTTTCTTTTTGATAGTTACCGTCAGACCCACTGGTACTGACATAGATTGTACATGCTTTATACCTTTTTCACGCAACAGATTTTGTACGCCTTTTATGGTAATCCCGTCTTCATGCAGCAATTTTTTGATACCCCCTAGCAACAGCATATCTATCGGGCGGTAATAGCGTCTGCCGCCTGCGCGTTTAACGGGTTTTATTTGTGGGAATCTGCTTTCCCAGAAACGCAGCACATGGGCAGGCGTATCCAGCCATTCAGCAACCTCTGTTATGGTACGAAAAGCGTCGGGCGACTTATCCATTTTACTGCCTATTTATTTGTTTCCTGACGAAACACGGTCTTTCATTAGATGAGATGGGCGAAATGTCAGAACGCGGCGTGGTGTGATTGGTACTTCTTCGCCGGTTTTAGGATTGCGGCCAACACGGGCCTTTTTGTCTCGTAAGCTAAAAGTGCCAAAAGATGAGATTTTGACGTTTTCGCCTGAAACCAAAGCGTCTGACACATGTCCAAGAACAGTTTCGACCAAATCTGAAGATTCGTTTCTTGATAGGCCAACTTCTTTAAAAACAGCTTCGCCTAAGTCCATTCTGGTTAATGTCTTGTCGCTCATGATAAATTCTCCCCGATCATCACTAAAGACTAATGAAAATTGTTATTACGAGTCAACAAGTTCTGTTGTTTTTATTGGGTTTTGGCAGTTACCAGCGCAAAACAATAGAACCCCAAGCCAAACCACCACCGATTGCTTCGGTTAGAATCAGGTCATTTTGCTTTATTTGGCCACGTTTCTTGGCAACTGACATAGCTAGGGGAATCGATGCAGCCGATGTATTGCCGTGATCTTGCACAGTCACAACAATCCGTTCCATGGGTACACGCAGTTTTTGTGCAGTGTTTCTGATGATCCTTAGGTTTGCCTGATGGGGTACAACCCATGTTACATCGTCAATACCTAGCCCAGCTTTTTCCAAAGCAAATTCGCCTGATGAAGCCAGTTTTGTTACCGCGTGTTTGAACACTTCGCGGCCTTCCATTTTTAAAACCCCTGTGGTCTGGGTGGAAGATACCCCACCATCCACATATAAAATATCATTATATGTACCGTCAGATTGTAGATCACACGCCAGTATTCCACGATCAGTGGTTGTGCCTTCGCCTGATTGGGCTTCAAGGATCACAGCACCTGCGCCATCACCAAATAACACACATGTGGTGCGGTCATTCCAGTCCATAATCCGTGAAAAAGTTTCGGCACCTATGACTAAAATACGTGTCGCTTGGCCTGACACAATCAGTGAATTTGCCATTGTCATAGCATAGGCAAAGCCCGCGCAAACGGCCTGTAAATCAAAGGCAAAGCCTGTTCGAATACCTAGCTTTGCCTGTAGTTTTGTCGCTGTGGACGGAAAAGTTTGATCGGGTGTTGATGTGGCTAAAACGATGGCATCTATATCTGCGGCTTCAATACCAGCATCGCGTATGGCATCTATTGCCGCATGATAGGCTAAATCGGATGTGAATTCGCCGTCTGCCGCAAAATGGCGGCGTTGAATACCTGTTCTTGCCTGTATCCACTCATCACTGGTTTCAAGCCACTTTTCAAATTCTGAATTTTCGACAACTCGGCTGGGTAGATAATGACCTATGCCTATGGGGACTGCTCGGATTACACTCATGAGTTGTACCTTTTTATTTTTAAGTTTTCGACGTTACTGTTTCTGCGGGCGCAGAACCAGAGGTAACGCGAGCTGCCAGACGGCCTGTAAAGTCGTTCTTTGCCAGCCTGTAAGCCAGATTGATTGCGGCGGCAAAACCGTTTGCATCCGCACCACCATGTGATTTCACGACAGTGCCGTTTAAGCCAAGAAATACACCACCATTTGAACGCCGAGGGTCGATTTTTATACTAAGCTTACGCAATGCGCCATATGCAAGCAAGGCGCCCAGCATGGCTAACGGGGTTTGCTTGAAAGTTTGGCGCAACAGCTTGCGTACCTGTGTTGCGGTGCCTTCAGCTGCTTTCAGAGCGACATTGCCTGTAAACCCATCTGTGACAATTACATCAACTTTATCAGACGGAATATCACCACCTTCAACGAATCCTACAAACTCGTAGTTCGCTTTTTCGGCCTGTTCTGCGATGCGTTCATGCGCTTCTTTTAATTCAACACGGCCTTTATGTTCTTCGGTGCCTACATTTAGCAGACCGATTCTGGGGCGTTTTACATCCAATCCGTTACGGGCGTAAGAAACGCCCATTAGGGCATATTGCAATAAATCGGATGCTTCGGCGCGAATATCGGCCCCGACATCTAACATGATATTTGACCCTTGCGGATTTTCCGAGGGCCAAAGAATAGCAATAGCGGGGCGGTTAATGCCTGGGGCTTTGCGAAGCCGTATCATGGATACAGCCATTAAAGCGCCCGTATTTCCGCAAGAAACCGCCGCTTGTGCCTGCTTGTCGCGCACAGATTCTATACTGCTCCACATGCTGGTATTTTTGCCGTGCCGCATGACATGGCTGGGCTTGTCATCCATCCCAACAGCTTCATCGCAATGGCGTATTTCGCAGCTTGATGATAAACTTGAATACTTTGAAAGAAGCCGTTTTATTTCAACTTCATCGCCGTGAACTATAAACTTAACATCTTGGTTTTGCTTAAAAAAAACCTGCATTCCTGCAATAACTGCAGTTGCACCTAAATCGCCGCCCATGGCGTCGATTGATAGAACAATTTGTTCAGTATTGTTGGGGCTGACTTTATTTATGTCCTCTGACATCAAAGATCAGCCCAACTGCATTTCTATGCCGCGTCGTCGTCTAGTTCGATGTCGTCAGCTACTGAAATGACCTGACGGTCGTCGTAATGACCACAAGCAGAACAAACGTGGTGTGGACGTTTTAGTTCGCCACAGTTCGCACACTCATTTGGGTTGCCAGCAACCAAAGAATCATGTGACCGACGGTTGCCGCGACGTGATCGTGTAATTTTACTTTTAGGGACAGCCATGTCTCTCAACCTTTGATGTATGCGGGGAAAACCCCATTTTAGCGTTCTTTAAGATACTGGAACCACTCCAGATAGGCCTAAAAAGCACCCTTGTGTAAGAGCCGCAAAATACAATGAAATTCGAACTCTGCAAGGCCTTTTTTAGTCTATTTACCTTCTTTGGTTAACTTATCCTTTAATTCTGCTAATGACGCAAATGGTTTCGCATCTTCATCCGTCATTGGCTTGTCCCCAGGTTTAGTAAAAACAGAGGTCTCAAGCTTTGCATCTGACGCTCTTGGATAGTCTGGTAAAGCCAAAACGATGGCTTCTATGGCAATGGTTGCAAGATCAATTTCGTCGCTTAAAGGCTCTATTGTCTCATCTTCGGCCATCTCTACAACATTTTCAGTATCGTTATATTTGAAATCGGCGGCATAGGTTAGAGTCACTGTGGTATCAATACGTGTCTGAACAGGTTCTAGCGTTACAACGCATGGCTGAATGACCGTGGCACCTACGGTTGCGGTTAAGACCCAATCTTTATCGCCCGATGGGCTTATTTTACCCTGTATGCGCATTTTCTTTACGGAAGTCGCAGATATAAGTGCGGCAACGCTTGCCGCCTGTTCGGTCGTAAACGTGACGTTAAAAGGCATGCTTTTTGCCTTTGGGATGTCACTAATACGTAAAGGATGGGTGATTTTTGGGTTTGGCATCGTTATTCTGGCTTTAATCGGTTGCGATTTGTTACAAGTTATTTGATTGTAGAGCATGGTCACGTTATGTGAACAAGAGTGAATAAAAATATAAAGGCGTCCCGATGAGCAGTTTTTCGGTAAAAGCAATAAAAACACTGTCATGTGCAACATGTATAGCTATTCTGGTAAATTGTTCGGCCACTTTTAAATATCACGGATATGCACCAGATGATATTGCTTTGGCAGACGTGATTGTGGGGGCTGATACCCGTGAAACCGTTGAAGAAATCATTGGCAAGCCTTCTAGTTCAGGTGTTTTAGAAGATAGCAGTTGGTATTATGTTTCTACAAAAGTACGCCACTATACATACAAAGCACCAACGGCGATTGAACGGCAGCTTGTTGCGGTTTCGTTTGATGATTCTGGTGTGGTCGAGAATATCGAACGTTTCGGCTTAGCAGATGGTCGTGTGGTAACATTGAACCGCCGCGTAACGGATCTGCCTGTAAAAGGGCCAAGTGCTTTAAGTCAGATTATCAGCAACATTGGTGTCTTTGATCTGGGTCAACAGGTGAACGAAGAATAAACCTAATCAGTTTCCGAAATTTTCAATGCAACGCCGTTCATACAATAGCGTAAACCCGTTGGTTGTGGGCCGTCTGGAAATACATGACCTAAATGTGCATCACAACGCGCGCAAAGAATTTCTGTTCGGCGCATGAAAAAACCATTATCGGCACGTTCAACGACTGCTGTTTCAGAAATAGGTTGGAAAAATGACGGCCAGCCTGTGCCTGAATCGAACTTGGATGATGGCTCAAAGAGGGGCGCATCACAACAAACGCATAGAAACGGTTGATCTTGTTTGGGGAAGTTATCATTGCTGAATGCACGTTCAGTGCCGTGCTTTCGCGTAACTTTATAGGCCAGATCACTAAGCTGTTCGCGCCATTCTTGATCTGTCTTTTCAACCTTTTGGGTCATTTGCGAATTTCCTTTTGATTTATGGAAGTTACTAGTGTCTTTGTATATGTAGTAGGTGATTTGAAAAAGCCTAGTAAAATAATTTTGTGCAGCGGGTAAATGAACGAAACCTTTAAATATAGTGCCAGATTAGCTGCATCGGAAAAGGATGTGCGCAAAACGCAAATATTGCGCAGTAAGTTTTACAATATACTTACCGATGATAGCGCTTTGGACAGCGATATATTTGACGCAAAGTGTAAACATGTTTTGATTGAAAGCATAGCAACAGGCGAATTACATGCCTGTTTTCGTTTTATGTATTTTGCAAAAGGTGACCGTATTGATACCAGCTATTCAGCGCAATATTACGACTTAAGCAGATTAAAAACATATGAACAGCCGATGATCGAAATAGGCCGATTTTGTGTAAGTAGTGATGTACAAGATTACGAACCGTATAGGGTCGCGTGGGCGTATTTAACGGCATATATTGACCGAAATGATATATCTATGATGTTTGGCTGTTCGTCTTTTTACGGAATTGATGCTGAGAAATATACAGATGCTTTTGCTTTGTTAAATGATCGGCATTTGGCCCCTGAAATATGGAAACCGCAGGTGAAATCAGATGAAGTTATTGTTTTTTCTAGTTACTTACTAGGGCGTGAACCTGATTTGAAAAAGGCAAATAAAAATTTGCCATCCTTATTACGCAGTTATTTGGCTGTCTCTTATACACATCTGACGCTGCCG